>Ga0114931_10000027_pt1 | contig 136613 bp, 104 predicted proteins | sample 2SBtaG_FD_89579 | JGI IMG/M metagenome (GOLD analysis project Ga0114931, IMG submission 89579) | Deep subsurface microbial communities from Kolumbo volcano to uncover new lineages of life (NeLLi) - 2SBTROV14_V59a metaG | ecosystem: Environmental > Aquatic > Marine > Volcanic | place: Kolumbo...
AGGTGAAATCACAGGAGGCAGAGGCGTTGTCATGAGCCTCTCCCCTCCCTCAACCTGGAAACTTCGGCGATCAGGGGACATTTTAGATCGGTGTTTTCGGGACAAAATGCGTCGGTGTTGACAACCCGACCGATGCCCTTGATCGTGCCCACATAGTACATGTCCTGGGATCCCAGATATCCTGGGTGCTCGGTTTGGATCTCGCCATTCGCCTCGTTCGTCGATTTCGGGCGCCCCATCGCTACGACCTGGGCCTCAGTGAGGACGAATCCCTCCTCCGCCATTTTCTTCTCCAACAATCCTCATTGTTTTGATATCGGTTGTATACTGCATTATTGATGACCATGGCCGTTTGTTCCATCGGTTCATGGTTATGGTGTCAAGGATGAACCCATTCTCCCCACGTGAATACGAAACGGCGGTCGATCATGTCAGGCCATTCATTCAATCCCATCGAATCACTCGCCAACATTCGCCACGAGTTCGGCGAGCACGGCGGGGTAAATATGTCGATAGAAGCATCAACAACTTTCACGGTGTTGGAAGCGGGAACCATGCCGAAGATATTCGGCGGACGATTGGGGCCGGACACGGGAGGATGTTATCTGTACGGGCGCCATTTCAATCCGACGGTGTTCACGCTCGGCAAACAAATTGCAGCGCTCGAAGGGGCGGAGGATGGCTACTGCACGGCCAGCGGCATGGGAGCGATTTCGGCAACGATCATGCAGTTATGTAACAACGGAGATCACGTTGTTTCATCAAATACCGTGTACGGCGGCACACATGCGATTCTCAATGACTATTTCCCAAAGAAAACAGGCGTACAGACAACCTTCGTAGAGATCACCGATCTTGATGCGGTTGAATCAGCCATACAGAAAAACACGCGTGTTCTCTATACCGAATCAATTGCCAACCCGACGCTTGTGGTGGCAAACATCCCGGGGCTTTCTGAAATTGCGAAGAAATACGGACTCACCCTCGTTGTTGATAATACATTCAGCCCGCTCGTACTCTCACCAATTCAACTCGGTGCAGACATCGTCATTCACAGTGCGACGAAGTTCATCGGCGGGGCTTCGGATACAATTGCCGGTGTGATCTGTGGGAAGACGGAATTCATCAGTACGCTCATGGATTTACATACGGGATCACTCATGCTGCTCGGCCCGGTGATGAGCCCGACCCTGGCCTTTAAACTTTCCATGCGCTTACCGCACCTCGGACTTCGCGTTACCGAACACAGCAGGCGGGCGCTTTACTTTGCGCAAAAACTTGAAGAGTCGGGTCTTGAGGTTGTGTACCCCGGTTTGCCGGCTCACCCCCAGCACGAACTGATGAATGAACTACACCATCCCGACTTCGGATACGGTGGATTATTTACTCTGGATACCGGTTCCGTCAAAGTTGCAAACGCGCTCATGGAACACCTCCAGAACGAACACCGCTTCGGTTTCATGGCCGTCAGTCTCGGTTATTTTGAAACACTCATGAGCTGCTCCGGAAGTTCCACCTCCAGTGAAATGACCGAGGAAGAACAGAGGGAAGCGGGGATCAAGCCTGGTCTGGTTCGCATTTCGATCGGTTATACGGGGACGGTCGAACAACGATGGGATCAATTGAAAGATTCACTGCGGGAAGTCGGACTCCTGTGATACCAGGATGAGGTCGTGTCAGTATTCCGACTCGGGGACCAGGAATTTCGAACGCTGGTTTTTCCTCGTAGCCGCCATGTGACCGCGCATGCCCCTGTTGGCCCGCCTGCGAGCACCTCATTTTACGAAAACACGAACTTAAAATCTGGTCCGGTTTCAGGGAAGCAGACCGGCCGGCCCGGGGCCGTCGGGAGATCGGACGAGGCAAAGGGGGCTTCGAGTGATACACTAAAACAAGGTCCCGTCGGCTAGCCGGGCGACCTTCCGGTGTACGCGGAACAGCGTACGCGGAACATCGGATTGGCCCGGGACGTGGTGGGACAGTCCGTCGACCATGATTGGGACGCAGATACGCCAATATCGAATTACCGGGGAGCTCGGCTCGGGCGGGATGGGCGCGGTCTATCTCGCCGACGATACTGACCTGGGCCGGCGCGTGGCGTTGAAATTTCTCTCCGCCGGTTCCGCAAGCGACGAGAAGGCCGTTGCGCGATTCAGGCGGGAAGCGCGCGCCGCCGCCGCGCTCGATCACCCCAACATTTGTCCGATCTATGAGCTCGGCCAACACGAGGACCGACTGTTCATCGCCATGGCCCACGTGGAAGGGCACACGGTCCGCTCGGCCATCGATGAGCGGCCCGTCGACTTGCCCACGGTGATCGACGGATCGAGCCAGATCGCGGCGGGACTCCATCACGCCCATACACACGGGGTCGTACACCGGGACATTAAACCCGAGAATATCGCCGTCACCGATGACGGTGTTGTTCGCATACTCGATTTTGGTCTGGCGAGAATCACCGGAGAGTCCGCTGTGACCGGAAAGGGAGAAACACTCGGGACGCTGTCTTACATGTCGCCCGAGCAGCTTCGGGGAGACGCCATCGATCACCGTACCGACATATGGTCGCTCGGGGTCGTCATGTACGAGATGGTGACCGGCCGCCGTCCGTTCCGGGGTGACATCAAAGAGGCCACCTCGTACGCAATTCTCAACGAAGACCCTGAACCGGTTACGGCGCTGCGCTCGGGAGTGCCGATCGAGCTCGACCGCATCATTCTAAAGGCGTTGGCAAAGGATCCTTCGCACCGATACCAGCATGCCGACGAATTGGCCGCCGATCTCGACGCACTGGCCAGCGGTATTCACGAGTCGAAGCACCCCACGGTTCGCAGGGGGCGCCGCGCCTGGATCGTGGCGGGGATTGCCGTTATGGCGGCGGCAGTCGTAGCGTATTTCGCCCGCCCCTCACGCTCGCTCCCGTTTCATAACCGCGATTGGATTCTGATCACCGATTTCGAAAACCACACGGGTGAGGAAAGATTTGACGACGTCGTGTCACAGGCGCTGGCCATCGATCTCGATCAATCGCAATATGTGAATGTGTTTGGTGGGACGAGGCTTCGAGAGGCGATGCTCCGGATGGAACACAAAGATAACGAGTCGATCGATGCCAAACTGGGACGAGAGCTGTGCGTGAGAGAGGGCATTCCGATCATGGCGAAAGGCGCCGTGGACCAGCTGGGAAACGGCTATCAGGTGAGCGTCGAACTGGTGGTGTCGTCGACAGGTCGGGTCGCGCGTACGGAGCGAGCTGAGGCGAATGCCCCCGAAGAATTTCTAACCGCCGTCGACGATCTCTCGCGGCGCGTACGCCGTCACCTGGGCGAATCTCTGGCAAGGATTAAGCAACGCGATGCGCCACTGGCCGAAGCGACGACGAGTTCCCTGGATGCGCTGCGTTACTATACGGTGGCACGGCGTCACATCAATCGAGGCGACAACGAAGGAGCCAAACCGTTCCTGAAGAGGGCGATCGAAGCGGATTCGACCTTTGCTTCCGCGTGGGCGCTGATGGCGCTCGTCTACAACAATCTGGGAGATGCCGGGAAGTCGTGCGAAGTCAGCCGCCAATCGTGGAAATATCGGAAGCGCACGACCGAACGGGAACGACTGTATATCGAAGCGGAGTACTTCCGCTACCGAAGCGCCTACGCGCAGGCAACCGAAAAATTCGCGTTGCTGACCGAGCTCTATCCGGATGACTTCGCCGGCCACAATAACCTGGCGTTCTTATACCAGAGTACCCACGAGTACGAACGCGCGCTCCGGAGCCTCCGGCAGGCCGCCCGGGTTCGCCCACATTCGTGGCACGTGAATTACAACACCGCGCTCTCTTTGGCTGGACTGAGTCGGTGGGACAGCGCGATGGTCTATTTTAATCGGGCGCGAGCCATCAATCCGACCGCACACTGGTCCGAGGTCGCCGCGTCATGGGTCGAGTCGTGTCGGGGCAATCTGGCGGGGGCCGTCAAGTTGTTATCGCGTGTTCCCAAAGATGGTGGCCATTGGGAAAGATTTAGAACGGTTGACATGGCGAGCGCCTGCATGTTTGCCGGGAAAGAACAGCGGGCGAGAGATCTGCTCGATGAACAGTTGAGCTACGGAGTGGGCTCCGATGGTGGTTCGGGGGAAGTGGCCGTGAGGTCGTCACTGGCCGGCAATATGCTCTACGCGGGGCAATATTCCGACGCGATCACCATTTTGTCGCCGGATATCATGCGCGATCAATCCTGGACGCAACCCCGGTTGGTGACGGCGAACGCGCGTAGCGGCGACGTGGAAGCTGCCGAAGCGGCAATGGAAAGGCTGCGGGCGCTTTCGGCGGGTTTTGAACTGTACCCGAACCGGGCGCTGGTGCCCTTTGCCGAAGGAGAAATCGCGCTGGCCCGCGGCGACCCGGGGAAAGCGGTCGGCCGTTTCCGAGCGTCACTCCAACTGGACGACAACGGCAGGTCGCACGAGCGCCTCGCGGTCGCCTACGAGGCTTTGGGGAAAACCGACCTGGCACTGGCGGAGTACAACGAGATCATTCGGTATCCCTATGCGGGTTTTTTCGACGGGAACCCGCTAGTGTGGGTACAGGCCGTGCTCGGTCGGGCCGATCTGCACCTTCGGCTGGGAAATCGCGCGGCTGCCCGGCGCGATTTGGAGTTGCTGAAAACCGTCCAGCCCGATCCGGACGACGACGCGTACTCCCGGCGGCGAATGCTGGCCGTGGAGCGCGGAATTGCCGCGAAGCCTCGCGACGGCCAGGCGCCGTGATAGAGCGCGTTGCGCCGGAGCTACCGGTAGCCGATTGCCGCGTACCCCACCCAGTGGTGCAGGTTGTTGGGAGCGGTCGCGCCCAGGCCCGGAATGGCGTGCAGGTCGAGAGAGATTTCGCCGAGGCTCGTCCCGTAATCCAGCAGAACGCCGGTCAGCGGGCGGCCGGTCAGCGTCTCGTTCACCCGGGAGGCGACATCCAGCCCGAATGGCACCGAAAAGCGTCCGCACCATGTTAGCCGGTACCGGGTAACGTTGGTGCTGTCCACGCACGTGTAGAGAAACTTGCGCAGCGCGCTGCGCCGAACGGGACCGGACAGCGAAGACGTCACGAGGCGCCGGTCGCGGTCCACGGCGCGGGCGTAGCCTGCCGGCGTAGTGCCCAGGTCCGCGTAGACGCTTCCGCCCCATCCGGAGTCGCCGTAGTGGACGGCGTCTGTCGATGCGATGACGGCGACCTCGCGTCCCAGGGCCCAGCCCTTCTCGCGCATGATCGCGGCTAGCGCAGACGCAACGTCGCCGGCGATCCGATCCACGGTGTGCCAGTCCATGTACGGGACGAGGATGGGGACCAGCTCGACGTCTGGATTGTAGGCCTGGAGCCACGGCACGATGGCCTCGACGGAATGTTCGACGGTATGCATGTCGTTGTTCACGATGAAGTCTTTCGCGGGCAACCGCGCGATCAGCTCGTCGCGGAGAGCCGACGGGGTTACCGGGCCGTACGGGCCGCGCCATCTGGCAAACGAATCGAAAACAATCTTGTTGCGGCAGTCGAAAACGCGTGCCTTGTGGAACACGCCGAAGACAACCACGATCTTCGCACGGATATGGGGAAGGACAAGCGCGTAGAGCCGGCCCGCGTAGTAATAGTCGTCGTGGGGGCAGACGGCCGCGGCGAACGGCGTTTTCGCCGTCCAGCCATACCGGGCCTTCAGATCGTTGCGACGCGGTGCGGCAAGCGCCCGGCACTGGACGAGAACCGAATCCATCTGCGCCGCCGACGTGACGTACCCCAGGGTATCCATCTGGCCGCGCATACCGCCGACGGATTTGATTCCCACGGCGTCCAGCAATTCTTGTGTGCTCTGGGCAGCGGCCGCCTGTACGGCGGCGAGCACGACGACAAGTACGATAGCCCATCGCTCGAGACATACGCGCACGGCAGGTTCTCCTCAATGCCCGCGTTCTGAAGATGGAGGTGACGAACAGATCCTTCGTCTCCGAAATGCGGACGCCTGTCCGGCCACCGGAACGCCGGCGTTCCCATCCCCGTTCTCCCGGCCGGAGGCGGGCAGATTCCACACCACCGGGGGTATGATACTCCGTAATCGGGGGGACGCAAAGCCCAACTGACGAAGAGAACCTGCCATGGATGCACCGCGGCAGCACGTTCGATCGGCGTGTTGTCGAGCGAATCGCAATGCAACGGGACGCGTGCGCCACGGGCCGGTACCGGCGCTCATACTCTTTTATGATACACTGCCCGCGTATGCCGGAACATTACGACGTTATCGTTGCAGGCGCGGGGCCCGCGGGGGTCACCGCGGCGTTGTATGCGAGGCGGCGCGGCGCGCGCGTTCTCCTCGTGGACAAACGCCGGTTTCCACGCGACAAGATTTGCGGCGACGGGATTGCAGGCCGGTGCATCGGATACCTCAACGACCTCGGTGTTCTCGATAACGTGCGTGCCCGTTGCCACGAACCGATCGGCGCCGCGATTCTGGGAGCGCCGTCCGGTGCCCTGGCCCGTTTTGACCTGAATCCCCGAGGCAGTTCGGTGGATCCGTACCTGATCTGTCGGCGCGAGGTACTCGACGACATTCTCGTGCGGGCGGCGCGCGCGGAAGTGGACGTGCTCGAAGGATGGGCCGTCGATGATGTTCTGGTCACCGCGGAAGGAAGCGCCGCCGGTGTTCGCTGCACGGGCCCGGATGGTGAGGTGCGGCAATACACCGGTCGCGCAATTGTCGGCGCCGACGGGTTTCACTCCGTCGTGGCGCGCAGGCTGGGCGCCTACCACTATGACACCCACCGGTGGCTGGTAGCGACCCGGCAGTACTTCCGCAATCTCGACATCCCGCCTCGCACCGCCCAAATCCACTTTCTCGACGAGACGTTGCCCGGATATTTCTGGATGTTTCCGACCGGCGGTGGTGTGGTGAATGTCGGCCTGGGGTCTGTCCATCACACCGTCAAGAGGCGCGGCGGTATCCGGCGCATGCACGAACGCGTGCTCGCATCGGACCGGTTCGGCGACCTCTTCGCGCGGGCAGCCGCCGTCTCGGACGTCCACGGGTGGAATCTGCCGACGCCGGATCGAAAGCGCGTAATCTGCGGCGCCGGGTTCGTGCTGGTGGGGGACGCCGCCGGAACGGTCGACCCGTTTACCGGCGAGGGGCTGGGAAACGCGATGTGTTCCGGCGAGGTGGCTGCACGCGTGATCACGAGGGCTCTCGATAGATCGGAGGCGGGCTCTCTGGACCTGGATGGATACGCGGCGCTGTTATGGAAGGAACTCGATGCGAGGGAATTCGCGCTGCACTACCGGCTGCGCGCGCTGGCCCGCAGTCGCAGGCTGCTTGATTTCGTCGTTGGGCGGGCGGCGCGACACGAGAAGACCCTCGATTGGCTGGCCAGGATGATATTTGAATCCGACGCCTCGGAGCGGCAACGGTCGTTGCTTGCCCCGCTTACCTATGTGAAGTTGTTGTTCTCCCGTCCGGGCTGATTTCATCCCCCGCACGAAAACGACACGTTCTCGGTGGTGAACGTGCCGTCGCTCGCCCACAGAATGCACTTGAGAACCAGCGCCCCGCGCCGATTGTAATACGGGTTCAGCGGGTTGGCGATGCGTTGCGACATCAGCCATGTGCCATCGCCGGTTTGCAGCACTTCAATTGCGTTCACCGCCGGGTCGGGCGTGTATCCGCGGTAGATCCAGTTGGCACTGCCGGTCGAATCCACCGCGAGTGTAGCCGACGTGGCGTATTGCACCTGTGTTCTCGGCGGTTGCACATTGAGACTGTCTTCGGGATCCTGCCAGTCGGTAAAGAGAAGGTAGCGGGTGCCATCGTGTGACATCACAAACGGATTCTCGCACTGACCGCCCGTTGGTTGTCCTCCCCGACCGCCGGCCAGGCGCCGCGTGGCGTTTATGAACCCGGCCCCGGACCAGTCGCGCAGGTTCGTGGAATGCGCGACCGTTACCACGCCGTACCCGTTGGTACTCTTCGCCGTGGCGAAGAGAAGCCAGCACCCGTTCACGTCGTCCCGTATTACGAACGGATCCCGGCACTGCTGATTCCACGAGCCCGGTGCATTCCCCCACGTGGTCCAGCCTTCGGCGCAGTCGTACACACAACCATTGCCTGCCGTGCCCGGACAGTTGTTCACCGGGTAGCGGGTCCAGGTGTACAGATCGGTGGATGTCGCCAGACCGATGCGTTCTTTTGAACCGGGGCCGGTTCCTTCGTTGCCTGCGTAGAACATGAACCAGGTGCCGCCGTACTCCACGATATGTGGCGCCCACAGACCGCTGGCCTCCCATGCTGCGGAGGACGGTCGCAGCGCCGTGCCCTGATAATAAAAGGTTCGGAAGTCTGCGGTAGTGTAATGTTCAATCTGGCTGGGCGCATAGATCCCCTCGGTATGAAAAAACAGGTGGTACGTGCCAAACCGGTCTCTTGCCCATGTGTGGTCGGCGATATCGTCATCTTCGTCATTGATGACGGGAAAATCTTCGTCCCGGGGATTGCCATCGCCGTCGTCATCATCGAGCCTGGATTCGATGAAGGCGGCGCTGGCCGTCGGATCGCAATGGAGCGTGCACACGGCGGGTTGGCGTTGCGGTCCGGTGTCGGCACCGCACCCTGCCAGCAAAAGTGCGAAAACGATGCAGCCGGCAACAAACACAATGTACCTCGCGAAGAAAACGGGTGAAGCAGGTGGAGCACGCCCCGGGATATGCTGCGCGCAGCAGGTCCCGGATGCCAGAGCCCCATCACCGCGCCGCTGTCCATGCGGACCCAGTCCGTCGGCCTGTATCCGTACAGCATGACGTGTTGGCCGCCGGGGGTCAATCCTCCACACGGAAAACGGCGTCCGTCGCGGCAGCGAAGATTTTCGCCGGATGGAGCGCGAGCGACAAGCCCGGTACGTACCGACTGCGCTCGATCGACAGCTGGATTGCGCATCTAGCGCCGGCCCCGCGCGGTGTCCCGTCTCCATGCGCACAAACTCTCCACAACGGAGGGAATTCCCGGCAGTGAGAAGGTGGACGTTGTCGGCAAAACCCACATGCCGGTTGACGAATCGAGTCGCGGCGACGGCCGGCCGAGCAGCTGCGGGCCGGGGGCGCCGGTTGACGGAAGCGCGCCGGCTGACGGAAGCGCGCCGGTTGACGGAAGCGCGCCGGTTGACGGAAGCGCGCCGGCTGACGGAAGCGCGCCGGTTGACGGAAGCGCGCCGAGGTTCTACGATGCGGCTTTCCAGATTCCATCGTTCATAATCGGCGGTTCCCGACGCCTCGGCTGTGGCGAGCGCTTCGGAACTGCTCCATGCAACGCATCCACCATTGAGGTACCGACATGCCTTCCGCAAACATTACCTGGACACTCACCGACGAGGCACCTGCTCTGGCCACGCGGTCGTTGCTTCCCGTGCTCCGTGCATTTTTTGAGACGGCCGGCGTGGGCATCGAGACCGCCGACATTTCCCTGGCCGCGCGCATCATCGCCAACTTTCCCGGTCGCCTGCACGACGATCAAAAACAGCCCGACGATCTGGCCCGCCTCGCGAAGATGGTGACATCTCCCGACGCCAATATCGTCAAACTGCCCAACATCAGCGCGTCGATTCCACAGTTGGAGGACGCGATCGCCGAATTGCAGGGCAAGGGTTTCGACATTCCCGATTACCCCGAGGAGCCGGATACCGACGAAGCGCGCGCCCTGCAGAAACAATTCGCAGCCGTGCTCGGTTCGGCTGTGAATCCGGTGCTGCGCGATGGCAACGCCGACCGGCGCCCTGCGGCGGTGGTGAAGGCGTTTGCGCAGAAACATCCGCACAAGATGATGAAGAACTGGCCTGTGTCGGGTTCGGTGACACGCGTGGTCCACATGAACCACGGCGACTTCTACGGCACCGAAAAGTCCACTACGCTCCCTGCGGCGACCGACGCGCGCATTGAGTTCGTTGGCGTCGACGGGCATGTCGAGGTGCTCAAGGAACACCTCCCGTTGCTCGAAGGCGAAATTCTCGATTCGGCGGTTATGAATGTACAGGCGCTTCGTTCATTTTACCGCGAACAAATGGATCATGCGCGCGAAGACAATGCGCTACTGTCGTTGCACCTCAAGTGCACGATGATGAAGGTGTCCGACCCCGTGATGTTCGGACATTGCGTGTCGGTGTACTTTGCCGACGCGCTTACAAAGCACGCCGTTGCGCTCGACAAAATCGGTGCGAATGTGAATAACGGGCTGGCCGACGTGCTCGAAAAACTCGATCGCCTGCCCGCCGATAAGAAAAAGGAAGTCGCGGCAGATATTGCCGCATGCTACAACACGGGACCAGCCCTTGCGATGGTGGATTCCCGCAAGGGGAAAACCAATCTGCACGTGCCGAATGCCGTCATCATCGATGCGTCGATGCCGGTGGTTATCCGTGACGGTGGGAAAATGTGGAACCGCGACGAACAATTGCAGGACACCGTAGCGATGATTCCGGATCGATGCTACGCTACCATGTACCAGGCGGTCATAGAGGATTGCCAGGTCAACGGGCAGTTCGATCCGTCCACGATGGGCGATGTGGCCAACGTGGGGCTGATGGCGCGCAAGGCCGAGGAATACGGCTCGCACGACAAGACATTCCTTGCGCCGGGGAAGGGAAGCATCCGCGTGGTGGGCGACGGGGGCGCCACGGTTCTCGAACAGGCGGTCGAGCCGGGAGACATATTCCGCGCGTGCCAGGCCAAGGATGAAGCCATTCGCGACTGGGTCAAGCTTGCCGCGACGCGCGCGCGCGCAACCGGGAGCCCCACGATTTTCTGGCTCGACCCGCAAAGGGGCCATGACGCCGAAATGATCCGGAAGGTGGAGGCATACCTTCCCGAGCACGACACCGGGGGGCTCGATATCCGTATTATGGCGCCGGTGGACGCGATGAGGTTTTCGCTCGAACGCGTTCGACAGGGGAAGAACACCATTTCGGTTTCCGGCAACATAATTCGTGACTATCTCACCGACCTGTTCCCTATTCTCGAACTCGGAACAAGCGCGCGCATGCTCTCTATTGTGCCTCTCTTGCACGGTGGGGGGTTGTTCGAAACCGGAGCCGGAGGTTCGGCACCCAAACATGTACAGCAATTTCTCAGCGAAGGACACCTGCGCTGGGATTCACTCGGCGAATACTGTGCACTGGTTCCGTCGCTTGAGCAGGCGGCCAACAGATCCCGCAACACCCGTGCGGCAATCCTTGCCCGAACACTCGACGCGGCGATTGCTACGTACCTGGAAGACGCGCGCTACCCGTCGCGCAAGGTCAACGAAATGGACAACCGCGGGTCTACATTTTACCTGGTGATGGCGTGGGCGCGTGCTCTGGCCGCGCAGGATGAAGACGCCGATTTGTCAAAACGGTTTACGCCGGTTGCCTCGGATCTTTCGCAGAACGAAAGCACGATTACCGCAGAGCTACTGGCCGCGCAGGGCAGCCCGGTGGACATTGGCGGGTATTACCTGCCCGATGAGACGAAGCGCTCGGCAGCAATGCGGCCGAGCGCCACGCTCAACGGGATCATCGACGCGATATAGATCATATTTCTTCCCGCGGGAGTGAGTTCGTCCCGGGGAGGACACAGAAAAGAAGTGGGCCTGTTCGCAACGTGGCAACTGGCTACCGGCTACCGCCTACCGGGTTCCAGGTACGGCTGTGCACACCATGCAACCGGCCGCGGAGGAGACCACACGCGGAACGCAGTGCGAGGGATGACAATGGCTACCCCAATCGATGCAAAACTCGCTGTCCGCGACGATTTCGAACGTCTTCGGGCCGACGTGGACTCGATTCTGGACCGGATGGGAGACACGTCGTTGCTCGAGGTGATCGTCGGCATTCCCTGTCACGACGAAAACGATACGATTGCTGCCATTGTGGATACCGCGCGCGTCGGGCTCGATCGGTCGGGACTTACCGGCAAGTCGGCAATCCTTTGTGTGGCTCCCGATGAGCACAGACCGCAGCTGCGGCGGGCGCTCAAACACCGGTCGCGCAACCGAATCCCCACCTATGCATTCGGACACCACCACGGGCTCGAAGGTCACGGCTGGGGACTGCGTACAATAATTGACGCGTCGGCAAGTTGCGGCGCTGCTCTCGTCATGTTGCGGCCGAATCTCACGCCACAGGACGGTGATGAGCCGGGACGTGGCTTCTCTCCGTCGTGGATCGAGTGCCTGGTGCCCCCGGTTCTCGAGTATGGACAGGGACTCTCGCTCGCGCATTTTGTGCGCCACGTACTCGCCCATCCAGTGGACTCACTTCTAACGTACCCGGTGATGGCGGAAGTTTTCGGTTTGCGCGTACGCCAGCCCACACCGGGGGTCATGGCGCTTTCCGCCAGGTTCGTGCAGCTGTGCGCGGCGTCGCCATCCACGTGGCCCCGGGACTGCGGCATATACGGTTTTGATACATGGGTTGTGACGCGTGCGCTTCGCGCGGAACAACCCATCTGTGAAGTGCCCCTTGGGCTCGCCTCGTTTCAGCACGGAATGGGACGTCTCAAACTGTCGTTTCGACAGGTCGCACACACACTCATGCAGGAAATTGTGGAGCACTCAAAGTGGTGGCTCGACGAGCCCGACATCGTTGCCCGGGCGAATCGCGCGTCGGGTCTCGACGTCGAAGTTATGCCACCGTCGGTTTATCTCGATCCCGGTGAGCTGTTTCACCGTTTCAAGAAAGAGTTTGACCACTTTGACAACACGCTATTTTGCGAACTCCTGCCCGACGATGTTCGTCGTCGGTTCGAACGATTGTCAGACCGGGGGGAAAACGGCATCGCGCTCGATGCGCTGGAGTGGCGCGATATTGTGAGTCGGTTTCTCATCGCCTTTCGTTTCGACTCCAGGTATCACCCGGATGATATTGTGGACGGACTTTTTCCACTGTTTCTTGCCCGGCTGGCTGGTTTTATTCAGGAAATGCGGACCATAGATACGGTTATTTCCGACGCGACACGATCGCGCAAGAAGGTGACAAAAGCGATTCTTCGCGAGCATGCCGAACGACTCGTGGAGCGCGAAACCGTTCTGTTTATGGATAGCCGCCGCGCGTTTCGCGAGAGTTGGGACGATCGGGCGCAGGAAGTCTCCCCGTACCTGCCCCACCTGGGTGCCTGGGAGTTCGTGCCGCACGTCGGTGTTGTTGTGCCCCAGGAGCTGCAAAAGCCGGACGGGGAACTTGTGCGTGCAAGTAACGTGTACAAGGATATCATCGACCGCTATCGGCAGCAGTTCATCCAATTCCTCGATCGCCGTTTGGAACTGCACCGTGTGACGGATTCGGCGACGATTCTGGGCCGTATACATCGATTCATGAGGGATGTTGACCGCGCACTCGAAGAATCGTTTCCATTCGACCTGACCACCACGAAGGGCACACGCGCGATGATGCAATTTGTGCGTGACCGCTTTTGCAAACGCGAAGTCTACCAGCTAACACCCGATGCCGCCCGGGAGATACTTTCGCGAATACCGCCGAAGGACCTCATCATGCATCTACGTTGCCGCAACGTGGGCGAGCTGTTCACAACGCATGAGGCGGGGGATTTGCTTGCCATGGCAGCGTGGAGCGAAAATCGTATTTTCCTGGAAAAGATACTCCACATGATCGAGGAAAGCGCCGATGCCACATGGTTCCATACGCGCCCGTTGCAGCCTGTCGTCGTACGCGTGGAGTATCTCGCAGACCCGACAGAGATGCGCGGCGTGCGCGCGCTCGCGCGACTATCGGGGCGTCTTGTTGCCGGCAACCTGCAAAGAGGATGGGGTGGGGAATATCCGAAGCTGTGGTATCTGTTGCAGCTGGTACACGACATCGTTGCCACCGAGGCATACGCGGAACTCTGGGAACACTTTGAGGACGAACGCGTTGACTTCAGCCAACGTGTCGTCAATTCCATACGCGGACACTGGGGGCGGAGCGTAACGAGCGCACACCATCTGTTTAAGAATCGCCACCAACGGATCCTTGTGGATCGTATGCGTCAGTTCGCCCGGAAGATTGCGAGAAATGGAAGGAAATCGAAGCGAACGGCAAATCTGATCGAAGGCATGACCGATGTGTACAACCTGTCGATCACACTTCCGGACAACCGGTTTGTACCGCTCTCGGCATGGACGTGGACGAGCTACAGCTATCGCGGCGGTCTCGGTGCGCCGACCCCGCTGTCGTCTCTGGTCGAGCGGGACTGGGCCACGGCGGATTTTCTCACCGAATACCTGACGCGCGCGGAACTTGGTGACGAATCGACGATTTACCGCAAGGTGGTTGAACGCATTGCGGAAGGCAGGGAGTTCGAAGACATCGGCGGTGCGTTGCTCGGCGTCCCCCGGGAAACGCGAACGCTTGTTCTTCCGCAGAGCCCGGCGGCGAGAGATGTCGTGGCACACAAACTCCGCCGGCCGGTCGACCGGCCCATTCTGCAACCGATAGAAAGCCATGACTGGGAAAACCGCTATGTGCTGAACGCCGCGGTCGCGCGCATCGACGGCAATATCTATATTTTGTACCGCGCGTTTGGTCGCGATGAGATCTCGCGCATTGGACTGGCGTGGACTCGCGACGGCGTTTCCATCGACGGGCGCCTCGACCGTCCGATCTTCGATCCGGTGGACAGGTCGGAATCGGCGGGAGTGGAAGATCCGCGCGTTACGATAATCGGCGACCGCATGTTCATGCTCTATACGGCGTACGATGGATCCGTGGCCCAGATCGCGATGGCGTCGATTGCACTCGACGCGTTTCTTGAGCACCGCTTCGATCAGTGGAAACGGCACGGCTCGGGATTTCCCGGTCTTGCGAACAAGGACGCGGTGCTCTATCCGGAAACATTTGACGGGCGCTACGTGATATATCACCGCCTCGATCCGAACCTGTGGGTGTCGCGTCTCGACGACCTGGCGTGCCCGTGGCCCCGCACCGGACAGAAGATTCTGGCGAGCCCGCGTCCCGGAATGATGTGGGATGGCGTAAAAATTGGTGCCGGCGCGCCACCGATTAAAACGACCGCCGGCTGGCTCAATATTTATCACGGCGTGGATTATGAGCGCAGTTATCGGCTCGGGGTGTTGTTTATGGCGCTGGATGATCCGACTCGCGTTGTATATCGCTCACCGAATGCAATTCTCGAACCCGAGGCGGACTTTGAGGTGGGCAAGATAGAAGGCGGAGACTACTGGGTACCGCGGGTGGTGTTCACCTGCGGCGCTGTCCCCGCCAAAGATCAGGATATCGTGGGGCCGGATGACGAAATTCTTGTGTACTACGGGGCCGCGGACACAGCGATCGGTGTCGCTCGGGGTAAACTGCGCGACCTTGTTCCCACGCTGGTGCATCCACGGAAGAAGAAATCGTACGCCGTGTGAAACAATCCGGTCATGCGCCCAGGCCGTCTATGCTCGAGCCTCCGTGCGGGTCTTTGTCTTCGTTTTCTTCTTCGCCTTTGTCTTCACCTTTGTCTTTGCCTTCGTCCCCATCCTCACCTTCGTCTTTTTCTTTGCTTTCATCTTCGCCGGCGCACGTGTTTTCTTCGGCGCGGGTTCGCCGACGCCGGCAATACGCGTTAGCGTGAGAATGGCGAGCATACAAAACGTGGTTGCTTCGATTCCCTGATTCGCGTTCAATCCACTAGCCGTCAGCGCATCGTGGCATCCGCCCGTGACGAAGTCGTAAACAGCGATGCCCTTGTCGTTGGCACCGAAAAACCAGTCCGCGGCCGCGCGCATCGCGCCCAGCGTATTTTCGGCGCGGTGGATATCGAACGCCGCGCCAACCGCTTCGATAAACGTTGCCGCGGTGACGGGAAGCTCTTCCTCATCGGGGTTCTCTCCGCGTCGCAGGAAGACGGTGCCATTTTTTGTTTCCTTACATATCTGCTTCAGCATGTGTCTTCCAAGTGTCGCCATACGGGTACTATTCAACGTATGCGCCGCCACGATTACCGCCTGAGCCGCCACCGGCCAGTCGGCAGCGTCCCATCGATCCATCCAGTGCTTCTTCGTACACACTTCGGCGAGTTCATTCGCCGAACGGGATAGCCAACGCCGCACCCCCGAGGCGCCGGAGAACCGCATTAGATAATTTACCGATCCAAGTACACCGTATGCACAACCAATCGTCGTGGTCGGGGTCCAGGACGACACGACTTCCTGCGCCAGGTCATTGGCCGCCGCCGCATGCGCAAGCCGGCTGTTGCCGACGACATAGCCGAGCGCCCACAGGGCTTTGCCCATCGACGCATCGCTCGCGTTGTGTGTGCGCAAACGCGCGTAGCTCAAGCTTTCGGCGGGTTCGTTGTTGGTCCCGACGAGAAACTGCAAGAGACCCATGCAGACGCCGGCGATGCGGGCGGCTTCCCGATCGCCGAAAATGGTATAAAACTTGGTGCTCGCCACCAGCGTGGACGCGGCGTCGTCGAGATGGTATCCGTAGCTCCAGTCGGGCACGGTATAGCGGGCATGGTGCGCGGGGCCGGTGTCGTCGCACAGTTGCGTGAGGTGGTCGACGAGCGGTGTCGGGAGGTTTGTGGGAGAAAGCGGCTGGTGCAGTGAGGGCGTCGTGGGAATCGAGCGGGGCACGTGGCTGCGAATTTCTTCGAACAGCCCGACGTAGTCTTTGCCCACACGATCCCATACCATGGCGCGCGTATACATGTACGCTTTCTTACGAACGCTGGCCAGGGCAACGTCGTCGTCGAGCAGAAAATTGACTTCGCGCGCCAGCGCTTCGGAATCGCGAGCCGGTACGATACGGCCGCGCCCGTTGGCCAGAAGTTCGCGGGCGTGCCAGTAGGGCGTGGAGACGACCGCCTTGCCCGAGCCCATGGCGTAGGCGAGGGCGCCGCTTGTAATCTGTGCCATGTCAAGATACGGCGTCACGCATATGTCCGCGGCGCCGAGGTACTCGAGAAGTTCGTCAAGTTCGACAAATCGCGAGTGGAACAGCACGTGGTCTTCGAGACCGAGCTCGCGTACGCGGCGTTGCAAGCTCAGGCGATACGATTCGCCTTCAACCTGAACTACGTGGGGATGAGTGGCACCGAGCACAAGGTACGTCACCTTCGGGTGACGCTTGACGATCGCGGGAAGGGCCTCGATCATATACTCAATGCCTTTGTTGCGGTGCAGAAGACCGAATGTGAGGAGCACGTCACGGCCTTCGACGCCGAATTTGTCCTTGTAGAAACTCGGGTCGATGAACGGCACGTCATGAATTCCGTGCGGTATGAGTGTAATTTTTTCGCGCGGGACGTTGTAGACATCGGTCAGAAGTGAGACGGCCTTTTCGCTCATCACAACCAGGCCGGCTGCGCGCGCGGCGATCTCCTCGAATATTTTCTTCTGGTCGGATTCTGCGTTGCGATTCACCGTGTGGCACGTCGCCACGAAGGGCCGATGGAGGTCACGTATAAATGTCAGGAGATTCGATCCCCATCGTCCCCCGAAGATACCGAATTCGTGTTGTAAGCAAACGACGTCTATTCGACTGAAGTTCAAAAAGTCCGCGGCGCGCGAGTAGTCGATCTGGTAGTCCTGGCGGACTTCAAATCGTACGCGATCCGGGTAGGCGTAACCCTCCACCGTGTCGTTCATGGCGACAACGATGACAGGTTGCGTACCGCCCGCCTGCCGGGAAGTGGCTTCGGCGAGGTCGTGGGTGAAGGTCGCAATCCCGCATTGCCGTGGCAGGTAGTCACCGACGAATGCAATTCCGTGGTGGTCGCCCCGGCCATTGTGAGTCACTGTCGATGCTCCTCTCGGTGTTCAGGCCCGTGTGCAAACCGCTGAATACGGGCATTCTATCACGTTCACTGCACCGCCAACGCCACCGTTTTTGAAGAGATGCACGGTGTTCTGTCGCCGCGGGCGATGAAATTGCAACGGGGGGCTCCTTGCGGGCGTTGCCGTGCCATACGCGCTGCCGCTACGGCATCCCGAATACGGGGGACTCCTTGCGGGCGCTGCCGTGCCTCAACCCAACCCAACGATGCGCCCGCCGTAATCGGGGACTCTGTGCGGGCGTTGCCGTGCCCCGTGGTTGGCTCTTGCTATGGACGCACCCGCCCGCGTAGAGTCGGAAGTGCACCGATGGCCGATTCGCCGGGGCCGTATTCGCATCACCCGTGACCGGGAGGCTTCCCCCCATGCGCGTTGTCATTCCTCTTTTCGTGGCGCTCCTGTTTGCTGGGGGCGTGGCATCGATCCCGGCGAAGGCCTCTCCGCTGTCGGCTCAAAAAACGGTTCGAACTCACGTGCAGTTGCGGCCCGGCGGACCCGTGAAGGACGTGGACATGCCGGTGCACGCGGCACCCGTCGATCCGCCGTCGGTGCCGGCGGACAGCGTGGTGCTCGACGACAACGACCTTGTACTCGGTGTGGTGGTCGGCGGCCGGGCGATGGCCTATCCCGTGCGGTTTCTCGCGCTCCACGAAATTGTGAACGACGTGGTAGCCGGCACCCCGCTGACGCCCACCTGGTGACCGCTGAGCGCGTCGGGCGTCGTGTACGCCCGTTCACTTGCGGGGCGCAGGTTTACCTTCGATTTCGGCGCGGGTCTGGTGAACAACAACCTGCTCCTGGTAGACCGTCAGACGAGTAGCGTGTGGTCCCAGCTTGCCAACCGGGCGATTTCCGGAGCGATGACGGGCACGCCATTGCGACCGGTACCCGCCATGCAAACCACGTGGAAGTTCTGGCGCGCGAGGCATCCCGACACGCGGGTGATGATCGAGCCGGGAGACGCGTCGGGCCGCCCGTACTTCTACCATCATTTCGTGCCCGGCGGTCCGCGGGGAAAGCGACCGGGGGCGCACGATGCGTCGACACTCGGACTGGGCTATTCCAACGGTAGCTGGGCGGTGTATTTCTCATTTACCGAACTCGCGCGCGCGAAGATCCCCGTACGGGCGACACTCGGGCAGGCGCACATCATTGTACACTACGACAAGAAGGGACTGACCGCGTGGGCGACGGACAGCACGGGAAAGTTGCTCGCCACGGTTCTGGTATACGCGGATTCGTGGCGCAGGTTTTTTCCGAAAACCCGTATATTCCGGGCCGACGTTGCGCGATCGCATTCCGGCGATTGAATGGAAGGAACCCCCGGGCGCCCGGATCAGACGAACTCTATCCGGCGCGCGCCGACGTCTACCGGCGTTTTCGGAGCATCTGCGTCCAGTGGGTTACCAGCGTGAGCGGATTCCCGCCGCCTTTGTCAACATTCTCGAGGAGAAGCAGTCGTTTTCCGTCCGGGTGGATCGCGTATGAGTTCGTCGTGTTGGACTCAAACAGGCGACGTGTTTCCCCTACCGCGAACGACTGGTCACCGGCCCGGGTTTCCACCCGATAGAATGAGTTGTTTGCGCCGTAAACAATGCCGGATCCGTCGGGCATCCATCGTGCGCCTTCGCCCCCGCCGCCGGATATCTGCCATTTGCGACCCGGCCGGGGAAACGATGTAACATATATCTCCATCCGGCCCGATTCGTTGGAAGTGTACGAGATCCAGTGGCCGTTCGGTGCGACGTGGCCATCCCGTTCCAGGTACTTTGTGTGCAGCAAGGCCGCCGGTTCCTGTTGGCCCGCGAGCGGAATTGCCCAGATGTCCACGGTAGACGAGTCGAGAGCGTTGCAGATCAGATACCTTCCGTCGGGTGACCAGTCGCTGGGGTATAGCGGTACATCGGCCTTGTAGAGGAGTTTTTCACTGGTCGCCCCGCCGACGCGCTTGATGAAGACAGCTGCCGGCCCCATGCGGTTGCTGGCAAAGGCAATGCGTCTACCGTCCGGGGACCACACCCCTGTGTCGTCGTTGGACGGGTCGAACGTGAACCGTGTACGAATGCGCCGCGCCACGTCATAGATCCAGAGGTCACTCGTACCCCCAACGGTGTACAGGCTCACGCATACATGACGGCCGTCCGGTGACATCCTGGCATTGGTCTCCGGCGGGAGCTTGTTGTCCGAGTCGAGTAGTTTGCCGTCGAAGCGGCGCCACACCATTCGAGAACCCTCTACGCTGCTGCCACCCTGATAAATCAGCATGCCGTTGTCTGACGCGCTGAAAATACCCCACATCGCCCCGGGGATGTAGCGTACGGGGTTGACGACAGGGATCGCATCGCCTGTGAACGCAAGGTGTTGTAGATCGAAAGGGCGTGCCATGAGCGTAAATTGGCGCAGAAACAGCAGGTAGCCCGATGCGTACGCTACGCTCGAACCCAACCGCATGATTTTGCGGTCCGTGTCGCCGGAAAGCGACGCCGCGCGAATTGTGCTCGCGTCGTTACCTGCGCGGTCCAGGTACAGAAAGTGATTGCCATCGGGCAGGAAGACGGGGAATCGATGGGAGTTTTCCCCGCGCGTTTTGTTGAGCGTGGTGATAGCGCGCGCAGTGCCGCCCGAATCGCTCACACGATAAATCGGCGTATTGAATGCCGGAGCAAAAATGATCGTACCGTCGCGATTCCATGAGCCGCCCTTGCCGAGCTCGGCGCTGCATATCGTGGTCGGTGGTCCGCCCGTCACGTCGACGCGCCGCATCTTCCCCTCTGCGAAAAATCCGATGCTTCGACCGTCGGCAGACCAGAACGGATAGCCCGCACCGTCGGTTCCCGGTAACGCGCGGGCCTCGGGATTGTCGAGATCGCGCACGAAGAGCGTCGAATTGCCCCCGGACTGGCGGCCGGAGAATACAATGTGCAGGCCGTCGGGCGATATGGCAGCCGGACCGGGATGCACTTCGTGCAGGTTGAATCGCACGCTGGAGGGCGGGAGGATCGACGTGCGCACAACCGAATCTTCCATGGCGCGGTGCGGGAACGGCCACACAGCGATGGCTGCCGCGGCGAGGGCGCAAATCGCCGCGATCGCCCACGCGACGCGTTCGCTGGTTTTCCGCTTCTGTGGCAACACCCCGACCAGTCCCGCAGCCGGGGAATCTTCGCCGCGCAGTACGGCGTCGATTGCGATTCTTGCTTCCCCGATGTCGCGCAAGCGCTCCCGCGGATTCTTCTCGAGGCACCGTTCGAGCAGTTTGCGAATGGTTTGCGGCGTGTCGGTCGGCAGAAGCGACCAATTCGGTTCGGCGCGAAGCACGGCAGCCAGCGTGTCGGAAACCATTTCTCCCGCGAACGTCTGCACGCCGGTCAGCAATTCGAAGAGAACGCAGCCGAACGAAAAAATGTCGGCCCGCCGATCCACTCGTTGCCCACGCGCCTGTTCGGGGCTCATGTATGCGGCCGTTCCGAGTATCACGCCGGCCACCGTGGGGCTGTGCGTGAGCACCGTCGGGGAGTGGGAGAGTTCCGCGGACGACGGATTGGGTTCCCACGCCCTGGCCAGGCCGAAGTCGAGAACTTTGGCCGTACCGTCGGCCGTGACGGCCACGTTGCCCGGTTTAAGGTCGCGATGAATGATGCCCTCTTCGTGCGCAGCTTCCAGGGCGTCGGCGATCTGCCGGCAGAGGGAAAGGGCTTCATCGAGCGGGACCGGTCCGCGCGCGAGCCGGACGGCGAGGTCTTCCCCCTCGACGAGTTCGAGCACCAGGAAGCGCTGGTTCTCGACCGACTCGAACCCGTGGATGGACGAAATGTGCGGGTGATTGAGCGCGGCGAGCAACTTGGCTTCTCGTTCGAAACGCCCGAGCCGGTCCGGGTCCGTCGCGAGCGATTCGGGGAGGAACTTCAGGGCCACGTCGCGGTCAAGGCGGGTGTCGCGGGCGCGAAATACTTCGCCCATTCCGCCCTCGCCGATTTTCTCGATGATCTGGTAGTGCGCCAGACGTTTGTGGTTCACGGAAGGCCTCCACAGGCGGGGGATTCCGGGTGGAATTTCGTCAAGGAAGCTGTGCAACAGGGTGATACGGCCAAGACGGACACTCCGCATGCCGCATGATATCGATTGATTTTACCGGGTTCAGACCGCGAAGTCCAACATGCTTGCCCGGACACACGGTTTTCCCCCGCGTCTGTGCGGCGCATGAGTTCGGCGCGACCGTCCACGGTGCGCTATCCACTCGAACCGTGCGATCGCGCTACCCGCGGAACGCATTTTGGGCGCACGGCGCCGTGGAGCAACCATCTCTCGTCCGGCCGGTGCGGTTAGAACGCCGCTTTGCCCTCGAACGCTTCTTCGGGGGGCGCAACTCGCCGGCTCCGGTCGGTTGCCAGGGTGACCTGAAAACGAGACAATGATGCACGCGGCGGTTCAGCACGTCGCGGCGATGGAGATGGCAGGGGATCGTGTAACCGCATGGAATGAATCATGTTCGTGGAGATCGTCGCGGCCGGAATGCCTCTTGCGGATCGATGAGGCAGCGGCGGACGAATCGACGTCCGCCGGTAATGAAGGAGGCAGCACATGAAATGCAAACCGTTGAGCCGAATGGGTCCCATCACGCTGGGTGCGATGCTCGTGCTCGGTGTGGCCGCCACCGCAAACGCGCGCCTGCGTGTGCGCGCCACGCTGCACACGCCGGGCGTACGCGTGTACGTCGCCGGGGGTGGGCACTACCCCAACAGGGTGGTTGTTCGGCGCGTTTTCCCGTACGACGTATTCGAGATTACACGGCGTGACCGCCAGGTTGCGCGTCGCCTCGCTCGATTTGCGGGCGTGCCGACGCGCAGATTCCTCCGGATGCGCCGGCAGGGATACCGGTGGGTTGAAATCGGTCGCTGGTATGATATTCCGCGCCGGGTGGTACGCACGGCGCTGCGCCGGCGCGCGTGGAATCGGTCTGTTTGGAACCATCGCGCGTACGGACGGTTTGGCTACGCCCCCCGCCACGGCTGGACCCACGTGGAAGGTCGCGGCGACGACCACTATGTGGTTCGCCGCAAGCGCCATCGCAAGTTCAAGGACGTCCGCCACCATCGGGAAGCGAACGGTTTCGAAAACCGGAACAAACGAGACGATGGCCGGCGCGATCGAAAGGGGTACGACGGAGATAATCAGTAGGGCGACGGTGGGCCGGGAGGCTTCTTCCGGCCCATCGTGTATCCTGCCCCGATGCGTCGCGAAACCGCAGTGCCACGGTTTCTACGGGCGCGATCCGCGCAAGCACGGTGAATGCTTTTTCTCGTTTTACAATTTTCTGCGAATCAGCGTAGCCACGGTTTCTACGTGCGCGGTCTGGGGAAACAGATCGAATGCGCGGCAGTTGGCCAGCGCGAATACCGGAGCAAGTCGCTGCAGGTCGCGGGCAAGCGTGGCCGGATTGCAGCTCACATATATGACGTGCGGGGGGGTGACGTGCAACAACGTGTTGATTAGGCCGGGTGCCACGCCGCAACGCGGCGGATTGAGCACCACCAGATCCGCGGGCAGATAACGGCGAAGCGCGCGTTCCACCGCGCCCACTTCAAATCTCGCCTTGATGCTGTGTATGTCGGCCAGAAGTCGCGCGGCGCGGATGCTCGTTCGGTTGATATCGATGCCTACCACCGATCGGCCACCGCGTGCCAGTTCCAGCGACCGTAGACCAAACCCGCAATACGCGTCGACGATTTGTGTCGGATCGCTCTCCGTGCATTGGGAGATCACGTACTGTTCGAGTACCGCGGACGCGCCGCGGTTCACCTGCAAAAACGCCGTTCCGGAAAGGGGTACGGTGTACCGGCCCCACGTGTCGGCCAAAAACTTGTCGCCGGCGAAACGTACCACACGCCCCCGCCGGTCGGTCCACCAAATGGAGCTCACGTCGGCCAACCCGGCCGGGCGTTTGTGCTGCAACGTGCCGTCGGGCAATCCCTCAATGGCAAGCCCCACGCGACGGTCCGACGTTGTGCGCAGAGTGACGCGGGCGTCTGCCCGCGCTGTGCCCGCTGTGCCCGCCGCGCGCAGCATTGCGGGCAATGCCCTGCGTACTGCTGTCCAGGCTGTATTGACCGGGTTCTCGACAAGGGGGCACCCGGCGATGTCGACAATTTCATCCGGGGTATGGAGAGCGTGGAATCCGCTCCGGGTGTCGGAGCCGGTGTGCCGCACGGCGAACGACACGCGATTACGATACCCGAGCGGTTTCACGGATGGATTGACATGCACGGCCGGCGCCTCCATCTTGCCGACGCGCCGCAGACAGTCGGCGACGACGGATGCTTTCGCTTCGAGCTGTGCCGTGTACAGAAGATGCTGCAGCTGACATCCGCCGCAACGGTCGTAGTATGCACACGTTGGGTCGGTCCGTCCGGCCCCCGGCGATACCACACCGAGCGCGCGTGCTCGGCGCCACGATCGGTGGGTTTCGGTGTATTCCACCTCGACCACATCGCCCGGAGCGGTTCGAGGGACAAACACCATACGGCCGTCTGGATCGCGGCCGAGTCCGTCGCCCCCGTGGATGATGCGGTCAATCGTTACGATGGTTTCCGACATGATCGAAGCTACAGGTTCCGGGGCGGTACCGTGGGCACCCGGACCGTTATGCTGATGCCACGGTGGCGAGCAGGTCTTCGTTCGTGGCGTGTTTTCCCATCAGGTCGAGGAGCACTTCGATGGCGCGTTGCGGAGACACGTTCAGCGCGTGACGTCGCAAGCGATTGATCGCGTTCAATTCCTCTCCGGTGTATAGAAGTTCATCGTGGCGCGTGCCCGTCCCCGACAGTTTGATTGCGGGAAATACGCGTGCCTCGGCGAGCGTGCGGTCGAGAAGAATTTCGCTGTTTCCTGTACCCTTGAATTCTTCGAAGATCATGTCGTCCATGCGCGAACCGGTTTCCACAAGGGCGGTGGCCAGAACGGTGACCGAGCCGCCGTTCTCGACATTGCGCGCCATGCCAAAAAATTTCCGCGGTGTTTCGAGAGCGCGCGAATCGAGGCCCCCACTCATTGTGCGGCCCGAGTCGGAACCGTGCGAGTTGAACGCGCGCCCCATGCGTGTAATGCTGTCGACCATTACCACAACGTTTTTCCCGCATTCCACTTCGCAGCGGGTACGCGCCATACACAGGTTGACCAACCGTACGTGGTCTCGAATGGCCTGGTCGCTGCTGCTGGCGAGAACTTCGGCGTCCACCTGGCGGCGAAAATGGGTTACTTCCTCCGGGCGTTCGTCGACGAGTAGAATAACGATGCGGGCGTCGGGGGCGTCGGCGCGGATGGCCCTGGTAAAGTCTTCGAGAAGTTGTGTTTTCCCCGTTTTGGGAGCGGCCACGATCAATCCACGCGTTCCGCGACCGATCGGCGCGAACAGCTCTACGATGCGCATCGAAGGATTTCCGCTCTTGCCCACATGAAATCGTTCGTCCGGACTGACGGCGAGCAGTTTGGTAAACGGCGTGCGGTTGCGAAACTGCTCGGGCGCCACGCCGCATACTGTATCCACGCCTGCCAGACGCAGGCCCTTCTTCCCCCGTTGCGCCGGGCCGGTCACATCGGCGCCGGGAATCAGCTTCCATGTACTGATTAATTTCTGGGGCACGAAAATATCGGAATCGTCCGGGCGAAACGATCGTACGGGGTCACGAAGGAAGCCGCCGCCCTGTTTGAGCACTTCAAGCACGCCGGATACGGCGTTGGATTTGTCTGTCATGTTCTCCGGATCCTGAATTCTGGAAAATAGGGAGCGTCCCTGATGGGGAAGTGTCCCTGGAGCGAGGTGCCCGACAACACGGTCGGGCAACCAGTATGATTCTATCATACATGCTCAGTCTGGTGCTGCGTATATTTTTTTTGTGGTGCCGGGTGGTGCGTAGGCGGGCGCTCCCTTGAAGGGTCGGCCATCTGTATGATATACTGGTAATGTGTAGTTTGCGTCTGAATTGCGTTTCCGCCCGCAGCACCCCGTGTCGCGAGCAGCAACGCCGCGTTTCCCGCTGCCATCGATCCTGTCCGGGCCCATGCGCTGTCGTGGCGGTCGCGCGCAGGCCGATCCGGGCCTCAATTGTCTTGTCCAATCGAATCGAGCTCTGTTAAGGAGGCGCAATGCGGTTCCATCGCTCCGTCACCATTGCTACAGGACTGACCGCACTCTTCGTCGCTTGGTCGACTCTTGCCACCGCGGCAGGCGTTGCCGCGCGTTCGTTCGTTCCGGTCCAGGAGGGGTTTCGGGCATCCGCCCCGAAGGTTTTGCCCTATGCACCCGGGCGCATCCTCGTGCAGTTCACGGCGCAGAGTGTTCGTGTGTCGAAGCTGGATGTTGCGCTGCAACGAGGGGCGCCGGTGCCGGGCGCATCTACGGGAATTGCGTCGGTCGATGGCCTGGTCCGGGGGTTCGGCGTTACAAAAATACGTCGTATGCACGGCCCGATGAAGGATCAAGCCGAAGCGCAGCGACTGGGAGTCTATCGCTGGTACCGCATCGACGTGGACCCGGCAACCGATATTGTCAAGGCTGCTGCCTCTCTCGCCCGGGATCCCAATGTGGAGCACGCTTCCCCCGACTGGCGCGCGTTCCCGGCGACCGTGCCCGCCGATCCCCTGTATACAAGCAACTGGGGGCACAATAATACCGCGCAGCTTCCGGGCTACGACTATGGGGGAACGTTTGCACATACCGGGGCCGGGGTGGGTACCCCGGGGTTCGATGCGTCCGCCGAACTGGCGTGGAGCGGAAGCCAGGGCTATGGGTCGGCAAGCGTAATCATCGCCATTATCGACTCCGGCGTGGATCTGGCGCATCCCGATCTTCGTCTCGTCCCGGGGTGGGATTTTGGCGATAACGACAGCATTCCGATGGATGACAGCGCACAACCCGGGCACGGTACAGCAACCGCCGGAATTGCCGCCGGGGTGGCCAACAACGGAATCGGCGTGGCGGGTATTGCCGGCGGGTGTTCGATTATGCCGCTGAAGGCTGCGGACAGCAGCGGAAGCATTTTCTTTTCGGCCATCGATAATGCCATCTATTACGCGGCGAATAACGGGGCCGACGTGATCAGTATGAGCCTGGGAGCCGCGGTGTCGACGGTATCGTCCACAGAAACGGCGCTGCAGTACGCCGACGGGCAGGGCGTTGTCGTTCTCGCGGCGACGGGAAATGAGAATGCAAGCGTAATCAGTTACCCGGCGATCAGCCAATGGGTGATCGGTGTGGGCGCAGCCTCTCCGTGCGGCGATCGGAAACGGAGCAGTTCGAATTCGGGCGAATTGAATCCGGGGGTCAACACGGACCCGAACGGGTTTACCTGCGATGGCGAACGCTGGTGGGGATCCAACTACGGGTCCGTGGCGCAGGACGCCGCCGGTGCCGTCGACGTGATCGCTCCGACCATTCTTCCCACCACGGATATCACGGGGTCGGCGGGCTTCGATGCGGGCGATTACGATATGTTTTTCAATGGAACGAGTTGCGCCACGCCGTACGCCGCCGGCGTTTGCGCGCTTATCAAGTCTTTGCATCCCACGTGGACGCCCGCGCAGGTTCGCGCGCAACTGGTGGGTTCGGCGGATGACGTGGTGAATGTGGAGTCGGGAACCGGCTGGGATCGTTACTCCGGCTACGGCATGGTAAACGCGGCGGCTGCCCTGGGCCTGGCCGGCGTGCCGCCGGTGGCCGCGTTTACCGGAGGCCCAACCAGTGGCTGCGTGGATTTACTGAATGTGTCGTTTGCCGACTTGTCGACAGGTTCGATCACGGGGTGGCACTGGCGATTCGGAGATGGTGCTTCTGCGACGGTGAAGAATCCGTCGCATGTATACACGACCGCGGGGGTGTATTCGGTGACGTTGACGGTAAGTGGCCCCGCGGGGGTTGATAGCGTTACGCAGGTTGACTACGTTACGGCATTCGGGCCGCCGACGACGGCGTTTTCTGCATCGGATACGGTGGGGGCTGTACCCTTTTCCGTGACGTTTACCGATTCATCGACCGGTTTGCTGACCACCACGTCGTGGAACTGGGATTTCGGGGACGGGGAAACGTCGACGCTGCAGAACCCGCAGCACGGGTACTTCGTGGCGGGTACCTACACCGTGACCCTGATTGCTACGAACGCGTGCGGACCCGACACACTGTCCCGCGTGGGCTACATTTCGGTGGCTCCATTGCCGGCCCCGATCGCCGCCTTCACCGGGGCGCCAGCGAATGGGTGCGCGCCGCTTGCGGTAACGTTTACCGATCAGTCGAGCGGCACGATTTCATCGTGGAGCTGGGACTTTGGCGATTCGACGACGTCCACCGCGCAGAGCCCGACGCACGCCTATGCGGTTCCCGACACGTATACGGTGGCCCTCACGGTAACCGGCCCGGGTGGAGTGGACACCATGACAAAGCCCGCATACATTACGGTGGCGGGTCGTCCAACTGCGGCGTTCGGCGTATCGGACACCTCCGGTGTCGCCCCGTTGACCGTGATGTTTACCGATTCATCGAGCGGTGCGCCGACGGGTTGGAACTGGGACTTTGGCGACGCGGCGGGGGATACGCTGCAAAACACGTCGCACACATATGCCACCGCGGGTACGTACACGGTAACGCTGGTTGCGAGTAACGCGTGCGGTGCGGATACCGCGTCGTTCCAGATTCAGGTCAGCACGGCAACGGCCGTGACGGGTACCCGGCCGGTGGTGTTTGCACTGGCGCAGAACTACCCGAACCCGTTCAATCCCACCACCAATATCGAATATTCGCTGCCGAAATCGGGACGGGCCACACTGACGGTGTACGACGTGAGCGGGCGACGGGTAGAGACGATCCTCGATCGGGTTGTGAGTGCAGGCATTCATCACGCGGTGTGGCGTGCGCCGCAGAATCTCCCGTCGGGTGTGTATTTCGCGCGTTTACGGTCGGAAGGACAGACGGCGATGCGCCGGCTCGTACTCGTCCGCTAGGACATCCGGAATACGAGAACGAAACGCCTGCCCGAAGCGACCCGGGCAGGCGTTTTGTGTGCGCGTGTGTGGCGTATCCGGCTATGCGGTGGCCCGCGCGTGAGGGTGTGCGGTGGCCCGCGCGTGAGGGTGTCGGCGTATCTCCTGCCGACCGGAGTTTGGGTGTGCGCCGGAGTCGGCGGTTACCACCCGCGCGCGGCGGCCTGGATCGCCAGTTCGCCGAACGCCGGTTTATCCGTTCCCGCCCCCGCGTACGTGCGCAGGCCCAGTGTGCCGAGATAATCACGGAAGCACGCCTCATTTGGGGAGCCCGACATACCGTAGTCGATAACCCACTGGTCGACGGTGGCCTGCGACTGGTCGGTCAGCCATGTGAAATCGATGTGGGTAATCTGGCTGGCGTGCTTGTCCCACGCGGCAAAAACGTTGGCGACAAACTGGCGCTGCTTTTCCTCGGAACTTCCACATGTGGTGCCCGACGCATACCCGCATTCCTGAAGCTGGATCTCGCGGCCGGGAAACGCGTCAACGAGAGTCTGGAAATCGCCATCCACGTCGGACGGCGGTCGCATCGAGAAGTCGGGGGCAAGCGGATAGTAATTGACCGTTACCATGTCGACAGCGCTGTCACATTCGGCGGTAAACAGGCCGCGGGTTGTTGGGTCGGTTGCTCCACCATACATAATGATGGTGCTCACCTCGAGCGATGGGTTCCCCCAGTCGAGGGCGCGTACGTGCGCAGCGGCCTGACGATAGAAGTGGCCGAATTGGGCCCAACGCGTCGCGTCCGTACCAAGGTACCCATCAATTTCATTGCCGATCTGGATGGCCCGGATTTGACCGCGCGCACGCAGTCCCGGGGTGTGCGCGTGCAGCGTGTCGATTAGCGCGGAAAATGCACTCAGTGCCTGCGCGTTGTCGAGCGGTGAAGTGGGGATCGCCGCCGGGTAGGTGGGGCCAACGGTATCGAGTGGACGCAGAACAAGCGTCACGCTCACCGGAAACGAAGCCATGGTGGCCTCTAAAATTCCCACGAGGTCCACGCCGGCACCGGTGAATCCGTCGTCGAGCACGTTCCAGTCGAATGAAAACTTCACATCGTTTACACCGGCGTTGATGGCCAGCTGCATCGCGGCAGCCCAGTCTCCGTCTTCTGCCGCTTTGACATCGATCGCGAGGGTGCGGCTCCCCCGGGGCAACACCGCGGGGCCCGGTCCGGGCCCGGGATTGGCCGGAGTGGTCGGGGTGTTCTGGCCGCAGCCAGTCACAACGGCCAGCGCAGCAAGCGCTATTTTCCATGATGGGGTTCGCATAATTCACTCCTTGGCGCACACCGGTGAATCTCGTTCACGCGTTCTCAAAATAGCAGTGGGGACGTCGACCGGCAAGCCGGCACAGCAAGCGCTGTGCCACGCTCCCACCGGCCCGGAGGGCGACGGCCCCCACCCGCGCAGAAGGATAGAGGGAATGCGGGAATGCGTCCGATGCCGTTCCGGTGCCGACGCGGATCGCGGCGAAATCCATCGAGACGCATCCCCCGCCCGCCGTCGATTCAGTCGAGAAAATCGCCGTGCAACAGACGCGGTCTGAGCTCTTCGCCGAGAGTCTCGAGACGATCGGCGTCGAGCCCGATGCTGCGGAGTGATTGCGTTACCAGTGTTTGTTCGGGTGCGGGATAGTCGTCGGCTTGACTTCCGAAGAGCTTGCACAAGACGTTTGCGCACCGTACGACATGCACGAGCACTTCGCAATCGCCGTGGTAATTCGAATCGTGATGGCTTCGAACGCATGTGCGCAGGGTTGCGGGCAGTGCCCATTTCTCAAGGAGCATGTCGCCAACTTGCGTGTGATCGAATCCGATGGCATCGCGCTCAATGGCCGCGCTGTCGCCGAATCGCAATATCCGTGCCCGCTGGATTCGGCGAAACGCATCGGGCATTTCGAGCAGGATGACCACCTTGCCCACATCGTGTAGTACGCCGCCCACGAACGCTTCCTCCGGGTCGTCGTAGCCACACCGTTCGGCCACCAGCCTCGCCGAGATTCCGCACTCCATGGAATGCGTCCACAGCGCCTGTCCCCACAGGCCCACGTTCGTGCGATCCATCGGGAACAAGGTGCGCGTAGACGAGGCGAGGACAAGACTCTGTATGGTGCGCGCACCGAGGCGCACGACCGCTTGCTGAAGCGATGTGATGCGATGGCCCCGACCGTAGAGGGCCGAGTTGCTCACCTTGATGAGCCGGGCGACAATCGCCTGATCTCGCGACAGGGTTTCGGTGAGTTCGTTCATGCTGCTGTCCCGGTCGGCCAGGAGCCGCAGTACGCGCGTTACCACATCGGGCATGGGCGGGATCTCGCGGATGGATGCCACAATGCGAGCGAGCGTTTTTTCGTTGTTATCGGCGACGATCGTTGCGGTACCGGCCTGCCGCGCGGCGCCGGAGGTTGCCGCCCCGGTGACGCGCAGTCGGGGAGATGACGAGACGCTTCCGCTGGAGTCGCCCGGCGCATCCCCCGCCCTGGGGGTTGTGTGCTGCTCGTCTGCGCCGTCGGTCGGGGCTCGTTGTGCGGCAGGTTTGCCCGGGAGCAGAGGAGGTGCCACCTGCCATGACAGAATTTCCAGGTAGTGAAAGGGGCCCGGAGACGGAAGGCTCTGATCGCACGCGACGTAGAGCAGGTGGTGTTGCATATTGTCTCCGCCGAGCGAGACAATCGCGCAGTCACCCCCCGGTGCGTGTTCTCCAAGCATGTCGAGCAACTGCGACCGAAATGCGTTTCCGAAAAACGGGGTCTGGCTGCCGAGTACGGATGAGAACACCGGGCCATTGGATACATGCGGTGGTTGGGTGGACACAACCCATCCGGCGGTGCCCGTGGTGTCGACACGCGCGCGGCGCACGATGCGCCCGTCATGCACCGACAAGAGCAGACCGTACGAAAAGTGTTCACGACAAAACGTCATCAGTTCGCGGAATTTCTCCCGTGGTTGCGAAGAAACCATCATGCGGCGCATCGTGCGCCGAAATGACGCATACACGTTGTTGGGAGTGGCCGTTTTGTTGCGGGAGGCTGCCGCGTGTGGGGTGGGTTGGCGGGCCGGATCCATCGGTGCTGCGGGGCGGGCGTCAACGAGTACTCCGCTTTCTGTCTGGCGCGCGAATGCGCGCAGCGTGTGGTACGGAGGCCAGGGAGACGCGTCGAGCATGTCACCCAGTGCGCGCGGACGGGCAGCGGCCACGGAAAGGAACCAATCCACCACACCGTCGCCCGGGGCCGGGCGCGCGGATTGCCGGGGGTGTGCGCACACGACCACGCGTTCGCGTGGACCAACGCGGCGCAAAATGTCCCGATACTCGTCCACCTGTCGTGCGGCGTCAAGCAAGCGGTCCCCCGATACGGCCGCCTCCGTGCCGGGCGGTGCGCCGGGCCTGTCCCGGGGCCCGGTCGCCAGCGGCGCGGATATGGGAATTTCCACGAACTGGAAATGCCCCGTCTCGCTCAACAATAGCTCGAAGAGTACTTCACCGGCGGCGCGTTCGAGAGCGGGCCATGCAGCTTCGCGGCAACCTGGCGGCGCCTCGCCGAGCAACTCGTGCGCAGGCATACCGGTGTCGCGGCGTGCATCGAGTAACGTCGTATAAGTAGAACGCTCAATGAGGCGATCGAAGAACAGCGAGCGAATCACGCGCAGGTCGGCTCGCTCGGAACTCGCGCCGACGATGTCCCCGTCCCGAAACTCAATGGTTACGCCGCCGTCGTCGCCCGAAACAGTCAGCACGCCTTCCTATCGTAAATGACAGAGAAACGCAACCAGATCGGCGGGCGCAAATCGTGTGATGTCTCCGTTAAGCATAATTTTGCCGCATTCGCAGCGCACACGCGGTGTTGCATAGCGCCACGCCCGGGCATCGGCACAAATGCCGTGTGGCTTTACCCTTGTGTGTCTGGCCGGGGGGTGGGGGCCGAATTCCGGCGACGGGATCGGAAGTCGCCCGGTTGTGGCGATGGTGGCGCGAGGGGGACATCCGCCGGGCGGCCGCGCGGTACATGTTGTATACTGAACGTAGATACCTTGCGCCGAATCCACACGAGCTGCCACACGTTCGGCCGGAGGGAACCGTCGTGCACAGCGTAACACATAGCCATATACTGCGTTCCACGTGCGCCGCCGCCGCGTTTTTCGCGTGCATCGTGACCGGATCGGCGTGCCGGGCTGCTGCGGTGAGTATGGATTCCGTCGCGACGTACCCCGCGGGCGGGTGCACTGCCGTTGCCGGCTGCGGGGGCATCATGGCGATGGCGCGGGGCGCGTCGGTCGAATTCTGGGACATGAACGCAACGCCCGCGCCCGCGCGCCGCTCGGTCGTTGCGATGGAAGACAGGGTGTATTCGATGGTCTGCGTGGGCAACTATACCTACGTCAAATCGCCGGTGGGTGCGGATTGGGCTGCGATGCAGGTGATCGACAACACCGACGTCGCCGCGCCACGACGCGTGGCCATCGTGCCGTCGGTTCCCTCGACATTGCATCTGGTGCAAGGGATGCTCTACGCGTCGGACTACACGGAAACGGTCATCTACAGCCTGGCCGATCCGTCACACCCCGTTGCGGCGGGACAGATGGGTTCCACGCGCGTTGCGGCAACGGCCGCGGCCATTCTGTGCACGATCGATTTCGATTCGCTTCGCGTGTACAGCGCATGGAATCCGGCGGCGCCCGTATTGATTGGCGCCCGGCGGCGTCCTGGATATGTACGCGACATGGCAATGCGTGCCGATGCGTCCATGCTGTACATGGCAGGCGATGAGCTCTACGTTGCCGATATCAGCAGCCCCGACACGATACCGGTCTGGATCGTGTCCGGATTTGGTTGGATACATTCGATCTGTCGTGCGGGAACGACGCTGTTTGGCGTGTCGAGCGATGAGATCGGTGTTTTCGACTTGCTTGATCCCGCGGTGCCCACGTGGCAATTGGCACACCGGTTGATCTCGTCGCCAAACTTCGTAGCGCCGTTCGACACGGGGTCGGTGCTTGTGGCGACGGATACCGGGGTGGAGTGGGCGAGTGCCGATGCCCCGTATGGTCTTGTGCGCACGGTTTACCGTGGGCGTTTTCCGACGGGGTCAATTCGCGGTATGGGCGTGGTGAGCGTGCCGGTGGTTGCCCGGAAGACCGCCGTATCCCGCACGACCGGAGTGGCTGTATTCAGTGCGAATCGTTTCGGCGGCGTACGAAGATGGGTGGGCGACGTAACGACCCTTTCGGAAACGGTGCCCCAATTTCAGGCTGCTGGGTCGGCGGATGCGTACAATGACGTGGCGCCGCTTGGCGCAGACGGAACGCTGGTCGCCGCGGCATCTCCCGGGTTTGTCGACGTGTTCGACTTTGCGACCAACGAGCCGATACAGGTGGCCCGAAGCGATCTGGTCGGTGATGGCGAGTCGATGACTGCCGGCAATGGATTGCTCTTCGTTGCGCAGGGGAGTACAGGCTCCATCTCCGTTCTGGACGTTTCCGTCCCCACCGCTCCCGTGCTCGCGTCTACCATTGTGTCTTCGGGGCCACGCACGGTAACGCTGGCGTATTCTTCGCAACTGTCTTTGCTGGCGGCCATGGATGACGTGAACGAGCCGCCGGCGCTCTATGATGTGTCGAATCCCTTCGCACCACTGTGGGCCGCCCGGCTCGATTCACTCGGTACCACAGACGTGCTGTGGATCGATGGCACCACGCTTTATGCGGCCGCTGGTGACACGGTGAAAATTGTCAACCTCGTCCCTCCGTACGCCGAAACGGGTCGGTTTCGGACGGTCGGGTGGGTCAACGCGATGACCACGTGGAATCCCGGAGCCGTGGGCAGGGCACCCTACGCGGTGGTGGTCGCGGCAAATCGCCGGGTGTCGTTGCTGGATGTGTCGGATCCGGCCGCGGTGAAGGAGGTTGCGGCGGCGTGGATGGAGTGGCCTGTGACGGATATCGTGGTGCAGGATAACCTGATATTCGTCGCCGTCGATGGCATTGGATTCGAGGTGCTGCGGCTGTCGATGGCTACGCCGGTGGCCATTGCGTCGTTCCGTGCGCGAGTCGAAGCCGCCGGCGTGCATCTGCGATGGAGCGTGGCCGCCGACGAACCGCTCGCCGGCTTCGAAATTCTGCGTTCCGATCATACCGTGACCAGGGCGCCCATGGTGGCGGTTGCGGGGCTCGGTGCCGGTGATCGGGAATATGTCGATAAAACCGCGCGCGCGGGGCACCGGTACGGGTACACGCTGGTTGCCCGCACGGCGGGGGGAATGGAAACGCGTTCACCGGAACGCGTGGTTGGGGTACCGGTACCATCTACTCGATTACTCGGCAACTATCCCAACCCGTTCCGGCCGTCCACGCGGGTAGAATTCGAGCTCGAGAGGGCGGGTCGGGTGGAAATTACCGTGTATGCGGTGTCGGGCGCTCGAGTGTCCACGATCACATCGGCCCGGTACCCGGCCGGGCGCCATGAAGTTGTATGGATGGGACGGGACGAAGCGGGTCGACGGTTGTCCTCGGGAGTGTATCTCTACCGGATGCGTGCGGCGGGACGGACCTTTTCGGGGAAGCTGGTGATTACGCGATAGGATGGTCAGCTAATTCGAATGGAATCGTCGTTACGATATATTTGGTTGTACCGAATGACCGGGTCAACAGGTAAAGGAGAAATCGAATGAGTGACACACACAAGCATACCAACGATGCCGCCGATGCAGAAACGATCCGTCGGCACGTACGCCAGGCATATACCGAGGCGGTTACGCGCGGGAAGGGCGAGAGCGCATGCTGTGGCTCGACGGCGCCGGAAGAAGGGAGTTCGTGTTGCGGTTCGACGGCGCAGAAGGGTGCGGTGGCGCGTCTTTCCGGGTACACGCGCGAACAGTTTGCCGCGCTTCCCGCTGATGCCGTGGCCAACTCGTTCGGGTGTGGCAATCCCGTGGCATTCAGCAAAATCCGCGACGGCGACGTGGTGCTCGACCTCGGTAGCGGTGCCGGAATTGATTTGCTGCTCGCCGCGCGTGCAGCCGGCCCGTCCGGGCGGGCGCTTGGCGTGGATATGACGGACGAGATGATTGCGCGGGCAAAGCAAAACGCCGCCGATGCCGGGCTGAACAATGTGGATGTGCGCAAAGGCGCCATCGAATCGTTGCCTGTCGACGACGCGTCGGTTGACTGGGTGATTTCCAATTGCGTGATTAATCTTTCGCCCGAAAAGCACAAAGTATTCGCGGAAATTGCCCGGGTACTCAAACCCGGCGGGCACATGCTCGTATCCGATATCGTCGTACAGGAAATCCCCGATGCGCTGCGAACAAACCCGGCCCTCTATACATCGTGTGTGGCCGGCGCAATTGATGAGGCGTCGTACCTGGACGGGTTGCGCAGGGTGGGGCTTGTCGACGTGGAAGTGAGCGAGCGCATCGTGTATGACGCGGAGCAACTCGCGGGGTTTGTGCAATCCGAGGAGGCGCCGGTTGTTGCCGAGCACCGCATGGATGCCGATACCGTGGCTGCACTCACGCGCACCATGGTGGGCAAGGTATGGAGCGCGCGGATTGCTGCGAGAAAACCGGGGGATTAAACGCACCGGGCCGTCGCCGTGGTGTACCATAGCGAACGATGCAGTGGTCCACGAAGAGCAAAGGGTGCCCCGATCGTGTCGGCGGCATTCGCTACCCCGTGTTGCGCGCACTGGCGCTGGTTGTTGCGGCAACGCCGGTATATTCGTGCGGGCCGCGATACACCGCGCGCAGTGCCTTGGGGATCGACCCGGCATGTGCGCTGATCGATCCATCACCATCGTTTGACTCGCCGGTTCGATTCGGAGTCGTGCACCCCGTCGACCCGGATCATGCTCCCCGTCCCACCAATCCGTCCGAACGTGCAGTATTTGCACACGTGTACGAAACACTCGTAGCCGTCGATTGCCGGGGCCGGCCACGGGCGGCTCTTGCCCAAACGTGGGCGCGCCACGACGGCGGGGAGCGCTGGACGTTCACCCTGCGACCCGATGCGCGGTTTCATGACGGCCATCCCGTTCGCGCTCGCGACGTCATTGCCAGTTGGCGGCGTGCTGGAATTGGACTCGCCGGGCCGGCGGCCGTTGTGGATTCGGTGCGGGCTCTCCCGGACGGATCCCTTGACGTCTACTTCGCGCGTCGTCAGCGTAGCGTTCCTCTTGTGCTCGCACGCGGGGTGTTTGCGGTGGCGCGAACCAACCCTGATTCGCCGTGGCCGTGGGGGTCGGGACCGTGGGCCGTCTCGTCCCCTGTGCCGCTTACGCTTGCTCCCGCGTTCGGTGCTTCGGGACCAAATATCACCGTCGTGTCGGCGCGTCCGCGCGCCGCGCGCGATTTTGTGGATGGCGCCGCCGACGTGTTTACCACCGGTGACCCCGACGTGGCGGGCTACGCGCGCCATCGCAAGAACTGGACGGTGCGTGAACTGCCGTGGAGCCGCGTGTACGTCATGGTGTCGCCCGGTCGTGTTCGTGCGTTGCGCGCGTCGAGGCGCGCGGCTGACCTGCCGCGCTTTGTGCGCGATGATCTGGCGCGCGACGCAGTTCGGGTAGACTCCCGGGGCTGGGCCGACGACGCGTGGTGGAGTGCGTCAGGATCGTGCGCCGGTTCCTCGTTCGGTTTTCCCGGACTGACGTTCGTGCTCGAAGGCGCACAGCGTGACGATCGCATTGTGTTATTCGATGCGGCCGATCCGGTCGCGGCCGATCTGGCCGGACGCCTGACCGCACTTTCCGGCGACGCACGCACGCGCGCGGCACGCGCGCTGGAACGGTCGTTCCCCGGCATGACAGGGGGAATGCGCCCGCTGATCGCGCGGGGTGTGGCGCCCACACGTCTCGCTGCGAGTCTGTGGTCGGGCGACGAGTTTGCTTATATTCTGGCGCTTCCCGCTGCGCCAGCGGACCGCTGCGAGGCGTTGCACGATTTGTTGGCACGTGTTCCCTGGTTGTCGCCTCCCGCCGTAGACACCGGACGTGCCGTAGTGGCGCTCGTGGAAACGCGCCGGAGTCTGGTGGTGCGCCGTCCGGGCGCCGGTGTCGTGGTGGACGGACACGCAACCGCCCTGATCACCAACGCGTGGTTTGGAGGGGACGAATTACCATGAAGTTTCGTACGCGTATACAGCTGGCACTGATGGCGCTGACTACGTTTTCGGTGCTTGCGCTCGGCTGGCTCGTGCGCGCGGAGATGACACGCCGCATTACCGCGCAGTACGAACGAAGGGTGAGTGCGTTTGCGGGATCGGTGGAACACGACCTGCACGCGCGCAGCGCGGCCATTGCCACGGCGTTATCCGCTCTCTGTACCCGTATCATAGACGACAATCGGTTTCGTTCCGCGGCCCTCAACACAGAACCCGGTGCGCGTCGCTACGTGCTCGATTACGCGGGCACGGCCATGCAGCTGATGCAGCTGTCCATGCTTCAGGTGCAGGATGCGGAAGGTCGAATCGTTAGCTCCGGGCACTTCCGGAACGCGTTTGACCGCGTCGAGCCGCTAGTGCCGCGCGCGCTCGCCTCTGCCGGTGCCGGCAAACTCGCCGTGGTAAAATCACGGCGCCCGGAAGGTTCATTCCTCGCCCTTGCGCGCGTGGATTCCTTTCGTATCGCGGGGCACACATTCTACGTATCGGGGGGGATCGAACTCGACGACGCCTTTCTTCGATCGCTGTCGCGCGAGCCCACCGTACGGGTCGCTTTCGAAAACAGGGGCCGCGTGGAGGGCTCGCACCACAATATCGCGAGCCGTCTGCGGGTGCTGTTCATTGACCCCGATGCGGACGAAGTCCATGCCGCGTCAATTGTGGTGTCGCACAATACGAGCGAACTTTCGGCACTGCGTCGCAGCGTGACGGTGTGGATTGCGGTGGTACTCGGATTTGCGCTCCTGTTGTCCACGCTGGCATCGAGCATAATTGCCGCGCGCATCACTCGCCCGCTGACGGCTTTGTCGGAAAAGACGCGGCGGGTAGACCTCGACCACCTCGACATAAACTTTGATACGGCCCGCACCGATGAGTTCGGATCTCTCTCGCGTCTTCTTGCCGCGATGACGCAACGGCTGCGAAGCGGTGCGGTGCAGCTCAAGGAGGCCGAACGGCGCGCTACGCTCGGCGATCTGGCGCGACAGGTAAATCATGACATAAAGAACGGATTGATTCCGGTACGAAATGTATTCCGCCATCTTGGCGAAGTGGCGAGCGAACGTCCCGATAAACTGGCGGGAGTGTTTCACGAACGCGAATCCACCGTTGCTTCGGGAGTGGATTACCTTGAGGCGCTCGCCTCGAATTATGCACGACTCTCTCCGCAGGTGCGGCGCGTACGCTGCGACGTGAGTGCGATCGCCCGCCGGGTAGCGGGCGACAGAGGAGGCCGCGAGGGCGTGGAGATGATCACCCGTATCGATCCCGGTGCATATGTGGTGGGGGATGCGTTGTCGCTTCGTCGTGTACTGGAGAATTTGGCGGACAACGCCATTGACAGCCTCGGAGGTGGCGTGGGACGTGTTACGATTTCTATTGGGCGGGTAGTCGGCGGCGTGGAAGTTGCCGTGGAAGATACGGGCCCCGGTATGAACGCCGAAGAGCAGGCACGCATTTTTGATGATTTCTACACAACGAAAGAGCACGGTACGGGACTCGGGCTATCGGTGGTGCGGCGCCTGGTGATGGACCTGGACGGAACGGTTCGGGTGGAGAGCGAACCCGGCCGCGGCACGCGGTTTGTGGTCGAGTTTCCCGCTCAGGACACTGCGTCCACACGCGAACAGGACTAATGCGATGCACCGAATACTCGTAGTCGACGACAATGCCACACTTGCCGAGCAGTATGCCTACGACCTCGGGCGCATCGGCGGATACGCCGCGCAGGTGGCCACAGGGGGGACCGAGGCAATCGAGCGCGCCACCGGTGAAGCGTTCGATTGCATCATTCTCGACCTCGAAATGCCGGGTGCCGATGGGTTTGCCGTGCTCGCCGAGCTGCGCCGGCGCCACGTCGCCGTGCCCGTGATCGTGTACACCGGGACAGGGAATTACGATCGATGCGTCAAGGCCATGCGGCTCGGCGCTTCCGGATTCATCGACAAATCGGAGTCGATGGAGCGCGTGACGCACGAGGTGGACAACGCGATGGAACGCGTGCGCCTGGAGCGTGAAGTGCGCGTGCTACGCGGCGACCTCGGCCGCGATACGCCGCTTGTGGGATCGAGTGAATCGATGCGGGAACTCGGTGCAGCGATTGCCCGCGTGGCTCCGGTTCCGAGTGGCGTACTCATCACCGGGGAGAGCGGCACGGGCAAGGAACTCGTGGCGCGCGAACTGCACCGGCTCGGTGCGGGCGCGCGCCGGCCGTTTGTGGCGGTCAACAGCGCGGCATTGCCGGACACGTTGATCGAAAGCGAGTTGTTTGGACACGAGCGTGGCGCGTTTACCGGGGCAAATCGCCTGCACCGGGGTGCATTTGAGCGCGCCGACGGAGGCACACTTTTTCTCGATGAAATTGGTGAGCTTCCCGCGAGTGCACAGGCACGTCTGCTGCGCGTTCTGGAAACGCACTGTGTGACCCGTGTGGGTGGGGAAAGCGAATTGGAAATAAACGCTCGCGTCGTCGCTGCCACACACCGCGATCTCGACACCGAGGTGCAGGCGGGGCGTTTTCGCGAAGACCTCTACTACCGGCTCAACGTGCACGTGATCCGCGTGCCTCCGTTGCGCGAGCGCCGTGGTGACATCGCGGAACTTGCCGGACATTTTGTGCGTGACATCTGCACGCGCTTCGGACTTCGGGAAAAGCGGTATGCGCCCGACGCGCTGACCGCGCTCGAATCGTACGATTGGGCGCGCAATAACGTGCGCGAGTTGCGCAACATCATCGAGCGCATGGTGATCGCATCGCCCGGTGACGAAATCGGGGTTGTGGCGGTGCCGGTGGAAATTCGGCGTGCGGTGACCGGCGTTGGCGCGGCGGGTGCCCGTGCATTGCGCGCCGGCGAATGCCCTCCGCGCGGCAGAGCCGTCCCGGATGGCGCGCCCGTGCAGAAAACATTTCACGAGCTACGCGCCGATGCCGAGCGGGAGATCATCCGGGTCACTCTCGCGCGCCACAACGGCAGCGTTTCGCAGACCGCACGCGCTCTTGGTCTGGCCGACCACGCCAGCCTGCTCAAGATCATGCGCCGCCTCGGGATGGCGCGCTCCTGATTCCTTCCGCATCGTGTCCGGGGGCGCCGGGTATGCGCCGGGACGTGTCCTAATGGACACGTCTACGTGCCGATATGTGTCTATTTGGACACGTACGGGCCGCGTGCCCGGGGCCCATGGGGTGGCATGCCCACATAAGTGATTGTTATACAAGATTTTACGGGATTACACGTTCACAAGGCGGGTCGGCCCGCGGGTTGCGATGCATTGGCCATAGCAACCTGGGATGGTCTCGGGTGAGTACACACTTCCCACGGAGGACCGATCATGCGTACCACATACCCATCCCGCTGGACGGGGCCTGTTGCGCTGGTCAGCGGCACAATTCTGCTGGCGCTGACATTTCTGGCTGCCGGGTGCGGCAGCGACAACGCGACCAAAGATGAACTCTCCACTCTTAACCCGCCCCACGCGACCGCGTCGCCGTCGTCCGAGTCTGCCGCGACACCGGAACCGACGTCAACCGACAGCGACGATGCGGTGACGGTCGGCCCCGAACGGCCCGCCGATCGCGCGGCGAGCGCAGACCGCGCCACGCCCGGTGCGGGGTCGGACGCGAATGTTGCGGACGCTGCTCCCGTTTCCTGGGGTGCCGTGGAAGCGACGTGGAATGCGGGCGACTACAAGGAAGTGTCCGAGCAATGTATCCGTTTTACGCAAGAGAACCCCGAGAACAGATGGGGATTTTATCTGCTCGGGCTGAGCCTGCGGCAAACGGGAGATCTCGAAGGTGCCGCGAGCGCGCTTGTCCGTGCCACCGAACTTGATCCCCGTTACGCAAAGGCCTGGCTCAATCTTGCACGTGTATACCTTGATGCGCAGCAACCCGACACGGCGCTTACCGCGATCGATCGCGCGCGTGAGCTCGATCCGGGCAGCGGGGTTGCGCAGCGACTCGCCGGTCGAGCGTATCAGCAGCTCGGACGGGTAAGCGATGCGGCCAACGCGTACCGAAATGCGATTGCTGCCAACCCGCAGGATGTCTGGGCGATGAATAACCTCGGCTTCCTGTGGATCGAGCAGGATCAATGCGACCAGGCGCTGCCCGCGCTGGCCCGTGCATGTGAACTGCATGGCGAGGTCGCCATGTTTCGCAACAATCTCGGGATGGCGCTCGAGCGTATGGGCTACATCCGCGATGCCGAAGCGGCATACCGGGCGGCGGCAAATGCCGGATCCGAAAAAGCGGCGGACAATGTCGGGCGGATCGAACGGGTCGAGTCGGATCCCGGTGAAGGCCACGCCGACCTGGCCGCGCTGGCCGACGCATTTGCCCGGTCGATCGCCGTCGCCGACGCTACGGGACAATCCATGGAGGTTACCCGCCGCGGTCCGGCGAACGGCGAACCCGTCGCGGATACAGAGGGGACGGTAGTAGGCACCCGTGCGGCAGACGCCGCCGCCGGTATCGACTCGGCGCATGTCGATCCAAAACGCTAGGGCGGAGCAGAATCTCCCGCCGCGCGGTCGTCTGATATGCCAACGGGAACGCCCGCCGGGTATTGTCCGGCGGGCGTTCCGTACCGGCCGTGCGCGGGGCCCGTTTCCGGGCTGGGCCCGCCAACGGCACGTGCTCACCCGGGCGGGACCGCCCCGCGCCGGGCCACGAATTGCTTCGATGGGAGGCATACCCGGCGAACGCCAGTGGCCGCACGCCACCTTCTTGCGATCGCGCCAGTACCCGCCGCGGTGTGCGGCCCGGTGGGGGCCACCCCGTCAGACGGCGTGCCGTCGGGTTCGTTGCGCACCAGTACCCGCCGTGGTGTGCGGCCCGGTGGGGGCCACCCCGTCATACAGCATGTGAACGGGTTTGCCCCGCACCTGCGTAGTGAACGAGGAACCGGATGACCGATTCGATGCCGTGAGCGAAGCGGCCGAGGCCCAAGTGTTCGTTGGGAGCGTGGATGTTGTCGCTCTTGAGGCCGAACCCCATCATTGTAGCGTCGAGCCCGAGGATGTTTCCAAACAGCGCCGCAGCCGGAATGGAGCCACCGCCGCGGTACATCACTGGCGGGCGCCCGAATGTTTCTTCGAGCGCGGTGGAGGTGGCCGCGATGGCGCGAGAGTCAGTCGGAACCGTGAGCGGGTTGCCAAACCCCAGGGGGGTCACGTTCACTTCGACCCCGTCGGGCACGTGTGACCGGACGAATGCGTCGATTTTGCGAAAGATATCCTGGGGATCCTGTCGGGCTACCAGACGCGCCGATACCTTCAATCCAGCCGAGCCGGGGATCACCGTTTTCGCCCCGTCGCCGGCGTACCCACCCCACACGCCGTTGATGTCCAGGCACGGCCGCAGCGCGGTAGCCTCCGCGATCGTGTATCCGGTCTCGGTGCACGGCGGCGATCCGCCCGCGCTCTCACGCCACGAAGATTCGGTAAATGGTTGCGTGGACACTTCTCGTCGGTCCTCGTCCGACGGTTCGTCCACGTCGTCGTAGAACCCCGGAATGGCGACGTGATGGTCGCCGTCGTGAAACGCGGCAATGAGATGGCCAAGCACGTGCAGCACATTCACGACGGCGCCGCCGAATTCGCCACTGTGCATATCGCGCGTGGCACTGCGCAGCTGAACCTGCGCGTATGCCATTCCGCGCAGCGAGCGCGTAATCGCGGGCGTATGCGCGTCAATCATCGATGTATCGCATATCAGCACCGTATCGGCGGCGAGCGCCTCGCGGTACGATTCGAGGAACGGGCGCAGACTCTCGGAACCCGATTCTTCTTCGCCCTCAATGGCGAACTTGAGATTTACCGGCAATCCGACGCCGCTCGTGAGCAGGCTTTCGATCGCCTTGAACAGGATGAAGAGCTATCCCTTGTCGTCGGCTGCACCGCGGGCGTACAGCACCCCGTCGCGCACATCGGGCTCGAACGGAGGGGAACGCCACCCGTCAATCGGCTCGGGCGGTTGCACGTCGTAGTGCCCGTACAGGAGCACGGTGGGAAGCGAGGCGTCTACGATGTGCTCGCCGGTAATCATCGGGTGGCCGGGCGTGCGTACGGCCACCGCGCCGGGAATGCCCATAGCGCGCAGGTGGTGCACGATCCAGTCGGCGCACGCCGAGGTGTCGGAGTCGTGTTCGGCGCGCGTACTGATCGAAGGAAAACGCAGGCACTCGATAAGGTCAGCGACGAACGCATCCATATGCGATGCGGCGTAATCGATGGCTTTCTGCACGACGGTTCTCCTCGGATAAAAAGTTGAAGTTGCGGCGAACATACGGGCACGCCCGGAAATCTGCTCCGGTCGCCGGGAAAGAAATGTTGTGTATGTGGCGCGCCGGTCGGCACGCGCCTTGCGGTACCATCGCCGAACGGTAGTTCATGTTATCCCGCATCCACACCCGGAGTATACGCAGATGGACGTAAACGAGTTTCTCAAAAGGATGGTACAGACCGGCGGGAGCGATGCCCACCTGAAAGTCGGGATGCCTCCCGGCGTACGGCTCCACGGGGTCATAGAAAAAAAAGGCGATACGCCTCTGCGCCCCGAACATACCGAGGCGATCGCCCGTGCCGTTTTGACGGCCGAACAGTGGGAAACGTTTGCATCACGCGGCGACCTCGACTGCTCGTACTCCATCCCCGGCGTGGCGCGATTTCGCGTGAACGTGATGCGCCAGCGTGGATCGGTGTCGCTCGTTTTGCGATACATCCCCGAGCGTATCCCCACCTTTGAGGAACTCGGCCTTCCCGATATTTGCAAGCGTTTAGCAAAAAAACCGCGAGGGCTTGTACTGGTGACCGGGCCTACAGGCAGCGGCAAGTCCACGACGCTCGCTGCGATGATCGACCTGATTAACAGCACCGAGCAAGGACATGTGCTGACCATGGAAGACCCCATCGAGTTTCTGCACCGCGATAAAAAGTGCTACATCAACCAGCGCGAGATTGGCTCGGATACACCCGATTTCAACGAGGCGCTGCGCCGTGCCCTGCGCCAGGATCCCGACGTGATTCTGATCGGTGAGCTGCGCGATCTGGAAACGATCGGTCTGGCCGTGACCGCCGCCGAAACCGGGCACCTTGTGCTGGGCACGTTGCACACCACGAGTGCGGCCAAAACGATTGACCGCATGGTCAATGTGTTCCCACCCGAACAGCAGACGATGATTCGTATGCAGCTGGCCGGCACGCTTCAGGGCATCATTTCGCAAACATTGATCCGTAAGACGGGTGGTGGACGTGTGGCGGCGATGGAGATCCTTGTGGCCAGTGCCGCCGTACGCGCGATAGTTCGCGAAGATAAGATGGCGCAACTGATGTCCGCAATGCAGACCGGAAAAAAATTCGGGATGCAGCTTCTCGAAGATGACCTCAACCGCCTTCTGGCTTCCGGGACCATTTCACGTGAAGACGCGGAATCGAAAGCGAACATGCCCGAGTTGATCGCGCGTGCCGCGGAGCACAGCCGGATGAATGCGCCGCGGAACCCGGTGGGTTCGGGTACGTAATGTCGCTGCGGATCAGCGGCAGACGGAATCGCGAGTTTGCTGGCAATCCGCAGTGACGATGCCGCGGCGCAAACCGTCCGTGCCAGCCGGTGTGTCTACCGCACACGCCGAGAGGCAACGAAAATTGACGTGGCCAGAATCGGCAGCACCGCACGGTCTCCCCGAAACAAAGTGCCCCGTAAAACCTCGCGCAAATATCCGGGCGACAGCGCATCCATCGGCGCGGTGATCCACGCCGACGCAAAGGGTATAAATCCCGCGTCGCGGAGTCGGGTCACGATTCGCCGGCGCGAATAGATACGCGCACGTGCGAAACGGTCGTGGATGGGTGTGGGCAGCCAGCTGAAAAATGGCACGCGGTTCCATCGGAGAACGGGCAGGTTGGTGCCGTGTGTTTCAAATATCCACCAGCGATTGGGTACCGATACTACCAGGATACCATCGGGACGAACCACGCGGGCCAGTTCGCCGAGCACTGCGCGGTCGTCGCGAACGTGTTCGAGTACCTCGAATGATACCGCGTAATCCACCGAGCGAGTGCGGAGCGGAATATTGTCGCCGTCAAAGTACAGGGCGGTTATGGGGGGGAGGCCGCCGGGCTGACCGGCGGGTTGATCCCGTGCGCCGCGAGCAACGGGCTTGTTGGGTGCTTCCAGGGCCGCCTGAGCGTAGCGCGCGCGAAATTGTGCAAGGTACTCCCGGTTGACGTCTACTCCGACCACGCGGTCGAACGCGCCTGCGAACAGGGCGGTTTGCGATCCATTTCCGCACCCGAAGTCGAGCAGAGTGCCACCCGACGGAGCGGCACACGCCCGCGCCAGGCGGTGGCGGCGCCGAATGATCAGGTCGGTGTCGTCGGCCGCTTTGCCGCCGGCGATGTGTACGGGTGCCGATGGTGTGATGGCGCGAGGGGTCATGTTGCCCAGTGTAGGGACGGGCGGCCGTTCCGTCAAACGCGGCATTGCCCACTGGAAAGGTAGCGTTCCAACGGATATGGTGGTATGAACCTGTAACTCTGGAGGTTCCATGCTCCGATACAAAGACATCGACACGCAACTGATCCACGCCGGGGAACCCGACCCGCCGATTGACGGCGCTGTGGCCATGCCTATCTTTCAGACGGCCATGTTTCATACCGCCGGAGATGCCGACTACCACGACATCCGTTACATTCGCCTCAGCAACACACCCAATCACCGCGTGTTGCACGACAAGCTTGCCGCTCTGGAAGGTGCCGAGGCCGCCCTGGTTACTGCCAGCGGAATGGCGGCCATTTCCACTGCGCTGCTCGCCGTGTTGCACCCCGGCGATCACCTGCTCGCGCAAAACTGCCTGTACGGGGGCACGTACTCACTGGTTGCGGAAGATCTTGCGGCATTGGGCATCGCCGTGGATTTCATCGATGCAACCGCTCCTGAATCCTGGGAGCCGCTTCTGCGCGAGAATACGCGCGTGATCTACGTGGAAACCATTTCCAACCCACTTGTCGAAGTGCCCGATCTGGACGCGGTGGTGGCGTTTGCAAGAGAGCACGGTCTGGTCTCGATGGTTGACAGCACGTTTGCCAGCCCGGTGAACTACCGTCCACCCGAAGCGGGCTTCGACCTGTCGTTGCACAGCTGCACAAAGTACCTCAACGGACACTCCGACATCGTCGCGGGTGCGGTAACCGGGCGCGGCGAACTCATCGAACGTGTGCGTCACAAACTCAACCACCTCGGTGGAGCGCTCGATCCGCACGCGTGCTTTCTGCTCCACCGCGGCATAAAAACCCTGGGTGTGCGCATGCATCGCCACAACGAGAACGCGATGCGTATTGCCCGGTTCCTCGAAGCACAACCGCGTGTTGTTCGCGTGAATTACCCCGGGCTTGAGTCGAACGTGCACTATGCACGTGCGCGCAAGTTCCTCGACGGGTTTGGTGGCATGCTCAGTTTCGAGGTGGAGGGGGGAGAAACTGCGGCGCAAGGAGTCCTTGATCGCGTCCGCATTCCGTTGATCGCGCCAAGCCTGGGGGGAGTGGAGTCTCTGCTTACGCGGCCCGTCACGACGTCGCATCGGGGAATGCCCCGGGAAGCGCGTGAAGCGGTGGGAATCACCGACGGGCTGATCCGCATGTCGGTAGGTATCGAATCGGCGGGAGAACTGATCGACGACCTCGAACAGGCGCTGGCGGAACCGCGTTAAAAACCCTGCCGGGTGCAGGATGCGTTGGCGGTTGCAGGCTTGCCGTGCCCTGGCACGCGCATGTCGGGGTCCGGCGCCGGCACGCGTGACGCCGGTGCAGACCCGGTACGCCCGCGCCCCGGTACGCCCGCGCCCCGGTACCCCCGCGCCCCGGCACCCCCGCAGACCCGGCACGCCCGCAGACTCGGCACGCCCGCAGACCCGGCACGCCCGCAGACCCGGTACCCCCGCAGACCCGGCACGCCCGCAGACGCGGAAGATTTGATCAGGATCGCTTCGGTTGTTTGTGCGCGCGCCTGCGCTCGATGTCGGTGAGCAGGCGTTTGCGCAATCGGATACTTCGCGGGGTCACCTCGACGAGCTCGTCGTCGTTTATGAACTCGAGGGCAAACTCAAGGGTCATCTCGCGCGGCGGCGTAAGCTGAATGGCATCGTCCGATCCCGCCGCGCGTATGTTCGTGAGTTTCTTCCCCTTGATCGCGTTGACGACCAGATCGTTGCCCTTATTGTTGACGCCGATGATCATCCCCTCGTAGAGGTCCGTTCCCGGGCTGACAAAGATCTCCCCGCGTTCCTGCAGTCCCCACAACGCGTAGGCCACAGTTTGTCCGGTGCTCATCGAGATCATTACTCCGGTTTTACGCCGCGGCATGTCGCCCTTGTACTTCTGGTACTGGTAGAAGTTCTGGTACATGATGCCGGTGCCGCGCGTCATCATCAGAAACTCTCCGCGAAACCCGATGAGTGCCCGGGAGGCGATATGAAACTCGAGGCGAACCGTGCCGACCGCGCTCATTGTAATGTTTTCAATCTCGCCCTTGCGTTCGCCGATGGCCTGCATCACCGGTCCCTGAAAGTTCGGATCCACTTCGATGACCACTTCTTCCACCGGTTCGAGCACGTCGCCTTCCACCTCCTTGAGGATTACTTCGGGGCGGGATACCTCGAGTTCGTATCCTTCGCGACGCATCGTTTCGATGAGGATCGAAAGATGCAGCTCACCGCGGCCCGACACCTTGAATCCCTCACCGCTCGCGCTCTCTTCTACGCGGATGCCCACGTTGATCATCGCCTCATGCCGCAGGCGCTCGCGGATATGGCGTGAAGTCAGAAATCTGCCGCCATCCCGACCGGTGAGGGGACTTGTGTTATGCGAGAAGTTCATCGAAATCGTCGGTTCGTCGATCGTCACCATCGGGAGTAGTTCCGGGTTTTCCGGCGCGGCGAGGGTGGACCCCACCCGCGCGTTCTCCATGCCAGCCATCGACACGATGTCGCCAGCGAGCGCTTCCTCCACTTCCACGCGGAGCAGGCCACGGTACCTCAGCAGTTTCGTCACGCGTCCACGCTCGTGGTTCCCGTCGCGCTTGACCAGGACGATGGGCTCGCCATTGGTGATTCGTCCGTGCGCGATACGTCCCACCGCGATACGACCTACGTAGCTGTCGTAGTCAATCATTGTGACGAGCATCTGGAATGGCTGATCGACGTCGGCGATTGGCGGCAGCACACGCGTTTGCATTGTAAGGAGCAACGGATCCATGTTGTCAGAGTCATCAGTGAGTTCCAGACGGGCGTACCCGTGCTTGCCCGATGCGTACACGATGGCAAAATCCAGCTGTTCATCGGTTGCGTTGAGTTCGCAGAACAGATCGAAGGTCATGCCGGCTACTTCGTTGGGTCGGGCGTTGGGCCGATCAATCTTATTGATGACCACGATGGGTTTGAGGTGCAGTTCGAGTGATTTCTTGAGCACGAACTTGGTTTGCGGCATGGGCCCCTCAAACGCGTCTACGAGGAGTAGAACGCCGTCGACCATTTTGAGGATGCGTTCCACCTCACTGCCAAAATCCGCATGCCCCGGCGTATCGACAATATTAAACTGTGTATCGTGCCACTGGAACGACGCGTTCTTTGAAAAAATAGTAATCCCGCGCTCTCGCTCGAGAGGGTTGGAATCCATGATGGTAGTTTCCCCCTCGCGGAATTCATACGCGCCGGTTTGCTTGAGGAGTGCGTCGACGAGCGTGGTCTTCCGTGGTCGACGTGTGCGATGATCGCGATGTTCCGTACGTCCCTGCGGCGTTTCGTGTCGGGCATCATCCTGTCCTTATTATATTGAGATCGCCGGGGCCGGGATGCGGGCCCCAATAAAAGACGCGGCGGGGCTGCCGCCGCGGGAAACCGGAACATACACCCTGCACCGGTCCGGAGCAAGGCCGATGGTGTTGGCGCGATGATGCCGCCGACATGTGCCCCCGGGCGTCGGCGGGACATCCAGGACCCCGGAGTGCAACCGGCAGAGGGTTTACGTTACGTGCACATCTACCCGCGCGACGACCGATTTGAACGCCGGGGTCCCCGACGCCGGATCGACGCGTCGGGGCACGAGAACGTTGGCCTCCGGGTAGTACGTCGCGAGGTTGCCGGGTCGGATGTCGACTATCGCCACGACGGCGTTCATCTTGCCGGCCTCTGTAATGATGCGTACGGCGTCTCCCTCCCTGACGCCCAAACGGTGCACGTCGGCCGCAGACATCATCACCACATCGCGTCGCTGGGTGCCGCGGTACGGGTCTTCTTCTTCGTACACGACCGTATTGAACTGGCCCTCCGAGCGCAGCGTCATCAATTGAAACGTGCCGGGATCGCGGTGCGTATCGGGCATTTGCACCGCGTGAAAGTGGGCCTTGCCGTCGGGCGTACCGAACTGTGGAGCATGGAATGTGCGCCCATCGATCTGAAACTCGCCGCCGGGCTTATTCACGCCGGAAATAGCCGCGTACCCGGGAACCACACGGGCAATGCCCTCGCGCAGGTGGCGGTGCGAACGCATTTCAGACCAGTTTAATCGTCCGGGGGAAGCAGCCGTTCGGCGAGTGAAGCAATGATTTCGACCTCCGAACGCATCTCGCCTTGCACCGCGGGAGTGCCCGCGTCGGAGAGTCGGACCAGGTTGAACATCGACTCCTGCGTTGTGCTCTGCGGTTCCTCATCGCGCGCGAGCGCCGGAAGAATCAGCGAGGTATGTCCGCGGCCGTGGATGTGACCGGTATTCCATTTGGTCGACACGAATGCAGTGAGCGGCAGGTTGCGCAGGGCCTGACCAGCCCACGACTGATCGGGATTACTGCCGTACAGGTTGCCACCCAGCAACACGGCCGCGTGGGCGGTACCGCTTTTGGCCGCGCACATTGATTCGTACGTATCCCATCCCTTCGCTTCTGCCCGGGAAGGTGTGGCGGATACGCCGTAGAGGGCCTCCAATTTTTCGGCAAACGCGGCCTTGAGGGAGGGCGTGACGCCCACGGATCCTACGCCCTGCACATTGGAGTGTCCGCGGATCGGCAGCAGACCACACCCGGGCTTGCCCAGCCAGCCGAGAGCGAGCACCAGGTTCGACAGCGCGAGAATCGTGTCGACGCCGTGCGCATGCTGTGTCAGCCCCATTGCCCAACAGAAAATGCCGCGCTTTGCCGCGAGTACCATGCGCACAGTTTCGGCAATCGTGTCACGCGGCACGCCACATACGCGTGTCAGAGTATCCCAGTCTGCCTGTTCGGTGGTATCCCGCACAGCATCCCATCCGTCCGTATAGTCCCGTACGAACGATTCGTCCACTCCTCCGGATTCGATCACCCCTTTGAGCAGCGCCTGGAACAACGCGAGGTCGGATCCGATATGGGGTTGCAGGTACAGGTCGGAAACGGTGGACCCGAACAGCATGCTGCGCATGTCGGACGGTACGCGAAAGCGTTCCAGACCGAGTTCGCGCAACGGGTTGATGACGACTACGCGCCCGCCGCGACGGCGCAGACGGACGAGCTGCGTGATCAGCCGCGGATGATTGCTGGCGGGGTTTGCCCCGGCGATCAGGGCAAAGTCTGAGCGGGCAAGATCGTCGAGCACCACCGACGCCGTTCCCGAACCATATACCCGCGAGAGCGCGGCGCCCGATGCGTTGTGGCAATAGCACGAGCAGTTATTGATATTCGACGTGCCCCAGGCGCGGGCGACCACCTGCAGCAGAAACGCGGCCTCGTTGCTCGATCGCCCCGACGCATAAAAAAAGGCGCGCCGGGGAGATGCGTTCCGCAGCCCGTTGGCGGTAATGTCGAGCGCTTCGTCCCACCCGATCGGATGGTAGTGTGTATCGCCGTCCCGTGCAATCAGGGGGATGGTGAAACGCCCGAGGCGCTCGAGTTGCCGCGAAGAGAACGTCGCAAGATGTGCGATGGAGTAACGTGCGGCGTCGTCGGAAGAAAATACGCCGGCCATGTCGCCAGCCTGCGCTTGCACAGATTTCTTGCACACTTCGGGGAAGTGTCCCGCTTCGTTCACCATGCCCCCGCGTTGCCCTCCCATGCCGAAGGCGCATGCTTTGCAGGCGCTACGCCGGCGCATCCGACGGTAAAATCGGAGCATGCCTCCGGCTTCGCGAGCCTTGCGCAGTGTGTACACAATACTCGCGAATCCTCCGGCCGCTCGTACGCGCGGCTGCGCCATGGCTGCTCCTTCCGGTGCGGATCGGGGTCGAACGGGGGCGGTGATCTCTGTGTGGTACTATACACCGGAATCATCATCTTACGGGCGAGAACACATTCAGCTCGTGGGTACGCGTCAGAAAACGCGGAAAAAACCCCGCAGGAATGCGTCGTTGGCCGGAAAGGTACGCATGGCATCGAATCTAAGAGACAAGACCGTCGTAATTACCGGCGCGAGCCGCGGTATTGGTGAGGCTATCGCGGTACGTGTGGCGCAGGACGGCGCGTGCGTGGCCCTGCTGGGCAAGACCGAGCGGCCGCATCCAAATCTTCCCGGAACATTGCACACAGCGGCGGACCGGGTACGCGAAGCGGGCGGCACGCCCCTGGTGTGTCGCTGCGACGTGCGCGACGACGAAATGATCGCAGCCGCCGTCGCGCGTGTTGTCGACGCATTTGGAGGCATTGACATCCTGGTCAACAACGCCAGCGCGATATTTCTCGCCGGCACATCCGACACGCCGATGAAGCGCTTCGTCCTGATGCAACAGGTTAATGTGCGTGCTACGTTTGCGATGACACGCGCGTGCCTGCCGTATCTCGAACGCGCGGACAACCCGCACGTTTTGATGCTCTCGCCACCGCTCCATCTGGAATCGCGCTGGCTGGCTCCGCACGTGGCCTACACGATTTCGAAGTATGGCATGAGTATGTGCGTGCTGGGGATGTCGGCCGAGTTTCGTGGTCGCGGCGTGGCGGTCAACGCCCTGTGGCCGAAAACCACCATCGCGACGGCCGCGGTACGCAACTTGCTCGGTGGGGAACCACTCGTCCGCCGGTCTCGTACCCCACAGATCGTTGCCGACGCGGCGTATCAGGTGTTGACCCGCCCCGCCCGGAAATGCACCGGCAACTTCCTGATCGACGAAGACGTACTTCACGAAGCAGGGATCAACGACTTTTCAATCTATGCCGTCGACCCGGGGGCCGATCTCCAGCCCGATTTGTTTTTGTAGAGTTGCGACTCCCTCCGGGGGGGATCGACGGGTAGCGACGAATCGTTGGAATGGAATGGTGCCGGGTACATCCGTCTGATAAGGTGTGGCGGTATTCGTCCATATTGCTTGCAGAGAGGAAACAGGGTACCCACATGACCATGGCAAAAAACGGCGACACACTGCGTGTGCACTACACCGGAAAACTCAATGACGGAACCACCTTTGATACATCGGTGGGTGGTGATCCGCTCGAGTTTGAGCTGGGTGCGGGAAATCTTATCCCGGGGTTTGAACAGGGCGTTATAGGAATGCGTCCCGGAGATTCGAAAACTATTGTTGTCGAACCGTCCGATGGCTACGGCGAATACAACGAAGATCTTCTGCTGACAGTGCCGCGCGCCCAGATGCCCGAAGAACTGAATCCGACAGTGGGAGACGAACTGGAAATGAGCGGCGACGAAGAATCGTATGTGGTTACCGTAACCGAGGCAACGGATGATTCCATAGTTCTCGACGGGAATCATCCCCTTGCGGGAAAGACGCTGTCGTTCGAACTGGAACTCATCGAAATCGTAGCCACCAACTAACCAGCTCGACGACTCGAGTGGTGCGTGCAACGCCCGCAACGCGCGCGGTATGCGCTGACCGGTGCGATTGAGGGGCAGAGCAACTCGAAATCTGCAACGGGGAAAACGAGTACGCCCTGGTCACTACGCTGTACTGGCCGCGTTCGCGGTTCTTTCTTGTGCTCCCGGGCTATTCGTTATCGTTGACCCGTCCCCGCAAGAACATACGAATCATCCACACGATCAGCGCCACGGATACCCCGAAGAGAACGAGGAAAATTCCGAAAATGTCCCACTGCGGCTGCACCGGAATATTCGCCGGGCTGGCCGATTCCGGCAGAATCAGAGCCCGCACCTCCTGGCGAAGAGCCACCATGCCCAGCAGCGAAACAAAAATAAGCGTGCCCGAGAGCGCCAGGCGGCCTTTGAGAAACAAATGCATTGCGCCCAGAGCCAGCACAACGGAAACAGTAAGAAACCAGATCGCGCTGGATTTCATGATGGGCTGAATGTACGCACTCAGGCTCATAAGGTATGCAAACCCCATCACCATTGCAGCGATCGCGGATGCCAGAAATATCTTGCGCGCCGCAGCGTATAATTCGTCGTTTCCTCTTGCTACCGCCGCCACAAAATATGCCCCCACCATCATGGCGCCAGTGACCATGTGGAGCCATCGAAAGAGCCACGTGCCAACGTGCGTGTTGAGCAGGAGCCCGTGCGGAGAGCCGGCATACAGGCGCGCGATCAGCGCGGGGCGCTCCGCCATTGAGAATACCGAACTGTAAACCGCAGACACATACACCATCGCTACAATAGCGAGGGTCAGAAGAATTCGGGCGCGCCCCGGCCGTTCATCGATGGAATATGAAGTAGCGTACAACAGAGAATATGCGATGATTACGGCGGCGACGATCATCAGCCAGAACCAACCGCTCGTTATCGAGGCGGCATACATCGCACCGGGATATGTGAGTTGTACGAACAACAAAGGAGCAACTCCGAGTGTGACCGTCGCGGCCATCGCCAGAGGGAGAAATTTTACATAGCGCACAACCTCCGGATTCCTCCATTTCTGGCTCACACGGGCCATCAGCAGCACGGCGATCCCTCCGAACATGAAATTCATTGCCGCGAAGTGTAATGTAAGGGTGAAAACATGAAGTGCGGTAATAATCCATAGCGGAGCGGGAAGGAAGTGGTAGTTGGGTAAAACGCTCATTGCGGGTCCTCTCCGGTCAGGGTTCGAATGTAGAGAATGAGCGCGGCACGTTCCGTGTGCGTGCCCGTAAAATTGGGCATCCCGTCGCCGTAGTCTGCGCCATTATCAAAAATATCGTCCAGTTCGTCGTCATCAAGCCCCGTAAGTGTCTCCGTGACATCGCGATAACCTCCCGGTTCGTGGCACTTTCCACAGTACACACGCCATACCTCTTTGCCCAGTGACACATCGGTACGCCCAATTTTTTCGAGCAGCGGTGTATGGTCTACTTCAGCCCAGATGCGCGAGGCAATTTGTTTCGCTTCATCCGGCGTCCCCAGAAATGGCGGCATGTTACCGCGCAACAGGTCTACGTTTCGAACAATACTGGCGATGAAATCCGGATTGGTTCCAGAAAATTGCGGTGCGAGCGGCCTATATCCATCGATTGTATGGCAACTTCTGCACGCATGACGAAACAGGTTGGCCCCGTCGTCGCCGGTCCGGTACTTTATATGGGCGAGGTACCCGTCGCGCTGGTACTCGGTTGTCTTGCTCACTTCAACAGCGTTGCCATACATGTAACCGTAGATCACGTATGGCTTGCGTATAGACTCGCGCATCCACTCGAAGCTACCGAAGAATCCGAGCGATGCGGCCATTGCCAGCGCGGCCACAACTGTATTCATTCTCTTGGGGAGCAGCAGCCCGAAAACGATGGTCAGTACGGCCAGCACCCCGAGTGTCCGGCGGGCAATTTCGATCGAATGCGCCGGCATTTTCATCGTCTCGGCGGCGGCACGTGTAATCGCCGGGGGGATGGAACCCCAGTACCAGACCCCCGCGGGAATGATCACAGCGATCCCGGCGAGAATCCAGCCCGAATTCAGGCGTATGATCGCAGTGCGACCAGGCCCGCGCTTATCACGACTCGCGACCAGATTGGCATACACGCCGGCAAGTAGAATGCAGATTCCCGTACGGAACACAAGTGCGGGCCAGAAGGTTGGATTAAAAAATCCCTCCCAGAACCCACCGGTCTTGATCCAGTGGCCGGGCGTGAGCATGAATGCGACAATACCGTTTATGGCAAATAGCGAGAGCCATGCCGACACAAAATAAATCCAGCCGATGCGCAAATGGTCGCGTGCGCTCATGCGCTTCCAGCCATGGTAATAGATTATGGCTGCCGTGATTTCTACGCAGAAACACGTCCATTCCACGGCCCACACCCACACGAAGTTATGAATCAGTACTTCGGTAGCCGCGGGGTTCAGTAGCCCGATGACAAACCAGATGCCGACGCCCGTGAGTGCGCCAAAAACAAGGGAGACCAGGGCAAAGAACTTCGAAAGTCGATACAAGAATTCCAGGCGGTACGTATCACGGCGACGTCGAGCGGATTGTTCGGCCACCACCAGGTACAGACCGCCTCCGATCGCGAAGTGGGAGATAAAAACATGAACAACGGCAATGGAAGCCATCAAAATACCGTAGCCCACTACTATATCCCAAAATGGATAGTTCATTTTTCTGCCCTTCAGGATACAACAGATGCGCGGGAACCGATGCCGCCATTCTAGACCGAACCGCAATTGTCAACCACCATGAATCGAGGCCCCGGGCGCATGCCGGTATCCCGGCTCTGGATGGCTGCTTTGTGTCCGGGGCACGCCTCGTTCCGATCGGAGTCGACGTTGAGATTGGCGCCACTGGGAGTTTCAGTGGAAATATTGTATATCCGGGCGACGGGGCATCGATGGAAGGTGCCGATGGAACGATGTTCGTGCTGTTGGGCGAGCCCGCATACGTGGCGGTAGTGTTGGTGATACGCTCGGGTGCCGTTGAGAACCCGTCGGGTTCAAGTCGTCACGGAGTATGAAACGGGCGAGCCCGGCCTGATGGCCACACGGGAACCCGGGGGAAAATCCCCCTCTGGTGCATGGCCATCTCCCCGGTGCTCGTGGCGCAGGCGCCGGACGGGGTAAACGACTACCATGAGAATTCAGCCGGGAAATCCTACGCGTTGTCGGGCGGACGCAAAATTGATAGTCTGGCACGGGAGGGAAATTCCGGTTCGCATTGGGGGATCAAGCACAGTATCCCGGGAGGATTATTTTGGATTTTATTCGTAAGCTCTTCGGCGGTTCACCGTACGGAATGCTCGTGGAGCATACCCGACGCGTGCATGACTGTGTGTTGTTAATCCGTCCCATCGTCGATGCGCTTCTTGAAGAAGATGTCGACCGCCTGGGGCAACTGCACACCGAGATGTCAAGAACCGAACATGAGGCAGACGAAATAAAGGATAAGATTCGCGATACGCTCGCGGGCGTGCGAATGCTGTCGGTGGGAAAAAACGAGATGACAGCGTTTCTCGCCGTTCAAGACAGCATTGCCGATGCAGCGGAGGATTTCTCGGTGGTCGTTCTGCTGCGCCACACGAACATGCACCCCGAGTTACACGACGATTTTCTGGCGTTTGTAAACCAGGTGATCAGTGTGAGCGAGCAGCTGCTCACGGTGGCCCAGGACATTTCTCTGCTGGCCGAATCCGCCTTCACCGGGCCGGAAACCGAGCGCGTGCTGGCCGCGATCGATCGCATTGGCGCGGAGGAATGGAAAGCGGACAAGCTCCAGCGGGATTTTTCCCGGCACTTCTACGCGCTCGAGAAGCAGCTCGATCCAACCACGCTGGTGTTTTACGACAAGTATTGCCAGACCCTCAGTCGGGTGGCGAACAGCGCCGAGAGCACAGCGAAGTTTATGCGCCTGTTGATTGCGCGCAAGTGACATGGCTATAAAAAGGAACGCGGGATGATTCTGCTGATAGTGGCGGTGGGGATTGGTCTGTACATGGCCTGGAACATCGGTGCGAACGATGTAGCCAATGCAATGGGCACCTCGGTGGGTTCGCGTGCGCTCACGTTTCGGCGGGCGGTAATACTGGCTGGAATTTTCGAATTTGCCGGCGCGGTACTGGTAGGAAGCCATGTAACCAACACGGTGCGCAAGGGAATCATCGATGTCAACGCATTTGCCGGAGACCCGGAAGTGTTGGTATACGGAATGATGGCGGCATTGATTTCTGCTGCGGCATGGCTGCACCTGGCCAGCTACTTCGGGCAACCCGTGTCCACGACGCATTCTATTGTGGGTGCGGTGTTCGGTTTTGGAATTGTATCGCACGGAGCAATTCACTGGATCACGATGGCAAAAATCGTGGCCAGCTGGGTTATTTCGCCAGTTGTGAGCGGCGCGCTCGGATTCCTCACCTTTCTTTTTATTCGACGAAGAATTCTTGCGGCGGAGTCGCCGGAAAAGGCGGCCGAACGCCATGCGCCGGTGTTTGTATTTCTCGTGGGTTTTATTCTGTGCCTTTCACTTATCTACAAGGGATTGAAAAATTTGCACCTCGATTGGCCCGTGGGACAGGCGCTGGCCGTTTCCTTTGGTGTTGCCGTTATCTCGGGGCTGGCGGTGCGATGGTACCTTGCCCACTCGGGTGCGCGCGGGCGTGTTCACGGGGTAGACGGTGAGTTCGCATACGCGGAGTGGATTTTTAAACATTTGCAGATCGTTACGGCGTCGTATGTGGCGTTTGCCCACGGCGCAAACGACGTGGCGAATGCGGTGGGTCCGCTAGCGGCAATTTACACGGTGTGGACCACGGGTGAGGTGTCGATGAAGGTTCCTGTGCCGATCTGGGTCCTTCTGCTTGGAGGTGGCGGAATTGTGCTGGGTCTGGCCATGTTCGGCAGGAGGGTGATTGAAACGGTGGGCAAGCGGATTACGGAAATGACGCCGACCCGCGGGTTTGCCGCCGAGTTCGCAGCCGCTACCACCGTGTTGGCGTGTTCCAAAGCGGGTCTGCCTGTATCCACGACGCACGCGCTTGTCGGTGCGGTGATCGGTGTGGGGCTGGCGCGCGGACTGGCGACGCTCCAAATGAGCACGGTCCGCTCTATATTTGTATCATGGATTGCAACGGTCCCCGCCACGGCGTTGCTGACCGTCCTGATTTATCTCGGCACGTTGCTGGTGACGGGACGACCGATTGTCTGAATGGCGACCGCTCGTTGCGCGTGGCGACCCGCCCAGGACGGGGCGCGCGCCCTCCCCGCATCTGCTGCTCCAGCCCAGCGGAGTGAATCACACTGATTCTCGCATATCCACGGGTTCCCCGCGGGAACCGGTCCCGTTTCGGACATCATGACATCCCGGAGGAGCGTGCTAGAGGGGAGTATCCGACCGGGTAAACGCCACCCCGACGGCGCCCGGGCCAGCGTGTGCACCGAGAACGGGGGAGACGGCGACGATAGGGACGTCGGTTACGCCGAACCGGCTTTTGATTTCGGATGCATACCACCGGGCGCTCTCCGGCGCGGCGGCATGCCCGACGAGAAAGTGCAGGCCGACGCTGGAGCCGTCCACCTCGCGTTCCAACAGATCGATAAGTTTGCGGCGCGCGTGCCGGCCACCGAACGACCTGGCCGCGGGGACGGCTTTTCCGCCGGGGGAAATCGTTAGAACCGGTTTGAGACGGAGAACACGAGCGATGGCCCCGCGCAGCGGAGACACCCTCCCTCCGCGCACGAGATATTCCATTGTGTCCACGCTGATAAACAGGCGTGTGTTGCGGGCGGCCGTCTCGGCGGCGCGCCGGACCACCTCGATGTCTCCGCCGCGCTCTGCCGCCTCGGCGGCGGCAAGAACAACCAGCCCGAGCGCCCCGGTGACGAGTCGCGAGTCGACTACCTCGACACGGAGACCTTCGTTCGCCTCGTTAAACACCCGGGCGCCGGCGAGCGCGGCCTGATAGGTGCCGCTAAGGGCGCTCGACAGGCACACCACCAGAGCATGGTGGTAGTTGCCGCGAAGGGATGCGTACACCCGTTGAAAATCCCCGGGTGCGGGCTGCGACGTGGTTGGCTGCTCTGGCGTCGCAGCCAGGCGACGATAAAAGTCATCCGCATTGATTGTGATCTTGTCCACATAGGTATCTGTACCGAACGTCACGAGCAGGGGAACCACCTGGATGTTGTGATGAATGAGAACGTCCGCGGGCAGGTCACACGCAGAATCGGTCACGATCGCCACCGTGTCGAGGCCCGGGTCGTGGTGCGCGAGTGAATGCTGCGCGTGCATGTCGTCCGCATTTGCATCGGAGACGGTTCCGAACGCCGCCGCGGCCGAATATACGGCCTCGGGGTCGTTCGTATGAATGTGCACGCGTACACGCTGCGCCGACCCCGCAACGATCAGCGAGTCACCCCAGGGGGAAAGGATGGCCTTCAGCGCACCCAGATCGATGCGATTGCTGCGAATCATCGCTTGTGTGCAGTACCGGTACGTTATCGACTCGGGGGCCTCTTTGACGACTGCACGCGTTGTTTGAAGCGCAACGAGCTCACGCGCCACACGCTCAATGCGGCCCGTACGGATGAAGTTTACCGCGCCTTCGAGCATGTGCACGAATCCCTGTGCGCCTGCATCCACTACGCCGGCCCGGGCGAGGACGCGAAGTTTTTCGGGCGTGCGATAGAGCGACTCGGTTGCCACGCGCAGTGAACTGCGGATTAATGTAGGAAAGTCGCTTGTGCGCAGGCATCGTTCGTGTACGTATTGCGCCCAGTCGTGAATTACCGTAAGGATGGTTCCTTCACGCGGGTTCGCGATGGCTTCGCGCGCGCGCATCGCAGCGTGCCGTGCAGATTCCGCAAATTCGGTCACGGTCACTTTCGGGCGCCCCGAGAAGCCCTCGGATAACCCCTGGAAAAACTGGGCGAGTATCGCGCCCGAATTGCCGCGTGCGCCCATCACGGCGCTATCCGCGAGGGTTTCGCCCACCACATCGAGGTTGTCATACGCGCATGTGCGTGCACTGTCGGCAACCCGCTGCATAGTCAACGCCATATTCGTACCGGTATCGGAATCGGCAACCGGAAATACATTGATACGGTTGAGCGTCTGCTGCGTTTGGATCAGTCGTTGCGTGGCGGCAATGACAATACCCTTGAAGCGCTCCCCGTCCAGTGTAGTCCGGTTCATGCGGGATGATTCCGTCATTGGCAAAAGTTCTCCAGGGAGCACGACATGTAAAGGGTCCTTCAATGGCTGTCTTTGCGTACTGTAGCATAAGCTGCCCTATAGCGACACGCTGTTGCGAAGCGGGGTTTGATGATTCACATGAGTTATCGCAGAAACGGGCCAGGCCTGCGTTCCGGTATGGTGCGCAAATTATCGATTTGGCCCACCGCCGGGGCGTCCGAACCGCTTTGGGCTTCGAGGCGAGGGGTCCTGACGCTCCAACTCGTCCGATTCCGGACGGAATCCCGCGCACCCCGATCCCGGCGTCGTGGCGTGATATCAACTTGAGAGCATTCGCACGCTGGTGGTATGATGCCCCCGCGTTTCATGTGCATGGGCTCCCCGGTGGAGCCCGTTCCCGTTTGTGTCCGGCGGTTGCGCCGGGTAACGGTCTTGTTTGTGCTACGGAGGTCCACGTGGTATGTGCGGAATTCTGGGATACTGTGCCGAGCAGTGGAATCCTGGCCTGGCCAAGTTCTTCGGCCTGCAAGGATTCAACGTGCAACATCGCGGGCAGGAGAATTTCGGCTGTACGTACAGCAGCGGTACGCGATTCAATCATTTCAAGGACACGGGTTTCGTATCGCAAGTGTTCACCCGCGAGCGCCGTGACGAATTCAATGTTGATCAGCCGCTCATCACCATCGGCCAGACGCGATATGCCACTGCCGGTGGTACCGATGCAATCTCTGCACAGCCGCACTGGATGACCCTGCTCAACGGGTTCTACTCGAACGCGACCAACGGCGATCTGCCCATGCTCGATCAGGAAATTGCCGATCTGCAGGCTCTTGGAACCGTGATGCTCAGTCGCAATGACGGTGAGGTGATTCTCAAGAAAATCCTGCACGGGGCCATGGAGCGCTCCGGGGACGCCGATCTGCTCGCCGGGCTCCGGCACCTGATGCAAACGACGCCGGGGGCGTATTCTGGGTGCCTGATGACGCTCGACACACTCTATGTGTACCGCGACCCGCACGGGTTTCGTCCCCTGTATTTTGGAAAATGGAGAGATGCGTTTGTCTTCGCGTCAGAATCGTGCGCGTTCAACGAACGCGATGCCGTTCTCGATCGCGAGGTGCAGCCGGGCGAGGTAATCATATCTGACATTCATGGCCGATTTGAGGCGCACCAGGTCGTTCCCGAGCACTCGCCTCGACAACAGTGCATATTTGAACCCATATATTTTGCGCGGCCCGACAGCCGCGTGTTCGGGAACGAGAAAGAAGTGGGCAATTTTCGCGATCAGATTGGCAGACAACTCGCGCGCGAACAGCCGCTGGACAACGCCGCGGTTATTCCCGTGCCAGACTCCGGGCGGTACGCCGCGGTGGGGTACGCCAGCGAGCTCGAACTGCCACTGCGCGAACTATTTATTCGCAACCCGTACATTCCGCGCACGTTCCAGATTGCGGGGCAGTCTACACGCGAAGACCTGGTACGGTTGAAGTTTACCGTAATGCTTTCGTTGCTGGAACAGTACCGTAGATTCGTTATTGTGGATGACTCGCTTGTGCGGTCCACAACGATGCGGATTCTCATCGCGATGATCCGGGAATCGGCGGAACATTTTGGAGTGGATCCCGGGGAGGTGGAAATTCACATCCGCATTGCGTGTCCACCCATTGTGGGGTGTTGCTATTACGGAATTGATACGCCCGACAAGAGCGAACTGGCGGCTGCCAATCATTCGGTTGAGGAAATACGCAGCACGACCGGCGCGGACAGTCTGGCGTATCTTTCGCTCGAAGGGCTAGACCGCGTCGCGGGAAAATTTGACCGCGCCGAAAATTTCTGCCACGCTTGCTTTACCTTGAACTACCCGACGCCGTATCTCGAACGGCGACGGGCCTGATCTGCGATGTGTCCATGTGGATTCGAGCGTGCCGGGCGGACCGGATTCGATCCAGTGGGGCGGGCCCGCTGATTTCAAGTTGACGCTCCCTCCCGCTGGCGGGCACTATTTCTGACGTTTACACAACATGTAGGGAGTGTACGAATGCCATATCCGCTGCACCCTGCTGTCGTTCATTTTCCAATCGTGCTGTCGTTCCTTGTTCCGGCATTTGCCGTGTGGGCATTTGTTCGAGATGGCCGTAAACCGCCTGGACACTCACCGGTTTGGCCGGTGGTGGTTGTGTTGTGCGCCGCGCTGGTCGCCACAAGTTACCTCGCCATCAATACCGGTGGCAGACAGGTAGACAAAGTGAAACGCGTTGTTCCACAAAAGGCCATTCATGCACACGAAGAGGCAGCGGATCGTGTGATGATCGGAGCGATTCTTTGTCTTGCCGGAGCGCTGGGTGGATTGATGGCGGGACGAACCGGACGTGTAGCGCGCGGAGTGACAGTGGGTTTATCGCTCTTGATGATTTCGGCCGTGGGGCGCACCGCCCAACTGGGCGGTGCGCTCGTGTATGAAGACGGTACGGCTTCCGCCTACACGTCTGGGGCGTGTGATTCGCCACGCACCGAAAAGCCCCCTGCTGAGGATCATGACGGCCGCGCCCCGTCCTGATCCGCGCCGTGCGTAGGGTTCCAGCGGAGAACATGGAAAGGCGCAGACGCAGTACGCCGCGCCGTGAGAACGGTCCCGTCAGTGGTTATGTGATTGGCAAGCCAGGGGATCGCTGGATGAAAACGGGAAACACCTAGTTGAACGCAGAAACTCAGCATGGTAGGAATGCCCGCAGCCACCTGGCGAAGCTCTCGCTCCTGGCGCTGGGCGTGGTGTACGGCGACATCGGGACCAGCCCACTGTACGCACTGCGCGAATGCTTCCATGGGGACTACGGGATTCGTGCGAATCCAGACAATGTTCTTGGCGTACTGTCGCTTATGGTATGGGCGCTGATTCTTGTAGTGTCGATCAAGTACCTGATCCTGGTACTGCGCGCAGAGAATCACGGGGAAGGGGGGGTGCTCGCACTCACCGCGCTCGTGCGGTCTCATTTTAACGTGCGCGGGCGCGCGTGGCTTATCCCCGCCGGCCTTTTTGCCGCTGCACTCCTGTACGGGGATGGGATGATTACGCCGGCGATTTCGGTGTTGAGTGCGGTGGAAGGTCTCCATTCGATTACGCCGGGATTCGATTCGTGGGTAATTCCAATTACCGTTGTGATCCTCGTGGGCCTGTTCTTGTTTCAGCGCCACGGTACGGCCGCTGTTGGTGCCCTCTTCGGTCCGATCATGCTCGTGTGGTTCTCGGTGCTCGCCGCGTCGGGACTTCACGGCGTGGTGAGCAGTCCCGGTGTTCTCCGGGCCGTCGATCCTCTGTACGGGGTGCGATTCCTGATGGCGAATGGCCATGTGGGGTTTCTGGTCCTCGGATCGGTGTTTCTTGTGGTTACCGGCGCCGAGGCACTGTACGCCGACATGGGGCACTTCGGCCGGCGACCGATTCGTCTGACCTGGTTTTTTTTCGTATTTCCCGCACTGCTCTGTAACTACTTCGGGCAGGGCGCTCTGCTGCTTGCCAATCCGGAACAGGTGCACCAGCCATTTTATGCGCTGATGCCGGGCCCTGTTCTTATCCCGGTTGTTCTGCTCGCGACGGTCGCCACGATCATCGCGTCGCAGGCCGTAATATCGGGCGCATTCTCCCTCACCCGGCAGGCGATCCAACTTGGCTATCTGCCGCGGCTGCAAGTTGTGCATACCTCTTCGGTTGAAATTGGCCAAATCTACGTGCCTCAGGTGAACTGGGCCATCATGCTTGCCACGGTGGGTCTGGTATTCGGATTTCAAAGTTCGAGCAGACTGGCGGCGGCGTATGGCGTTGCCGTTGCGACAACGATGGTTGTAACAACTGTCCTGTTCTCCGTGCTGGCGCGGGTCAGCTGGAACTGGCCCATCTGGGTGGTGGTGCCGGTGGCGGTCGGTTTCTTTGTGGTAGATTCCGCATTCTTCGGGGCGAACATCGTAAAAATTGCGCACGGTGCCTGGTTCCCCCTGGCGGTTGGAATTCTGATCTATACGCTCATGTCGACGTGGCGCATCGGCCGGCGCGTACTACGACAACGCATGTCGGACGTGATGCGCCCGGTAGACGGTTTTCTTCAGGAAGTTTCGTCCCAGCAACCTACGCGCGTTCCCGGGTGCGCGGTATACATGGCCGGCAACCCCCGGGGAGTACCGCCGGCACTTACCCACAATTACCGGCACAATCACGTCCTCCACGAAATGATAATTTTTCTGACCCTTGTGACGGAGGAGATACCGCGCGTTGTACATGATGAAAAAGTGGAAGTCACGGACATCGGAAACGGATTTTGTCGTGTGGTAGCGCGCTTCGGATTCATGGAGAGTCCGAACGTACCCTGGGTGATGGCCATGGCGCGCGAGAAGGGCCTTGACGTAGAACTGGAGAAGATCAGTTTTTTCCTCGGGCGCGAGCGCCTCATGCCCCGCCGACACGGGGGCATGCGATCATGGCGTGTATGGCTTTTTTCGTATATGTCCAGGAATGCCCAGGGAGCAACGGATTTTTACCGAATTCCCCCGGAACAGGTGATCGAAGTAGGGGCACAGGTAGAAATCTGATCGGGCGCATCAGTCGGAAGACGGGGGGGGAGATGCATCGCTGTCTTCCACTTCCACTTCCACTTCGACGTCGATCCGCGTGGCGAGCACGTCGATACCATCGTTGGTCGTCCCGTGGATTTCCGTCCACATTCCCACAAGCAGATCGCTGAAGCGAAGGGGAGAGTCGCCATCGCCGAAAATGGCGGTCGTATCGCTGACTGTTACGTTATGAGAAAACACGGTGAGTTTCCGGTTACCGATCGACTCGATGAATCCATGGAGTTCCACAATCCCCTGCTGCGTTGCCTGAAACGAACTCTTCCGGCTTCCGCCGCCGCTACCCGGTCCTGTTGTGGAGGGCGAGTTACAGCAGAAACCACCGAGCAATATCGCGGTGGCCGAGAGGAGCCGAATGACGTGGGTACGGTGGTTCATTAGATTTCCGTCGGAGGTCGAGATAAACGCCGGGAACGCAAGTTGCAGCGGCGGGGACAGCGGCGAACCGCTGTCCCCAACCGTGCTCCGCCAGTCCGCCGTACCCGGGCACACGCGCCCCGCGCCCCGGTGACGGCTACCGGCAATCTTCAGCGCGGCGGTGGAGGCTTCGTCGGTGGTATCGTATCGGGTGGTTCGATGACACCTCCATCGTTGTCTTCTGCTTCCACCTCATGTGCGTGAATCGAACCATCGGGTTCCATTGTACCTTCCACTTCCACCCACATTCCGGTCATGAGGTCGGTAAAGGCCAGAATCTGGTCGTTTTCGCCCGTGATTATTGTCTGGTCGTCCACGCGTACGGATCGGTCGAATGCGGTAAACGCGCTGTCACCGATCATCGTAATTTCACCCTCCAACTCGACGCTGTCGCTGTCATAATCGTCGATAATGCCGTCGTGGTCGTGGTCGGGTTCGTCCTGGTCGAGGATGCCGTCGCCGTCGTCGTCGTCATCCATGTCGTCAATTATCCCGTCGCCGTCATCATCTGTGTCGAGTCGATCCATTACGCCGTCGCCATCTGTGTCACGCTGCGCGGTGAAGTGCAACGAACCGGCGGCGCCCGCGATACGGGCCGGCGCGGTACGGGCCGGCGCGGTAGAACTCGGGCCGCAGGCAGCCATCACGGTAGCTACGATCGCAGCCAGAAGTACGTAAAAAAAAGTATGGTTGTGCAAGATCGCTTGTACAGATGCATGGCCCGCTATGCGAGTTCTCTTCGGCGGTGTCGATATATCGTTGGCGACGGATTGTCTCATCGGTCGGGAACAGGGCAACCGGTGTGCCATTTCCGCCGCCGGCGGCGGAGAGATTCTAACACAATAAATTACAATTGGTTAGGCCAGATCCCGCGCGTACTGCCCCACGTGAATCCGTGACTTTCCTCGGGGTGGTGGTCTGTCGTGGTGGGACGAATACGCGTAATTCAATTTAATATAAGGTGTTCGCCCGTGGCGGGAATCCGCCGCAGTGTACGGCGGGTTTCGCCGTTCCGGACTGTGCGCTGGAGCTTTTCGGGGTTAGAACGAGCGCTTCAGCCCCGCGCTGGTGAGAAAATAGGCGTAATCGGTTCGCGGGTCGTTCGACCCATTGCGTTCGTAGCGCACGCTTGTGATCAACGAGTACCCACCGCGCAACCGGTATTGCCCGGCGAATTGTGCGATGAACGTGTTGTCGAGCCGCACGGGTCGACCCGGCCGCAACAGGACATGCTCTTCGAAACGCTTGCGCTGAAAGAGCAAGAACCCATCTGCGAACAAGCCGCTGCGAACGCTGGTATGGGTCGAAAGTACGAAGAGGTGTTTGTCGTAATTGAAATCGGAATCTTCCTGAAAGCGGAAACTCTGGGCGATTCCTTCGGCGAAGTCGTCCGCGCTGTCGCCGAGACGGTCGAAGTTGGCGCCGGGAGTGAACAAAATGTCCATTTCGTCGCTCTGAAACAGATACTTAGCTCGAATCAGAGTGTTTTTCCCGAGCAGGTATCGCGCGGAAGCGTCGATCCAGAGCCGGCGCCCGCCGATGTGTCGAGGAAATATGAAATTGATTGATTCACTGTCTCGCCGCAACATTCCGGCCATGCTCAGGCGGGACGTAACCGAGTAGGTAACGGATACACCAATGCCGTGTGCCCGACTCGTGTCGATGCTTCGTCGCGTATTCGTACGGATGAGATACCGGTAGTGAACCGCCGCGCGCAATCGAGCGAAACGCGAAAATACGATACGTGGTTGCAGTGTGTTGAGAACTCGATCCAGATCGCGCCCCAGAAAGTTTGTGTAACGAAAGCGTTCTTTCAAATCGAAATGCAACGCTTTGCTTGCTCGCCATTCACTAGATCCCGATGCGAACAATTCGCCGCGGTCAAAGTCGTGAAGGCTTGCATACGAAACCAGATATGGCCGTACGTTAAGACGCGTAAGCGTAGTACCATGTGCATAGCGGGAGCCAATCGACCCGAATACAGCGAGTCGGGCGTCTCCACCGGTTTGAAGCGTTGATCCGGACGACGATCGGCCAACGTTGGAATCGTATCCTCCGACGGATGCCATGTTCGTTCCACGCCACGCCCATTGCGCACGGGCTTGCGAAGGGGGAAACGATAGTGTTCCCAGCGCGAACAAAACACACACATATCGCAGGACATCAACTACGCGAGAGGTACGAAGCATCCCATTAATCTCCGGGTTCCGATCCAGTTTGTAACGTGTGGAGACGCAGGCGATAGTACGACACCGCACGCACCGATGCCGCCAGTGCGGTCGAGTCGGCAGATACCTGCGTTCTGAGTTGCGCAATTTCAATTCGAACTTGTTCATCACCGAACCCTTCAAAAAACGAACTGCCATCGAAGCTGCTTTCCTTCGATTCACGTACCAACCGGATCAGATCCCGCTTTAGCGCCAGATTCTTGCGAATCGTAGCAAGCGTTTGTGCGCGGCTTGCGCTGTCGGTCCGAGCCTGATCGAATAGGTCCTTGATCGCGTCTGCCAGAAAGCGGCGGTCAGACGGATCAGCGAGGGCATCCTCGACATACGCGTCAGAAAATTCTGGGTACGTGCCGGGCGAAGGGGTGCCTTTCACATCGTTGAGGACACCTTCTATTTTTCGAATCGATATCAACGTCCGACTGGCCTCGCGGAAATGTCGCGAACGCACGTGTTCCACCAGAACTTCCAAACTTGATACCAGCGAGTCGCTCAGGCATACGCGCACATTGACCTCGATTCCCGAAACTTGTTTCGCAAGCGCACGGCGGTGGCTGTTCAATTGTTCCATCGTTTTTGCGTGCGACCGTGATTCGCGGAGCAGCCGTTCAAGTCGTCTGCGTTTGATGGGGTTTGCACCGGCGCCTGGCTGCGCAGTGCTGATTTGTTCAGATAGCGACTTCATCTGTTTATCGTGAGCGGAAAGCTCTTTATCGATGGCATGAATCCGTCGTCGCAGTTTGGCGCGGGTAGATAGCGCTTTGCGAAGTGCGGGTCCGGAACAATCACGGGCAGGTGTTGCGGTAGCCGAAGCACTTGTTGTCACCAATACGGCCAGTGCGAACAACGCCACGATGGTGGTTACGATTCGGTGCGTTGATTGGCCCGTGATACAGGGCGTGTGTAGCACGGTACGAATCCATGTATGGCGACTGCGGGGCATAACCGGTTTCTACTGAAGGTTGTGTTTTTCGATCTTGTACCGCAGTGTACTGCGGCTGATCCCGAGGGCTTCGGCGGCGCGCGTCGTGTTACCGGTGTTCGCGCGAAGTGCTTCTGAGATGAGTCGGCGTTCGAACGCGTCAACACGGGAAGCCAGGTCGTCGGCGGAAGGGAACCCGCCGGGAGGTGAATCGAACGGAAGAAGTGCCGCGTCGATGACCGGCTCGCGTGTGAGCACCACTCCGCGCTCTATCGCGTTTTCCAATTCGCGAACATTTCCTGGCCACTCGTGGTTCATGATGCGATCCATCGCCGACCCCGAGAACCCTTCCACCGTCTTATGGTTTTCCCGTGCGTACCGTTCAATAAAGCATCGGACAAGGGCGTAAATGTCTTCTTTTCTTTCGCGCAGCGGCGGTAGCGAGACGGGAACAACATTGAGCCGATAATACAGGTCTTCGCGGAATCGACCGGCGGCTACTTCTGCAACGAGATCGCGATTCGTGGCTGCGACAACCCTCACATCAACCTGGATCGTTTCGGTTCCGCCCACTCGTTCAAACTGTTGCTCCTGCAGTACCCGCAGAATCTTGGCCTGCGCGGAAGTGGGGAGTTCGCCAACCTCGTCGAGAAAAATTGTGCCGTGATTGGCAAGTTCGAACCGTCCGGGCTTGCGTCGTTCGGCCCCCGTAAATGCCCCTTTTTCGTAGCCAAACAGTTCGCTTTCGAGCAGCGATTCGGCGAATACGGCGCAATTGACGGCCACGAATGGTCCCTCGGCACGCGTGCTGCGCTCGTGAACTGCGCGCGCTACAAGTTCCTTCCCCGTGCCCGTTTCGCCGAGCACAAGGACGGCGACACGGCTTTCGGCGAGCTGTTCTATTTCATCTTTTACCCTGCGCATTGGCGGAGAATCTCCAACAATCGAGTCGGTGTTAAACCGCGACCGGACCGTTTCGTGAAGTACATCGGTTTTACGCTCGAGCCGGGATACGCGTTGCTGCAGGTCGAAGCGTTCGATGGCCTTCTTTACCTTGATCGAGAGTTCATCTACGGGGAATGGTTTGGTGACAAAGTCAAAGGCTCCGCTCTTCATCGCTTCGACTGCGACGTCGACCGTTCCGAACGCGGTAATCACGATAACGATGGGTTGCGGGTTCTGCTTGACGGCCGTGTGAAGCAGTTCGATGCCCGTCACGTCGGGAAGTTTGAGGTCGGTGACGATGACCGCAAACTGATGTTTTGCGAGGACCGCAGTAGCTTCTGCGCCTGTCGCACACAGTGTAATCGTACGATCGTCGTCGACGAGCGCTTCGCCCATTCCCTCGAGGAGGGAGCGGTTGTCGTCCACCAGAAGAATACGGTGCATGATCTTCCTCTATGTTATAACGCATCGTCCGAAAGATGGAGCGATGAGAGCGTTACGGTAACCGTGGTTCCTGCGCCGGGCGCGGATTGAATGTGTATCGACCCGTCGTGATTCTCTATGACCCGACGGACCATTGCAAGCCCCAGGCCTGTTCCCTGGCTCTTGGTGGAGAAGAACGGCTGGAACACATTGGGTAGGTGCTCCGGTGCTATGCCGGCCCCGGTGTCGACGATGCGGACCTCCACCTCCCGCTCATCCGCGACGTTGACGTCGACGGATATGGACCCGCTTTGCTGTGCGGCGTCGTGGGCGTTGATGATAAGGTTTAGAAATGACTGAAGGAGTTGATCACGGTCGGCATTCACGCGAACCGGGGCGTGCGTAGCGAAATTTCCTCCGCAACGCGCACCGGCCTCACGCTGGGCCAGCGCGACTGCGTCCCGTAGCATCTGAACAAGGTCGAACTCGCTCGTGATGAGGCGATCGGGGCCTGCATACTGCAGAAACCGCGTGACAATTCCGTTGAGTCGCCGGATTTCACCGGATACACGTGCCGTGTATTCGGCACGCTGTGTCTCGTCCGTTCCCTCGCGTCCGAGGAGATCCATGAAAATACTCATGCTGCCGAGCGGATTGCGGATTTCATGCGCTACGTGAGCTGCAAGCTCCCCGATCACGGCGAGCGTTTCTTTGTGTTTGATTTCGTTCTGTAGTTTAAGTATGTGCGTCTGGTCCGTGATCACCGCGGTAGCCGCAATGCCCGTGCCTGCGACGTCCGGGAGGGAGGATGCGGACAGGTTTACGTCGAAGTGCTCTCCGCGCTTACTCTCGATCGTGATCTGTCGATCCCGGGTGACGTTGTCTGTGCGCATGGCACGCATGAGAGGTGTGGCAACGGGCGCGAGTTCGGGTACCGATTCGACGTGGCATGCGAGTACCTCGTCTGCCCGTACGCCGAGGAGCCGGCACGCCTCTGCGTTGCATACGCGAATAATCCCGTCACGGTCCACCGATACAATGCCGTTGGCGATGCTGGCAAGGATGTGTTCGGCGTATCGTTCGGTTTCGGAAGCTCTCTGGGCCTCCCGTCGCGCCAGTTCGCGCAGGCGGTCTTCCTTGTCACGTATACTGGCGGCCATTTCGTTGAATGACTCGGCCAGGGTGCGCAGTTCGCGAACTCCGGTAGGGGGAACTGATGCATAAGTCCCGTCGCGAATCTGTGCACTTGCTCCGGCGAGTCGAAGTACCGGGTTAACTGCCCACACCGACAGAACTACGGCGAGGAGTGCAAGCGCGAGCACGCTTGTGAGCGAGACGGCAACCACAACGCGGTGGAAGAACCCGACCTGCTGCAAAAAAGCGGCGCTCGCTTCGACGACGAGAACGCCAACCACGGCCCCGGTGCGGGAATGAATCGGGGAAAACGCCGACTTGTAAGGCCGCCCGTCGTCACCGTGATACACGACGGTGGTGGAAGCACTGTCGTGCTTCGCTTCCCGCATCTGTTCGGCCATTCCCTCGAGAATATACACCCGGTCGCCGATCGCAACCTGTTCATTGGAATCGACACGCATGCGACCGTCGAGGTCGACGATCATTACGCGTTCGAGTCGAAACGCGTCACGCGCAACCTCGATGCGGGACAGCAAGTTACGGTAGGTCCGTGACGATTCCTTGCCGACCCTGAGTGTGGCAACCAGTTCGCCGCGCGTCTCTGACGCCAGAACACGCGATAACCCCTCAAGCTTGGTCTGCAGGTCGGACTCAACGCGACCGCGGGCGATAAAATAGAACGACCAAAACGCGATGTTGATCAAAACGAGCAGGCTGCCGACTGCGAATATGAGTCGTTTGCGAATGCCCATCACACCAAAATGTCAGGGAGTGGAGGGCCGCGAAGCGGGAAGCGGAGGGGGCGGTAATGGAGGAGGGGTGGATGCTTCGTTGTCTATGGTAACGCGGTCGGCGTATACGACGTCGCCGGGCCGTTGCACGCCGCGAACATATACCCGCATACCTACTAGGAAGTCGTCGAATTCCAGCTCATTCTCTCCGTCCGAATCGATTTCTGTCGAGTCAGTCACCTGTACCGTGGTGGCAAATACCACAAACCGATCGGCGGTTTCCTCGATCGATTCTATAAATCCATCGATTGTCACGGTTGTCCCGAATTTTTTCTTCCGCCCCGAATCGGGCGTCGTAGTACGGCACGTAATGGTGACCGTGAGCACAAGCGCCGCGAATGCAGGAATGCGCATCCTGTGGACAAAACGGCAGATGTATCGGTGAGATGACACAGGTGGAGTATACGGATGGCTTCCGCGGGAAGTCAATCGATACAGCACGGTTGTGATGTAAGGGGCCACCGGAGCGCTAGCGCATTCCTGCCTTACGGAGTATCCACATCATCGGGCACCAGTGCGTCAGTGCCGACTGAATCAGACTGACGGCTACAAGCCCCGTGAGAAAGAACCACCACGGGTTGACAAGAAGCCCGAGCAAAAGGCCTGTGAGAACAAACGTTCCCGCGATGAGTCGCAATGCTTCATTCATGGTCATAGTATTCCTCCCTGGATCTAAAACGCGTAACGCAGGCGCAAATATGCGTTTGAATTATTGTGCAGCTGGCCGAAGAAAGTCCATTGATTACCAAACATCAGATTGGACCCGAGTACAAACGTCACGTTGTCGCTCCATTTCAGTGATGTCGAGAAGCGCCAGTGAGAGTCACCGGCGTTGGGCGATATGAATCCGAAGGCGGAAAGGAGCAACGTTTGTTGTTTGAGCCACCAGCTCACCCGACCGGTGACGAGCTGGCGCACTTCGTCCGGTTCCCACGCGGGCCACGGTGAGTGCGCCAGGAGAGAATCGTAATCCGTTGTCAACTCGGCGTAGTATTGAAGACCGACGGTAAATTCTTTGACTATTTCCTTCTCGTAGCCCACCACGCCTCGAACCTGCGAGTTGGGGATAAACGGGTTGGTGCCGTTGCGGTCATTCTCCGAGTCGTAGTATGCACCCTCGATGCTGGCGATTCCTCCGAGAAGATTCCCACGCAAACTGGCCCCGCCCGAGTTGCGGCGGGAGAACGTTGGGAGCCCGGCGGCCTGATGGAAGGCCACCGGTTCCTTGGTGAACCCTCGATACCCGTACAGCGCCACCTCTGCACTGCCGACCGTGCGGTAGAAGCGTACGTAGACCTCGCTATTTTCCAGTGTCTGGTCGGGCGTGATCGCGTGTACGGCGTTGCCCATTGTTTCTGCGCTTACACGACGTCCCGCGGAAGGACTGAAGAAAGACAGTTTCGTGCCGTCGATGTACCGGTCGGGTTCGAAGGTGGGCGACCATACTACGTCTACATTGAATGCGCCGAAATAACCGCTGAGTTTTATCGCGTCCGCGGGGGCCTTCAGGAACTCGTCATCTTCGCCCGTGAAAAAAGACTGGAAATCTTTGGGGAACAGATCGTTGAGGAACAAGAGGTCTCCCGTTCCCCATGTGAGTACCTGTCGTCCAGCGCGTACATCGAGCCACGTTGCCACGTGGGCGCCAACAATTGCCCGACGAATGGAAAATACGTCTTCGCGGGTTATTGCATCACGAACAAAATCCAGCTTGAGCGTAGCTTCGGCCCGGTCTGCGTAATGCGCAATGTCGAGGCGCAATCGTGCCTTACCGAGCGGATAATCGCGGCTCGTCGTTGCGTCACCGACTAATCGGGCCGATCCGGACGACTCGGCGAACCCGTGGATTTCCACAGCAGGAGCGGATTCTTGATTGTCCCACGATTTCCCTGTCGCGTCGTTGCGCGCAAGAGCGGGTGACCCACCGGCCGCGAGAGCTATCGCAACAATGAAGATTGCCGCGAGCACAAAATAATGCCGACTCATTCTTTATCTCCTGCGAAACCACGAACGCGGCGGGTTGCGCAGCGTGCGCTCGGTGAACACGTTCCTGGGGATGCCGATGTTGTACTTAATGTTGCGGAACTCGGAGACGGTATTGCCCCCGTTGCGCAGATCCGACGCACGCATTTTTGTCGCCGTTGGGTGTCCTTGTATCGTTTGCACGGCCAGCGTTTCGATGCGGCGATAAACGGTGCCGCTGTTGTCGACGTATTCCATTTTTACCGGAAGGTACGTTTTGCGGTCGATCCAGACGGTCCACGACGCGAATTCCACCGACCCCGGGTCTTTTGGCGTGTTGAGAATTACCCACTGGCCTGGCGTCGTCTTGACAAGTTTGTGCGTGTCTTCATCGATGCCCCGCCCCGACACGTCTTCATACAAAAAGTTGGATCCCATAAAGCTGATGCGTTTATCGCCTGCGGCGATGCGCTTTACGAGATCGAGCCCCGGCATGTATAGCCACCGGTCATCGTTTCCGTGGGCGTGCTTCTTTACGAGAAACACGGTGCCCCTCACGCCAGCCGGGCGGCTGAAGAGCACCACATAATCCTGATCGCCGCCATCCGCGAGATCTTTGCGGAGAATCGTAAACTGACGAATGCGCGTGCGCCCCTGTGCATCCGTTATCGTCATTCGTACGCTCGCACGGCCATCGTCGCCCGCATAGTATGCGGTCTGATTGGCGCGATCGATGATTGTTGCAATTCTGGGGGATGTTTGCGACCGCGCCTGTGCGGCCGCAAAGAGTACAGCTGCGCCGATTAGCACGGCGATCGTCGCGTTGCGGAGAGTTCGCCGTCCTGCCTCGGTGACAAATTCATGCTCCTGATCGGGAGGAAGTTGCCCGCGGAACAGTTTCTTGCGCAGCGGGTGCATCAAGGCGGGAAGCAGCAGCAGAGTTACCGCTGCTGACACGATCATGATCGTGGCCAGGAAAAACCCGACCGTGTTGTAAGGTACCAACGGCGAAATCAGCAGGGGGAGGAAGCCAACTGATATTACTATGGCATTGCGAACTATTGCCCGCGCGGGCTCGCGAAACATTATGGCAATGCTCTTGTTCCAATTGTTTGTTTCACGGCATACGGCACGTATGCGTTCGAGAAAATGAATTGCGAAATCGACAGATAAACCGAGGGTGAGGGAACTGAGTACAGCAACAGGCATGTCGTAGTCCTTTCCAACAAGTCCAATGACGCCGTAAATGAACGCGATGGTCACGGACAATGGAAGCATTGCAAGTATGGCAAAACTCATGGAACGGAATAAAATCAGCATCATGATAAACACGATTGCGAAACTTCCGAGCAGTGAGTTAAGCATTCCATGCACCATTTTGTTCTGCCACACCACGTTCAAATACGTCAGGCCCGCCCAGTTGAGGTTGGTGCCGGCTGGCAAGGGGTGGGCGTCGACGTATCTGGCGACGCGCTCTTCTACCGCCGCCATGTGCTGGTTGTCGCCGCTTCTGAGCTGAAGCCATATGTTGGCCGAATGGTAGTCGGGCGTGACGAAGTGCCATAAATCGTCGGGCCGGTGGGACGATTGGTAGTTGACGAGTGTCTGGGCGATACCCGCCTGGGAGCCCGGTATGGTGAAGTGTTTCGCGTTGCCCTCCCTCAACTCGCGGTGCACGGTCTTGACGATGTCGGCGAGCGATATCGACTTTCCCACCAGATTGGACGCGGCGAGATCACGCTGCATATCCTCGATGTATGTGAGTGCCGCGGGCGACTGGAAAAACCGCTGTCGGCTCGCCGTTTTTTCCAGGGCATTCACAATATCTTCCCAGACCGGATACGCGCTGTCTTCGGAGTTGTCGAGATCGTCGTCGGCTGCGCTGATCAACAGATTAATATCTATTTTGTTGCCGCGGGTTGCCTTGCGAACAGCTTCTTTCCACTCCGTGTCGAGATGGATGCCGCGATTTCTTGCGTTTGCCAGGATCCCATCCACGCTCTGGTGGATCAATGTCGAGTCAGCGGCCGCCTTGTGGTGAAACACAAGAAACGCATTGTACGTTCCGGCGAAATGATCATTGAGTACCCGGTCGGCCACGCGAATGCGATGATGCCCGCGAAACCAGCGAACCGGGTTGTCGTTGATCTGAATACGGAAAATACCGTACACACTTACCGCAATAATCACGACGGTCACGGCCAGGATAGACTTCCAGCGCACGAGGGTGAATCGGGACGATGACTCCAGCGCGCGGCTGAACCAGTTATCCTCGTGGGTGTGCGTTGTGCGGGCCAACCGATTTAGCTGGCGGTCATTGAGGAGTACTACGTATGCGGGAACGAACGTGACCGTCATGATAAACGCGAGTGCTACGCCGATGGCGACGAACACGCCGAACACCCGGGCTGGCGGAACGGGCGTGAAGGCCAGCGAACCAAAGCCGGCAGCGGTGGTGAGCGAGGTGTACAGCATGGGCTGGTAAAGATCGTCCATCACAAGGCGAATGGTCTTTTCCTTATCCCGCACGCGACTGTAGAGGTCGCTGAATTCACTGAGGATATGAACAGAATTTGCCACTGCGATCGGCATCAGAAAAATGGGAATCATCGAACTCATTATGTGAATCGTATATCCGAGTCCGACAAGAAGCGACATGGTTGCCGAAACGGTGAGAATCGCAATAATCATCGGCGCGATGACAAGGGAGATGCTGCGAAAGAACAACAGCATGAGCAAAAATACAATCAATCCAGCCGCGGGAGCGGCGATCCCCATCTGACGGAACATCTCGATGCCAAATGTATCTTCGGCTACCGGAAGACCGGTGATGAAAAAGCGATCCGATCCGTCGAATCCGGCGATGATCTTTTCGATTTTGCGCGCGATACGGTGGCTATCGGACTTGGAACGCAACGGTACGTAAATTGCCGCTGCACGTCCGTCTTTGCTGACGAGCGTGCCGTCGATCACGGGGAGGTTGCGCGCGGCATCGCGAATGGCCCGGGCCTGCGCATCCGTTTTCGGTGGGGTGTTCATCATCCACGCAAAACGCACCACCCCCGGCCCACCCTGCGTTATGTTGTCCACGCTCGCCAGCGACATCACGTCGTCGCGTATCACACCATCGAATGATTCGATACGGCGAGTGAGCTTGTAAATACGTTCCAGAGACCTGGCCTGGAATACCCCGTTGGCATTGGATTCGTTCACCACGCCGACTACGAGCATGTCGTGGAGGTTGAATTCTTTTTTTGCCAGGTGGTGAAACAACCGCGCTGGATTGTCCGCCGGTAGCATCGATTCGGGGTCGGTGTCGACTGTCAGGCGCGGAAGGAGTGTGGCTAGCGCCACAACCACCAGCACAGTACCGACGACCACGGTTCGGGGAAAACGAATGGCTCCGTCGACGAGGTGATTTCTCAGTTTCATAGGGGTCCTTTGTGTATACGGCCGGTGACGCTGGTGCCGACCGCCTTTTTTGGAACTTGTCGCGCCGTGCATTGTGGGGTATTATATGAGTGCATGGTGATATCGTCAAGTGCAAATATGATTATATATGCATATTTTATAGTCCGATCTGCGGGGGGGCAACCGGGCCGCGGCACTCCTGCAGGGCGTTGGGCGAAAGAAGGACCAATTGGCGGCGAAATCCAGTAACCGAATGTCAGACGAGGCTTTTGAGGCGATTTCCGCCCGGTTCCGCGTGCTGAGTGACGCGACGCGCCTGCGCATTCTCTACAGCCTCCGGGATGGGGAGCTGCGCGTTGGAGAGCTCGTGGCGCGTGTCGGTGGTACCCAGTCGAATGTGTCCCGCCACCTTTCTACCTTGCTCGTTCACGGGATCGTCATGCGCCGGCGGAAGGGAACGTCGGTGTTTTACTCCATTCCCGACGCCTCGATTTTTGAGCTGTGCGACCAGGTGTGTGGAGGAATCGAGCGTGCGCTCGAGAGCCGGAAACGCGCAATTCGATGACGACTTGACGGGTCGGGTCGGGGGACGACAGGGTGTTCCGGCGTGTCGTGTTGTGGCGTGGCGTGTCGTGACGTGGCGTGGCGATGTATTTCCGCCTGCGTATACGCCACGGCCACCCCTCCTGCAGAAATTAGCAAACCCGAAGTTGCCGTCGGTAGACCGGGTAACCGGCCGACGGAAAAATGCGAAAACGAACCCACAGGTTCAGAGAATAAATTGACCTTATGGTCCTGATATCGTATGATTTTCCTCCCCCACGGACCTGGAGGTAGCTGTTGCTGAGCCTATCGATGACGACCGGATATGCGATTCTCGCCCTCAGTTGTATGGATGAGCAGAAATCCGAGCACTGGGTGCTCGCGCGGGATATTTCCGACTATACGGGAGTGCCCCAGGCATACCTTGCAAAAATACTCCATTCACTGGGGGGTTCCGGTCTGATCGCCGCCAAACGGGGGTACCGGGGCGGGTTTGCGCTCACCCGGCCTGCCGCTCAGATTCGGTTGCTTGAGGTCGCTCGTGCTGTCGAAGGCAAGGAGGGGCTCAACCGGTGTCTGTTGGGTCTCAACGAGTGCAGCGATGACAGGTCGTGCCCCACGCACGCGTTCTGGAAGGACGCGCGCGCGCGTATCGAGGCCGAACTCGACCGGCTGACGCTGCGAGACGTGTCGGAGTTCGAAGTTCGCCACCGCGCCGGGGGAGATTGAACCCCACCTGCCGGGGCGTGCGCGCGTCAGCAACACTCCGGGCCGCTTCGGTCTGGTTCGGGGTCGATATCTTCTGGATAGTCGACGTCGTCGAATTGCTTCGGATCCCCCCCGGGCACGACGATAAGTTCATTCGTATGCCGGTCGATGATCTTGCGGCCGGAGTGGCCATCCCTGAGTGCGCGGAACTCACCAAAGAGGCTTCGCGGGATAATTCGGGGGTGGGCGTGCGTGTCACCGCAGCCGGCCACGACGATTCCCGGATTCATTTCAAATGTGGCCATCAGTTTGTCGATCAAGTGGACGCCCACCCACGGCATATCGGCGAGCAGAATCATCGCGCCGTCGGCCGAATCGTCCACAGATTCAAATCCTGTACGCAGAGACGAGGCGATACCGCGGGCCGGTCTGGGATTTCTGTGCATGCGAAGCCGGGACGCGTCGGGGAACCACTCCCGGATTTCCTTTGCCAGCCCTCGCGGCGGGAGGACCACGTGCAATACCCCCAGTTGCGATTCCAGGGCCGCATAAACAGCGTAGTAGACCAGCGGGTGCCCTCCTTTGGGGGCGAGCAACTTGCATGATCCGAAACGCCGGCTTTCGCCGGCGGCGAGCAAGATCCCCGCGATCACCGTCGCATCACCTGCACCAGCTCCGCTGCGATCGCCACGGCAATTTCGGCGTCGTCGCGTGCGCCGATGTCCAGCCCTACCGGGGACGAAATGGTCTGGAGCAGCGCCTTCGGAACCCCGTCCTGCGCGAGCAACGAGAAAATATAGTCACGCCGTCCGGAGGAACTGAGCAGGCCAATCCAACGACACCCGCACTGGAGCGCGCGCTGAAGCGCGTCGACGTCCCGGCGCGTCACGTGCGACATCACCAGAACGAGCGTGGAGTCGTCGCAGGGAAATTCGTGGTTGCAGAGTGCCACGCAGGGGTGTGCGTCGAACGCATCCACAAGGTGCTGGCGCCAGTCGCTTACGCAAACCGCCAGCGCCAAGCCGTCGAGAACCCGAATGACGTGTTCGGCCAGGGGGGTGGCCCCAAAAATGACCAACCGCATGGGCGGGGCGATGCGGTCAACCCACGCGGCGTCCGTATCGCCTGGTTCCCTCGTACAAATGGTTACGCGGGGAGGATCGAGCGTGTATACAATCCAAACCGGCAGCCCGGCGTCCACGCGTTCCAGAGCATGTGTATACCGTGCACGCACCTCCCCGGTGAGCGGTTCCACCCAGACATCGGATACTCCACCACAGTATGTGCCGTACCCGAAGTCGACGTCACTTTCGTCACGAGTATCGATGCGTACAATTTCTAACGTGCCGGAACGGACGGCGCGGCCAACCGCGAGGCGCACAGTTTCGTCGATGCAGACCGATCCAATGTTTCCCCAGAGTGGACGTGCCGAATCGAGCGCGTAGAGAGCGCGGGAACCGGGCTTTCCGTAGGCGTGTCCTTCCTTGCGGACGATCGTTGCGATTGCGTCGCCGTGCCCGGCGCTAATCAGTTGGCGTAAGGCCGAGGTCATGGAGGCTTTCCAGTACGAGACGCCGCGTCATTTTCTTGCGATATCCCGGGGGGAAATAGAGGGTATCCATCGGACGCACGAGGTGAAAAACGGCGTTGGCCACGTGCATCGCCGTCTTGCTACGTACGACGGTGTCGTGATGAACGACGAGCGCGGACGACACGCCGCTGACCGCCACCGTGACGGCGGTTCCATCGTCGAGCGCGCGCGCTGATACAGCGACGCCTACTTCCGGAAAATCGAACGACTCGCGCAAGCGCAGCTTGCGGTACGTCGATGGCGGGGCGTCATCCGGCACCGTGAATTCCGTCACGATGGATCTGCCGATCGCTACGGCGCGGATTCCGTCGTCGCGATACAATTCGGTGACGGGAATACTGCGACCCTCCGGCTCGTCGGCGGAAGCATACGTGGCGCGCGCGCCGAGTACGGCGAGGGCCGGCGCGATGTCGGAGCAAAATGTGGCGTGACAGCGATCCCCCCCGTGTGCCACACGGCACGTGTCCCCGTCGAGTTTGAGGCAGTGTCCAATTGCTTCGCGCCAGAACTCCCCGCGATCATAATACCGACACCGCGTGTCCTGCAGCATGTTGCCGCCAATTGTCGCGCGCAGCCGAATTGTCGGCGTGGCCACGAGGCGTGCCGCGGTGGCCAGGGAGGTCAGGGGTTGCACGTCGGGGTGTCTGGCCAACGCGTCGAGGGGTACGCGCGCACCGATGTGCACAACGCCATCTACCCGATCGATACGATTGAGCCCGGTGATGCGGTCGATCGACACCAGCGTACCCGTACGCATCTGGCCGCGCTTGAGCTTGGGCACCAGGTCGGTGCCACCGGCGATTACGCGCGCGTCCGCCCTCTCATGCAGGAGCGCAACGGCCTCCGCCACGGTGTCCGGGCGTTCGAGTTTCAGCGGGTCAAGCCTGAGCATCGTCGGGTACCTCTACCCGGATCGGGTCGGGAAAGTCAAACGCGAGTGCGCGCCGCGGACCAACACGCGCCTGGCCCTTTTCCAGCGCGCGCAGCACTTTGTCGGGCGTTACCGGAATTTCGGTGAAGCGCACACCGATGGCATCGCAGACCGCATTACAAAACGCGGGAATCACGGGCAGCAGAGGGCCCTGTCCCACTTCTTTGGCACCGTACGGACCCTCGGACTCGTCGTCCTCGATGAGAATGGTTTCCACTTCCGGCATCTCCCCGATGGTCGGGGTCTTATAATCGAGCAGCCCGGCGCCACGCAACACGCCGTCTTTCGTAAATGCCATTTCTTCCATCATCGCTTCGCCGAGCCCCATGTACACCCCGCCCTCCACCTGACCCTCGACCGCGGTGCGATTGATGCAGTGACCGATGTCGTGCGCGATCCATACCTTCGTGGGCCGCACCAGACCGGTGTGGAGGTCCACATTCACGTCCACCACACACGCCGTGTAGCTGTATGCGGGTGAAGGGCCCACACCGGCGCCCTTGTATGATCCGTAGCGAACGTCGGGCTGATAGCTGCCGACGAACGACAGCGGACCGCGAGCCACTTCGGCCTGTCGAATCACCTCGGCCAGGGACAGGCGGCGGCTTCCGGCGCTCGCGTGCACGGCTCCGTCTGCGAACACGACGGTTTCCGGTGCGGTTTCGAACATTGCCGCGGCGGTTTCTGCGAGGGCGTGGCGAAGGCCACGTGCCGCCTCGAGCGCGGCATGCCCCATCATAAAAGTAACCCGGCTCGAATAGCTTCCCAGGTCGGGGGGAACGGCGGCCGTGTCGCGCAGCACCAGGGAGACATCGCCCGGCTCCAGGCCCAGACACTCGGCGACAATCGACGCAATCACGGTGTCGGCACCCTGGCCGATTTCGGTGTGCCCCGAAAACGCGGTAACGCGACCGGATCGGTCGGCCTGTACGACCACGGTGGAGTGGGGCATCTCGTTCCAGTAAATCGGCAACGCCGCACCCGAAAGGTAGCACCCCACGGCGAGCCCGGTTCCCTGGCCGCGGGTGAGTTTGCCGTGGCGCTCGAGGTATGCAGATGATTCCACGACGCTTTCAAGGCAACGATCGAGCCCGCACGAGGTGATGCGCAGGTGGTTGACGGTCACCGAGTGCGCGCGGATGAGATTGTCGGTGCGCAGGCGGTATGCGTCTACCCCGAGTTCACCGGCCACGCGGTCAAGATGGCTCTCAACGGCGAAGCGCGGTTGTGGGGTTCCGTGACCGCGTTTGGGTCCGCACGGGGGCTTGTTCGTGTGAAACCGCACGATCTCGGCGCGATAGTTCGGAATGCGGTACGTTGTTCCCTGCAGTGCGCCGTGATAGTACGCCGCGGCGGCGCCGAAACTCCCGTACGCGCCGCCGTCGACGAACGCACGAAAATGCATGCCGGTCATGCGGGTGCCGTTCCACCCCGTACGGATCCACATCAGCGCGGGGTGGCGTCCACGGTGGTTGTAAAACACCTCTTCGCGTGAGAGCGTGAACTTCACCGGATGCCCGGTGACCATCGCGAACTTCCCCGCGCAGATCGTGTCGGGGAACGGGTCGAGCTTTCCCCCAAACCCCCCGCCGACGTAGGGCACCACGACGCGCAAAGCGTGCGGCGGGATGCCGAGGACGTCGGGAAGAATCTGTTGCAAGTAATACGGCGCCTGATGCGACACGTGCAGCGTCAGATTGGTTCCGTCCCAGTCGGCGAGCGTTGCGTGCGTCTCCATCGGAACATGCGTACTGCCCGCGTAATAGTAGACGTCTTCGTGTATCGACTCGCTCCCGGAGAACGCTGTGTCCACGTCGCCGAAGTGCAGAGATATAACGCGGTGTGCATTTCCTTCCCAGCGCGGCGACTCGTGAATCCGTGCCGGGGCAGCGAGGGCGTCGTCGAGGGTCACGATGGTCGGCAGGGGGTCGATGTCCACATCAATGAGCGCGGCGGCGCGTCCGGCCGCGGCCTCGGTGTCGGCGCACACCGCAGCGATCGGTTCTCCCACGTATCGAACGCGATCCTGCGCCAGCGCGGTTTCGTCCTGCGATACGGGTAGAATGCCGTACCGCCTGGGCAAATCGGCTCCGGTGAGTATCGCGCGCACCCCGGGTACGGCCTCCGCCCGCGAGATGTCGACGCCGCGGAGCACACCATGGGCCACCGGGCTGCGTCGCAAGCGACCGAACAGCATGCCCGGCAGAGTCAGGTCGTCGGCGTAGAGCGCGCGGCCGGTCACCTTGTCGCGGGCATCCACGCGGGCGCCGCGCCCGCCGATTATCCGGTACGGCCCGTCAGCGCGAGGCAATTTGGATGCATCGTTCATAGGCTTTAATAATCTTCGTGTAGCCGGTGCAGCGGCACAGGTTTCCCGACAGGGCTTCGCGCGCGTCCGGTGCGTCACCCCGTCGCAAGAGGTACCAGACCATCACGGCCATCGACGGGGTGCAGTAGCCGCATTGCGCCGCTCCTTCGGTTGCGAACGCCTCGGCAACAATTTCAGCCTCGCGCCCGTCGATGCCTTCCACGGTGGTGATCTTATCGCCGTCGCACAGAGCGGCGAGTGTGATGCACGATAGAGCCGGCTCTCCGTTAATGAGCACGGTGCACACGCCGCACTCGCCCAGTTCACACCCGAACTTTGTTCCGGTCAGTCCAATGTCCTCGCGCAGAACGGCGAGCAAAACGCGTTGTGGCTCGACGAGCAAGCGGTGCGGCGTGCCGTTGACGATGAGCGTAATGGCGTGATCACCCATGGTGAGCGGTTCCTGAATGGAGTCCGATGAGCGCCCGGATATCGGGTTCGGTGAGCAGCCGGTCGGCCTTCTTGGCCTCGCGCACGATCGCCGAGATCAATTCGTCGGTGCGGGCGACGCCATGTTCGTCGAGCCAGTGTTCCACGTTTGATGCTCCGCTCATCGGTCCGATCTCGATGCGCTGGCGGCGACCGAACCAGCCAGCCGGTACGCCGGAGTATACCGTGTCGGCCAGGCGTTTGTCTCCCTTGTGCTCGGCTTTCATCACCGCGGCGGCATGTACGCCCGTACTTGTGCAGAACGCGTCGCTGCCGACGATGGGAAGGTTGAACGGAATCGACACCTCGAACGCGCGGGCGGCCAGATCACAATATGCGGGGAGCGAGGACAGGTCGCTGTCGATCCATCCGAGCAAACGGAAGTTGGCCAGAATCTGTTCCATCGGTGTGTTGCCACAGCGCTCGCCGACACCCAGTGCGGTGCCATGAACGCGATCCGCACCCGCCTCGACGGCCGCGATGGCGTTGGCCAGTGCGAGCCCGCGATCGCAGTGGCCATGCCAGTCGATCCGGACGTCGCACCCGGACTTCTCAATAATCGAACGCACAAATCGCACAACTGCCGCCGATCCATGGGGCGTCGCGTGGCCGACGGTGTCGGTGACACACACACGCGATGCGCCGCACTCGATGGCCGTCGCGTAGAGGCGTTGCAGCGCGTCGGGGCGCGCTCGTGTGGTGTCTTCGGTGACGAACATTACTTCGAGGCCATGGTTGCGCGCGAAGGTGACGGCAGATTCGGTGAATCGGAGCATACGATCCAACGACCAGCCCTCGACGAACTGCCGCACGGGGCTCGAACCGATGAACAGCGACGCCTCAATCGGGATGCCGGCGCGCTCGGACGCGTCGACGATGGGTTCGATGTCTCCAGCGATGGTCCGCGCGGCGCAGTTGGGGGCGATGGGAAGGTGGTGGTGCGCAATCTCGCAGGCCAGGGCGATGACATCTTCGCGCACGCGCGGGCCGGCGGCAGGTAATCCGATGTCGACAGAGGCAATGGACAGGTCCACCATCTTGTGGAGCAGGGCGATCTTCTCGGCTGTCGACGGCGTGCGGATGGATGGGGACTGGGCGCCGTCGCGAAGCGTTTCGTCGTCGACCTGCGGGGAACCAGGCGGAACGACGGGAGCGTCGGATGCGCTGTTCCAGTCATAAGTCATTGTGTTAAAATCTGTTACATTGTTTGCGCCCATGATGCCTTCTTTGGGAGGAGAACAAGAATACGAGAGAAGTTTATATGATTTGTCGTTGCGTTCCAAGGGTCTGTGTGGTTTCCTTTCACTAGAACGAACGATCGTTCGCCTGCGGCGGATGATTCGGATGGATCGGAGGATCTGCCCCGCAAAGGCAGGGCGCGTTTCGCTCCGACCGGAAACGGAGTCAGATGGCAGCGATACAGGCTACAGGGTATGTATTCCACGAGCCCAACGTGCCCTTCACGAAGCAGTCTTTTGTTCTCGATGCGCCCGGGCCCGAAGAGGCCGTGGTGCAGGTAGCGGGGTGTGGACTGTGCCACACCGATATCGGCTTTTTCACCGGGTCGGTGCGAACGGCAAGGACGCCGTTGATTCTCGGGCACGAAATATCCGGAACGGTGATTGCCGCCGGGGCAAACGTGAAATCCCTCACGGGCAGGAAAGTTATCGTTCCCGCCGTGCTGCCGTGCGGCGAATGCGAACTTTGCCGCCGGGGCCGCGGCAATGTGTGCCAGAACCAGCGGATGCCGGGCAACCACATAAATGGCGGTTTCGCGTCACACATTCTTGTTCCCGGCGCGTCGCTGTGTGTTCTGCCCGACGACCTGGCGGGGCACGACCTGTCGGAGCTTGCCGTTGTGGCGGACGCGGTAACCACGCCCTACCAGTCCTTCCGGCGCAGCGGGCTGGCCCGGGGGGAACTGGCCGTTGTCATTGGTGTGGGAGGGCTCGGCGGCTACATGGTTCAATTTGCGCGCTCGGTGGGCGCAGAAGTGATCGCAGTGGATGTTGACGAGAAAAAACTTGCGACGGCGGCCGCCCTCGGCGCCGTGTCCACGGTGAACGCCACCGGGCTCGATGAACGCGCCGTAAAAAAGGCGGTTCGTGCCGCCGTTCGGGAACACGGCTTGTCGTCCGTCGGCTGGAAAGTATTTGAGATGAGTGGGACGGCCGCAGGACAGCAAACGGCGTTCGCGCTGCTGTCTTTCGCGGGCACCGTAGGAATCATCGGATTCACGATGGACCGGGTGACGATTCGTCTGAGCAACGTGATGGCGTTCGACGCCGATCTCTTCGGAAACTGGGGATGCCGGCCCGACCTCTATCCCGAGGTTGTTGATCAGGTGCTCAGCGGGGTAATCCACGTGCGCGATAACATAGAGCGCCATCCCCTCGATTCGATCAACGAAATGTTCGCGCGCGCGATGGACCACGATCTCGACAAGCGCGCTGTTCTCGTACCCTGAACACACTCCGGCCATCGCGCCGCATGGGCTCGCGGTGTCGGGTAAGGTGAGATGAAGATGAAAGATCACAATTTGACTGGTCGGTCGGAATACCACGAAATCAGGCTGGAGCGCCGCCCTCTGCTCAGCGGGGATGGCGAGCCGGTCGAAGGCCTCTACAACAGTTGGATTATTCTCGACAATCCCCGGCAGTACAACTCGTACACGACGTCGATGGTCAAGGAAGTGATCCTGGCGTTCCGCGAAGCGTCGTGCGATCGGGCTACTGTGGCGGTGGTATTCACCGGCGAAGGAGACCGTGCGTTTTGTACGGGCGGGAACACCAGGGAATATGCGGAGTACTATGCGGGCAACCCGCAGGAATACAAACAGTACATGCGGTTGTTCAACGACATGGTGACGGGAATACTTCTGTGCGACAAACCGGTGATTAATCGCGTAAACGGAATGCGTATCGGGGGCGGACAAGAAATCGGCATGGCGTGTGATTTCTCCATCGCCGCCGACACCGCGCTTTTCGGCCAGGCCGGACCACGACATGGCTCTGCACCGGACGGCGGGTCTACCGATTTCTTGCACCTGTATTCCGGAATTACCGCAGCGATCGAGTCGTGCACGTTGTGCGAACCATGGAGCGCTCCGCGCGCTGTTCGCAACGGTCTGATTAATCGAATTGTTCCGGTACTGCGCGACCGCAGCGGGGAATTCATCGCCAATCCGATCGTGTCGCGCAGCGAGTGTGACGAATGGGGCAATCCCACGTACGGGGCGATACTCACCGGCGATGCCAAAACGGCCGCGGCGGCGCAAATGAAAGAATGCACGGTGGACTTCACCCTCCTCGATGCGGAGGTCAATCGCCTGGCGTGGTCACTGGCCCGAACGATGCCGGGGTGCCTCTCCAAAACTCTCGAGTCACTTCGCAAGAAAAAGCTCGCGCACTGGCAACAGAACAGCGAAACGAGCCGTTCCTGGCTGGCGCTCAACATGATGACGGAAGGTCGGGCGGGATTCCGCGCGTTCAATGAAGGTCCAAAGAATAATCGCGAGGTGGACTTCATTGCGTTGCGCCGGGCGCTGGCCGAAGGCCGGCCGTGGACCGACGAGTTGACCGATGAGATTCAGCCGAAGAAAGATTAAGGGAAAACGCATGGAGTACGCTCACATCACAGTCGAGCCAGCGAACGATGGCCGTGTGGTGCACGTCACGCTCGGGCCGCCGCCGGGCAACATCGTAACGGCGGCGGTGGTAGACGAACTGGACAACGCGCTCGAGCACGCCAACGGGGATCCCGCGTGCAGGCTCGTTGTGATCCGCGGAGCCGGGGATCACTTCAGTTACGGCGCGAGCGTGGACGAGCACCGTCCCGAGAAAATCCAGGACATGCTTCCGCGCTTCCACGCATTCATTGGCCGGCTCATCGACTCGCCCGTTCCCACGCTCGCGGCGGTTTCCGGGTTGTGCCTCGGTGGGGGCTTCGAGGTGGCTCTGTCGTGTTCGCTGCTATTTTGCGACGACAGTGCGAAAATGGGCGTGCCCGAAATTGAGCTGGGGGTTTTTCCACCCGTGGCAAGCGTGTTGCTTCCGCTTCGTGTGGGCGAAGCACGGGCGAATCGTGCGGTGCTCACCGGCGAAAAACTGGATGCCGCCACCGCGAATTCGTGGGGACTGGTCAGTGGTGTTTGTCCGCGCGGGAAACTGGACGCGACGGTCAGAGAATTCATCGAGCGAAGGATTCTTCCCAGGAGCCCGTCGTCTCTGCGCATCGCGAATCGTGCCGTGCGGTCGGATACGGCCGACCACTATCGTCGACACATCGCCGATCTAGAGCGCCTCTATCTCGATCGTTTGATGCAAACAAGCGACGCGGCCGAGGGGATCGCCGCGTTTCTGGAAAAACGTAAGCCCCGGTGGGAAAATCCATGAACCTGGAATCTACTGAGATTGGGCCCGGACTTTCTTCGATTCTGACGCAATCGTGTCACCTCATGGCCGCGCGGGGCTATCACGGAACGAGCATCCGCGATATCGCTCGCGAAACCGGGCGCAGTCTCGCCGGGCTCTATCACTACTTCCGGGGAAAAGAAGACCTTCTCTTTCTGATCAACTACCACGGATTTTCCACACTCGACACGCTCGCGCGGCGTATCGAAGATGATTTTTCCGACCCCGCGGCACGCCTGTACGCATTTGTCTATGCCCACACGCGTTACTTTGTCGACAATATTGACGCCATGCGCGTGATGATGTGGGGCACGCAGGAGCTCACACCGGAGAAAGCCGGCGTGATCCGGGACCTCAAACACCACTACACCGAACGTGCGCAGATGTTTGTATCCGATATGCTGGGCGGGCCGTCCGGGCAAGAAACGCCCACCGGTCGCCGACCCCACGTGCGCGCAACGGAAGGTGTGGCCGCCGCGCTCGAGCGCAAGACCTACCTCTTATTCGGAATGATGAACTGGGTGTACAGCTGGTACGAAACCGACCATCACGGCGATGTCGACGATCTCGCGGAGGATATTTTTCGACTGTTCGTCGGTGGGGCCAGGGTGGGGGCCGGGGGCGAAGGCATTGCCGAAATTGGGCGGATGCACGCCGCAGCGCGGCAGTGGTACAAAAAAAACCGCACGGCGCCTCTCGGTGTGGTGTCCCAAGCAGAACCGGAGGGATTACGATGAGTGTAGAGTCGATCGTGGCACGATGCGAAGCGCTGTACGACGACATCGAACTGGGGGCGGTGCGTGAATGGAAGCATGCTACGGGGTGCAAGGCCATCGGGTATATGCCGGTGTATGTGCCGCGCGAGATAATTCATGCGGCTGGCATGTTGCCGGTTGGGGTGATGGGAGGTGGGGACAGCATCGAAATTATCCGCGGGGACGCCTATTACCAGTCGTACATTTGCCACATTCCACGCTCCACGATAGAACTCGGGCTCACCGGGCGGCTCGACGCACTCGACGGCATGCTGTTTCCCGCCATCTGCGATGTCATCCGCAATCTCAGCGGGATGTGGCAGTTGATGTTCGCGGATAAATTTGTTCGCTACATCGATTTTCCACAGAATTTCTCGGCCGGGGTGGGCGGCGAATTCTATCGCCAGGAGTTGCGGCGACTCGCAGATGATCTCGGCGCGTTGGCGGGCCATGCCGTGACCGACGACGCTCTCAATGAGTCGATTGCACTCTACAACGAAAACGCCCGGGCGGTACGCGACCTGTACAGCCTGCGTGCCCGGCATCCCCATTGGGTGCCAAGTGTAGAGCTCTACCTGTTGCTTCGTGCGTCCAATGTAATGGAGGTATCGGAGCATACCGCACTCGTTCGCGGGTATCTCACCGCAGCCGAACAGCTCGACCGCCGCCCCATGGACAACATCCGCGTCGTCGTCTCGGGTGTGTTTTGCGAACAACCATCGCTGGGCCTCATTCGTGCGCTTGAGCAAAGTGGCTGTTACATTGTAGATGACGATTGGGTGCTGGTTACCCGGTACGTGACGGAAGATGTGGAATCCGGCACGGACCCCATTGGTGCGATTGCTGACGGTTATGTGAAACACGGAGTGGCCACGTCATCGCGGTACATCGCCGATGAAGTAAAAGGGCAATACCTCGTGGAGAGGGTACGCGCGCTGGATGCCGACGGTGTAATTTTTGCGTCGCCGAGTTTTTGCGATCCCGCGCTACTCGAACGTCCGATGCTCCAGGCAGCGTTGAAGCGGGCGGGGATTCCTCACTCATCCTTCAAGTACGCGGAGAACTCGGGGCAATTTCACGCCATCAAGGAACAAACCGGAACGTTTTCTGACTCCATCAAGCTATGGGGGACGGTATGAGTGCGGAATCCAGCGCATCGGTCAAGCCGGTGCAAAAAGAAACCAGTATGAAGCTCCAGAAGCAAATGATCGGGGCTCATTTTGAGCGCCTCGGGCGTGCCCGCGAAGAGGGGAAAAAGGTTGTTTATACGTTTGTCCCCGGGAACCTCAACGAACTGGTTTGGGCGTTCGATATGCTGCCGGTGCATCCTGAGATCAACGCCCTCCAGTCGGGCATGCGGAAAAAAAGCGGTGACTACGTGATGGAAGCCGAGAAACACGGCCATTCCGAAGACGTGTGTACCTACGTAAAGTGCGATATCGGGATGCTCAAGCGGGGAAACATTGGCCCGACCGGCGAAAAACTACCCAAACCCGATTTGCTTCTGCTCAGCTACACGGGATGTTTTACGTTCATGAAGTGGTTCGAGCTGTTGCGCCAGGAATACGATTGTCCGGTGGCGATGCTCCAGTGCCCTACCAGGGCGAAGGGGAAAAAACACCGGAGATGGTAGACTATGTCGTCAAGCAGCTTCGCGAAGAAGTGCTTCCAAAAATGGAAATGGTGTCGGGGAAACAATTCGACGAGAAGCGATTGCAGAAATATCTGGCGTCATCGGCGCGGGCAGAAGAAAACCTGGTATCCGTGTGGAATTCGGCCCGCAACCGCCCGTCACCGATCGATGCGTACTTTGGCGGTGTGTACTACGTGGGCCCGATGTTTTCGGCGTTTCGCGGTCTGCCCGAGTGTGAGCAATATTACGAATCGCTTCGCGCCGAGGTGGAAGACCGTATCGCACAGGGTCGCGGTCCCATAACCCCCGAGGGGGATATGGCCGAAGAGAAGTATCGGCTGGTGGTGTAGGGGCCGCCCAACTGGACGAGCTTTCGCGAATTCTGGAAGATGTTTTATGACGAAGGCGCCGTGGTGGTGAGTTCGTCGTACGCCAAGGTTGGGGGTCTCTACGACACGGGATTCCGTCACGATCCGAACCGCCCGCTCGAGACACTCGCCGAGTATTGCATGGGGTGCTACACCAACATGAACCTGCCGCAGCGAATAGAGTATCTCGAGCGTTCGATCAACGAATTCGAGGCCGACGGTTTTCTCATCAATTCGATCAAGAGTTGCAATTCATTTTCGGCGGGGCAATTGCTTATTTTGCGGGAGCTCGAATCGCGTACGGGGCGCGCGGGCGGATTCATCGAGTCCGACCTTGTCGATCCGCGGTATTTCAGTGCCGCCAACATCAAGAATCGCCTCGAATCGTACTTTCAGATGGTCGAGGCCAAACGACAGGGGTAACCATGGATTGCTACGTGGGAATTGATCTGGGGTCTACGACGACAAAATCCATTTATATGACTCCCGACGAGAAAATTCTGGGTCGGGGTATTACGAATTCGCGCAGCAACTATGCCCTGGCGTGTGAAGTAGCCAGTGACGAAGCCGAGATTAATTCGCGATTCAATTTGCTCCGCGACCGACTGACTTCTGTGGAAAGAGAAAGGGACAATGCGGAAAAAATGATGAACTGGCTTGAATGTCGGTTTCGTTTGGCGCAACACCTTGCGCAGGTGGACGCGCTGGAAGAAGAATGCCATGGTATCGTGAAAGAATGGCCCGACGAGGCGGTGCAGTGCGAGTACGATGCTGCACTCGACACGATTTTTTCGGCGATGCGGGAACAGGCCCGGCGAATGTTCCAACCCGCCGAGACGGCGCGCAGCGATTTTTTCCGCGACATTGCCGCGAGCCACTATTTGGAGTCTGCCGAAGCAATTGCGCAGAACAATTCGCTTTCGTTTGACCGACTCACCGGAATCTATGACCGTGCGATTCTCGCCGTGGAAGGGAAGAATTTCAGTTCCGGTTACCATGAATGCCTGGAGTTCGCGTGTGCCGAAACCGTCTCGCGGGCGGGCTTTGAGGGCAAGAGAGGCATAATTCGCGAGGCGACACAATACGCGGCCGAAGTGGAATTTAACGTGCTCAATACGATTGGTACCGGCTATGGACGCCAGACTCTACCATTTCCAAAACACCAGATACGGTCCGAGATACTCTGTCACGGATTGGGCGCGCACTTTATGTTCCCCGAAACGCGTACCGTGCTCGATATCGGCGGCCAGGATACCAAGGCCATCCAGGTGGACGAGCAGGGTATCGTAACCAACTTCCAAATGAACGATCGGTGTGCGGCGGGATGTGGCCGGTATCTGGGATACATCGCCGACGAAATGAGTATGGGGGTACATGAACTGGGGCCGCTCGCACTCAAGGCGCGCAAGGCGGTACGGATCAACTCCACGTGTACGGTCTTTGCCGGGGCCGAGCTGCGCGAGCGTCTGGCGGTGGGCGAACGCCGCGAAGATATTCTTGCCGGCTTGCACCGGGCGATGATCCTGCGTGCGATGTCGCTGCTCGCACGCAGTGGAGGAATTCGCGACCAGTTCACGTTTACGGGCGGCGTGGCGAAAAACCAGGCGGCCACGCTGGCGCTTGGGCGCCTTGTGAATGAGAACTATGGCGAGCGCAAGATAAATATCAGCCCCGACAGTATCTACACGGGTGCGCTCGGAGCGGCATTGTTCGCCAAGCGCGATCAGCGCGGGGATCTTGTAAACGTAGACCTGAGCAAACTAAAAAAGCAGGTGAGCTGATGATCCGAACGGTCGGACTTGACGTGGGGTGCAGCTCGATTAAAACGGTCGTCATGGTGTTCGACGACGGTGGCGGCAGTGCCGAGCTTGTATCTCGGGAACTCAATAAGATTCGCAAACGCAACGTCAAGGAGGTGATTGAACAATCGTATGATGAGGCTCTGGCCGAGGCGAATGTGGCGCGCGATAGCGTAGAGTACGTTGCCACCACAGGCGAAGGGGAACTCGTCGATTTTCGCCGGGGTCATTTTTATTCGATGACCACGCACGCGCGCGGTGCGCTTTTTCTCGACCCCGAATGTCGTGCCGTTGTGGACGTAGGCGCTCTGCACGCCAAGGCGCTCATCATGGACGAACGTTCCAAAGTACTCGCGCACCGAATGACTTCGCAGTGCGCATCGGGTTCGGGACAGTTTCTGGAAAATATATCGCGGTACCTCGGAGTGTCGGTCAACGAAATTGGACCGTTGTCGAAATCGGCGGGAGACCCGGAGATGATCTCGGGTATTTGTGCCGTGCTCGGAGAAACAGACGTGATTAACATGGTCAGCCGGGGGATCCAGCCGGGAAACATTCTCAAGGGCGTGCATGTTTCCATAGGCAAACGAATGATCAATCTGCTCCGGGCGCTCAAAGCGGAGGGCCCCACGCTCATCACCGGTGGATTGTCCGCCGACGAAGGATTCGTGGCGGTCATGCAGGAACTCGCGGATAAGGCCAAGCTGTCCGTCGAACTGCGGCGACACGATCTCAGTGTGTTTGCCGGCGCGATCGGGGCGGCAATATGGGGGGCGTACCGGCATGTAAAATTGCAGGCAGGCGACGGCAAGCCTCTCGTCGACCTCGGCACGGGAACGCACGGGGCCGCGAGGTGATCCCCATCGACCTGGCGGGGAAAACTGCACTCGTGACGGGGGCGGCCCAGGGGATCGGGGCGGCGATCGCCGGCGAGTTTGCCGCCGCCGGAGCACACGTGGTGGTACTCGACGTCAACGCGCAAGCTGCGGCGAAGAGAGCCGACGCAATTGTTTCCGATGGTGGAAGCGCCACGCACGTTGCCGGCAGCGTGACCGACGAAGAATTTGTACAACGGGCCGTATCGTCCATCGTTTCCGGACACGGAGCACTCGATATCCTCGTGAACAACGCGGGCATTATCCGTGATGGGCGTGTGGAATCGATCGATTCGGCGGCGTGGGACGCCGTGCTCGAAGTAAACCTCAAAGGTGCGTTCCTGTGTTGCCGGGAGGCGTCGGTGCCGATGCGCCGGGCCGGCCACGGACGCATCATCAATATCGCCTCTCGTGCATGGTTGGGCAACTATGGCCAGGCCAACTACTCGGCGAGCAAGGGGGGGCTCGTTAGTCTCACCCGCACGCTTGCGCTCGAACTCGCGCGCAGCGGAATTACAGTGAATGCGGTCGCACCGGGATTAATCGATACGCCGATGACGCGCGGCCTGCCCGAGCGTGCCCGCGAGCGTCTGCTCCGGCTGCAACCGTCGGGTCTCATGGGCACGCCAGGCGATATCGCCGCCGCGGTCAGCTTTCTGGCGTCGGATCGGGCGGGGTTCATCACCGGACAGGTGATGCACGTTGACGGCGGGCGCAGTTGTGGACTTCTCTCGCTCTAATGTACCGTCGCGTTCCCGGGGGAGAACGTAACGCCGGGGCATTTTCGTATCGATTCGTGTCGTCTCTTCGGGACCGAACCCCTGCTGCCGGCCGCGCAGGATACGTTTTTCTTTCGCGCGCTGTGCGGGTTCGGCGTGATATGCAGACCCAACGGGTCTGCCGACTCCGCGCGAACTCTTCTCCATCCGCATCGTTTACACTGCGTATTTACTACGTATTTCAGATATTAAAATCCGTAATTCGGACTAATTGGTTTTTTCCTCGGCTGGCGCTACAGTGACCGTTAGGTGCTGGCTGATCCGGCTTGGACGAACAGGGTGTGGCGCGCGATCGGCCACCTTTCCGATTGAGTCCGGGTTCAAATATTCGTCACGGGAGGGCTTCATGTCGTTCCCACGTCCGGCCTGTGCATTGGACGTTGGGGTGCTCCGCGGTGTTGGAATTGTTGTCGTGCTGATCACGGCGGCCAGTCTGGTCGCGTGTTCCCACACCGAAACCGTACAGCAGCCCATCAATTATAACCATCGCATCCACGTGGTGGACCAGGAGCTTGAGTGCACGGACTGCCACGAGCATGCCCGTGATCTCGCCCGGGCGACGATCCCGAAAATCGACGTATGCGCGGATTGTCACGACCCCGACTCGCCGCTATCGAAGAGCCCCGAAGAGGCGAAACTCCTCGGTTATATCCGCCGCGGGGAAAATGTTCCATGGTGCAAAGTGTATCGAGTCCCGAGCCACGTGTACTTCTCACACCGGCGCCATACTGCGATTGGGCAGATCGAATGCAATGTCTGTCACGGCGAGATGGAGAAGCGGGTGAACGCTGTGAGTCGGCAGGCTGTGCCCGTAAAGATGAAAACTTGTTTGCAATGTCACAGAAAACGAGGCGTGGATACGGATTGTACGCGGTGCCACCGGTGACCGCGCGGGTGAAACCATGAGCGAACTTACCAGACGACATTTTCTTGAAATGATGGGGATGGCGACGGCGGGCGCCATTGCGGCGGACAGTTCTTCGATCTGGGCTGTGCCCGACGAATGCGTCAAAGAAGCCCTTCGCGGCCCCGGTATTGTAACGTTTCGCAATGTGGTGTGTTCGTTGTGCCCGGCGGGCTGCGGCGTACGCTACCGGCTTATTGACGGGGTTCCTGTGCATGTGGATGGCAATCCCCACCACCCCGTGAGCGCGGGTGGGATCTGTCCCCACGGTGCGGCGGCGCTGGACTTCCAATACAATCCGGACCGTGTGCGGCAACCACTCAAGCGAGTCGGACCGCCGTTCGCAAGCACGCAGTGGAAAGAAATCGCGTGGGATGAAGCCTTCGACCTGCTGGCCACGCATTTACGCGTATTGCGCACCAACGGATCGCCCGAGAGGGCCGCGTTTCTGGTTGGGAGGACCAACAACACGCTCTACCAGCTGATCGAACGATTCATGAGCGCGTTTGGTTCTCCCAATCTGGTGCACGCCAGTGACCGCGCTCTCGACGCCATTCCCTACCGGACGATGTTTGGCTGGAACCAGGTTCCGGCATCAGATCTGGCAAATGCGCGCTGCGTGATTTCGTTCGGATCGGCATTTACCGAAGGCGGAACGTCACCGGTGAGGGATATTCGAGCGTACAGTCAAATGAGGGAGAGTTGGGCGAAGGAACGCGGGCGTTTTGTTTATGTCGGAAGCCGGCATTCCCTTACGGCATCGTGCGCCGATCGGTTTGTTGCCATTCGCCCGGGAACGCACGGTGCCTTTGCGCTCGGCGTGGCCAACATCCTGATTCGCGAAAAACTCTACGATATCGATTATGTCAAGCGGCATGTTTCAGGATTTAGCGACTGGACCGACGCACATGGCGTGCGGCACAAGGGATTCAAGGACTACGTACTGGAAAGTTTTTCGGTGGAGCGTGTGTCGGATATCACGGGCGCCAAGCCCAAGCGAATTCGCGACACCGCGATGCAGTTTGGACGGTTCAGGCCGTCCGTGGCCCTGATAAACGATTCGGGTTGGGATGCCCCCAACGGGTTCTGGAACAGCCTGTGCGTGCTCGCGCTCAATACGCTTGTTGGAGCGCCGGGGGCCCGGGGAGGTCTGCGGCGACAGCGTATGGCGCCGCTCGCCGATCTGCCGGCCGCATCACTCGATCTTACCGCCCGGCGCGGGCTCGATACAATGGAAGCGGGCCCCGAGCATTCGCTGTCGATCGATCCTCTCGTGTCGTTTATTCGCAAGTTCGAAGCCGGTGAGATGTCACCCGTCGAAGTAGCCATCGTTCACGGTTGCAATCCGGCATTCGATCACCCGTTTGCACGCAGAGCCCGCAGCGTCCTGGGCCGCATCCCGTTCGTGGTTTCTCTTACTGATGTGCTCGACGAGGTAACCGCGTTTGCCGACCTCGTTCTTCCTGTGCATGGGCCACTGGAGGGCTGGGACGATACCGTGATTGACGGGGGTGCCGGGTTTGCGTGTGCGTCGGTGTCGGAGCCCACGGTCAAGCCGTTTTACGATACCCGCAACCCCGGTGATATTTTGCTGACACTCGCGAAACGAATGGGGGGCCCGGTAAAGAAGTCACTTCCGTTTGCGAACTATGAAGAGGTGCTGCGCCACCGCTACAAGGGGCTCTATCGCAGTCGCCGGGGACATATCGCGGGGATGAAAAGTCGTCCCGATGGATTCGAAACATTCTGGAAGAAACTCATTGAGAATGGCGCGTGGTACGAACCGGTAGATGAGGGAAAGCGCGACGCGATCGATCGCCCGCGCGGGCGAGTGCCACTCTATATTGAAGACATTGCTGTCATGGCGCGAACACGGGGTGGGCGAATTAATCCGAGGGTTGTCAGTGAGTGGAATATACGCCAGGGCGGAGACGCCATTTTTGTTCCTCACTATGAGGAGCCCGATTTCGAACGGGACGGTGGTGCATACCCGCTTCAGCTCGTACCGTTCGCCGTGCTGGCGAACCGGCGCGGCACCGGTTCGTTCTCGCCGTTACTCCAGGAGATGTTCGGGTACACGCATCGCGTGTACTGGGACTCATGGGTGGAGCTCAACCCACAGACCGCTCACGAAAATCACATCACGCACGGGGACGTCGTTGCAATCACATCCAAAGAAGGTTCGTTGCTTGCTCGGGCCGTGATTAACCCGGCGCTGGAACCTTCGGTTGTGGCCGTGCCGTTTGGTATGGGCCATACCGCCGGCGGGCGTTACGCGAAAGGCGTAGGGATCAACCCGTACGAAATACTCGTGGAAAGGGTGGACCCCCTGTGGGGCCGGCCAATGAAATCGACGACGACAGTTAGAATCTCACATTCCAGGCGGAAGTTGAGCTAGTTATGCCAAGATGGGCAATGGTCATCGACCTTGACCGGTGCACGAGTTGTGGCGCCTGTGTTGCCGCGTGCAAGAATGAAAACAACGTGGCTGTCGGGAACCGAAAACGTGCACGGGAGCACCGCAGCATATTCTGGTTGGAGATGGTACGCGTTGTGGAAGGGGAGTACCCGGATGCCCAGGTGCAATACGTGCCGCGTCTGTGTTTTCAGTGCGATGATCCCCCGTGTACCCGCGTGTGCCCGGTTCACGCGACGTTTCGGAGCGACGACGGTCTTGTGGGGCAGATCTATCATCGGTGAATTGGTTGTCGATACTGTATGGCGGCATGCCCGTATACGGTGAAAAAATTCAACTGGTATGAACCGGAATGGACGGAGGAACGTCGGCAATGTTTCAACCCCGATGTATCTCTTCGCATGAAGGGAGTCGTGGAAAAATGTACGTTTTGCTACCACCGTCTTCAGGTAGCGCGCGAAGAAGCGGCGGCCGAACACCGTCAGTTGAACGACGGGGACTTCCACGTTGCCTGCCAGGACGCGTGTCCGGCAAACGCCATTTCGTTTGGCGACCTCGACGATGAAAACAGCGCCGTGTACCACGCAAGCCGCAGCACTCGCGCTACGCGCTGGCTCGAAGACCTCGGGGCGAAACCAAAAGTGATTTATCTTTCGAAGGGGGCGTAACCGTTGGAGCAGAACCAATTGGATCTGGGCGACGACGAACGTTTGCTGATGCCGATTCTGCACGGGTCCGGCAAACTCTACCTGCTCGTCGTCCTGATGCTCGGACTGGTCGCCAATATGGTGTGGGCGTACTGGGGTCAACTCGTCCACGGCCTCGGAAAAACCGGGATGGACCACCCCGTGTCGTGGGGTTTCTACATTATCAATTTTGTATTCTTTATTGGGATCAGCCATGCGGGGACGTTGATTTCAGCGATCCTACGACTGTCAAATGCGGAATGGCGCCGTCCCATCACGCGCATGGCCGAGGTGATTACCGCCATCGTACTGCTGATCGGCGGTATCCACCCCATTATCGATCTGGGACGTCCGGATCGGCTGCTGAACATCTTTCGCTCGGGACGATTGCAGTCACCGTTGTTGTGGGATGTGACCTCGATATCGGCGTATTTCATGGCAAGCACCGTGTATCTGTTCTTGCCTCTTATTCCCGATATCGCATTGCTGCGCGATCGCGGCGGCAGGTTGAACTGGTTGTACCGGATTCTTTCCTGGGGCTATCACGACACGCCCGGACAGAAGCGGGTGCTCGAACGGGCACTGACGGTGATGATGGTTATCGTGATTCCCATCGCTGTTTCCGTGCACACGGTAATTTCCTACATTTTTGCAATGACGCTGCAGCCGGGATGGCACAGCATGATCTTCGGGCCGTATTTTGTGTGTGGCGCGATATTCTCGGGTATTGCTGCGCTCCTGATTGTGATGATCGCGTTCCGGTCGGCGTTCCATCTGGAAGACTACCTCAAGCCGATTCACTTTTCGTACCTGGGGAAACTCCTGCTCATCATGTCGCTCCTCTGGTTTTATTTTACATTTTCCGAATATCTGACCGCGGTGTACGGAAATGAGCCGCAGGAAATTCGCGTGGTGATGTACAAGTTCACCGGCACGTACGCCCCATTTTTCTGGGGAATGCTATTTCTCAATTTCATCGTTCCGGTTTCGTTGTTGAGCTCGCCGCGGCTCAGAACGATACCCTCGGTTCTGACCGCGTCGATTTGCGTCGTGATCGGGATGTGGCTTGAGCGACTCATCATCGTGGTGCCGTCACTCGCCAATCCGAGACTTCCGTACCGGACGGGTATTTACGTGCCCACGTATACCGAGTGGTCATTGTTCGCAGGAGCGGTCGCACTGTTTGTACTTGGATTCATCCTGTTCGCCAAACTCTTTCCTTTGATTTCCGTTTGGGAAATAAGGGACGGTCGGGGAGAGGGTCTGGAAAACGCCACCGAGCGTATCAAGAGTTATCTGCCCGGGTACGAGCCCGGGACGGTTGGCGCTCCTGTATCGGAAGGAGAACCGGGACAATGAAAGACAAAATTGTTTTTGCAGTGCAGCTCGGTACGCTATCCGGCATCTGGTTCTTCTCGATAGGGGTTGTTGTGTGGGTCATTCACCTGGTGCGACTGGCCGCAACTCTGCACGACATGCCGGGTGGATCGCTGGGAATCAGCATTGTCGCGGCGCCGATATTCGTCACGGTTGCCATTGTATTGACGTACGTGTTCTTCGGCATGCGCCGGGTCCGCGACTGATCGAACGGAACGCGCGCCGCACCGTTGCGCGCGAAGCCCCCCGGGCTTTCCCTTCCGGGGAACACCACCACAACCCGGGTGCATGCCGCGGCTGGATGCATACCGAAGAAGGGCCTTCCGGCCCGCTAGCCCATGGCGAGAACAACCGCCACAAGTGGACGGTTTCCGTTCGCGCGTCTCGCGGGGGATCAGATCAACGCCAGTCGGCTGTGACCGACGCCATCGTGGTCGCCGTCGGGCCGGCCCGGCGCCAATCCGTTCGAATCGCTTCGTCGATTGGCACACTCGAACAATAGGTACGCAGCTGCTCCCGCTGCGCGGTCCACGCTTCATGAATCACGCACCGGTTCTCTTGCGGGCATGACCGTAACCCGAGCGGACACTCGGGAAGCCAGTTCGGCCCCCGGACGGCATCGAGCACGTCGAGCAGTGAGATCTCTCGCGTTTTCCTGTCGAGGCGATAGCCGCCTCGAACGCCGCGTTTGGCGTCAAGAATCCCGAAATCTACCAGTAGGCGAAGAATGCGACCGAGTTCCGAGCGTCCCAGCCCGGTCCCGGCGGCGATTCCGGGGGCGGTGTCTCGACGCCCGTCGAGCGCGTGAATGTGCCGGATAATCTTGATGGCGTAACCAATTGACTGGAAATCGTTTGTCATAAATGTCCAAACCTTTGTTGGGGAATGGCACGCGGCTCCGCCCTAATTATGGATAACATAGTCTGATATTTCCAGCACCAATTGGCCGATGGACGAAAATCCACCGGTCTATGGAAGCCGGGACCCGGAGTGGGGGCACGGGATAGCGGGCGCGGGGCGCCTCGAACAGGCGCCCCGCAGGAATATCCAGGACAAAAGGGCGGGAACGCAGGGAGCGGCCCGGGCCGTCCGGGCACGGTGCGATCAACCCTTCTTGTAGCGTGCCTTGCGGGCCTCTGGAATGGGGTGCGCGATCTTTTTCTTGTATTCCTCGAAGTTGAAGCCCTTATACGCGGGGCTTTCCGCGTTATGACACTCGATACAGACCTTCTTATCGGGGGGAAATATCATGCCCACCGAGGCGGGTTCGATTTGCCCCGAAATGAGTTTCTTCATCACCGATTTCTTGGCGTAATCTCCGCCAGGTCCGTGGCACGACTCACACCCGACGCCGTCTTCCTTGTGGTACCTCGATCCAAGATACTTCGGATCGACATTGTACGCCGTGACGTGGCACTTGATGCACTTCGGGTCGGTCTGGGGATCTGCAACACCCGCCTTGGCGGCGAATTCTTTGGCCTTCGGGGTGGCAAGGGTTTCCCAGGCTTTCGCATGCTTGCTCTTCGACCAGATAACCCACTGCTCGCCCTGCTCGGTCTTGCGGTGGCACATCCTGCATTTCTTTGTGCCCACGTACTTGCGCTGTGTTTCCGTCGCGCTTGCGAGTACGGGTAACGCGAGCAGCACAGCCGCCGCGATTCCAAATGGCAATGAGATGACAATGCGTTGATGCACTTCAGCCTCCTTCAATGTCCTGTAAATTGCCTGGTTTCCGAACCGCGCGCGGAAACCGGCTGCATATCCACATTGCAACCTTACCTGTGGGTCCGGAACAACGCAAGAAAAAAAGACAAATAAATCGATTGTTACGAATGTCCGGCCGTCCCCCGTTCAGCGGGCGGTGGCAGCGTGACGATCACCCGTGTGCCCCCGCCGGGTTTGCTCCGGACCTGGAGTGACCCGTTCGCGAGGGCGGCCCGTTCCTCCATGGTCGATAACCCAATCCCGCCACTGCCTGGCGCGCCTGCTCGCGTGTCGAATCCAACGCCATTATCTGCAATTTCCATATGTATGCCACCCGGCTCCACCCGGATATGAATGCCCACGTGCGTTGCCTCTGCATGACGCAGAACATTCGTTATCGCCTCCTGGGCAATCCGGTACAACGCGGTTTCGGTCGGACCCGGCAGGCGACGATCGAGCAAATTATCGAACGTGTAATCTACGTCGAACGCCTGGGATGTCTTGAGGAAATCCACCTGACGCCGGACGGCCGTGTCGAGGCCGTAGTCGTCGAGCACCGACGGCCGCAGGTCGGATGAGAGTCTTCGAACGTCCTCTATTATGCTCGCGATGTGCCGGTCAATCTCGTCGAGAATTTCGGATTTGTGAGCCACATCCGTTGTGCGCCGCAATGAGCTGGTCAACAGGAGCAGCAGCGAGAGCATCTGACCAAAGTGATCGTGCAATTCCCGGGCAATCGCGCGTTTTTCGTGTTCCTGGGCGTCGACAAGGCGGGACAGGAGAAGACGTCGCTCCGTATCCCGATTCATCAATTGGGCACGGTGGGCGGCCAGCGAACGGGCCAGTGCCGTGATATTGTGTGCAAGGGCGCCAATTTCATCGTCCTGTTCGATCTCGAGCGCTACGGAGAAATCTCCCGCGGTGATGCGTTGTGTTGGCCGTGTCAATTGTTCCATCGGTCGGGCGATCGCGCGAGCGAGGGCGTACGACAACGCAAGCGCCAGCACAATACCGCCGGCGATGATCGCCAGAAACGGGGACAGAAACATCAAGCGTTCTGAGGTCGACATGGGGCCGGAGACACGTTCCATGTGAACGGTCACGAATCCGGCCATGGCGGCGCCAAGCACGGCCACCGTCGCGACGCCGATTCCCGCAGCTTTAACGGTGAGCGGGGCGGACCACAGCACGTGTTCGATTCGTTTCTTCATGGAGAGCCCGCCATTCGAGTTATCCCCGTGATACGTAGTTAATACGGAATTCGATACATACAAAAGCCGTACGAATTCGCGGGAATTCGGTATCTAGTGCAAATAGCATGTCTATTATAAGGTCTGTTATTCTTTATTATGGATGCCGTCAGTTACCCATCACGCCGGTTGGGCCCTGATGATCGCTGCTCGTGCGGAAAAGGTAAGATCATCGTGTCTTGTGCGCGGGAAATCCCAGGGGGGGTGTGGACTGTTGCATGACGCTCTCGTTGGATCGGTGAATTGCCTGGGAACAGCCGTACTGGCGAACTCGATTATGGTAACCCTGGCGATGCCGTGCAAGGGCAAAGAGAAAGCGTTCCTTGTCGCCGATTGGATCCCGACGCGAACTCTGCAGACCCGATCACGCGGTCCGCGCTGAGTGCACTTTAGCCGATGTTACGTGTATTCATTGCAGATGATCACCCGCTGTATCGACGCGTGCTGTCTGCATTCCTCGAGTCGGAAGGCGACTTTGAGATAGCAGGAGAAGCGGGCGATGGCGAAACGGCGCTGGCGGTACTTGAGAAGCTGGCTGTCGACGTCGTGACCTTCGATATCAGCATGCCGGGCCCGCCGATCGGAAAGTTGATACGCGCCGCCCGGCGGTTGAAAAAGGGGTTGCCAATAGTGGTTGTGACCATGCTCGAACACGATCGATACCGCCAGGAAGCGATCGATGCCGGTGCGAGTGGATTTGTATTGAAAAAAAATGCATCTACGGAACTTGCCGGCGTGCTCCGCAAAGCGTGTGAAAAGCCGGCCGGGCCCGGAGGTGGCTCGAAGGAATAATTGGATGCTGCCAGAGAATGCGGCATCCCCGAGGATCGATAGGAATGAACACGAAATTAATGTTGCGACGGTTCTTGCCGCTCTCGGCGGTGGCACTCCTGATCGGCGTGCTTGTCGTGCGCCCCGGGATCGGCCTGTTGTCGGCCCGCGCGGCCGGATCGTCAGCGATGAAGGATTCATCTGCAGCGGAGGATTCCACCGCGGAGGACTCCACCGCGTCCAGGGGAAAGCTTGAGCTGCTCCGTGTGCCGCCATCCGACGACTATTATCCGTGTACCGACTGTCATGAACCCGGCGACCCGGTGAATCGGACACCGCGCAAACTCACGGAAGAACACGAGGATATCGTGCTCGATCACGGCGGAGGGCGCCTGTGGTGTCTGGATTGTCACAGCGCCGAAAACCGGGATTTCCTTCATACGGCAGGTGGCAAACCGATTCCGTTTTCCCGGGCCCATGAATTGTGTGGACAGTGTCATTTCCGTCGGTACAAAGACTGGCAGAACAATGTGCACGGAAAACGCATCGGACACTGGAACGGGGACAAGAAAGTGTATGTGTGTTTCAAGTGCCACAACCAGCACTCGCCGCACTTCAAACCGTTGACCCCGAAGCCGCGCCCGCTACGCCCGGACGAAATCAGGTAGTACCATGAACAATAATCGCGATCACACTCCGAAGAAAAAGCGTAACGATCCCCAATGGATCTCACGAAGAGATTTCTTGAAAGGTGCGGCCGTTGCCGCCGGGGCGGCGGCTGTCGCGGGCTGCGGTGTAAACGATGAGTTTTTTGATACCTATTTTCGGCGGCACTACCGTGAGATGTCGAAGGAAGAAATCGACAGAATGATCACCGCGCTCGAAAGCCGATACGAGCGCGAATACGACCGCGACTTTACAATTGATACCACCCCGGCATTGCAAGGCGTTCTCTTCGGATATGCGCTCGATATTGCACGATGCATCGGGTGCCGGCGCTGCGTGTACGCATGCGTAGACGAAAATAATCAATCCCGTGATCCCCAGATTCAATGGATCCAGGTTTATGAAATGGACAAAGGTAAGGGGATTGATTTTGATCACGCGACGCCATACTACGAGGCGGATAAGGTGCCGCGAGAGGGGAAATTCTACATGCCGGTGGCCTGCCAGCACTGCGAGAACCCGCCGTGTACCAAAGTGTGCCCGGTCGGCGCCACGTGGAAGGAAAAGGACGGCATTGTGGTTATCGACTACGACTGGTGCATTGGCTGTCGCTACTGCATGGCCGCGTGCCCGTACGGTGCGCGTCATTTCAACTGGCGAACGCCAAAAGTGCCGAGCAACGAAATAAATCCCCACACGCATTACCTCGGCAATCGGCCGCGCTACAAAGGGGTGGTGGAGAAGTGCACGTTTTGCGTGCAACGAGTGCGCAAGGGCCGGTATCCGGCGTGTGTGGAGATTTGTCCCGTTGGTGCGCGTAAGTTCGGGAATCTGCTTGATCCCGACAGCGAGGTACGGCACGTGCTGGCGACGAAACGAATTTACGTTCTCAAGAAAGAACTGAATACACAGCCCAAATTTTTCTATTACTGGGGTATATGAGGCATGATGTTTTCGGCAGCATACTTTAAGAATTTTGTCCGTGGTTCCTTGTACATCATTACTCGTGGCAGTGGGTTATACTTCGGCTGGCTCACTCTATTGATCGTCGTATTCGCACAGGGGGCGATTGCTTACGCCGGACAACTGCATACCGGGCTCGTGGTTACCCATATGCGCGACCCCGTATCCTGGGGACTGTACATCGGCACGTTTGCGTTTCTTGTGGGTATTGCGGCAGCCGCCGTGATGCTCGTAATACCTGCGTATGTCTACGAGTGGAAGCCGATCAAGGAAGTCGTGATTTTCGGTGAATCGCTGGCGATCGCCGCGTTGATTGCCTGTATCCTCTTTGTAACCGTCGACATCGGTCGTCCGGAGCGCGTGTGGCACCTTATTCCTCTGGTAGGAACGCTGCACTTTCCCTCGTCCCTCCTTGCGTGGGACATGCTGGTGCTCACCTTTTACTGGTTGCTCAATATCGTGGTCGTAACGCATCTGCTCGTACGCCAGTACAACGGCAAGGAGTACCTGCACAGGTTCATCGCTCCGCTCGTCATTACATCTATTCCTGCGGCAATCGGAATTCACACGGTTACAGCGTTTCTTTTTAATGGACTCGGCGGGCGCCCCTACTGGAATTCGGCGATCCTGGCTCCTCGATTCATCGCATCGGCGCTCTGCTCGGGACCGGCGATTCTCCTGGTACTGTTCCAGGTTCTGCGCAAACTCACAAGTTTTCATATTCGTGACGCGGCAATTCACAAGATTGCCGAGTTGATGGCGTACGCAATGGGTGTCAACTTGTTCTTCATGTTCGCGGAATTATTCAAGGAGCTTTACACCAATTCCGAACACGTGGTGCACCTCGAATACCTCTTTGGCTACGGGCAATTTCCCGACAGCCCGATACGGTTCTATGCGTGGGGTTCCACCTTATTCGCTGTGATTGAATTTTTTCTTTTCATTGTGCCGAAGACGCGCCGGAACCCAATTACGATGAACCTCGGTGCCGTTCTCATTTTTGTGTCGGTGTTCTTCGAAAAGGGAGTGTCACTTGTGGTCCCCGGATTCACCCCCGACGTACTCGGGCAGGTTTATAAATATGCCCCCAGTCTGACGGAGTTCCGTGTCTCGGCCGCCGTTCTGGCCCTGGCGGCAATCGTTTATACATTTATGGTGCGCGTCGAGCTGGCGATCATTTTCGACAAGTTCACCGTAGAAACCTACCGGAAGGCCTGAGCGACAGGTCGACCGACCCGGCGGAGCGACCGGCCAAAGCAGGTTTGGCCGGTCGTTTCCGTATCCGCGTTGACACGAATATTTGTGCGCGCGGTGTGTCCGCCGGTTACGGTGTGCCGGGCGGGGGCAATATTCCTTTTTCCATGGCGTACGCCACGAGTTCGGCTCGTGAGCGCGCGCCGGTTTTTTTCATGATGTTCGCGCGATGCGTTTCGACGGTTCGTTTCGATATGCTCAGCTGCGCCGCAATTTCCCGGTTTGTGTTTCCGAGGGCAAGGTGCTGCAGCACCTCTTCTTCCCGCTTCGACAGCAGCTTGTGAGGGTGTTCGCGGTTGGTGCGGCCGATCCAGCCCGACACGAGCAAGTGCGAAAGACTCGGGTCTACATACGATCGTCCCGTGATCACCGTGCGCACCGCGGTGGTCAGCTCTGTCCCCGTCGAACTCTTGAGAACGAATCCCGTAGCGCCGGCGGCGAGGGCTTCACGCAAATAAAATTCCTCGTCGTGCATCGTTAGCACCACGATGCACAGATTGGCAAAACGGGAAAGCAGGTGGGCAATGGTATCCCCGATTGGAGGGCCCGGCATCGAGATGTCGAGAATGAGAATACGCGGGGACAGCTCTTCGATCAGCGCGTCGAGCCCCCGGCTGCTTCCCGTTTCTCCCACCACGGTGATGTCCGATTCGACCCCGAGCAATGCCACGAGACCGCCGCGGAACATCGCGTGGTCATCCGCGATAAGTATGGGGATGGGTTCAGTGGTCATCGGGTCGGTTTTCCCTGCAGCGTTGTCTGCATTGCTTTGCCGTGCAGCGGTCCGCCGCGGTGGCTGTGCGTGCGCGTGCCGATCGGCATTCCCGGCGGGTACCGATCAATATTTCGCGACAGTCTAGTGCACCGGCCGAGCAGTGTCCACCGGCGCCGTGAAATCGCACAAAAATGGTCTGCTTTATGGTACTCTTGCGCGACGCCCTCCGCAACGGTCACCCGGTTGCACGCGTCTTCCCCGCGGGCCGGCCCACCCGAGATTCGGCGCACCCGCCGGGCGCGTCGTCTTTTCAACCAGGCAGGGAAGGATTCAGGATGAAAACTCTACTCGCAGCTCTGTCCGTAGTTTACGTACTCTTCGCCGGCGCACGGGCATCGGCGGACACGGCGAGCATTCACCTGTCGCAGGTAGAACAGATAATTGGTGGCGTAGACGGTGATGCCACCGCACAGGCCGTACAGATTCGAGCGCGTGCGCTCGGGCAGAATTTTGCCCAGTTCATGCGGATCCGTGTGTGGGATGCGGCCGGTGCCAATCCCGTGGTTATCGTGTCGCCGACCACGTCGGTTGCCAACGGCCAGACAGGCGATCGCATTCTCATCGCGACCGCTGCCTTTTCGAGTGCCACATTGCCGGCTGCGGCGCCCGATTTTGTTATGAGTTCCCCGATTCCCGCGTCGTACCTGGTGGCGGGGAGTCTCACCTTCGAGAACACCACCGGGACGACGATCTGGTGGCGTGTGAGCTGGGGAGGCACGTCGTACACCGGGTCGAACCTCGGGTCAATTACGAACGACGCCGACGGAAAGTTTGGTCCCCCGTTTTCCGGACCGCTGCCGTCGAGTGGTACGCAGTCGGTTTTGTTCCAGGGGCCGGCGACTGCACCGAGCACAAACAATGCGACGGATTATGCGCTCAGCACGGGGGTCGCCGTGTTCGCGAACAATGGCGGCACTTCGTTCACCGTACAGTCCACCGCGACGGGGATCGCTTCGACACCTTCGATGGCCCGGCTGTACCAGAATGTGCCCAATCCGTTTAACCCGAGCACAACGATCTCGTTTACGATGTCCAGACAGGAAAATGCGCGGCTGACGGTGTTCGATGGGCATGGTCGCCGCGTGGCGACGTTATTCGATGGAGCGGCTGTTGCCGGGCGCAATACGGTGGTATGGGATGGTCGCGACGACGGTGGCCGCCGGGTTGGGAGTGGGCTGTATTTTTATCGCCTCGTGGCCGGAGGGATAATCACGTCGCGCAAGATGATCGTGCTCAAGTAGTATGGTAACGGCCGGAGTTCAACCTCCGTTTTTGTTCGATCCAGGGGTGGGCCGGTACCGACGATCATCAAACGGGTGTCCGCGGATTGCGTCGGTGGGTGGGTCGGGGCGCGCGGATTGTTGAGTCGTGATGGCTTGCGACCCGCGCTGGCATAACGTGGTGCAACACGTCTGGAAACAACGGGCGGGATGATGGTATACATCACGGGATCGCATGGTGATTTCCGAACTCCCCCCATCTGATCCGCAGGGAAGCGCATGACCCCGGTGGCATGGACTGCCATCGGGGTGGTGGTCGGCGTTTTTGTCCTCCTCGCGTCCGGTCGTGTGGCGCCCTACCTCGCCATACTCTCTGGCGAGGCCGTGCTTGTGGTCAGTGGGGTGGTGTCGCCGCGGGCCGCACTTGCCGGGTTTTCCAACGAAGGTACGGTGACCATCGCCGCGCTATTCGTGGTCGCCGCCGGACTCAACGAAACAGGCATTCTTACCGCGGCGATGCATCCGCTTCTCGGGCGTCCCCGCCGCCGGATCACCGCGCAGATGCGCCTGGTATTGCCCGTTAGCGTGGCCAGCGCATTTCTCAACAACACGCCCATTGTCGCCATTCTCCTCCCGCTGGTTTCCGACTGGTCGCGGCGCATCCGCCTGGCCGCTTCGCGCTTGCTCCTGCCGCTGTCGTATGCTGCGATTCTGGGGGGAATGTGCACGCTGATCGGTACCTCGACCAACCTGATTGTGCATGGCCTGATGATTGAGTCCGGGCGTGCCGGTCTGGGATTTTTTGACATCTCGCGTGTGGGTGTGCCCTGCGCGTTGATTGGCGTGGCATACATCGCGATCTTCGGTAAGCACTTGTTGCCCGAACGACGGCACGCCTTGCGGCAGCTCGAGGATCCCCGCGAATATACCCTCGAAATGATTGTCGAAAATGGTGGCGCACTCGCAGGTCGTACCATCACGCAGGCCGGTCTTCGCCACCTGCCCGGCGCCTACCTCATGGAGATCCACCGGCACGGGCACGTGATGCCGGCCGTAGGCCCCGACGAAGTACTCGAGCCTGAAGATCAGCTGATTTTTGTGGGCGTGATTGATTCAGTCGTCGATCTGCAACGTCTTCCCGGACTGCGCCCGGCCACTACACAATTGTTCAAGCTCGACGCTCCGCGGGCCGAACGCTGGTTCGTCGAGGCGGTCGTCTCGCGCAGTTGTCCCCTGGCGGGGCGTACGATCCGCGATGGGCGTTTCCGCAATCGCTATAACGCGGTGGTGATCGGTGTGGCCCGCAATGGCGAGCGCATTGCCGGACGGATCGGCGACATCGCATTGCAACCCGGTGATGTGCTTCTGCTCGAGTCGCTGCCGAACTTTGTGGAGCAATACCGCAATTCGAGCGATTTTTATCTTGTCAGCCGCATTGGGGATCGGGCGCCGTTGCGGCGCGATCGCGGTTGGACCGCTCTCGGGATTCTTGCGGCCATGGTGGGGTTGGCGGCCACCGGAGTGCTTTCGATGCTCCAGGCGTCGGTGGCGGCGGCGGCGGCCATGCTCGTCACGAGGGCCTGTTCCGAAGAGGCAGCGCGCCGCCGCGTAGACTGGCAATTGCTCCTGGCCATCGCCGGGGCGTTCGGTTTGGGCAACGCGCTGATGGAAACGGGGGCGGCGCGCGAGCTGGCCGGCGCATTGCTCGGTGGCGCGGGGGATCATCCCGCGATGGCCCTCTTTCTCGTATTCGGGATTACCATGGTTCTCTCGGCGCTCATTACCAACAACGCCACCGCGGTGGTGGTTTTTCCCGTGGCGGTGAGCGTTGCGGCGCGCCTGGGGGTCAGCGACATGCCGTTTATCATGGCCGTACTTATTGGTGCGTCTTCCAGTTTTGCCACACCTCTGGGTTACCAGACCAATCTTATGGTCTATGGCCCCGGAGGGTACCGGATGCGCGACTATGTACGTTTCGGACTACCGCTGAGCCTCCTGCTTTGGGCGTTTTGTACGTGGTGGATTCCGCGGGTGTGGCCATTTTAGCGGACTGCGTTGACACGTGGATAACACCCTTCTATTATTTTGCCTGAATCGCATAGAGATATTTTGTGTACGGATTTCATAAGGACGGTCCCGATGAAGCGTACGGCATTGCTGAGCGCCGGTCTGGTAGTTGCGCTGCTGGCCACCGGTTGCTCCAACAAGAAATTGCTGGGCGAGCAGGCGCAGCAGATTACTGATCTGCAATCGGAGGTGCAGTCGTTAAGTGGCGATCTGGACAGCGAACGTGCACGCAACGAACAAATTAAGTCAAAGCTGGAAGCAGCGCTCTCCGACCTGAAGACGAAGCAACGGGTGTGGACGGAAGAAAAGAAAGGTCTTGTTCAGATTACGCTCGATGGGGAGGTGTCGTTCGCGTCGGGCAGTGCCCGCATATCCGACGCCGGGAGGGAAGTTCTCGACCGCATCTGGGGAGTTCTCACGAACTACCCCGACAGGGACGTGCTCATTGAGGGACACACCGACAACGTGCCGATCGCCCCGCAGTATCGCGACCACTACAAATCGAACTGGGAACTTTCATCGGCGCGGGCAAACTCGGTACTGCACTACGTGATCAAGAAATACGGCGTGGATCCGTCGCGCATTGCCGCGGTGGGGTATGGCGAGCACCGTCCGGTGGCAAGCAACGACACCGAAGAAGGCCGCGCGATGAATCGCCGCGTGGTCATTACGGTAGGTCCGCGGTCGAAGATGCCGAAGGCCATGCCGTAGTGGATGTGGCGCGGGAGCCTGGAAGGGCACCCGCATGCGTTGAACCCCTGTGCGGGCCGCCGGCAATCCGGCGGCCCGTTTGCGTGTGACGCGGGGAGGATGCGTCGTGGAGATGCTCGCAGCGGTACACGTGGTACGTACCGGATGACACGACGATGTCGCGCAGCCGGGTGGTTTGCTCGAACCGGTGCGCGATGGTCTGCACGCGCGGCAAGCCGGTGATGAGCAGAAAATCACGGCCGATGTAGTCGTTTATATGGGTGTGCATTTCGTAGTAGTCGTCGGGGTGTCCGTCCTCATCCCACTTCACGGCACTCACACGATGTCCGTCGCGCTCCATGTAATACATCACCGGGGCCATGATATGCCGGCTGTCGAACAGGAGCACGCTGCCCGGGTAATCCTGTCGGACTTCGAGAATTTTGCGGGTCAGCACGCGCTGCCCGCGTTTGCGGATGTTGAGATTGAGCCACGAAGGAACAACTGCATTGGAATACATGGAGGACGCGGCCAGTGCGACGATGACGAGACCGGCCGTGACGTTGAACGCAGTGGCGCCGCGCAGCCAGCGCACGCCGGCCCGTGAACCCACAAGAACCAGGGCGACGGCGATACTCCCGGTCACGTACGCAGGAGCTGCCCAGTTGGCCCACGCGTGATCGAGTGTGCTGAGCAGTGTCATTGTGGCGAGCAGGGGCAAGGTGAGATACACAATCAGGCGGCAACGTGGATCGCGCTCGCCACGGCGCATAAAACCGGGAAGCGCGGTGATAAGCATGGCCATGCTGATGGGACCGAATACACCGAATTGCGCGCCGACGAAATGTACAAATCGATCGGCGTGCACCGCGTGTCCGATACCGTCGGTGTGGTGAAGTGTATGGGCTACGGTGACCAGACCATGGGACAGGTTCCAGAATATATTCGGTGCCATTACAGTGAGCGTAATCGCACCAAAGATACCGGCGCGTGCAAACCGTGTTCGGCGCGACACATTTTGTACGGGCCACGCGGCGAATATCGCCAGCGCCGGCACGGCGAAGAGCATCGTGTACTTGGCCAGCACGCCCAACCCGGCCAGAACACCGGCGATGATGATCGCCCGCCCGCCCGCGTGCGTGCTGCGCACTGCGCGCACGACGAAGTACGTCGCCCATCCCCATAGCGCCAGAAGGGGTGCGTCGGTGGTCATCATGGTGGCGCCCACGGTGACGCCGGGCGACGACAGGTAGATTACGCAGGCCCAGCGCGCGATGCGTTCCACCCTGCGGATCGATAGGGTGCGGCTGTTGGCGACCAACGAGCGCGCTGTGGCATAGACGCTGATCGCGGCAAACCCGTGAAGTACCGGCGAGGTCGCGCGCACGGCCCATTCGCTGTTGCCCAGCAGGGCGGTGGATGCGCGGATGAGCCATGCGATCAGCGGCGGTTTGGAGTAGTAGCCCCACGAAAGGTGTTGTGCCCATGTCCAGTACTGGGCTTCGTCGAACATCAGATTGGTGGGGAAGACGGCGAGCAGCGCGAGGCGCAGCGCGGTCACGAGGGTGACGGCCAGCACAACGGGCGCGGCCCCGGAACGAATATGCTTGCTGCGCAGGTGCATCGCGCGGAACACCGAAGAACTGCGGCAAGCCAACGCCCGGGACAAACTGTGTGCGTAACGTGAAATTGGTCGATGCAGGGGAGGGTGTGCTTACACGCCGGGCTTTTTCCCTCGATGGATCGCTCCGGACGCGAGCGCGCCGGCACAGATTCCCGGTTCAGCGCGTCAGCAGTCGGGTCCAGTTGGTTACAACCGTGATGCTCGTATTGACCTGCGACGCGGAGAATGAGTTGACCGCGAAGGTCTGGCCGTCCCGTGATACGTCAAAGGAAAGGTCGCTCTGGTTGTACGGCGCGCAGGTAAACAACGTGGTGGCCACACCGAGTTGCAACGAGTTCGCGCTGGTCCGGATGGGAACATCGTGCATTGTTCCGTCGCCGCGCAAGTAATAGATGTTCGTGCCCTTCCCGTCCCATTGCGCGGCGCCCCCGCCCCCGGTAGATACCTGCCACGTTCCCGGGGCCAGTCCCCGGGCCGCGTTGTTTGCGTCGACGAACCGCCGGGCGTAGATTTCCCAGTTTCCCGTCGGGTTGGACGCGTACACCAGCCACGCGCCGTCGGGCGAGACCCTGCTGCCGGTGTCGGTGAACGCGGACTCCAGCAGGGGGATAATCTTTCCGTCGGCGACACGCACGGCGACCAGGTTGGAGCGCGCGGTGCCCACGATACCGCTGGAACACAAAATAAACCGGCCGTCCGGCGTCCAGTCGTCAGGAGCGAGTTGCACGCTGTCACTGTGCGCCACCAGGCGGTCGCCGCCGCCGCGGGCGTCTACCACGCGCAGGTCACCGGCGTTGGCCAGTGCCGTGATGCGGGCGTAGGCCACCAGCTTGCCGTCGGGAGACCACGCGGGGTAAATCTCGGGCTTGCGGTGAAAGGTCAGGCGCGTGCGCACGTTGCGCGACAGGTCGTACATCCAGATGTCGCGCTGGGTTGCGTTGGATCCCGGCGGCGCATAGTCCGACACGATTCTCGTCCCGTCGGGCGAGAGGCTCAGCTGGAACCCGGCGAAAAACGATTCGGCCGACCGCACATGACGTCCATCCCGCGAATACAGCTCGATTTGCGCTCCGGTATTGGAAATGTGCCGCCCCCCCGCAATGTAGGTGAGCACGCCGGTTTCGGAAACACTCAGCGCCAGGCGCCATGTGGTGTTGTCGACGAGCACCTGGTCGGACAACGCGACCGGTTCCCCGGTGAACTCGCCCGAATCCGGGTGGAACGGACGAACGATCAGGGTGCGATTGTGCGAATAAAACAGGTGCCCTGATCCGTACACCGGGGCGGTACTGGTTTGTACCAGCTGGCGCGACGAACCGCCGTCGAGCGAAGCATAGTATGCGCCCGACGCCTCGTTCGTCGTGATGTTGTGCGTGGCGGCAAGATAAATGATGTGCTTGCCGTCCGGGAGAATCTGGGGCCAACGATGCGTGGTGTGACGGGTGGTGTCGATTGTCGTGATGGCGACTGGCGTGCCGCCCGAGGCCGGAATGCGCACCAGCGGCGACTGGAAATCGGGCGCCAGGATGATTTCGTCGTTCGGGGTCCACGTTCCCCCGCGCCCGTTTTCGGCGCGGCATAGCGTAATCGGCAACCCCCCGTCGATGGCGACGCGCCGGAGTTCGTTGTCGGTAAAGTATCCCAGCTCTTTTCCGTCGGACGACCAGAACGGAAAGGTTGCGCCGTCGGTACCGGCCAGCGGGCGGGCTTTGAGTTCATCGAGGTTGCGCACAAACAGGGTGCGCACGAAATGCTTGTTGTACGCGACGAACGCCACGCAGCTGCCGTCTGGTGAAATCACCGGGGGGCCGGCGTAGTCGCCGTACGTGGCCAGGCGTGTGCCGGGTGGGGCCTCGATGGTAAGGCGCGTAACGGGTCCGGGTTCCGGCGCGCGCTGGCTTGTGCGGATCGGTGGCAGCAGGCCGGTCAGGGCCGCTGCGGCGACAAGAGTCGCGATGGCCGCGATGGCCTGCCATAGCCTCGCCGTGCGCCACGGGGCGTTGGCCGGTCTGGCGGCGAGCGAAGGCGAGGAGCCCACCATCGATGTGCCATTCAGGGTGTCTTCGATTTCCACGCGCGCCTCGCCGATGTCGGCCAGGCGCCGTTTGGCGTCTTTTTCCAGGCACCGGTGCAGAAGCCGGACCACGCCGGGCGGGGTATCGGACGGCAGGGCGTTCCAGTCGGGTTTGCGCTCGAGGATTCTGGCAATGGTGTCGCTGACCGTTTCGCCCGGGAACGCGGTGTGCCCGGTGAGCAGTTCGAAGAGCACGCATCCGAACGACCATACGTCGGTGCGCCGGTCGAGTGGTTTGCCCCGCGCCTGTTCGGGACTCATGTAGGCCGCCGTGCCGAGAATCACGCCATGCGCGGTACCGGCTATGGCGGTAATCGTCGGGGATTGGGAGAGATTCGGATCGCCGGGGTTGCCCTCAAGCGCCTTGGCCAGGCCGAAATCGAGAACTTTGGTCGCCCCCTCGTCGGAGACGACGATGTTGGCCGGCTTGAGGTCGCGGTGCACGATGCCCGCCTCGTGGGCCGCGCCCAGGGCGTCGGCCACGTCGCGCGCGATGTGAAGCGCCTCGCGCACCGGGACCGCCCCCCTGCGCAGCCTTTCGGAGAGGTCGTGGCCATCGACGAGTTCCATTACGAGAAAGTGAACCCCGCCGTCGTGTTCGAGGCCGTGCAGTGTGGCAATGTGGGGGTGGTTAAGCCCCGCGAGAAGGCGCGCCTCGCGCTCGAACCGCGCGAGCCGTTCGCGGTCTGTGGAAAACAGCTGTGGGAGAACCTTGAGCGCCACGTCGCGGCCCAGGCGCGTGTCGCGCGCACAGTACACCTCCCCCATGCCGCCGGCGCCGATGCGGTCGGTGACCTCGTAGTTGGCCAGCGTTTTTCCGATCATTCCCTTGAGTCTTTCGCGGCGACGTCCACGTTTCCCCGGGGCACTGCCCGAATCGCCGCGTTGAGTGTGTCGGTGAATTCGGTTATTCTAACAAGCGGGCAAGCAGTGGTAAAGGCAATTTGATTGACCAACGAGGTATCACGTGGACATCGAGATTGTTTGGGCAGGGCAGGCCCACGCGTATTTCCTCGATGACGGGGAACACAGTGTCGGACGCGCGAGCGATAACGACGTGCAGATTTCGTTCGCGCGCGTGAGCAAGCGCCACGCGCACCTGCGCGTGAGCGGAGAAACGCTGTATGTTCGCGACGATGGAAGCAGCAACGGCACCGAAGTGAACGGGCTGCCAATTGGGCGAGAAGACGTGGAAGTACCGCCCGGAACGATCGTGAGTTTTGCCGGCGCGTTGTTGCGCCGACCCGGAACGCACAGTTCAGTACGGCACACGTTGCTCGGCGACGAACGGGTAAGCACGCGTATGCGATACCGCGCGCGCGAGGGGTATTCGGATGCCGCGCGCGAGCGCATCCTGGGCCAGAGTGCCGGGTTGTTCGAACTGCTCGCATCCGGAGACAGTGCGGAGCAGGTGGGGGAAGCGGCCTGCCGGTTCGTGTCGCAGTGTGTGCATGCCGATCGCGTCGTGCTCCTCGAGGACGAAGGAGAAGGAACCTCGCTTGAGAATCGTGCGCACTGGACGCGCCGCGGCGACCCCGACGCGCCGTTGCATCTCAGCGGCAGCATTGTTTCCGGCGTTGTCAGCGACCGCGAATCGATTCTCGTGGCCAACCCGGCGCACGATCCGCGCTTCGAGGCGCAGCAGAGCATCGTTTCTCTCAACCTGCGTTCGGCGATGGCCGCCCCGCTCTTCGACAACGAGCGGGTACGCGGGATTTTCTACGTGGACACCAGCCAGAGCGGAGTGGAGTACTCCCGCGCCGACCTCGAAGTGCTCACGGCGGTGTCCAACGCGGTGGCCGTTAAGCTCAAGAACCTCACGTTCGAGCGTGAGATGCGAACGGCGGCGCGCATTCAGCGCTCGATGTTGCCCGATCACCTCGACGTGCCGGACGGATACGAGGTTGACGCCTACCAGTCGATGTGCCGTTCGGTGGGCGGCGATCTGTACGCCTTGCTGCCGCGTGCCAGCGGAAACGTACTGATCGCGCTTGGCGACGTGTCGGGTAAGGGCATGTCGGCGGCGCTGGCGATGGGAGCGGCCACGGTGTTGCTCGGGCTTCTCGCCGACATCGAGGGAGACGTGGAGCGTGTGGCCACGCTCTTGCACAGGCAGTTATTCCGCAGCCTGGCGGAGGAACAATTCATTACATTTTTTATTGGAGAACTCAACCCGGCAACCGGAACCCTGCACTACGTTAATGCCGGGCACGAGCCCCCGCTGATCGCACGCGCTTCCGGGGACCTCGACGCGCTTGCGCCCACCGGGTTGCCCGTGGCGTTAATCGAAGACCCGATGCTCTCGTCGTCGACGGCGCGCCTTGAAGCGGGCGACGTGATGGCGGTATTTAGCGACGGCATTCCCGAGGCAACAACGCACGGCGATGAATTTCTCGGATCCGATGCAATGGAGACTGCGTTGCGCGAAGGGCGCGGCGGTGAACTCGCGAAGCTGCGGGGGCGTGTGGTTGTGGCCGTGGAAGAATTCCTCGATGGCGCGCCGGCCTCCGATGACGTCACGCTGCTCCTGTTGCGCCGCACCGGCGAATAGGACAACTACATTCCGGAATTCCGGGACATTCCCTTGACCTGAAGGACGAACGAGTCCACTATTGGCGGACCCGGACGGCGGACCCGCCACCGGCCGATGTAATCCCATAACATACGGAGTTTCCACGAGATGGATAGATTGTCCTTGCTCTTTCGTTCGTCGGTAGGGCGAAAGTGGCTCAATGGGCTCACCGGGCTGCTGCTCCTCTTTTTCATTGTGGAGCACCTCCTGGGCAACCTCTATTTGCTACGGGGAGCCGACGCGTTTAACAGCTATGTGGCGTTGCTCGCCGGGGCAGGCGATTTGCTCTACGTGGCCGAAGTGCTCCTCGCACTGGTATTTCTCGTCCACGCGTGCATGGGGGTGAGCGTGTTTATCGACAAGAAAAGAGCCCGCGTGCAGGGCTACGCGATGTTGCGCAGCGCCGGATCGCCAAGCCGACAAACAATCTCGTCCCGTTCGATGATTGTCACCGGGTCGCTGTTGCTCGCGTTTCTTGTGTGGCACCTGCTGACGTTCCGGTTTGGGCCGCACTACACCACGGTACTCGACGGCAAAGAAGTTCGCGATCTCTACTCGCTCGTCGTCGAAACGTTTGCGAAGCCCGCGTACATGATCAGCTACGAAATCATCATGATTCTGCTCGGGTTTCACTTGCGGCACGGGTTCTGGAGCGTGTTTCAGACACTTGGCGTGAACAATCCCAAGTATACGAAGCCCATTTACACATTGGGTATCATGTTTGCCATCGTAATCGCGATCGGTTTCCTTACCATTCCACCGTACATCTACTTCACGGGGGGTGCGCAATGACGCTCAAGTCGAATGCCCCCGGCGGCCCGCTCAAGGATAAGTGGGATCGACACCGGTTCGACCTCAAGCTGGTCAACCCGGCGAACAAGCGCCGGCATACATTGATTGTTGTTGGCACCGGGTTATCCGGTGGATCGGCCGCGGCGAGTCTGGCCGAACTCGGGTACAACGTTTTGAGTTTTTGCATTCAGGATTCGCCGCGGCGTGCGCATTCCATCGCCGCCCAGGGGGGCATCAACGCGGCCAAGAATTATTCGAATGACGGAGACAGCATCTGGCGCTTGTTTTATGACACGATCAAGGGCGGCGACTATCGGGCGCGCGAGTCGAACGTGTACCGCCTTGCGCAGATCAGCAACAATATTATCGACCAGTGCACCGCACAGGGCGTCCCGTTTGCGCGGGAGTACGGGGGGCTGCTCGCGACGCGAAGTTTCGGCGGCGCGCAGGTGTCCCGCACATTTTATGCCCGCGGGCAGACGGGACAACAGTTGCTGCTTGGCGCCTACGGTGCGCTGATGCGGCAGGTGAAGGCGGGCAAGGTAACGATGTTCACGCGCCGCGAGATGCTCGACCTGGTCGTGGTAGGAGGCAAAGCGCGGGGCATCGTGTGCCGCAATCTCCTGACGGGGAAGCTCGAACGCTATGCCGCCGATGCGGTGATACTGGCGACAGGGGGATACGGCAATATGTTCTACCTGTCAACCAACGCGGTGAACTCGAACGTCACGGCGTCGTGGCGCTGCCACAAACGCGGCGCATACTTCGCCAATCCGTGTTACACGCAGATTCATCCCACGTGTATTCCCGTCACCGGAGACCATCAGTCGAAGTTGACCCTGATGAGCGAGAGCCTGCGCAATGACGGCCGCGTGTGGGTTCCGAAGAAAAAAGGCGACACGCGCGCGCCCAACCAGATACCCGAGGAAGAACGAGACTACTATCTGGAGCGCCGCTACCCGAATTTTGGAAACCTTGTTCCCCGCGATGTGGCCTCCCGCGCCGCAAAAAAAACATGCGATGAGGGCAATGGGGTAGGAGCCACAAAGCTGGCTGTATATCTCGATTTTTCCGAAGCGATGGCGCGTCTCGGGCGTGATGTGATCACCGAACGCTATGGCAATCTCTTCGATATGTACGAACGCATCACCAATGAAAATCCCTATGAAGTGCCGATGCGGATTTACCCGGCCTCGCACTATGAAATGGGCGGGCTCTGGGTGGATTACAACTTGATGAGCACCATTGCGGGGCTGCACGTGCTGGGCGAGGCGAATTTTTCCGACCACGGATCCAACCGCCTCGGTGCGAGTGCGCTCATGCAGGCCCTGGCCGACGGGTACTTCGTGATCCCGTACACGATTGGCGGGTACATTACGTCTACGACGCTTGAACCGGTGTCGACGGGCGCGCCCGAATTTGAAGAGGCGGAGAAGAACGTGGCGGGACGTCTCGAAAAATTGATGTCGATTGGCGGAAAGAGAACCCCGCGCGAATTTCATCGGGCCCTCGGGCGCATCGTTTGGGACAAAGTGGGCATGAGTCGTAACGCGGCCGGGCTCACCGAAGCGATCGGCGAAATCCAGGCGCTGCGCGCGGAGTTCTGGGAAGATCTCGTCGTTCCCGGCACGGGCGACTTTCTCAATAAGAATCTCGAGTTTGCCGGGCGCGTCGGTGATTTTCTCGAACTTGCGGAGCTGACGGCGCGTGATGCGCTCAACCGCAACGAATCGTGCGGCGCGCACTTCCGCGAGGAGTACCAGACCGAAGACGGTGAGGCCCGGCGGGATGATGAGAATTACTCGTATGCGGCGGCCTGGGAATACACGGGCGAGGGCAAGGAACCCGAACTGCACAAAGAACAGCTCGAGTTCGAAAACGTTCATCTGGTAACTCGAAGTTATAAATAAGGAGACAGACGAGATATGGGCAACATGACGCTCAACCTGAAAGTCTGGCGGCAGGCTTCGCCCGATGCGCACGGACAACTCGTCGACTACCGCGTGGACGGATTGGACGACGATATGTCGTTTCTGGAAATGCTCGACGTACTCAACGAGAATCTGATCAAGGCCGGCGGCGAACCGGTGGAGTTCGACAACGACTGCCGCGAGGGCATTTGCGGGATGTGCAGCCTGGTGATCAACGGGGTGCCACACGGACGCCAGCGCGCAACGGCGACATGCCAGCTGCATTTGCGTCATTTCCGTGACGGCGATACGATAACGATTGAGCCATTCCGTGCAAAGGGCTTCCCGGTCCTTCGCGATCTGGTTGTGGATCGCAGCTCGTTCGATCGCATTATCCAGGCGGGGGGATACATTTCGATCGACACGGGGAGCGCTCCGGATGCCAATGGACTACCGGTAATGAAAAAAAACTCGGACAAGGCAATGGACGCGGCCGCGTGCATTGGGTGTGGGGCCTGTGTGGCGGCGTGCCCGAATGCGTCGGCGTCATTATTTGTCGCGGCGAAAATTTCGCAGTTCGCGCTGCTGCCGCAGGGGCAGCCGGAACGCAAGCGCCGGGCTCTGGCGATGATCGATCAGATGGACCGCGAGGGGTTCGGAAACTGCTCGAACCACGGGGAATGCCAGGCCGTGTGCCCGAAGGAAATTTCGATCGAGAACATCGCGAGGATGCGCAAGGAGTATATGCGCTCGGTGTTCGGGTAAAATTCAGCGCCGGGGGCTCGTAAAAGCTGCGCGCAGACCACGCTTTGGCACGCTCGGCTAGCGCGTCTGCGTCGCATGGATTCTCGCTACCTCCCGCAAGGCCCATCCGAACGCCTTCACTCGCCCTGTTGTCGCACGCATTCTCGCTACCTTCCGTGGGGCCCGCGGGCGCGGTTCTTGCGCTGGGGGGCGTATGTGCGCCTGCGGCGCTCATGCCGCATATGCGCGCGGCGAATTTTTTTGCCCGACGGGTGTATAACCGTCCGGAGTCTAATTACGGAGGAAATACGCCATGATATTTGATCCGCTCTACTGGCTTGTGATCGGCGTCGGGTTGGCGCTGAGCATGTGGGCGAGCGCGAAGACAAAGGGTGCATTCGCGAAGTACAGCAAGATGCCGACGCGGCGCGGAATGACCGGCGCACAGGTGGCCGCAGCGGTTCTGCGGGACAACAGAATTTCCGATGTGCGCATCGAACCGATCCGGGGCAACCTGACCGACCATTACGATCCGCGCACGAAAACATTGCGTTTGAGCGAGCCCATCTACGGAAGTACATCGATGGCCGCGGCCGGGGTGGCGGCTCACGAAGTAGGCCATGCCATTCAGCATGCGCACAATTATGCGCCGCTGAAGTTCCGGTCGGCCTGGGTACCCGTGGCCAATTTCGGCGGGGGACTCTCGATTGTCGTCCTGTTTCTGGCACTGCTGATGGGTGGGGTCGGAACAGTGCTCGGCGGAAAGCTCGCTATCGTGGGCGTGCTGATGTTCGCCACCACCACGTTGTTCACGCTCGTAACGCTTCCGGTGGAATTCGACGCGAGCCATCGCGCCCTGGCCACCCTGCGCTCGGGAGGCTACCTTGCGCCGGACGAAATGGACGGCGCCAAACACGTACTCGATGCGGCGGCACTCACGTACGTGGCCGCGTTCATTTCGTCGCTGCTCACGTTGCTCTACTGGGCGTTTCGGCTCGGGCTGTTCGGCGGGCGACGACGCTGAACAAAGCGCGCGAACACCTCTGCCCGCGGTCGACCGTTGCCGACGATCGGGCGAAAATCAATTCGTCCTGCGGAATACAAAACGGAACCCCGGGGCGTCATCCGGTTGTGCCCGGCCGGCGGCGTCTGATACGATCATGGCCATGACCAAATGCATGCGCATCGGCGACCTCGCCCGCGCGGCCGCCGTGCCGGTTTCCACGATTCGGTACTACGAGCGCAAGGCGCTTCTGCGCCCCACCGCGCGGACCGAGGCGCGCTATCGCCTGTATGCACCGGCTGCGGTCGAACGCCTCCTTTTTATTCGCTCGGCGCAGGCGGTCGGGTTTACGTTGCGCGACATCCGAATGCTGCTCGACCTGCAGGATGGGCACACCGCCCGGTGCGGCGAGGTGCGCCCGGTCATCGAACGCAGGCTCGCCGAAGTCACCGCGCGCATCGAAGAATTTCGGGAGTTTCGACGCACGCTCGAACGGTTCGTGGATATCTGCCGTCGTTCCGCGGAGAACGATTCCTGCCCCGTCTTCGAAAAATTTTGAGCGGGCGGGTTGACCCGTCACCATGGTGCAGCGTTTATCCTTTTTGGTGTGGGGAGCCAACAGGAAGGATAACCATCATGACCATCGAAATCCTGTATTTTGACGGGTGTCCCAATCACGCGCCCACCGAGGAGCTCGTTCGCGACGTGATAGGAGCGTTGAGCGTCGACGCCGAAATTCGTCTGGAACGCGTGGAAACGCCGGAAGCCGCGGAAAAAGCGCGATTCATCGGTTCGCCGACAGTTCGTATCGATGGCGTGGACATCGATCCGGTGGCACGCGACGCCTCCCGCTTTGGTCTGACATGCCGCCGGTACGGCACGGTGGGGGTTCCCCCGCGCGAACTCATCGAAGCGGCAATCCATAATGCATCCGGGGCGGCACAATGAACCGGCCATCGCAGCGCAATGGGCTGGTGGCGGCGATCGGGTCGGCGCTGGTGGCCATCGCCGCCTCGGCGTGCTGCTGGCTGCCCCTGCTCCTGGTCACCCTCGGTGCCGGAGCAGTCGGGGTATCGGCGTTCTTTGCCGCGTGGCGCCCGTGGTTGTTGGGGGCATCGGTCGTGATGCTTGGTGTGGGATTCTACTTTGCATACCTTCGCAAAGAAAAGTGTGCGCCGGGCTCGGCGTGTGAAACCCGCCCGGTCGTCGGAAGGTGCGCGCAACGCGTGACTCTATGGATGGCCACGGCGTTTGTTTTCGCTTCGATGTTTTTCCCCGCGACAATTTCCTCCCTCGTTGCGCACCACGCGCCGGCGGTTACGGCGGATGCGCACACGCCCGCGGATGCAACCGCCCGTGTGGTAAGTATGCGCATCACGGGGATGACGTGCGGCGAGTGCGCCGTTGCCGTGCGGGGGGCGCTTCGGCGCGTCCCCAGCGTGCGCGCGGCCCAAGTCGATTACCACACGGCGCGTGCTACGGTGACGATTTCCCGCAATGCGGGCACTGGCGGCGATCCGGTCCAGGATCTCGTGGAAGCGGTGCGGCGCGCGGGTTACGGGGCGGAACCGACGCGCCACGACCCGTGATCGGTGGGCGAGTTCCCGAGCGCCTGCACGAGGGCGGAACTCAGGTCTTTGGGGTGAAACGGCTTGGTGATGCGTGCGGCGAAACCGTGGGCGGCCGGGTCGGCGAGAACGGGGTCTCCCGAATAACCGCTGGAGACAATCGCCCGTACGTGCGGATCGATTTGGCGCAGGCGGTCGAGGGCTGCGCGTCCACCCATCGCTCCGGGCACGGTGAGGTCGAGAATCACCACGTCGAACGATGCGCCAGCACGGCGGGCCGCCTCATAACGATCCACGGCGTCTTCCCCATTCTTCGCAAATTCTGCATGGCATCCAACGCGCTGGAGCATCGCACCGTACACCCCGCGCACCGCGGGTTCATCGTCCATGACAAGTACGTTCGCATGCAGGGTCTCCGGGCTGGATACAATCGGTTCTTCGGGCACAGACGTCGCCGAGCTCGCGGGCAGGTAAATATCGAACGTCGATCCCCGTCCGGCTGTAGCTTCCATCGTCAGCAATCCTTCGTGTCGCTTGATGATCGAGTGTGCGGTGGCCAATCCAAGTCCGGTTCCTCCTTCCCGCGTGGTGAAATACGGGTCGAAAATGCGTTCCCGGTTCTCGACGGGAATCCCGCGCCCCTGGTCGCGCACGCGGATGCGCACATACCGACCGCGTGGCAAGCGATGTGGCGTGCCTTCTACATTGTTCGCCGTTACCTCAATCTCCCCCCCGTCGGGCATGGCCTGCGCCGCATTGATCAGCAAATTATTGAGCACCTGGTTGATCTGGTCGGTGTCGATGTCGACGAGCCATAGCGAGTCGGGTACGTGTACGGTGGCACGCACGGTACTGCCGCGCAATACAAACGCAATTGATTCACGGATCGCCTCGGCAATCGACGCCGTTTCCCGTACGGGCGCGCCTCCGCGTGAAAAGGTGAGCAATTGGGAGGCGAGTGCCTTGGCGCGCTTCGACGCGCCGATTGCATCGCTCAGGCCCTCACGGGCGAACGTGTCGAGTCGCCGGTCTTCGGCAAGCAGGCCCAGGTTTCCCAGAATCACGGTGAGAAGATTGTTGAAATCATGCGCGATGCCGCCGGCGAGGAGGCCCAGCGCGTCGAGGCGTTCGTGGCGCGCGAGTTCGCGCTCCGCGCGTTGCAGTTCGCCGGTGCGACGATCTACCTCGATCTGGAGGGAGCGAGCGTACCGCCGCTGTGCCAGGAACCGCACGATCGCGGCAATGAGCAGCGCGACGCATGCGATCCACACGAATACGAAAGCGGGCCGTTTCCACCAGGCCTGAAGCACGGAGAGGACGGGGCTGGCGACGATCGGCCCCCACGCACCGTCGTTTGCTGCCTGAACAAGAAACCTGTACTTTCCCGGTGGTAGATTGACGTAGCGTGCACCGCCCGAGGGGGATACGTACGGGCCCACCCAGTCATTGTCGAACCCTTCGAGTCGATTGCGGTACCGAATTTTGCGGGGATCGGCAAAGCTGATGGCGCGAAACTGGAACGATACATTGTTGCGGTCGTATTTGAGCGACACGGGCTCGTTGTACGGGCGCGCTTCGCCGTCGATTTCCAGACCCGTCAATTCCACTCGCGGCCGCGCGGCGTGTTCAAAATCCAGGTGTGCGTCGTAACGAGTTACGCCCGATGCGGTACCGATCCAGACCGTTCCATCGGTGTCTATGAGTGATGCAGCCCGGTTGGTTTCCCGCCCGGCCAGGCCGTCCTCCACATTGATCTCACGTGCGGTGACGCCATTCCAGTGCACCACACCATTGCTCGTTCCGATCCACAGGGTGCCGTCCGGTGCGGGCGTCAAAAAATACACCGGGCGCCGAATGTACGGGTGGTCGACGGGAACAATCCGGCCGTCTTCGATGTGACAGAGGCCCCCGTTTGTCCCCAGTAGCAGCGGTCGATCTGGCTCGTCGAGTATCGCGAATACGCTCGCGAGTCTCGGCGACGCAGATCGCGCCAGAACCCGGAGGGAATCATGGTCCACGTGCATCACACCGCGGTTACTCGCCACGAGAAGGGACCCGTCCGACGCCCGAATGAGCCTGCGGAAAAACCCGCCACCGTTGGGATACACAGACTTGAAGTCGAAGCGCGCCGCATCCGGTCCGCCGCCTGTGGGAATTACGCTTGCGGTTGTCAGGATCCACAACTGTCCCCTGCCGTCGCGGCGCACCGAGGTGACCGCGGAGTTTCCTGTGAGCGACCGGAATGACGGGTCGAGCTTGCCGTCGTGGTAGCGCAGGAGCCCGGCGGTGTTCGCCGCGAGCCACAGCGAGCCTGGTGTATCGGTTTCGTAGTCGAGAATGCGCACCGAATACTGCGATCGAGCAATGCGAATGGTGCGTTCCACGCTGCGGTTGCGCGCGAGCACGCTGACTCCGTCGACGTGACCGAGCAAGAGTCGCCCGGCGTCGAGGGGTGCGATGAGCGATACTTCGTCTTCGAGCAGGCCGTGGGCCTCCGTCCAGGTAACGAAGGACAGACCCTCGATCATGGTGACCCCGCGAAGCGATGCCACCCATATGTGACCCCCGGTATCCCGGGTAAGCGCCGTGGTCCCCGGCGTGACCATCCCCGAGTGGCGGCCAAAGCGCACGAGCGACCCGTTACGGTCAAAGTGATACAGGGCGGGCACATTTCCCACGTACAGGCCGCCGGTGCCGTCGTCTTGTGCGACGAGGTCTTCGGCTGTTGGCTCGAACTGCAAGTGCAGACGGCTCGCGATGCGCAGGACGTGCCCGCCAGGTGTAAGCCGCGCGATCCAGGACGCGCCGATCACCCAGAGGCCACCGTCCCACGATGCGTTGATCGCCATTATCCGGCCGGAGGGAAGGCCCGGCGTGGCCATTCGCGTAAACTGCGTCGAATGATCGCCCATCCGGTATACGCCGTCCCCACCGGCGGCGTATACGGTGTCGTCAATTGCTGCAAGTGTCGTCATCGGTGCCGGCACACGGGCTTCCCCCCATGTGGTATTATTCCAGATATACACGACTCCGGGGCGGGTGGCGACCACGAGCGCGAGGCGCTCGCCGCGCCGCACGGAGAGCGCATCCGTCACGAGTTTGGGGGTGGGTGGGCCCGCCGGTGGCGGGAAATCCCTCCACGACCCGGATTTCCACCGGGCCGCACGCACAGGCACGGCGCGAGATACGACCCACATCGACCCATCGGGAGCGGGAGCGAGGTGTTTCCATGTTTCCGGCGGGGCCGACCCCGCCGGCGGTTGAACCGCCCATTCGGTTCCGTCAAACGTGACGATTCCCGCCGGTGTAACACACCAGAGATAGCCGCGCGCGTCCTGGGCGATTCCGTTGATCACGTGGCTGGGAAGGCCGTCGGCCTCGGTGAATGTGCGCGTATGGTAGCGTTGCGCAAATGCTGGCCGAACAGTCGCCGTGCATAGCGCAATCGCGAGGAGATAACAGGCCGGTAAGAATCGGTTCATATCGTCGCATCCGTGTATCCTCCGGGAGGATACGATGATCACAGGAAGTTTGCAACGTGCTTGCTGCGTTGGCGATTCTCATGGCATTCCCTGCGCGGCGCACCGGCGATGTGCGGCGGCCACAACGCAAGCGCGACCCGGAGGGCAAAGGTCTTCGCGGCAACACAGCGGACGGGAATCCGGGCCCGGCCGGCAGGCGACGGATCTATCGTGTACGCGGGGCGCGTCACGGGTGCCAACCGGGGTTACGATATATCCACGCCGCCAGCGCCGAGGCGACGAACCAATCAATCGCCGCCGACCACACGATATCGCTGGCGAAGTGTGCGCCCTGGGCGATCCGCGCAATCCCCATCAGAGTTCCGTAGGCGAGCGCGATGGCCAGGGCCATGCGCGCGGCGCGCCGGCGTCTGTGCCGCCGCAACACAAAATAGAGCGCGAGCGGGTAATACGCCGACGCGGCGTGGCCCGACGGGAACGACGCGCCGGAACCAGGAGGCGCCGTATCGAGCACGCGCACAAAGTCGCGATCGCCGCCGAGTACCCGTACGTCCCTCGGGCGCGGGCGCGGCCAGTGTGTCTTGAGAATCCCATTGACGACGAGTCCCGGTGCGATGGTCATGGCGAGTACGAGTACGAGCGCGTCGCGGCGAAAACGCCGGACGCGCGGCAGACGCAGGCCGGCGAGTAGCACCCCGAGTGCACCGAGCGAGAGAATCCACGCGGGAATCGTGCCGTAGTGTTTGAGCCAGCTCCACGGCGCTTCGCCCCCGACGGGCCAGCGGGTGGCCGGGTGAAAGAAATGCGACGCCACGGACATATCGACGCCGGTATATCGAAGCCACGCCGTTGCCGCGATCAGCAGCAACAGCGGCACGATCCAGTGTGCCCGGCCCGGGCGGAATTCGGTGTGTACTGTGCGCGATGGCATGCGCGACATTGTGCGACACCACCTGCGCGGGCGTCAACGACGCGTGCGCGTGCGGGAGAAAAACATTAGATGGATGACGGCCGTCCGGTGTACGCTGCCAGCGGGCCCGACCGGGCGGGCCAGGACGAAAGGGGACGCATGACGGCCGCCATCGACGTTCACGGGCTGACCAAACGATTCGGCGAGAAAACCGCCGTCGATGCCATTGATTTCGCCGTGCAACCGGGCGAGTTCCTGGGATTCCTCGGACCGAATGGCGCGGGAAAATCGACAACGATCAACATGCTCGTTGGGCTTGTCCAGCCCGACAAAGGAACCGCAAGCATTTGTGGCGACGACATCCGTGCCCGGTCGCTGGCTTCGCGCGCGCACATCGGCGTCGTTCCCGAAGACCTCAACCTGTACACGCGCCTGACCGGGCGGGAATTTATCGATTTCGTCGGTGCCATTTACGGTGTCAGCGCGTCCGAGCGCCGGCGCCGCACGGGCGAGCTGCTCGACGTGCTCGGCCTGGCCGATGATGCCGACAAGATGATTATCGATTATTCCCATGGGATGCAGAAAAAAACGTCGCTGGCGGCGGCCATTGTCCACGTGCCCCGTGTGCTGTTTCTCGACGAGCCATTCGAAGGGGTAGACGCGCTCTCGCGCCGGACCATTCACGAGTTACTGGGTCAGTTGCGCCGGCGTGGAACCACAATTTTCTTCTCATCCCACATTCTGGAAGTGGTCGAGAAGCTCTGCTCGCGCGTTATTGTAATTGCCGAAGGAAATCTGGTGGCGGACGGAACCGTGGATGAACTGCGAGCCCGGGCCGATACCGGCGAAGATTCCACGCTCGAAGACGTATTCCTCAGTGCCGTTGGTGCGGAAACGAAAGACGGAAAACTGTCGTGGCTCGAGTAGGGAAGTGGTGGCCGCAAGTGCGTGCGATGCTCGGTGTGCGCCGGCGTACGGCGTTCCGTCGCGGGAGCAAGGGTGGACAGCAGGTAGTCGCGATGGTTGGGATGGCCGTAGTGGGTGGGGCGGTCACGATTCTTGTTGCGACAGGGACATACTGGGCGTTCACGCGGACGCCCGCACCGTGGCCGGATACGACGTTGACGCTTGTGTTCGTGGCCCTCTGGCTCGCATGGATAGTGGGCTCGCTCGGGTTCGGTGCATTTAACGAAGCGCTCGACGTTTCCCGGCTGCTCACATACCCGCTGCGTCGCGAAGCCCTGGTGATCACGTTGATCGGGGGCAGTATTTTCGACATCGCAACGTTGCTCGTGGTCCCGGTCGTTGGCGTTGTACTTATGGTGTGGGGCCACGGTGCGCAGAAGCTGTTCGTGATGCTTGCACTCGCCGTCTTATGGGCACACGTGGTGCTCGCCGGTCAGATCGTTGCCGGAATATTCTCCGGATTGTTCCACAACCGGCGATTTCGCGACCTGGTGATGGCAATGGTGGCGATCGTCGGATTGGGGGGGTATGCGGCGTACGTGGCCGGCGGTTCGTGGCAACAACACGCCATCGAAGTTCTCACCGCGCGTGCCGAGGTGATTCACCACGTAGCGAACCACGTATTGTGCTGGACGCCGCCGGGAGCCAGCGCCCGCAGTGTGATACTGGCCACCTCGGGCTCGTCCGGCTCGGCGCTGGCCTGGCTCGCGTACGCCACTGTGCTCCTGGTGTTGGCGGGGCGGCTGTGGCTCGCTCTGCTCGACCGGTTGTGCGCCGGTGGTGGGTCGCTGTTTCGCATCGCGGACGCCCCCGGGGAACGCAACGCCGGCAAACCGGCGCGCGTGGAACCGGGCGGAGCGCTGGTCGCCATGGTGCGAAAAGAGCTGCGGCTGAGTGTGCGCACGCCAGTGTTGCAGGTGCGCCTGTTGCAGGGCATTGTGATGTCGGTCGTGCTCGCATTCATCACACTGCGCAAGCAAAGCATGGACCCGTCGATGGCATTGATGGTGCCGATGGGAATGATGTTGCTCCTGACAATGATCGCGCAGCAAAACGGTTTTGGATACGAAGGGGCATCGATGTCCACGTGGATTACCTCGCCGCTGCCCCGCGCAAACGTATTTCACGCGTGGATGCTCTCGCATCTGGTGATTGCGGTGCCATACGTCGTTGTTTTGGCTGTGGTTCTGGCGTATCTGTCGGGCCATCCGGTCGCCGCACTGGGAGGGGCAGTTCTCGCCATTGCGATAGACGTGCTGTTGTGCCTGGTGATGTTCTTTGCGTCACTTGTCCTGCCGTTCCCCGGGCCACAGGGCCGGCGGTCGATCCAGCCGAAGTCGGCACACACAGGGGCCGTGTTGATCATCGGACTGGTCGTGCCGCTGGCTAGTCCGCTTGTGTCCGCGCCGGCGTGGGCGCCAGTGTTTCTCGTAAACTGGAAGTGGGGTGAGGTAGCGGCGGCGGCGACGACGCTCTGGAGCGTAGTGTTTGCGGTCATTGTGTACGTTGTGGTGGTGCGCGCCCTGGGTTCGTCGCTTGTCGGGCGCGAAGCGCGCATTTTCTCCGTGGTGCGCCACAGTCACGCCGAACAGTGAAGCCCCGCCGGCTTTCGGTATCGTTCCCACGCCGCCGGCGCCGCCGTGCCGCGCCAGACCTGCCTGCGTTGCATGCTGCGCCGCCGTGCCGCGCCAGACCCGCCTGCGTTGCATGCTGCGTCGCCGTGCCGCGCCAGACCTGCCTGCGTTGCATGCTGCGCCGCCGTGCCGCCGGTGCCGCCGTGCCGCGCCAGACCTGCCTGCGTTGTGCTCCGCATGGCCGCCGGTGCGGGCCTTTGGGACCCTTGCCCTGCCCGGGCAATCCCGTTACACTTCCGCGGGCCGCCCTGATTTCCCGGCCCGCGTGCCACGACGCCGGGCTACACACGCTACGTACAGAAACACAATGAGTTATGAAAACAGTCCAACCCTATCATCCGACCAATAAGATTCGTGTCGTAACGGCCGCCTCGCTCTTCGACGGACACGACGCTGCGATCAACGTGATGCGCCGGATTATCCAGCGCACCGGGTGCGAAGTAATCCATCTCGGACACGACCGCAGCGCCGAGGAGGTGGTGGAGACGGCCATCGAGGAAGATGCCCAGGCGATTGCGCTTACGTCGTACCAGGGGGGGCACATCGAGTATTTCAAGTACATGAAAGATCTGTTGCACGAGCGCGGTGCCGACCACGTGAAAATATTCGGTGGCGGTGGCGGGGTGATCCTGCCCGAGGAAATCCGCGAACTCCAGGACTACGGTATTGAGCGGATCTACTCGCCCGACGATGGGCGTACGATGGGACTGCAGGGTATGATCAACGATCTTGTATCGAAGAGCGATTACCCCACCGGAGCCGAACTCAATGGCGATATGGACGCGATCGCAACGAGGAATCCGCGCACCGTTGCGCGCCTGATTTCGGCGGCCGAAAATTTTGCCGACAAGTGGAAAGCCGACCTCGAACGTATTCATCAGATGGCCCGGCAGGCGCGCGCCCCGGTAATCGGAATCACCGGCACCGGCGGGTCTGGTAAATCGTCCCTCGTGGACGAATTCGTTCGCCGGTTCCTTGCCGATTTCCCCGACCGCACGGTGGCCATCGTGTCGGTCGATCCCTCGAAGCGCAAAACAGGCGGCGCGCTGCTGGGCGATCGCATCCGCATGAACTCGATCCGCGACAGCCGCGTGTACATGCGCTCGCTCGCCACGCGGCAGTCAAACCTGGCGCTTTCGGGACACGTGCGCGAGGCCATCGCCATTCTCAAGGCGGCGGGCTATTCCCTGGTTATTCTGGAAACGTCGGGCATCGGGCAGGCCGATACCGAAATTGTCGACCACTGCGACCTCAGCCTCTACGTGATGACCCCCGAGTTCGGCGCGGCCACGCAACTGGAAAAAATCGACATGCTCGATTTTGCCGACTACGTGGCGGTCAACAAGTTTGACAAGCGCGGATCTGCCGACGCGCTGCGTGACGTGCGCAAGCAATACAAGCGCAACCACCAGCGCTTCGATGACGACGACGAATTGCTGCCCGTGTTCGGAACCATTGCGTCGCAGTTCCACGATCCGGGCATGAACCACCTCTACCGCGCGATTGTCGACGGTCTTCACGATCGCTACGGCGGATTCGATTCGAACGCGGGTGTAACCGGTGAGGAGTCCGAGAAAGTGTTTGTAATTCCGCCGAGCCGTACCCGCTACCTGTCGGAGATTTCCGACGTGTGCCGGCATACCAACGAGTGGGCCGAACAGCAGGCTGCCGTGGCCCAGAAGCTGTATGCGCTGCACGAGTCGATCCGTTTGTTGCGTACGCGGGGCGAAAAGACCGGCGCCATCGCCGAGCTGGAGTCCGAATATGAACGTGTTGCACTCGACCTCGACCCGCACAACCGCGAATTGATCGAGGGATGGGAGGCAAAACGCCGGAGCTATGCCGCCGGCGAGTTCCACTACAGCGTGCGCGGAAAAGATATTGCCGTGCAGACGCACACAGAAACGCTGTCGCACACAAACGTGCCCAAAATTACCTTGCCTGCCTACCGCGGGTGGGGCGACGTGCTACGCTGGAGCCTGCGTGAGAACGTGCCCGGTGAGTATCCGTACACGGCAGGCATCTACCCGTTCAAGCGCCAGGGGGAAGATCCCACGCGGATGTTCGCCGGTGAAGGCGGTCCCGAGCGAACCAACCGGCGATTCCACTATGTGAGCCTGGGCATGCCGGCCCGCCGCCTGTCCACCGCATTCGATTCGGTTACGCTCTACGGCCGCGACCCCGACCGGCGTCCCGATATCTACGGAAAAATCGGAAACGCGGGCGTGTCGGTCTGCTGTCTCGACGACGCGAAGAAGCTCTATTCGGGATTCGATCTGTGCGACCCGAAAACCAGCGTGTCGATGACGATTAACGGCCCCGCGCCGATGATGCTCGCGTTCTTCCTCAACGCCGCCATCGACCAGCAGTGCGAAAAATATATTCGCGCCAACGGTATGGAAGACCAGGTGCGCGAGAAAGTTTCCGCGTTGCAAGCCGGCCGTATGCTGCCGCGGTATCACGGCGACCTGCCCGAGGGCAACGACGGTCTCGGGCTGATGCTGCTCGGCGTAACGGGAGACGAAGTGCTGCCGCGCGGGGTGTACGAAAAGGTCAAGGCCGACACACTGCGCGTGGTACGCGGCACCGTACAGGCCGACATTCTCAAGGAATACCAGGCGCAGAACACGTGTATTTTCAGCACCGAGTTTGCGCTGCGTCTGATGGGCGACGTGCAGCAGTACTTCATCGACCACCACGTGCGCAACTTTTACTCCGTGTCGATCTCCGGCTACCACATTGCCGAAGCCGGCGCGAACCCCATCTCGCAGCTGGCCTTCACGCTGGCCAACGGCTTTACGTACGTGGAGTACTACCTGTCGCGCGGCATGGACATCAATGCCTTCGCCCCCAACCTGAGTTTTTTCTTCTCCAACGGAGAGGACGCCGAATACGCGGTGATTGGACGCGTGGCGCTTCGCATCTGGGCCCGTGCCATGCGCGAGAAGTACGGTGCCAACGGGCGCAGCCAGATGCTCAAGTATCACATTCAGACATCGGGTCGTTCGCTGCACGCACAGGAAATTGCATTTAATGACATTCGCACCACGCTGCAGGCGCTCTATGCCATGTACGACAACTGCAACTCGCTCCACACCAATGCATACGACGAGGCCATTACCACTCCCACCGAAGAATCGGTACGGCGCGCAATGGCCATTCAGCTCATCATCAATCGCGAACTCGGACTGGCGAAGAACGAAAACCCGTTGCAGGGTTCGTTTATCGTCGAAGAACTTACCGACCTGGTGGAGGAGGCCGTGCTCAGCGAATTCGACCGAATTACCGAACGCGGCGGCGTCCTGGGCGCGATGGAAACCATGTACCAGCGCGGAAAAATCCAGGAAGAGAGCCTCTACTACGAGAGCCTCAAGCACTCGGGCGAGTTGCCGATTATCGGGGTCAACACGTTTCTCTCGTCGGACGGTTCTCCGACGGTGCGCCCGAGAGAGGTTATTCGCTCGACGCCCGAAGAAAAGGAGCAGCAGATCGCCGCCGCGGAAAGCCTGCACGAGCGCGTCGCCGGGCGTTCGGACGAGGCGCGGCGCGCGTTGCAGCAGGCGGCGTTACACAACGAGAACGTGTTCACGCAGTTGATGGCAGCCGCCAGGGTATGCTCGCTCGGCCAGATGACGGCCGCGTTATTCGAGGTGGGTGGCGAGTACCGGCGCAACATGTAGCGCCCCGGTCAGAACCAGAAGCGTCCGCCCACGGCGGCTTCAAGGTCGAAGTTGCTGTCGGGGGCGATGTCGAGGATCGGCACAAGTTCGAAGAACACGTCGAACGGCGCATTGGCAAATTCGTAGCCCACGCCGACGGGGAACCGCAACCCCACGAGGTTGTCGGCGTTTTCGACGAAGCGCACGCGTCCACCGAAGCCGAAGAACAGCGGCACGCGGCCCTTGCGCGCCTGGAAGACGTCGTAGCGGTGGTAGAGGTAGTCGCCGTGCAGTTGGAGTTCATTGTTTCCACTGAGGGTCCACGCGGCGGCCATGTCGATGGCCGTTCCCTTTACGAGCATCAGTTTGACATTTACGCCGGTGGGCTCGCCGAGAATAAATCCGGCACCCACGCGGTCTACGTCGGCCCGCGCCGGAGTGCTGAGGACGGGAAGCAGCGCGTACGCGGCGAAAAGAAAAAGAATTTTTTTCATTGGGTAACGGCTCCTTGCTGGTGTTTTCGAATCCAGCGCGTTGCTTGAATTATCACGGTACAGCGGGGTTGGGCAAGTGATTTGTGCACGCGCAGACCCGCTCGGCTGCGCGCCCGCGGGCGCGTGGCGACCATTTCCTGCGAGCACCACTTCCGCACGCTTGGCGCGCGCGCCATCGGCGCGGTGATCTTCGCTGCTTTTCGACAAGCCCGCGGAAATTCTCTCCCCCTCGCCGCCACAGCGGCGTGTTCGGTGACAAGAAAGCACTTGACACTTGTCATAGCTTGTGGCAATGTCTTCTCGTTGCGTGGGAGATGCAATGTTCGAAAAGTCGCAGATTCTCGCTATGGTAGCCCGGGCGGCGGTGCATCGCGCCGTGCGGCGGTCCTCCTCTTCTGCAAGTCCCACGTGTTTCCCGCCGAAAGGCGTTTGCTGTATCTCACCCGCTCCTTGTTGGGCTGCACGCCTTTTCGCGCATGACAACGGAACGCATGAATCCGGGGGGGTCATGAAATGATACGAACCAGGCGATTTCGCGGGCTGGGTATTTCGGCGCTTGTCTGTCTGTCTGTCGCGCGCGGCGTATAGAACGTCTACGGGCACAAAACCCGAATTGCAAACCCTGCGCGTGATCGATGCCCAGAGCGCCGCGATCACCTCATCGTTTCAGATCATCGCTGAGGGAGGCGCGCAGAACAGCGTGGCCCAGATTCTCCAGGCGGAAATCGACGCCCTGATCTCCGGTACCGTGACCATCCATCCCCTGAGCGCCCTCGACGACAACGCTAGCCAGATTGTCATTGGAGACACCACGAACGCCACGATCGACTCGCTGGCCGCCGCGCACAAACGCAGCACACGTAATCTGGGCCCCGAAGGCTACAATCTGATTGCGCTGCCCAATCCAGGTTCGACGAACGGCTCCTGGCGGATTTTGATCGTGGCGAATTCCCGGGAAGGCCTGATTCATGGCGTGTTCACGCTGAGCGACCTGATCGCCGGGGGAACGCCCGGGTCGGTGGACAACGTGCGGGTGCGCGACTACCCGGACCGGCCGCTGCGGGATCTGCAGCACTGGGTTCGTAAGGTCACCGGGGAGGCCTGGGTGAGTGCACGAACGCAGGAGTTCCGGGATATGGCGTCATACGGGGCCAATTCGGTGTCCCTCGGGCGCAGCGACTTCTACCGGATGGACCGGTCCGTTTCGACGGGCACGTTTGGCTCGTTCCTCAAGCAGACAGTAGACGCCGCGCGGAATTATGGTGTGGAACCGAATACGGAAATCACGTTTCCCACTCCGGACGTGGGACTTTTTCCGGATGGATGGAAGTGGCGTGAGGGAGAGTTTGTGCAGGACGAACCGTTTGTGATTGTCGA
>Ga0114931_10000028_pt1 | contig 136490 bp, 111 predicted proteins | sample 2SBtaG_FD_89579 | JGI IMG/M metagenome (GOLD analysis project Ga0114931, IMG submission 89579) | Deep subsurface microbial communities from Kolumbo volcano to uncover new lineages of life (NeLLi) - 2SBTROV14_V59a metaG | ecosystem: Environmental > Aquatic > Marine > Volcanic | place: Kolumbo...
CGTCGTCTTGCGGGCGGCGGGCTTGCGGGTCGTGGTCCGCTTCTTCGCGGTCGTCTTGCGACGCGCCGGCTTGCGGGCGGTCGTCTTCCGCTTGGCGGTCGTCGACGTGCGACGCTTGGCCGTGGTCTTGCGTTTGGCGGTCGTCTTGCGGACCGGGCTCTTGCGGGCGGTGGCCTTCTTGCGACGCGGGGTCGCCTTCTTGGCGGTGGTCTTGCGAGCGGTGGTCTTGCGCTTGGCGGTGGCCTTGCGGGCCGTGGTCTTGCGTTTGGCCGGTTTGCGGGCGGTGGTCTTCTTCGCGGTGACGCGCTTGCGGCCGGTGGTCGCTTTTCGTCGCCGGCTGGCCGTCGTCGTCTTGCGGCCCGTGGTTCGTTTGGTCGGCATCTTGGATGCTCCGTCGTTCTGGTTCTCGCCGGTCGGTCCTGTCCGCACGAGCGGGCGGTCGATCCTGACGCTGATTCGACCGGCCCCGAACTGCGAGGCCGACTCCTGGTCCTGCGCCGAATGATCCGGAAACGGAATCACCCAACGCGAGGGGCAATCGGCTCCGTTTCAGGGTCCGCTGTAAATCAATCTCTCAGGAAACAGAAAAAAAATGACTTTGCGCTGGAGTCGGCGCGCGGCCCGGCGACAACTGGCCGATACAGTCACTCGCAAAGATCCTCACACGAAACAGCCGAGAATCACCCGGTGAATCCCCCGATCCGGAGACCTTTCCCTTGACCGTCAATCCGCCCATTTGGACGCCCACAAGCTGGAAATCGAAGCTCGCGGCCCACCAGGTCGTCTACGAAGATCGTGACGCCGTCGAACGCGCCATCAACAAGCTCGGGGCCCTCCCCCCGCTGGTCACCTCGTGGGAAATCGAGCGACTCAAAGAAAACCTCGCCCAGGCGCAGCGCGGTGAACGCTTCGTCCTCCAGGGCGGCGACTGCGCCGAAACCCTCGCCGACTGCCGGCCACAGATCGTCACCAACAAGCTCAAGATCCTGCTCCAGATGTCGCTCGTGCTCGTCCACGGCGCCAAGCTCCCGATCGTCCGCGTCGGACGCTTCGCCGGGCAGTACGCCAAGCCCCGCTCGAGCCCGACCGAAACCGTCACCGACGCACACGGCGACACGATCACCCTCCCCAGCTATTTCGGGGACCTCATCAACCGCGCCGAGCGCACACCCGAGGCCCGCAGAACCGACCCGCACCTGATGGTCCGCGGCTACCAGCACGCCGCGATGACGCTCAACTTCATCCGCGCGCTGACCGAGGGCGGCTTCGCCGACCTGCACCACCCCGAGTACTGGGACCTGAGCTTTGTCGAGCACGACGACCTCAGCCCGGAGCTGCGCGCCGAGTACCTCGCCGCGAGCAAGGGCCTGGCCGAGGCGATCGAGTTCATGGAGGCGATGGGCGAGACCAGCGTCGACGACCTGACCCGTGCGGAGTTCTTCACCAGCCACGAGGGGCTGAACCTGCTCTACGAGTCGGCGCAGACCCGCAAGGTGCCCCGACGCGAGGGGTTCTACAACCTGACCACCCACCTGCCGTGGATCGGCGAGCGCACGCGCGACGTCGACGGCGCCCACGTCGAGTTCTTCCGGGGCATCGAGAACCCCGTGGGCGTCAAGATCGGCCCCACGATCACCGGCGACGAGCTGCTCCGCCTGATCGACGCGCTCAACCCCGACGACACACCCGGCAAGCTGCTGCTGATCGTCCGCATGGGGGCGGCGAACGTGGGCGACAAACTCCCCCCCATCGTCGAGCGCATCCACAAGGAGGGGCGGACCGTCCTGTGGGTCTGCGACCCGATGCACGGCAACGGGCAGACGACCGGCGCCGGGGTGAAGACGCGCAGCTTCGACGCGATCCTCAGCGAGATCGAGACCTCCTTTGATATTCATGAGGCCGCCGGGACCTGGCTCGGGGGCATCCATTTCGAGCTCACCGGCGACGATGTCACCGAGTGCGTGGGCGGCGGATCGGGCGTCACCGAGGCGGATCTGAGCCGGAACTACGCCTCGCTGTGCGACCCGAGACTCAACTACCAGCAGTCGCTGGAGATGGCCTTCCGTATCGCCAAGCGGATGGGCGCGACGAAGACCGCCCGGAAAAAGGGCTGATCGGGCTCTTCGTGATGAAGTCGGGGCATCCGTGGGTCGATAACCGCGGTGCACCGCCGGCGGGCGCCCGCCCCCGGCCGACCATCACGGAGCGATCCGATGCCAGAGAACCACACCCCGACGACGACGAAAAACCTCGACAACGCACAGGCGCAGCAGGCCGACGCGCCCGCGTTGCGATTCGAGCGCCGCCAGGCGGAGCGCTTCGAGGCGATCGGCCAAGTCGAGGCCGTGCGCATGGGGCCGGTGGACACGCTCATGGAGCCGAAGGTTGATCTGCGCCTCATCGACGAGAGCATGACCGGCGCCGGCTTCGGCTCCGAGACCCCTCTGGCGCCCGGGACGCAGCTCGATGTGCGCATCGGGTCAGGCTCGGCGCCATGGAAGTCATGCCGAGTCGTCCGCTGCATCGCCGGCAGCCGGGGCTACCGGGTGGGTGTCGAGTTCGACCGCCGTCTCGCGGCCTGATTACGATTGAAAGCCCTGATCGTTCCCAGAGCGGGCCTCCAGCATCGCCCAGACCTCGCCGAACCGCTGGGCCATCGCGTCCAGCGCTGACGGGATCACGCGGATGTTCCCGACCGTGTCGATGAAGTTCACGTCGCCCAGCCAGCGCGGGACCACGTGCGCGTGCAGGTGCGTCGGGACGCCGGCGCCGGCGGCCTGCCCCTGGTTCATGCCCACGTTCACCCCCTGCGGGCACAGCGCGGTCTCGACAAGCTCGACAGCGCGATCGACCAGCGCCCACAGCGCCGCCCGCTGCCCGGTGGTGTAATCGAGCAGCCGGGGACGGCCGGCGCCCAGCGCCACGAGCAGGTGCCCGTTCGAGTACGGGTAGCGGTTGAGCAGGATCATCCCGCCGAGTTCGCCGGCGCCGACCCGGGCGATGACGTGGTTCGCCGCATCGTGTTCGGGCGTCCGCCAGTACTGCCCCAGGAATGAATCGGGCGGGGCGGCGTCCTGGTCCGCTTTGGCCCGCTCTCGCTTGTCCGTCAGCTCGCACGAGAGCAGCTGCATGTACTGATCGCGCCACGGCGCGTGCAGCGCGTCGCGGTGGGTCTGGGGTCTGTGTTCCGGCGAGTGGTCGTTCACGTGGAAACAAGAGTAGCGTGCGCGCGGTACACTCGCAGCCCGGGGCCGAGCCCCGCACACTGCGTGGTTCCACGCAATCATCGAAGCAAACGAATCGAAGCAAACATTCAGGAGTGTCGCCAATGCTGAAGTCTGTCCGAGTCGGCGCCGAGGGCGGCGCCAAGCCCGCCGCGATCGTTGTCGGTGTCTTCGAGGGCGCCAAGGGCGCTGCCGGGCTTGACCCGATCGCCAGGAAGCTCGACACCACCGGGGGCATCGCCAGGGCGGCCCGGCGTCCGGAATGCACCGGCGCCGTCGGGAACATCGTCGAGGCCCACCCGGACAAGAACGCCCCCGCGGCCCGCGTCATCATCGTCGGGCTCGGCAAAAAAGAAAAACTCGCCGCCCCCGCCCTCCGCGGGGCGCTGGCCCCGGTTGCGCGGCGCCTGGCCACCACGCGGGATAAGGATGTCCGCTTCGAGATCCCCCTTGGCAAGCTCACCCCGAAAACCGCCGGGCAGATCATCGGCGAGACCCTCGGGCTGCTGACGTTCGACGAAAACGAGTTCAAGGGCAGCGCAACGCCCGCCGCCGCGAGGCCCGCGATCACGGTCCGCCCGAGCAAGTCCGCGCCGGGCGCCTCGATCAAGCGCGGGCTGGCGCTGGCCGTCTCGTGCAACCACGCCCGCCGCTGGGGATTTACGCCACCGAATATCGCGACGCCCGACTGGATGGCGCGCGAAGCGCAGAAGATCGCACGAGGCGTCGACACGCTGAGCGTCCGCGTCATCCGGGGCGCCGCCCTGGTGAAGGAGAAGATGGAGGGGCACATCAACGTGGGCAAGGCCTCCGAGAACGCCCCGTGCCTGATCCGCATCGCCTACAAGCCCAAGCGCGCCAGAGCGGGCGTCAAGCCCGTTGTCCTGCTTGGCAAGACCGTCACCTACGACACCGGCGGGCTGTCCATCAAACCCCCCGCGTTCATGACCGGGATGAAGGGCGACATGTGCGGCGGGGCCAACACGCTCGGCGCCATGCACGCCATCGCCACGGTGATCAAGCCCAACGTCCCGGTCGTGGGCCTGCTCGTCGCCGCCGAGAACAGCATCTCGGATGAGGCGTACCGCCCCGACGACGTGCTGACCTTCCGCAACGGTGTGACGGTCGAGGTCACCAACACCGACGCCGAGGGACGGCTCGTGCTCGCCGACGGCTTGTGCTGGGCCGAGGCGAAGGAAAAACCCGCGTGCATCATCGACATGGCGACGCTGACCGGCGGGGTGATCACCGCGCTGGGCTCGACGTTCGCCGGTCTGTGGTGCGAGGACGACAAGCTCCGCAAGAGAGTCGAGTCCGCCGCCGAGACGACCGGCGAGCGCACCTGGCGCCTGCCGCACGACGAATCCTACCGCGAGATGATGAAATCGCCCTGCGCCGACATCCTCAACTCCAACCCGAACCGCAAGGCGCACCCGATCCAGGGGGCGGCGTTTTTGTCGTATTTCGTAGGCGAAAAGACCCCGTGGTGCCATCTCGACATCGCCGGCGTCGCCGACGCCGAGACGCAGATGGGCGTGCTCGTCAAGGGCGCCCCCACCGGCTGGGGCGTGCGGCTGCTGGCGGAGTACGTGGATTCGCTGTGAGCGGGTGAGCGATTGAAGTGGGGTGGGATTGTTGATCAATCAAAGATCAGATCACATAGATCACCACAAACACCACCAGCGCCAACCCGGCTGCCACGGCGATCCATTTCTTCGAGCCGCCACCCGTGCGCTCTTCCATGACGTGCCCGCACATGTGGCAGAACGTGGCGTCGTAGTACATCTCGGCGCCGCACTCGGGGCAGGTGATCTCGTCACCGCCGAAGCGGGCGACATCCTCGGCGCTGGGCCCCTCGTCGATGTCGCGTGGCGCCCCCGGTCTCGGTCCGCATGATGAGCATCCCATGGCGTGATTGTAGCTCCGTTGGTTCGGGCGCCACCCGAAAGACGCGCGGAATCGAATGTTTTCAAACCCTGCACCACCTTCGGCACAACCCCGGTGGTGCTTGCGGGTTATAGCGCCCCCGCCGCAAGGTCATCGACCCCGGATCGGAGCAGCCCAACCGCCGCCCGAACGCATCTCCGGGCGGATTCCGATAACAACGCAGCCCCGACTTATTGGCGCGGGCGCATTGATCCGATGACAGAACTGACCTTGCTCAGCGCCCGGGAGTCACGACGGGAGTCACGGATGTCGGGTTCACCCCATTCTTTGCCGCGGACGCAGCCAAAGACGAACAGATCTTGTGGAGTGATGGAATGTCAAACAAAATCCCCCCAGTTGTGCTGATGGCGGTGTGCGCGAGCGTCGTCGCGATCCATTCGATTATTGTCAGCGCCGGCGATCTCAACCCCCCGCCGGGGCCGATCCAGCCAACGGGTGTGACGCTGATCAATCAGCAGACGGTGACCGGGTTCCCGATCATCATCAACCAGCCCGGCTCGTACCGCCTGACGAGCGACATCATCGGCGTCTCGGGCGCGGACGGCATCCAGATCAGCGCCGATGGCGTCTCGCTTGATCTCAACGGCTTCTCGATTATCGGTGTCGCCGGGGCGGCCAACGGGGTGCGCGTTAGCGCGATCGTCAACGCCCTGACCATCACCAACGGCTCGGTTCGGGCCTGGCCCGACAGCGCGATCAGCGCGACCAGCGCGGCCGGTGCGATCCTGAAAAACCTCCGCGTCAGCAACAACGGCTCCGACGGGCTGCGCGCTGGCCGATCCGCCGTTTGCACGGATTGCGCGGCGCTGGACAACGGCTCCAACGGGTTCAACTTCGGGTTCAACGCCACCATCCGGGGGTGCAGCTCCAACAACAACGGCGCACACGGGTTCCAGACGGGCAACGGCGCCTCGCTGCTCAACTGCTCGGCTCGCGACAACACGCAGCGCGGCGTCTCCGCAGGGATCGCAACGATCATCACCACGTGCAGCGCTTACAGCAACGACACCGACGGGTTCTCCCTCGGCAGCGGATCGTTGATCGCCAACTGCGTCGCCGCGGTCAACGGCGCCAACGGCATCCTCGTCACGACCGATTGCCGGGTCAAGGACAACAACGCCTGGAGCAACGGCGCCATCACCGACGACGGCGCCGGCGTCCGCACCACGGGCGCCGACAACCGCATCGAAGCTAACGCCGTCACGGACAACGACATCGGGGTCGCCACCGGGCAGGCGACCAACCTGGTGATCCGCAACAGCATGAGCGGGAATCCGACTCAGGCGAGCCCGGCCATCGGCGATTCCATCTCGTTCACGATCAACGGCAGCTCGACCACGTTCCCCCACTCCAACTTCCAGTTCTAACACGCGCCGTCAACGCCATCACACCGACGCGTGCTCGGGATTGGCGCCCAGGAACGCATCGACATCGATGCCCAGTTTCATTGCGACGCGCCGCCCGTAGTCTTCGTCGGCGCGGAAGAAGTGGCACACCTGCAACCGCTGGACCTCGGGCCTCGCCTGCCCGAGCACGCCGGCGATCCGGGTCGCGAGCCGGTCGCGGTGCGCCTCGTCGAACAAGCGGTAGAGGTCGCCCGCCTGCGTGAAATCGTCGTGGTCCACCGTTGAATCGTACCGATCGGCGATCGCGCTGCCGAGGTCCCACGCGGGGTCCATGTATCGCTCGTCGGGCTTGGGCGATTCGGCGCGGGTGTTGGGCCAGTAGTTGGGCGCCGAGCCGTAGTCGGCCGCGGTCGCCATGGCGCCGTCGCGCTGGTAGTTCATCACCGGGCACTTGGGCTTGTTCACCGGGAGCTGCTGGTAGTTCGGGCCGACCCGGTAGCGGTGGGCGTCGGCGTAACTCATCAGCCGCGCCTGGAGCATCTTGTCGGGGCTCGGGCCGATGCCGGGCACGAACGACGACGGGCTGAACGAGCTCTGCTCAATCTGCGCGTGGTAGTTGTCCGGGTTGCGGTTGAGCTCCATCTTGCCGACCTCGATCAGCGGGAAGTCCGCGTGCGGCCAGACCTTGGTCAGGTCAAAGGGGTTCCAGCGGAACTTCTCCGCCTGCGCCTGCGTCATGATCTGCACCTTGAGCGTCCACGACGGGAACTCCCCCCGCTCGATCGACTCGAACAAGTCGCGCTGGTGGCTCTCACGGTCGCCACCGATCAGCTCGGCGGCCTCGTCGTCCATGAGGTTGTCGATGCCCTGGTCGGTCTTGAAGTGGAACTTGCACCAGACCCGCTCGCCGGAGTCGTTGACGAACGAGTAGGTGTGGCTCCCGTAGCCGTTCATCCGGCGCAGGCTCGACGGGATGCCGCGGTCGGAGAAGAGGATCGTGACCTGGTGGAGCGATTCGGGGAACTGGCTCCAGAAGTCCCACTGCATGTCCATGTCGCGCATGTTCGTCTTCGGGTCGCGTTTCTGCGTGTGGATGAACATCTGGAACTTGTAGGGATCGCGCACAAAGAACACGGGCGTGTTGTTGCCGACCATGTCCCAGTTGCCCTCGTCCGTGTAGAACTTCAGCGCGAACCCGCGGACGTCGCGCTCCGCGTCGGCGGCGCCGCGCTCGCCCGCGACCGTGCTGAAGCGCGCCAGGCACTCGGTCTTCTTGCCGACCTCGGAGAAGATCGAGGCCTTCGTGTACTTCGAGAGGTCGTTGGTGACGGTGAAGACACCGAAGGCGCCGCTGCCGTTGGCGTGGACGACGCGCTCGGGGATGCGCTCGCGGTTGAAGTGCTGCATCTGCTCGAGCAGCTGCACGTCCTGCATCAGCAGCGGCCCGCGCGGGCCGGCGGTCAGCGCCTGCTGTCGCCCGATCGGGCAGCCCTCGGCGGTGGTGAGGGTCGGGTTGGATTGATCTTGGTTGGTGTCTGCCATGGTGTCTTGCTCCTTCCATTGGCGTCCGTTCGATGACGGTGCGCGCAGTATAGACCGCTCACCCGGGTGACCCCAAGCTGCGGGGCTGGCGAGCTCTCTTCGCTGATCCCCGTCACACTCGTCACCCCCGGCGCCCCCGCTGTAGGCTGTCCCCGATTGCCGGCGAAGATCGCCGGGCCCCGCCGGCTGGCGGAGAGAACGGACATGGCGGACATGGCGGGCATGCCGATGAGGGGAGTGGGCGCCGGATGAACGAGCGGCGGGCGACAGGACGATCGATCGGGCTCTTCGGCGCGACCGGGATCGGCGTGGGCGCGATCGTCGGGGGCGGGATCCTGGCGCTGGCCGGGGTGGCGTTCGCGGCCACGGGCCCGTCGGCGATCCTGGCGTTTGCGCTCAACGGCGTCATCGCGCTGCTCACCGTGTGGAGCTTCGCCCGCCTGGCGTCGAGGTTCCCCGAATCCGGCGGGACGTACACGTTCGCCAAGAAGGTGATGTCGATCGAGACGGCGTTCGTGATCGGCTGGGTCGTGTGGTTCGCGTCGATCGTCGCGGGCGTGCTGTACGCCTTCGGTTTCGGCGCGTTCGCGGTCCTGGCGATCGACACGCTCTGGCGATCGCGCGCCGGGGCTTCGCCGCAATGGCTGCACGATCCCCGCCTGGTCACGCTCCTGGCCGCGGGCGCGACGGTGGGCTACGCCCTGAGCCTGATGCGCAAGTCGGGCGGCGGCGGGACGCTCATCAACGTCGGCAAGGTCCTCGTCTTCGGGATCCTGATCGCGATCGGGCTCTGGCGCCTGGCGGACATGCCCCAGGCGACGATCGAGGACCAGTTGACCCCGTTCTTCGCCAACGGCGGGCTCGGGCTGGTCAGGGCGATGGGTTTCACGTTCATCGCGCTGCAGGGCTTCGACCTGATCGCGGCGATGGGAGGCGAGATCAAGGACCCGGAACGGAACATCCCGCGCGCCATGTTCGCGTCCCTGCTGATCGCGCTGGCGATCTACCTGCCCGTGCTGCTGATCGTCACGACCGTCGGCATCCCCGAGGGCGCGGATGTCGCGGTGGTCGGGGCGAATCGGCCCGAGGCCATCGTGGCCACCGCCGCCAAGCTCTATCTCGGCGGGTTCGGGTTCTGGCTCGTGATCGTCGCGGGCCTGCTCTCGATGCTCTCGGCGCTCCAGGCGAACATGCTGGCGGCGTCGCGCGTGGTCCAGGCGATGGCGCGCGACCGGACGCTCCCGCACTGGATCGATTCGGTGCACGAAAAAAGCGGCGCCCCCCACCGGGCCGTGCTCGTCACCGCAGCCATCGTGCTGCTCGTGCTCGTGATGGTGCGGGACATGGCGACGATTGGCGCGGCGTCGAGCCTGATCTTCCTCCTCACCTTTGCGCTGACGCACGTGATCGCGATGCTGGCGAGCCATCGATCGGCGCCGGGACGCCGGGTCCGGGACGCGATCCGGTTCATGCTGGCGCCGACGGCTGGCGGGCTCGCGTGCGCGGCGCTGGCGGTGTTCCAGGGGGTAAGCGTCCCCTCGGCGGGGATGATCGCGTTGACGTGGCTGACGGCCGGGGGCCTGCTGTACCTGGCGTTCTTCGCCAGCCGAGCGCGATCGGCGGACGCCTACAGCGAAGCGCTGGACGGCGATCTCGTGCGCCTGCGGGGCAGGAGGCCGCTCGTGCTCGTTCCCGTGGCCAACCCGGACAACGCCAGCGCCATGGTCGCGCTGGCCAACGCGCTCACTCCACCGGTCGTCGGGCGCGTGCTCTCGCTGACGATCACCAAGCCGCCCAACGACAACGGCGACCCCGAGGCCGAGATTTCGCTGACCAATGCGCAGGCCGTGCTGCGCGAGACTTTGGCGGCGTCGTTCGAGCGGCAGCTCCGGCCCGAGGCGCTGACGACGGTGGCGACGGACCCCTGGGCGGAGATTATCCGCGTCGCGAAAACCCACCATTGCGAGAGCCTGCTCCTGGGCCTGAGCAGCCTCGACGAGCCGAAAGTCCGCGGGAAGCTCGAAGGCGTGGTGGCCGCGGTGGCCAGCGATGTCGTCGTCCTGCGCGCGGCGGCCGGCTGGAGGCTCCGGCACGCCAAGCACGTGCTCGTCCCGATCGCCGGGCGCGGCGGGCACGAGGCGCTGCGCGCTCGGCTACTGGGGAGCATGCACCGCCTCGGGACGCGCCGGATCACGCTGCTGCGCGTGCTGCCCGAGAGCGCCAGCGATCGAGAATGCGCCCAGGCCAGAAACGACCTGGAGCGGATCGCCCGCGATGAATCCCCGCACGGGAGCGAATCCGTCGTCATCCGCAGCGACCGGGCGATCGATGTCATCGCGGAATACGGCGAGTCCTGCGACCTGGTTGTGCTGGGTCTCCAGCGCGGCGGCCGCGAGGGACCGGTCTTCGGCCCGTTCACGCTGGGCATCGCGGCACGGCTGCGCTGCGGGATCATCATGATCAGCTCACGCGACACCGGCGGGCTCGAGCTCCGCGAGCTCGGGCGGAAGGTGCGCCATGCACGCCCCGAGGGGCTGAACCCGTCCGGGCTGTTCAGACCCAGGGGCTGACGCCACGCCACACCGCTCAGATGTCCGCTTGAGTCTTGCGCTCGGACAGTCACCCGGTTGCTCGCGGGGGATCAGACTTCCGCAAACCGCGCCTGGAAATGCCGCAGCGAGGGCGGCTCTTCGATGATCTTCAGACCCTTGAGCTTGTCGCGGTCCTGGAACAACTCGATCGTCGCCTCGATGACGTAGTCGATGTGGCTCTGCGTGTACGTCCTTCTCGGGATCGCCAGGCGGACCAGCTCCATGTTGGGCCGGGGCCGGCCTTCACCACCGAACATGACGCTGCCGATCTCGCTGGCGCGGATGCCGCCGTAGCGGTACAGACCGCACGCGACGGCCTGCCCCGGGAACTGTTCGGGCTCGATGTGGGGGCAGAAGTGGCCCGCGTCGATGAAGATCGCGTGGCCCCCGGGCGGCTCGACGATCTGGATGCCCGCATCGAGCAGCCGTGTCCCGAGGTACTCGGTCGATCGGATCCGATACGACAGGTAGTCGTGCTCGACGACCTCCTGGAACCCCTGCGCCATCGCGTCGAGGTCGCGCCCGGCGAGGCCGCCGTACGTCACGAACCCCTCGGTGAGAATCAGCGTGGTGCCGGCGCGATGGAAGAGGCTCTCATCGCGGAGCAGCAGCACGCCGCCGATGTTGACAAGGCCGTCTTTTTTCGCGGAGATCGTTGCGCCGTCGCAGAGTTCGAACATCTCCCGGACGATCTCGCGGACGGTTCTGTTCTGCTGGTCCGGCTCGCGCTGGTGGATGAACCACGCGTTCTCGGCGAATCGGCACGCGTCGAGGAACATCGGCAGCTTGTGCCTGTCGCACACGGCGCGCACGGCCCGGAGGTTCTCGAGGCTCACCGGCTGGCCCCCGCCGCTGTTATTCGTGATGGTGACCATCACCAGCGGGATGCGGTCGGCGCCCACGCGGTCAATCAGCGCCTCGAGCGCCGGGATGTTCATGTTCCCCTTGAACGGGTGGTTGGACGAGGAGTTCTTCGCCTCTTCGATGGGCAGATCGACCGCCTCGGCGCCGCTGGCCTCGACGTTGGCTCGGGTCGTGTCGAAGTGCGCGTTGTTGGGGATGACCTTGCCCGGCTCGCCCACGAGGTTGAAGAGGATCCGCTCGCTCGCCCGGCCCTGGTGCGTCGGGAGGATGTGCTCGAAGCCGGTGATGTCGTTGACGCTGTCGCGGAAGCGGAAGAACGAGTCGGCGCCCGCGTACGACTCGTCGGCGCGCATCATCGCCGCCCACTGCTCGCTGCTCATCGCCTCGGTGCCCGAGTCGGTCAGCAGGTCGATGATGACATCCCGAGCGGCGATCTTGAAGACGTTGAACGACGCCTCGCGCAGGATCGCCTCGCGCTGCTGGCGCGTGGTCATCCGGATCGGCTCGACGGACTTGATTTTGAACGGCTCGATGATCGTCTGCATGGAAAAACCCCTCAGCGGAATGCGGAGGGAGTGTATACCGCGCGGCGACCAACGAGGAATCGGACACACCAGAAGCCACCGCGTAACGCCGCCTCTTTCTCTCGGTGGCGAAGGCGGTCACAATGGAACGCGCGTCGCGCCTCACGGGCGCCCGGAATAGTCGCTGATGAGCAGGCCAAGATCCGCGGTGTCGACTTCGCCGTCGGCGTTGAGATCCACCCGGAAGTCCGCCCCGCCGAACGCCCCGATCAGGAGCCCGAGGTCCGCCGTATCGACGGCGCCGTCGTGGTTGATGTCGCTGGGCCTCCGCTGCGGGAGCGCGAGCCATTGTCGCCACGTCGTCAGCGAAAGCCGTTCGGCCCCCGCGCCATCGAGAAGCCCATCGTCTCGCCAGAAGAAGAACGCGAACGGATCGAGCGGGATGCCCAGATCCATGAACTGCTGGTTCAGCAGGTCGTGATCGCGCGGCAGGAACCACACACAGAACTCGACGCCCATCGCGTTGATGTCGGTCAGGAGTTTCTGCACGTAATCCGACTGCCACTGCGGCGTGGCGGCGATGTGCAGCTCGAATCCCGGCACGGGCGGGGCCGGCGGAATCGAAATATCGAGGTTCTCCGCCGGGTACCCCGTCTCGGAGATCACGACCGGCTTGCCCTGCGCCAGGTCGGTCAGCCTTGTCAGGTAATCCGTCGGGATCGTCGCCGGGTCGTCATGCGTTTCGATCCCGCCCGGGACAAAGATCCCGTAGGGGTACACGCTGACGCCGAGCATGTCGGAGAAGGGCAGCAGCGACGAAACCACCTGCTGATAAGACGCCTGGTCCGCCTCCAGCGAGCTGATCGTGAACGTCAGGAAGAGCGGCAGGTCCGGGTTCTCCGCCTTGAGCGTCGCGTACACCTGCGCCATGAGCGTCTGCAACTGCGGGAGCGTCGGATCATCGGGACCGCTGAATCCCAGCGCCACCTCGATCCCGAACGCGAAATAATCCGGCTGCAACTTCGTGATCAGGTACCGGCACCAGTTCGTGTACGCCGTGACGACGTCGGGATCGTCAAGCTGCTTCGTGTCCCACCCCGCCGGCAGCGGCAGGCCGTGATCAGCGCCCCAATAATCCGCCAGCTCCGCGTTGCGGTTCTGGCTCGACGGGGTCACCGAGACGTACACCTTCTGCCCCGGCGCCACGGCGTCGGCCTCGTCGTTGATCTCGGCGATCACGTTCGGAAGGTACGCGTCATCGCCCGGCAGCGCCTCGACCCACGGCACGCCCCCGTCGTGATGAAAGACGATCAGGTCGGCGTTGCCAGCGATGAACGCGTTCGTCTCGGCCATCGCCTCGGCGGTGTATGCATACGGGAATGTCGTCATCCCGAGCAGAAAAGACCGCGTGGGACCGCCCGACGCCGTTGCGCCCATCCCCGTCAACAGCAATCCGAATAAAATACACCGCGCCGCGTGCATCAAAGACTCCTGCCGCGACCGAGCCGCGCGCCGCCTCTGTCCTGGTGGCATTGTAGACGTTCGGCCGGGGCCGGTTTCACTACGGCGTCCCAACCGGCGTGGCCTTTCACGCCGCCCGCTTGGCGTCGTCATCGGCAAGGTTGAAGAGGTTGGGCTCTTCGTCCGGGCCCTGCCAGACGCCCTCGATGGAGCCCCACCGAAGCACGTCCTTCCACGAGATGACCCCCGCCGGGCGCCCGTCGCGATCGAGCACGGGGAGGCTGCGGAAGCTGTGCCCGAGGATCAGATCGACGGCGCTTTGCACCGCGTCGGTCGGGGTGACCGACAGCGGGTTGCGCGTCATGGCCTGGTGCGCCTTGAGCTTGAGCGTGTTCTCGTCCTGCCGTCGCTCATTGAGCTTGCTGCCCACGAACGGGCTGAGCCGTTTGAGCAGATCGCGATCCGAGATCACACCCACCGCCCGGCCGTCGTCGTCGACGACGATCACGTGGTGGAAGTGCTCGCGCTCGAAGAGGTCCCGGACCTGGGAGAGGCTGGCGTCCATGCTGACGGTGACGACCGGACGCGACATGACTTGTTCAACAGTGAGCACGGCGGGTTCTCCGGGTTCGGGGACGGTCGGGTTCGTGGACGGTGTGGTGCGATGAATCGCGATGACCGGAGTATCGACCGATGCCGACGCGCGGTTCAGTCACCGGGGCTGCGTCCGGAAATACCTGCCGGATCGCCCGGTGCGAGAGGCAGAGCCCATGCCGTCAGGATCGCCGGTAGCATGGTCATCCGATGCCCGATCGGACCCCACAACACGGTGACAGCGCCGGCGACGAGCCGACCGAGACCGTGATCCAGGATCCCGGCGATATCGCTGAGCACGAGCAGCGCATCGATGCGCTCGTCGAATCCGACGCGCCCGCCGACGAGGTGGCCCGCCACGTCGAGGAGCTCGACGCCCCCGACGCCGCCGACACCCTCGAACGCCTCGAACCGGAAGACTCGATCGAGGTCATCGACCGGATGGAGGACGAGAACGCGGCCGAGGCGCTCGCGCACATGCAGCTGCCCATCGCGCTGACGCTCTTTTCGGATTTCACCGACGAGGAGGCGGGCCGGTACCTGGCCCTGATGGAGCCCGACGACGCCGCGGACCTGATCCAGAGCCTCCCGAAAGAGCGCGCGCTCGCCCTGCTCCAGCGGCTGCCCGTCGAGCTGAGCAAGCTCGTCCAGTACAACCCGGAAACCGCCGGCGGGCTGATGACGACCGAGTTCGTCAGCATCCCCGCCTCCCTGACCGTCGCCGACGCGACCGAGCTGATCCGGAGCCGGCGCGACGAGATCATCAAGGACTATGTCTACTGCATCGGCGATGACGGGCGTCTGGCCGGGCTGGCCACGCTGAGCGACCTGCTGCTGGCCTCGCCCGACGAGCGCGTCTCGGACCTGATGAACCGCGAGGTCACCGCCCTGCGACCGGATGTCGACCAGGAGGAGGTCGCCGAGGTCTTCGACCGGTACGACTACTTCACGCTCCCCGTCGTCGATGACGACAACCGCCTGCTCGGGGTCATCACCATCGATGATGTCATCGACATCATTCGGGCCGAGCACACCGAGGATACCTACAAGCAGGTCGGCGCCGGCATGGGCGAGGCGGTCTACAGCCCGATCCGGGTCAAGATCCGCTCGCGGCTCCCGTGGATGCTGCTGAACCTGCTCACGGCGTCGTTTGCGGCGATCGTGGTGCTCCAGTTCACCGGGCTGATCGCCGAGATCGCGATCCTTGCAGTATTGATGCCCGTGATCGCCAACGAGGCGGGCAACGCGGGCCAGCAAAGCCTTGCCGTGACCCTCCGGGGGCTGGTGCTGGGCGATGTCAGCAAGGAGCGCGTCGCGCCGCTGCTGCTGCGGGAGATGGGGCTCGGGCTGATCGCCGGGTTCATCACCGGTGGCGCCCTGGCGCTGGTGATCGCGCTCCTGTCTACCTCGGGGATCATCGACACCGACCCGCGCGTGGGTCTGATCGCGATGATCGCCATGACCGGGGCGCTGGGCTTCGGGTGCCTGATCGGGTCGGGGATCCCGATCCTGATGAGCCGAGTCGGGTTCGACCCGGCCACGGCCTCGACGATCTTCCTGACGATGCTGACCGACACGACTTCCTTCGCGGCGTTCCTGGGTCTGGCGTTCCTCTCCCAGAGCTGGCTGCTCCCGAATGGCGCCGGCTAACGACCGGCGCCGGGGGGGCTGGAGACGACCCGGGGCGTCCCTGAGGCGTCCCGGAGGCGGGGGTTGACTGCCGGCGACGGGGCCCTGAAACTGTCCACCATCGGCTCGGAACCCGTCCCCCGGGGCGTGCGTATCCTTGCCGTGCCGAATCGAGCCCCGGCTGAACCCGGGGCGTCGGTTCATCGGACGACCCCGGCCCCGGTGGGGACCAAAGCCGGGGCGGTCGGCAACGCGGTTTTTTCATGGTTCGTTGGGTTCTTCGCGTTTCTCCAGCAGACGCGCACGGCATCGGGAGCAGGCATCTATGGCGTCACGTACAAGCGGCAACGTCGGGTTGGGGATCACCGTCACCATTCTCGGCGTGCTCCTTCTGGCCTCGTTCATCCTCGCGATCATGTTCTACGGGCAGAAGCAGAAGGCCCAGGCCGATCTCGATCTCGCCAACGATTCGCTCGTGAACTTCATCCCCGAGTCCGAGCGGCAGCGGGACGACGTCGTCCGCTACCTCGACCTTGCCCGCGCCGAGCGCAAGAGCGTGGTGATGTACCTCAAGGACTCGCTCGAAGAGACCATGCGGCGCGTCACCGGCGCCAACGAGGACACGCTCCCCGACCTTGAGACCAAGCTCGCCGATGTCGACGGCTCGGACTCGCTCCCGCTGCTGATGGTGGTGGCCCAGCGCGACCGGGACATCTCGACCCTCAACCAGCGTCTGGCCGACGCCTACCAGGCGCGGGACGCCGCCCAGAGCGATCTCCAGGCCGAGGTTGACCGCAACAGCACGCTCTCGACCGAGCACCGCGCGACCGTCGCGGCGCTCAGCGACGAGATCGGGCGCCTTGGCGACGATGTCGATACCTACGGGACGAACGTCAACCGCGTGGTCTCGGAGAACAACGACCGGGTCGAGACGATCCGCCGGACCAGCGCCGAGCGCGAATCGAGCCTTCAGGACCGCATCGCCGAGCTCGAGCAGGAGGGGCTGATCCTCGGGCAGGTCATCGACGAGCTGCGCTCCGAGCAGGACGTCTTCAAGCTCGAGCCACTCGCCGAGCACTCGCTCATCGACGGCCGCGTCGTCGGGGCCTCGGTCGCCGAGCGGCAGGTCTTCGTCGATCTGGGCAAGGACCAGCGGATCGTCCTGGGCATGACCTTCGAGGTGTACGGCAGCGGGACGGACATCCGCCCCGACTCCGACGGCGAGTTCCCGCCCGGCAAGGCCACCATCGAGATCACCCGCGTTGGCGACAGCACCTCCAGCGCCCGCATTATCCGCGAGTCCCGGGGCCAACCGGTCGTCGAGGGCGATGTCATCGCCAACGCCGCCTACGACCCCGACAAGGTCTACTCCTTCGTCGTCTTCGGTGATTTCGACGCCAACCACGACCGCCAGCCCACCAGCGCCGAGCGCGGCTCGATCGTCTCGCTCATCCGGGACTGGGGCGGCGATGTCGAGGACGACCTGACGGGCCGGACCGACTTCCTCGTTCTGGGCGACCGCCCGGTGCTCCCGCCCGCGCCCAGCCCCGACGCCCCGCTGCCGCTCATTCAGGAGTACATCCGCAAGCAGTCGCTCGTGCAGAAGTACGATGCGCTCTTCCGGACGGCGACGCAGACGGGCATCCCGGTGCTCAACGAGAACCGCTTCTACACCCTCACCGGGCTGTACGCCGATCGCTGATCGGCCAGCGGGTATCCTCGGGGCGTTGTGAGCAAGCGGAGCAAGAAACACGGCGGTGTAAAATGGTCGCAGCCGCTGGTCTATGGCGGCGTCCGCGCCTTGGCCGCGGGCGTCAACGTCGTCGGGCTGGAGACCTCCGCCCGGCTTGCCGGTGTGCTGGGCGGGGCGTACGCCCGGGCGCCGTTCAACAAAAAACGCCTCGACCGCGCCCGCGACAACCTCCGCTGGGTCAACCCCGACTGGCCCGAGGAGCGCATCGAACAGACCGCCGTTAACGCGTACCGGCACCTGATCACCCTCGCGATGGAGGTCGCCTGCACGCCCCGGATGATCACGCCCGACGGCTGGCCCGGGCGCATCGATGTCGGCGACCTGGGCGACGCCGTGGGGCGGCTGCTGGGCGACAAGCCCGCGATCCTGATCACGGGCCACTGCGGGAACTGGGAGATCCTCGGCGCCTGGGTCGCGTCGCTGGGCATCCCGATGCACGCAATTTACCGCCCGCTGGATCTGGCCCCGCTCGACCGGTGGCTCCGCCGGACGAGGCAGTACCGCGGGCTCGGGCTGATCGACAAGTTCGGCGCGTACAAGGTGCTGCCGGAGTATTTCGCCCGGGGCGACTCGATCGCGTTCATCGCCGACCAGAACGCGGGCAACCGGGGCGTGTTCGTGCCGTTCTTCGACCGCCTCGCGTCAACGTACAAATCCATCGGGCTCCTGGCCCTCGAGCGCGAGATCCCGATCATCTGCGGCAGCGCCCACCGCAAGGGCGTCCCGGGCGAGCGTCGGCTCCGCTACGAGGTCAACGTCGACGACATCATCACGCCCGGCGACTGGGTGGACCGTCCGGACCCGCTTTTTTACATCACCGCGCGGTACCGCCGATCCATCGAACGGATGGTCATGCGGGCGCCCGAGCAGTACCTGTGGATGCACCGCGCCTGGAAATCGCGCCCGAGATTCGAGAAATCGGGCAAGCCGTTCCCCGGTTCGCTCCGGGCCAAGCTCGAGGACCTGCCCTGGATGACCCAGGCCTCGCTGGACCGGATCCTGTCCCGCTCGGGGCAGGACACCGCGGATTTTGCCGGTTCGAGCCGGCCCTGAACTCACCGAGCATTGACCCGACCCGACCCGCCGCCCATACTCGCCGGGCGATTTCCCGCCCGCCCGAACCCCGCGCCGCCTCTTTGGAGCACTCCCCGCTTGGCCTCTGGACGTCAACTCATCCTGCTCAACAGCCCCAAGGAGAACGAGACCGCCTCTTCGCTGGGAATCAAACACGACCTGCTCAGGGCCCTCGAGGTCCTCAACACCTCGCCCGACGGCACGACTGAAACCGGGGGCACGGTCGCTTACGGGCCGGGCATCACCGTCGAGTTCCCCATGGTTGACGACAAGGACGAGGTCTTCCAGGCGCTGATCAGCATCACGGACGACGACATCGCCTGGTCTGTCCTGGGCCGGATGTGCCAGCGGCACGGCTGGGCGCTGATGGACCCCGACTCGGGGCGCACCTTCACCGGGTGACCGGCCCGGGCGCGGCCCGGGCCGGCACAGGCGCCTCGCACTTGCGGCCTGTCTCCTGCGGCGCGACACTTGGCGCTCACCCGTTCATCGGACCGCATCAACCCGGAGAGCAAAGCATGCGTTGGATCGTACCTGTTGCCAGAGTATCGTTGCTGTGCGCGGCGCTGACCGCGCCCCCCGCTTTGATGGCGCAGCTGCCGCGCGATCCCAACCCGGCGCTCGAGTCCCGGGTTGTCTACCAGGGTCGGATCCTGCCCGGTGGGCAGTACGACCCGGACGTGCCCACGCCCGAGTCCATCCTCGGGTTCCGCGTCGGTGCGCGCGCGGCGACGCACGAGCAGATCGTCTCGGTCATGACCGCGCTGGCGCAGTGGAGCAACCGGGTGCAGCTCATCAAGATGGGCGAGACGTTCGAGGGGCGCGAGCTCATCGCGGTTGCGATCTCGTCACCCGAAAATATCCGCCGTCTCGACGCGATCAAGGCGAACCTCGCGCTGCTTGCGGACCCGAGGGATCAGCAACCCGCCGAGATCGACTCGCTCGTCGATCGCCTCCCGGCGGTCGCGTGGTTCGGGTGCTCGATCCACGGCGACGAGACCTCCCCGGGCGACAGCGCCGTCGTCACCGCGTACCACCTGGCGGCGTGCCTCGACCGTGACGTCACCGAGATGCTCAACGACCTGGTCATCGTCATCGACCCGATGATGAACCCCGACGGGCGGGACCGGTACCTCAAGATGGCGCGCGAGAGCCGCTCGGCGGCGCCCAACGTCGACGGGCAATCGCTCTTGCACACCGGGTACTGGCCGTACGGCCGGACGAACCACTACGGCTTCGATCTCAACCGCGACTGGATCCTGGGGGTCAACCCCGAGACGCGCGCCCGGCTGCGGACGTTGCTCGGCTGGCGTCCGCTGATTTTCATCGATGCGCACGAGATGGGCCCGCTCGACACCTACCTGTTCTCGCCGTCACGCGAGCCGCTGAACGTGTTCCTCCCCGAGAAACGCAAGCAGTGGTGGGATGTCTTCGCCAAGGATCAGGCGCAGGCGTTCGACCGGTTCGGGTGGACGTACTACACGGGCGAATGGAACGAGGAGTGGTACCCGGGGTACTCCAGCTCGTGGGCGGGGTACCGCGGGGCCGTGGGGATCCTCTACGAGCAGGCGGGGTGGACCGAGGACGGGGTCCGGATGCCCAACGGGCAGATCAACACCTACGCCGAGGCGGTGCACCACAATGTCGTCTCGATGCTGGCCAACATCCGTTCGCTGCACCAGAACCGGGCGGTGTTGATGCGCGAGTTCGTCCGCGAGCGCCGCGACAACGTCTCGAGCGACGGCAAGGTCCCCCTGACAACGTGGGCGATCATCCCCGGCGCCAACCGCTCGCGGCTGCTCAACTTCCTCGAGCTGATGCGGCTCGAGGGCATCGAGGTTCACGCGGCGAGCCGGGCCTTCACCATCGGCAAGGGGCGTGATCGCCTCGGACGCGACGCCGGCGGCAAGGAGCTGCCCGCCGGGACGCTGCTGATCACGACGCGGCAGCCCGAGGCGCCGCTCGTGGCCGCGATGCTCACGTTCGACCCGCACATGACCGACGAGTTCCTGACGATCGAGCGGCGCGAGCTGCTGCGCAACGGGGGATCGAAGCTCTACGACGTCACGGCGTGGAACACCACGATGATGCAAGACCTGGAGGCGTACGAGATGGACTCGGGCCTCCCGGGGGTCGCCGAGCCGCTCGATGGTGATCGGTTCGAGCCAACCAATATCGGCGTCGACCGGCCCGATGCGCGGGTCGCGTACATCATCGACGGCGCCGACGACAAGTCGCTGGCGGCGGCGGGGCGGCTGATGCAGATGGGCGTCCGGGTGCGTGCGGCCGAGCGCGTGTTCACCTGGAACGGCGTTGAGTTCCCGCGCGGCTCGATCGCGATCACGCGCGACGACAACCGCGAACTCAACGGCGAGCTGGTGCGGCGGATCAACGCGGTCTGCACGGACCTGTCGATCGGCGCCGTCGGCGAGGACTCCGGGCTGGGCGAGGGCAACGAGAACCCGGACCTGGGCGGCGGGTACTTCCATCTGCTCGAGCAGCCTCGGATCGCGGTGCTCGGGCGCGACGGGTTCAGCCCCTACAGCTTCGGCTCGACGTGGTTCACCATCGACCAGCGGCTCGGGATCGAGGCATCGTACCTCGATGCGTCGATGGCCCGGTTCGGCGATCTGCGCCCTTACAACGTGATCATCGCGCCCGACGGGTTCTTCGGCGGCTCGAAGATCGAGGCGATGAGCAAGCCGTTGCGCGCGTGGGTCGAGGCGGGCGGGACGCTGATCACCATCGGGGCGTCCTCCTCTGCGGTCGCGAGCAAGGACTCGAAGCTCACCGGCGCCCGCCTGCTGCCCGACACACTCGGGGACCTCGATCCCTACGAGCTGGCCGTCGTCCGCGCGTGGTCGGCGACGACCGAGACGGTCAGCGGCGATCGCGTCTGGATGCACGACCCGACGTTGGCCGAGCCGGTGTACCCGTGGGAATCGAACGAGGCGTGCGATGACGACGCGTCGGCGGAGGCGCCAAGCGAGACGGCGCCGAGTCTGGACCGGCCCGATGCCGAGACTCTCGAGCGCCGGGACAAGTGGAACCGGGTCTTCATGCCCCAGGGCGCGATCCTTGCCGGCCGGACGGATGAAAAACACTGGCTGACGAGCGGCCTGGGCGAGTACGTCCCGGTGGTGTACCAGGCCGGCGCCCCGCTGATGGCCAGCGGCGACGTCGAGGCGCCGGTGCGGCTCGGCTATCTCGAGACGGTCGAGGGGGCGCCGGCCCGGCGGCTGGGCTGGTCGCTCCTCCCCGAGGGCGCCGGGATCCGGCTGCGGATGAGCGGCCTGCTCTGGCCCGAGGCGGCGATGCGGATCGCCAACAGCGCCTATGTCACGCGCGAGCGGGTCGGCAACGGGCAGGTGATCTGCTTCGCGGATCAGCCCAACTTCCGTGGGGCGACCCGCGGAACGGAGCGGCTGCTGACCAACGCGATGATCCTGGGCCCCGGGATGGGCGCCAGCCACCCCGTCAAGCCCTGAACGGCGCCGGCGCGGACAACATGATGAGCCGGCCCGTTTTACGCCGATATCCCGGGTATGTCGGGATTCGCTGCGCCAACCCGGAGCCTCTGTGGCTGGATGATGCTCTTGGCGATCGGCGCCGCCATCGGGCCCCGGGCCGGAGCGCAGGTCGATCGCCCCGAGGCGTCGGGGCGGGTGGTGCGCGAGTTCGACTTTGACGAGCGCGCCTTCAACCTCGACCCGGTCCCGATGAACTGGATCCGGGCGCACCACGTCGAGGGCGTGCGGAACCGCCCGGGGTTCCCCAACTGGAACCACAGCGCCTTCAGCGACCGGTTCGCCCACAGCGGGAAAGAATCCTTCATGCTCCCGATCAGCGGCGGGAGTGTCTCGGCGCGGCTCGTCAGCGGCGTCATCGCGGCGATCCCGGGCAGCGACTACCAGATCGCTGCCTTTGTGCGCACGCAGGGGCTCCATCTCGCGCGGGCGCGGCTCGTGGCGCGGCTGCTCGACGCCGACGGGAACGCCATCGAGGGGAGTGAGGCCGACACCGGGCTGCTGCTCGCCGAGACCGGCTGGATCCCGGTCGAGGCACAGCTCACGGGCGACTTCCCGAACGCCGCGTGGGTCCAGATCGATCTGGAGGTGCTCCAGCCGGAACAGTTCCCGCACGATGCGAACGCGACGACGATGCCCTTCGTGGCGCCGCACGTTGTCCACGAGGAGGACATGAGCGGGGCGGCGTGGTTCGACGACATCACGGTCCGGCACATCCCGCGGCTCGAAGTCGAATCGAGCACCCCGACGAACATCTTCGTGGCGCCCGAGCGGCCCGAGTTCCGGTTTACGCTGCGCGACCTGACGGGCGACGCGCTCGTGGGCGAGCTGACACTGACCGATCCAACCGGCGCCGTGGTCGAGCGTGACACGCTCACCACACCGGCGGGCGGCGGCGAGATCGTCTGGTCGCCCGAGCCGTCCGGGTTTGGGTGGCGGCGCGCACAACTTGACATTGTCGCCGACTCGGTGGTGCTCCAGAGCGCCTCGGTCTCGTACTGTTGGGTCCCGCCCGTGACGGCGAGCGAAGATGGGGCGGGCCGGATCGGGTTGATCGCTGAGACCACGCCGCCTGACCGGACGGCGCTGCTGCCCGAGATCGCGCGGCGTGTCGGCGCCGGCGCCGTGACACTCACGGTGTGGGACGAGTGGATGGACTCGGGCAGCGCGCTGTCGATCGCGTCGGCGATCGAGCCGGCGGTCGATGCGCTGCTCGACGACGATCGGATGACGACGTTTGCGCTGCGCGACGTGCCAGCCAGGGGCGATGCGGCGATGCTTGTCGGCCGGCGGCTGATCGATCTGCTGGGGCAGGAAGACCTGTGGGACATCGCCCTCGATCCGCTCGTGGCGCGGTTCGGGCAGCGCGTCCACGCGTGGCGCCTCGGCGCCAGCGGGGACCGGGACATTGTGTGGATCAGCGGCGTCGCCCGGGCGCTGGCGGTGAGCCTCGACCGTCTGTCGCGCTATGCGCCGGCGCCGATCTGGATCCTGCCCGTCGACGCGGACCAGCGGATCGACCCGGCGCTGCGGGCGGCGAACGGGTTCAGCGTTCGTCTCCCGCTGGCGGCGCCCAACGAGGCGATCGCGCCGCTGGTCGAGCGATGGGCCGACGACGAGAGCCCCGGCGCCGAAGATGGCGGCCATCGCGAGGATGTCGAGTTCGTCATCGAGACGCTCCCGCACGAGACCTACGGGCTCGGGCAGGGCGCCGTGGCGCTGGCGCAGCGGGCGATCCTGGCGTGGAGCGCCGGGGCCCGGCGGCTGTCGATCGAGCAGCCCTGGACGCACACGGGCAAGGCGCCCGGGCAGATCGATCCGTGGCCCGAGCTGGCCGTGTGGCGGACGCTGGGTGAGCGCCTTTCCGGGAGGCGGTTCGCGGGCGAGCTGCCGATCGCCGATGGCGTCCGGGCCCTTATCCTCGTCGACCCGAGCGGGTCGCGCTGCGCCGTCGCGGCGTGGAACGAGCGTGCGCCGACGGACGAAGCGGTCATCAAGCTGTACCTCGGCGATGCGCCGATCACGCGGGTGGGCGTTTACGGCAACGAGACACCCGTCGAGATGGTCGACGGGATCCACACGGTCCCGCTGACGGATTCGCCCGTATTCATCGAGGGTGTGGACCCGGGGTTGATCCTCCTGCACGCCGGGTTCCGCGTTGAGCCGGCGTTGATCCGCTCTTCGGCCAAGGTGCACACGGTGGACATTGTTCTGCGCAACCCCTTCCCGACGTCGATCTCGGGCCGGTTCCGGGTTGTCGAGCCGGCCGACTGGACGATCAACCCGCGCGTGCACCGCTTCAGCATCTCGCCCGGCGCCGAGCAGCGGTTCCCGGTAGAGGTCACGTTCAGCATCGGCGAGCTCGCGGGCGTCAAGCCGGTGACGCTGGATGTCGAGCTGGCTGCGGCGAAGGCGTATCCGCGGATCACCCTGCGTTCGAGCGTCGAGGTCGGGCTGAGCGAGCTGGACATGTCGCCGACGGTCTTCGTGGACACCGGCAACGACCGCGTGCTGGTGACGCTCCGGATCACCAATCTCGGCGACCGTGCGAAATCACTCGACGCGTACGCGATGGCGCGGGGACGGCCCAGGCAATCGGCGACGGTCAGCAAGCTGGCGCCCAACGAATCGACGATCCGCAAGTTCATCTTCCGCGGCGGGGCGGCGGCGATGCGCGGGCAGTCGATCCGCGTCGGGCTGCTGGAAATCGACGGCCCGGGGCGGCTCAACGGGGTGATCGAGGTGCGCTGAGGCGCCCCGTTCAGGTTCCCAGGACACCATGGGCGATGAGCGCGGCGTGGATCTGCGGCGCGGTTTCGATGGATGGGTCGATCCGCTGCGCGCGCCAGCCGATGGCGAGGGCGGTGTCGATGTTCTCCTGCTTGTCGTCGAAGAACAGGATGGCGTCGCCCGAGGTGTTCAGTTGTTGCTCGAATGCTCGGTAGATGGCCTCGTCGGGCTTGGCCAGCCCGAACAGGTGCGAGGCGCCGCGGTGTTCGAGCGCCTCGATCGCCGGGTACCGGCCGCCCCCCCCGCCCAGGAGCTGCGCCCAGTGGACGTCGTTGGTGTTGCTCAGGCAGGCGACGGCGCAGCTGGGGCGCTGGCGGAGCGCCCGGATGATTGCTCCGACGCCGGTGTACTCGCCCAGGATCCACGCCCGGTGGACGCGCTCGAACTCCTGCTCGGAATACAGGCCGTTGACGCCCGCCGAGAGCGCGGCGAAGAACGCCTTGCCGTCGATGGCGCCGACGGTCAGGTCGTGGACGAGCTTCGACTTCTCGTCGATCGAGTCGGGGGTGATGTCGCCGGTGCGCACGTCCAGCCCCGCCGCGGCGCAGCCCTCTTCCCAGCTCGAGCAGATCCGGACGACCACGCCCCCGAGATCGAAGCAGGCCACCTTGACGGGCGGATCGACGCTGGCGCCGAGATGGGCTCGATGGTCAGTGGTTGGCATTGCTTGATGTGCTCATGATTTCCCGCATGATCTCGGTCGCGAATGAGCCCTTGGGCAGCTCGAATCGGCAGCGGAGGAAGGGGCCGATCTCGTCGACGCCCGGCTCGACCCGCGGGTCCATCAGCGGCGCTCGCAGGGCCTTGCGGGCCCCGGCGATGGGCTGGCGCGTCCGCGACTCGAACCGGGCGACGTGTTCGAGCGTCACGCCGGTATCGTTCAGCGCGGCCCGCTCGGTCTCGCCGGTTTCGCCCAACGCCGTGGTCATCTTCGAGCCCCAGATCGGCCCGGTCGGCGAGATCTTCAGCTCGGCCAGCCTGGACTGCGTGTCGGGGGCGGTCAGCGTCGGGGCGTCGACGGCAAAGACGGCGCCGTTGCGCTGTTTCATCGCGAGATCGCCCTCGCGCAGCGTCGCCAGCAACCCGGCTTCGATCCGCAGGTCGAGGACACGGTTGAAGACGGCGGACTGGAACGCGGTCACCCAGAACCGGCGCTGGGTCATGTCGATCGTGCCGATGGCTCGGTCGGCGCCCGCGCCGTCGATCAGGGCGCGCAGGGCCTGCCGCTCGGCGCGGGCCGTTTTGGGAAAGAGCGCCATGGCGCCGGCGAAGTCGCCCCGGGCATAACGCTGCCTGGCCTGCTCGTCGCCCCGGTTGTCGGCGCCGGTCGGTCCCAGCAACAGATCAAGCGAAGCGGATGCTTCGCCGAGCAGCTCGGCCCTGCCCAGCAGGTGGTTTCGCGCGGTCGAGCCGAACCGCTGCTCGCCGGCGCGGTTGGCGAAGCCGGTGGTCGCCAGCATCTCGAGTGTCCGGCGCGCGTCCTCGGCGCTGGCCGGATCGCACGCGCGGATGGTGATGGTGAACCGGTTGCCGAGCAGGTGCCCGACGCGGAGCTTGTTGGCGTGCCAGCCGGCGCGGAGCGTGGTCAGGCGTTCGTCGTGGACCTCGGTGGGCGTCGAGTCGTCGTGCCCGGGCAGGTGCACCGAGAGCCACTGGCGGGTGACGGCGCGCTTGTCCTTCATCCCGGCGTACCCGATGGCGCCGCGGCGGACGCCGAAGCGCCTGGCGACGATGCCGATCGCCTGGGTGGTGGTCAGGTCTCGTTTTTCGATGAAGAGGTACAGGTGCTCGCCCTGTCCGACGGGCTCGTAGCTCGGGAGTTCCTCGACGATGAAATCCTCGGCGCGCTGTTTGATGACGCCGCCGACACCCGGGATGTCGCCGGTCAGCAGCGCGCCCACGGGCTGGCTTGTCAGCCATTGGGGCATGACCGCGGAGGCGTCGGCGTTGTTGATCGTGCCCGGCATCGGTCAGGTCAGATCGCTCTGGGCGCCCTCGAGGACGTGCTCTTCACAGTAGATCGGCGCATCGTTGGCGATGCCCAGCGCGATCGCGTCGCTTGGGCGGGCGTCGATGTGCAGGACCTCGTCGCCCGAGCCGGTGCGGATGTCGATGGTCGCGAAGAAGGTGTGCTCGGAGAGATCGCAGATCGTGACGGATTCGAGCTCGCCGCCCATCGCCTCGATCACGCTCGCAAGCAGCTCGTGCGTCTGCGGGCGTTTGACGCGCTGGCCCTTCATCCGCCGTTCGATGGCCTGCGCTTCGGGGAGCCCGATCATGATGGGAAAGGTGCGGTCGCCATCGATCTCGCGGAGTTCGATGAGCTGGTGGTCCTTCAGCTCGTGGATCAGGATCCTGGATAGCTCCATGCGCAGCGGCATCTGTTCGATCTCCTCTCTGAGGCGTCAGCCGTGCGGAGGCCGGCCGACGCCTATGCTACGCCCGCACACTGCCCCCAGGCTCGGCTCCCGGGCGCCCAACCGGCGCCGCGCAGGCCCAGGCCGGTTCCGCCCATGAAAACACGCCTCGTCATCGTGCTGGTCTTCGTCGGGTTCTTCGCGTTTGTCGGCGTCATCGCGGTGGCGCGAGTCAGTCAACGCGAGCACGCGCGGGTGGAGACGGCTGCTGTCGAGGCGATCCCGGTCCGCCTGGCGCCCTTGCAGACGGCGCCCTATTCGCTATTCGAGCGGCTCTACGGGCTGATCGAGGCTCGGGCGACGGTGGATATGAGCTTCGTCATCGCCGGCCGGATCAGCCTGCTGGGCGCCGGCGCGACGGCGGAGAACCCCAAGACGATCGACGAGGGCGTCCGGGTCAAGCGGGGCGACCGGCTCGCGGTGATCGACCCGGATCGCTACGAGGCGGGTGTGAAGTCCGCGCACGCCGAGCTCAGCCGGGCGGAAGCGACGCTCGCCCGGACCGATGCGCAGATCGAAGAGGCGCAGGTTCTCGAAGCTGACCTGCTCGACGAGCTGGAGCGGACACGGACCGCGCTCGGTCGCGGCGCCGGCACACAACGCGACGTCGAGCGGGCCCAGCGCACCGCCGAGGCGGCGACCGCCCGGGTGCACAGCATCGAGGCGCAGCGGCTGGCGGACATCGCCCGGATCCGCGCCGCCGAAGCCGGGCTGGCGACCGCCAAGGCGCGGCTCGATGACGCCACACTGCGGGCGCCGTTCGACGGGGTGATCTCGGCGCTCCACGCCGAGCCCGGGGAGACGGTCTCGCCCGGCGCGGTGGTGGTGTCGATCATCGACGACCGCTCGGTCCGGCTCCGCGCCGGGATCGTCGAGCGCAAGGCGCCGCTGATCAAGAACGGGCAGCCGGCGCAGATCACCGTCCGGGCGCTGGAGGGGCAGGCGGCGCTCGTGAGCGCGGGCATCCCGGAATCCATCAGCGGCGTCGTGACGCTCGTCGCGCCCAGCGCGGACCCGACGACGGGCCTCTTCGATCTGGAGATCACGATCGACAACGACCCCGACTCCGATTCGGGCGGGCGGGGGTGGCTGCGCCCGGGCATGATCGGGCGGGCGGCGATCCGGCTGGCGCAGCGGGAGCTGATGCTGGTCCCCGAGGAGTGCGCGCTGGACCTCGACGGGCAGCTCTACGTCTATCTGGCGCAGCGAACCGGCGACGGCTCACTCGTCGCGGCGCTGACGCCGATCGACCCGATCGCCAGCGACGACCGGTACTACCTGCTCGAGACCCCGCCCAAGGGTGAGGGGCTGGTGGTCGAGGGGCAGACGATGTGCACCGACGGCGCGCTCATCCGCATCGCCGATGACGCGACGGCCAGCCGCTGATTCATCTAATCCGAGACCGTCGAGCCCGGGCGGCCGTGGTAGTGCTCGCGCACCGCGTGGAGCACCTCGCCCAGGGACATCGGCTTGACGCCCTCCCGGCGCCGGCGCTGCCCAAGCCGGTACATCAATCTCCACTGCCCGAAGAGCACGCGGTACGCCCACAGGATCGATCGGCGCGGGTCGTACATGTTCGTGGACTCGCTCATGGTTCCGTTGAGCTCAACGATCGCGAAATCCTCGCCCCGGCGCAGCGCTTCGTCCGAGACGTACCGGAGGTCGAACCGCCCGAAATCGAACCCGCCCGGGAACCCGCGGACGATCGAGTCGATGCGCTCGGTCAGCGCATCGGTGATCAGGTCGGCGCCGTCGAGGAACATCGTGCCCTGGCTGTGGTTGCCGGCCTCTGCAAGCCGCAGCGTCTCGCCCTTGTCGAGGACACGGTCGAGCTGGCTCTCGAAGCGCTTGCAGAAGATCTTCGCCTGCATTCGGTACCGCTTGTGGCGCCAGATGAGGCGTTCGAGGGTCTGCTCCCCGTCGCCGGTGATCACCGGGAACTCTTTTTTCGTGATCGAAAGGATCCCGCCGGCGAGGCCCGAGTCGCTCTCCGGTTGTTCGCTCCGGCGCGCCCAGAGGATGCCGACCTCGTGCGGGCCCGGGTGGTACCCCTGCACGACCACGTCGCGCGTCATGTCGTCGAAGTACGCCCGCACCTCGTCTGGCGAGTGGGCCAGCTTGACCGCGTGACCGCGTTGCGACTGATCGGGCTTGAGGATGACGGGGTAGCCGCCGAACCTGTGCTCGGTGCGGACGATCTCTTCGACGCGCGTGGCGCGGTCCTCGGGATCGGGGCCTTCTTCGAGGAACGCGGTGGGCGAGATCCATCGCTCGGCGCCGGCGTCGAGCAGCCCCTTGATGATGGTCCACTTGCTCTCGCCGACGACGCCCCCGCCGTGGGGAACACCCGGGTTGAGACAGGTGAAGGTCATGGGCCCGCCGCGCCTGAGCGAGGCAAACAGAACGTACACGCCCAGCGGCGCGTAGAAGAGCCACGACGGCCAGAACTCGGGCCGGAGGACGCGCTGCGCATTGGCCAGCAGGCGCCGGCGCCCGGTCCAGGTGAGCGACGACGTGACGATGCGCACCACGATCAGGATCAGCACGAGCGCGGCGATGACCGACAGCGGACCGCCCAGCGTTTCGTGGAAGACCCCGAGCAGCCGGGGCCCGGCGAGGATTGCGACGAGCATCAGCGTGGGTGTCCACAGCACCGCGGCCAGGACCGCCCAGAACAGGAAGTGGTGGGTCCGTCGCGAGAGCATCCCGGCGGCGAGGTACGTCGGCAGGCGGGTGCCCGGGGCGGCTCGCGCGATGAAAACCGCGGCGATGGTGTGCTTGTCGAACCACCGCCCCCACCGGTCGAGCGAGCCCTCGGGGAGCCACTGGCGGATGAGGGGCCAGTGCAGCGCCGGGCGCCCGACGAAGCGGCCGATGGTGTACAGGGCGCCGTCGCCGAGCGTGATGCCGACGAAACAGCCGATGAACCCGACACCGAAATCCAGCCGACCCGACGCGATGAGCAGCCCGACGGCGATAACGGTGGCGTCCTCGCTGATGAACGTCGCGAGGATGATGAGCAGGATGATGATCGACCAGTGGGTGCCGCGGACAAGCTCGAAGGGCCCGAGGTGGCCGATCTCGTCGGCGGGGTTGACCGGCGCAAAGTCGGCGACGCCGACGGGCACCGGGACACCCGGCTGCTCGTGCCGGTCGAAGAACCCGGTGAGCAGGTCTGTTGTCTGGCGGAGCCTGGCCTCGCGCTCCGCCGGCGAGCCGGTGATCCCGCCGAAGGGGAAGAAGTGGCTGGCGTCGAGCATGACGAGCCGGCTGGGCCCGATCAGCCGGTGTGATTCCTCGGCGCACCACGCGGGCACGAGCGGGTCGTGCCGTCCCTGGAGGATGAGCGTGGGCGTGCGCAGCCGCTGCATGATCGCCCGGAGCGGGCGCTGGTCGGTGTCGCAGAAGTTTCGGATGAACCCGTGGCGCATGCCGCGCGAGCCGAGCAGGCCGAAGTGCGGGAGAAGCTCGGGCAGCACGAAGACCCCGGCGTAGCCGATCGCGTACTTGACGTGCTCGAAGTGGTAATCGCCCGAGCCCTCGGCTTCCTGGACGCCGATCGAGCCCATGAGGGTCATCGTCGCGGCGCGCTCGGGCGCCAGGTCGGCGATCCCGATCGCGCTGCCCCCGCCCTGCGACCACCCGACGATGTGCGCGCGGTCGATGTTGAGTTGGTCCATCACCGCGATCGTGTAGCGGGCGTTGGCGATGATCGAGTAGTCGTCGACCCACGCGTCGGAGCGGCCGAAGCCGGGGAAGTCGATCGCGATCGTGTCGTACCCGCGGTCGGCCAGGTGTGGCGCGAGCCTGGCAAAGTCGAGAGCGCCGCCCGAGGGTGAGCCGTGGAGCAGGATGACCGGGACTGGCTCGGTCGTCGGCGCCGACGATTTCCAGCGCAGCAGCGAGATCCTGACCTGCTCGTTGTTCTCCGGGCCCGCGTCGCGCATCTCGGGAACGAGAAAATCCAGCCGTTCGGCGGTCGGGGCCCACCTGGCGTCGCGCGGCGTCCACGAATCCGCCCCAGAGAGCCGCACGAAGATGTTGGAAGCCAGCAGCAGGATCAGGTAGGAAAGGATCCACCACCGCCGTCGCTTCGCCCAGCGCGCGAGACGGCGGATCACAGCGACTCTCCGGCGGCGGGTGCGGCGGTCGTCCCCGCTTCCGGCTGCGCCTTGCACTCGATGTCGCCCCGGACGCCGGCGACCGTGCGCACGCCCTCGATGATGTCACGGTGGTTCGCGCAGCGGGGCGCCTTGTGCTGCCCGCCCAGCTTGCCCACCGACTGCATCCAGCGGTGCAGCGCGCCGGCCGGCAGCGGTGTGATCGTCGGCGGCGCCATGCCCAGGTCGTCGGTGCGCTTGGTGGTGTAATCGACGTTCTGCGACTTGATCGACCTGTCGAACGTGTCCCGGAACTCGGCTAACTGTTGTGGGTTCTCGGGTGACCATTCCACCGCGAGCTCCAGCCCGGCGCGGCGGGCGCCCTCGGGGTAGACCGGGGCGGCGGTGAACTCGCCGATGCTGACGCCGACGGCGCGGGCCGCCTCGACCACGGCGTTTTCGATGTGTTCGACGATGATGTTTTCGCCGAAGGCGTTGATGAAGTGGCGGTGTCGTCCGACGATGCGCAGCCGGGGCGGGCCATTGGGCGGGATCGTGTCGAACTCGACGACGTCGCCGATGATGTACCGCCAGAGCCCGGCGCAGGTGCTCATCACCACGACATAGCGCTGCCCGCGTTCGACCTCGTCGCAGGCGAAGGCGCTGGGTTCGGGCGAATCGATCTCCTCGAGCGGGACGAACTCGTAGAAGATCCGGTGGTCGATGTTCAGGCGCAGCCCGGGGTCGCCCGGGGTGTCCTGCGTCGCGATGAAGCCCTCGCTGGCCGGGTACACCTCGAGACGCTCGGGGATGTCGTCGCCCCCGGGATCGCCCGACCACAGCGCGCGGACACGCGGCTCGAAGGGCGCGTACTTGACGCCCCCGTGGACGAACAGCCGGAGCCGGGGCCAGAGGTCGCGCACAGACGTCGCGTCGGCGCCGGCCTCGTTCGCCATCTCGAGCAGGCGCTCGAAGAGGACCGAGGCCCACGACGGCATCCCGCTGATGAACCGGACGTCAGCGCGGAGGCACACGCGGGCCATCGCGTCGATCTTGGCGGGCCAGTCGGACATCAGGGCGATCTCGCGCCCGGGCAGGTGGGCCGCCGAGATGGGCCACTTGATCATCGGGGTGACGACACCCGAGAGGTCGCCCGTGCGCACGCCCCGGTCGTTGGTCTCGAGCGCCGTCGACCCGCCGAGGAACAGGAGCTTGCCGCCGAAGAGCTCGGACAGCGAGCACCCGCGACGGGCGTAATGGGCGAAGATATCGAGCCCGGCCTTGCGGTTGTGGGCGAGCATCTCGTCGGAGACGGGGATGAACTTGTCGCCGGCGGTGGTGCCGCTGGTCTGCGCCCAGTTCCAGACGACGCCGGGCCAGAGCACGTTTGGCTCGGCCTCATCGCGCATGCGCGCGAGCATCGCGCGGTAGGCCTCGATGTCGGTGATCGGGACGGCCTGGCGGTACGCGCGGAGCAGGTCGGGGTCGTCGAGGGCCGCGATCCTGGCGAAGCCGTGCGAACGCCCGAACTCGGTGTCCGCGGCCCGGGTGAGGAGCCACCGGAGCTGGCGCCTCTGGATTCGACCGGCGCCGAGCGCCCATCGTTGCGAGTCGTTGAGTTCGTCGATGCGGAGCCTGAGCCAGGCGTGCAGACCCGCCCCGATGAGGGCGGTCCAAGCCATCACGCGACCTCCTGCCTCGTGGTCGAAGAATAGAACGGATCAAACTCGCACAGGAAGTCATCGATCGCCTTGGTGAACGCGGCGGGCTGCTCGATCTGCGGCGCGTGGCCGGTGTTTTCGAGCCACTGGATGCGCGCGTTGGGCATGAGGTCGTTGAACTCTTCGGCGACGCCCGGGGGCGTCACCGTGTCGCTCTGCCCCCAGAGGAGCAGGGCCGGCGCGGTGATCTCCGCGAGGTGCGCGGAGAGGTTGTCGCTCTTGGCGCTCTTGGAGAGCCGGACCAGCGCGCGCGCGGCGCGGCGGTTGGAGAGTTCGATGTACACGCGATCGACGATGCCGTCGGGGATGTTGGCCGGGTCGCTGAAGAGCTCCTCGATCTTCATCTGGAGCCAGTCCCGGCTCGGGCGGTGCTGTGCGGTGCGTCCGACGACGATCTCGCGTTCAAAGAGGCCCGAGGACCCGGCGAGCACGATCCCGCGGACCGCCTCGGGATGATCGAGCGCCAGCCGAAGCGCGAGGTGGCCCCCGAGCGAGTTGCCGACGTAGATCGCCGGCCCGTCGATGAGCTGCGACAGCTCGCGCTTGACCATCGCGGTGACCGCGTCGATCGAGCAGAGCTTGTGCGGGAGCTCGGCGAGGGGGAACTCGAGCATGATGCACCGGGCGCGCTTCGAGAGGGTCTCGACGGCGGGGATCCAGTGTTCGTTGAGGCCCAGCAAGCCGTGGAGGAAGACCAGCGGCTCACCGGAGCCGACCTCCTCAACGGTCAGGTGGAAGCTGTCGAGGGTCGGATGCTCCACGCACGACCGCTGAGCCGCCTCGCCAAAGATGGCTCGAACGCTGCTGGTTGGTGGCTCGGTTTCGGGCAACGGTGTGAAACTCCCAACGGCGTGCGGACAGGGGTCCATGGGCGCACGACAACGCCCGGTGAAACGGCGTCACCGATTCTCAGGGGTGATCGTATCGGGGTGGCGGACCCATCGCCACCACCGGGCGCGGGAAGCTTTGGGCTTCCGCACGGTGCATGGACAACCGCGAGGATCCGCTCAGGCGGCCTTCCGGCGGGGGGTGAACGCCTTGACGCAGTTGCCGCCGCTCTTTCGCGCCACCCGCATCGCCGAATCGGCGGCGTGCAGGAGATGCTCGAACCGTGTGAAGACCCCCATGGTCTCGGGATCAAGGGCGGCGACCCCGGCGCTGACCCGAACATCCAGCGTCCCAGGCGAGGCGTCGCAGCCGGTCATGTCCAGCGGCGTCTGGTTGATCGCCTTTCGGAACTCCTCGGCGTCCCGAGCCGCCTCGGCCCTGGCGGCGCCGACCTCCAGCACGCCGAACTCGGCCCCGCCAACCCGGGCGACCAGCCTCCGGCGTGAATCAAACGTCTTGACGAGTTGATCGGCGAAGCGCTGGAGCACGACATCGCCCACGTCGCGGCCGAGCTGGTCGTTGATTTCTCCGAGGCCGTCGATGTTGATCATCATGATCGCGAACTCGGTGTCGGGCTCGGTGGCGGCGATCTCGAACTGCGCCCGGACATCGTCGGTGAACCTGCGCATGGTCGCCACGCCGGTCAGCTCATCGATCGCCACGCTCTGTTCGAGCAGCGCGTTCCTCCTGGCGGCCTCCTCGACCTCCTTGTCGTTGCGCAGCGCCATCTCGACGAGGTGGTCGTTGGCCTTTTCGATGATGCTCTTGGCGTCGGGGAACTTCCCGCCGGGCAGCTCCAGGAGCTTGGCCACTTCCTTCGCGCCCTTGACAATATCCGCGAGCAGCTCCTCGGCGTGCGTGTTGGGGATGCTGAACCACTGCTCGCACCGGTCGAGGTACTGCTGCATGGGCTTGACGGGCTCGTCGGTCATCAGCGTCGCCGCCGCGAGGTTGCCGATGCTCACGCACTGGACGATCGCGACGTTCTCGGGGGGGGCCGTCGAGGGCTGGGCGTGGTGCTTGATGCACATCATCATGGGCTCGGGCAGGCGCCACCTCGACGCGAGCATCGACCCGACGAGCGGGTGCGAGATCTCGAGCTCCTCGAGCTCGGCCCGGAGCAGGCGCTCGTGCGGGACCGAGTTGACGAGCTGCGCATACGACGGGCCGATCGCCGAGTTGAGCGCGATCATCCCGATGTCCTGCATCAACCCGCCGAGGAAGGCCTCCTCGGGGTCGGCGACCTTCGTCGCGTCGGCGATGATGCGCGAGGCGACGCCGGAATACAGCCCCCGGCGCCAGTAGGTGTCGTAATCAAAGTCCTCTTCGGAGGCGTCCTTGACGGCCGAGACGAGCGAGAAGCCCAGCGCGAGTGTCTTGACCGCGTTGAGCCCGAGCATGATCTGCGCCTGCGCGAGCGTCGTGCAGGGCTTGCTCAGCCCGTAGAAAGCGGAGTTGACTGTCTTGAGGATCTTGCCCGCGAGCCCCTGATCGTTCTGGATCGTGGCCGCGAGCTGCGCCATGGTGAGATTCTCATCCGCGGTCAGCTCGATCACCTGGAGCGCGATCGCCGGCAGCGACGGGATCTTTGGGCAGGCGAGCACCTTTTCGAGGAGCCGTTCGTTCAACTGGGGTCACCTCTGGCATGCGTCCGGGCGAAGTATGAACAACCGGGGCCCGAGATGAGCCGCCGCGGTCTGCCTCGTCATCGTCACGAGTTGCGGCGCACTTGACGCATTCGGGATCGCCCCGGCGTTATCCCTGACCGAAAAGCGCCGTCATCGATGGCGGCTCGCGTCCGAGAACCCACCGCAGGCACGACGCGAGGAAGAGGTTGGCGCGGTGGCGCGTCTCGACCTCGTCCTCACCGGCGATCGCCCCGGGGTCGATCCCGCCTGAACGCTCGATTTTTCGGAGCAGGGTGAGCGTCGCGGCCCGGATCCGCCAGACTTCCGGCCCGGTGTGATCGGGCCCCGGGTCCGGCTGCAACCGCCCCGCCGCCGGGTCGAAGCCGAGCACCGGCGCCTCGGGATCAGCCCCGGCCGGCGCTCGCAGGTCCGGGCGATGCCCCGTCTCACTGAGCGTCACCCACTGGAACCGGAGGACGACGTCCATCGCGTCGCGCCCGGCGTCGAGCGACCCGATGGCGGTGTCCATCTCGTCCCAGAGCGCCGGGTGCGGGTCGGCCTCGGTCAGGGTGTGCCGAACGAGATCGGCGAGGTACAGCGCCGCGTGGTGCGCAGGGAGGCTCTGGTAGATCGACCGGGGTCTGCGGGCGAGGTCCCACTCGGTCAGGATCGCGAGCGAGTCGTTGGGCTTGATGATGGCGACGATCTGCCCCCGATCGAGGACCTCGAAGCCGCCGGAGAAGGCGCCCCGCTCGCGCCGGGCGCCCTTGGCGAGGCCACGGATGACGCCGTGCGCTTTGCCGAAGACGGCGACGGTCTGGCTGGTCTCGGAGTAGGGCCAGTGCCGGAGGACATAAGCATCGTCGGTGATCGTTGGCACGCGGGTCAGCGTACCGGAGTGGCGCGGGCGTTGGGACGCGCCGTTGGATTTTCCGCAATGCGCGTTTGAAGAACCGAGGGGTTGGAGTTCCCCGGATTTCTATTATCAGGGTTGATCACTCGCACCCGAGTCGATGCCACAAGACAGAACCTGCCCAAAACGACACCGCCGCCGCGAACCGGGGTTTCCGGTTGCGGCGGCGCGTGTCGTGAGGAGACGCCTGGTTGGCTGGCGTTGGCCCGGCCAACCCAACGAATGCGTCGTCATTGGGATCAGTTGGTCGACGCCACGGGGCCGGCGACCTCGGGGTCGCTCTCGGTGTCGTGCAGGCGGATCTCGACGTTCGGACCATCGACGGGCGCCTTGCGGATCGTGGTGTGCGTCGGGAAGGAGTTGTAGCTCTGCGTGTCGATCTGGAAAGCGGCCTTGTCCTCGTAGTCGGTCTGCTCTTCGCGGTCGGTGATCGAGGCGATGCGGCTCTCGAGCTCGGCCTGCCGCTTGGCCAGCGACGACTTGAACTGGTCGAGGCTGGCGACGTGGTAACGGCTCAGCTCGTCGATGCGCTCCTGGCGATCCTCCATGACGTCGACCATGCGCTCCTTGCGGGCGACGGAGTCGATCTGACGATCGAGCTGCGCCAGCTGCGCCTGGAACTGCGTCTGCTCGGATTCGAGCTTGGTCAGCAGCGAGGTCAGCCGCTTCTGATCGCGCTGGAGGTTGGTCAGGTCGTTGGCGGCGTCGGTGGAACGGGCCTCGTAGGAGCGGACCAGCTCGGTGATGTAGTTCGCCTTGGAGTACGCCTCGTCAACGCTCAGGCTCTCGTCGCCGAAGGCGATGCTGACGGTGCGGTAGGAGCCGTCGGACGCGAACTCGGCGCGGGCCTCTTCGGCGCGGGCGAGGAGCGTGGACAGGTCCTGCAAATCGGCGGAGGCCATCGAGACGACCTTCTCGCTGACCGCTTTTTCGCGCTGGATCTGCCGGACCTGCTCGATGAGCTCGGCGAGCTGCGAGCGGACCTCGGCGATGCGCTTGGGGTACTGCGCCTGGAGGTCGCGGAGCTGCGCACGCAGCGCGACGGGGCTGTCGATATTCGCGTCGATCACGTTGACGATCTTCGTCTGAACCTGGGACCCGAGGGCCATCACGCGGTGCGGACCGGCGATCACGACCGCTCCGCCGGTCACCAGGGCGCCAATCACACCAAGGCGGATCACTGTCTTGCAGATGCCGGCCATGTCATTTACCTCTCTAAACTGTGGTTCCGTCGAGGCCCCGCTCCGAACCGCTCGTCCGGGGCGCTCTCCGGGTCACTTCTTGGGCGGCGCCCCGGGGTGATTTCATCCCAGGGAGGATCGGGCGAAAAAAGTGCGCCCCGAACTATGGCGCCCCGGCTCTGGCCCCGCGTTTCTCCGCGGGTGACTGGAAGCATGAAACCCAACGCCCCGGAGCCCGCACAAGGCGTCCGTGGGGGTCTCCCGTCCCCCATTTGCAAGATTGAGACACGCAATCAGCGGACGCCGGGCGTATCCTGTACGTGTCGATTGATCAGCCTGTCGGTGTTGACGGGCGCCGGTTGCGCTGCAAGTCCCGAGGCCCGGACGCCCGGACAGTGAGCTATCGGACGGGCGGAAACCGGGAACAACTGTCGGGGCGGTCATGCTCAACAATCTCACAACCAACTTCATCGGGAGGCTCCGCTGCCGGGACGAGGCGGCGTGGTTCGAGCTGTGGGAGACGTTCGGGCCGGTGATCCGGGCGCAGCTCTCGAAGTGGGGCAAGGGCCGGATCGGGTCCGAAACGGTCCGCGATCTCTCGCAGGAAACGCTCGCGGCGCTGTCGAACTCGATCGAGACGTACGATCCGAACCGCGGGGCGCGGTTCTCGACGTGGCTGCTGGCCATCGCCAAGCACACGCTCGGTGATGAAATAGACCGTCGGATGGCCCTCAAACGCGGGCGAGGCAAGAAGGCCCTCAACCTCGATGAATCCTGGATGTATGCGGATCATCCCGGCGCCACGTCGCCCGACGGCGAGTACGAAGCGGCGGTGTTCCGGGCCAAGGTGGAGGCGGCGATCCGCATGGTCGAGCGCGGGTGCGATTTTACGGACTTTTCGATCTACCGGATGCGGGTGCTCGAGGGCGTCAGCGGCAAGGACGTCGCCCGACGGATCGGCACAAGCGAGCCGACGGTGAGCCGGCGACTGAGCAAGGTCCGGGACCTGGTCCGCGTCCGGTTGTGCGAGGTCATCGCGACCTACAGCTTCACCGAGGACGAGCACGAAGAAGCCGAGCGAAATGGGCTCGCGCTGAATCCGACCAATGCCGACGACGCCCTCTTTGACGAGGCGATCACCGAGATTTATCACACGCAGCAGGCGCTGCGGCGTCGGGATCAGGCCGAGATGATGGAGTAGCCTGTCCGCAACGATGTACGCCGCCGCCCCCACTCGGGTTCGATCGCGCTCGGCATTGACGGCGATGGAGATTCGGGATGCAGATTCTCTTGGCATTGTTAGCGGCGGCGGCGGCGATCACGCTGCTGGTCGTGGTCGTGGTGTTCATCATCGTGCCGCTCTTCCGGCTCCTCGGGCTGGGCGTGTCGCACCTGTTCCGCTTCGTCGGGGGCGTGATCGGTGACACGCTGCGCCTCGTCGGCGCGGTCATCACCATGGTGATCTTCATCCCCTTTGTTATTTTGAACATCATCATCGGACGCTGGTCCGCCGCCGGGCATTTCGGGCGATCGATCCAGGACGAATGCCAGGCGTTCGGACGCTCGCTGTACCGGGTGTTCATCGGCCATCCGGCGCGGCTTTTGATGCTGCGACCGATGCTCGAAGGCGTCGAGCAGCGCGTGCCGCAGGCGATGGCGAAGGCGCCGGGCGCCGACCGGCCGAGCCGCAAGACGGGCTCGTTCGACGGGTACAAGATCATCGGCTCGCTGCCTTCGGGCGGGTCGGGCGCCAAGCTGTACATCGCCGAGCCGGACGAGCGACGGATGGCGTCGTTCGCGCGGCAGGGCGCGCCGGGCGTCGACCGGGTGATCATCAAGTCGTTCAGCCTCAAGGACGGATCGAGCCTCCCGCAGATCATCCGCGAGAGCCGGGCGCTCGAGGCGGCCAAGAAGATCGGGCTCGTCCTCGAGCACGAGCTGACCGAGCACCGGTTCCACTACGTCATGCCGTACGTTCCCGGCTAGAGCCTCGGGGTCGTCGGGCGGCGCCTGCACGAGCAATCGGGAGGCGCCGGGCTCGATGACGCGCACCTGCGCGAAGCGCTCGGGTACGTCTCGGATCTGCTCAAGACAATCGCCGCCTACCACCGCGCCGGGCTGTGGCACAAGGACATCAAGCCGGACAACATCATCGTCTCCGAGGGCGAGGCGCACCTGGTCGACCTGGGCCTGGTGACGCCCCTGCGCAGCGCGATGACCCTGACGACGCACGGGACGGAATACTTCCGCGATCCCGAGATGGTGCGGATGGCGCTCAAGGGCGTGAAGGTGCACGAGGTCGACGGCGCCAAGTTCGACGTGTTCGCCACGGGCGCCGTGCTCTACTCGCTCGTCGAGAACTCGTTCCCGGCGCACGGCGGGATGTCGCTGCTCAGCAAGCGCTGCCCCGAGGCGGTGCGCTGGGTCGTGCGGCGGTCGATGGCCGAGTACAACCAGCGGTACGCGTCTTCGTACGAGATGTACGCGGACCTCGAGGCGGTGCTCGGCGCCAACGACATGTACGCGGTGATGCCCGCGGACCTGCCCAGCGTCAAGGGCGGCGTCGACGCCTCGGCGCACGACGACCCGACCCCCGACGAGGCCACCCGCGTGATCGCGGCCGGCTCGCCCGGCGTCCCGGCTGACAAACCGGAATCGGCGCCCGCGGCCGAGCGGTTCGCGGCGAACCCCCCAACACCGACACCGACACCAGAAGGCCCCACCGCGCCGGGCGAGCGCGCCAAGCCGAGGCTGTCGCTGGTGAACTGGTGGACGGGCTCGTACGCGCCGCGTCCGGGTCGGCCCGGGCCGGGAAACCCGGTGGCCGGCGAGCGTCCCGACGGGGCGGCGGGGTGGCGCCCCTGGCGCGACGGGAGCGACGAGCCGCTGATCGACAAGGCGATCCACAAGGACCAGTTCGCCCCGGCGGACCAGCAGCTCCGCCGGGCGCGCGCCCGGGTCGGCGCCGCGAGGCAGCGCGCGCACCAGCGGCGCACGAGCGCCAGGCAGCGTCGCCGCCGGCGCGACCGGCACACCCGGCAGCTCAACCCGGGCGTGGGCGTCGCCCTCGTGGTGTTCCTGTGCCTGACGGTCCTCGGCGCGGCGGCGCTGCTGAGCAGCGGCACGGATTCGCAGCGGAACGCCGCGAGCAGCAGCGCCTCCGCCACGATCGATCAGAACAACGGGATCGCGCTGAATCTCGACAGCAACGATCTTGACGGGCTCTCGATCTTCAACGACCTCAAGGACCTCCGCGGGCTGCGGGGGATGCCGACGCAGATCGTCGAGGCGCTCGCCGACGCGGGGATCTACGACCAGGATCGCGGCGTGCTGACGTTTGAGGACGAGGGGAACACGATCACGATCAAGGCGCCGAACTGGCTGCAAGCGAGCAACACCACGCCGGACGACCAGCCGGAGGCCCCGGTGGCGGCGCCCCCGGCGACCCCGGCCAAATCGCTTGGTCGGGTGCTGGTGATCAACTCGCTGGACGGGTCGGCGGACGAAACAACCAACGAGAAAATCAATGCGGGTCTCAAGCGGCTGACGTCGCTCGGTTTTTCGATCGTGGGGCTGAGCCAATCCGACGAGGACATCGCCATGACCGGTGCAGCGCTGCACGAGATCGGGCTCGGGACCGGTGACGACCCGGCGACTATCGAGCGGCTCAAGACGTGGCTGAAGGATTCGGACGGGTCGCTGGAGGGGCTGGTCTGGATCAGCCGGGACCGCCCGGTCGAGAGCCCGGTTGTTCTGATGCGGGGCCGGGCGACAGAGCGCCGGATCGAGCGTCTGTTCCATCCGACTCAATAAACCATTTGGGAGGTCGTGCCGGTGTTTTTGGCCGGGCTCTTCGGTGGCGGCGCCCAACGTTCCGGGATGACGAAAATCGTGTCAAACGGTTGACCCGGGCGGCCTGCGCCCGATACCGTCGCTCCTGCCCGAGCGGCGTTTTTTTATCCCGAGGAGAACATCGAATGACCCAGCAGAAAGCGACGAACATCACCTGGCACGAGGGCGACATCGCCCGCGAGGAGCGTTGGGGCTCGCTCAACTGCACGGGGCTGACCATGTGGTTCACGGGCCTGAGCGCCAGCGGCAAGAGCACGATCGCCTCGGCCCTCGAGCAGGCGCTGATCAACCGCGGGATCAACTGCTACCGGCTCGACGGCGACAACATCCGCTTCGGGCTCAACAAGAACCTGGGCTTCTCCGCCGAGGACCGCGCCGAGAATATCCGCCGCATCGGCGAGGTCGGCAAGCTCTTCGCCGATTCCGGCGCCGTCACGCTGACCAGCTTCATCAGCCCCTACCGCGCCGACCGCGACGCGTGCCGGGAGCTGCACGGTGGCGCCGGGCTCAAGTTCATCGAGGTCTATGTGGACACGCCGCTGGATGTCTGCGAGCAGCGCGACCCGAAGGGGCTGTACAAGAAGGCCCGCGCCGGCGAGATCAAGGGCTTCACCGGGATCGACGACCCGTACGAAGAGCCGAACAACGCGGAGCTGATCCTCAAGACCGCCGAGAAATCTCTGGACGAGTGCGTCGAGGCGTGCATCGACTACCTTGTCGAAGCCGGCGCGATCCAGCCTGCCTGACGTACCATCACGACTCACTCCCATCCAAAAACTCCCGGCGCCGCTCGGCGCATGCATGAGCCGTGGCGTCTTTCCTCCCAAGGAGACCGCCATGGTTGATCTTGATCACGCGCTCACAACCGCCCGCCGGGCAGTGGCAGAGGCCTCGGTCGTGTGCCGTTCGGTCCAGAAGGACCTCGACCGGATCCGCTCGATCACCAAGGACGACCGGAGCCCGGTGACGATCGCTGATTTCGCCAGCCAGGCGGTGATCTGTCACCGGCTGACCGAAGCGCTGGGCCCGATCCGGATGGCCGCGGAAGAGGACTCCGCCTCGCTGCGCCTCGAAGAGAACGCCGACCGGCTCCGCGAGGTCGTCGAGGCCGTGCATCGGGTCTGGCCCGACGCGACGACCGACGATGTGCTCGGGGCGATCGACATGGGCAACGACGACGCATCGGAGCGCTCGTTCTGGACGCTCGACCCGATCGACGGGACCAAGGGGTTCCTCCGCGGTCAGCAGTACGCGATCAGCCTCGCGTGGATCGAACACGAGCACGTCGTGCTCGGGGTGCTCGGGTGCCCGAACCTCTCGATGGATTTCTCGCGGCCCTTCGACAATCCCGATCCGCACGGGAGCATGTACTCGGCGTACGGGGGCACGGGCGTGTACGAGCAGCGCGCCGACAAGCCCGACGACCCGGGCGTGCACCTGCGCCTGCTGGATCGTGAAGACGGGCAGACGATCAGGCTGTGCGAGTCGGTCGAATCGGCGCACTCGAAGCACGACGCCACGGTGAAGATCATGGAGAAGATCGCGCCCGGCGGGTACGAGTCCGTGCGGCTCGACAGCCAGTGCAAGTACGCCGTCGTGGCCAGGGGACAGGCCGACGCCTATCTGAGATTGCCAACCAAACCGGGGTACCGGGAGAAGATCTGGGACCACGCCGCCGGGTCGATCATCGCGACCGAGGCGGGCTGCCCGGTGAGCGATCTCAACGACAACGGGCTCGATTTTTCGCGGGGGACGACGCTCAAGCACAACCTGGGCATTGTTTGTGCAGCCCCGAGGCTCCACGGCACGATCATCGAGGCGATCGGGGAGCTCGGTCTGGGCGTCGAGCCCGGGGCCGGCTGACCCCCCACTCCCCCGGTCCGGCCCGATGATCACGCCCGGCGGAACCGATGCGCACCACCCTGATCGAAAGCCCGATCGAAAGCCTGACCGACAGCCTGCTAACTGTCGGCACGCTCGGCCAACATCCGGCGGCGGCGCCCTCGTGGTCCAACCCGGATGTCTGGATCACCGGGGGCGTGCTGGCGCTGATCGTCGCCGGTCTGGCGGTTGGCCGGTTCGGCGCCGACCTGATTCTGCTGGCGGGGCTCGCCGTGCTGCTGGCGCTGGGGGTGATCGACACGGGCGAGGCGATCTCGGGCTTCGGGAACCCGGCGGTGTGGACGGTGGCGTTCCTGTACATCGTCGCGGCCGGGCTCCGGCACACCGGGGCGATGACCTCGCTCACGTCGTGGGCGCTGGGGCGACCAGGGTCCACGGTCGGGGCGCAAGCGCGGATCATGCTCCCCGTGGCCGGCGCGAGCGCCTTCTTAAACAACACACCGATCGTGGCGATGTTCCTGCCGGTGCTCAAGGACTGGGCGGCGCGGAACAAGGTCCCGGCGTCGCGGCTGTTCATGCCGCTGAGCTTCGCGGCGATCTTGGGCGGGACGTGCACGCTGATCGGCACGAGCACGAACCTGGTCGTCCACGGGATGATCCAGCAGCACAACCAGCAGGGGTTCGACCTCCCGCAGATGGGGATGTTCACGCTTGCGTGGGTCGGCGTCCCGCTGGCGCTGGCCGGGGTCGCGTACATGCTGGTGTTCGGGCGAGCGCTGCTGCGTGACACCGAGGCCCGGATGCCCAACGTCGAGGACCCGCGCGAATACATGACCTCGATGCGCGTCTCATCGAACGCCGGGGTCAGCGGGCAGACGATCGAGCAGGCCGGGCTCCGGCACCTGCCGGGCCTGTATCTCTCGCGGATCGAGCGCGACGGCGAGCACATCTTCGCGGTTGACCCGAACACGAAACTGCACGGCGGCGACGTGCTGGTCTTCGTCGGCAACGTAAAATCGGTTGTCGACCTGCTTCGGATCAAGGGGCTCGAGCCGGTGACGAGCGAGGAGATCCGCAAGGGCCTGGTCCCCCGGCACCGCGCGAAGCTGATCGAGGCGGTGGTCTCGTCGTCGTCGCCGATGCTCGGGGTCTCGATCCGTGAGGGCGAGTTCAGGAGCCGGTACGGCGCCGTCGTGATCGCCGCGCACCGTTCGGGTGAGCGGATCGCCGGCAAGCTGGGCGACATCCGGCTGCGCGCGGGCGACACGCTGCTGCTCGAGGCGCCGGGTGACTTTGTCGGGACGCACGCGAACTCGAAAGACTTCTACCTGATCAGCGAGCTCGAATCATCCGCAACGCCCAGACACCACCTGGCGTGGGTGGCGACGCTGGTGCTGGCCGGGCTGATCGTGGGCATGACGGTCTTCGCGGCGCACACGATGACTGTGGCGCTCATCGCCGCGCTGGCGATGATCGTCCTGCGCTGTTGCACGGGTCCGCAGGCGCGCGCCGCGATCGACTGGCAGGTGTTCGTGGTGATCGGCGCGGCGTTCGGGCTGGGCGCCGCGATGGAGAGCTCGGGCCTGGCGGCGTTGATCGCCGGGCTGGTGCTGGACGTAGCGCAGCCGATGGGGCTGTACGCGGTGCTCGGGGCGCTGTTCCTGATCACGGCGGTTTTTACGAACATCGTCACGAACAACGCCGCGGCGGTGCTCATGTTCCCGATCGCGCTGGAGGCCTGGCGGTCCGGGCCGGACTGGCCGTTCATGCCCTTCGCCGCGGTGGTGGCGATCTCGGCTTCTGCGGGATTCGTGACACCGATTGGTTACCAGACAAACCTCATGGTTATGGGACCGGGCGGATATAAGCCCGCTGATTTCCTCCGATTTGGCGCCCCGCTGGTGATTCTCACGGGTGCCATTTGTGTGTTGTTGGCGCCGATCGTATTTGGCTGACGCTAGGGTGTTTCCCGTACTGCGCCGGTGTTTTCATTGGTAAAGCGGATAAGAATCGCGGGAATGCATCGTCCACAATGCGCCCGTTTTTCGAACAAACACGCCTTGTAAACCCGATAATCGGTATGCTGCAACTGATCTCTCTCTCCTCCAGCGGGGCGCTGTTTTCAATAATGGCGCCCTGCTTTCTTGTTTTCAGAACCCCGAGTGGTTCGTGCTCGTAAGGTTGCCGACTTCATTCTCAAGCGTGCACTCCAGAGATCGTCGCCTTGCCATCAACACCACAAACCGTTCTTGTCACCGGCGCCGCCGGGTTCATCGGCTCGCACACCTGCGGGGCGTTGCTGTCGCTTGACCCGGACGCCATCGGGCGCATCGTCGGGATCGACAACTTCGATCCGTTCTACGACGAATCAATCAAGCGTTCGAATCTCGACGAGATCACCCGGTCCGATCGTGACAACCGGTTCGCATTCGAGCGCGTGGACATCCGGGATCGGGCGGCCCTTGATGATGTCTTCGGCCGGTCGGCGCCGACGACGGTGATCCACTTCGCGGCGCTGGCCGGGGTCCGGCCCAGCATCGAGAACCCGGCCGGGTACGCACGGACGAACGTCGAGGGCACGGCCAACATCCTCGAAAGCGCCCGACAGTTCAACGCATCACGGCTGATCGTTGCATCTTCGAGCAGCGTCTACGGGAACGCATCCCGGGTTCCGTTTTCGGAAGAGGACGACATCAGCAAGCCCATCAGCCCGTACGCGGCGACCAAGTGCGCGACCGAGAGCCTGTGCTTTGCCCACCACTGCCTGCACGGCGTGCCCGTCGCGTGCCTGCGGTTCTTCACGGTCTTCGGGCCCCGGCAGCGCCCGGACCTGGCGATCGCCAAGTTCATGCGCCTGATTGCGGCCGGCGAGGCGATCCCGATGTTCGGAAACGGTCAGACGAGCCGGGACTACACCTATATCGACGACATCGTCTCGGGCGTGCTCGCATCGATGGAACGGATCGATGCGCACGGGTTCCGTGTGTGGAATCTGGGCGGGAACAGCCCGGTGACGCTCGATGAGATGATCGCGCGCGTCGCCGAGACGGTTGGGAAGCCGGCGATCATCGATCACCAGCCGAGCCAGATGGGCGACGTCGAGCAGACGTACGCCGATCTTTCCAGGAGCGGAGCCGAACTCGGGTACGGGCCGAAGACCTCGTTCGAAGAGGGTCTGCGCCGGCAGTGGGCGTGGCGCTCGAAGCGGATCACGGCGACGAACTGAGCCAAACCGATCGCGGCGCGCTCAGCCGCCCCCGCGGGAGCGTCGATCATTGCCACTCTTTCCCTTGTTCCCTTTCTTGCCGTTCTTGCCGTTCTTGCCGTTCTTGCCCTTCTTGTTCTTCTTTGAGTTCTTCCCGCTCTTGCCGCCGCCGCTCCGCCGGTCCGCATCACCGCCCGCGGCGGGATCGCTGGTGGCGCTCTCGCGCGTGCCGTCGGTCGGCAGGCCCCGATCGGTGAGGATCCGCTCCAGCTCGGGGGCGATGGAGTCATCGATCTGGGCCTGGAAGTCTGTGGCAAGCTCGGGCATCGGGATGTTTTCCCAGATCACCACGCCGTCGGCGCCCCGGCTGAGCGGCCCTTCGAGGGCGACGACGAGATCGGATTGCTTGACCGGCTGGTATCGGAGATCCGGGTTCGGGTTGGATTTCTGGTACCTCGGCCAGATGACGGGCAGGACAGGGCGATCGCCCGCGAGTTCACGCGCGAACCCGACGCGCGCCACGAGCCTGTCCCTGATGTACCGGGCCTCGGGCTCTTCGCCCAGTTGAGGGGTGACGCCATCGGGCGCGAGGCTGTACTGCATGTAGATCTCGGGGAAGAAGGCGTCCTGCCGGTTCCAGAGCCAGCGGGCGCTGTTGTCACGCATGTTGGCCCTGGGATAACCGAAGATCCCCCACTTCGCTTTCGGGCGCATCGCGTGGCATTTATCGAGCGTTCTGCTCAGCAGTTTCTTCGCGGCGGCTTCGTACCCGGTCCGGGCTTTGCGTTCGATCCTGGCGTCGTCCCAGTCCGGGTGCTTCTGCCGGACCAGCTCGCGCGACATGTTCTTATACTTGTCTGACGTATTATCCCAGAATGGGCGCCACCCCTCGTAATCGATGACGACGTATCCATCGAAATCAGGGTCGGGGATCTCCTCGTTGATGTCGCGCGCGACCTCTCGCAGGTGCTCGGCCATCTTTGTGCGCTGTGGCACGCCGCCATTGAACACAGCGCCATCGCGCCCAATAAACGGGTAGACGCCGAACTTGTGCTGGTACACCATGATCAGCTTGTCGCTCACGAGCCCCGCGGGGATGCTGACCTCATCCGCGTTGGCGCCAGTGAACTCGTAATAGAACAACGCCTCGGGCGCTGAGGTATTATCCTGCTGTCGACTCCCGTTCGTGGCGCCGAGCGCGGCGCTACCAGAAAGCAGGCAGGCAATCAGGACAGTCCGGGCAATGCTGGTTCGTGTTGATGGCATCGGTCGACCTCCGCGGCGGTTCAAGCTCCTCAACGGCTATCGGCGACTTGGCGACCTGGCGAGTGCGATTGGCGTATTTTACCATTACAACGGTGTATTTGGGTCACTTCGGGCGGGCCGGCTGATCCTGACCCCGGCGTCGGTCCCGCGGATTGGGACGGCGCTGCGGCGCCATGAAGGCGGCCTGTCGCAAGGAATCAGCCATCGTGGGGTCCGATAGCGATGCGCGCACGATCGAAACTTCATTCCGCCGCCCGGGGCCGGAGACGTTCCAACAGGGGCCCGTTGCAGCGGTTGTTGAGCCTCCTCTCGTGGTTGATCAGCGTCAGCATGGTCCTCGCCAGCGGCGCCTGGCTCGTCGCCGGGCTCGGGTGGCGCGTTGATCTGCTCGCGAATCTGACCGCGCAGATCGGGATCGCGGCCCTGCTGTTGATGTTGTACTGGGCGCTCAGGCGAAAGTGGCGGTTGCTCGTGTGTGTTGCGCTGTCGGCTCCGCTCCTGGTGATGGCGCTGGCCCCGGGCCGGGCGGAACGAGCCACGGCGAGAGACTCCACGGTCGTTCGGGCGCTGACGTTCAACACTTACAACCAGGCGCACACGGCGGACCGCGCCGCGATGACGCTCGATGAATCGGATGCGGACGTGTTTACGATCATCGAACCGAACGCCGCGGTGGTTCGCCTGCTCCGGGAATCTGGATCGTTCCGCGAGCGGTACCCGTACACCTGGCCCGATCGCCCGTACGCGGCTCGGCAGACGATCGTCAGCCGGTGGCCGATCGAGGGTCTGCGACTGCGGTTCACTCCGGCGGAAGAAGGGCGCCCGAACCCCGGTTCGCCGCCGACCGGGGCGATCATCCACAGACCCGGCGGCTCGTTCGTCCTTATCGCCGCGCACCCGCCGTCGCCCCGGACGCCCGAATCGTGGGAGAGCGGGAACGAATCGATCCGCCGCCTGTCGGGGATGGTTCTAGATCTGGCGCAGTCGCGCGGGTTGCCCATCGTGGTTGGCGGGGACTTCAACTCGACGCCGACCGGGTGGCGGAGCCGGCATTTCCGAAGGCAGACCGGGCTGCGGCGCGGCAAGCCCTGGCTGGCGCCGGTCGGGAGCTGGCCCAACGGGATGGTCTGGCCCGCCCGGCTTGCGATCGACGACGTGTTTGTTTCTGAATCGGTGCGCGTGCGGTCCTGGGAAACATTGCCCGCGGCCGAGGGCGGCGACCACTCCCCGGTGCTCGTCGAGTTGCTGATCCCGGCGACTATGGGCTCGGCTTCAACTGATTCGCTTGAGAGCGTGCGCGATGGCGGGTGACCCGGGCGCCCAACAGCGTCATTAGAGCAGAATGGATCATCGTCTCGCGGGCCCCGAAGCGATGGCTGAGCAGTGGGCGGGATTTCATCCCGCAATTTCGATTGAAGCGTGCTGACAGATGGCGGTGATCTCGCCTCCCAGGATGAGCGAGAAGAAGGCGGGTTGAAAACCCGCCCCACTACACGAGGAGTGAAACCGCGCTAGCGCCCGAGTGCGCTCTGATACACCTGCTCGCATTCGTCGACGTAGCTGTCCCAGTTCCACCTGGCGCGGATGTCCTCGGCCGCCGCGGCGCCCATCTCCTTGGCCCGATCAAGGTCGCGGATGACCTCTTCGACGGCGGCCGTGGTCGCGGCGACATCGCCCGGCGGGGCGAGCATCCCCGTTTCGCCGTGCCTGATCAGCTCGGGGTTGGAGCGGTAGTCCGAGGCGACAACGGGGATCCCCGCGGCCAGAGATTCGAGGATCACGAGCTGCGGGTCGATCGAGAGGCGTCGCATGGGGAGCAGCACGCACGCGCTGCCAGCGATCAGGGCGCCGAGCGTGACGCCCTCCGGGTAGGGGAACCGGTAGGCGTGGACGTTTTCGTGTTTTTCGGCCAGCTCGTCCACGCCCGTGATCTCTTCCCAGAACGGGCGGACGGCGAAGTCGAAATCGATGTTCGGGTGCCTGGGGGCGAGCTGGTCGTAGACATCGCGCGCGATGTCGGCGCCGTTGGTTTCAGATAGGTCGCGCCAGAAGAGCACGCGGTTTCGCTTAGCCGGTGGCGTGTCGGGGAACTCCTCGGTCAGGTCGCGGATGATCCCGTGCCGGAGCTGCCGGACACCGACGCCCATGTCCTGGTAGTAGTCGCGGACGAACTTCGTCGCCGTCACCTTCGCATCGATCGCGCCCCAGATGAGCTTGCCGGTCCCCATCGGGAAACGCCGCCGCCCGTGCCCCCCGAACAGGGTGGCGACCGCCGGGCATGGCATCCGCAGCAGCCGGGCGACCCCGGCGAACTGCGCCGTGCGTGCGAAGCCGTAGAAGTGGATCAGATCGAGCTGTTCTTCGCGGGCGATCCGCTTGATCTGCATGACCTGCCGCAGGGCGCCGCGCAGGCTGATCCCGGCGCCGGCGTCGCTGGTTCGTTCGAGGATCCCGCCCCGGTCTCGCGCATCATCGATCGTGTGCATCGGGCAGCCGCTCGGGTAGCAGAACGGCAGCGTCCGTGTGTTCTCGTCAAACTTATTGGTGATGAGGTGGCACTCGTGCCCGGCGTCTGCGAGCAGGCGCATGGCATAGAGCGGCGCCTGGATGTGCCCGGAGACGTTGCGCTCGAACCCCTTCTGGCCCGCAACCACCGATACGTAATGCCCGATCTTCATCCGCCGGTTCACTCCTAGGGTGGTCGGTCAGGCTTCCCAGTGCGACAGGTCGCGTCCTGTGAACTCGGCCAGCTTGCGTGTGTCCTGGCGGAACGTCTCCATCAGACGCGATCGGGTCGCGGGGGCAACCGCCTTGTAGCCCCTGCCCCCCCATCGTTTCTTGGCCGACCGGATCGCGTCACCCAGCGCGCTCCTGCTCACCGCGTTGAGCACGGGCTTGAGGCCCAGCCGGGTCATCACGCGGCGTGTGCGCGGGTACATCGCGCTGTTGCGCTGCCGGCCGATCTGGTTTGATTCAAAGTCGCCGTCCACGCCCAGGAACGACAGGATCGACTTCAGGTAGGCCCGGTCGTCCGAGGCGAGGTCCTCGTAGAAGAGCACGAGCAGGTCTTCCTTCTTGTAGTGGCGGAGGATCGAGTCGATCTGCTTCATGTACATGCCGCGATCGACCAAGTCCGGGTCCCGCTCAATCGCCTCCTCGAACGAGGCCCAGCCGCTCTCTTGCTTGCGGACCTGGTAGTTGCTGTACGCCCGATCCACCGGGTGACGCACCGCCATGATCAGCTTGATGTGCGGAAAATGCTCGGCCATGCGCTCGACGGCGCCGGGCAGGGAGTACCCCGTGGCGATCTCGCCGACCGCCCCGTATGCCGCTCCAGCCTGACGGAAGTTCTCCAGATACCAGCCGATCCCCCGCTCGTAGTTGCGATCGAAGAAATAGGTCTGTTTCTGCGCGGGCAGGAAGATCTGCGGATGCTCACGCAGGGCCGCGTCCACCCAGGTCGTGCCGCAACGCTGACACCCGACCATCAGGAACGTGACCGTGGCCGGGTCGACCGCAGCGACGGCGCCGCCCGGGTTGTTCCCGGCGGGCGCGGATTGCTCTGGTTGGGTCTGCGGTGGCGGCATGTCGGGCGTGCGCTCGGTGGGTCTGCGGGTCTTGTTTTGGATCGGCTATCGCCAGCGGGCACTATAGCCGGGAACCCACCCGGCCCACACCGGATACGCGCCGCGATCTTCCGGCCTGGAGCCCTGAGCCTGCAGAGAATGTCACAAGGGACAGGGGCCGAAGCCCGCGATGAGGACGCCCAGATCGGCGGTGTCAACGACGCCGTCGCCGTTGATGTCGGCCGCGCCACCGGGCGTGCCGAAGACACTGATCATGGAGCCCAGGTCGGCGGTGTCGACGACGCCGTCGTTGTTGATGTCGGCGAAACAGATGGGTGTGGCGTTCATGAGCACCGAGAAGGATCCGGCGGCGGCGGCGTTGACGTTCACCACATCGAGCACCCCGTCACCGTTGAGATCATCGATCGCCACGGCCGCGGCGCTGAGCGCATCGACGGCCTCGACGGTCCCGACGAAGGCGCCCGCGCCGTTGTTGATCATGATCGAGACATCACCCGATCCGACGTTTGCGATGACCAGGTCCAGGTCGCCGTCGAGGTCGAGATCTCCCGACGCGATGCCGTGCGAACTGTCCCCGCCGCCGCTGTAGGCGCCGTGGAGTTCGAGCCCGAGCCACCCGTTGGCGTCCCGTCCCAGGTTCACCAGGGTCCACACGGACCCGAGGAAGAAATCCGCGACCGCGACATCCGGGAACCCGTCCCCGTTGTAGTCACGCGTGATCGATTCCCGGGGCTGGATCGCGATGGGAAAGAGCATCTGGGGATTGAACGTCCCGTCGCCGTTGCCGATCAGGACCGAGATGTTCGCGTTGTTGCGGTTGGTCGTGATCAGGTCGATCAGCCCGTCGGCGTCGACATCGACCGCCTCGACAGAACGGGCGCCGCCACCGATGGCATACGACACGGCCGGCGCAAATCCGAGCCAGCCGGCGCCGACTCCACCGCTGTTGATCAGGACCATGAGCGGCCCGGTGTTGCTGTTTTTGTGCGACACCGCGATGTCCAGCAGCCCGTCGCCGTTGAAATCTTCGAACGCCAGGTCGGTGACGTTGGAGATCGTCGTGAAGAACATCGGAGCGGCGAACCCGCCGGCGCCATCGCCGACCATCACGCCGATGTTGCCGCTGAGCTCGTTGGCGGTGGCGATGTCGATGTCGCCGTCATTATTAAAATCGGCGGCCACCACCGCCCTGGGCCGGTCGCCTGCCGGGAACGGGACGATGGGCGCGAAGCTCCCCGAACCGTTGTTGATGGAAACGTAGAAGAAGAACGGGTCACGGGTCGTTGTGATGATGTCGACATCGCCGTCGGCGTCGATGTCCGCGGTGGTCACGTCGCCACCGACGCCGCCGAGCGGCACGACGACCGGCGGGTCAAACGTGACCATCGGCGCCCCGATGCCCACGCGGGCAAAGAGAAACGCGGCCACCACCAACCCCAGGCTCCTTGTTGTTGATTTCATAGTGCTTTAACTCGGGGGGGGGACGAGAAACGGCTCCGGGGGCCATCGGGGTTGCTTTATGGCCCGGGGGGCAAGGTGAATCCAGCGATGAGCAGACCCAGATCCGCCGTGTCAACGACACCATCGCAGTTGATGTCCGCGAGGATGCCGACGGTCCCGAACTCTCCGATCAAGAGACCGAGATCGGAGGTGTCAACGACGCTGTCGCCGTTGAGGTCGGCGGGGATCGTGGGTGTCAGATTGATGAACGCCGAAATCGAACCGCTGGTCGAGGTGCTGGAGCTCGCGATATCAAGGTCGCCGTCGGCGTCGAAATCGCCGAGCGCCACCGCGGCGGTGCTGAAGTTGCCGTCCGGTTCAACGGTCGCCTTGGTGAAGGCGCCGGCGCCGTCATTGAGCATGACCGAGATGTTCGCTGTGATGGAGTTGGCGAGAACAAGATCAATATCACCGTCACCATCAACATCGCCCGAATCGATGCCGTGCGACCCCTCACCCCCGCCGTTGGGGTATGAAACGAAATCCGTCAGCCCGAGCCAGCCGCTTGAGTCTCGCCCCAGGTTGAGATAGATCAGCGCGGCGTTCCCGTCGAAGTCGGCCACCGCGAGATCGATCAACCCGTCGCCATCGAAATCGGCCGCGGTGGCGTCCCGCGGCCCGATGCCAGCGGGGTAGATGATCTGCGGATTGAATGTTCCGTCGCCGTTGCCAAGCAACACCGACATTGAAAGGCTGACCCGGTTGGTCACCATCAGATCGAGGATGCCGTCGAGATCAACGTCGATCGCCTGCACAGATCGCGATCCGGAGCCGATGGTGTACGGCGCCGCCGGCTGGAACCCGAGCCAGCCGGGCCCGACCCCGCCGCTGTTGATCAGCACCATGACGCGACCGCCGGTGAATACGCGGTGCGCGACGGCGATATCCAGCAGCCCGTCGCCGTTGAAGTCACCGGCGTCGAGATCGGTTGCACCGGGCGTGGTCGGGAACGTGCTCGGGAGCGCAAAGCCGCCCGCCCCGTCGCCAACCATCACGCTCGCGCTGTCGCCCCCCTCGTCGGCGGTGGCGATATCGAGGACTCCGTCGTTGTCAAAGTCGGCGGCGATGATCGCCCGAGGCACGATGCCGGCTGCGTGCTGGACGGTCGGCGCAAAGCCGCCGGAGCCGTCGTTGGCGGAGACCCAGAAAAAGTTCGGGTTTCGCGTCGTGCCAATGATGTCGATGTCGCCGTCGCTATCAACGTCTGCGACGGTGACGTCCCCCCCCCATCCGCCCATGGGAATCACGACTGGCGGGGCGAAGGGGACCGTGACCTCCGCGTGGCAGACTCCGACGATCATCAGGAGTAGGCAGGCGTTCAAAAAACTGGTGGTTGTTCGTTTCATAGCGTCTCATAAACTTCGCCGGGGGCGATGATCAGTTCGCAGATCATGTATCGGCATTTCGGCCGCTCTCTTCGATCGAACTCGATCTACACGCACCCACCGGCGTCCTGTTGAAGTCATCAAAATCCACTTCTGCGGCGCTGACCGCTCCAAGCCCACGGCTGGCTCAGATCAGATTCCGTACAGGCTCTCGACCTGTCCGATCACCGATCCGCCAGAAGGACCGACAACTCTTGTGCTCGTGGCCTTCGAGACCGAGTCTACCGCACAATCGGTGTTATTCCAGCAGAAACAGAGGAAGATCCCCGGCTGGCGCGGCTCGGTTTGGGGTTTGGTCAGCCCGGCGACGGCTCGACATCCGATTCCCAGCCCCCACCGTCCGCGAGGCCGGTGGGCGGCTCGTCGTCATATTGGCTGTCGTATTCATCCTCGTCGTAGCCGTCATCTTCGTTGTCGCCCGTGGCGTACTCGTGCTCGTAGGCGCCGTAGTCGTCTTCGGGCTCCGGATCGTACAGAGCCGGGTCTCCGGTACGGGCTTTTTGGATGATGCACGTCGCCATGCACGAGAAGATCACCATGTCGATCAATGGCGCCGAGACGCGCGCCAGCATGATCCCCTCGAAGACACTGCCGCCGAGGTACATCGCGAAATAACCGATCATCATGTCGGGCAGTGTCTTGTGCGACGGAGGCATCAACGACTTAACCCGGAGCAGACGCAACGACTGGATGCCACAGGTGATCATGAGCACGAGGACCAGGGCCCCCATCCCGACACCGTACGCCGCCACCGCGTAGAGGTAGCTGCTCTCCGACTCACCGGCGCCGTCCTTGCCGGCGCCGGCGCCAAACAGGAGGTTCGCCCTCGCATTGTCGAAGAGGATTTCCCAGGCGCCGGACCTGGTGTTCTGAGTCGACACCAGCCGATCGGCGCCGAGGTCAATCCCCAGCAGGGTGGCGACTTTGTACATCACATAGACCGCGAGGAGACCGAGCGGCAGCAGCAGCACCGCCTTGCCCATTCGGGAGTACATCACCGCAGCGGCGCCGAGGCCGAACATGCCGATCCCCGTGCGTGAGCCGGTCCACATCGCCAGCACCATGAAGACCCCGAAGGACACAAGCATGAACGGCTTGTACCGTTTCTTGGTGTCGTAGAGCAGCAGCCAGAGCGTGACCGTCGCCAGCGGAGCGAGCATGGTCGCCGCGTGCTGCGGGTTCCCCAGAAGCCCCACAAACCGGAAGGCCCTGCCCGAGACAATGACCCTTGGGTTGATGACGAACTGCACCATCGAGGCCGCCGTCCAGACGACCCCAACGATGACCATCAGACGGAGCATCGCGTTGAAATCTTCCCAGGTCCTCAGCATTGACGGCGCCACGAGCAGGAGCGGCAACAGCGTGACCAGGAAGAAGACCGCCGTTTCTGTCGCCGGCATCGGCCCTTCATGGATGAGCCGCATGGCGGCCTGATACAGGCCCATCACCAACATCATAGATCCGAGAAACGAGACTTTGCGCAACGAGATCCGTGACAGATTGAAGAACATGCCGATGAACAGGAACACGCCGAGCGCCATATAGATCGCCGAGCGATGGATCTGGATCGGGTAGAGGAAGGTCCGCTGGAAGTGCCCGAAGTAATCGATCGCCACCCCGAGCGATGAAACCAGGATCATCAAACCGACGATGATGTAGTTGGTCTTGCTGCTGACCATCTGCATCACCAGCAGAGCGAACCCCATCACAACTGCGAGTCCTAGCAACGCGGGTGGGATATCAAGATCGGACACGGCGTAGTCTCGGCGGGCGGACAGGGGTTGATCGTCGCCAGTAAGGATGGTGGTGGAGTCAGAACGCCCCGTCGAGCGGGGTCAGCCGGGACGAAGGCCTCTGCACTGCTTCGCCAACCACCCACCGGCGGTTCGTGAGGACACGGAATATTCCTTCGGCCCATCCCACCCGCCCCGCTCACTTTCATCTGCTCTGGACCCTCACTTTTCTCTTAGAATCGGCCAGGAACACTCGGCCTGAACGCCGGGACCTCCTCAACACCCGTCCCGCGAAGGCGCCGAATCTGCAGAGTCCACCCCGGCAGGCCGATATCCTCCTGTCTGAACCGACGCCGCCCCCCTCAAGCCCCCGCCACGAGCTTCGATGTCATCAGAGATCAATAAAGGGATGGTCCGGATCTGCTCCAACTACGGCAGGCTGACCGCCACCGTGGTTATCGGGATTGCGTTGGTCAAGGCGCAGTTCACGCTCTTCGGTGACGCGGGCTTCGGCGTGCTCTCGCTCATCGGCGCCTCAATCGGCTTCGGCGCCATGTTCCAGGACCTCATCCGTCGATCGCTCATCCGCGAGCTGGGCGCCGCCTGGCACGCGCCCGAGCCCGCGGTTTTCGCCAGCGTCTACAACTCCGCCTTTGTCGTCTCCGGCGCGATGTCCGTGCTCTCGCTTCTCGCCTTCGGGGCGATCATGGCCATCATCCAGTTGATGCGCGTCCCGGACGAGTTCGCCACCTCGGTCGTCGTGTACCTTGGCGCGGAGGGCGCCTTCACGTTCCTGCTCGTGCTGCTCGCACCGGCGTTCAACATGTACGTCGTCGCCGAGCGGTTTATCGCGTACAACCTCTGGGTCGCGCTCCACCGGTCCTCGTATCTCGCTGCGGCGCTCATCATGATCATCGCCGGGGATGACCTGACGCCAGGCGCCACCATGATGTACTACATCATCGCCGCGGTGTCGTTCAACACGGTCATGCTGTTTGCGTTCGTTATTAATCTCCTGATCCGTGATCACCGGCTGATCCCGCGACCATCCATGATCGATCGAGGCGCCGTCCGTGAAATCGCGCACACGTCCTCCTGGAACAACGCCGTCATCATCGGGATGAACCTCCATGAGCGGATCGCGCCGTTCATCATCAACGCGTTCTTCGGGCCCATCGGCAACGCCATCTGGGGTGTTGCTTTCCGCCTGGTTTCGTATGTCCGCATGCTCACACTGGGCATGACCTTCGGTGTTGACGCAGTCTCGACACGTCTGAGCGCAGACGAAGACTCCAACAAGCTCCTGACGCTGACGCGCCACTCGACACGCCTGCACGCCATGGCCGCCATCCCGTCCGCGCTGGCCGTTTTTGTGCTCGCCGATCCGATCTACCGGCTGTGGCTTGGGCGAAACATCCAGAATACCGAGCAGATCATCCCCGCCGCCGTGCTGATGGTCCGCATCCTCGTGCTCGGGTCGGCGTCGAGAGCGATCAGCGATTCGTGGATCCGCATCCTCTACGGCGCCGGGCACATCCGCCGGTACGCGCCGGTCGTGCTCATCGGCGGGATCTTCAACCCCCTGCTGACCGTTGGCTTGATATTCCTGCTCCCCGATTCGATCAGCCTCAACGCGCCCGCGCTGGCGTTCACGCTCATCCTGACGGTCGCCCACCTGATCCTGCTGCCCGCGGTCGGCGCGCCTTGTCTGGGCGTGCGTCTGCGCGACATGCTCTCGCCCATCGCCAAGCCGGCCGTGGTCGCGCTGCTCGCCTCGGTCGTCCCGATCGCCGCCGAGGCGTCCATCGAGCGGTGGACGCTCCCGCTGCTCGCGGCCACCGGGCTGGCGTTCGGCGCGGTGTACGGGCTGCTGGCCTATGCGTTGATCCTCTCATCGCCCGAACGGCGCCGGCTAACCGGGCTGGTCGTTTCCAGGCTCCGCCGCGCTGGCTAAGCCGCCGTCCGGCAAGATCTCGACGAGCACCGCCCGGTGATCCGAGCCGCCGTAGTCCGGGGCGCCGATCGTCTCCCAACCGGTGCAGCGCCACCCCCTCGGCGCCCAGACGTCGTCGATCGCCACCGACAACGGCCAGGGGCTTTTCGCGGGCCAGGTGCCCGTCGCGCTGAGCACCGGCTTCAAACGCGCCAGCCCGCTGGTCCGACCGAGCCACCGGCTCCTCCACCCGCCCGGAGTCCCGTTGAGGTCTCCCACGACAATCGCGGCGACCCCCATCTGTTCAAATCGCTCGACCGCATCCGCCGCCGCTCGCACGCTCTCGTTGCCCCGCCGCCACGGCGTCGAGCCGCGCGGAGATTGCGCGTGGATCGCCACAACGCCGAACGAACCCATTGGAGATTCGATCAGCACCGGGAGACAGCCCGGCGTCTGGGCGAACCCCTCGGCCTGCCCCATCGATCTGGCGGGCCACCGACTGATCACCAGCATCCACGGCGCCCGGCCATCGATGGGTCGACTGATTTCGATCGACGGGTAGCGCTCACCGATCGCCTCTGACTCCAGCGCGTACTTGCGGCGCTGCTCGAGCAGAACCACTACGTCGGCGCCGGAACGCTCGACCAGCTCGATCGCCCGTCGGGGTGTCGTGTTCTCCGAGAACGCGTTGAACGCCAGCACTCGGATCGTACCCGGGCCCTGCTGCTTTGCCGGCGCGCGATCGACCCAAACCGACCGGCCGGGGATCAGCACGGCGCCTTGCACAAGCAGAGCGATCGAGGCCAGCATCGCCAGCCACCACCGCCGAACCGGCCCCCGCCCGCGACCCCGGAACCCGATCCACGCCCCGAGCCCCAGCGCCCCAATAGCGATCAGCGACGCCTGCGCCGCCAGGTTCGCCACCAGATCCATAATCCACAGTAAACCTCCGAGCGGCGGGCCCAGAATCGTGAGGATCAGCAAGGCGGCCAGTGCCGCCAGGGAAAGCCGAGACGCGAGCCCGGCCATGCCTGGAGTCTTTCGGGATGGTTGCTCCGTGTTCATCCAATCTCCACATCGGCCCGGTTGGAGGTGCTCCTTGTCAGTCGAAACCGAGGCGCTATCCAACGGGTCGCATCGAAGGGCACAAGAAGACCCGCGAGAGTTCGTGATGTTTGGAGTATGTTCGCTCTTCGCCGCGCGGTCGCCATGGCTTTCCGGGGTCGACGAATCAGCGTTCGACTCAGGCCCCCGACCCCACCAACAAGAGAAGCGAGAGCCGAACTTGAGATGAAATCGACGATCTCGCTCAGAGTGATTTGCGCTACTGTATCGTCCTCGAACTGATGATCCCCTCTCTGCACGACGATGGAATCGGTGCATGCACATTGTTCACGCCATCAGCACGCTCGATTTTTCTCATGGGGGGCCTGTGCGCGCCATTATCGACCTCAGCGCCGCGATGGTTCGGCTGGGTCACAAGGTCACGATCCTGACGCTCGACGACAAGGACGCCCCCGAAGAATGGAAAAGCGGAGACAGCAACCCGAAGGTGCACCGGCTCACGCCGGACGATCTGAAGGGGCCGTACCTGTCGAACGCGGGGAAGAGCCGGGTCAGCAAGTTGTTCGGCAGCGCCGACGTGACGCACCTGCACGGGATCTGGTGGCCCTGCAACACCCAGTTCGCCAGGATCGCATCGGAGCTTGGCAAGCCGTACGTGATCAGTTGCCGGGGGATGCTCGACGTCTGGAGCATGAACCAGCGGAAGCTGAAAAAGCTTTTTTACCTGCGGTTCGCCCACGGTTCACGGATGCTCAATAACGCGGCCGCGATCCATTGCACCGCCGAAGGAGAGCTGGCGCAGTCGAAGCGGTGGTTCCCTAAAGCGCGCGGCGTCGTCATCCCGAATCTCCTGAACCTTGATCCGTTCGAGACCATGCCGGGACCCGGGCTGGCGCACGACGCGTTCCCCCATTTCGAGAAGGGCGAGCCGGTGCTGCTGTACCTCTCGCGCATTCACTACAAGAAGGGCATCGAGCACCTGATCCGCGCCGTTGGGCTCCTCGTCGACGCGGGGACGCCGCACCGGCTGCTGATCGCCGGCGACGGCGACAAAGATTACGAGGCCTCGCTGCGATCGCTGACGACGGAGCTCGGACTGGACGATCGGGTGGCGTTCCTCGGGCTGGTGGTGGGAGACACGAAGATCTCGCTGTACGAGGCCGCGGATTTGTTCGTGCTGCCGACCAGCCAGGAGAACTTCGGGTTCGTCAACTACGAGGCCCTTGCGGCGGGGACCCCCCTGGTGACGACCAAGGGCGTGGACACCTGGCCCGAGCTCGAATCCGAGGCGGGCGCCGTGATCTGTGAGCAGAGGCCCGAATCGATCGCCCAAGCCATCCGGGGCCTGACGGCGGACCCGGAATCGCTGCGTGAACTCGGCCACCGAGGCCGTCAATGGATTTTTTCCGAGATGCAGCCCGGGTTAATCAGCGAGCGATTCGAGACGATGTACCGGAACTGCGCACTGGTGGAGCCGGGGCAATCGACCGAACACCTTCAAGTCAAGAGCCGTAGCATGAACTCGTCGCCCTCACACCCGTGAATCGCTGAACAGGTAGAGTCTCTTTCATGTCGTCACCCCAGCCCGAACAAGCCGAGAAGATACCTCAGGAGAGGCCGCTGCGCGTCGCGTTTGTCACGCCCTACGACTCGCGCGACATCCGCAACTTCTCCGGCTCGGGGTACCACATCGCGCTCGCGCTCGAAGAAGCCGGTATGGAGATCGAACGCATCGGGCTCCTCAAGAACCGGCACCACCCGATCAACGTCCTCAGGTACCTGTGGAACTCCAAAGTCCTCGGCCTGAACGACCACCCGCAGCGCGATCCCGGCTTTCTTCGTCACTACGCCCGGCAGGTCGAACACGCCCTGCGCGATTCAGACGCGGACCTGGTCTTCGGCGCCGGCGGGCTGGCGCTCGCGTATCTCGAAACCGATCTGCCGATGGTCCTCTGGACGGACTCTACGTTCGCCGGGCTCCTCGACTACTACGACAAGTTCTCGAACCTTTCGAAGCGAACCATCAAAAACGGCCACGCCTACGAAAAATCACTCCTCGATCGCATCGACCTCGCCATCCTTTCTTCACAGTGGGCGGCGGACGTGGCGATCGATGTTTATGACTTCGATCCGGCCAAAGTCTGCATCGCTCCGCTCGGCGCCGGCTTCGAGTGCAAACGCACGGAGAGTGATATCGAAAAGCTGATCGAGCAACGCTCGGGCGACGTTTGCCGGCTGCTCTGGGTCGGCGTCGATTGGGACCGCAAGGGCGGCGATATCACGATGGAGACCGCCCGGCTGCTCAACGAGCGCGGCATCCCCACCGAGCTGCTGCTCGTTGGGGTCCGGCCCCCCGCGGATCTGGACCTCCCCGAGTGGGTGAAGGTGTTCGGCTACCTCGACAAGCGAGACGCCGCGCAGCGGAAACAACTCGACGATCTCTTCGCCACATCGCACTTCTTCCTGTTGCCGACCAAGGCCGAGGGGTACGGGATCGTGTTCTGCGAGGCGTCGTCGTTCGGGCTTCCCTCGGTCGCGACGCGCACCGGCGGCACCGGCGACGCGATCCTCGAGGGCGTCAGCGGGTGGCTCCACGAGCCGAACAGCCCGGCGAGTGACTACGCCGACACCATCGAGCGTTGCTTTCGGAATCAGGAGGGGTACGCGGCGATCGCGCGATCGGCGTTCCAGGATTATCAGACAAGAACAAACTGGACGGTCTTCGGAGAGATCGCCGCTAAAGCCATGCGCGAGATGATCGATCGCCGACGCAACCCATCCCCCCCAGCCACCCGATCATCGGGCGGGGACGACACACCTTCCGTGGCCGAGGCTGTCAAATGAACCATCCAACACTCTCGGATCCAGTCCTGCGGTTGATCGGATTCGGTCTGCGCCGAACCCCCCTGAAGACACGCCTTGGCGGCGTCAGCACGGTGCTTTGCAAGTTCTTCAACCTGCGCCGGTTCACCGACCCGGTCATGACCAGGCTCCGCAGCGGCGCCAGGCTGCGCGTCCGGCTGAGCGATTACGACGGCCGCATGATCTTCTTCTTCGGAACGATCGATCCCAAGGTGGTCACGACCTGCCAGTCGCTGCTGCGCCCGGGCGACACACTCCTGGACATCGGCGCCAACCACGGCGCCGTCGGGCTGCAATGCCTCAACCAGATCGGCGCCGATGGGCATGTCCATTTCGTCGAGCCTCAGATCTGGCTGTGCGACGTCATCCGCGAGGCGCTCGAAGGCCAGGACGCCGCCCCGAGCACCATCCACCAGGTCGGGCTGTGGGACGAGGACGGCGAGTTCACGCTCCAGCTCGAGGATCAGCACACCGGCGCCGCGAGCCTGGCCGAAACCCCACTCAAGGGGGACGGGAGCGGCATCACCGTCAAGACCCGAGAGATCGTCTCGTTCCTGGACGAGGTTGTTGGTGACCAGCCGTTCGGCGCCAAAATTGATGTCGAGGGCGCCGAGATCATCATTCTGCCGGCGATCCTCCGCCGACCCGGGTTTCGGTTCGCCGTCTTTGAATGCAACCGCGATTCGGTGCGAGAGTTTGTGCCGATCGCCGCCAGGGAGCACGGGCTGCGCATGTTCGGCATCGAAAAACACCTGTTCCGCACGCGCCTGACGCCGCTCGGCGAGGGCGACGACCTCCGGCGTCACCACGACATCGTCGTGGTGGCTGGCGATCTGGGCGAGGATATCACCAAGCCCGTGCATCCGAAACACCTTCTTTCCAGCAAATATCCCGTCGACGACCCCGAAGGACCACCGAGCCACACAATGTCCGTTTCAATCTTCATCCAGACGCTGAACGAGGAGCACAACATCCCGGCGTGTATCGACAGCGCTGCGTGGTCAGACGACATTGTCGTTCTCGATTCGCTGAGTACGGACCGCACGGAGGAGATCTGTCTCGAACGCGGGTGCCGGTTCATCAAGCGTGCGTTCACCGGACGAGGCGATCACCAGAACTGGGCGATGGAGAACATCGACTTCAAGCACAAGTGGGTGTTCTACATCGATGCGGACGAACGGATCACCCCGGATCTCCGCGAGGAGATCGAGGCGATCGCCAATGACCCCGACGAAAAACGCGTCGCGTTCTATTGCGGGCGAAAGAACATCTTCATGGGCCGCTGGCACAAGCACGCCATGCCACCCGGTCACATCATGCGGTTCTTCCAGCCGGCGAAGGTCCGCTTTGCCCGACCCGTCAACCCGACGGCCATCATCGATGGCGAGCACGGCTATCTCAAGAACCACTTTCTGCATTACAACTTCAGCAAGGGGTTGAGCGAGTGGTTCGATCGCCACAACCGGTATTCCAGCTACGAGGCCGGCGAAACGGTCAAGGCGCTGCGCGAGAACGACATCAAGTTCCGCGAGCTGTTCACCGCGGACCAGATCCGCCGTCGACACGTGCTCAAGACGCTGAGCTTCAGGATGCCATTCCGTCCGTTCCTCAAGTTTTTCTACATGTACATCCTCCAGCTCGGGCTCCTCGACGGGCGCCCGGGGCTGACGTACTGCGTGCTGCAGGCGATCTACGAGTATCAGATCGTGCTCAAGGTCCGCGAGATTAAAAAAGCCGAGAAGAATAACTCGGACTGATCGCCATCCGTTGTGTTCTGATCACACATCCCCGCCCGCTTCAGGCGTCACCGGTCACGCCCGACACGTCCACAAGATACACCCGCCGCCGGCCCCCCATCGCCGAATCGATGCACACCGAGAGCGCATCAACGCGGAACCGCGGGTGCAGGTCGCACCGGATCGGGCCGTCGAGGCGCCTCGGCGTCCGGAACCGGCCGATGCGCATCGCCTTGCCGGACTCCATGTTCAGGACGTACAGCGGCAGGCGGCTGAGCCGGTCGGTGTACCCGTCGGTGAGCATCCACCGGCCGTCGCGTGAGACGGTGCAGTGCCCGTCGGTCGTCAGCACGCCCCGTGCGAACCGCTCGGGCGTCGAGCCGTTGTCGCGCAGGAGCATGTACGAATCGCCCACCACTCTGCTCATCAGCCAGCGCGGCTTGCCAAGCGCGTAATAAATCGGTTTCAAGCTTCTCAGGACGCGCCCGCGAACCCCGGCGCCGCCAGCGGCGCCGGGCGCCAGGAGCTTTCTCTGCCCCGCCCAGGCGAGCAGGGTGTGGTCATCGATCCAGTCGAAATGCGAGATCATCCCCTCGAAAACGAGCCGCAGGTCCGAGCCGTCGTCGCTCTGCGCGGTGAACAGCCGCGTGTGCATGTTCCCGTCCTCGCGCCAGAAGCGGTGCAGGAAGCAGAACCGCTCGCCCGAAGGGTTGAACATGAGATGGTTGATCCAGTGCGTCCGGCCCCTGGAAAACTCGGGCGGCTCGTGCCTGGCGACCCGCTCGATATCAACGATCAGCCTCGACTTGCCGGTGGCCAGATCGAGGTGGTAGACGCCGTCATCATCGGGCGCCGGGTCGTCGATCGTCGGGTCCTCGACGCCCGCGTGCCCGTAGTCGGGCCTGGTCTCGGCCAGCCGCGCAAAGCTCAGCGACAGGGCGCAATCCCCCACCGGCGAGACGGTGTAGACGGGGCGCTCGAGCGTCCGCCGATTGCCCGTGGTCAGGTCGTGGACCACGCCGCCCCCGAGCTGCCAGACGCCCAGCTCGTCCGATCCCGGATCGCCCATGCGGACGTTGTAAACGACCGTGTTCTCGGCGCCCGGGAGCCACGAGAGCATCGCGCCCTGCTGCCAGTTCCACAGCGTCGATTGCGCGATCCGGGTGAAGGGATGCTCCGGGTCAGTCAGGTCGATGGAGCCGAGCTCGACGATGTCGCGCTCGCCCGGCGCCCGGTCGAGGATCGAGGCGCGGTGGACGAGCAGCCGCGAGCCGTCGGCGCTCCACGGATGCTTGTCGTAATAGCCGACAAACCACTGGCCATCAGCCGGCGTCACGCATTCGACAGGGCATCGCTTCGATCGCATCAGCCCGGCGTCTCCCCGGCGCCCCGGATCACCCGGTCACGAACCGGCTTGGCGGGCGTCCCGAGGCACACCTTGCCCGCGGGCAGATCATTGAACACCGACGAGCGCGCGCCAACGACCGTCCCGTCGCCGATCGTCACGCCCGGCGCCACGAAGACATCGGCGGCGATCCAGCAGTCGGCGCCGATCGTGATGGGCATGGGCGTCAGCGGGAAGTTGGGCAGCTCGAACCCGTGTGTGGCGCCGCAGAGGTAGCTGTACTGGCTGACCGTTGACTGCCGCCCGATGCGCGTGCGGTCGACGCAGTAGCAGATGACGCCGTCGCCGAGCGTGGCGTAGTCGTCCATCTCGAGATTCCACGGCGCCCAGATGGTGACGCTGGGCATGATGCGCGCCTTCCACGAGACATCGGCGCCGAAGAGTCGCAGGAGGAAGACGCGCCATGTTTTCATGGGCCTGGGCGAGAAGCGGAAGAGCGTCGCCTGCACGACGCCCCAAGCCGCTCGGCCGAGCTTGTTCTTGAGCCCGTGCGGGCTTGGTTTGTTGGAGATGTCGAGGTGTTCGCCGGTCATGCTGAGACGTCTCCGGCGTCGTTTCCGGCGCCGGGCTCGGTCGTGTCGTCGGTGTTCGGATCGAGGCGGTCGCCGGTGCGGTGATCGCGGAGGATGCGCGGAGCAACGGGCCGCGCGGGGTTGCCCACGCAGATCCGCCAGGCCGGCAGATCCTTAACGACGTTCGACCGGGCGCCGACGAGGACGCCGTCGCCGATCGTCAGCCCCGGCCCGACGTACACCTCGGCGCTGATCCAGGCGTGGCGCCCGATCTCGATCGGAGACCGAAGGAGCATGAACATCGTCGAGGTGTGGTCGTGGGTGCCGGCGCAGATGTGTGAGAACTGGCTGATCACCGCGTGGTCGCCGATCGAGATCCGGCCCAGCGAGTAGAGGAGCACGCCATCGCCGATCGTGACGTCGTCACCCAGCTCGATGTTCCACGGGACCTCAAAGCGCGCCGTATTGCGCAGGATCTTGGGCGCCCCGACTTTCGCGCCGAACAGACGGAGCAGGAAGGCCCGCCACCGATCGGCCCGCCTGGGGGAGAACCGATAAATCGTCGATTGCACCAGGAACCAGCCGAACCGGATCAGCTTCTGCTTGCGCGTGAAGTAGCCGATGATGGTTCCCTCGGGCAGGTCACCGTAATCCCCCCGGGTGACGTCCACGCCCGGGGGCAGGACGGATTCGACGGGTTTGGGCGGAGTCGGCATGGGGATGGCTTCGGGCACGGGAAGAAATCCGTTCGGCGGGAAATCGGCATCGGAATCGGTATGGTATCGGCCTTGGACGGCGTTGGAATCAACAGATCTGCGCGGGCGGACCCTATGCAAAGGATCAGCAGACCTTGAGCGGCACGGAAGAACGGAGCGCCCCGGGCGCCAAGGACGGGTCAGGCGGCGTCAAGCCGCCGATCGTGATCCTTAACCAGTATTACGTCCCGGACGTGGCCTCGACGGGGTACCTCGTCCATGAGCTGGCCCTGGAGCTGGTCAGGCTCGGGTACGACGTTGAGTCCATCTCGACGATGCCCTCCTACGGGCCTCCCGAGTCCTGGGTGGACTGCCCCCACAACGAGATCCTCGACGGCGTCCGTGTCCACCGCCTCCGCTCGACCCGGATGAGCAAAAACAGCCTCATCGGACGCGGGCTCAACTATCTCAGCTTCCTCGCCCCGCTGGGGCTGCGGATGCTCTTCGGATCGTCGCACAAGAAAGTCTACCTCTACTCCTCGGCGCCGCCCTTCATGGGGATCATCGGCGCCGTCGTCTCGCTCGTGCGCCGGCACCGATACATCGTGCTGCTCTACGACGCCTATCCCCAGCTGGCCGTGTGGAGCGGGACATTCAAGGGCGGGGGCTTCATCGAGTGGGCATGGCACAAGGTCAACCGCCTGGCGTACCGCCGGGCCCGGCAGACGATCGTCCTGTGCCACAAGGCGAAAGCGCTGGTCGTCGACAACTACGGCGTCGACCCCGCAACCGTCCACGTCATCGCCAACTGGGCCGACGGGGAGTTGCTGCGTCCCAAACCGAAATCCGAGAGCGAGTTTGCACAGTCGACCGGGCTCGTCGAGCCCTTCACGCTGATGTACTCAGGAAACATGGGCTTGTGTTATGAGTACGAGACACTGCTCAAGGCCGCAGCGCTGCTCAAGGATGATCCGTTCCGCCTGGTCTGGGTCGGCGGGGGCGGCAGGCGGGACTGGCTCGAGCAGGAGATCAACGAGCGAGGCCTGACCAACACCACGATCCATCCGTACCAGCCGTTTGATCGCCTCCGAGATTCACTCTCCGGCTGCGACGCGTCGCTCGTGACGATCGCGCAGGACGTCGAGGGCATGAGCTTCCCGTCCAAGCTCTATACGTCTTTGGCAATGGGCAAATCGATCGTCGCGGTCTCCGAGAACCAGTCCGAGCTGCGCGACATCGTCGAATCCAATGATGTCGGCGTCTGGGCCGAGCTGGGTGATGCGCAAGGGTTGGCCGATGCGATCCGGGGGTTGATCGAAGACCCGGATCGGTGCGCCCGGCAGGGCGTCAACGCGCGGGCGCTCTTCGAGGCCGAGTACACCCGCGCAATCAGCGCGGGCAAGTACGCGGATGTCTTCGAGCTGGCCGCGAAGAGGTAGCGGCGCGGTTTCATCCATCGTCATCCATCGTGTAGTGGGGCGGGATTTCGCCCCGCCTTCTTCTTTCTTCCACTACTCCCTCCTCGGTGGCACGGGCGTCCCGCCCGCGTACTCTTTTTTCTCCTCTTTCTTTCTCTCCAAAGCATTGAAAAAAGGAAGAAGAGGCAGGGGAGCACACGGGCGGGACGCCCGTGCCACCGAGAAGAGAATAGAAAAGAAAATGACAGGACGAAATCCCACACCACGACTGGCCGTGGGCGCATTGAATCCGCGACGCGACACCGTCGAAGCGACACTGAATGCAGCGACAACCCCTGTCGTCAGTGTTACGAAGCCGCGCTGACCTCGGCGTGCTGGCCCACCATCCGCCACCACTCGATCGTGCGATTGAGTCCCTCGCGGAAGTCCATCTGCGCCTCCCAGCCGAGCAGCTCCTTCGCCCGGCTTGTGTCGAGGCAGCGGCGGGGCTGGCCGTCGGGCTTGGTCGGGTCCCAGCGTATCTCGCCCGTGAAGCCGGTCAGCTCGCCGATCAGCTCGATGAGGCTCTTGATCGTGATCTCGCGGCTGGCTCCCAGGTTGATCGGGGTCGGCTCGTCCATCACTTCAGCGGCACGCACGATGCCGCTGGCGGCGTCGTCTACATAGAGGAACTCGCGGCTGGCGCTGCCGGCGCCCCAGCACTCGATGTGGTCGGCGCCCGTGTCGATCGCCTCGCAGCACTTGCGGATCAGCGCGGGGATGACGTGGCTGGAGTTCGGGTTGAAGTTGTCGCCCGGGCCGTACAGGTTCACCGGCAGCAGGTACGACGATTTCATGCCGTACTGGAGCTTGTACGCGTCGAGCATCTGCCAGGCGGCCTTCTTGGCGATCCCGTAGGGCGCGTTGGTCACTTCCGGATAGCCGTTCCAGAGGTCTTCTTCCTTGAACGGCACGGGCGTCAGGTTGGGGTAGGCGCAGATCGTTCCGATCTGGACGAACTTGCCCGTGTCGCCCAGGCCCATCGCGCGGAACTGCTCAATCAAATGCAGCGCCATCGCCATGTTGGCGTAGAAGTACCGCCCCGGGTTCTCTCGGTTGGCGCCGATGCCCCCGACCTCCGCGGCCAGGTGGATCACCACGTCGACTTTGTCGGGGCCGAACGCGTCGTTGTAGAGCGCCTTGCACGCCTCGACCTCGGTCAGGTCGTACTCGGGGTGGCGGGGGACGAAGATGGATTCGTCCGGGACCCCCTGGTCGCGCAGCTTCTGTTGCAGCACGCGCCCGAGGAAGCCGTCGCCCCCGGTGATCACGATCCGTTGCTTGCTCAGGTCCGTCACGCGATGCTCCGCTCTTGTGAGGTGGTATCTGGATTGATGATGTTGGGCTGTTTACTGGTCGTGCCCGGAGTGCGCCGGCATGGCGTGGCCGGCGTCTCGGAGGGTCTTCTCGCGTTCGGCCAGCTCCATGTCCGACTCGTACATCATGCGGACCAGCTCGCCGAACGCAACCTTGGGCTCCCAGCCGAGCGTCTTCCGGGCCTTGGCCGGGTCGCCCAGGAGCAGCTCGACCTCCGCCGGGCGCAGGTACCTCGGGTCGAACTCGACGTAGTCCTCCCAGTCGAGCCCCGCGCACTCGAACGCGGCGACGCAGAACTCGCGGACGCTGTACGTCTCGCCGGTGGCGATGACGTAATCATCGGGGGTGTCCTGCTGGAGCATCAGCCACATCGCCTCGACGTAATCGCCGGCGAAGCCCCAGTCGCGCTTGGCGTCGAGGTTGCCCAGGAAGAGCTTGTCCTGCAAACCGAGCTTGATTCGTCCGACGGCGCGGGTGATCTTGCGCGTGACGAACGTCTCGCCGCGGCGCGGGCTCTCGTGGTTGAAGAGGATCCCGCTGCTGGCGTGCAGGTCGTAGCTCTCGCGGTAGTTGACCGCGATCCAGTGCGCAAACACCTTCGCGCACGAATAGGGCGAGCGCGGGTGGAAGGGCGTCGTCTCTTTCTGGGGCGTCTCGCGGACCAGCCCGAACATCTCGCTCGACGAGGCCTGGTAGTACCGGATCTGCTTGCCGCTGCGCTGCTGCTGATCGCGGACGGCCTCGATGAGCTTCATCGCGCCCATCGCGACGGTCTCGACGGTGTAGATCGGCATGTCGAACGAGACCCGGACATGGCTCTGCGCCCCGAGGTTGTAGACCTCGTCCGGCTCGATGTCGGAGATGATCTTCGAGATGACGTTCGCGTCGGTCAGGTCGCCGAAGTGCAGCTTGAGCTTGGCCCCGGTGGTGTGCGGGTCCTGGTAGATCTGGTCGATCCGCTCGGTGTTGAAGGAGCTCGACCGGCGGATGATCCCGTGGACCTCGTAGCCCTTGCCCAGCAGGAACTCGGCGAGGTAGCTGCCGTCCTGTCCGGTGACGCCGGTGATGAGTGCTCGCTTGGGGGCCTTGTTGGAAGTGGGCATCGGAGTCTCCAGAGAGGTGGGTCGGCGTCGGCGCCGGGCCGGTGGTTCTCGCCCGGCATTCGGGGTAAATTCGGCGTATTCTGGCCCGCTTGACGGCTGCGGGCGTCCTACAGTGCCGACCATCAAACGTCCTTCGGGTGTGGCCGGTTCGATCCTATCGTCCGGATTATCGCCCGGCTCAACCGACGCGAACAACCAACGCAACGAGGGGTCCGGATCCGGCCTGCGCCGACGATGTTATGCGGACCCCGCCGCAACGCCCAACAAAGGAAGCAATCTGACATGTCAGGACTGATCACACCGCACGGCGGCAAGCTTATCGATCGCATCGCCGACGACGCCCGGAGCGACACCCTTAAGGCCGAGGCCGGCTCGCTCAAGCGGATCGATCTCTCCGCCAAGCAGTCCTGCGACCTTGAAATGATCGGGATGGGGGCCTTCAGCCCCCTGACCGGCTTCATGGGCAAGGCCGACTTCGAGTCCGTCTGCAAGGACATGAAGCTCGCCAGCGGCGACATCTGGCCCATCCCCATCCTGCTGTGCGTCGACAAGGCGGACGCCCCGAGCGTCGGCGACCGCATCGCCCTCTACGCCGTCGCCCCCTCGACGGGCCAGGACGTTCTCCAGGCGGTCATGACCGTCGAAGAGGTCTTCGCCCACGACAAGGACCTCGAGATCCCCAACGTTTTCCGCACGAGTGACGAGGCCCACCCGGGCGTCGCGCAGGTCATGGCCGAGGGCGACACGTGCCTCGCCGGCCCCGTGGAGATCGTCCAGGCGTGCGTTGATCCCACCGGCCCCGAGGCGTTCCTCGACCACCGCCTGACCCCGAGCCAGACCCGCGCCGAGTTCGAGCGCCGGGGCTGGAAGACCGTCGCCGCCTTCCAGACGCGCAACCCGATCCACCGCGCCCACGAGTACCTGTGCAAGTGCGCCCAGGAGATCTGCGACGGGCTGCTCGTCCACCCGCTCGTCGGCGAAACCAAGGAGGGCGACATCCCCGCCGCCGTCCGCATGGACTGCTACCAGATCCTCATCAAGGACTACTTCGTCGATGAGCGCACGTGCCTGTCGGTCATGCCCGCCGCCATGCGCTACGCCGGGCCCCGCGAGGCCGTCCTGCACGCGCTGATCCGCAAGAACTACGGCGTCACGCACTTCATCGTCGGGCGCGACCACGCGGGCGTCGGCGATTACTACGGCACCTACGACGCGCAGAACATCTTCGATGAGCTGGACGAGGACAACCTCGCCATCGAGCCGCTGAAGTTCGAGCACGCGGCGTTTTCCATCAAGGCCGGCGGGATGGTTTCGAGCAAGACGTTCCCGAAGATCAAGGGCGACCAGATCTTCCTGTCGGGCACCAAGGTCCGTGAGATGCTGGGCAACGCCGAGCGTCCCCCGGCCGAGTTCACGCGCCCCGAGGTCGCCGACCGGCTGATCGACTGGGCGACGAACGAAGTGGCGGCCAAGGCGTAATACGCCTGATAGTCTCTAGACTTATCCGGCGCAAACGGCATGCTCGAACCCATGCCACCACTCCGCGTCGTCTTTGGAAAGAGGGTTCGTGAACGCCGGCTCGAACTCGGGCTGACTCAGGAGAAACTTGCAGAACTAGCCAAGCGGCATTGGACCTACATCGGGGCGATCGAGCGGGGGGAACGAAACGTCACGCTTGCTGTCGTCGAAGCGATCGCGAAGGCTCTTCAAGTTGATGTCACGACCTTGTTTCATTCCGAGAGGGATGAGACATGAGCAGGCATCCGCTCGAAGTTGAGCTCAACGCGTCCGCCCGCGAGATCATGGACGCCATCGCGAAGGGCTTTCGCGCCAAAGTGGATGTCAAAGGAAAGCTGGCCGAACTGTTTCTTTTCAAAGATCTAACCAAACTTCAGAACGATGGCGTGCTGGACAACGTTGAGTGGGTCGATGCAGACGGAGAGCCGGACTTCATCATCGGGCGAAGGGGACGCACCCTGAAAGTAGAGTGCAAGAACATCCGCTCTGGAGAGAACTACAAAAGACCACCGGCGTATAAGGCGGAGTTGCAAAAAACACGCAACAGTAAAGACGGGACACCAACACGGGGCTATTCCGTCACAGAGTTCGATGTCCTCGCGATCTGCATGTTCAACCAAACCGGGAAATGGGACTTCCGCTTCATCCTGACCAGGGACCTGGAGACACGGCCGGAGAACCCGGAAATATTGAAGGTGATGCACCGAGTACCAACCGACACCGAGCCGCCCTGGCATGACGATCTCCATTCACTCTTAGGACCGTGACGGCAGATGACAACGACACGACCACTCGAAGACCAAGCACCGTACTTTGCCACGAGTAAAGGCGCAGCCCATTTGGGCGATGCGCTCGAACTCCTTGACGGCGTTCCCGACGATTCGGTAAATCTGATTGTCACGTCGCCACCTTACGCGTTGCATTTCAAAAAAGAGTATGGCAACGCGGATCAAACAGATTACATCAACTGGTTTTTACCCTTCGCGAAATCGTTATTCCGAGTGCTCCGCGATGACGGCAGCCTTGTCATCGACATTGGCGGGGCCTGGAACCCGGGCCAACCGACACGATCCCTCTATCACTTTGAACTGCTCATCGCCCTGTGTCGCGAAATCGGATTCCACCTCGCGCAGGAGTTTTACTGGTTCAACCCATCCAAGCTTCCCTCACCTGCCGAATGGGTGACCGTCCAGAAAATCAGGGTCAAGGATTCGATCGAGTGCCTTTGGTGGCTCTCCAAAACGCCGCGCCCGAAGGCCGACAACCGCAAGGTATTGACCCAATACAGCGAAGACATGAAACGGCTTCTCAAGCGGGGCTACAAGCCTAAAACACGCCCTTCGGGTCACGTCATTACCTCCAAGTTCAAAGAACGCGACGGCGCGATCCCGCCCAATGTGTTGATATTCGGCAATAACGACGCCTCCGGGAAGTACATGAAGACCTGTAAAGAAAAGAGCGTGAAGCCACACCCTGCACGATTCCCCTCGCAACTGCCCGCCTTTTTCATCCGGTTCCTGACCGACGAAGGCGACCTTGTCCTGGACCCGTTCGCCGGATCGAACACAACCGGCGCCGTTGCAGAGCAGGAAGGCCGTCGCTGGCTCGCGTTTGAATCCGAAGAACGATACCTCGAAGCCAGTCTCTTCCGGTTTGAGGGCGATTCGGAGCCCGCAGCCGATCTCTCGAATCGCTGGGGTGAAATGTTCAGCGAATCGAGTGACGCGTCCCTCTTTGCGAGGAATAATACGTAAATCCGCAGTCAGATCCCCTTTTTATGAACCACACCAAACGCATCCTCGTCACCGGCGGCGCCGGGTTCCTCGGCAGCCACCTCTGTGATCGCCTCGTCGCCCTGGGCGATGATGTCATCTGCCTGGACAATTTTTTCACCAGCCAGAAGTCCAACGTCGTCCACCTACTGGGCAAGCCCAACTTCGAGCTGATCCGCCACGACGTCACACGCCCGATCTTCATCGAGGTCGACGAGATCTACAACCTCGCCTGCCCGGCCGCCCCGTGGCACTACCAGTACAACCCCATCAAGACGACCAAGACCAGCGTCATGGGCGCGATCAACACGCTCGGGCTCGCCAAGCGGTGCAACGCCAAGATCCTCCAGGCCTCGACCAGCGAGGTCTACGGCGATCCGGAAGTCTCGCCCCAGGCCGAGACGTACCGCGGCGCCGTCAACCCGATCGGCCCCCGCGCCTATTACGACGAGGGCAAGCGCTGCGCCGAGACGCTCTTCTTCGACTACCACCGGCAGAACAATGTCAACATCCGCGTGGTCCGCATCTTCAACACCTACGGCCCGCGGATGCACCCCTTCGACGGGCGCGTCGTCTCGAACTTCATCCTCCAGGCGCTGCACGGCGACGACATCACGCTCTACGGCGACGGCTCGCAGACGCGGTCGTTCTGCTATGTCGATGATCTCGTCAAGGGCCTGATGGCGATGATGAACGGGCCGGACGAGTTCATCGGGCCTGTGAACCTGGGCAACCCCAACGAGATGACCATCCGCCAGCTCGCCGAGATGGTCATCGAGATGACCGGATCGAACTCGAACCTTCACTTCGAGACGCTGCCGCAGGATGACCCGCTCCAGCGGCGCCCCGATATCGCGCTGGCGAAGGACCGCCTTGGCTGGACGCCCAGGATCGACCTCGAAACGGGCCTCAAAGCGACCATCGAGCACTTCCAGGAGATCGACCGGAGCGATTTCCGGCCCCCGACACCCAACATCATTCTCAACACCCGACGATCACCGGTCGATGCCTGATCCGACCGGCTCATCGCCGGATTGACCGCCGATAACACGTCCTCAACAACAGCAACTTGTGCGGCAACAACGCCGCAGGAGCGGAAACCAATGAAGATTACGATGCTCGGAACCGGATATGTCGGCCTTGTCACCGGCGCCTGTTTTTCAAATACCGGCAACGACGTGACCTGCGCGGACATCGACCCGGCCAAGATCGAGATGCTCAAGGCGGGCGGATGCCCGATCTTCGAACCCGGGCTCGAGCCCCTCTTGCATCACAACGCCGAAGCGGGCCGCCTGACCTACACCACCGACATCCGTGACGCGATCCGCGAGGCGCAGATCATCTTCATCGCCGTCGGCACACCCCAGGGCGACGACGGGCACGCGGACCTCAAGTACATCTGGGCGGCCGCCGAGATGGTCGGCGAGGTCATCAAGGAGCTTGGCGAGGGCGCCGACGCCAAGATCATCGTCGTCAAGTCGACCGTCCCCGTCGGGACCTCGCTGGGCGTCAAGGAGCGCATCGCCAACGTCGTCGGGACGCTGCCCTTCCACATCGCCAACAACCCCGAGTTCCTCAAAGAGGGCGCCGCGATCAACGACTTCCAGAAGCCCGACCGCGTCGTCATCGGCGTCGAGAACGACTTCACCCGCGACGCGCTGGTCGACCTCTACGAGCCGTTCGTCCGGCAGGGCAACCCGATCATCCCGATGGACATCCTGTCGTCTGAGATGGTCAAGTACGCCTCGAACGCCATGCTCGCCACCAAGATCTCATTCATCAACGAGGTCTCGCGCATGTGCGAGGCCTTCGGCGCCAACGTCAACCGCGTCCGCGACGGGATGTGCTCCGACTCGCGCATCGGCAAGCACTTCCTCTTCCCGGGCCTCGGGTACGGCGGCTCGTGCTTCCCCAAGGATGTCAAAGCCTTCATCGGGATGGGTGAGAAGACCGGCGTGCCCACCACGCTCATGGACGCCGTCGATCTGGTCAACAAGGCCCAGCGCGAGCACTTCTTCAATCGCGTTCTCAAGCACTTCGACGAGTTCGAGGGCGGCATCAAGGGCAAGACGATCGCCTTCTGGGGCGTCGCCTTCAAGCCGCTGACCGACGACATCCGCGAGGCCCCGGCGCTGACGCTCATCGAGCACGCGACCAAGCTCGGCGCCAACGTCCGCGCCTTCGACCCCGTCGCAGCCGACAACGCCTCGAAAGAACTCGGCGGCAACGTCAAGTTCTGCCATGACATCTACGAGACCATCGACGGCGCCGACGCGCTGGTCATCTGCACCGAGTGGGACGAGTTCCGCTCGCCCGACTTCGAGCGGATGCGCCAGTTGATGCCGAGCAAGACGATCTTCGACGGCCGCAACGTCTTCCGGCAGGAGCAGATGGAGCGGGAGAACTTCGTGTACTACTCGGTGGGGCGCCAACCGATCAATGTCGAGCCGGCAACGGTGTAACCGTCCACGACAACTCAACTTGAAGTGGGGCGGGATTGCATCCCGCCTTTTTCGTGCGCTCACCCGCGCGTGATCACTTCCCGGTACAGCGTCACCCCCACCAGCAGCGCCTGGAACCCGGCGAGAACCAGGGCGCCGGCGACGGCCCATCGAATGCGCCTCTGCTCCGTCCCCCTGGGCAGCGCCATCGCCGCCAGCCAGATCAGACCCATCAGGATCATCGGCTCGAAGTAACGCTGCCACGCCAGCGAGTTCATCGACTGCGCGCCCAGCCACCCCAGCATCGTCAGCAGTAGCACGTTCGCCGGCGCCCCGCGGCCCGCGCTCACCGCGGCCTGTCGCAGCAGCCACACCACCCCGGCGCCCAGCGGCGCGAGAAGAAGAATGACCACGCTCGTGCGCCCGAACAGGTCCGGCGCCATTTTCACGATCGGCTTCCACAGCCAGCCGTTATCGCGCGGGTTCCACCGCGTGCCGTCGGCGTGCTCAATGCGCACAAAGTCGGTCGCCGGGACAATGGCCACGAGCAGCCCGATCCCGACGCAAAGCCAGAGCCACTTATTTTTCAAGGCGCCGCGACGGATCTCATCAATCGCCGCCGGGAGGAAGTAAACCCCGAAGATGGCGCACAGACTGAGCGCGAAGGCGAACGTCGCGGGGTTGGCGCCCACGTCGTGCTTGTCGCGGTATTCGGGGGGCGTCAGCCCACCACAGATCCAGACGAAGTACGCCAGCAATGCCGCCGGCGCGAGCGCACATACCAGACCCCACGCGAATCGCCCCCACGAAGCGCGGGTCGTGTCGTCCCCGACGCGGATCCACCGGGGAACCCAGCCCCGCAACGGCCCGCTCAAAACCGCCAGCAGACCGATCGGCGCGATCGCCCAGACATGGACCTGCCGGATGCTCACCGCGAGCGTCGCGAACAGCCCGAGCAGCCCGAGCCGCGCGGGGGTGATGCGCTGTGTCGCGATTGAGCCCCCGACAGCCAGCGCGATGAAGCCCCACGCCGGGGTGTCGGTGGTGAGCCAGATCCCGCCGCCGAGCGTGTAGGAACTGAGCAGCAGCGGGGCCGTCAGCGCCAGCGACAACCACGCTCCGCAGAACCCCGACGCCCACCAGAAGACGGCCGCGACGAGGATCCACGTCAGCCCGGCGTTGGCGAGGCGGACGACGGGCGCCCGCACCGTCTCGGCGCCGGTGAGCTTCATCAGCCCCGCCATCAGCAGGTGGTAGCCGGGCGAGGTGGTGGATCGGTAGTTGACGATGTCGGGGCTGGGCCACTGCTCGACCATGGTCTCGATGACCGGCTCGTGATACTGCCTGGCGTCGCCGGCCTCGTTGGTCCCGCCTTTGCCGCTGATGATCACGGGGATCACCAGCAGGGCGTAAGCGACCGTCAGCGCCAGCAGCGCCCGGAGCCGGGCGCCGACGGAGTCACGCTTGGAGTCAAGAGCGGGTATCGTCGATGACACCCTTGACAGAATACACTGGAACGGCCGCCTGACACACCATCACAGCGACTCCCCCCGATGCCCGCCAACCCCATCAACAAGCTCATGCACGCGATGCACCGGCCGGTGTACGAATCCCGCCTGCGCGAGCTTGTCAGGAGGATCACACCCCACCTGCACGAGGGCGACTCGGTGCTCGATGTCGGTTGCGGCGTCGGCACGCTGGGACAGGCGCTCCTTGACGCCCCTGACCGGGTCGCCGGGCTCGAGGTCCGGGGGCTCGAGCGCGTCAAGCGCGGTGGCGAGCCGATCGAGGTCCTCGAATACGATGGCGGCGACATCCCGCTCGAGGACAACTCCTGCGATGTCGTCATCCTCGCCGACGTCCTCCACCACGAGCCGGACTTCGACAGGCTGCTCGGTGAGTGTGTCCGGGTCAGCTCGCGGCTGATCATCATCAAGGACCACGTCATCGCCGGCCCCATGGCCCAGCGGCGGATCTCGCTGATCGACTGGGCGGCCAACGCGCCGTACGGGGTGCCCTGCCTGTACCGGTACAACACTCCGGGCGAGTGGCGGGCGATTCATGCGCGGTTCGGCCTCGAACCGATCGAAGAGTTGACCTCCATGCAACTCTATCCACCCATCGTGAACCTGCTTTTCGGGCGCCGGCTCCAGTACTTCGCCGCTCTTGAACGCGCCGCCGGGGCGCCGGTCAGCGCGAACGGCGATTCCCCGCACTCCGGCTCCGCACACGCCGGGCCGCCAACCGACAGCGCATGAGCGCCGACCCGACGACATCCCCGATGGGCGCCCATGCCACGACAAAGAATCGCCCGCTGGCGCTGAGCCTGCTCAAGCTCGCGCGACCGCTCCAGTGGTCCAAGGGGATCTTCGTCCTCGCCGGCCCGGTCTACGGCGCCGCCGACCTGCTCGGCTCTGGCGTGCCGATCCCCGAGATTATCTTCCGCTCGATCGTTGTCCTGGCCTCGTTCTCGCTGGCTGCGAGCGGGTGCTACGTCATCAACGACCTCTGCGATGTGGAGGCCGATCGCTCGCACCCGCGCAAGAAGAACCGCCCCATCGCGTCGGGCGCCGTTACGCCCGGGCAGGCGAAGGTCTTCGCGGCCTTGCTGCTGATCGTTTCGCTCGGGCTGCTGTCGCTGCTGCCAGCCTCGACGCGGTGGTGGACCGGCGCTACGATGGTCCTCTACATCGCCAATGTGATGGCGTACTCGGCGTACTTCAAGAAGCACGCGATCGCGGACGTGATGGGGCTCTCTCTCGGGTTCGTGCTCCGGGTGCTCGGCGGGTGCGCGGCCCTTGGCATCGGGCCGTCGAGCTGGCTGTTGAACGTGACACTCTTCATCGCGATGTTCCTCGCCTTCGGCAAGCGCCTGGGCGAACGCCGGAGCATGGGCGAGGCGGCGGCCAAGACGCGGGCGGTCCAGGGCCTCTACACAGACTCGCTGCTGGAGATGGCCGTGGTCGTCACGGGCGTGTGCACCCTGGTCACCTACACGATCTACGTCGAGGGGCAGGCGGAGTACTACACGCTCGGGTTCAACCTGCTGTGGCTGACCGTCCTGCCGGTGACCTTCGTGCTGCTGCGGTGCATCGTCCTGCTCGACGCGGGGCGGTACGACGACCCGACCGAGATCGCCCTCCGCGACCCCGTGGTGCGGGGCGGGACGCTGCTCTTTTCCTCGATGACCGCCTTCCTGATGCTCTGGTTCCGGCTCGATTTCCAGAGCGTGCTGACGGATTGGCTGCGCTGAGGCCCGAATCTGGGTTTCATGACTGAAACAGGCCGATCAATCATCTGTGTGAAAGCGGGTCAACTTCCCGCCCAACTGTCCGTATAAGCCACCGCCGGGGATCGCCCAACAGAGATTCCCGGCCCGTGATCACATCGTTCCGGGCGGCGGCCTCATGATCCGCCGCCCACGCCTTGCGTGGGATCCAACCCGGGACGCCCCCATTTCCAGATCTGGAGCATCGAGATGCGAAACAACCACCGTTTGACCTCGCGATCGCGACTCGCCGTGCCGGCGATCACGCTCGCCGGCGTCCTGACCCTGTCCGCGGGTCTGGCGACCGCCCAGCACGCCCCGCCCACACCCGAGCAGATCGCCAAGATGATGCCCGGCGGGCCCGCTGCCGCCGGCGGCGAAGAGAAGCCCGAGTTTCCCAAGTTCGAGGACGTCATCAAGGACCACCAGAAGGTCGTCTCCACCGCCGATGGCAAGAGCCTCTACACGCTCTACAAGCGTGACAAGGACGGCTCTGTCCTCGCGGAGCTGCCCCGGAACTTCGAGAACCAGAAGCTCTACGTTGCGACGGCCATCTCGGCGGGCATCCCGGCGGCCGGGATCCAGTTCGGCGAGAAGTTCCTCCGCTGGAAACGCTTCGACAAGACCCTCGCCCTGATCGCACCGAACCTCGAGACCCGCAGCACCGGCGACGCCGAGAGCAAGGCCTCGCGCGACAACCAGTACACCGACACCGTCATCGCCTCGGTCCCGATCAAGACCATGGGCCCGGTCGGCGGTCCGGTCATCGACCTGACGGGTCTGCTCGCCGGCCAGTCGAGCGTCTTCTTCGGCGGCGCCACCAAGGGCGCCAACACGAGGCTCCTCGAGGTCACCAAGGCCAAGGCGTTCCCCGAGAACCTCGTCCTCGCCTACGAGTTCCCCGCCGCTTCCGGGCAGTTCATGGAGATCTCCTACTCATGGAGTGTCCTGCCCGAGCACACCGGCTACAAGCCCCGCGAATCCGACTACCGCATCGGGTACTTCACGACGGCGTTCACCGATCTTAAAAAGGTCGGCGAGGACACCACCAAGACGCGCTACGCGAACCGGTGGGATCTCCAGAAGGCGGCTCCTGAACTCAAGATGAGCCCCCCCAAGAAGCCCATCGTTTTCTACATCGAATCCACCACTCCGGTGAAGTACCGCCGGTACGTCCGCGAGGCGGCGCTCGAGTGGAACAAGGCGTTCGAGAAGGTCGGGCTGGTCAACGCCGTCGAGGTGTACCAGCAGGACGCCACCACCGGCGCCCACATGGAAAAAGACCCGGAGGACGTCCGCTACAACTTCCTCATGTGGCAATCGAACAACCAGTCCTTCGCCATCGGCCCGTCGAGGGTTGATCCCAGGACCGGCCAGATCCTCGACGCCGACGTGCTGATGAACGACGGCTGGCTCCGCTACGCCGTCATGCAATACCAGAACGTGCTCCCGCAGACCGCGATGGAGACGTTCGGCCCCGAGACGCTCGCCTGGATCGAGGACCACCCGAACTGGGACCCGCGCGTTCGCCTCGCCGCACCCGATGAGCGCGAGGGCGTGCTCGAGCGGATCCGGCTCCAGCGCGCTGCGCGGGGCGCCGGCGGCTACAGCGGCCACTCGCTCGGCTCTGCCGACGCCACACTCATGGGCGACCAGCCCTTCGACGGGCTCGCCGGCGCCGTCAGTCAGAAGAACGGCTACTGCATGCAGGCGACCGAGCGCGGGATGGACCTGGCCATGGTCCGCCTCAACCTGCTCGACCTGGGCGCCATGAACGACGGGGACGACGACGGCGACGACTTCGACGGTGTCCCCGAGGAGTTCGTCGGCGCGATCGTCAAGGACGTGCTGATGCACGAGGTCGGGCACGTCCTGGGCCTCCGGCACAACTTCAAGGCCTCGACGGCGTACACGATCGAGCAGATCAACTCCCCCGAGTGGAAGGGCAAGGCGATCACCGGCTCGGTCATGGACTACAACGCCATGAACTACAACTTCGACATGGGCAAGGAGCAGGGCCCCTACGTCATGCCCACCATCGGGCCCTACGACTACTGGGCCATCGAGTACGGCTACACCTTCGACAAGGACCTCAAGCCCATCCTCGAGCGCGTCGACGAGCCCGAGCTCGCCTACGCGACCGATGAGAACACCTTCGGGCCCGACCCGACCGCCAGGCGCCGCGACATGGGCAAGAACACCATCGACTTTGTCGAGGGTGAGATGCGCATGATCCAGGACCTGCGTTCGAAGATCCTCGACCGCGCGATCGATGACGGCGACAGCTGGACCAAGGCGCGCCGGGCGTACCAGATCCTGCTCGGCCAGCACATGCGCAACCTCTCGACCGCGTCCAACTGGATCGGCGGAACCTATATCAACCGCGACCGCAAGGGCGACACCGGCGACCGCAACCCGGTCGTCCCGGTCGAGCCCGAGCTCCAGCGCCGGGCGCTGGCGTTCGTCATCACCAACAGCTTCAACGACGACGCGTACGGGCTGACCCCAGAGCTGCTGTCGAAGATGACCGTTGACAAGTGGTGGGACGAGGGTTTCCAGGCGATCTTCGCCGACCCGGCGTACAACGTCCACGACAACATCCTGGGCATCCAGGCGTCGGTCCTGACCCAGGTCCTCAACCCGACGACCCTCCGCCATGTCTATGACAACGAGTTCCGTGTCGCCGCCGGCGAGGACGCCGTCACGCTCCCCGAGGTGCTCGACGCCGTCACGGACGCGGCCTTCACCGAGCTGGACAAGCCGGTGCGGGACCACTTCACCGCCCGCGAGCCGATGATCTCCTCGCTGCGCCGGAACCTCCAGAGAGAGGTGATCGAACGGCTGATCGATCTGAGCATGCCCGGCAATTTCGCCGGCGCCGCCAGCAAGCCCATCGCGACGCTCTCGGCTCAGAAGCTCCGCGATCTCCAGGGCCGGATCGACGCGGCGATCGGCAAGGGCAACTCCAAGATCGACCCCTACACCGTCGCGCACCTGACCGACGCCTCGCTGCGGATCGGCAAGGCCCTCGACGCCGACTACATCTACAACGCCAACGAGATGGGCGGGGGCGGCGTCATGACGATCATCATGGGCAATAACCCCGGGGACTGACCCCCGGCACGGTCATCCGCCGCTGATGGCCGCCACCTGATTCCACTTCCGGGCCGACCCCTCGCGGGTCGGCCCGTTTTCATGCGCCATCAGAAGAATGAACCGCACATTCAGAGCTGGTCCCAGCCCCAGATCCGCATCTGCACATTCCGGTCGAGCGTGTGCCCCGAGACTTTCAGCGTCAGCAGGATCCGGCCCCGATGATGCGCCTCGTGGCTGACGAAGTAGCTCAGCGTCGTATACAACCCCCGCTTGAAGCCTCGTCGTTTGGGCTCGCCGTTGAGGATCCCGAGCAGGAGTTTCTCGATCGCAGCGTCCGACTGCTTGAACGCCTTGGTGACGACCGCTTTGCTCGGCTGGTCACCCGGATTGAGTTTCACGACGCCCTCGGAGAGGTCCTTCGCCCGCTTTTCCAGGTGCGCGAGGCGGATGTTGTGCAGGTGCGCGAACTCCCCAGCGACACCCCGACCGCCACGCTTGGAGAGTGTACACAGCCATCCCTCGTCGCCGATGGTCTCGATCAGCAAGCGGTTGATCCGGCAGTTCGTCCGCCAGGCCATCGCGAGTTGTTCTGATTCGTCGGGCATGCGTGAGCGTCACTGATCTTATCCCGGGTGCTTCCCGGTCACAACGGGAGAGCCCCCCGATTCGTGCGCCCCGGTGATGAGATTGTTCAGGGTCGCCAGCCGCTCCCACGGTCCGTAACCATCTACTACTATGGCCCGGTCCCGAACACCCCCGGATGCGCCGGCGTTGTCGGCGGTGTCTGTCACCAGTACAACCACGGAAACCAATCGACATGGCCGGCAAGCACTTCGATCTCATCGTCATCGGCGGCGGACCCGCCGGGTACGTCGGCGCCATCCGCGCCGCCCAGCTTGGCATGAACGTCGCCTGCGTCGAACGCTCGCACCTGGGGGGCGTCTGCCTCAACTGGGGCTGCATCCCCACCAAGGCCCTGCTCGCCAACGCCGAGCTTTTTGAGAAGAACAACGAGCAGTCCGACCTGTGGGGCCTCGAGTTCGACAACCTCCGCGTCAACTGGGACAAGGTCGTCGGGCGATCGCGGGGCGTCGCCGAAAAACTCCGCGGCGGCATCGGGTTCCTGCTCAAAAAGAACAAGATCGAGCACGTCATCGGGCACGCGAAGATCACCCGCGGCAGGACCGGGGGCCAGCCCTGCGCCGTCGAGATCTACGACTGCGACGTCAAGGACACGCTCACGCACGCCCCGGCGAGCATCGCCGACAAGCCCCGCGAAACCATCACGGCGGACAACATCCTCGTCGCCACCGGCTCGGTCGCGCGCGACCTGCCCTTCGCCAGGTTCGATGGCGACAAGGTCATGGGCGCCCGCGAGGCAATGAACCAGCCGGCCATGCCAGAGTCGCTCGTCGTCATCGGCGCCGGTGCGATCGGGATGGAGTTCGCCTACTTCTACCACACGTTCGGGTGCAAGGTCACCGTCGTCGAGATGCTCGACCGCATCCTCCCCGTCGAGGACAGGGACGTCTCCGACGCGCTGGGCAAGCTCTACAAAAAGCACGGCATGACCATCAAAACCACGACCACGACCACCGCGGTCGACATCTCGGGCAAGGGCGTCAAGGTCACCATCGCGCCCTTCAAGGACGGCAAGGCGGACGGATCGAAAGCCGAGACACTCGAAGCGGACAAGGTCCTCATCGCCATCGGCGTCAAGGGCCGCTTCGACGGCTTGTTCGACGAATCGCTCGGGCTCGAAACCGTCAAGGATCACATCAAAACGGATTACATCCCCGGCTCGCCCGATGTCCAGACGCTCACGTACCAGACGAGCATCCCGGGGATCTACGCCGTGGGCGATGTCATCGGGCCGCCCTGGCTGGCGCACGTCGCCAGCGAGGAGGCGGTCATCTGTGTCGAGCGCCTCGCCGGGCACGACCCGATCCCGATGGATTACACCGTCATCCCCGGGTGCACGTACTGCCACCCGCAGGTGGCCAGTGTCGGATTCACCGAGCAGACCCTGATTGACAGGGGACTCAAGAAGGGCGAGGACTACGAGGTCGGCAAGTACCCGTGGCAATCCCATGGCAAGGCCATCGCCTCACACCAGCAGGCCGGGTTCGTCAAGATCATCAAGGGGATGCCCCGGGGCGAGATCCTCGGCGCCCACATCCTTGGCGATCAGGCGACGGAGCTCATCAGCGAGATGACCCTCGCCAGACGCCTGGAAGCGACCACCGAGGAGCTGATCGTCACCGTCCACGCCCACCCGACCATGCACGAGGGGCTGCACGAGGCGGCCCTGGCGAGCGAGGGACGGATGATCCACGGCTGATGGCCTCAGAACAGCCGGGACGCTTGCGATTGACTCCCGATCAGCGGGTGGAGAAGTTTTCGGTCGTGTCCCCGATTCGGGCAAACAAACGCATATTCTCAATGATTCCACTTGCCTCGATCCGGGAGATGTGGTCTGGTTGGTTTGGATGGTTGGCGCCGGCTGCGCTGTCTCGGTGGGCGCCGTTCCGGCGCTTCCCGGGGTTGTCGCCGGCGATGCGTCCAGCGCCCGATCGCTCATCACCAGAATCCCTCTCGGAGCATCACAACCCCCCACAACCCCCCACGACCCCGAACAGCCCCCCCTCACAGACACGAAAAGGACCCCGACCATGACTACGTTCCGCACGCTCGCAGCTTTCGGCGCACTTGGCGGCGCCACCCTGATCGCCGCTGTCATGAGCGCAGCGCCCGAGAAGCCGATCGCGTCCGGCGAGATGGAGTTCTTTGATGACATGACAGGTTGCTTCAGCAACGAGTCTGTCGCCGCGATCGTCGACGAGGGCACGGACCCCGCAATCGCCGCCCAGGTGTACAACATGATCCTCAAGCAGTTCGAGGAGCAGCAGTCGAACTCGCGGTACTTCGTCTCCAGTCGCTGGCCCGTCGGCTCGATTGGAAACCCGGTCAACGTGACCTACAGCTTCCCGGCGGACGGGATCACGATGGACGCCGGCGCCGGCAATCCCAATGTGCTGCACGCCGACCTGACCGGCACCTTCCTGACCGAGGCCGCCTGGAAAGACCTCTTCCGCCAGGTCTTCGACCGCTGGGAAGAGATCACGGGCAACACCTACACGGAAGTCTCGGACGACAACGCCTTCTGGGGCGCCTCGGGACCGATCCACGGTGGCTCCGGCCGCGGCGACATCCGGCTCTGGTCCCGGAGCATCGACGGGGCCTCCAACGTGCTGGCGTTCAACTTCTTCCCGGGCAGCGGCGTCGGTGGCGATATGGTCCTTGATTCTGGCGAGAACTGGGGCGGGGGCGCGGCGCAGAACTTCCGCTTCTTCCGCAACGTCGTCGCGCACGAGAACGGCCACGGGATGGGGCTCCGCCACGTCTGCACCGACACCGGGCACCGCGCGCTGATGAACCCGTTCCTCTCGACGACATTCGACGGCCCGCAGCACGACGACATCCGCGGTATGCAGCGCCAGTACGGCGACTTCAACGAGCCCAACGGCAACATCGCCACCGCGACCGACCTCGGCTTCTTCAACCCCCTCGACTCCGCGTCGGTCTTCGGCGCCTCCGTCAGCGGCTCCGAGGATGATTACTACGGCGTCACCGTCTCGGGCAGCTCCCTGCTTGATGTCACCGTGAGCCCCGTCGGGGTGTCCTACAACAACGGGCCGCAGGCGGGTGACGGCTCGTGCCCGCTCGGGCCGGTCATCGACACGCTCGCCCTGCACGACCTGCGAGTCCGCGTGCTCAACGCCGCCGGCGGCGAGATCGCCAACGTCAACGCCAACCCGGCCGGGCTGCCCGAGTTCGTGGTCGACGCGACGCTCGGCAGCGGAGGGACGTTCTATGTCGTCGTGGATTCGCTCGATACCTTTGTCACGGAAACCCAGCTCTACAATATCAGCGTCAACGTCACCATCCCCCTGCCCGACGGCGACCTCAACAGCGACTGCATTGTCGATACGGCGGACCTGGGCGGCCTGATCGGCGCCTTCGGCGGGTCCGGCCCGTTCGGCGACATCAACGGCGACGGCGTGGTTGACACGGCCGACCTCGGGATCCTGATCAGCAACTTCGGCGCGACCTGCACCGGCATGTAAGCAGGGCCGAGGGCCAGCCACACGTGGCGCCCGGGGGACCCATCCGGGCGGGGGCGGCCCGCGGCTGTCCCGACGCCGGGTCGCGGCCTACCATGGCGTCGGTTACACCCGGGGTGTAGCGCAGCTTGGTAGCGCGCCTCGTTCGGGACGAGGAGGTCGAAGGTTCGAATCCTTTCACCCCGATTGAAAATGGACCGCCTGATTGGCGGTCCTTTTTTTGTGAACCCGACGTGCGATTCGTAGGGACGAACGGGGGTGCCCCCAGCTCAACCGATCTCACCGAAGTGCGCAATCAGCAGACCGAGATCAGCGGTGTCGACCACGCCGTCGCCGTTGATATCCGCTGACTGCGAGGCGGCGCCGAACGACGCGATCAACTCCCCGAGGTCGGCCGTGTCAACCACGCCGTCGCCGTTGATATCGCCGACGAGCCCTTCGAGCCCCTTGGGTCCGATGAACAGGACCGCGTCGTAGAACTCGAGCTGCGCCAGGTTGTCGTACTCGATGACCGCGCTGACGACCAACCCGCCGAATGCGTCCGCGAGCAACGCGCTCCCGCCGGCGCCCAGGCGCCGCTCCTGGAGCACGCTCCCGGACCAGATGGAGCCCGAGGCGATCGAGTCGGCGTCGCCGAGCGTGATCGAATGGATCTCGTAGGGCCTGGTCGAGTTGGCGCCGACCACAATCTGGAACTCCTCGAGCAGGATCTCGAGCTCATACCCGGCGCCGGTGTTGACGGCCTTGATCACCGCGGTTCTGGCGGCGCCCAGGTTGGGCTTGTACGCGGCGACGAAGTACACGTTCCCGAGCAGGTCAACCGCCGGCGAGGAGAGCGAGACGGGAGAACCGATCATGGCCCCGTCGACGATGGCGCCGATCTGCTGGCCTCCCGGTCCGTCGAGCACCGGCTTGCCGACGTAGGCCGCCACGGACCACAGCGCGGCGGTGGTCCCGGTCGGCGCCGGGAACGACGCGACCGCGATGAACTCACCGGCATCGGCGCTGCTCGCCGACGCCGCGAGCAGGACATCGCCGTTCATGTCCGAGCCGATCGCGACCGGGCCGTTGCCCCCTCGGAACGAGGCCTGGCTCAGGTGGCCGGTGAACTCCGGGGTGGTGGCCATGAACGCGCCGTCGGTCAGGCTGGGCGGCAGGACCGCGCTGATGGTGTCCATCGGAGCGCCGGCGCCATCGATCGTCACCGCGGCGAGCGCATCGACCCGGAGCGAGGTCGCCGCGTCGGAGATCGCCAGAAACGCGAACGACCCCGCGTCGCCGCTGTTGAACGAGAGCGTTGAATAGGACGGGGCGCCGCGGTGCGCATCAACCCCGGGATCGAGGTGATCAAACAGTTGCGGCCCGCCACCGATGCGGTGGGCGCCCTGGAAGTCGAGGATGATCGGGGCGCCGTCGCCGGCGCTCGACTTCGACGTCGGCATCCCGGCGGGCGGGCTCACGGAGACGCCCGATTGATTCACAAAGTAGAACGTCGCGGCCGGGTCATCGGAGGTGTTCAGCCCCAGCATGTTGCGGAGCGCGTTCGGAGCGGCGTTGCGGTTCTTCGAGTCAACCCGGACGATGTTGTCGTCAACGATTTTGTTGGGTGTCGCGACCGGGATCAAGAAATCATCAGCGCGAATGCAGACATCGCCATCGGCGTCGACGCCCCCGATCGACAGCGTCGAGGTGTCCTGCCCCGGCGCGCTCGCCCGACTGGACAATGCGACACGGCGCTCGACGTACAGGCGGTCCGGGTCGTTGTCGCGCCAACCGATCAACGCGGTCAGGATATTGGTCGGACCAACGCCCAGATCCGCGCACGCCAGACCGAACCGCCGATCGAATGAACCGATGTTGATAGTCCCGGGCGGGCTGTTCTCGGTCGGGTGCATCCCCTCGCCGCGTGTATTCCAGATGCTGTACGCATGAATGCCGGGCGCCGCGTTGTTTTCGACGTCCGGGCTGACGACGGCGCCGACCAGCTTCTGCGTTGTAATCCCGGGTTCGAGGCTGCGGCTGGACTTGATCACCGGGCCGACGACGAACGTCGAACCCCAGGAGCTGGTCACCGGGGTCAGGTCGACGGCATAGCGCACAAGCTGGGCGTCGTATGCGCTAAGCGCATCGTTCCCGCCTGGCGTTTGCGCCACACTGTCTTGCGCCAAGGCCTGCCCACTCACGGCGAGAAGCCCGGCGACGGCGATGACTCGTTTCACGAGTGTCCCTCTCTTCAACCTCCATCCAATAATAAGCCCTGGACGGAAGACCTCCTAGCGCCAATACGGTAGATTCGTACACCTTTCGGATACCCTACCGGACAAAGACCTGACTCTTCTCTCGACAAAGACGCCCCGGAGCGGGGATACTGCCTCACCATGCCCCAACACGATGAACAAATCGGCCAGCCGATCACCCGATCCATCGCGCTGATCAACCAAAAAGGCGGCGTCGGGAAGACCACCACCGCGGTGAATCTCGCCGCAGGCGTCGCCAGGCTGGGCCGGCGCGTTCTTCTGATCGACCTGGATCCTCAGGCGCACGCCTCGCTGCACCTGGGTGTCGAGCCGGGTCCGGGCCAGACAACGGTGTACGACCTGCTCGTGGACCCATCTGCTGACACCTCGCGGGCGCTCGTCGAGATCGAGTCAAACCTGCGGCTCATCCCGTCGATCGTCGATCTCGCCGCCGCCGAGACGGAGCTGGCGGCGGAGCCGAACCGGCAGGGTCGGCTCCGGCAGGCGCTCGATCGGCTCGAGACGCCGCCGGATTTTCTGTTCATCGACTGCCCGCCCTCGCTGGGGCTGCTCACGCTCAACGCGCTGGCGGCGGTCCGCGAGGTGGTGATCCCGATGCAGGCGCACTTCCTCGCGCTCCAGGGCGTTGGCAAGCTGCTCGAGACGGTCGGGCTCGTCGGCCAGCGCGTCAACCCGTCACTGATCGTCTCGAGCGTCATCCTGACCAGTCACGAGGAGCAGACCACGCACGCCCGAGAAGTCGTCGCCGACCTCGACGAGTTCTTCGCCTCGCAGCGCGACACCGAGACGCCCTGGCGGTCGGCGCGGGTCCGCAGGCCCGCGATCCGTCGCAACATCAAGCTCGCCGAGTGCCCGAGCTTCGGGCAGACCGTCTTCGATTACGCCCCGAAATGCGCCGGCGCCCAGGACTACGCCGCCCTGTCCGAGAGCTTCGTCCGGGAATGGGACGCGCTGCTTACCAAGATCCGGCATCGCCGGTCCGAGGAGACCGAGCGCCAGCAGGCAGCGCCGGCGCCACCGGTGATCCCATCGGCGCCTGATCGGCACGCGGCGCCATGAGCGCCGTCTGGGACCGTCCGAGAATCCGGGCGCTGGTGTTCTGGGTCTACACCTGCCTGCTGGTGATCGCAACCCACATCCCCAACGATTCGCTCCCCCCGATCGATATCCCCTGGTTCGACAAGTTCGAGCACGTCGGGGCGTATGGGCTCTGGACGCTGCTGCTGCTGACCAGCGGCCTGCTCGGGAACGGACCGTTCGGGAAACTCGCGGGCCGGGCCCTGCTCCTGGGATTCCTGCTGGCGGTGACGGACGAGCTCTTCCAGATGATCCCGGCGCTCAACCGCGTTGCGGATCCCCTGGACGTGGTCGCGGACGTGCTCGGGTCGGGTGGCGCCGTCTGTGCGGTCTGGTCGTGGCGGAGATGGCGGAAATCGCCCGGACACGGAGACTGACGCTTGGACGTGCGTCATGCGGGGGTAGGCTTCCGGTGCATGTAGGGAGCATGCGGCATGAAGCCGGCGGCGCGTGTGCAACGCCTGCTTTGGCCGCGTACGGAGAGAGAGTTATGAAGAAATGTATTGGATCTGGCGCTATTGCTGCGCTGGCTGTCACGGGCCTGGCGTCCAGCGCACTTGCTGGTTCGGCTTCGCTGCTCGTGGATTCAGCCGACGGTTCCGCGTTCTCGCCCCGCGACAGCGCATTTTCGGGTGACGCCACCAGCACCACGCTCGTTCAGGGCTTCTCGCTGGCGGATGACGCTCTGCTCGGGATCGCGTCGCTCCGGGGCTTCAGCGCCGGCGCCGACGTCACCATCGCCATCACCAACGCCATGGGTGTTGGCGCCTCGGCGAGCAATGTCATCTATCAGCAGACGTTCAACGTCAGCGCCGATGGATTCGGCTCGTCGATGCACGACTTCAACCTGGGTGGTCTGAGCCTCAATGCGGGCTCGTACTTCTTCGCGTTGATGTCCGACGACGCGACCGGCTTCGAGTGGGCCCGCGTCTCGCCCGGCGGTGTCGGTGTCGAGAACCGTGGCGAATCGACCTACATGGTCGGCGCGCCCTTCGTCTCGCAGAGCTACACCTTCCACAACGCCCAGGCCGACCAGGTGTACGTCCTCGACATCGATGGCAACGCGATCCCCACCCCGGGCGCGATGAGCCTGCTGGGCATCGGCGGCCTGACCGCCGCCCGACGCAAGCGCCGCTGATCAACACCGACAGCGCCGCTTCCAACGTTTTCGCAGAGATAGCACAGGTGAGCGTATCACCACCACACACGCAGCAGATCCACTTGATTCCTTACGGCACCCCGTCGCACACCGCGGCGGGGTGTTTTTCTGAACGGTCCGGAACCCTTCACCGCGGTGTGAACACCGGTATCCTCTCCCGCTGTGACCGACGAGGCGATAAACCGCGAGCAATCCAGCGACGACCCGGGCGGTGAACCGGGGGTTGAACAGTTCGTTCGGCACGCGCGCACGTTCGCGGGCCTCACCCTGCTGAGCCGTCTCTCGGGGCTGGCGCGCGACGCCATGTGGTCCCGCGTCTTCAGCGCCGGGGACACGCTCTCGGCCTTCGTTGTCGCGTTCGCGATCCCCGACCTGTTCCGGCGGCTCTTCGGCGAGGGCGCCCTGTCCGCCGCGTTCCTCCCCGAATACGCCAAGCTCCACCAGCAGAGCCCGAAGGAGGCGGCGCGGTTCGCCTCGGCGATGGTCGCGCTGCTCGCGCTCGGGCTAGGGCTCGTCATGCTCCTGGGCGAGGGGGTCCTCGCGGTGCTGCTGCTGGCAACGCCCTTGGGTGAGTCGGGCGCCCTGGCGATCAAGCTGTCGATGATCACGCTCCCGTACATGCCGCTGGTGTGCATCGTCGCGCTGCTCGCGGGCATGCTCCAGACCCACGGGCGGTTCGCCCTGCCCGCCGCCGCCCCGATCGCGCTCAACATCGTGCTTATCGCCGCGACCACCATCGGGGCCTTTGTCATCGCCGGGAGCCTGACGACAACCGCGATCCTCCTGGCGATCGGCGTGCCCCTCGCCGGGCTGGCGCAGATCGCGATGATGGCCCTCGCCCTGCGCGGCGCGAGCGCGTGGGCGGGCGCCCTCACCGGTGCGAGCGAGCCGATCCGCCGGACGCTCGGAACGCTGGGCCCGGCGCTCGTCGGCCTCGGGGCTCTCCAGATCTCGAGCCTGCTCGACCAGTTGATCGCTGGGTGGCCGGTCATCGTGGGCGACACCATCGCGCTGCCCGGCCGCGGTCCGGTCGCCTTCCCGCTGGGCGAGGGCGCCGCCTCGACGCTCTTTTTCGCCCAGCGCCTCTACCAGTTCCCGACGGGCGTCTTCGGGATCGCGATCGCCACGGCGATCTTCCCCGCGCTGGCCCGGGCGGCGGCGGCGCCCGACGCGTTCTTGTCGACGATCCGCCGGGGCGTCCGGCTGAGCCTGTTCATCGGTCTTCCCGCGACGCTCGGGCTGATCGCCGTGCGGCGCGAGCTCGTCGCGGTTGTTTACCAGGGCGGCGCGTTCACCGGTGACGAGACAACCGCCGTCGCGTTCACGCTGCTCGGCTACGCCGTCGCGGTCTGGGCGTACACCATGAGCCACACGCTGACGCGCGGGTTCTTTGCGCTCGGCGACACGAAGACCCCCATGCGGATCTCGCTCGTCGCCGTCGCGTGCAACCTGGCGCTGAACCTGACGCTCATCTGGCCCCTGGGCGTCGCCGGGCTCGCCTGGGCGACGGCCATCACCGCCACCGGACAAACGATCGCGCTGACGATCACCAGCCACCGCAAGCTGCACGAACCGATCTTCGACCGGGCGACACGGGACAGCGCGCTCGTCTCGATCGGTGTCGCCGGGGTGATGTACGCGGCGCTGCTCGCCATCCGCTCGGCGCCGCTTCCCGGCGGCTCGTGGACCGGGAACGCCGTCTCGCTCGTGATCCTCGTCGGCGCCGGTGCAGCGGTGTACCTCGCCGGCGCGAGGGCGCTGCGCAGGCCCGAGTTGGGCTGGCTGCTCGAACGATCGGCAGCCGCCGAACACCGGGCCTGAGCGCGTCGAAGGCTCGGCGTCCCGAGACTCGGCGTTGGTTGATTCGGCTTACGGGACCACCGAGGCGACGGTCATCAGCGTCATGATCGCCACCGCAAAGCCGGCCTTGAACACGGTCGCCAGCGTGCGCCCGATGGCGGCGCCGCCGCCGACCTTGCCGGCGCCGAGGATTGTGCTCCCGTCGACGGTCATCTCCGCCAGCATCGCGCACGCGCCCGAGCCGATGCCGGCGCCGGCGATCGTTCCGACGATCGGGACCGGGATGACGAACGTCCCGACGATGGCCCCGATCAGACCGCCGACGACCGCCAGTATGACCGCGCGCTTCGAGCCCCCCGCCTTCCTGGCGCCCACCGCGCCGGCGGCGAACTCGGCGATCTCGGCGCCGATCGCCAGCGCGCCGCCCGCCCCGATGGTCCACATGCTGAACGTGCCCGGGCGGACGAACTCGACGATCACACCAACGAGCAGGATCAGCCACGTCCCGGGCAGCCCGATCAGCGCCAGCGCAATGCCCACCAGCCCGATCACGAAGAACAACGCGCCGAGCGAGATTGTCGTCAGGAGTTCCATCGTCGGTTGTTGGGATTCAACCCCGGTGTGTTGCCGGGTGAGCGCTCGGGGCCGGCGCCGGCTTCACGCGGTTTCGGTTGCACGCTGCTCGTCCGTCGGCGCCGCCGGCTCGGCGTGGTCCTCGCCCTCGTCATCGGGGCCGGGCCCATCGCCCGTGTCGGCCTCGTCCTCGGGCGGCTCGTAGAACGATGTCTCTTTCTCCATCGCGAGGAACCACTCCTCCAGCGGGTCGTATCGGAGCAGGTCCAGCTTCCGCCACTTGCCGCCCGACTTGATCTGCACGATGAACTTGTCCCACTTGCGTTTGTCGATGTCTTCGATGTCGCCCGGCGTGATCGAGACGCCGTCGGGGAAGGTCAGTTGCTTCGTGTCGGTGCTGAATCGGTACTTCTTCGATCCGACGCGGACCACGAGCAGCAGCAGGCACCCGGCGAGCCCGAACCCGACGATCACGAACCCCCACTGCATCGGGAGATCAAACCCGGCCAGCGGCTTGGGCTGATCGCGCGATTGCCACCGGGCCGCGAGCACGCTGAACCGCTCGCGCGGGTTGGCGATGACCGTGTGCTCGGCGTCGAGTTGACCCAGAATCTTCAGCGCTTCGAGCCACTGCTCCCGGACGAGCCCCGTCGAGGCCCGGTTCATCTCCAGGGTCTCGCCCTGGGCCTCGGCCTGGGCGCGGCGCATCTCGAGATCGCCGTGGTCTTTTCGCAGCTCCTCGAGCGCCCCGTGCGGATCGTTGATCGGGGTCACGGGCAACCCCGCCTGCCCCATCGACAGCAGGTACTGGAACTCCATGTATTCCGCGTACGCCTGCCCCCGCGCCGGGTACGCGATCGTCGCGTCGTACAGGCCCCACAGCCCCAGCGCGCCAGCGGCCACCAGGAAGACCGCGATCTTCATCAACCACCGCCGGCTCAGTCGGGTCTGCTGCATTGCGTTCATTCCTTCGTCTGTATTCCAGGGCCCGAAACCGATCAGGCCACAACCATCGCGTCGGTCCGGTCGATCTCAGCGGCTCCGATCGGCGCCCACGCCCCCCACAACCCCCTCGACTCGATCATCAGTATATGCCCCGCGAAAAAGAGCATTCACGCCGCCGACTGCCCCGCGCCGCCGCCGGTCGCCGCCCTCGCATCGGCGGCCGCCGCCTCGCGGCAGGCGCCCAGGAGCGCCTCGTGGAGCCCCATCGAGTCCGGGATCGTCTGGAGCCGGAGGTACAACTCCTCCACACGGTCGATCGCGCCCGAGTCCGGGTCCACGTCATCGATCGCCGAGGCGCCCAGCGCCTCGATCGCGCTGACAAACCACGCGGGCGTGATCTCAGCCGGCGGCCGGATCCGCGCACGGATCACCATCGGGCCCACCGCCGCCAGGGGCCACAGGCCCGTCGAGGTCATCGGCTCGCGGCTGACAGCGACCAGCGCGATCTTCATCTGCGACGCCATCTCGCGGAGGTTCCTTGCGTCGGCGCCGACGCGGGGCGGCTCAACAAGCCAGCACCCATCGGCCAAATCATAATCGTCTTCGCCGATCGGCGAGTCGAACGCGTACATCGTCTCGCTCGACACCGCCTCGTCGCGGCGCGCCAGCCGGCAGGCCTGCAACGCCTCGACCGCGACGCTCATCCGCAGGAAATCCACACCCTTGTATGAAAGCTCCATCGCCTCGCAGGCGTGCCGCTCGGCGTCGTACCAGTCGCCATCGCCATGGGCGGCGCGGGCCTGGTCGATCAGCTTCTCGATTTTGTCATTGCGTTTGGTTCGCGCGGCGCTCACGGGTTCGGATCTCCGGGTGGTTGGCTCAGGATTGCGTCCGGGCTGTCAGGCGGACATCGCCGTCAGACCATCGGCCATTTCACGGATCGCCTTGGACCACTTCTGCGCCTGCTCTTCGAGCTCGAACGCCAGAAGGTCCGAGAGTTCCGACCAGTCCCGCTTCGCCAGGGCGGTGTGCACCTGGTTCAGATTCACGGCCAGCTCGGCGACGAGCGCCTCGTCCACCGTCAGGTCGGCGCCCGGCTGCTCCGCGAGCCCGGGCGACATGAACAGCGCGCAGCTGTCGGTCACCGCGCGCTGGATCGCCGACCAGAGCCGGAGCGCCTCGCCCAGCTTCGCCATCGCTTCACCGGTCTTGGCCTCGAGGATCAGATCCGACGCGATCACCTGCTGTCGCTTGGCCTCCTCGAGCGCATCGGCCGATTCGTGCAGGGTCGTCCGCACCAGATCCACCGGCGAGGCGGTCCGCATCTCGATCGTCTGCGCGAACGGGTCGTCCACCGGCGGGTGCGTCAACCGGGCGTCGGGCACGGGCTGACCGTCGGCCGTCACCTCGATGATCACGCGCCCGAGCGCGGTCGCGGCGGACCGGCCGGCCTCCAGAGCCGAGGCGAGCGTGTTTCCCGAGGCCTCGATGGGCCTCCCGTCGAGCAGGACTTGCATGCACCCACCATCGACCGGCCGGTGTCCCCGGTTCGATCTTTTTCTCGGAGCCGGCCCGCAGACCTCGACCGCTCCATCCGACCGATCCACCGACCGGTGGACGCCGCAGAGTGTTATTGCGGGCTAGAATCATCCCAAGTAGTTCTTCCAAAACCGCCTCCGGAGTCCGGAATCCATGCATCTTCGACACTCAGACGCCGAGCACGGCCCCCACGACGTCCACGTCAAGTTCATCATCGAGGACCCCGAAGCCCTCACCGGTGACGAATCAAGGACCGAAGCCGAGTGCATGGCGGCCAAAGGCGAGCACCTGCTCGAGGTCGCCGTGGAAGAGGGCATCAACATCGAGCACTCCTGCGGCGGCGTGTGCGCCTGCTCGACGTGCCACGTCTATATCGAAAAGGGCATGGAGCTCCTGAGCGAGCCCACCGAGGCGGAGGAGGACCGCGTCGAAGAGGCCCCGGGCCTTCAGATCAACAGCAGGCTCTCGTGCCAGTGCGACATCATCGGCAAGGGCGAGATCGTGGTGCGCATCCCGGCGTGGAACCGGAATGCGGTGAAGGAAGTGCCGCACTGATCGGGTGGCGTGGCTATGCGGAGCAGAGCCGCGGTAAGATTATTTTGACTGGTATACTTCATCGTCATGTCTGACATCCATATCTATGACAAGGCGGCATGGCATTTCGATGGTGATTATCCAGATGATCTCGACGAAAGCATCGCTTACACGCATGCTGGTTTCTATCTGGGCTGGTTGATTCTTCAGAGACTGGTCAGCGACGAGTTTGTCTCAGACTTTGCCAGCGAGATCACGCGGTTCCGTGATCGTGCGATTTCTGCGCCCGCGCTCTTCCAGGCGATCGATGGTGTGCTCTCTGACAACATGCTCAATGATGAGGGCAATCGTTTTTCGAGTGAGTACTTCGACTTTGAAAATGGTGACTACCTGAGTGACTATGAATCCTTGCTCGCCGACCAGCTCCAATCGCTTTATCACGCTGAAGATTCATGGGAAAACTTCGACATCATTTCAAGGCGATTAGACGAGCGGTTGAAGCAGTGGCGCAGACGATCTCGCCACCGGTGGTGGAAACTTGGATCTCGCTGAATCGCGCGGAGTCTGATGCCCGAGCCTTCGCTCCGCTCAGACTCGGGCGTCCATTGATCGCCGGCCTCGCTCCGGGGCATATACTCGCCCCGAATGATCTCCAGACGAAACAGATCCAAACCCGGACGCCGAGGGCTACGGCTGCTGCTGATCGCGGTCGCCATCGGGGCGGTCTCGTCGACCTACGTCTACCAGGAATACGTCAAGCCGCAGGTCGTCATCCGCAAGTTCGGGGTCGTCGATGAGGGCCGGATCACCCGCTCGGGACGCATGACCCCCGCGACGATGCGCAAGCTGTTCCGCAGGACGCACGTCAAAACGATGATCGACCTGGGCATGTACAAGACCGGCACGCCCGACGAGATCGCCGCCCAACAAACAGCGGACGAACTCGGCGTCACCCGCCACCGGCTCTTCCTCAAGGGTGACGGCACCGGCAACCCCAACTACTACGTCCACGCGCTGCGGCTCATGACCGACCCCGACAACCTGCCCGTGCACATCCACTGCAACGCCGGCGCCCAGCGCACCAGCGCCGCGATCATCCTCTACCGCGTCATCGTCGAGGGCCGGACCATCCCCGAGGCGTACCCCGAGGCGTTCAACTACGGGCACCACCCCCGCAAGGACTGGATCCTGCTGTATTACGTCACGAAGTGGCTCGAACCGATCCGCGCGGCGTACGCCAGCGGCGGCTGGATCGAGGGGTACGACATCCCCGAGGACGCGATCGAGATGGGGTACGAACCGCCACAATCCGATGATGGAGCCGATGGTGTGGTCACAACGCCCGCGCCGTAGCGCTCCGGCCGCTCGACCGAGGGACTGGAATCCCTCGGCTTTCTCCAACAGCTTGTGACGACCATCGCTGCCCCGGATCAGGCGCCGGCGGGGCCCTTCTTCTGATCCGGGCCGGCGATCGAGGATCGCATGTCGGTGTCGGCGACGACGTTCTTCATCTTGTAGTAATCCATGATGCCCATGTTGCCCTTGCGGAACGCCTCGGCCATCGCCTTGGGCACCTCTGACTCGGCGAGGACCACCAGCGCCTTGTTCTCGGCGACCTTCGCCAGGTTCTCCTGCTCGAGCGCCACGGCCATCGCGCGGCGCTTCTCGGCCTCGGCCTGGAACCGGCGCTTGTCTGCCTCGGCCTGGTCCGCCTGGAGCTTGGCGCCGATGTTCTCGCCAACATCAATATCGGCGATGTCGATCGAAAGAATCTCGAACGCCGTCCCCGCGTCGAGGCCCTTTTCGAGCACGCGCTTGGAGATGTCGTCGGGGTTCTCGAGGACTTTCTTGTGCGACATCGCCGAGCCGATCGTCGTGACGATGCCCTCGCCGACGCGCGCAATGATCGTCTCCTCGGTGGCGCCGCCGACGAGGCGGGCGATGTTCGCCCGCACCGTCACGCGCGCCCGCGCCCGCAACTGGATGCCGTCCTGCGCAACCGCGTCGATGGTCTTGCGGCCCCCCGAGCCCACTTCCGGGCAGTCGATCACTTTCGGGTTCACCGACGTCTGGACGGCGTTGAAGATGTCACGCCCGGCGAGGTCGATCGCGCACGCGGTGTCCCACGGCAGCTCGATCTTGGCGCGGTTGGCGGCGATCATCGCGTTGACGATGTTCATCACCCGGCCCCGGCGACGGCCGACGGCCATGAAGTGTGTTTCGAGCTGGTTCGTCTCGATCACCAGGCCGGCTTTGACCGCCTGAATCCGGGCGCCGACGATCTCGTGCGGATCGACCTTGCGCAGCCGCATCCCGATCAGGTCGAAGAAGCTGACCTTGGCGCCGCTGAACAGCGCCTGGATCCAGAGGTTGAAGAACTGCCCGATGACAAAGAGCAGGGCGAGGATGACCAGCGCCGCGATGATGATGGCGATGATGAGGATCGGGTTCATGCGTGTTCCTTCGGAGGAGTGTGTTGCGATCGCGCCGGGGCGGCGATCATCGTTCGTCGGTCAGTATATCGCTTGAGCGGGCGGCGCCGGGTGTCCCGATCGGGCCCGGTGCGGACACCGCAGGAAGGTCTCAGACCGGCCGCACCTTGATCTGATTGTCCACGATCGCGACCACGGTGACCTCGGCCCCCGCGTCGATGACGCCCGACTCGGCCAGCGCCTCGAAGCGTTTCCCGTCGATGCGGATCTGCCCCACCGGACGACAGGCGGTGACGGTGACGCCGGTATGGCCGATGAGCTCCAGCCGGTGGTCGTGCTCCCGGGCCTTGGCGCGGACGGTGGCGGCGAATGTCTCCTCCTCCGACTTTGATCCGCCGAGGATGAGCTTCCGCCCGACGTACGTCTCCGGGTAGACCTTGAGCATGAACGCGACGGCGCACGGCCCGAGGATGAGCACACCGAGTGTGCCCGAGAGTCCCCACATGGTCGACTCGCGCCAGAAGAAGACGACGCCGGCGATGGCCGTCACGCCCGCGACGAGCCCGATGACGCCGCCGCTGGGGACGAACAACTCGATAAAGAGCAGGAACCCGGCCAGCAGCACCAGGCCGAAACCCCACAGCAGCATGGCGCTCATGATCGCTCGCCCCCGGTTGACGCCTTGACCGCCTCGACGACCGTCCGGAACTCGCCGACCTCGATGATGCGCACCGTGGCCCCCCGCTCGACCATCCCGATGTCGCAGACCACATCGACAAGATCATCGCCGAAGCGCGCCCGGCCCGAGGGCCGAAGCGGGGTCTCGGCGACACCGATATCCCCGACGTGCAGCGCCGGATCGTTTGTCGCCGGCCCCATCGCGCCGAGCAACGAGACGCTGTCAACCGGCGCCTCGTTGGTCAGCACGAGCTTGTTGAGCATCGGGAGCGTCCCGAACTTGCGCGAGACGAAATACCCCGCGACCCCGGCGGTGGTGATCGCCAGAACGATCGTCGCCAGCCCGTAGAGCATGTCCTGCTTCTGCTGGGGCGTGTCCGGGAAGAGGCCCCCGGTCCCGACCATGATCCCCAGCAACCCGCCAAAGAGAAGCACCAGCCCGGCGATCCCCGCGATCCCGAACCCCGGGATGACGAAGATCTCCGCGGCGACCAGCGCCAGGCCCGTGATGATCGCCGCGATGTGCCACCACTCGGCGGCGTCGATCAGGAACGCCGGCGCCACCAGCCCGATCAGCGCCAGCACCGCCACGCCCCCGGCGAACCCGAGCCCGGGCGCCGACATCTCGATGAACAGCCCGACGAGGAAGACGACCACGAGCAGCCCCATGACCGGGAAGCTGCGCATGATGCGCACGAGCGTCTCGGACCACGTGCGATTGACGCGCCGCAGCTCTGTCGCGCCGAAGTATTGTTTCAGCTCGGCGTCGTTGCGGACGACCTCGGTCGCGAGGCCGTAGCGGATGAGCTGGTCGGTCTTGAGCGTGGTCAGGCGGTCGGAGCGGACGGCCTGCTCGATGAGCGTGAACTTGCCCCGGTCGGCGAGCGTGAAGCGCCGGCGCTCGCTCGCGGGCAGGTCAACGTACCGCATCTGCTCATCGAAGACCTCGCCCTGCGCATCGGGGGACGTGAACTTGTACTCGTTGCGCCCGGGCGGCGCCGGCGCGTCGGCGGTCGCGTCCCCGAACAGCACATCCTTTTCCGCCTGGTCAACGAGCATCAGCTTGCCGGTGGCGTTCTCCTGCACGAGCCACAGGTTGACGCCCAGCGTGACGAACGACTCAACCAACCGCTCGTCGTAACCACGCAGACGCGCCGAGTGCGTGACCTCGGCCAGCACCGGCGCCAGGATCTTCGCGCGTTCGGTCGCGGGCAGCGACTGCAACCCGCCCCCGACGACGCCCGGCAGCGGCGAGATCGCGATCGGGGCGGCGTCGCCCATCGTCGCGTAATCGACCACAACGATCTCCCGGCACGCGACCGCGATGATGGAGCCGGCGGAGTACGCCTGCGGGTTCACCCACGCGACGGTGTTGGCGATGGGCGAGCGCTTGATCGCGGTGCAGATGTCCAGCGTCGCCGGGACCGAGCCGCCGGGCGTGTTCAGGTCGATGACCACCGCGTCGGCCCCCTGCTCGACGGCCATCTTGAGCCGCCGCTCGAAGCTGGCGGCCGTGACATTGTCGATGGGCCCGTGGATCGTGATGATCGCGACGTTTTTCGCCTGCCTCGCGGCGGGGACGGCCCCCGGAGCGGCGGCGGGCGTCGGAGCGTCCTGCGCGAAAGCCGAGACCATCGCGCCCAGCGCCAAGGCGCTGGCGGCGAGCGTCGTCAGGATGGATCGGCGCAGGGTGGGCATCGGGGAGAGTATAGATCGGAGGGGCGGGGAATATTGATACGGAATAACAGTGCCGTGATTCCGACGTTTGATCACGAGATTGTCACCGCTCCACAATCATCGCCACCGCGTTCCCGCCACCGAGGCACAGCGCCGCGAGCCCGCGCTTCGCGTCGGTCCGCTCCATCTGGTGCACGAGCGTCGTCAGGATCCGCGCGCCGCTGGCGCCGAGCGGGTGGCCGATCGCGATCGCGCCGCCGCAGATGTTGACCTTCTCCTCGGGGACTCCTGCCTCGCGCACGTTCTGGATCGCCTGCGCCGCGAAGGCCTCGTTGAGCTCGAACAGATCGATGTCGTTCATCGTCAGGCCGGCCTTCTCGATGACCGCCGGGACGGCCAGCGCCGGGGCGCGGAAGATCTCTTTCGGCGACACGCCGCTCGTGTAGTACGCCACGATCCGCGCCATCGGCTTGATCCCAAGCTCCTCCGCCTTGGCCGCGGACGACACCACCAGCGCGGCGCCGCCATCTGAGATCTGGCTCGCGTTGGCCGCGGTGACCGTGCCCTCTTTGCTGAAAACCGGGCGGAGCTTCGCGAGGCCGTCGGCCGTCGTGCCCGGTCGAACGCCCTCGTCAGCGGCGCACCCGCCGTCCATGCCCGGCTTCTTGCGGTTGCCCAGCTGCTCGCCGGTGAGCGCGACGATCTCGCGATCGAACCAGCCATTGCTCTGTGCGGCCTCGGTCAGTTGGTGCGAGCGGGCGGCGAAGGCGTCCTGATCCTCGCGGCTGATGTGGTGCTCCCGGGCGAGCCAGTCGGCGCCGTCGCCCATCGCCCAGCACTCCATCGCGCACCGGAGCCCGTCATACTGCATGTGGTCCTCCATCGTCGCCGGGCCGAACTTGACGCCCGTGCGGACATGCGCCAGGTGCGGCGCCATGGTCATGGACTCGAACCCGCCGCAGGCGGCGACCTGGTTGTCCCCCGCCTTGATGGACTGCGCCGCGAGCATGACCGACTGCAAGCCCGAGCCGCAGACCTTGTTGATCGTCACCGCGCTGATCGTGTCGGGCAGCCCGCCCTTGAGCGCCGTCTGCCGCGCGGGGTTCTGCCCGAGCCCCGCCTGCAACACGCACCCGAAGATCGCTTCGTCGACGTGCGCCTCGGCGCCCGGGGCGGCGTCGAGGGCCGCGCGGAGCGCGTAGGCGCCCAGCTGCGGCGAGGGCGTCCGGCTCAACGACCCGAAGAACTTGCCCACGGGCGTGCGCTTGGCGGAGAGGATGACGGGTGTGCGATCGGCGGCTTCGTTGGACATCGTGAGATCCCGTGATTCTGAGGGTGCGGGGGGCTTAAGACCTTGCTGTCAGGATAGGTCGAGAAAACGCAAAAAGCCGTGCCCCGGCGCCCGCACCAACTCCGCCCGCCAACCCCCCTCGCCCGCAAACCCCGCCCTACGATCCACGCGATGCCAGACGCCGCGACATCCGCCGCCACAACGGCTCATCCGATCGGGCACGGGCTGATCGTCGCCCGGGCCGTCGAGTGCGCCTTCCTGTTCGGCGGCGTCCCGCTGCTGATCTACTTCGGGGTCCTCCCGCTGAAGCTGATGATGCTCATCCTCGGGCTCTTCGGGATCGGGGTGCTGGTCTTCCTGCTGCTGGACCGCTCGTTCGACCGGCGCCGGCTCTGGAACACGAAGGCCGCGCTGCACGAATACAAGCAGTTCATCCTCCTCTTCGTCGTCGGCGCCGCGCTGATGCTCGTCGGGACAATCCTGCACGACCGTTTCGGCTGGGGCTCTCGCCGGCTGCTCTTCGGGTTCCCGCGCACGAACACCGGGCTGTACGTCGCGATCATGCTCCTGTACCCGCTCTTGAGCGTGTACCCGCAGGAGCTGATCTACCGCGCGTTCTTCTTCCACCGATACGCCGTGCTGTTCCGGACGCCCGCGACGATGATCGTCGCCAGCGCCCTGGCCTTCGGTTGGGCGCACCTGATCTTCGAGAACATCCTCGCACTCGCCCTGAGCACCGTCGGCGGCCTGCTGTTCGGCTGGACCTACCACCGTTCGAGGGCGCTCAGCGCCTGCTGGCTCGAGCACGCCCTCTACGGCGACTGGCTCTTCACCGTCGGGCTGGGCTGGTACTTCTTCACCGGGAGTGTGTGAGCGGGCGTCACTCCGGACGCCCGCCCCGGACGCCGAGCCTGAGCGCAGCGAAGGCTCGGGCGCCGATGAACCGGGTGACGCCGTCTGTTCATAAACAGGACCATCGGACACGCCGAGGCGTGATAACCCCACACGCATTCACACGTCCAGTGACTCCACGTCCAGCGCGTGCTCTTCGATGTACTTGCGCCGCTGCTCGACGTTCTCGCCCATCAGCCTGGCGAAGAGCTGGTCGGCCTGGCCCGCTTGGTCCCAGTTGATCCGCACGAGCGTGCGCTTGGTCGGGTCCATGGTGGTCTCCCAGAGCTGGTCCGGGTTCATCTCGCCCAGACCCTTGAACCGCTTGATCTCCATGCCGCGCCGTCCGACATCGTGCAGCGCCGTGAGGATCGAGGCGATGTTCTCCGCCTCGACCAGCCTGCCGCCGCCGCTTCCGCCGGACGGAGCGGGCGCCTCGTCGTCCCCGGACGCCGTGTCGTCTTTCTTCGGGGCGGACCGGAGCGCCGTTTCCCACGCGTACATCGCGGGCATGCGTTCGCCGGTTTCCGATTCCTCGCGTTTGAGGTGGTAGTCCTCGATGTCGAGGCCGGCCCGGGCGAGCTCCTCGAAGATCCGCGACAGCTCCTTGTTCTCGTGCAGCTCGCGCATCGTGACGACCGGGCCGCTGTCGGGCCGGTGCGCGCCGTCGGTCTCGTCGGCGACGTCGGCCAGCCGCAGTCCCTGCTCCTCGATGATCGACTGTGCGTGCTCTTCGGACCACGCCAGCGCGTCGCCCCCGGGCCACGCCAGGCGGTGCGTCGGGAGCGCGCCGGCGCCGCCCGGATCGTGCGCACGCGAGGCGAGCAGGTCGGTGAACGCGATGCCGCGGCGCTGGACGATCTCGGCCAGCTCGCCCAGACGCCCGAGCGTGCGCACGAGTCGCGTCAGCTGATCGCCCTCGATCCGGCGGACCACCCTCGGCTCGTGCGTGGACGGGTCGATCTCGTCCTGGTCGCGCACCAGCAGCGACGAGCCGTCGAGACCCAGCTCGGTCAGCTCGCCGTTGAGGGCGGCGTCGTTGAGCACAAACCGGCTCTTGCGGTTGCGCGTGATCTGGTACAGCGGGGGCTGGGCGACGTAGATCCGGGCGCGCTTGATCAGCTCGGGCATCTGCCGGAAGAAGAATGTCAGCAGCAGCGTCGCGATGTGCGAGCCGTCCACGTCGGCGTCACACATGATGATGATCCGCCCGTAGCGCAGCTTCGCCGGGTCGAACTCCTCGCCGATGCCGCAGCGCAGCGCGGCGATGAGCACGCGGATCTCCTCGAAGCCGAGGATCTTGTCGAGCCTCGCCTTTTCGACGTTGAGGATCTTGCCCTTGAGCGGGACGATCGCCTGCGTCTCGACGTCGCGGCCCTGCTTGGCGGAGCCACCGGCGGAATCACCCTCGACGATGAACAGCTCGGACCGTTCGACGTCGTTGGTCTTGCAGTCGGCGAGCTTGGCGGGCATCGAACCCGACTCGAGCGCGCTCTTGCGCCGGGTCAGGTCACGCGCCCGGCGCGCGGCCTCGCGCGCCTGGGCGGCGATCACGCCCTTCATGCAGATGCGCTTGGCGTCGGCGGGGTTCTCCTCGAGCCATGTCTGGAGCCGCTGCCCGACGATCGACGACACAAAGCCGTCAATGTCGGTGTTGCGCAGCTTGCCCTTGGTCTGCCCCTCGAACTGCGGGTCGGGCAGCTTGACCGAGATCACCACGGCCAGCCCCTCGCGGAGATCGTCGCCGCTGGGCGTCGGGTCTTTTTCCTTGAGGATGCCCGAGTTGCGCGAATACAGGTTGAGCGTCCGCGTCAGGGCGGTCTTGAACCCGGAGACGTGCGTGCCCCCGTCGACGGTCTTGATGTTGTTGACGAAGCTCAGCAGCGTCTCGGAATAGGAGTCGTTGAACTGCATCGCCAGATCGCAGACCAGACCGCGGTCCTCGTCCCCGCCGCTGAGGCGGATGACCGGCGAGACCGGGTTCTTGGATTCGTTGAGATAGCCCACGAACTCGGAGACGCCGTCCTCGAAGCAGAAAGTCTCCTGCTTCATCTCCCCGTCCGGACCGACGCGCTCATCGGCGACGCGGATGGTCACACCCGGGTTGAGGTACGCCAGCTCGCGCAGGCGGGTCTCGACGATCGTGTAGTCGAACTCGATCTCGGGGAAGATCTGGAGATCGGGCTTGAAAACGACCTTGGTCCCGGTGCGCCCCGCGTCGTCGCCATCGAGGGCGCCGATGACGTGCAGCTTCTTGTCAACCTCGCCACGCTCGAAGGTGATCGAATAGATCTTGCTTTCGCGGTAGACCTCGACCTCGACCCACTCCGAAAGCGCGTTGACGCACGAGATCCCGACGCCGTGCAGACCGCCCGAGACCTTGTACGCCGATTCTTAGCCGCCGAACTTGCCGCCGGCGTGGAGCACGGTCATAACGATCTCGACGGCGGGCTTGCCGTCGAGCTGCGGGTTGTCGTGCTTCATGGGCCCGACGGGGATGCCCGAGCCGTCGTCGATAATCGCGATCGACCCGTCGGCCTGGATCGTGACGCTGACGGTCGTCGCGCGGCCTGCCATCGCCTCGTCGATGGAGTTGTCCACCGCCTCGAAGACCAGGTGGTGCAGCCCCGTGATCCCGGTGTCGCCGATGTACATCCCCGGGCGCTTCCGGACCGCCTCGAGGCCTTCGAGGACCGTGATCTGCGCCGCGTCGTAAGCGGCGTCGGCCTTGCTGTTGGCCGCGATGGCGCCGGGGTCGGCCCCCGCGTCAGCGCTGTTCGTCATGTCAATCGCGACTGGTTTGCGCGCTGATTTATCTGGCATCGTCTGTTCAGGCATCTTTGGGAATGTTGGCGGTCGATCAGCGGGATCGACCGCTTCGAAGGTGTGGTTCAAGAGCGTTGCAAGGGCCGGGATTCCCCCGCGCGAAGTCGGTGTCGACGGCGTCCAGCCGGACCCAACCGGGTCGGTCAACGCGACGCCCGACCGGCCCGATGAGGACGGGCTCTATTCTAGCCGATCCGGCCGATTCAGGCTTGATTTCGGGATGAAATAAGATTCCGAAAAACACCGTTTGCAACCCTGTCAGGGCGGATTTTCATCGGTTTTTCAGAACCCGTCGCCCGGGACCTCTCACGGCCTGATCTCGACCCGGCTCACGCCCTCGATCAGCAGCTCGTACACCAGCTCGACATCGTCGTCGCCCAGACGCACGCACCCCATCGAAGCCTGCGTCCCGATCGATCCCGGATCGACCGTGCCGTGCAGCCCGAAACCTTCGAGCGGCCTCGTCCGGTCGTCGACGCCTTCGATGCCGATCCACCGCTCGCCGATGGGGTTGAGCGGGTTGTTGGGGGCGAAGACCTCGCCGGTGCGCGGGTTCACCCACCGCGGATTCACCAGCTTCGAGTCTTTCCGGACCACCCACGAGCCGATCGGCGTCGAATCGTCGGCGCCCAATCCCACCGGGAACGACGCGACGTACATCAGCTCCGACGAGTCGCCCATAAACAGGTCCAACCGGTACGCGCTCTTGGTGATCACCGCGTGGAAGGGGCCGGCGACCGTCTTGATCCGCTGCCCGACGCGGATTCGTTTGGGATCCGAGATCCCGTTGATCCGCTGGAGGAACCGCCAGTTGACGTTCAGCCCCAGCTTCCGGGGCAGCTTCGAGAGCGCATCACCGGGCTGGATCTCGTACCGGCTTGTGTAGGGATCATCCTCGCTGATCGTCGGGCCGAACAGCAGCGTGTCGTTGATCGCTGTGATCCGACGCCGGAGCATCGCCCGCGTTCTCGAATCGGTCTGCCGATCGAGCAGCGCCGCGTTGTAGAGCGTGCGCGCCTCGACCAGGCGGTTGCGCGTCACGGCCGATTCCGCCCGGCTGATCATCGATGCGATCGCCGGCGCCGCGTCACCGCTGTCTCCACCAGCAACACCCGGCGCTCCCGTAGTCGAATCAAGTGATTCACCCCCCGTCGCACCGGCCCCCTGCTGCTGACGCGCCAGGTCGATCGCATCGCTGATCGAGGCGCCAACACGCTCGTCCGAGCCGGTTCGCTCACCCATCGTGATCACACTGATCGGTTTGTTCGCACGGGCGCCCGCCGCGCCGGTGAGCGGCGCGGTGCGCTGTTTGGTCCGCACATCGGGTGTCGTGGCGCGCGTCGGCTCCGGGACCGAGGCGCCCCGGCCAGCGCTGGCGATCGGCGATCGCTCGGCCTGCCGCTGGTTCAAACCATCGGCGGCGATCGTCGCCTTGGGCGTCGTCTCCGGGTTGCGCAGCACCAGCCACCAGAAGCCGGCGACGACAAGCAGAATCACCACGATGAAGTTCCGCCGGCGGGCGCGCGTCTTGCGCCGGCGGAACCGCCCAAGCCCGCCCTGGTTGCTCTTCATCCGTCGGGTCGAGCCCGCTCTCGCTGATTGGGACGCTAACGCCATAGCCCGATGCCTCCGTGTCCGTCTGACGCCGATGACGCTCATTCCGTTGGCGCCGGCGTCGGAAACCTGTCGTGATGCCGCTACCGATTCATCGGCTCAATGATCCGTTGCTCCGTGACGATCGCCCCGGTGCGCACGTCATGTTCGTCCGTCGGCGCCCGCGCCACCAGTTGGGCCTCGAAACACACGCCGACCGCCAGAATCCCCTCCATCAGGTCATTTCGGGCGAGGAACCGATCGTAACACCCCGCCCCCCGGCCGACACGCCGGCCCGATTCGTCGAACGCCATCCCGGGTGTCAGCACCACGTCGACGCGATCCAGCCCCACCTGCTGTGCCCCCGCCACCGGTTCGCGGACGCCGTGGTGGCGGATCTCCACGCCCGATTCCAGGTCCTCGATCACCATTGGCGTCATGTCCATGGTCTGCCAATCCACACGCGGCCCACACACCATCAACCCGCGCTTGATCCGCCACGCCGAGTAGCAATCCACCCCCGCCTCCTCCGGTGTCGGCAGGTACACCATGGCCGCCGCCGCGTCCCGGGTCGGGGGCCACTCGATCAACCGTTTGCAGATCGCCGCCGACCACGCGCGCCGGTCATGATCGGAGACCCGCTCCAGACGCGCCCGCATCATCGCCCGGACCGCCCGCTTGTCGGTGTGCACGTCGCTCATCGGGCCCCCTTGCAGATCCTGCCAAAGTCCGTCGCGTCGATGGCCGCCCGCAGGTCCGGGTGGATCGCCCGCACGTCCCACACCCGTTCGCCCCGCGGGATCGCCGCCAGCACACTCGCGCCCGTCAGCATCGTCAGCCAGCGGAGGTTGTCCTGCATCGATTCATCCCGGGATTCGTGGTCGTACCCGTTGACGACCAGCCCGGCGATGCGGACACGGCGAGACTTGAGCGCCTCGCATGTCAGGGCCGTGTGATTAAGCGTCCCGAGCCCCGCCCGACACACCACCACAACCGGATACCCGACCGCGACCATCAGATCGAGCGTCGTGGCGATCGGTTTCTTCCTCCCCTCAGGCGGCGCATCGATCGGCGCCAGCGCGCCGCCCACGCCCTCAACGACGATCCGATCGCACGCGCCATCGAGCCGGGAAAGCGCGTGATCGATCGCGCGCCAGTCGAGGCGCCGGCGCTCGCGCTCGAGGGCCATCGCCGGTGAGATCGGCGCCTTGAACCGGACCGGGTTGACGACCGACAGATCCCCGATCGCCGGGTCGAAGTCCGCCGCGTGGGCGAGCTGCTCGGCGTCTTCACTGACGAGCCCCTCGCGCGTGGACCGGCAGCCCGAGGCGACCGGCTTGAAGACGCCCACCGACGCGAACGGATCGTGCCGGCGGAGTTGATCGGCGATCAGGCACGCGACGACCGTCTTGCCGACCTCGGTGTCCGTCCCGGCGACAAACAGCCCGGGCGTCGCGGGTTTGCCGAGTTCGATCTCTCCTTCGCGCAGGGGCATACGGGCAGCGTATCGTCATCGCGATGCCCGATCCCGCTTTTCATGTCGCCCTGCACGAACCCGAGATCCCGAACAACACGGGCGCGATCGGCCGCACCTGCGTCGCCACGGGCTGCGCGCTGCACCTGATCAGGCCGCTGGCGTTCGACACCGACGCCAAGGCGCTCCGCCGGGCCGGGCTCGATTACTGGCCCCGCCTGGCGCCCACCGAGCATGAGAACTGGGACGCCTACCTCGAAGCCACACAGGCGCAAGAGGATCAGCTCTGGCTCTACACCACCAAGACCGACAGGCCCCACTGGGAAGCAGGCATCAAGCCCGGCGACCACCTCGTCTTCGGCAAAGAAACCGCCGGGCTGCCAGGCTCCATCCTCGACCGCTACCCCGACCGCCTCGTCACGCTCCCGATGCTCCCGGCGGAGCGATCGCTCAACCTCGCCAACGCCGTGTGCGCGGCCGTGTACGAGGGATTGCGACAGATACGAACAGGAGAATGACGCGCCACTACGACACCGCGTTGACGTCGCTGTGTCCAACAAAATGTTAGATATCACGCCCCTGCACGCCGTCAACGGTGGTGTAAACCGGAAAACCGCTGTAGTCAACTCCGCCACGGATCACGCCCGGTTTCAGTTCGTCCTGCCCCAGGACGGAACCGTGTCCATCACCGAAGTGGACGATTTCCATGATCCGTCCACCATCGAAGGCGCCTCCGCGAAGAATAAGGATTCCTTTTGCAGAGGGGAACGCCAGGTCTGATTCCCGCAGCCCTCGAAAGTATTGTTTGCTGTACGGGGTTTCTTCATGCCAGAAGATCGGGTCCGCGTAGACGGTGTTGGTCAGCATGTGCGAGGACAGATACCCGATGCCGCATCCGGGGCAATCGCTATCGCGGATCTCTTCATACGAACTCGCATGAGCGTCTGGCCACAAACTCGCCCAGCCGTCGTAGCCGAGTGCATGCAGATACAACCCCCAGTACCTGGGTTGATCCCAATGATATTCGATCTGCACCGCGCCGTCCCAGTCGAACGGCGCGTAGTTCGTGCCAACTTCACCCCAGTAGGGGTAAGCGCCGTTGTAGTCCATGAGATACGAACTCAGCACGCCATCGGCGCCGCGCTGATTGGCGAGCGTCGCCAGCAGATCCGCCTTGCCCTTGGCGCCGGCGAGCGTAACCAGAGTAATCCCCAGAAGCACCGCGATAATCGAGATGACGACCAGCAACTCGACGAGTGTCACGCCTCTTGATGAGCAACGATTCATAGACGCGCTCCGTTCTCATGTATCTTCGATCGACGCTGCCTGCGGTTCCCTTGATTCTCAGAAACTATTGCTTGACACTCTACTCCCCCCTCAGTTATACTGCAACAGAATTCCCGTGAACGCACCTGCTCAGGAGCGACTCATGAAACAGATTCTCCGGATCAATCGCCGCCCGTTTTACCTGGTCGCCACGATAGTCGCCGTATCGTTGCTATCGGTATCCGCATCTTCGCAGCTCTTCTGGCCCCCCGGCTGGTTCATACCCGGTCCCGGGATTCGAACAACCCCTTGCCCGTTGCTTTGTTCCTCCCGAGTCCAGGTCAAACAATGCTGGTATCCATGTTGTAAAACAGATTCAGCAGGATTTCGTTACTGCAACTACTGCACCAATCTCAGCCTGTTTCTACGACTGATCACACCCGGCTGTGACCTCATCTAAAGGCATTGCATACGGCGTGGATCGCTTTGTATCCCTAACTTGTGGACATACTGATTTCCAGATTCAGTTCCAAACGTCGACTATTCATCTCCGTCATTTTCATTGGCGCTACTGTCGTTCTCGTGTTGAGCGCCTGGTTTCTGTTTATACCGCACCCGGGCGCCGCGCCGTTCGTCAAACCACTCGCCAGAGCTGCGCAGAAGACCGCGGCTCCGCTCGACTCCATTGGGTTTGATGACCCGATATCCACGACAGATCGGCTCCTCGAATCACTCGCGGCGGGCATCCCTGATACGATCACCAATGTCCGGAGGCGCGCCGAGGTTCTCGAAGGCATCGAGACAACCATCGAGTTTTTCCGAGCCCGATCATCACCCGATCCCGGGGAATACATCGACTGGGCGGAATCACAAGGCCTGCGAATGGTGGACGAGTTTCCGACCAAACCACCGGCAACGAACATCGATTGGAACAAGGCGTATCGCTTCTGCACCGGACGCTCGCCGGAGAATCCCCTGACTCCGGACTCGCTTTTTCGCGCCTACTACCATCAGCAATCCACGGTCCACGACGGCGCACTCCGGCCCGTCGGCCTGGTCAGCGACCCGCGAGGCGTCGAGATCGAGATCACCGAGTTCACTCACTTCGCCGATAACTTTGACGCCTACCCGCCGATCAAGGGCGACGGATTTGATATGGATTTCTGGTACGGCGGCAGCTCGATGGGCGCCATCCAGTTCTTTCAACCTGAACGTGACCTTCGACAGATCCTCGAAGAGTACGATTCTACCCTAGCCATGAGAATCAAGATCATCTCCGTCGGCGCTACTGGCGTCCGGACGCCGACCTTAATGATCCTCTACCGTGACCCGCGCGATGGTCGATGGCGCATCCAGGATATTCATATCCAGAACGTTACCTGGGATTCTGGCTTGGGACTCCGCAAAATGCGCCCGCCGATCTACTGACTCATACACACTCTGGCGCCGCCGCCCCCGGCATCGGGAACTTTGCGCACAGCACGCGGACCTCGCCGCGCACCTGCGAAATCGTTGCGCCATCACCCTTGCCCGCGAGCACGCGGTCGATCCATGCCGCGATCTGAACCATCTCCGCCTCGCCGAAGCCGCGGGTGGTCGTTGCGGGTGTTCCCAGACGCAACCCGCTGGTGACCCTCGGCGGGCGCGGGTCGTTGGGGATGCCGTTCTTGTTCGTGATGAGCCCCGCCGCTTCGAGCCACGCCTCCGCGTCGGCGCCGGTCAGCTCGGCATCGCGCGCCGACAGATCCACGAGCATCAGGTGGTTGTCCGTGCCCCCGCTGGTGATGCGGAACCCCCGCTCGGCCAGCGCCCCGGCCAGCGCGCGGGCGTTGGCGACAACCCGCTTGCTGTACGCTGCAAACTCGGGTTTGAGCGCCTCGCCGAACGCCACCGCCTTGGCCGCGATGATGTGCATCAATGGCCCGCCCTGCATCCCCGGGAAGAGCGCGCGATCGATTTTCTTCGAGATGGCCTCGTCGTTGGTCATGATCAACCCGCCGCGCGGGCCGCGGAGGGTTTTGTGCGTGGTCGTTGTCACCACGTGCGCGTGCGGGAAGGGAGACGGGTGCGCGCCCGAGGCGCACAGCCCGGCGATGTGCGCGATGTCCGCCATCATGATCGCCCCGACCTCATCGGCGATCGCGCGGAGCCTCGCAAAGTCGATCACCCGGGGGTACGCCGAGTAGCCGCACAGGAGCATCTTCGGCTTGTGCTCGAGGCACACCGCGCGGACCGCGTCGTAGTCGATCGTCTCGAAACCGGGCGAGGCCTTGTCCCGGATCAGCGGGTAGTGCACCGGCTTGTAGAAGACACCCGAGAAGTTGATCTTCATCCCGTGCGAAAGATGCCCGCCGTCGGAAAGCACCAGCGATGCGAACGTGTCGCCCGGGTCCATCATCGCCATGAACGCCGCGGCGTTGGCCTGCGCGCCCGAGTGCGGCTGGACATTCGCGTACGAACACCCGAAGAGTTGCTTCGCGCGTTCCTGCGCGAGCGTCTCGATCTGATCGTGGAACTCGCACCCGCCGTAGTACCGGCGACCGGGGTACCCCTCGGCGTACTTGTTCGTCAGGCAGGTGCCCATCGCGTGCATGACGGCCGGCGAGACATGATTCTCCGAGGCGATCAGCTCGATCGTGTGCTCCTGCCGATCGCGCTCTTGCGCAATGATGTCGGCGGACTCGGGGTCCTGAGCGCGGATGAGATCGAGGACGGCGTTTGAGATTGGGTCGTGGGACATGGGTGGCCTTTCTCGTGGTCGATTTGAACCTGAGAATAGCCTGTCTTTCGATCCCGGTCTGCTACCCGCGATCGAGCGGAACCACACAATCCACCGCCGTCTCCAGCGTCGGCGGCTTCGCCAGATCGATCCGCATCGCCACACCCTTCGCGTGGTCGCTGTTGAGCACGATCGCGTTGGGTTCCTTGAAGGCGATCCCGTTCTCGGCGTGGTCATGCCCCAGGATGAACAGCTCCACCCCCCACCGCCGGGCGAGTTCCGTCAACTGCTCGGGCTTCTGCCTGCGTCCCCAGGTGATCAGGTGCGCCGAGCCCCGGCGCGGAACATAATCGTCTTCGGTCAGTTCCCGATCGATGACATCGAAGTCGAAGCGATCCCACACGTCAGGACCGGGCAGGCTGTGCGCGCAGAGCAGGCCCCGATCGGTCCCGCGCCCGCTGATGAGCGCCACCGGCATCGAACGGATGAACCCGTCGATCGCGCCCAGCACCGCTTCGGTCGCATCGCCGAAGACATACTCGACCCCGGCGTTGAAGGCCTCGACGACCCGCACGCCGTCCTTGACGATGCCCGAGCCGATGATCTGCGCCAGCTCGTGATTGGCGAGGATGGTGTGGACAAACTCGGGGTGCGAAACCTTGATCGCCGCGACGCGCAGCAGCGCCCGGTGGCTCAGGTCCACGCCGCCGACCAGCCGGTCGGAGTGGATCACCTCGTGCAGCGTCAGGTGCGCCGGATCGGCGGCGCCCCCCGGGCCGAGATTCGCCAGGGCGATCACGCGGCTCATGTTCACCGGGTTGTCGTGCAGGTCGCCGGTGGCGATCAGCGTCCCGGGCGCGTCGATCACGTCCACCGATCCACGCCGGCACGCCGCATTGAGGTTCGCGTCCGTCGCGCGCTCGAGCAGGCCGACCATCGCCGGCGCCGATCGCGTGTCGAGTCCTTGCAGCGGGTCGGCGGGCAGGTCGTCCATTGTTCTTTCGTTGCGGGGCGCGGGCCGGGTTGCGGGTGCGGGCCGGTTAGTCGTCGCCCTCGTCGTCGTCGGTGACCACCACCTCGCCAGCCGTCGATTCGGCGCTGGTCTTGATCTTGGCGTAGATGAGGTCGAGCTTGTCGGCGACCGCCTGCATATCGACCGGGCGGTCTTCTTCTTTCACCTCGATGCACTGCATCACCAGATCATTGAGCCGATCCGGGACGGCCGTGTTGACCTCCTTGACGGGCCGGGCTTTCTCGATGAACTCGTCGTCGAGGCTCTTGACGAGCGAGTCGCCCTTGGGCAGCGCCGTCGGGATGTGCGTCCCGGTGAGCACCCAGTACATCGTGGCCCCGAGGTTGTAGATGTCCGTCCTGGGCGTGATCGGGCGGCGGTGGACCTGCTCGGGCGCGATGTAGTCGGGGGTGCCCTGGATCCGCGGCTTGACCGTGCCGTCGGGGCAGGACTGCCCGAGATCGATGATGCGCGCCTTGTTGCCGGCGGTCAAAATGATGTTGTTGGGCTTCATATCCGCGTGGATGAACCCGCGCGAGTGCATATACGCCAGGCCGCTGGCGACCTGCCGGAACATATCGACCGAGTCGATCAGGTTGGTTGTCGGCCGCTCCTCGACGCTGACGCCGTCGACGTACTCCATCAGGAGGTACATCTCGTTGACGGTCATCAGCTTGCGGTTCTTGATGATCTTCTCAAAGTGCCGGAACGAGTCGTGCTTGAGCTTGGAGCCCACCTGGTACTCGCGCTCGGTCTGCTCGAGGAACCGCGCGTCCTTGGGACCCTCACGCACGACGTGCTTGAGCGCCCACACCTGCTTGGTCTTGGGATCCTGGACGAGGTAGATCCTTGAGGCGGCTCCGGCGCCGACCTCGCTCATGATCGTGAATCCCGCGATCGTGGTGCCTGGTTTTCTGCTCTCGGGGGGTTTCACTTGGAATTAACTCGAAAACGGCCCGGTGGGCCCATTGGCTGCTCAGCGACACCGGCGCCGCGACAGGCGACTCGCCGGGTCGCGGGCAGGATACATGCGGACTCGGGCTCTGCCCCCCTCGGTGGCGGGGACGGGAGGCCCGGTAGTATCGTCACGTTGGCCGATCAGTTCAACGCGCGGTGGAATCTTCCGGCCCCCGGGCCGGGGCGCTCGCCGATGCTCCGATGCGTTCCACAATCTTCGCGAGGATCCCCGCCCGGATCCTCAGCGGCTTGCGATCGAGCCCCCCGAGAGCGTCCGCCGGAGCGTCGCCTCGGAGAAAAACCGCCCCGGGCTGGTCGTCGCGGCGATATCGCGGTGAAGAATCACGTTCTCCGTCGGGATCCCCAGCTCGGCCGTCAGGGCCCGCACCAGCTCAACGAGCCTCGTCATCTGGGCGTCGGTGAAGCTCTTGCGGTCGCCGTTGCCCACCAGGCAGATCCCGATGTAGTTGCGGTTGTAGTAGTCCTGATCCGGGCCCGCCGCGTGGGCGCCCGGGAGCTGATCCAGCCAGCGGTACCCGACGTACAGCTCGCCGTCGTCGGCGCCGCGACCGTTACCGATCACGAAATCATGCCCCAGGCCCAGCAGCCCCCGCGCCTCGTGCTCGGCGGCGATGGTGGCCGAGGAGCCCGTCGATGAGCCGGAGTCGTGGATCACGATCCCCTTCCACCGGCCGGATTCGAGCGGCGCCCGGGTGTTGAAGATGCTGATGATCGGATCGCTGGGCCCCTCGGCGGGGACCGCAGCAGCCAGCGCGACACCATCAAGCCGGGGTGATTTCTCCCCCTGCAAGGCGGCCAGCAGCCCCCCGACACCCGTCATCGCCACCAGCAGCGTCAACCACACGACACGCCTGCGGCGCAGGGCGTCGTGCTCAACGGCTCGGGGCTCGGTGTGTCGGACGGTGGTCATGCGGTTCGGTTCGCCTCACTCCTGCGCGGTGCTCGACAGACGCCGGTCTCGCCGGCGCCGGTCGCCAACGAATCAATCGGGCCTGCACGCCGAAGGACTTCGGAAAAACACAACGGCGCGCCGGAGAATCGATTTTCTCGGCGTTACAACCCGTCACAATGCTCAACCGGGGTTGGCGCCGATACACGCTGGTCCGAGAACCCGAACCACCATCGGCGCCGCGACGTGCCCCGCTAGTTCTTCACCAACAATCTACCACGTAAGTTGGGTTCGAGCCTGCCATATTCGTCCTCGATGTAGTCGGGAGCGAACTGATTTCTCGACGCGTCGTACCGGTCGTACTGCGTGCGAGGGTCGCCACGCCGGTAGATCGTTTTGACGCACCCGGTCGACCCCAGGCAAAGCCCCAGCAGCGCGGCCGCCACACCGCCTCGCCACAGACGCGCCCCCCCCGGAGCCCGGCGGGGGCCGTCAACCTGAGTCGTGTTGGCTGGAAGCAGCGCGGGCATGGTCCAAAAAGTGTAATGCCTCGACCGCCAAAGGCAATCGAGGCAGCACACACGTATCAGAGGAGGAACGGATCGCGTCACCGATGAAGTTTCCACACTTCCATACGGCGTCGACTCCGACCGAGTTTGCCACTCGACCGAAAAAAAGTGACTTTCCTTGCAATGCCCGACCAAACACCGAATCTAATCGCTCGGCGTCGGCATTGACGTCAGCACCTTGTCGATCAGCCCGTATTCGAGCATCTCGGCGTCGTCGAGCCAGTTGTTCCGGTCGCAGTCCTTCTCGATCTGGTCGGTCGTCTGGCCGGTGGCCTCGGAGTAGACGCGATAGAGGCGGTCGCGGAGGCGGAGCATCTCACGGGCCTCGATCTCGAGGTCTGTCGCCTGGCCTTCCATGACGCCCCCGAGCAGCGGCTGGTGCATCAGGTTCCTGGCGTTGGGCAGCGAGTACCGCTTGCCCCTGGTCCCCGAGCACGCCAGCACCGAGCCCATACTCGCTGCCTGGCCGATGATGTAGGTGCAGATATCGGGCTTGACGAACTGCATCGTGTCGAGGATCCCCAGCCCGGCCGTGACCGACCCGCCGGGGGAGTTGATGTACAGGTGGATGTCGCTCTTGGAGTCCTCGTTGGCGAGGAACAGGAGCTGCGCCACGATCAGGCTGGCGATGTCGTCGTCGACGCCGCCGCCGAGGAAGATGATCCGGTCCTTGAGCAGGCGGGAGTAGATGTCGTATGACCGCTCGCCGCGGCCGGTCTGCTCGATGACGATGGGGACAAGGTAGGACATGGGTAATGGTCTTCCGGGTGTGTTCGTCATCCGCCGATGGGCTCGCCATCGACGGCGGGGATTCCAGTCAACAACCGCTGATCAGTGGATCGTGCCGGGCTTGGCCTTCTTCTCGGGCATCTCGATGACGTCATCGACGAGGCCGTACTCCTTGGCCTCGTAAGCCGTGAAATACTTGTCGCGTTCAGAATCGCGCTGGACGTTCTCAAGATCCTGCCCGGTGTGCCGGGCGAGGATCTCGTTGAGCTGCCGCTTGGACTTGATGATCTGATCCGCCTGGATTCGGATGTCCTCGGTCTGCCCGAAGACGCCACCGTAGGGCTGGTGGATCATGACCTTGGCGTGGGGCAGGATGAACCTTTTGCCCTTGGCCCCGGCGGTGAGCAGGATCGCCCCGCCGCTGTACGCCCGGCCCAGGCAGTACGTCGCGACGTCGCTGCTGAGGAACCGCATGGTGTCGTAGAGGGCGAGCGTGTCGTCCACCGCGCCGCCGGGCGAGTTGATGTAGAAGTTGATGTCCTGGCCCTTTTTCTGGTTGTCCAGATAGAGCATCTGCATCATGACGCGGGCGGCCGAGGCCTGGTTGATCTCACCGATCAGGAAGATGACCCGGTTTTCGAGCATCAGCTCGTCGATCGTCATCTCTCGTGTTCGCTGGTATTGCACGGACATCGCGGACATTGGGCGCCCTCGTTATCGGGTCTGGGGTGAGCCTCGACGCGGATCAGAATCGGCCCGCGTCTCTCTGGAATCGGATGATACGCCCGTCCCGGGTCGCAGCAACAGGCGTCGTATCGGTCGATTCCACCAACCGCTGAATGGTCAAACCCCGATCCGGCGCCGCTGCCCGGACACGTCCGCCCGCCCCCGAGCCCGAATCCCGGGCGTGCGGAATCCCCAGAACCCGTGAACCGACCCGGCGCCGGGACCATTGCCGGGGCGGATCGGCGCCAGTAGCATCCATCGGCCGGTTGTCCCCTCGATTTCGCACAGGCCCGCACCAAAGAGCATCCATGCCCACCGCAGTCATCTCTGACATCCATGGCAACGCCGAGGCGCTCCGCACCGTCCTGGCGGACATCGAATCCCGCGGCGTCGAGCGGATCGTCTGCACGGGCGACATCATCGGCTACGGTCCCGAGCCGCTGGCCTGCGTGGACCTGATCGCGGACAAGTGCGCGTGGTCGCTGCTGGGCAACCACGACTTCGCGGTGCTCTACGAGCCGACGAACTTCAACCCGGGCGCCGAGGCCGCCGCGTTCTGGACGCGCGCCCGCTTCGACTCCGAGCCCGACGAGGACGCGCGCGCCAGGCGGTACGAGTTCCTCGGGCGCCTCCGCGTCCGCGTGGTGGACGACCAGATCCTCCCGGAAAACGCCCCGGTGCTGGGCGTCCACGGCTCGCCCCGAAAGCCCATCAACGAATACATCTTCCCTGATGACGCGATGAACGCCCGCGAAAAAATGCGACAGATCTTCGAGCGCATCGACCGGGTCGCCGTCGTCGGGCACACGCACGTCCCGGGCGTCTTCTCCGACGAGCCCGACTTCTACCCGCCCGACGAACTGGGCAACTTCTCCTACACCTTCGCCGAGGACGAGAAGGCGATCATCAACGTCGGGTCCGTGGGCCAGCCCCGGGACCACGACCCCCGCGCCAGCTACGTCATCCTCCACGAGGACCGAGCCGAGTTCATCCGGATCGAGTACGACATCCAGAAGACCGTCCAGCTCATCCACGATGCGCCAGAGCTGGCCGACTGGCTCGGCGACCGCCTCTTCGAGGGCCGGTGAGCCCGGCCCGAACAACCCCGGGCTGACGCCGCGGGCCTCCTGTCGGCGCCCGTGCTATGGTCACCCCCCCTCGCCGGGACCGGGGACCGATCCGGGGTGTCGCCATTGAGATCCCCCCCATTGCCCGGCGCCGACGCCACGCCGAACACCCGGCCGCTCTTACGACCACACTCAGGCCCACAGGACCGTCATGCCAAGGGAAAAGAACACCCCCGCCCGGATACTCGTGCCGCTGCTGGTCATCTCCATCGGCGCCATCATTGTCGTGGGCGTCCTCAAGAGCGGCTCTTCCCGCCAGTCGCCCCAAGGCGGCGCCGAGACCGCGCCCATCGAGAGCGTCAAGGCGACCGACGAACCCTCGACGGCGACAACCCGGGCCACTCCCGATGCTTCATCCGACGCGACACCCGAGACGGCGCCCGTTACAGCGCCCAACGCAACACTCGACATGGCGCCCGTCAGCGCGAGCGCCGGTCCCGACGAGGCCGAGCAAACCGAGCCGGCGTTCGACCCGGCGGTGCTCGCGAGCCTTGGGGGGCTGAAGCCGCGAATCGTGGACCCGTCGCTCGATACGCCGTTCACGTCCATCGGCGGCGGCGGGATCGACACCGAGTACGACCTGCTCGTCGAGTTCACCCCGCTGGGCGCCGGCGTCGAGGGCATCACCCTCACGCACGAGTACACTAGCGTGCAAGAGCAGATCAAGGCGGAGCAGGACGTCGCCGCCGAGCGCTACGTCCTCCAACGCCGGCACACCAGCGCGCAGACTCAGTACGCCGTCGCCTCGCTCGCCGCCCACACCATCGAGATCGACGGCGTCCGGGCCGTGGTGTTCTCGAACGAGGCCGGCCCCATCTGGCGTCAAACCGGCGCCACGGCCTCCAGCGCATCCTTTGAAGCGATCATCGAGAACAAGGCCGGCGATGCGATTGTGCGCATCACCAAGGCCTATTCCATCGATCCCGGCTCGTACGACATCCACCTCGATCAGCGCGTCATCAACCTCACCGACACGCCGCTGGACATCAAGCTCTACCAATACGGCCCCGTCGATCTGCCCGACGTGGGCGCGGGCTACGGGGGCGACAAGCGCCGGGTTCGGTTCGGCAAGATCCGGTCCGTCAACGAGGACCCCGAGCAGCGGTACGTTGAATCGTCGAAGAAGCCGCTCACCCGGCGGGCGCTCGTCCGGCGGATTTTGAGCAAGGGCAACCAGCGGATCTGGCCGACCGAAGAGGCGATCTCCAAGGACCAGTCGCTGGCCTGGACGGCGCTGACCAACCGGTACTTCGCCTTCGCCGTGTACGCGCCGGTCACGGAGGCCCAGGCGCAGTCGAACGGCCCGATCGATCGCGTCTTCCGCGACGCCGAGGAGATCTGGGCCATTCTCCTCTCGCCCGGCGCGCCCGAGGAGACGATCGTTCTCGAGTTGGACAGCCCGACGGTCCGCGTGCGACCCGGCGAGCGCAACGCCGGCGATTTCTCGCTCGGCGCGTACGCCGGCCCGATCTGGGAGCGTCCGCTCAAAGCCGACCCGGTCACCAGTGCGGTCGGGCTCGACAAGCTGGTGATCTACAACTTCGGTGGCCCGTGCGCGTTCTTCACGTTCCAGCCGCTGGCCAAGACGCTGCTCTGGTTCCTCGAAACCCTGCACAGCTACATCGTCGTCGACTGGGCCGTGGCGATCATGATCCTCGTCTTCTTCGTGCGGCTCATCCTGCACCCGGTGACGAAGAAATCCCAGGTCAGCCTCCAGCGCTTCAGCAAGCAGATGTCGGCGCTCGGGCCCAAGCAGAAGAAGCTCCAGGAGAAATACAAGGACGACCCCAAGCGGCTCCAGCAGGAGATGGGCCGCCTGATGCGCGAGGAGGGCGTGAACTTCACCGGCGCGCTCGGATGCCTGCCCATGTTCCTCCAGACCCCGGTCTGGATCGCGCTCTACGCCATGCTCTTCTTCGCCTTTGACCTGCGCCACGAGCCCGCCTTCTACGGCGTTTTCCAGAGAATCAGCGGCGGCTCTTGGAACTTCATGAGCGACCTCAGCGCCCCCGACGGGTTCATCTCCTTCGGTTCGCCGGTTGTCTCGCTGCCGCTGATGGGCGAGATCAGCTCGATCAACATCCTCCCGCTCGTGCTCGGGATCGTGTTCTTCCTCCAGCAGAAGTACCTCACCCCGGCGCCCAGCGCCTCGATGACCCCCGAGCAGCAGTCGCAGCAGAAGATGATCCGCGTGCTGATGGTCTTCATGTTCCCGGTCATCATGTACAACGCCCCGAGCGGGTTGGCGCTGTATTTCTGCACGAACTCAACACTGGGCATCATCGAGAGCCGCCACATCCGGGCGCACATCGATCAGATGGATCTCGAAAAGAAGGCGGACCCCGCCGGCCGAAAGAAGGTCGCCAACAAGGCGGCCAAACCGTTCGGCAAGGACCGCAAGGGCGGCGACGTGTTCAAGTCGCGCAAGAAGAAGAGCTGACCGGGAGCCACCGGCCAATGGGCCAGCGCGACACCATCGCCGCCATCGCCTCGCCACCGGGACGGTCCCTGCGCGGGATTGTCAGGCTCTCGGGGCCCGCGACGTTCGAAGCGCTCGCCGGCTGCATCCACCGCGCGCCCACCGGCGCCGGCGTCCGGCGCTGCCGGCTCAACCTCGACGGCGCCGAGCTGCCCGTGCTCGCGCTGACCTTCACAGCCCCCGCCTCCTATACAGGCGAGGACGCCGCCGAGATCCAGACCGCCGGCAACCCGGATCTGCTTTCGCGCGTGCTCGCGGCGCTGGTCGCCCACCGACGGGTCCGCCCGGCCAACCCGGGCGAGTTCACCGCGCGGGCGCACCTCAACGGGAAACTGACGATCGAGCAGGCCGAGGGCGTCGCGGCGCTGATCGCCGCCGACGATCAGACGCAGCGCCGGGCCGCCGACGATCTGCTCACCGGCGCCACCGGCGCCCGCTACCGCGCCATCGCGGACGAGCTGACGCGGGCGCTGGCGCTCGTCGAGGCGGGCATCGACTTCACCGATCAGGAGGACGTCGTGGCGATCACGCCCGGGGACCTCGGTCGCCGGCTCGACGGGCTGCTGCTCGCCATCGACGGGCTGATCGGTCCGCCTTCGACCTCGGCGCCAAGCGAGTCTCCCAGTGTTGTGCTCGTCGGAGCGCCCAACACGGGCAAGTCCACGCTCTTCAACGCGCTGCTGGGCCGACCCCGGGCGATCGTCTCCGCAACCCCCGGCGCCACGCGCGATGCGCTGTGCGAGCCGGCTATGTTCGGCTCGGTGCGCGCCACGCTGGTGGACCTCGCCGGGCTCGACAAATCGCTCGCCGGGCGTTCGGCCGTCGATGCGCAGGCGCTGCGGCTCGCGGCAGAACGGATCGGCTCGGCCCGGGTCGTTGTCGTGTGCGACCCGTCGGGGCGGTTCGAGCTCGCGTCGCTCGCCCCGGCCGGCGCCATCACGCTGCGTGTGCGCACCAAGGCGGACCTGCCCGGGTCCGGCGACGACCCGCTCGCCGGGGCGCTGCGCGTGTGCGCGATCGACGGCTGGAATCTCGCCGCTCTTTCGCGGGCGATCGGCGACGCCTGCTCCCGGGCGCCGGGCGACGCCTCGAACCTGGTCATCCCCCGCCACCGGGCCGCCCTGACGCTGGCTCGAGAAGGGCTCACGCGGGCTCGGGTGATGGCGTCGTCCTCGCCCGGCGCCGGCCGTCTGGCGGATGAGGAGCTGATCGCCGACCCGATCCGCGCCGCGCTCGACGCGCTGGGAACGATCACGGGCCGGATCTCGCCCGACGACGTGCTCGGGCGGATCTTTTCTTCATTTTGCATCGGGAAGTGATCAGCCGCCGTGCTCGATCCGGTCGGCGGTCGCCTGCATGAACTGGTCGAGGTACCGATCGATGAACTCGCTCACGGCGGCCTCGGTCGCGCCCCGGTCCTTGCCCCAGCAGCAGCCGCGGAGGTCGCGGAAATCGAGATCGAGCTGCACGATCAGCACGTCGTCGATGACGTACGCGCTCGGCGCCTTGTCGGCCAGGTGCGCCGTCAGCGCGTTGACCGCGGGCCCGCCAACGCTGATCGTCGGGCGCTGGGTCATCTCGGGGTTGCTCAGGAACCACACATCCGAGCACACGAGCACATCAAAGGGACGGGCCCCGGGCGTCCCGGGCTCGTCGGCGTCGGGGGCGTAGATGTCGCGCCAGTCGAGCATCGCCCGCTGGAGCCGGTACGCCAGCGGGCGGTCGGCGATCTCGGCCCGCAGGTCGGCCCCGGTCACGATCAGCGCGACGCGATCAAGGTCCACACCGGAGGGGGCGACGGGCTGGCTGGGATTGGCGGACAAGGCGCCAGTGTATCACACGCCACGCAACGCCTGCACGGGCCCCGGGAGCCGGTCGCACAGCTCCATCGCGAGCATCCCGCCGCCCGCGCCAACGGCGTCAACCCACGCCCGGGCCGCCATCGAATGCACGCGGACCCCGATCCGCGCGCAGTCAAAGAGGCTCAGCCCGTCCTGCGGGCGGTGGAACTGCCCGATCAACCCCGCGATCACCCCTGTCAGCGCATCGCCCGTCCCGGCTGTCCCCATCGCCGGGTTGGGCGGTTCATCGTTGACCCACACGCCGAGACCGTCGCTGACAACCGTCCCGGCGCCCTTGAGCACGACGACGCACCCGAGCCGTTGCGCCATCGCCTGCGCCGCCTCGGGCCGTTGTGATTCGTCGGTCGGATCCAGTTCAATCCGCAGCGCCGACGCGAGGCGCCGATACTCGCCCGGGTGGGGCGTCAGCACGGCGTGCGCACGAAACTCGCGGGTCAGCTCCGGGATCGCCGCCAGCGCGTTGATCGCGTCCGCGTCAACGACGATCGGCGTGCGGGTCTGCCCGATGAGCCGCAGCGTCAGCGCCTCCGTGGCGGCGTCGTGACCAAAGCCCGGCCCAACCGCCACGCAGTCGGCCTGCTCGCACAGCTTGTCGATCACGCCGACGGCGCCGGGCGTGTCGATCGACCCGTCGTCGGTCGTCGGCAGCGCCACGCCCGTCGCGCTGGGCGCCACGGTCAGACCCTCGGCGAGAATGGGGTGCGGCATGACGAGACGAACCAACCCCGCGCCGACGCGCAGCGCCGCGACGGCGCTGATGCACGGGCCGCCAAGCATGAGCGATTCACCCCGCGCGCACCCGCCGATGACGGCGACCGTCCCGAAGGTTCCCTTGTGACCCTTCGGGGTTCGCGCAGGAAGTATCGGTAGTGGTGGCGCGGCGTCGCCGGTCATATTCCTGCTCCCTTCTTCCTTCTTCGGTGGCATGGGCGTCCCGCCCGTGTGCTCTCTGTCCTGCTCTTTCTTCTGCATTTCCACGCGAAAACAGCTACAGCCGCTGAATGTAGATCAGTAGATGAAAGAATACACGGGCGGGGCGCCCGTGCCACCAGGAGAAGGAGGTTGCGCACGCTTACCTGGTCGAGACCACCTCGATCTGGAGTTTGCCCAGCATGGGCGCCAGGCCGGCCATCGAGTTGATCGCCTCGCTGTCGGACAGGTCCGATGTCGCCACGGTGATGTGCGTCGCGTCGAAGGGCGTCGAGTCGGGCAGCGTCGCGTCCAGATCGACCCACCGCTTGTGCCCGTCGACATCCAGCAGCGCCTGCGACCACATGTGGTAGCCGAAGATGTCCCGCTGGCCCGCGAACGACTCCGCGTAGATCAGCCCGCTGGCCACCCGACTCGGGATGCCGGCGCCGCGGAGCATCGTCGTCAGCAGCACGCCGTGCTCAGAGCAATCGCCCTGCCTCGTCCGGCAGACCTCCGACGCCGACGCGAACCCGACGCCGAGCGATTTTTCGTTGATGAAGCTGTGCACGAACCGCCGGAGCAGCTCGGCCTTTTGCACATCGCTGCGGTTCTCGGCGCCGGTCAGCGCGTGGGCGATCAGCGCCTTGATCTCCGGATCCCCGAGGTCCGCGTTGGTCGTCGAGGCCAGGTACGGGCCGACGTCCCCGACGCTGGCGGCGTGGGACTCTTCCGGCTCGGCGAGGACCGTCAGGGCGATCTCGTCGCCGTCGCGCGACCAGGTCTGCGAGCCTGTCTGCGCAAGCTCGAACCCGGCGCCATCGGTGAGCGCCAGGCGGTACTCGGCGCGGCGCGTCTGGCGCGGTCCTTCGATCGGCCGGCTGGGGCTCACGAAGGTGCTGACCATGATCTCGGCAGGATCGAGGTCCGAGAGCGCGAGCTGCTTGTCGGCGAGGATGATCGTCATGCGGATCCCGCCGAAATCGACCTCGGTGCGGACCGGCTCACCCTCCATGTTGACGTACTCAACCGATTGCACACCGGGCGCGGCGCTCGTCGTCGCGATCCACTTGATCGCCGGGACCACCCGGCCCAGCGCCTCGATCGTTGTCTCGCCCTCGATGGTCGCGGTCGTCTCGACGACGGTCAGGCCCATCGCCGGATCGATGGTGTTCGTGACGATCGTTGTTTCACCTGTTTCGATCAACGCTTCGATGCGCTGTGTCGTCGCGTAAGGCGTCGACCATTCGCCGGCCGGGGGGTCGATCTCGGTGGTCGTGGTGTTGCCGAACTGGGTCGAGGTCGCCCGGACCTTGCCGGTCTTGCCGCCGGTGAAGACCCACGATGATTCGATCGGGGCCTGCCCGAGACGCTGCTTGCCCGACATCGAAACAGGCTCGCCCTCCGGCGTTTCGATGAAGACCCCCGACATCTCGATCGGGATCGTGACCCGGCCACGGCTGATCTTGAGGTTCAGGCTCGTCGTTGTCGTGATGTCGCCATTGTCTTGACGCTCAACGAGCGAGTTCATCCAGCCGCTGCGCTGCCCCATCAGCTCAACGACGTACCAGCGGTCCTCGATCGTCTCGCCCGCGACCACCCGCGGCGCCGAGGTGAGCAGCAGGGCGAGGAGCAGCAACGTCCGGATCGGGTTCTTGAGCATCATCATGGTGTGGTTCTCCGTCAACACCCTATCGGCTCGATGCCCCACAGGTTGCACACCGAACGCCTACGCTGTGCGTGATGATCGACACCCACTGCCATCTCACGTTCGACAACTACCGGGGCAAGGTGGACAAGGTCCTCGCCGAAGCCGCCAAAGCGGGCGTCACCGGGGTGATCACCGTCTCGACCACCCCTGGATCCGCTCTTCAGTGTCTGGCGATGGCCAACGAACGAAAGAATGTCTGGTGCACCAGCGGCGTTCACCCGCTGCACTCGCACGAGGGGCCGCACGATTGGGGAGTGATCCGCAAGGTCGCCGCGGCGCCACGGTGCGTCGCGTGGGGGGAGCTGGGGCTGGACAACCACTACAACGAGCCCCCCAAGGCGGTTCAGCTCGAAGCCCTGCACGCGCAGCTGGAGCTGATCCAATCAACACTCGGCGAGATCGACAAGCCGATCGTGCTGCACTGCCGGGAGGCGTTCGACGAGCTGATCCCGATCCTGCGCGCGACGAGCATCGACCCGGCGAGGTTCGTTTTCCACTGCTTCACCGGCTCACCCGACGACATGCGGCTCCTGCTCGATTTCGGCGCCATGGTCTCGATCACCGGCGTTGTGACATACAAAAACGCGCCCGAGGTGCGCGAGGCGGTCAAGCTGGCGCCGCTGGACCGGATCATGGTCGAGACGGATTGCCCGTTCCTGACCCCGGCGCCGCACCGGAAGGTGTGGCCCAACGAGCCACGGTTTTCGCGCGTGACGGCGGAGTTCATCGCGGAGTTGCGTGACGATTCGTGGGACGTATTTCACGAGGCGATCAACGCGAACACGGCGCGGTTCTACGGGATCGAATCTCCCTAACCCCGGTGGCACGGGCGTCCCGCCCGTGTGCTACCCGTTCTCCTCTTTTTTCTTCCGGGGTGCGCTACGAGCCATTCAATCGATCTTTCAGAAGAAGAGGAAGAAATAGAAGAAAGAGAACACGGGCGGGACGTCCGTGCCACCCAGGAGAGCACCAAGGAGAGAGTAGAGAGGCGCTCATCCGCCGACGTACTTCGCGTAAATCGACCGCGCGCGATCAACCTTTGATGTCCCCGAAACAATCGCACGCCCATCGGGAAAGAGCGTCAGCTCGATCGATCCATCCCCGGCGTCGCTCTGTTCTTCGCGGAAGCGGCCGCGCAGGAGACGATCGCGCACCTCGAACGCCCCGAAGGGCGCCAGGCGGCCGGCGAGTTCGTTGAGGTCCACCCTGCCGACCGGCGCGTCGTCACCGGGCGAGATCTGCACGCTGTTGCGACCGCACAGCGACCGGACCTCTGCGCCCGCTTCGCCCTCAAGAAAGTCGAAGACCCGCTGGCCGCAGCAGGGGCAGTCGGGCTTGCGCTCGCCCAGATCGACCCGCGTGTAACGGTTGAGCCACAGGTCCGCGGTGAAGAGCCGGCGGTCGATCGCGCCCGCAGCGCCGAGCAGGAGCTTGAGCGCCGCAGTCGATTGCAACGCGCCGACCATCTGCACCGCCGGGCCCAACACCCCCGCGCTGTCGCACGTCGGCGTCGATCCGGGCGGCGGCGGATCCTCGAAGACGCAGCGCAGGCAGGGCGTCACACCCGGGATCACCGTCAGCTGCATCGCCTGCGATCCGACGACGCCGCCATAGACAAAGGGCCGGTCCGACGAAACCGCCAGATCGTTACACAGGTACCGCGTCTCGAAGTTGTCCGTCCCGTCGATCAGCGCGTCGGCGCTATCGGCGATCCGCTCGGCGTTGCGCTGCGTGTAATCCTCGGCGATCGCGTCGATCTGTATTGCCGAGTTGATCGCGGCCAGTCGTTTCGCGGCCGCGTGCGCCTTGGCGTCGCCCAGATCCGCTTCGCAATACAGCGCCTGCCGCTGGAGGTTGGTGATCTCGACGATGTCGCGATCGACGATCGTCAGCCGCCCGACCCCCGCCCGACAAAGCGTTTCGGCGACGGCGGACCCGAGGGCGCCGACGCCGACAATCAGAACATGCGAAGCGAGCAGGCGGCGCTGCCCCTCATCGCCGACATCCGGGAGGATGCGCTGGCGGTGGTAGCGGGCGAGGCCGGGCCTGTTGTGATGTCCTTCACCTTCACTCACACGCCACCCATCCCCGGCAACTCCCCCACCAACGGCTTCGCGTATTCGAGAAACGCCGCCGTGACGTCGCAACCGCTGTCCGAAATGAACTCGTCGGGCATGTGCTTCGTCTTGGCCGCCACGTCCGTCAGCTTGAGCAGCTTCATCCGGCTCTGGTAAGGCTCGTTCGAGACGCGCTCGATCGCGATCGAGCCGTCCTTGTCGCCGCTCATCGCCACCTCGGCGGCCTTGGCGCCGGCCGCCCGCGCCTCCGCCTGATCGACATCGCTCGCATCGGGGAAACACCGCTGCAGATACCCGAACGTGTCGGCCCGGACCCTCGGCGGCTTGCCGCCTGCGGGCGTCAGCTCGATCTTGACGAGGTTCGCCAGGAAATCACCCAGGGCGCCGCTGCCGCTGAGTTGCACGTTCCCGTGCGCATCTTTCTCGGCGCTGCTGGCCATCATCGCCGCGATCGACTCCCCCTCGGCGTTGGCGATGCCCTCGCTCACCGCCACGAGGCACCGGCCGTGCTCGGTGAAGACCCGGTCGATATCCGCAACAAACCGCTCGGGCTCGAAGGGCCGTTCGGGGCAGTAGATCAGGTGTGGGCCGTCGCCCTCGCGCTGGCGGGCCAGCGCGGCCGCCGCCGTAAGAAACCCGGCGTGCCGACCCATGACGATGTCGATCTTGACCCCCGGGAGCGAGGCGTTGTCGAGGTTGTCGCCCATGAACGCCTTGGCGACGAACCGCGCGGCGCTGGGGTAGCCGGGGGTGTGGTCATTGCACACGAGGTCGTTGTCGATCGTCTTGGGGATGTGGAAACACCGCAGCTCGTACCCCGAGGCGTCGGACAGGTCGTTGATGATCCGGCACGTGTCCGATGAATCATTGCCGACGATATAGAAGAAATACCGGACATTGTTGCGCTCGAAGACCTCGAAGATCCGCTCGCAGTAGGCGTGATCGGGCTTGTCGCGGGAAGAGCCAAGAGCGGCGCTGGGGGTGGCGGCGATGCGCTCGAGGTGATCGACCGAGAGACTCGCCAGGTCGACGAATCGCCCCTCGACCATGCCCCGGACCCCGTTGCGGGCGCCAAGGACGCTGGTGATCGCGCCCGCCCCCCGGAGCGCCTCGACGACGCCCACGAGCGATTGGTTGATGACGGCGGTCGGGCCGCCGGACTGACCGATGACGGCGGCGCCGGTGATGAGATCGAACGGCATGGCTCCCCTCGTTGCCCGAAGAAGATGACGGATCGCCGGCCACACGCCGCTCGACCCTGTCAACGACTCGCCCAACATGGTAACCCAGCCGCCGCCGTCCGCCCGTCACGGCGCCGATGCGGTAGCATGACCCCATGCGACGACCCTTCGCGCCACGCCTGATGCTGCTCGCGGCCACGCTGTGCGGTTATCTGACCGGCTGCCAGGCCCCGGCGCCCGCGTCGACCTCGCTGCGGATCGCGCCCGGGGCGTACAGCGCCACGTTCGAGGCGGTCAAGGACGAGCTCCGCGCGTCGGGGTTCGAGCTGGACCGGATCGACGCGCGGGCGGGCGTGATCACCACGCGCCCCCACTTCTCCGCCGGGCTGGCGACGCCCTGGATCGGCGATGAATCCACGCTCGGGCAGGAGCTCGACGATTTCCTCAACCGCCAGCGCCGGACGGTCCGGGTGGTCTTCACGCCCGCCGACGCCGATTCGGATTCAATCCCGGACGCGGAGCCGGTCGTCAACCCGGTCGACACCAGGACGCTCGACGTCGACATCCGGGCGCAGGTCGAGGTGCGACTCGAACGCATCCACCGACTTGGGTTACGCCCGTCGTCGGCGTCGGTCCGACTGAGCAGCGTGACCGAGCGCGTCGACCAGGACGGCGCCGAGGATCCGCCCTGGACCACCGAGGTGGTCGACAATGATGCGCTGCTTGCAGCGAGGATCGTCCGCGGCGTCACCAGACGGATGCGCTAGCGCCCGCCGGCGCACCAATGCTGGCGCCACTGGTGACAGCAATACCCACATACAGGTGTCCGCATGTCGCCCCTGATCAAGTGGATTGTGGGGGTGTTCCCCGCAGGGCGAACACATTGTTCCTCAGCAGGATCAGCGGTGCGTGCACGCTTTAAACCAATAAAACAATCGATTCAATCATACCGACGAACAGGATGATGATATCTCGAAATCCAGTGCCGACACACACGAAGCTGTGTACCTGCGACACTCGTGTCGTCGTAATCGGCCCTGCCTTGTGTGATATCGCACGACAACAACACAACCACTCTTCGTTCAACTGACACTGTCGTCCCGCCAATCAGACCTCGCTCTGACATAATCGTCAGTTCCGAGTGGCGGACGGCGCCGTTGTCGCGCGCCGTGACAAGATGGTGGGCGCCCCCCATTTTCATATGGTGCTCAACATCATCAATGCGCATCACCGATAGCCCACTTTACAAGGAACCGATTCTCTTCGACGACGAACGGTTGAACCCCGAACTCTTGACCCTGATTCGCCATCGCATGAACACACCCATGACTCCGCCCAAGGAGGCGCCACCAATGGTCGAACGTCAATGCCTCGAACTCGCCGCTGATCTCACATCCCAAACCGCGGCGCTGCCCGCGGTCGCAACCTGCTCCTGGTGCGAATCAGCCGCCGTGGCGCTGTGCGTCGCCCGGTCGAGGTGCATCGCCATCGTCCGGTTTGTCGATCGCCAAACGGGGGCGCCGCTCGGCTCGCCCTGGCCGGAAGTCGGTGTTTCAAGCCGGCCCGAGAACCGCCCGCTCACCGAGGCGCTGCGTGGCGCGGCCGGACAGGGCTCGGGTGATGCCAGCGGCGCCAACGACGACGCGAGTTGGAACAGTCTCGAACGGGACGAGGATTGCATGGTGACCGCCATCACGCTCGAACCCAACGACAAAGCGCAGGACCCGGCGCTATCGCTGCTCTCGTGCATCGGCGGGCGGTCGGCGCTGCTGGCCTCTGCCATGATCGATCCCAACCGGGGAGTCCGCCTCCGGATCGTGATCGCCGAGTCGGCCGCGAGCGATGACGCGCCCTTTACCGATGACGACGCCGAGGCGCTCCGGGCCGCGATGCGCAAAGTCTCGCACACGGCGCGGCTCGCGTTCGCGTCGACGCCCGGCGTGATGACCGAGCCGCTCAACAGCCGGGAGGTCGAGGTGCTCGAATCGCTCGCCAACGGCAGGACGATCCGCCAGATCGCCAGCCAGATGCACCGGAGCACGCACACGATCCACGACTACCTCAAGTCGATGCACCGCAAGGTCGGCGTCGGTTGCCGGGCGGAGCTGATCGCAAGGGCCGCCGGGCGGTGCGAGCCGCGCTCCAAAGCCGAGACCCGGCTGCCCGCCAGCCAGATCGCCTGATCGACGGGCGTTGCCAGAGACACGCGAATCGGATCCAATGCGTGCGATGACAGACACCCGCGAGCAGCCCTCCAACCAATCCGTCACTTCCGCGCTGCAGCAGATCGAGACCTCGGTGCTGCTCGGGGTCGACTTTGTCCCGGTCACGGCATCGCCGGCCACCCAGCCGCCACCCGGGACCGACGCTCCGGCAGTTGATATCCGCGCCCGAAAGCTGCGTGAGCTCGACGAGCTGCGCGATCGCTACGAACGCGAGAGCCCCCTCGTCACCGAGATGCCGGGCTGGACGAACATCGTCTTCGGCGTCGGGGATCCGGACGCCGGGCTGATGTTCGTGGGCGAAGCCCCGGGCGCCGACGAGGACGCCCAGGGCGAGCCGTTCGTCGGACGATCCGGGCAACTGCTGACGAAGATGATCGAGGCGATGGGGCTCAGCCGGGAGACGGTGTACATCGCCAACGTCCTCAAGGTCAGGCCCCCGGGCAACCGGACGCCCACCCCCGACGAGGCGAGCAAGGACGGGCCGTTCCTGCTCGAACAGATCCGGATCATCGAGCCGTCGGTCATCGTGACGCTCGGCAAGCCGGCGGCGAACCTGCTGCTGGGCAACACCGAGGCGATGGGCAAAATGCGGGGGAAATGGCACGAATACGCCGGCGTCCCGCTGATGCCGACCTACCACCCCGCGTTTCTGCTCCGGTCCTACACGGCCGAAAACCGCCGGAAAGTTTGGTCCGACCTGACGATGGCGATGGAGCGGCTGGGGCAGCAATAACCCCTTGAGCCGGCGCCGATGATTGTTCAGTTCAAATTTCTTTGACGTGCGGGAATAACCACCACGGTCGCGTTGGTTCTATTGACGCCGGCCGTCAGATGCACGAGGCCGACCCAACGCCGCCCCCCACGAGGCCTGGCCGTCGGATCTTTGATCTGACGCCAGGCTTTTTTCATGGATCCACCCTGCGGCGCGTGTCACCCGGCGCTGCCGACGAACCCGTCAGGGCTGGTGCGGCGCTTCCCCGGTGATTTCGAGGGTTGTCCCGGGATCCAGGGGGGTCAACCGGCGGACGACGTAGCCCCTGAGCCTGCCCGTTTCGCCGTCGTAGGTCGCCTCGAACATCATCTCGATGGGTTCGCCAACGCCGATCCCGTCGAGATCGACCCCCTCACCCAGCGGGAAGGCCATCGTCATGGACATCATGCCCGTGTGCTTGTTGTCGGGCGCCATCGAGGAGCGGAACTCGGGGATCGCCTCGTGATGGACCATGAACTCGCGGGCCGGGTGCGCGGGGCCTCCCGGGAGCTGTGTGACGCGCCCCCGGACGGTGTACTCGACGAGCGTGTCGGCGGGCGCCCCGTTCTGGACCTGCTGCCCTGAGGAACCGCCCGATTCACCGCACCCGGTGATCGCCAGGGCGGCAGCGGCCACAACACAGACGGCGGCGATCCGCAGGATCGACGACACACACCGGCTTCTTTGATGTTCGATGCCCATCGCTGCCCCGATGGTGTTCAGGTGGAACGCCGCTCAGCTCGCCTTGATCTCGAGGAACTTCTCGACGCTCCGCAGGTCCCCGGCGAGGGAGGGGATCCACGGCATGGTCCACTGGGCGCCCTGCTCGACCCGGGCGACCTTGGCGACCCGGCGGCGGACCGCCCACGGACGCTTGCCGCGTGAACGCACGACGAGGGTGGCCAGGCGGTGCTTCTGGGCGCCCTTGAGGCGCTTCTTGATCGCCGGGTCCTGACGCATCAGGCGGGCGATGGTCTGGCGATCATCCTCGCGGCGAGGGTCGGTCGTGACGGTGACGGTCAGGGTCTGACCCGGCTTGATTGAGTCGATTGCGGTGGACATCGCGGGGCGTCCTGCTGAGAGGGGTGAGATCGATCGCCTCCCGGGGGCGTTGGGTCCGCCGTGATCCACCACAGACGGCGCCAAAGGGAGCCGGGGAGTGTAGCACCCGACCGGCGGAAATCCATGCGGGGAAACAGGCCACGATCATCCGGATCGGGCTCAAACACCGCTCGGAATAGACCGAAAACACCGGGATCCGGTCGCCCCGGGCGCCGGCGCGACTACACTCCCACGCTATGAGCGAGGACCCAATGAACGATATCACCCCCACCGAAAACGCCCCGAAGTTCGACCCCGAGGCGGCGCACATGAACCAGCCGAAGCTCCGCCCGGTCCGGGGATTCCCCTTCCAGCACGAGGGCGAAACCCTCCTGGGGCTCGCCGATGCCCAGCAGATCTCCGACCGGATCCTGTACACGGCGCCGGCCGCCCAGATGATCCTCCCGCACCTCAATGGCGAGAAGGATCTGGACACGATCCTGGGCGAAGTCGGCAAGGGTCTGACCCGGGAGATGCTCGAGACATTCGTCTGCCAACTCGACCAGGCGGGCCTGCTCGAAGGGCCGGTCTTCGACGAGCTGTTGGCCAGCGTCCGGGCTGATTATGAGTCCTCCGATCTGCTGCCCCCGGGCGCCAGCGAGATGTTCACAAAAATGGCCATCAACAAATCGCTCGATCGTGACCTGGGCGAAGATGTCACCGACGAGGAGCTGACCGAGCACGCGCAGGAATCGGTCGCCAAGCAGTTCGACACCTGGATCGACGAGGCCCTCAAGGATGCGCAGGACCCGAGCTTCGACGAGCTGCCGCACGCGATCATCGCGCCGCACATCGATTACCCGCGCGGCTGGCAGAGCTACGCCTCGGTGTACGGGCGCCTGCGCGTCGTCGACCGCCCGGACCGGGTGATCATCCTCGGGACCAACCACTTCGGCCGCGGCACGGGTGTGGTCGGGTGCGACAAGGGATACGAGACCCCGCTGGGCGCCTGCCCGCTCGACAAGGAGGCGCTCGAAACGCTCAGGAACGAGCTGGGCGACGCGAACTCCGACCGCCTGCTCGAGAACCGCTACGACCACGAGCGGGAGCACTCGATCGAGTGCCAGCTGATGTGGCTCCAGCACGCTTTTGGCGCCAACGAACAAGGTGAGCACATCAAGGTGCTGGGCGTGCTCGTCCACGACCCGACGGTGAATAACGGCGAGAGCTACGACGGGAACGGGCTGGCCTTCGAGCCGTTTGCCGCCGCGCTCAAGCGGACGATCGAGTCGCTCCCGGGCCGGACGCTGGTGATCGCCAGCGCGGACCTGAGCCACGTGGGGCCGCAGCACGGTGATCCGAAGCCGCTCGCCGGCGACGACAAGGAGATCGCCCAGGCGCGCAACCGCGTCGTGGCGCACGACCGGGAGATGCTCGGGCACGTCGGCAAGGGCGCCGCTGATGAGCTGATCTCGGCGATGGCGTGGATGCAGAACCCGACGCGCTGGTGCAGCATCGGCTGCCTGGGCGCGATGCTCAAGGTCGTCGACGCCGACGAGATCAAGATGATCCAGTACACCGCCTCGATGGACCCCAACGGGTTGTCCATGGTGACCTCCTGCGCCGCGGCCTTCTTCTAAACCCAGCGACCGGGCGTATTGCACCAGATGAAAGTCCTGCTCCAACGCGTGCTCAGCGCTTCGGTCCGCGTGGAGCCCGATGAGAACCCCGCGCGGGACGGGACGCCGTATGTTCGCGCCATCGGCGGCGGGCTGCTGGCGCTGGTCGGCATCGAATCGGGCGACACCGACGCCGAGGCGGACTGGCTTTGCGACAAGGCGGCGAGGTTGCGGATCTTCCGGGACGACGCGGGCAAGATGAACCGCAGCGTCGTGGATGCCCGCGGCGAGGTCCTCGTGATCAGCCAGTTCACGCTCGCCGGTGATGCGCGCAAAGGGACGCGCCCGAGCTTCATCGGCGCCGCCGATCCCGCCATCGCCGAGCCGATGGTCGAGCGGTTCGCGGCCCGGCTGCGCGAGGCGCACGGGCTGTCGGCGCCGACGGGCGTGTTCGGCGCCATGATGCGGGTCGAACTCGTCAACAACGGCCCGGTGACGCTCATGCTCGAGCGGTCGCCCGTGGCGGCCAGGGAACATCAACAAAAATAAAAACAGGGCGCCGCGCCGAAGCGCTGCGCCCTGCATTGTGTGGTCAGAGTCCTCTCAATCGAGAGGGTTGATCGACCCTGAATCGTTCAGGGGTCGGATCAGTTGCCGTTCCAACCGAAGTTGCCGATCAGGATGCCCAGATCAGCCGTGTTGGTCACGCCGTCCATGTTCAGGTCGCCCTTGTCCAGAGCGGTCTGCATGAGGGTGACATCGCCGCCAGCGCCAGCGCCATTGTCGGGGGCGGTGTTGTTGTGAGCGCCGGTGACGTACAGCTTGAGGGTGTAGCAACCCGCAACGCCGTGGCCGGGCTTGGGCGCGGGGCACTCGACCGGGGCGCGGTCGCCGCCGTCGAGGTACCAGCCTTCTTCGGCGTCATCGAGGCCGTTGAAGTTCCAGTCCGAGGAACCGGTGACACCGATGTTGATGTCGCCGTTGGCGTCCGCGACAGCGCAGAGCTTGGCGTAACCAGCGACGGCGCCGCCCTCATCCTCGTGGAGGATGAGCGTGCAGCTCTTGTCGAACCAGCCGAGGACGGCGTCCGTCGGACGGCACTCGCAGTCGATGCCGCCGATCTGCTCGAGGCAGTAATCGCACAGCGGGACCAGGTTGGTCAGCTTGAAGAAGTCGACATCGCAACGAACCTCGACCGAGCCGCAGGTGTTGTCGATGTTGATGTGCGCCGAGACCGCGGCGGCGGGCACATCGTAGTTGATGTGGAACGCCTCGGATCCGGTGAGGAACTCGTCCTCGTAGGTCTCGGACGAGACCGTCGCGCCGCCGGCGTCGATGAAGTCAACGCAGACCAGGAAGCAGCCGAGCTGCCCGTGGGGACCGTTCTGGAACAGGCCGTTGAACACGCCGTCGAGGCCGTCAGGACGACCGGTGACGCCGATGCGGAGGCTGCGCGAGCCGTCGCCGTTGTCGACGAACCCGTC
>Ga0114931_10000029_pt1 | contig 134647 bp, 117 predicted proteins | sample 2SBtaG_FD_89579 | JGI IMG/M metagenome (GOLD analysis project Ga0114931, IMG submission 89579) | Deep subsurface microbial communities from Kolumbo volcano to uncover new lineages of life (NeLLi) - 2SBTROV14_V59a metaG | ecosystem: Environmental > Aquatic > Marine > Volcanic | place: Kolumbo...
ATTACCGCAACGTCTATTGACGCTCAGGCAGCGACGTAGCCCGATGGCCGGGGGGGGGGGGGGGCCGTACGGCCCGCCCCGCCCCCGGAGCCCCAGGGGGGGGGGAGGGGGAAAGCAAAGGGCCGGGCGCCGCAGGCCCCCGGCCCCTTGCTTTGGCTTCCCCCCCCCCCTGGGTGGGCGGGGCGGGGGGGGGGCGGCCCCCCCCCCCCCCCCCCCGGCCATCGGGCTACGTCGCTGCCTGAGCGTCAATAGACGTTGCGGTAATCTTGTACATGGGCGTCGTCCCGCAACTTTCCAAACCACCACGTTACGTACTGCTGCGCCTTCTTTGTAAGAAGGCGCCGGCGCACGGCGCCGGCCCCGGCCTGGAAGGCGGCATTCTGGAACGGGCTACGGTACGAGACATCCAGAACGAAAAACGCATTGCGGCCCTGCACAGCCGGAGTGGGCTTTCCCACGGGAGCATCGAGGGCCGCCCATTGAAACGGGGAGCCGGCCGGGATCCCCGGGAGAGGGGTTTGTACGCCAAAGGTATCGGTGGTGGCTATCGTCAGTCCATACTGTGCCGCCGCGTTGGCAAAGCTGGTGGAGGATCCGTCGAACTTTCGGGCAAACGCCTCGGCGCGGTGACGCGCGGCTTCCACGCGGCGGTCGGCGAGGAGGGCGGCGGCGACGCGGTCGTGAATTTTCGCGAGCGGCGGGATGGCAGCCGGCATCCGATGATCGAGTCGAACCACCGAATACGCTTTATCCGAGGTGATCACGTTACTGATCTGACCGGGCTTGGCTTCAAACGCAAATCGGGAGATGGACGGGACGAGCCCGAGATCTCCGACCGGCATGTCTTTCGCGAATGGCTCACTGTGTTCCACGCGGAGCCCCCTGGCGCGTGCCGCGTCATCGAAGGTTCCGGAGGCGGCGGCGTCGTGGACATTGGTTGCGATGGTGCGTAGCGAGTCGCGCGTGCTCGATCCGGCGGTGAGACGCACAAAAATTTCCGCAATGTGATACTGTTTTTTCCCTTTCGATTTACGCGATTCGATTCGCCGTACGATGTACGCGCCGTCTTTCGTGTAAATCGGAGAACTCACTGCCCCATCAGCCAGCGACGCGACGGCTTTCATGACAGAAGCGGGGCGTTGGGACGCGTCGACAAATCCAGCGTCGCCGTCAACCCGTGCGCTGAATGCCTCCGAATAGGTATGCGCGAGTGTCGCGAAGTCTTCCCCCGAAGTAAGCTGATCGTGGATGCTGTTAATCGTGTACGTCAGGTCGCTGCGGTCGCCAGGCGTCGGCGCAATGGGTATGCGGACGTAGTCGATCACCGCCCGTTCGGGCTCGCGAAAATCCTCGGCGTGTTGGGAATAATAAGCCTTCAATTCTTCATCGGTAGGGGCGGTATCTGGTTTGTTCCCACTATCAATTGGAAAGCGGACGTAGCGTGCGAGCATTTTCGTGTTCTCCGCTTCGAACTGCCGTCGCACTTCCCACGCTCCTACATGAACCTGTGCCGCCAGATACTGGTTGAGCTTGATCAGTGGAATGCGTTCCCGCGCGAGTTGTTCCACCCCGGTCCAGTCGGCATTTGGGTTGTTCAGTGCTTTCTGGTACGCCGCGTAATCAAAGTTACCCTTGTCGTTCTTGAAATATTTCTGAATTTCCGGCGGCGGGGAATTGCGCAGGAACGAGAGAATTTCCGGGTCGGTTACGGTAATACCGAGCTTTTTTACCTGCTCGTTCGTTACCACGTTATTTACGATGTTGTCCCAGGCGGATTCGCGGAGCATGTCCTCCTGCGTAGCCGTCAGATCGCCGCCCGGCGTGGACTGGCGGTACTGCTTGGCCATTTGGTTATATACATTCTGGTACATCTGGCGCGTGATGGTAACCTCGTTGACTTTGCCGAGCACGCCCCGGTTGGCTCCCTGGCCCCCGCCGGTCTGCAAATCAAGTCCCCATACGGCAAATATCGTAACCAGGAACGCGCCCACGACGATCCAAAGGATGATCTTCGTGTTTTCGCGCATCGACTTCATCATAAGGCAATCAACTCCTGCGTCGACCGGATCAGCAGGCTGATACGGAAAGCGCATCCCCACCGTGGGTCCGCGCAAACATCAACAACGCAATAAATTATCACAACGCGCGCGCCGTGACAAGCCTGTCGATGGTCCTCCGGGAGCGGCCGCGGCCCGCCGTGGAGCACAAATTGACACTGCGCCGGACCGGTGATACGGTGCGCACGCGTTGATTTCATCGATTGGGCATATGTGGATTTCGCCGTCCGACAGCAGGGGATCACGAGTAAGTTCACAAGGGCGCGGGCACATTTGCGATATCGCGGCTGCGGTAACTTGCGTGGTGGTGGGCCTCGTGTTCGTCACCGGGGTTCGCGTAGCCGACGCACGGCATGCCGACGCGACGTCCGCAATGCCATGGCCCGTTCTGCTACGCCCGGCCGTTTCGTCGAGTTTTTGCGAATATCGCGAAGGACATTTGCACGCGGGGCTCGATGTTCGCACGTTCGGGCGCGAAGGGGCGCCGTGTATCGCATGCGGCGACGGGTACGTATCCCGCCTGCGGGCGTCCGCGCGCTCGTATGGAAAGGCGCTCTATGTGCAGCTCGACTCGGGGAAAACGCTGGTGTACGCGCATCTTGCCGAATTCTTGCCGCGCCTCGAGGTGCGCCTGGCGGAACAACAACGTCGCGTGGGACGGTACCGAGTGGACATGCGTCTGGGTGCCGACGATTTTCGCGTCCATCGTGGCGATGTGATCGCGTGGTCGGGCCATACGGGCGCCAACGCGCCGCACTTGCACTTCGAAATACGCACCGCGGACGAGTACCCGCTCAACCCGTTGTCGCACGGGCTTGCGTTGCGCGACTCGATGTGGCCCGCGTTCGATGGCGTTCGGTTTGTGCCTCTGGCGTCCCGAGCCCGGATAAGTGGTGCGTGTTTTCCTCGACGGATGCCGGTGCGTCGCACCGGCACCGGACAGTGGGAACTCGCCGACACTGTGGCGTTGCGCGGGCCCGTCGGTATTGAGGTAAACGCGTACGACCGGATCAATCGCGAATCCGGCCGTCTGGCCCCGCGCTCCCTCGCTCTTGACGTCGATGGAACACGGGTCGCGAGCATACTACTCGACCGGTTTCGCTTCGCCGACGCCTCTGAGGTGGGATTTGTCTATGCGATGGCCTCTGTCCGAGCCAGTCGACGCGCGTATTACTACCCCCTGTTCCACCAGACCGGCGAAACGCTCTGGAACCGCCGATTTGTCGATGGCGGGCGGCTCAATGCGCACGGTGCCGCAGACCTGCACCGGGCTGCAATTGTGGTATCCGACGCGGCGGGAAACACATCCCGCCTGCAGTTTGTATTTCGCGGCGATGACGATTCCAGCGAAACCGCACGGCCATGGCCCGACACCCCCGAGGCCAATGGTATATACGGGCGGAACGGCCTCCTGTGCGCACAAACGACCCCGCGAGGAGTAGATGCATCCGCATGGCAGGGAATTGCCGGCGCGGTCAGTGGCGGCAACAATACTATTGTGCTGACCGCAGCTGCCCTCGGCCCGGCGCCGATCTCCCTGCCGGTTGGCCGTGGTGGGGATGCGCCGCGGCTCTATGCAGTGGGTCTGCGTCCCGAACAGGCGCGTTCGATTCGGTTCGCCCCGCTCGACGTCGAACTGATCGTCGGCGCTCGATGTTTCTATGGCGAGCAAGTTCTCTGGATGCGGCGACCGCCGCCAGGCATGCAACCGGCCGGAAAAGGCCCTGAACTCGTCGTGCGCGGAAAGCCCGTTTTGTTCGGTCCGGCGTCCCTCGTGCTCAAGGCGGATGTGGAACTGCGCTTCACGTCGGGTCCGTATGATTCGACCGACGCGATCTATCGGCAGGGCGGTGATGGATGGGATTTTTATGCGTCGGTGCGCGACCACGACGTGATATCAACGATGTGTCGTCGGCCGGGTTTGTACGCGGTGTTTTCGGACCGCTTTGCGCCCGCCATTCGCCGGCCCGTTTTGCACATGCGCAAACCGTATTCCGGGGGAACCGCCGTGCGGGAGCTCGTGGTACCTGTCGAGGACGCGGGCAGTGGGGTAGACGACGAGCGCACCATTATCGAGGTGGCCGGGCAACGCCAGATTGCGCGCTGGGACTTCGTATCGAAAAAATTCTTTGTGACAGTCCGCGAGCCGAATATAATCGGCGACCAGGACGTCCGTGTGGTTGCGTTCGATCAAGCAGGCAATCACTCGGAGATTGATACAACGATTAATTTCGCCACGCTCCAGTGACCACCCGGGGAATCGCGATGGCATCCGGATTCGTCCATCTCCATGCGCATTCCGAATACAGCCTCCTTGACGGGTCGATCAAGGTAGAGAGCCTCGTCAAGCGCGCGCAAGAATGTGGTATGCCCGCCGTGGCGCTCACCGACCACGGCAATATGTTTGGAATGGTGCATTTCTACCGTGCGGCGCGCCGCCACGGCGTCAAACCAATCCTCGGAATTGAAGCGTACATCACACGGGGTAGTCGCCACGATCGTTCGCGCCGTCGGGGCGAGATGGCACAGATCGACCACCTGATTCTTCTCGCGCGCAACCTCACCGGCTACCACAATCTGCTGAAGCTCTCGTCTATTGCGTACCTGGAGGGCTTTTACTACAAGCCGCGTATCGACTTTGAAGTGCTCGCCGAACACGCCGAGGGGCTGATTGGGACCACCGCGTGTCTGCGTGGCACGGTGGCGCAAAAGGCACTCCACGAAGGCTATGAAGCCGCGCGCGCAACGGCGTTGCAATATCAGGATATTTTGGGCAAGGGTAATTACTACATCGAAATGCAAGACCACGGGATTGAGCAGCAGAAACAACTCAACCCCATGTATCGTCGGTTGAGCGAGGAAACAAATATACCGCTGATCGTCTCGAACGACGTGCACTACCTGAAGCGCGAAGACGCGGAAGCGCACGAGGTGCTCTTGTGTTTGCAGACGGGGAGTGACTTCGACGATCCGCGGCGCTTTCGCTTCACCACGCAGGAATTGTACTTCAAGACCGAAGAAGAAATGCGCGAACTTTTTCCCGATTGTCCCGAGGCACTCGACAACACGGTCGCGATCGCCGAGCGCTGCAACGTGGAACTCGAAGAAGGCAATTTTTACCTCCCCCAGTTTCCGCTCCCGGAGGGATTCGAGACGAATACGGACTATTTGCGCCATCTCGCGAACGAAGGAGTGCGCAAACGATTCCCGGAAATAACCGACACGATTCGCGAACGGCTTGAATATGAATTAAGCGTTATCGAAAGTATGGATTTCCCCGGGTATTTTCTGATCGTGCGTGACATCGTCAATCACGCCCGCGAAAAAGGCATCCCGGTCGGGCCGGGGCGTGGAAGCGCGGCAGGAAGCCTTGTCACATACGCCATTGGCATCACCGATGTGGATCCGATGGAACACAACCTGCTTTTCGAGCGCATGCTCAATCCCGAACGGGTGAGCATGCCGGATATCGACATCGATTTTTGCTTTGAACGGCGCGACGAAGTGATCCGTTATGTGATTGACCGCTACAGCAAAGACAATGTTTGCCAGATTATTACATTCGGAACCATGGCGGCGCGGGCATCCGTGCGTGACGTGGGGCGTGTTCTGAAGATCCCGCTGGCCGAAGTGGATCGGCTGGCGAAACTGATACCGGCCGTGCCGGGAACCTCATTGCAGGAAGCGCTCGATACGGTCCCCGAATTAAGCACCCTGGTGAAGAACAACCCGGATTATCAACGGCTGATGAAGTTGAGCAAGACCCTCGAAGGCGTTTCGCGGCATGCTTCGATACATGCAGCCGGGATGATCATCACTCCGACGCCACTGATCAATCACGTGCCGCTCTACAAATCGAGCCGCGGCGAAATCACGTCGCAGTACGATATGAAAGCAATCGATGCGATTGGTTTGCTCAAAATCGACGTTCTGGGACTACGTACGTTGACGGTTATCGATAAGGCGTTGCGCATGATCGAAATAAACCACGGCGTACACATCGATGCCGCGGATATCCCAATGAAGGACGATAAAACGTTCGACCTTCTTCGGACGGGGCGCACGGTGGGCGTATTCCAACTCGAAAGCGAAGGCATGCGCGAGCTGCTCAAAAATTTGCAGCCGACGGTATTTAGTGACCTTATCGCGGTCAACGCCCTCTACCGCCCGGGGCCGTTGGGTAGCAATATGCACGTGCAGTTCGTCGACTGCAAGCAAGGTCGCAAGAAAATTCGGTATGCTCATCCGCTTCTGGAACCCATTCTGCGCGACACATATGGCGTTATCCTGTATCAGGAACAGGTCATGCAGATCGCCAGCACACTTGCTGGTTTCTCGCTGGGCCAGGCGGATTTATTGCGCAAGGCGATGGGGAAAAAAAATGCGTCGGTCATGGACGAGCAACGGCGCAAGTTTCTCGAAGGCGCCGATAAGAACGGAATCGAGGCACGCACCGCAAAGGACATCTGGGATCAGATGGCCGAGTTTGCCAAGTATGGCTTTAATAAGTCGCACAGCGCTGCGTATGCGGTTGTATCGATGCGTACGGCTTACCTCAAAGCAAACTATCCGGCCGAGTTTATGGCCGCAAATCTGACGAGCGAACTCGACGACACGGATCGTATTGTGGCATTGCTCGACGATTGCCGCGAAATGGGTATTGACGTGGTGCCACCAGGGATCAACACATGCGAACCGCATTTTGTGGCTCGTGACGGGCGAATCTATTACGGGCTGGGGGCGATCAAAAACGTGGGGGCGGGTGCCATAGAGATCATCGTGGAAGAACGCGGAGTTGGTGGGTCGTTCCGTTCATTCAAGGATCTGGTGTGTCGTATTAATTCACGGCTGGTCAACAAACGTGTGTACGAGAGCCTGATCGCGGCAGGTGCACTCGACTCGCTGCCAGGTCATCGGGCGCAGAAGATGGCGGCCCTTGATGCCATGATGGAACGATCCGCACGAAAGTTTCGCGATGCCGAGCGCGGACAAATTGGTTTGTTCAGCGGTGAGACCGTGGAACTCGATGACGCGCCCCTGCCGGAATGCAACGCGTGGAGTACGCGCGAACAATTGCAGCGCGAGCGGGATGCAATTGGTTTTTATCTTACGGGCCATCCGCTCGATTCGTACCGCAACGTCATCCGAATGGTGAGCAGTGTGACTTCCCGCGATATCCCGGGACTCGTCGCGGGCGAACGCGTAACGCTGGGGGGGATGGTGTCCGCGCGGCGGGAGATTATGGATCGGAATAATCGCCCGATGGCGTTCGTTACCGTCGAAGACGCCGATGGCCACACGGAACTCCTCGTGTTCGCAGATGCCTACCAGGCGGCGCGCGATGTGCTCGATGTGGACAAGGTGGTGCTTGTTACGGGCAGGGTTTCGCGTCGGAACGGGGGCGAGGGAAAGGTGATGGTAGAATCGGTACTGCCGGTGAAGGACGACGAATTCCCCCGGGCACGCGAAATTCACATTACGGTCAACCTGGATTCGTTCGTGGAAGAAAAAGTGACCGAACTGAGCCACATGCTCGCCGGTCACGACGGCGATGTGCGTGTGTTTTTCCACGTGTACGCGGAAGGACGACGCGTGTACGTGATTCGCTCGAAAAGCGAAGGAATTCACCTCGACTATGACCTTGCGTCGTCGCTGGTCTCGTCGCTCGGGGTGGAAAACATCAGGCTGGTTCCTCGCCGCGAGGGAAGTGCCGCGTGAAGATCTCGGGCGGATTCGGCGATGGGCCGCCGGCGCGGCCTCGTGCGGTACGCCGGCGCGGAGAGCGCCGGCGCGCGATCATCGTGCCAGTTGTTCCATGTATGATGGCATGTTTCGCGGTGGCGTGCGTGCTGCCGTTGTCGTCCTCGCCTGCTTGCGCGGGAGTCGACGAGCCAATCTACGTGATCGACTCACCGACTTCAGGACTGCTCGCGCATGGAGAATATCACGTGCAGGGGCGCGTGGGGCCGCAGAGCAGTATCGCGATGGCGCTGCGCGTCGGATTGCGCGATATTATGCATATTGGCGTGTCATTTGGTGCGCAAAAGATGTTCGAACGCGCACCTGTAAATGTAAATGATCGCATCGGGGTGATGTTGCGCATCCGGCTTATACCCGAGGGTGCGGGGCCTGCGGTGGCAATCGGGTTCGACAACCAGGGTGTGGGGGCGTGGAACCGCGCGGCGGCGCGCTATGAACGGAAATCAAAGGGTTTTTACGCCGTGGTCAGTCGCAACTGGCGCGTGGCTGTGGGTCAGCTTTCGCTTCACGGCGGCATGAACATCAGTACGGAAAATTCCGACCAGAATGGAACCGACCTGTTTGCCGCCGCGGACTGGGAAATGGTACCTGGGCTCTCGTTGCTGGCAGACTGGTCGGCGGGGCTCAATGATAACCGCGACAATGGCCAGTACGGACAGGGACGTTCGTACCTCGACGCCGCCCTTCGCGTGTCGTATGGCGGCAACCTCACATTGATGCTAATATTCCGGGATCTGACGGGGAACTATGCGCCCGACCCAACAGTGTGGCGTGAGTTCGAAGTGTCCTACGTCGACTTTTTCTGATTGGACAGCAGATGATGGCAGCTACCGGGCACAATCCACCTCGACGCCATGTTCTGGAATTCGAAGAACCGATCCTCGAACTCGAGGAAAAGATCGAGGAGTTGAAAACCGTCGCGTCGGTCCAGAATGTTTCAGTGGATGACGAAGTGCGCCGCCTGACGGTAAAAGCGGATCGCATGCGCGACGACATATACTTGAAGCTTACCGCGTGGCAACAAGTGCAGCTCGCCCGTCACCCGGCACGCCCGTATACGAGCGACTACATTGGTTGGATGGCCGACGATTTCCTGGAACTTCACGGGGACCGCGTTTTCCGGGACGACCCTGCGCTGATCGGCGGAATGATGACGCTGCGCGATCGTAAAATCATGGTGATCGGACACCAGAAAGGGCGCAACACCAGCGAAAATATCCACAGAAATTTCGGCATGCCACACCCCGAAGGATATCGCAAGGCGCAACGATTGATGAAATTGGCCGAACGCTTTCGCCTGCCGATCGTCACACTGATCGATACACCGGGTGCGTACCCGGGCGTCGGCGCCGAGGAGCGCGGACAGGCGCAGGCGATCGCGGAGAGTCTGCGCCTGATGTCCTCTCTCGAGGTGCCGACGGTGTCGGTTGTTATCGGGGAAGGGGGCAGTGGAGGTGCGCTCGCGCTCGGGGTAACTGACCGAATTCTGATGCTCGAGTACGCCGTCTATTCGGTGATTTCCCCCGAAGGCTGCGCGGCGATTTTATGGAAGGATCAGTCGAAGGTGAAAGAAGCGGCGGACGCTCTGAAATTAACCGCCCGGCATTTGAAGTCACTCGGTGTTATCGACCGTGTGATCACCGAGCCGCCCGGCGGTGCCCATCGCGATCCCGAATCCATGGCGGAAGAACTCTCGCGCGCGGTGTACGAAGAAATCGAGTATCTATCCAATTTCGATCCGGCGACGCTGCGCGACCGGCGGCTACAGAAGTACCTCGACATGGGCTACTTCGAGGAAGAAACTCCTTGACGAACGGGCGCTCACAACGCTACCATCCATGTTCTGGTACCAGCCTTTTGGCGGCGCCCCCCTACGCCGCCACGCAGGGCGCCACGGCACAATCCGAGGAGACCGCTGCGCACCACTGACATGGATCGGGCCGTCTCGCGGTACGAGGGCCCGGCGTGAATTGATTCGCCCCGAACATCACCCTTACCCTGGAATTGACCGGTCTATGCGTTTTAGCCGGTTCTTGCTATTGCTGCTCGGCCTGACCACCGGGCTTTGTTCGCGCGCAACCGCAGGGAACGTCGACTATCGCGTTCTTTCGGAGAGAAACGGTGAAATCACGGTAGAACTGATCGACCGTTCGCCGGCTTTTCGTGCGGCGATCGCCCGGTTTTTTGTCGCCATCTCTGACAGCGGATCGTTCTCGGTGGTAACGAACCTCCCCGCCGGCGGGACGACGGTGACGGGACTGCGCGTGGAAGGCCCGGTGATGTACCGTGGCACGCGTACGCTATTCATCGAACAGCGGCAAATTCCGCCCCGGGCGTTCGGGCGCAATCCGACGGTGACGGTCACCTATACGGTCGCGCGCGCAACGCAGCCGTTTGCCACAGCAGACCCGATGCTCCGACATCTCGTGGTCAACCGATCCATATTCCCGGCCCGGCCACCCGTCGAACGCACAGATCCCTGGTTGAGCCGGGCCCCACGCTGGGTGCATTTCCGCATCGCCACGAGAGGAATGTACACCATAACGGGTGCCGACCTGCAACGCTGTGGCGTCGATCCCGCAACGATCAATAATCCGTCTACAATTCGCCTGTATACCGACGGTGGACGTGAGCAGAGGAGATCGTTTGCGGATACCTCGGGAAGCTGGCGTGACGGGCACGTAATGAGTGAAACCGCCATCTCGGTGGATGATGGCGGAGATGGAGTATTCAACGTTGGAGATCGAATTATATTTTACGCGCTCGGTGGGGAAGGCTGGGCGAACTACTACGATTCGACAGCAACCGATACGGCGTATTACCAAAACACGTACACTTCGGCGGCGGCGTACTGGCTGACGTGGGATGCGTCACTGCCCGGGGTTCCGCTTCGTATGGCCCAGCGCGATGCAACGCCGGGGCCCGGTCCGGTACGGACAACGTGGCGCTACCGCGAATATCATGAACGCGACCTGGTGTCGAACTTCCGGTTTCGAGGCGACGGATGGATTTGGCTCAATGTGCTGGACAATCGCACACGTATACTCGACACGGTTAACGTGATCGATCTGGTATCGTCACGCCCGGCGGTATTTCGGACCGGCGCAATGTCAAATGTGAGCGGACCCGGTCATCATTGCGAGTATACTGTATCCCGTGGCGGTTCCGTGATCGCCGTTGGCGGTGCCCGCTGGAATACCTTTCAACGCTGGTCAGCCAACCAGGTCCCCGTTCGTATCGAAGGCAACTTCCTCGCCGATGGGGCCAACACATTCCGCTACCGCATGCCGCGCGATGTCAACACCGCCGACGAAACGTATTTTGAGTGGTACGCTGTAGAGTACGAGCGCCGCATCCGCGCGATCGCGGGACGTGTGGCATTTGACACGCCGGACACTTCGGTAGAGGTGACCGCCCGCGCCGATGATCTACCCCCATCCGGTGCGCTGCGCGCCTACGATGTGACCAACCCGTGGCGGCCCACCGTTCTCGGTGGTTTTTCCGTGGCAACGCAGCCCGGTGGAACTCGAAGCATCACCCTGTCTACCGGTCCCGCGGGTGCCATGCGCCACGTGGAGATTTCCACAACCGGCGCGTTGCGCCACGTAGCCGTACTGTCGTGCGCGGCGCGCAACGACGTGCGCGCGCAAGGCGGTCCGGTAAACATGCTCATCATTGCGCACCCTTCGTTGCGTTCGGCTGCGAATATTCTTGCTGCATACCGCAGGACACACCTGCCCGGATACACCGCACCGGTTGTGCGCGTACTGACGACCGACGAAGTGTATGACAATTTTTCGGCCGGAGTCACCGAGCCGATGGCGATCCGCAACGCCATTCGTTTTTTTTATGATCACCATACCGATGCCCATGGAAATCCGACTCTTGCCTATGTGCTATTACTCGGCGATGCCAGCGACGATTTTCGCAATCGCGTGAGCCCCACCCCCAATCTCGTCCCCACGGTACTCAACCTCCAACCGGCGAGTCAGTTTACGTATGTGACCGATGCGTTTTATTCACACCTCGACGCTGGCGACCAGATTCCCGGGCGTGCGGTAGCGGACGTGGCCGTCGGTCGCATTCCCGCTTCGGGCACCCAGGAAGCAACCGCCGCGGTGAACCGGGTGATTGACTACGAAACTCGTGCGGACAACGATGCGTGGAGAAAACAGGTTATTCTGGTTGCCGATGACGAAATTTCGTCATTTCCCGCGTGCGAAGTTACATGGACGGAGCAATCGGAAGCGCTCGATTTTTATCAGATGAGTGATGCGTTTGACGTAAAGAAAATATACCTGACCGAATATCCGATTGTGTCCGGGATCAAACCGGAGGCGCGGCAGGCATTTATTAACGCATGGAATCAGGGCGCCCTGGCCATCAATTACATCGGCCACGGGAGCAACCGCCAAATGGCCGATGAAATCGTATTCGTCGATACCGACGTCAACGTGCTCCACAACGGATTGCGGCGTCCGATTTTCACCGCGCTGTCGTGTACGATCGGCCAATTTGCCAACCCCAGCGAACCGAGCCTCACCGAAAAGTTACTCTTTCGCGCGGAGGGGGGAATCATCGGTGCGATAACGGCGGCGAACGAATCGTTTTCCACGCAGAACAATGTATTGAACAACGCGTTGTATCAACATATGGCTCCGCGCCGTGCCGGCGGTGAGTTGTTGACGTTCGGCGCCACCGCGATGGAATCGATGTTCGAATCGCTCGCCGCGGCCGGCATGTCGTCCGGGCAGGAAGACAACAACTGGAAATATAATCTCTTCGGCGATCCGGCCATGACGCTCGATTTTCCGCGGCAGGACATTCGCTTCGATGCGACCCAGGGAGACTCGCTCGTGGCGGGGCTGCGCACACAGCTCATCGGCGCCGTGTATCGCGATGGCGTGGTCGATTCCACGTTCGCGGGTAAAGTGCGCGTGGAAGTCCGCGAGCCGATGAAACGGCGTCACTACATTACGCGCTGCCGTACGCACATCCCGCTGGATTATATACTTCCGGGGGGACTGCTGTTCGATGGCACAGCCGACGTTGTCGCGGGGCGGTTTTCCGTGTCGTACCGCGTGCCCCGGTTCGCCGCGCGCGGCACCCTTTCGCAGGCGTCGGCGTTTGCCTGGTCTCCGGTGACAACCGCCGGGGGCACGGAGGACAGTCTGTTCCAGGTGGTTGCGCCCACGCTGGCCGACTCGGCAGGCCTGGTCCCCATCGACGGACCGCCACGCGTGTCGATGCGCTTCAAGAGTGGACTCGAGTCGGTCAAGCCGGGGGAAACGGTACAGGCGTTCATACACGATTCCGACGGGATCAGCATACTCGAAACGACAAACGAGGGCCGGCAGGCGATTCTGTTTGATAACGTACCGGTGCCTATCGAGGCGAATCCATTTTTCAAATTTACTCACGGTGGCAGTGATACCTCGGGGGTTCTGGAATACCCTCTTCCGGATCTCGGGGCCGGACCACACAGAATGATATACAAGGTGGCGGACAATTTTGGACAGATCACTCTCGATACCCTTCGGTTCGATGTTACCGATCCGCTCGATTATCGCGCCGAAGTCGTTCTCAATTACCCCAACCCGTTCCGCGACGAAACGCGATTTCTCGTGCGATTGTCCGACCCCGCACGCGTTCAGTTCGACATATTCACGGTGTCCGGCCGCCGTATCCGGCGTTTGCAAGCGGATTTGTCGCGGGGTGAGCAATGGGTGCACTGGGACGGTCGCGATGCCGTGGGAGACCGAGTGGCCAACGGATCATACCTGTATGTCTGCCGTGTGCGCTTTACCGGGCTCGACCGACCGGAGACTGTGCTCCGGGGCGCGCTGATGAAGATTCGGTGACGGCGCATGCATGATTCGCCCTTGACGCAACATGCGGTATAAAGTTATCATTCAAGGACTTAGGAGGGAATTGCCAATGAAGTACCGTGTTCTTCTGTGTGTATTCAGTTTGATGATTATGGGGACGTCTCGTGCGTCGGCTGTTGGTGAGGCCGGCGCCCAATCGCTTACGATCTCCCCGGGCGCCCGTGCCGACGGTCTGGGGGAGTCCTACGTCGCCATATCCGATGATGCCACGGCGGCCTGGTGGAACGCGGGAGGACTGGCATTCCTCAAGGAACGAAATCTTGCGTTTATGCACAGCCAACTCGTTCCCGATCTGGCTTCCGATGTGTACTACGAGTACCTCGGATATTCCCAGGAACTCCCGGGTACCGGGACCCTGGGCCTGTCGTTAATCTACCTGACATACGGGACGAGCATTGCCACCGACCCGACCGGACTTAGGCTCGGCGAGTTCAAGAGCTGGGAAGGGTCCCTGGCCGGATCGTTTGCAACAAAGATTGGGGACAATCTTGGCGTGGGCGTATCGATGAAGTTTATCCACATCGATTTTGCACCCGGTAACCTCACGCCAGAAAAGCAGAATGGCGCCGCGTCGGGATTCGCGGTTGATGCGGGGGCTCTGTGGAAGTCGCCGTCCCGAAAGCTCAATCTGGGGATGTCGGTGGTTAACGCCGGTCCGCGTATCGCGTTCATCGACAGGGAGCAGAGCGATCCCCTGCCGTTTACGGCACGAGTCGGTGCGGCATATGTTGCGGTGTCGGACGAGCTGACGCGATTAATGGTTACAGCCGATGCGGAGCAAAGTCTCGTATGGCTGATTGACGGTGCTGTCAATCGGCGCCGCAGCGAGGTTTGGCACACCGGGGTCGAATATCGCTACGCGGGGTTGCTCTCGGGCCGGGTCGGGTACATCTACGACAAGGATGGCGACATTAAGAACGCGACGTACGGGCTGGGATTTATTTACAAGGATCGCCTGTCGTTCGACTATGCGAACGTTCCTCAGGCAACTACGCTGGAACGCGTGCACCGCTGGTCGGTGTATTTCAAGTTCTGAGACGTCCTCGTTATCCCCTGATACTCAAACCTTGGTGCCACCCGCTCGGGCAGGCGACGCAGGAGGAATGTTTTCGTGATGATAACGTGCCGTAGCGCGGCAATCGCGTTGATTTCCGGCGGCGTGCTGGGCGTTACGATGCCGGTCGGGGTGCATGCGGGGGCAAGTGTTCCCCGGCCCGCGATACGCGATGCATTCCCACCTACCACGGCGATGTATCCCACGTCGTCGTCGGCGGCTGCGCCTGGAGGGAGCAATCCGGTTCGCGGCGGAGCGGTTGCCGCGGACGAGGTGCTGCGGCGCCCTGAAGGGCTGATTAACGGAGCCGGCGCGATGTCTGCCGACCTCGGGTCTTCGGGACAACGCAGCTGGTGGCCGCTGCTCTATTCTGTCCTCGTTCCGGGTGCGGGGGAGTGGTCCATGGGATATAAGAAACGCGGCGCAGCGCTGATTGTCGCGGAGGCTGTTGCCTGGACGGGGTATTTTATCAAGCGCAGCGATGGCCTCGACAAGCGCCACGCGTATAAGAGTTTAGCCGACGCCAACTGGACAACGCAAAAATGGCTCGCCGATCATCCCCTGTTTCCCGGAACGATGAGCATCGACGAGCTCGACCGCCTCGGCTCCCAGAGCTCGGGCAGCGGAGCCTGGCCGGGATACAACCCGTGGGTGAGCAAGTCCGAAGATAAGCAACACTATTATGAAAACATCGGCAAGTACGACTGGTACATTTCCGGGTGGAGCGACTACGATCCGTCCGCCCCGACGCAACAGCGCGATACGGCGCTGCGCGATCAGTACCGTGCGATGCGTATAGCGAGCAACCACGCCCTGGATACATCCAACCGGTTTATCTACTTGAGTGTCGCAGCGCGTGTATTCTCGGTGGTCGAAACGCTGCTCATCATTCATTCCTCGCGCAACCCCGCTGAGGAACAAGCGCGCGTACAAGACAATCACTGGCGGATCGACGCTGCCGCGCACGGGATAGACGGCGGGCATCTGGCGCTGGAGTATCACTTCCGGTGAATACGATGGATTTTCGCATGAACCATACGGGCGTGCGCCTTGCAGCGGCCAGCGCAGTCGCGACGGGTTCCGTCGCGATCCTGCTGATGCTGTCCACGCCACTGCGGGCCGGTGCGCAGGTGGGGCAGCGGCCGGGGTTTTCGCTCCGGTGGCTTCCCGAATCCGCCGTGAGGGATTCCTGGCGCGAGCCGGTCGGGGGGCATACCGCGCGCGCGTTCGAGTCGTCGTTGGACGCCCGGCCCATCTCGGTTCGACGTGCGGTGCTCTATTCGCTGCTCCTTCCCGGCCTCGGCGATTACGCGATGGGAAACCGCACGAGGGCGTGGACGTTTTTCGGCGCCGAAGCGGCGATCTGGACCGGGTTCGGGGTATCCCGCGTGCAGGGTGCGCGGCGTGAAACCAGCTATCAGGATTACGCCGTCCGCTTTGCCGGGGTATCGCGTACCGGGCATAGCGACGATTTTTATATTCTTCTCCGCGAATACGATTCGAGCGTAGGGTATGAGGCGGACATAAAAACCGACGGTCGGAATGCCCTGTGGCCGCCGCCCGACCCCAACGTTCAGGATCCGCGAGTTGGCAAAGACGCCCTCGACCACTATTTCGTGGAGAATCGCGTGGCCGACTACGAACCGTGGGCCTGGAAGTCACTGGACCACAAAATTCAATATCAGGAAATACGCTCGGCGAGCAAGAATGCCTACCGCCGCTCCACGTTTTTCGTCGCTGCTGCTGCGGCCAATCGTGTGATCGCCGCGATCTTCGCGTACACCGCGTCGCGTAACCGCGGTACCACAGTATCCCACCGACGCTACCAGCTCGATTTTACACCGCCCCGTTCGGAGTACGCATCCGCGGTCTCCATCGTGCGACGTTTTTGAGCGCGTCGTTGACGAAACCGGGCCGCATGCGCCACTGTCGGTTTCATGGTCTCCAATTCGAATTGTAGCCATCACTGGTGGCGGGTGTCGCGTGGGGTGTTCCCGACATTCGCCGCGGTCATCTCATGCGCCTTCCTTTTTTCGGCGGCGGCCGCCCGCACCGATGCGCTGCGCCCGGTGCGAATCATTCGGAGCCGTGGCGAACTTAAACCCGGTGCTCCCCTGGCACTCGTCATCGATTTTCGCGGTAACGCCTACGTTGCGGATGGGTCGCCGGGTCGGATTCTGGCCATGCCGGGGCTCGATCCCAAAAAAACTCTCGAGTACGAACAACCACCGGGAATGGCGGGTTTTTATCCCACGAGTATAGGCGTTCGTGGATTCTTTCTGTACGCCGTGGACGAAACGTCTCGCCGGTTACTCCGCTATGACGATCATGGCGCGTTTCGTGACGTGCTTTTCGAATTTGACGATCGCGTAGAGTCGCGGAGAGCATCACCGTTTGGACTGGCCGTGGATCCCACCGGTCGGGTGGCGATAACCGATGTGGAAAATCACCAGGTTGTATTGATCGACAACTATCTCGTGGTGCGGCTGGTCTTCGGAAGTTACGGAAAATTCGACGGTCAATTTGATACACCGCGGGGCGTATCGTTTACCGCGGCGGGAAACCTGCTTGTCGCCGACACGGGCAATCGGCGCGTACAGCGGTGTAGCGATGGGGGTGCGTTCTTGCAGCGTATCCCCGCACGCGGGGACAACCCCCTGAAACGCCCGCGTCGTGCCGTTGAGTGGAATGATGGACGCGTCGCGGTCGCCGACCCCGTCGCAGGCGCCGTTGTCGTATTTGGTCGTGACGGTTTGCTCGTTCGGGCGTTTGCCCCGCCCCGGGATGACGGCGAATCGGGCGCACATGCGCCCGTCGATTCGTCTGGCGGGGCGCAATCGTTGCAACCGGATGACTCGTTCGCGCCAATGGACCTCGCCGTCGGTCGCGACGGCGCACTTTACGTCATCGATGGTGGTTCGGCAGCGATTTACGTATTTGCGAGGTTTTGACATCGGAGTGCGGTTCGTCAGAGCGCAGCTCGCCGCAGCCGCATTCGCGGCGCTCGGGGTAACTGCGCCGCGCGTGCTGGCATCGCCGGTCCGCTCGCCGGGTGCAGTGTCCCCGGGTGTGGGCGTTCACGGTGCCGGCCTGCTGGATCCCGGCCGATGGAACTTCGCAAACTGGAGCGAGGTATCTGATTCGCTCACCGGTGTGAAAACCGGGCTGCGCACCTCGCTACGCTTTCCCTTCATCGTACCCGGCAGCGACACCGTTCGCGTGGACGGCGTCAAGCTCGGTCGAGACGGCTACGTGATCAATTACACGCTCGGCACCATCCGGATTGATGTACCGCTTACCGCCCGGGCACCTGTCGTCGTTGTGTACCGGCGCGAACCGCTACTGCTGCAACCTGTCTATCGTCTGCGCGCAGTGGAAATCGCCCGTCCCGGACGCGAGCCCGCGCCCGTTCGTGCGCGGCGATCCGCGACGAAGAAGATTCCGGAGAGTATTCGCAATCTCACATTTGGTGGTTCCAAGTCGGTAAGCTTCCAGGTGGGCACCAATCGGGGAACACAGCTCGACCAGACGTTGCAGGCCACGATCGAAGGGCAAATCACGCCTACCATCCGGGTGCGCGCTCTCCTGTCCGACAATAATCTGCCCATCCAGCCAGAGGGAAATACCGAGGAGCTTCAATACTTTGATCAGGTCTTCGTAGAAATCGAGGGATCGCGCGCCCGTGCGAGTCTCGGTGACTTTTCATTTGAAAACCACGAGTCGAGTTTTTCCCCCATCACGCGTCGCCTCAAGGGATTCTCCGGTTCCATCTGGCGGTCGGGGGGCGAACGCATCAAGGTCGCGGGTGCGACGGCCAAGGGGGAATACCGGCGGTCGCAGTTTCGGGGGCATACCGGTTTGCAGGGACCTTACGACCTGCTGTCGGCCGCACGGGTGACCACAGATGTGATCATTGCCGGCAGTGAAGTGGTCGTAGTGGACGGCGCTGCCATGCGTCGCGGGAAAGAAGCCGACTACGTGATCGACTACGACGCCGGAACCATTACATTTACGCCGCGGAGGCTGATTACCGACGATACAGAAGTCGCGGTGGATTACGAGGTGACGCAGGCGCGCTATCGGCGCTCGACGATTTTTGCGTCGGGAGAAAACATCCCTCTCGTCGGCGGGGCGCACCTCGGGGTGCTGTTTGCGCGGGAGGGCGACGACGTGGCACGACCGGTGAACGCACCGTTGAGCAAGGACGATCGGCATGTGCTCGATGCGGCGGGTGACGACGCCAACGCGGCGATTACCGGCGGCGCGACGCAGGTAGCGGCTGGTTCGGGCGAGTATGTGCTCGTAACTGCGGACACGGTTACGGGAGTGCCGGCGCACTTTGTGTTTAGCGACTCCATGGGCAACTACAGCGTCAGTTTCGTGGAAGTCACGCCGGGAACGGGGGGCTACCGGTTCGCGGGGATTTCGGCGCGCGGCACACGGTACTACGAGTTCACGCCCGACTCGAGTGGAACCTACGTTGTGGGGCGACGCGTGTTTTTGCCCGAGCGCGTCACATTGTTCAATGCACGGGTGCAGCGCGCCGGCCGTCACTTTTCTCTCGACACGGAGTGGAATGCCAGCGTGTACGACCGCAATTTGCTCTCTGCGCGCGACGATCGGGACAACACGGGGACGGCGTACCGTGCGCGTGCCGGTCTGAACGATTTGCCGGCGGGTGTTGGTACACTCGAAATTGGCGCGCAAGTGAGCGGACTCGAGTCACGGTTTCGGAGTTTTGACCGCGCGCGACCGCAATACTTCTACCGCGACTGGAATCTCGAGAATGCCCCCCTCCGCGGGACGGAAACCATAGCGTCGATGGACGCGAAACTGGTGCGCGGAGAAAAGAAATCGCTCGGGTACGTATATTCCCACATTCGGCGCGACGATTTTTCCGGAACGCGCAATGAGGGCAGGATAACAGCGGGGGATGCGACCCGGCGCGGATTGACGGCGCGAGGGTTTTATACCGATGTTTCCGGACTTTCGGGCCGCCGAACGCGGTCGCACGCGGACGCCTCCAGCGGGTTCGCGCTGTGGCGGTTTGTCCCTTCGCTGGGGGTCGCGGGCGAGCGCTATTTGCAGCGCGCCGTTTCAGCGCCGGACAGCGGGCTGGCCTATCGTCTTGTACGTGCTGGGCTTGCCGATCGGGCATGGCGCCGGGGGTATTTCCGGGTCGAGTACGAGCAGCGTCAGACGGATGTGGTCGATACGCTGGAGACGGGGTGGCACGCTGCGCGCACCGACCGTACGGCGTCGGCCACGGTGGGTACGCGTGCGACGCGTTCGTTGCGCGGAGAGGTCACCGTAACGCACCGCCAGGAAGACGACGTGCGCGCCGGGCGTACCACCACCGACCTGGCACGCGTGAAAGCCACGATCAACGCATCGAACCTGGGAATTCGTTCCGACGTCGACTACGAAATCAACCAGGCTGCCGTGCGCACTCTGAATCGCTCTATCGTTCGCGTGGGTGAGGGCAGGGGGGACTTCAACATGCAGGGAGACTTCGTCGGGAAAGGGAAGGGAAGTTATGCCGTGGTTTTTGCCCCCACCGACGACGTACAGCCCGCCAATCGCGTGGCGTTCAATTTTCACTTTGCCTGGAAACCAGCAGACGGCAGGGTGGGGCGCGGGCACGGCGGACTTCGTGCCTGGTTGCGCCGCAACGTCTCGTTCGATCAGACCCTGGGTGTCGACGAGCAAACGCGCTTTTCCCCCGCGTGGAAGGTGTACCTGCTCGTGCCATCGGCCCTGCAACGCAATAGCGAGACGCTGTTCGGCGTAGTGCGGCTTCACCAGGAGTGGTCGTTTCTCGACGGGGTGAATGGAACGTCTTTGACGGCACGTCTGCGCCGGGAGGATACCGAAGACAACCGTTTTGAAGGTGTGAAGGAAAACCGGCTCACCGAAGACGCCGCGTTGCGATTCTCGCGGTCGGTCTCGGGAACAGTCAGTATAAACGTGGAAGCCGGGCGCAGGATAGATCGCCGCACCGGATCGGGACTCGCGACGACGACGGGCAGCACGTATGATATCGTCGATCGATCCGCCGTTCTGGGCGTGGGACTTCGCTTTTTCGCCGGGGGCTCACTGGACGTCGACTCACGGACCACGCGACGTCGGGATACCCGGTCGGGCACCGGCCAGTGGGTGCTGGGATTCCGCCCGCGGCTGGTGTGGCGCGTTTCGGACCGGATCAACGTATTTGCCACGTACGAATTCAACCGCGCGTGGGATACAAACTTCTCCGGCGTCCGTCCGGCACCGTTTTCTTTGCCCGGAGCGAGCCACCGGTGGAACGTCGCCCCCAACCTTCGTTTGGCGCGCATCATCTCGGTGGTGGCGACCTACAGCGGGCGCAGCGAGAAGGCGTTCAGCGGAACACATATTACCGAACACGAATTTCGACTCGAAACCAGGGCGTTATTTTGATCTGATGAACCGATCTGACGCCATACGATCGCGCGGTGCGTGGCAGCGGTTACTCCCGGTAGCCGGCCTGCTTGCCCTTTTGGTGTCGGGTGGTACCTCGTGGCTATCGGTGGACGCGTGCGCTGTGGTTGCGGATTCCGCTCGCGCCACCCCGGCAGCGGAAAACGGCGACGCCGGAACGCATCGTGGGCCGGCGGCGTCGCGGAACGCGACGCCGGGCACAGCCGTACGCATCGTGGGTAACCACTCGATTTCGACGACAATTCTTCGCGGTCTCGTGGGCACATCGGGATTTCCGTTGCACCCCGGGGACAGGGACGTGGCACTGCGCCGCGTGACCGGTGCGTATCTGCGGGCCGGATTCCTCGGCGCGTCGTTTGAACTGACCCGTGACGCGATCGATTCCACGTGGACACTGCGCGTACACGAAGGTGCGCGTGCCCGCGTAGCGAACACGCTGCTTCGAGGGGTGCCGGGAGTGGACGCTCATCGGCTCGCCGGGGAGCTGGACCTCAATCCGGGGGCTGTCTTTCGCCCCGCGCGGATCGAACAACGCATCGACGGATTGCTCCGCGAGTACGATTCACAAGGCTATCCGTTTGCTCAGGTGTGGGTGGATAGTGTCGGCTACGACCGGCATGCGAATACCGTGGGCCTGGTTGTGACCGTGATGCTGGGAACCCGGCGTGAGCTGGCAGGTGTGGTCGTGGAAGGCCTGACCCGCACGCGCAAGAGCATCGTACAGCGTCTGGCCGGCGTGGAGCAGGGCGTGCCGTATTCGTCGCGCATTCTCGACGATGTATATCTGCGGCTCGTTTCGAGCCGGGTGTTTGAACAGGTGGAAGAACCCACGGTGCAACTGGCGCCCGACGGGCGGCGCGTGCGTGCGGTGATTCGAGTGAAAGAGGCCAAACGGGCCAACCGCTTTGCAGCGGCGCTGGGCTACGCGACGGCCCAGGGCGCGGGCACACGTCGCGTGGTCAACGGACTGGTTCACCTCGATCTGGTCAATATCGGAGGTACTCTCCGCGATCTGGAAGTGCTGTGGAGCAATGACGGGCGGCGGCGACGCGAAACGCGCATCCATTTTCGCGACCGGTTTTTCACGGGCAGGGCCCTCTCGCTGGGCGTCCGCCTCGAACAGGTGGGGCAGGACACGCTCTACACGTGGCAGTCCGCCGGTGTGGAAGTTTCCAAACCGTCGGGACGCGTGGCCGGTGGCCTCGTGACGCTCGGCACCGCCGTATACGCCGACCGCAACGTCTTTTCGTCCGGAGACCTGTTGCGTTCCTGGCGATACCGGACCGCGTTTTACGGGTCATGGCTCGCCGGAACGCTTCGGGGCAGTTCGCTCCATCTGAAACCGCGCATTACGCTGGCGAGAAAACGGCGCATATTCCGGGCCGACAGTACTTCTTCGCTCACGCAGGTCATCGTGGAATTCGAGTCGGAAGCCGTGGCGGCCCTGTCTCGTTCCCTACGACTGCGCGCGGTCCCCGTTGTCCGGATGATCGAGAGCAGCGAAGCGGTGGTACCTCTCTCGGAACAATTCTACGTGGGAGGAGCGCGCACCCTGCGTGGATACCGCGAAAACCAGTTCCACGGCCGACGTGTGGCCACGATGGCCACGGAATTGCTCGTCGGGCCGGATCGAACGCAGAACGCCTACTTGTTTGTCGACGTCGGATACGTGCACACCCGCACGCAGATGGCGACCGGGGCGGTGATCCGTAGAAATTCTTACCCTGTGGGCGTGGGATTCGGCTTTCGTACGCGATCGAGCGTGGGTAATATCGATCTCAGCTTCGGCGTGGGCGACCGGCTTTCGCTGCAGCAGACCAAAGTGCACGTGTTGCTCGAACAGCGCTTCTAGCGCGTCCGGGATCCGGCGTCCGCATTGCGCCTCGCCGGGCCGATGCTGCGTATCGGGCACACGATGGATGATTTCACCCGAATTGGATGCCCGGCGGGTCGTTCCATGTCCACTCTTGTTGAGGAAACCGTGCGCGTGATGCGCGAACAATTGCCCCCGTTGCTCGGGGACGGCTACGAATTGCGCGCCGACCAGCTCGATATGGCGGAAATGATCGCACGGTCGCTGGAACACGACGGCGTGTCGGTCATCGAGGCGCCTACGGGTATCGGGAAAAGTCTGGCCTACCTTGTTCCGTGTTTGCTCCATTGTCGCCGCCACAACGTGCGCGCCGTGGTGGCCACGTACACGCGTACGTTGCAGCGGCAGCTCGCGCGGCGGGACCTCGAAACAGCGAGTCGTGCTACCGGTGGTGGCGTGGAGGGGGTGGTACTCATGGGGCGCGGCAGCTATGCGTGCCGCATTGCGATTGCGCGATATCTGCGTCAGCGCCGCCCGGCAAGAAACCTGGCCGGGTGGCTACGCAACGTGGCAGACGAACCCAACAGCGATCTGGACTCGTTCGCTGGAGGAGCGCTCTACCTCGACGATTCGCTGCGGGCGGCCGTCTCATGCCCTGCCCGCGAAGCGGTATGTCGGGGGTGCGCGGAACGAGAGCGCTGCGCGCTGGTCACGGCGCGCCGGCGCGCCCTGGCGGCCGACGTGGTACTTGGCAACCACGCCCTGCTTTTCGCCGATCGCGCCGTTGGGGGCGCACTTCTGGGCCATTACGACGTGCTCGTGGTCGACGAAGCGCATCACCTCGAAGATGTAGCCACCGATTTTTTTACCGTCTCATTCGGACGTCGTACGATTCGGGGGGGACCACACAGCCTGTGGACCGCCGATCTCGATGGCGCGGGTGACGGAGTGCGCGCGGCCGGGATGTCCGGGGGGGGAGACACGGGCGCCGGCGTCGCGGCCGCATGGCACGCGCTGCAGAGCGCAGTGGCCGCGGGTCAGGACGCAACCGATCGCTTTTTCCGCGCAATTGCCGGGCGTCTGCCCGACGTTGCGTCGGATCGCGTGCCGTACGCAGTGGGCAGCCCGCTGTTTTACGATGCAGGAGCCGATGTGAATGCCGCCGGGGACGCACTGCGCACGATTGCGACAGCCGCCGGTGCGCTTGGTGAGGCGGCTCCCGCCCCGGGCGAGGGCGTACCGGACTACGCCGGAACGTTTCAGGTGCTCGGCGCACAGGCGCTGGAGACGGCGAGTGCGCTGGAATTTCTCGCCGCCGGAGCGGATGAGGATTACGTATTTTTTGTGCGGGTTGGGCCGGACGGCCCCGTGTCGCTGAGTGCCGCCCCGTCGATGTAGGGCCGCGACTGGGCACGTTTATCGAAGATGCGGGCAGTGCCGCCGTATTGACGTCCGCCACACTCGCTGTTGGTGATACGTTCGATTATACGGTGCGCCGTTTTGGACTCGACGCCCGGCGAACGCGGAGCAAATGCTACGAGTCTCCGTTCTATCTGGAGAATAATCGCACCGTGCACGTCGCCGGGTGGTTGCCCGCCCCCGGCGAGCCCGCGTTTGCGGGTGCGGCCGCCGCGGTGATCGACGGCGTACAACGTGTCCTTGGTCGACGTCATCTTGTGCTGGCCACGTCACGCGCGCAGGCTGCGGCGGTATCGGCCTGTCTGCGCGCTGCGTCTTCTGCGGGGCGCCCCGTCTTCAGCCAGACCGATGGCGGGTCGCGTGCCGACCTGCTCGATCGCTTCCGCGTCAGTCCGGGGGCTACGCTCGTCGGGCTCGCGTCATTCTGGGAGGGCGTCGACCTGCCCGGCGTGGATCTGGAGATTGTCACTGTGCTCAAGTTGCCGTTCCGCGTCCCCGACGACCCCGTGGTGCGCGCTCGCAGCGAGCGCCTGCGCGCGTATGGTGAAAACCCGTTTGAGGTTTTTTTTGTTCCCGACGCGGTGCTGCGTTTGCGTCAGGGGATCGGAAGGTTGATTCGCACTGGCCGCGACCGCGGTGCGGTGATACTATTGGACCGCCGTGTTGCGCATTCGTCGTACGGCCCCTTCGTCGTGAACGCCGCGGCCGGGGGATGTACGGTCAACAACAGCCAGGGCGAACTCATTGATGGCCTCGCGTCGTTTTTCGGCGACGGGGCCGTATAACTTTACAGGGCGATCGATGCACCTCGAACTCACGGGCGAACACCTTACGGTCGGAGCACTGGCGGAATTTCTCGCCGATGAAAATGCCACGGTGGGGGTTTCCCCCGAGGCAATCAAACGCGTGTCCCGGTGCGCCGATTTCCGCCGACACCTCGCGCTCGGGGAAAAAGCGTACTACGGCATCAACACCGGATTCGGACGGTTCTCCAGCACGCGCATCGACCCGGCGCGGGCGGGCGAACTGCAGGTGAACCTGTTGCGCAGCCACGCGAGCGGCGCGGGGCCCGATTTGCCCGTGGACATCGTCACCCTGATGATCGTGCTGCGAATCAACTCCCTTCTGCGAGGACATTCCGGAGTGTCCACGAAACTCATCGAACTGCTCGTCGACGTGTTCCACGCGGGGATCACTCCGGTGGTTCCGTGCTACGGATCGGTCGGGGCCAGCGGCGATCTCGCGCCCCTGGCGCATCTCGCACTCGTGTTGATCGGCGAGGGGCAGGTGGATGTCGGTGGGAAGCGCCGGGACGCCGCATCGGCTCTTCGCGAAGCGGGACTCCACCCGCTGGCTCTGGAAGCGCGTGAGGGGCTGGCGCTGATTAACGGAACCCAGATGATGTCGGCGTTCGCGGTGCGCGCGCTCGTCGATCTGCGCCGCGTAGTGGAAAGTGCGGTGTGCGCGGCGGCGATGTCGGTGGAAGCGTACCGGGCCACCGACCGCGCGTTCGATGCGCGAATCCATGCCCTCAAACCGCATCCGGGCAGCCGCAGCGTGGCGTCCGCGCTGCGCGCTCTCGTGGTCGACAGCGAAATAATCGCCTCGCACCGCAATTGCGATCGTGTGCAGGACCCGTATTCGTTCCGCTGCATTCCTCAGGTACTCGGCGCCGTGGTGGACACGATGGCGTGGACGCAGACGTGGGTGGAGCGCGAGATCAACGCGGTTACCGACAACCCGTTGCTGTTCCCCGATGACGACGACGTGATCTCGGGCGGGAACTTTCATGGCGAGCACATGGCGATCGCCCTCGACTCCCTTGCAATCGCGGCCGCCGAAGTGGCCTCGATCGCCGAAAGGCGGATCGATAAGCTGATCGAGGGCGACGATGACGTACTCCCGCGCTGTCTGATCGCGGACGCGGGGCTCAATTCAGGGCTGATGATTTCGCAGTATCTCGCCGCGGCACTTGTGAGCGAGAACAAAGTGCACGCACACCCGGCGAGTGTGGATTCGATTCCCACGTCGATGGGATTCGAAGACCACGTGAGTATGGGGAGCCTCGGGGCGTTGAAGTTGCCGCGAGTGATTGATAATGTCCGACGTGTGGTTGCCATAGAACTCATGTGTGCCGCTCAGGCCCTCGAGTTTCACCGCGGGCTTGCGCCCGGGCGAGGAGTGGCTGCTGTTCACGCCGCCGTGCGCGAAAGGGTACCGTTCATCGAACACGACACCGTGCTCGCGCCGTACGTTGCCTCGCTGGTGGATGCGATTGCCGGTGGCGCCATCGGGGATGCGGTGCGGGGCGCCGTCGGTTCGTTCATGGAGTGGGTGCAGGACTGATCTGCGAGGAGGAATACCATGCAATTCAAACCTGGATCGATCCGCGCGCCGCGCGGAAGCGAGATGCAGTGCCGGGGTTGGGCGCAGGAAGCCGCACTGCGCATGTTGTGCAACAACCTCGACAACGAGGTGGGCGAAGACCCGAAGAACCTCGTTGTGTACGGCGGCCGGGGAAAGGCAGCTCGCGACTGGCCGTCGTTTCACGCCATTGTCCGCGAGCTGCGTTCGCTCGATGATGAACACACTCTTCTGGTGCAGTCCGGCCGACCCGTGGGGGTTTTCGAAACGCACCCGGGCGCACCCCGCGTGTTGATCGCCAACTCGCTCCTGGTTCCGAAGTGGGCCATGTGGGAGCATTTTTGGGAACTCGAGGGCAAGGGAAAAATGATGTACGGCCAGATGACGGCGGGCAGCTGGATGTACATCGGCACGCAGGGGATTTTGCAGGGCACGTACGAAACATTCGGCGCATGCGCCCGCAAGGAATTTGGCGATTCGCTCCGCGGCCGCCTTGTGCTCACCGGCGGCCTGGGCGGGATGGGGGGAGCGCAGCCGCTTGCCGTGACGATGAACGACGGCGTGGTGATCGCAGTCGAAGTGGATCCCGCACGGATTCGCAAACGTCTCGATACCCACTATCTCGACGTGATGACCGACTCGATCGATGATGCGCTCGCGCGCGCCGGACAGGCGTGCAAGGCGGGAAAAGCGCTTTCCATCGGCCTGCTGGGCAACTGCGCCGATGTCTTCCCGGAGTTGCTCGCGCGCGACGTGACGTTCGACGTGGTCACCGATCAGACGTCCGCGCACGATCCGCTCAACGGGTATATACCCAACGGTATGTCGCTCGATGAGGCTCACGAACTCCGGCAGAGTGATCCGAAGATGTACGTGCAGAAATCGCGTGCGGCCATCGCGGAGCACGTGGAGGCGATGGTGGGGTTTCAAAAGGCCGGCGCGGCGGTGTTCGATTACGGAAACAACATCCGCGGGCAGGCACAACAGGGCGGCTATGCCGATGCATTTTCGTTTCCGGGGTTTGTGCCCGCGTACATTCGTCCGTTGTTTTGCGAGGGCTACGGACCGTTTCGCTGGGTCGCGCTTTCGGGGGATCCGGCCGATATCGCGGCGACCGACGACCTCATACTCGAACTCTTTCCGGAAAACGAGTCCCTTGGGCGCTGGATCGCGATGGCGCGGGAACGAGTTGCGTTTCAGGGGCTGCCGGCGCGCATTTGCTGGCTCAAGTATGGCGAACGCGCACGTTTTGGCGATGCGCTCAATCGTTTGGTGGCGCGCGGCGCGGTCAGCGCGCCGGTGATTATTGGACGCGATCACCTCGACAGCGGGTCGGTAGCGAGCCCGTACCGCGAAACCGAATCGATGCGCGACGGCACCGATGCGGTCGCCGATTGGCCTATTCTCAATGCGCTGCTCAATGCGGTGAACGGAGCGGCCTGGATATCCGTTCACCACGGGGGTGGAGTGGGCATGGGGCTGTCGATCCACGCCGGTCTCGCGGTGCTCGCCGATGGTACGGGGGATGCCGCGCGGCGACTCGCCCGATGCCTTACCGGCGATCCGGGGACGGGTATTGCCCGACACGTGGATGCCGGGTACGAAGAGGCCGTCGCGGCTGCCCGTGCCGGTGGCGTTCACATTCCCATGCTGGATCCCGCGGACCGGTCCGGGACGTAATTGCGTTCGAGCCCGTACGACCCGTGACGAACCCGCTCGACCAGGAGACAAAACGTGTCACATCAAGCCGATCTGCTGGTGACCGGTTGCGGTCAATTGCTCACCATGTCGTGCCCCGACGGTTTGCCACGTGTTGGCGATTCTCTGTCGGATATCGGCCTGATCCGGCGGGGAGCCCTGGCCTCCTTCGGTGGAAAAATTGTCTGTACGGGGGCGGAAGATGACGTACGGAAGGCTGTGGAATTGGCCCCGGATGCTGTTGTCATCGACGCGGGGGGCGCCGTGGTCATGCCCGGATTCGTGGATTGCCATACACACGCCGTGTTTGCGCGGTATCGACTGGACGAATATGAATGGCGCGTGGCGGGAACGCCGTACGCCGAAATCGCAGCGCGCGGCGGCGGTATCGCAAAAAGCGTGTCCGACGTGCGGCGGATGCCCGAAGATGAACTGTTCGCCGTGAGCCGACGGCGGCTGGATGGGTGTCTCCAGTATGGGAGCACAACTGTAGAAATAAAAAGCGGTTACGGCCTTGATCTCGAGAACGAGCTGAAGCAATTGCGAGTGATTCGCCGGTTGTCTACCACCGGGGCCGCACACGTGGTTCCCACGTTCCTCGGGGCGCACGCGCTGCCCGAGGAATACGTGACGGATCGGGAAGCATTTCTTCGTGTCGTAATGAACGAAATGATCCCGGCGGTTTGCCGACAGGGGCTTGCGGAGTATATCGACGTTTTCTGCGAAACGGATGTCATCACGCCGGATGAAGCGGAACGAATCTTGCGGGCCGGACAGCGAGCAGGACTCGGCGCCAGAATTCACGCAGACGAGCTGAACGATACCGGATCGGCCGCGCTGGCGGCCCGGATCGGGGCCGTATCGGCAGACCATCTGACAAAAATCAGCCCGCGCGGGATTCGGGATATGGCCCGGACGGGGGTATTTGGTGTGTTGTTGCCGGGAACCAGTTTCGGCCTGCCGTCGCTGCAATTCGCGCCGGCGCGTGAGATGGTGGAACGAGGTATGCGAGTGGCCATTGCAACCGATTTCAACCCGGGAAGTTCGACGTGCGAGTCGATGCCGATGATGATCGCCATCGCCTGCTCGCATCTTCGGCTTAGCGCGGCTGAGGCCTTGAACGCGTCCACGTATAACGCATCGTTCGTCGTCGGACGCAATGGCGTGTGCGGCAGCCTCGACGCGGGCAAGCACGCCGATTTTTTGATACTCGATTGCGGGGACTATCGCGAGATTCCCAACCGGTTTGGAGTCAATCCGGCAGCGCAGGTCTGGGTGGCCGGGCGGCGGTGGAGAGAGGGACAGTACGATTCATGACATCGGTGCAGCGGGGGAAGAGTTTGAGCAAGCTAAGCCAGATCCGCAAGAAGGCGCTGGACCACGTTCGCAAACAGAACTGGGAGGGTGCCATCAAGGAATTCCGTCGCCTGGCGGAAATCGATCAGTCCAATCCCAACGTGTACAATGAGCTCGGCGACGTCTACCTGAAAATGGGAAGTCGGACCGAGGCGTTCGATTCGTTCCAGAAGGCAATCGATTCGTATGTACGGGTGAGTTTACACAATAATGCCGTCGCCGTTTGCAAGAAAGTACTCCGGCTGATCCCCGGGCGATACGATGTGCTCGTCAATCTCGGCACGATTCGTATGAAGCAGGGCCTTACGCGCGAGGGTGAATCATACTATTCAACGTATCTGGAAAAGGTTGCCGCCGAGCCGTCGGTGGATCGTGAATCGTTCGTCCGGTATGCACACGAAATTTCCGAACACGCGCGGGAGTCGGTCCCCGTGCTGCAAAGCCTTGCCGATTGCCTGTTCCAGCACGGACACGATGAAGCGGCGGGCGAGACGCTTGTTCTGCTCTACAATGCGTTTACCGAGAACGATGAATCCGATGCGGCGGAGCGGCTCCGCGATCGAATCGAGGCGCTCGGTCTCGGTGACCGAATCGACGGGGTGAAAGCCGGGCCGACCGCCGACGGCCCGGTGATTACCGAGGACAATATTTGGACCGAAGCGCACTCCGAGGGCGATCGGATCGTCGTGGACGAAACCGCGCAGCCGTCGCAACAGCACGCGATGGGTGCCGCCGAGAATCCCGCGTTCGAAACGGAGACTGTCGACATCGGAGTCTCGTCTGCGGCGCACGAAGCGGATGGGGCCGCGATCGTGGGCACGGCGCCGGTGTCCACACCGGCCACGCCCGATAGGGCCGCGTCTTCGCCCGTGGCGCCGCCGGGCGCTGCTCCTGCGCCGGCCACGCCCGATAGGGCCGCGTCTTCGCCCGTGGCGCCGCCGGGCGCTGCTCCTGCGCCGGCCACGCCCGATAGGGCCGCGTCTTCGCCCGTGGCGCCGCCGGCGGGATCGCCGGCGTCACCGCCGCCAGTGGCCGCCGCACCCGCGGTACGTCCGAACGCGGGAGAGCAAGCGATTGCCGATGGCGCGCCCGGGGAATCGTCCATAGCCGCCGCCGGTGTTCCGGCAGCGGGAGTGCGTACGCCGCCGCCCGATGCGACGCCATCGGGCGGTGATTCGCACGGCGAATTACTCCAGGTGTCGGCTATCCTCGGCGATGAGGCGTCAACGGCCGAGGAAAAAGGGGATGCCGACTACCGGAGCCACTATGATCTGGGCATGGCGTACCTCGAGATGGAATTATACGGCGAAGCGATTCGGGAATTTCAATCCGCCGCCCAGTCGCCAAATTTTTGTGTCAAGAGTATGGAAATGGTGGGACACTGTTTTATTCAACAGGGACAGGCCGCGCTGGCGATTAAACAGCTTACCCGTGGTCTCGATGTGGCGGGGCCGGCGAACCGCGAGGCGATTGGGATTCGCTATAATCTCGGGATTGCCTATGAAATGCTCGGTGACAATGAAAACGCCAGGGCTCAATTTGAGGACGTCTATGTTACCGATGTGACGTTCCGTGAAGTGGCGGGGAAAATAAAAAAGTATTCCGCCATGCACTGAGCAAATCGGCATTCTCTGGACGTACGCCTTTCTCCATATCCCGTTGACTCACGCGCCTGGCCGCGACGTGCTCCCTTGCCGGACCGTTCGGGTTTCTGCGGGGATTGATTCCGTTCACAATTCTCCCGTCATAGTCGTCGGTCGGCCTGGCCGCGGTGCGCGCCGCCACCACCGGTTGGTTCCCCATTCGCCGTTGACGTCGCACCACCTGCGCCGATACGATCACCCCGCCACTCGATCCTCCCCGCGACAAGGCGTGCTGCAATGAAAACGACGCGACATACGGTGCTCGCAACCCTTCTCGTTACCCTGGGTGTGACCGTCGGGCAGGCTTTTGCCGGGGTGCCCAACGTGGAACTTGTGACGTTCGTCGTGGTCGTATCCGGCTACCTTCTTGGTTCCCTCCTGGGCGCGGTGGTGGGTGGGACGACGATCGCAATCCATTCGGTGTTCAACGCGTTCGGGGCTGCGCCGCCGCCGGTGCTTGTCGCGCAGGTCGTCGCGTACGCGTTGATTGGAGTGGTCGGGTCGCCGCTGGGTCGACTCGTGGTGCGTCTCGGACGCTCCAGTGGGGCGGTGATTGCATCGATTGCAGGCGCGGCGGGAGTATTGACGTATCAGGTGTTCGTCAACGTGGCCTCGTGGATTGCCTACCCCACGGGAGTGCCGGTTTGGGGATACATTGCCGGCGGCGTGACGTTTGCTGCCGTGCAGATCGGCTGGAATGCCGCGCTGTTCGCCGTGGCGCTGCGTCCAACCCTTGTGGTCTGTGGGCGCGTTGCCGCGCAGGGGGGAGGCACGGCGGGATGAACGCCAATTCGCGGGTTGTCGTCAGCGCGCGTCGGATTACCGGTGCGCTTGCCTGCGCGGCCGTGCTGTCTGTCGCTCACGGCGTGCGCGCCGATGTCCCCGGGGCGAATTCGTCATCGTCGCTAGCCCGCGCGGATTCCACGGCGGAATTGTCTGCCCCTCGGGTAGAGCCCCCCGCACGCAGTGAATGGAATTCTGCGGATCACACGTCGTACCTGCGCCGCCACAGCGTGATGATCGGTCAGTGGCTCGAGTGGGATCCCGGATACCTCGTCACACGGTCCGGCCCGCCTGGTTTTGCGTCGGCAGTTTCGCGCTGGGGGATGGGCCGCGGGCGTGCGCTGTTGTTGCTCGATGGAGTGGAAATGAACGATCCGCATACGGGCGTTGCCTGGCTCGCCGATCTTCCCGTTGCCGCGCTGGGTACAATCCGCGTGGGAGAAACCGGGTTCGGAGAATACGACGCGTTTGTTCCTGCCGAAGGTGTCGTGGCAATCGATGAGCGCGACGCACCGACTGGAAAACCGGAGACATTCGTAGAAATGTCGAAGGGCACCAGCGCGTTACGCCAGCGTCGCGTCGCATATTCGTCGGCGGAGGGAACAGCCGGTATCGACATGCAATACGACGAACTGCTCGAGGATGGATACAATTTTGATCGCACGGGTCGCGTTGGTCTCGGTGTGCCTGGTTACGGGCTGGCGCGTTCGCGTCATACCTCGGCACGGTTTCGTGGAACGATTCCCGAAGTGGGGCGCTATGCATTCGGATTTCGCCGCTGGGTGGCGGACACACAGGGAGACCTTATTTCGTCACTCCACACGACACACCGCACCGGGCACCTGGCCACGGTGCGTGCATCGGTCGGCCGGGTTCACCTGCTTGCGTTTGATCGCTCGCTCGAATACGCGGGGTCTGACTCGGCGCGGGCGAGTGGAACACGAGGAGCACGGGCCACCATTCATGCCATGGACGCCCGGGGCACGGAACTGTTCGTGCAAACGGCGCTCGACGAAATCGCGGGGGAACAGAACTGGGGTGTGGCCGGCACGAGACATCTTGTGCGCCGTGCGAAAATCAGCGTCGGTGGCCAGGGGACGTGGCGGGGGGCCAGGCTGCATGCGTTCGGGGCCTGGTCCGGGTATTCCGGCTTCGCGCACGGCGTGGGGGCGGGTGTCGATCTTTCCCGCACTCTCGGTGCCTATGAAGTGTCAGCGCGCGTGCGGCGCTCCATCCGGCTTCCGACTCTTTCGGAGTTATTTGCTCCCGTGCATTCCACCGGGGCCGTGCAAATTACCGGCAACGAGAATCTAAATGTCGAGAATGCGATCGAGGTATCGGCGCACATGGCCATGGTGCGCGCAGGATTTTCGAACGAGCTGGTTGCCTCTGCGTTGCGGGCCGGGGCGTCTATTGCTCCCACTGGAAAGGCGGGCGGTGGCGTAAGACAGATGGCGAACAACCCGTCCCGGCACATCTCCGTCGTCGAAGAACGGACGCGCTTTGAACGGCACATGCGGGGACTTCTCCTGCGGTTTGGTGGGGGCGTAACGTGGGCATCCGCTGCTCAGGAAGGGTTTTTTGCCGGGGTTCCCCGATGGCGCGGTTCATTGCGCGCGCGGATCGGGGGCGAAATGTTTCAGCGCACGAGCGCGATGTATCTCGACGTGGAGTACGTGCATACTGGTCCGCGGACAGACGTAGATGGTCGCAATCTCGACTCGTGGAACGTCGTCAACGTGTTTCTCAGTGCGCGGCTGATCGATGCACATATGTACGTCGGTTTTGTCAACGCGTTAGGCAAAACGTATTCGACCCGCGGCGATTACCGCATGCTCCCCCGCACTATGATGTACGGGCTGGCATGGACGCTTTACAATTAAACTGCCCGGGGTGACACGCGGCAACGTAACCGTGTGTGGTGTGGAGGTGGATGTGGGGTGAAACGCATACTGGGCGTCCTTGCGCTCCTCCTGATTCTGGCGCTTCCGGAAATCCTTGCCACGGTGCGAACATTCGTCCCTGCCGCGAAACCGTCCGCCCGTTGTGCGCGCGTGGCGTGGATTGTTGCAGTGCCGTCCGCACAAAAACCAGGCCATATCCGAATGCGGCGACACGTCGCACGGACCGCTGACCTTCCCCGTGCGTACCTTCGCGCTCCGTTGCGGTTTCTATCCACCGCGCCGGCAGACTCGCTGATGCTTCTGCCGGGCATTGGCCCCGTCCTTGCTGCCCGCATCGTCGATGCACGAACAATCAATGGATCGTTTACAGCCTGGAAAGACCTCCGGGCGGTCCCGGGGATCGGCCCGCGCACGATCGCGAAACTCTCGAAGCCCGCAGTGCGTTAAATTCCGCGCTTGTGGCTTTTGTGGCGCTTGTGGCGTGGCAACTTGCACGCACCCGTGCAGCTTGATGGTCGAGCGGGCCCGTGGCCGAGGCCGGTCCGCCACCCCATGTTGTTGTGCCGCCGGGCCAATGGACCGGCCGAAGCAATGCTCCCTGTAGACGCCGTCGCGGGCACGGGAATTGCGAAATGGGCTCAAGTTCCTGCAAAAAGCCGCCGATAACCTAAACGGCAGTTACTACGTGCTTTCCGGAGGACGGACCTTGAGAGATAAGATCGCTCAGAGACTTCTTGATTCGAGCCTCATCAGCCAGGAGCAGCTGACAAAGGCCCTTGAGGCCCAGCAGTCGGGGGGCGGCAGTCTCAGCTTCAACCTCGTGAAAACGGGTGCTATTTCTGAAATGGCGTTCGCCGAGTTCATGGGACAGGTATACAACGTCCCGGCGATGGATCTGGAGACCTGTTCGGTGGACGAAACCATTGTCGCACTGATTCCTTCGGATGTGGCGACCAAATTCCAGGTCGTACCCGTCAAGCGCGAAGGCCGGCTGCTGACCGTGGCCATGGCCAATCCCGACAACATTTTTGCGATTGATGACATCAAGTTCATCACGGGTTTCGAAGTAAATCCCGTCGTGGCCACGGAATCGGCGATCAAGAAAACAATCGACCGACTGTATGACTCGGCGGATTCGCTGGCGTCGATCATGGGGGAAATCGAAGACGATTTTGAAATCGTCGAGGAAGAGGATGAGGAGCTGGGAATCGACGAAGCCCAGTCGGCCGACGCGCCCGTAGTCAAGCTGGTGAACAGCCTGATTTCCGACGCCGTGGCCAAGGGAGCAAGTGATATTCACATCGAACCGTATGAGAAACAGATCCGCGTACGGTACCGCATAGACGGCATGCTTCACGAGATGATGTCGCCCCCGTTCAAGATGAAGAACGCGATCATTTCCCGCTTGAAAATCATGGCCGAACTCGACATCGCGGAAAAACGCATCCCACAGGATGGCCGTATTAAGATCCGCATGCTGGGTAAATCAATCGACCTGCGTGTCAGTTCGCTTCCCACCATTTTCGGCGAAAAGATCGTGATGAGAATTCTCGATCAGAGCAATCTGGAAATTGATCTCAAGCGTCTCGGCTTTCACCCTGATGCGCTGGGGCGCTTTCTCAATGCGATCGAGCAACCGTACGGAATGGTGCTTGTGACCGGGCCGACCGGTTCCGGTAAATCGACGACGCTGTATAGCGCGCTGAGCAAAATTAACCGCCCGCACATCAACATAATGACCGCGGAAGATCCGGTGGAATATAACCTCAACGGGATCAACCAGGTGAACGTGCATGAAGAAATCGGCCTGACGTTCGCCGCCGCACTCAAAGCCTTCCTGCGCCAGGATCCCAACGTGGTGATGGTCGGCGAGATTCGAGACCTGGAAACCGCGGGGATTGCTACCAAAGCCGCGCTTACCGGTCACCTCGTGATGAGCACAGTACATACGAACGACGCCGCCAGTTCGATCAACCGTTTGATCGACATGGGGATCGAGCCATTCCTGGTGTCGAGTTCGGTGTTGATGATCATCGCGCAACGTCTCGTTCGTCGTCTCTGCGACAAGTGCAAGGCGCCGGTAACGGTTCACCAGGAAACGCTCCGCGAACTGGGCATCACGGAATCCGCGGACGAACTGAGCCTCTATGAGGCGAAAGGCTGCGTAGCCTGCAACGACACCGGGTACAAGGGTCGCGTAGGACTCTATGAGGTGATGGAAATCAGCCCGAAGATCCGTGATGCCATCATCGATCGTGCGTCAACTTCCGATATCAAACGAACCGCTATGGAAGAGGGAATGATGACATTGCGCATGGACGGCCTGTGGAAATTCAAGCAGGGGCACACGTCGCTGGAAGAAGTGCTGCGCGAGACCGCCGTAGACAAATAGGCGAACTATCCGGACCGGAAAGGACAGGCAATGGTCAATTTGCGTGACCTGCTTCAGGAAATGATCGAAAAGGGAGCCTCCGACCTGCACATCACCGCCGGCGTCCCGCCGCAGATGCGTGTGGATGGCAATATCGTTGGCACGGATCACGAGATGCTGACGCCCGACGCCACGCGGCAGATCGCATACAGCGTACTGAACGAGGAACAGCAGAAACGGTTCGAAGCGGAAAAGGAGCTCGACTTTTCTTTCGGGGTGAAAGGCCTGTCTCGTTTTCGCGGTAATGCGTTTCAGCAGCGTGGCGTGACAAGCCTGGCGATTCGTCAGATCCCCTACGAAATAAAATCGTTCGCCGATCTGGGGTTGCCCGCGGTTGTGGAACAACTTGCCAACAAACAAAAGGGGCTCATCCTTGTGACCGGGCCAACCGGATCGGGGAAATCCACGACGCTTGCGTCGATAATCGACAAAATCAATTCCGAACGACGCAAGCACATCATTACCATCGAAGACCCTGTGGAGTACGTTCACCAGCACAAACGGTGCATCGTAAACCAGCGTGAAGTGCGTGCCGATACCGATTCGTTCGCGGCTGCGCTCAAGTACGTGCTGCGCCAGGATCCGGACGTGATCCTTATCGGTGAGATGCGCGATCTCGAAACCATGGCGGCGGCTCTCACGATTGCCGAAACCGGGCATCTTGCACTTGCCACATTGCACACCAATTCCACATTCGAGTCGATCAACCGCATCGTGGATGCGTTTCCGTCCAGCCAGCAAGGTCAGGTACGCGCGCAACTGGCGTTCGTACTCGAAGGAGTCGTTTCGCAGCAGCTCGTACCGCATAAGAGCGGTCACGGGCGGGTGATGGTGTCGGAAGTGATGGTCTGCACGCCGGCGGTACGCGCGCTGATTCGCGACGACAAGGTGCACCAGGTATATGGATTGATGCAGGCGGGTCAGAAATACGGAATGCAGACGATGAACCAGTCGCTGTTCCAGGAGCACATGAAGTCGAACATCTCGTACGAGGAAGCCATGCGGCGCACTCATGACGAGCAAGAACTTGCCCAGATGCTCGGCGAAAAATTAAAAGTTTGGTAGAACGCGCATTTGGGTGGAAGCCGCCGACGCGGCTGAGCAATTGAGAATGTAACGGCACGGGCAAGGATTGGATCGTTCACATAAGACGCGCGACCCGGGCAGGGGCCGCGCGATACGGCAACTCCTGCGCGGTTGGAGCAACGGAGGCTTACGAAACCTGGAACCGTTCCCAGGGGGTTTAACGGATATGGCGACCACATACATTTGGAAGGGCCGCAGCCCGAGTGGAGAAATACTCTCGGGAGAATACAAGGCGGAAAGTCGCGACGACCTCATCGGATATCTGCGCAAACGCAAGATTATCGTTACGCAGGTACGTGAGCGAGCGAAAGAATACGGTTTTCAGCTGTCATTCCACAAGGGAGTGAAGGTTAAGGAACTCGGGGTGTTCACCCGGCAGTTCGCGACGATGATCAACGCGGGACTTCCGATGGTGCAGTGCCTGGATATCCTGGCGAAGCAGACGGAGAAGGTAAACTTCCGGGAGGCAATCGCCGATGTAACCGCTGATGTGGAAGGCGGGGCGACACTGGGCGAATCGCTTGGCAAACACGAGAAGATGTTCAGCCGCCTGTACGTGAACATGGTGGAGGCCGGAGAGGCCGGGGGTATTCTCGACCAGATCCTCAACCGGCTCGCTATGTACCTTGAAAAAGCGGACGCCCTGCAGCGCAAGATAAAGAGCGCGATGACGTACCCGACCGTGGTCTGTGTCGTCGCCCTGGGCGCAACGATTTTCATGTTGATGTTCATCATTCCGACGTTTGCGAAGATGTTCTCCGACTTTGGTGGGACGCTCCCATTGCCGACTCAAATCGTGATGGGGCTGTCGGATTTTCTGCGCGGGTACTGGTACTTCCTCGTTGCGGGAGTGGTCGGGGTCGTTATCGCATTCAAACGGTATTACGCGAGCTCGAACGGGCACCGAACGGTTGACGGTCTGTTACTCAAAATTCCCGTCCTCGGCATGGTTATTCGCAAGGGGGCCGTCGCCCGGTTCACACGCACCCTGGGCACGCTGATTTCCTCGGGGGTGCCCATTCTCAACGGCCTGGAGATCACCGCGCGCACCGCCGGTAACAAAGTGGTGGAAGAAGCCGTTATGGCGACGCGCGAGAGTATCAGTCAGGGAAACACGATTTCCGATCCATTACGGGCGTGTGGCGTGTTTCCACCCATGGTGACGCAGATGATATCCGTCGGTGAACAAACAGGTGCGCTCGACGAGATGCTCGATAAGATCGCCAATTTTTACGATGACGAGGTGGACACGGCTGTCGACGCGCTAACGTCTGTGATCGAGCCCATAATGATTGTGGTAATGGGTCTCATCGTCGGCGGAATGCTCGTAGCGATGTATCTGCCGATGTTCAAACTGATCAACGTCGTGTCCGGATCGGGTTGATAAACGGTGGTGTGGCGAACGTGACGACCGGTTTGATCCCCGCCGATTCGCGGGAGGCGGTAATGGTCGGACGCAGGACGGTGTATCTCTTTCTCGTACTGCGCATGATCGTCGCAGCGCTCGTAGTGGGCGCCGGCGTAATGATCATCCAGGTAACGGGCGAGGGGTTTCCTGCCGGGCCGCTCTACCTGCTGCTGGGCTTGAGCGTGGTTACGGGCGCCACGATGTACGCCGCGCTCAAGGCAGGAGCGCCCGAGCGTGCGAGCCTGTGGGCCATCGCGCTTACTGATCTGGCGCTGGAAACGGCGATGGTGCACTACAGCGGTGGGGTTTCGGGACAGTTCCCGATGATATTTCTGCTCACCATCGTGGCGGCGGCGCTGCTGCTCGAAATGCCCGGCGGGCTGGTGACGGCGTTTCTCTCGTCGCTGTGCTATATCACGTACGGATTGGGAGAACAACTGGGTTGGTTTCATCCGCCGGCGCGAAGCATGCTTCCGGGCCCGGCGCACACCATCGGGCTGCTCGATGTGTACATGCATGTCTCGCTCTTCTTTCTGGTGGGAACGGTTGGCGGGTATCTCGCGCGCCGCATTCGGGTGAAAGGGACAGAACTCGAGAGCGCCGAGACGAAACTGAAACAACTTCGGGTGGATACCGATTACATACTGAACAACATGTCGAGCGGTATCCTCGTGATGGATACACAACTCCGCATTATTACGATGAATCCGGCCGCCGAGGCAATACTTGGGATCAAGCGCAGCGAATCCACCATGAAGCCGATCTCCGAAATGCTCGCCGATTGTGCGCCGCAACTGGTAACAGAGCTCGCCGGTGCGCTCGAATTCGGGCGCAGCCGCCGGCGACACGAAATTGAGGTGGGCCGGGTGGCGGGGTGCGTGACGCCCATCGGAATCAGTATTTCCCTGCTTAAAGACACCGACGGCGAGAAGCGAGGAGTAATTTCGGTTTTCCAGGACCTGACCGAAGTGCAAGAAATGCGGGAACGCGTACGCCGCGCCGATCGCCTGGCGGCCATCGGCGAGCTGTCGGCGGGAATCGCGCACGAACTCCGCAATCCGCTGGCCTCGATCAGCGGGTCCATCGAAATGCTTGCCGGAGAGCTTGCCCTGACCGGGGAAAACAAGCGGCTGATGACATTGATTACGCGTGAATCAGACCGACTCGACCGGATCATCAACGATTTTCTTGATTTTGCGCGCATTCGGCACCCGAGCAAGAGAGCGGTAACTATCGAAACGTGTATCGAAGAGGTTCTCGTGCTGCTGCGCAACAACGTTGTCAAGACCCAGAATATAGAAATCGCGTTCGCGTGCCAGGGGCGTGTGCCCGAGTTGAACGTAGACGATGAACAAATGCGCCAGGTGTTCTTGAACCTCGCCGTCAATTCATGTGAGGCGATGACGGGCGGGGGGCGCCTGGAAATCGAAGTTTCCGCCCCCGAGCCGCGGCGTGTACGGGTGACGTTCCGTGACACGGGGCCGGGAATTGAAAGGGTAGAGGTGGGCCGGTTGTTTGAGCCTTTCTTTACCACGAAAGAAGGCGGTACGGGGCTGGGGCTGGCAATTGCCAACAAGATTGTTTCCGCGCACGGTGGCACAATCGACTACTACAACCGGCCGGTTGGTGGAGCGGAGTTCGTCATCGAACTACCATCCGGTCCGGCCGATGGGGCAATTCAGCCCGATGCCGCCGTAGCCGAAGCCACGCGCCAGGCTGCGCTGACGCTATAACAGAGGAAGGACGCTGCGAATGGCCGAAGAACGCATCCTTGTCGTTGACGACGAAAAAAGCATGTGCCAATTCCTTTCGATTATGCTGCGAAAGGAGGGCTACACCATCGACGCGGTGTTCGACGGCAAGAGCGCCATTGAATCCGTTCGTGGCGGGGGCTACGACGTTGTGTTAGCGGACATCAAAATGGCCGGGATGGACGGCATCGAAGTACTACGCGAGATCAAGAAACTGGACCCGACCATGCCGGTCGTGATCATGACGGCGTACGCGTCTCAAAAAACGGCGATCGATGCCGTCAACCAGGGTGCCTTCCATTACCTGATCAAACACGCCAAGAACGACGAGATCAAGATGGTGGTGCGAAATGCTCTCGATATGAAGAAAGTGCGCAGGGAAAATGTACTGTTACGCCGTCAACTGCGCAAATCGGGCGACATCAAAACGATCATCGGAAAGAGTGAGGAGATGCAGAAGGTATACCGCCTTGTCGATAAGGTGGCGGATACCGAGAGCACGATTCTCATTGCCGGAGAGAGCGGTACGGGCAAGGAACTGATTGCGCACGCCGTTCACTTTCGCAGTTCCCGGGCGAGCGGGCCGTTTGTCAGTATCAATTGCGGCGCGCTGCCCGAGAGCCTTCTGGAGAGCGAACTGTTCGGGCACGTGAAGGGCTCCTTCACGGGTGCCATCCGCGATAAGGAAGGGCTGTTCAAAGTGGCGCAGGGCGGCACGTTTTTTCTCGATGAAGTCGGAGAAACGTCGCCTACAATCCAGGTAAAATTGCTTCGCGTGCTTCAGGAGCGCGAAGTAATTCCGGTGGGAGGAACCAACCCGATCAAGGTAGATGTGCGCCTCGTGGCGGCAACCAACGCCGATCTCGAACGTGCCATTCGCGAAGATCGATTTCGGGCCGACCTGTATTACCGTCTCAACGTAATCCCTGTTGCACTTCCCCCGTTGCGCCGCCGGCGCGATGACGTGCCGTTGCTCGTCAGTCATTTCCTGGGAAAGTACAACGACGGTCTGCCCAAAGAACGGCAGAAGGGCATTTCGCGGGCGGCGTTGGATGTGCTGGTTGCCTACGACTGGCCGGGCAATGTGCGCGAACTCGAAAACGTCATCGAGCGCGCGGTAATCCTCGAAGATTCTCCGCAGATCGGCGTCGACGCGTTGCCCGACAAGCTGCGCAGGCGTGAGCCGACCGGCGAGCGGCTCATCGTGGAGCAGGCCCAGGTGACGCTCGAAGAGCTCGAAAAGGAGTATCTGATCAAGGTACTGAACGACACGAACTGGCAGAAAAAAAAGGCCAGCGCCATTCTGGGAATCAACGCGTCCACGCTGTACCGGAAGATTCAGCGCTACGGGCTCGACCGGGAGCACGAAGGGGTTCTTGTCGGGACGGACGATTGACCGATTCCGGGGAGTACACCGTTTTGCAGGCGGCCGCCGGCCGGAACCGGCGGCCTTTTTTGGGGGCGCACGCCGAGCACGTGCGCCCGACCGACGTGGTACACCGGTCGCGGTTCGTTGCGATTACAGGGGGTGGGCGCGATTTGCACGCTGCGCGGGAACAGGGGGTCGGCACGCCGTCGGACCTCGGTCGACAGACAATACGATGGCGCACAACCTTTTGGGAAACAACACGATACAACGCGAGAGCCGTCCCGATAGTTGGCATGCTCTTTGCCTTTTGTGGGGGCAGGATCGAGAGATGGTCCAGATGGTTACACATCTGATGCGCAACAGCTAAATAGGAGGTTCTGATGCGTACCAAAGGTTTCACACTCATCGAGCTGATGATCGTAGTGGTCATCATCGGTATCCTGGCGGCGATCGCCATTCCGAACTTTATCAGTATGCAATCGCGTGCCAAGGAAGCGTCGACGAAGTCGAACTGCCATACGGTGCAACTTGCCGCCGAGGACTTCTCGGTGCAGAACGACGGCGTCTACGCGACCAACAACGGCGATGTATTGCCCGATGGGTCGACGATTCAGACGCTTCTGCCCGGACAGGCGCTGCTTGAGAACCCGTTCACGAAGGCCGCTACAGAACCCCAGTGGGGCGCTGCTGCCGCGACGTCCGGTCAGACGGGCTATGTGGTGTTTGCCAGTGGCGGTGTCAACGTGGGCTACACGATTACCGGATTCGGTAAGAGTGCGATGGTCCTGACACTCAAGAGTGGTCAGTAAACTGGATTCCCATTCCGGGAAACGAAAGGCGAGGAGTTGCTCCTCGCCTTTCGTGCATCCGGTACGAAATCTGCAATAGCCCGCCATACCAGTACGCTGGTGACAATAATCCGATCATGAGCATTCTGGAACTGCAAAATATTCACAAGAGCTTCCGCCATGGGTTCTTCGGGCGCCGTACGGATGTGCTCCGCGGTCTCGACCTGTCCATCGACGAAGGGGAGGTCTATGGACTGCTCGGGCACAACGTGGCGGGTAAATCGACCACGATGAAAGTGGCGCTCGGCCTGCTGCGTCCCGCCCGCGGTCGCGTGCGCCTGTTCGGGCACGGCGACACCGGCCCGAAAACGCGCGCGCGCGTGGGCTACCTGAGCGAGGAAATCGGGCTCTACCCGTATCTCAATGCGGTCGAAATGCTCCGCCTCGTCGGGGAATTGTTCCGCACGCCCCGGCGAAGAATCAGCGCGCGCATTGAGGAATTGCTCGACGCGGTTGGCCTGAGCGAAACGCGCCATCTGAAGATACGGCACTATTCGAAGGGGATGCGCCAGAGGCTCGGCGTTGCTACGGCGATATTCAATAACCCGGAACTGCTCGTGCTCGACGAACCGTACAGTGGCCTCGACCCCGTCGGGCGCCGCGAGCTGCGCCGGCTCCTCCTTGGTCTCAAGCAGCAGGGCACAACCACACTGTTGTCCTCGCACATTGTTCCCGACGTCGAGGCCGTGTGCGATCGCGTCGGAATTCTCTCCGGAGGGCGGTTGGCCCGCGTGCTCGACCTGCGCGAAGTCTATGCCGATCGCGCGAACGACCTCGAGGCGGTACTCTCCGGCGTGCCTCCGGGGGCTCTCGACGCGCGCGACTACGGGGGCCAGGAGGTTCACCACGACGAGACCGTACGAATCATACGCTGCGCGGGCGATCGGCGATTTCAGTCGCTGGTTTCCGATGTATACGCCGCCGGTGGCCGTGTGGTGGGTGTCCGCCAGGTGCGCATGAATCTCGAAGATATCTTTATGGACGCGGTCGCGGCGGCCGGCGATGCCGCAGTACACACCGATCGCGTGAAACCGGAACGGTTGGTTCCGGCGCAGAAGGGCTAAAATACCGTGCCGATTCTCACACTCGCACGCTACACGATCCGCGGCTACGTAAAAGAACGCGTGCTGTTCGTCGTTCTCTTTTTTGCGGTATTGCTGATGCTGTCCACCTACCTGCTCTCGCCGCTGGCGGTCGGCGCCCGCGAGAAAATCGTGGTCGATATCGGTCTGGCGTCGATTTCGATCATGGGCGTCTTGCTCATCGTGCTTCTGGGCGCGGGGTCGTTCCACCAGGAAAAAGAACGCGGCATTCTCAAGGCGTTGCTCGTCAAGCCCATCACCCGGACCGACTTTGTCCTGGGCAAGTATGCGGGCACCGTGGTGACGGTTTCGACGGTGGTGCTGTTGATGGCTCTGGTGCATTTCGCGATGATGGCGATGAGTGGAACGCCGATAACTGCGCGTGTGTTGACCGCGGTCTACCTGGCCGTGCTGGAAACGATGGTGGTCACTGCCGTGCTCACATTCTATTCGTCCTTTACTTCGCCGGTACTCGCGTCATTTTTTACGCTCGCGACCGTGGCGGCGGGGCATTTGAGCAAGGATCTGCTCATTTTCGCGGATCGCGCGAAGGGGATTGCCCATCACGTGGCCGTGGGTGCGTACTACGTGTTGCCGAACCTGGGTCTGCTCAATATTCGATCCGAGGCGGTGCACAATCTGCCGCTGGCGGACGGGTTCGTATATTCGGTTACGGTGTACGCGCTGTTTTATGCGACCACGCTCCTTGTGCTCTCCACGCTGATATTCCGGGCACGGGAGGTGCACGGATGACCCCGCGGGTGCGCGGCGTGATTCTCTGGACGGTGACTCTGCTCATCAGCCTGGTTGGCGTGGTGGCGACAACGGTACACGTTCGCCGCTACACCCGGCGCCCCTACCTCTACGACACGCTCTATCTCCCCTCGGGGAGATTCATCGAGACGGCGTCTCTGGGGTATCGCGAACTGGTTTCCGATTTTGTGTGGTTTCAAGCGGTGCAGTACTACGGCGGATACCGCCGCGAGGAACACAACCTGCGCTATTTTGAGGGCCTGGTGAATATTGTGACCGACCTCGATCCCCACTTCGCTTTTGCCTACATTTTTGGCGCGGTCGTTCTGGCCAGCGACATGGACAGTTTCCGGGACGGCGTTGGCCTGCTGCGCAAGGGCATGGGAAGCAATCCGCAAAACGGGTGGCTTCCGTTTGAACTTGGTTTTCTCAGTTACGTGAATGCGCACGACGATTCGATGGCGGCGCGGTATTTTGAGCTGGCGTCGAAGCTGCCAGGTGGGGGCGATCGTGCGAAACGATTTGCGGCGTTCGTTTACTCGCGCTCCGGAAGCACGGAAAATTCGATTCGCATGTGGGAAGAGCTTTTGCGCACCAGCGACGAGCCGTTCATGAAAGATCTGGCGCGGCATTACATTGAAGAGCTGCGTAGCGGACGGAAAAAGCACAATGACACCTGAGCAGTTTATGATTCTGTGCGCGGCCATTATGGGAGCGGTATGCGGGAGCTTTCTCAACGTCCTGATCTACCGGCTTCCACGCGGCGAAGGCGTCGTGGCGGGGCGATCAAAGTGTCCTCGTTGTTATAAGACAATTTCGTGGTACGACAACGTGCCACTGGTTTCCTATATCGTGCTGCGCGGGCGGTGCCGTCACTGCCGGTGGCACATTCCCCTGCGATACCCCCTGGTGGAAGCCATTTCCACGGCTTCTGCCGCGGCTATTGTCTGGCATTTCGGGCCGACACTGGCGGCGCTCTGGTCCTGGTTCTTCGTAATTATCCTTACGACAATCACGTTCATCGACTGGGCGCACCAGATTATTCCCGATACGTTGTCCCTCGGCGGTGTGGTGCTCGGCTGGATCGGCGCCGCGGTGGCCCTCCATATCGACGTCGTGGATTCCATCGTGGGCTCGCTGGTCGGCGCGGGAATTATTCTGGCAATCGCTGTGGCGTACCGCCTGGTACGCAAGATCCACGGAATGGGTGGTGGGGATGTCAAACTTATGGCGATGATCGGGGCGTTTCTCGGGTGGAGAATGGTATTTCCCGTGTTGTTTATCGCGGCCTTCTTCGGCAGCGTCTACGGGCTGTGGTTGATGCGCGGAAAGGGAGATGGCAAAACCGCTGTGGCCTTCGGCTCTTTCCTGGCCCCCGCCGCGGGCATCATGATGTTCTTTGGCCACCGTCTGATCGCGCTCTATCTCGGCGCGGTACCGCGTTAGACACCCCGTTGCACGCACCCTTCCTCCGGCGCGCCGGGCCCGGAAATAGGTCCCGGCAGGCAGTTATTTCCTCCCGCCGTTGATTGCATCCCCACGGTGCAGTTTGCAAAGACCCCGAATCGACGCGACGATTCCGGATGCGCCGTAATTTCATAACTCTATGAAGAACAACGCGTTGTCATGAGAACGAACGGAGAGGCCCGGGTTGTTGTGCTGGCATGACAGTTGCGTTATGGGCCGCGGCAAGGCGCTTTTTCAAGACGGGCAATCGGTTACGAACACGGGGCGCGACCCCGCTATATGACACGCAAACGGACTTCTCGCGCATCAAGGTTGGTGAAGAGATGAAGCTGTTCTCGCGCAAGCGCAAATCGTCGGTCGGGCTCGATATTGGTTCGAGTCTGATCAAAGTCGTCGAGGTCGACCACTCCAAGGATCGTCCGGTTTTGACGAAGTATGCCATCGTCAAGCTTCCTCCAGAAGCAATTGTCGAGGGCGAACTGATGGACCAGGGACTGGTCGTCGAAGGCATCACCGAGTGCCTGGAGAAGGCCGGGATCAGTTCCAAACAGGTTGTTACCGCGGTAAGCGGCCGCGCGGTTATCGTCAAAAAGGTTGTTATGGACAAAATGAACCCCGACGACGCGCGCGAGGCTATTTTTTGGGAGGCCGAGCAACACGTGCCGTTCGACATCGATGACGTGTGTCTCGATTTTCAAGTGTTGAAGGAAGATGTGGGGGCCAACCAGATGGAAATTCTCCTCGTTGCGGCCAAAAAAGAAATGGTCAACGCACACGCGGACATCGTTCGTGACGCAGGCCTTGAGCCGGTGGTCATCGACGTGGATTCGTTCGCAGTTCAGAACGCGATCGAAACGGGTGAGGAGACGACCGAGGGACACGTTACGGGGCTGGTCAACATCGGTTCGGATGTAACCAACATCAATATCATACAGAACAGCATTCCGTATTTTACGCGTGATCTCAGCGTGGGGAGCAACGTTTTTGTCGAGGCTCTGCAACGCGATCTGGGGGTTGATTTCGACGAGGCCAACGCGATGCTCTCTGGCGATCGTGAAATTGATGACGAAGACCGAGCGCGTGAAATTGTCGCGGACGCAGCCGGTGAGATATCGATGGGAATCGATCGGTCTATTTCGTTTCTGAAAACCGCCGGTGATGCCGACCATATCGACGAAGTGATCATATCCGGTGGGGGCGCCCGAATTCCCGGCCTCCGCGAGATTCTCTCAGAGAAACACGATATCGAGTTCCGGATAAACGATTCGATCAACCGTGTCGACCACGCCGAAAACCTGTTTGAAAGCACGGGAGACGATCCGTCTCGCGTGGGGCCGCTTCTGACCGTAGCGCTGGGTCTGGCGCTGCGAAGGGAGGAAAACTAGATGATCCGCATCAACCTTCTGCCATCCGACGACCGCAAGAAGCGGCGCCGCATTGCTCTCCCGTCGGTGTCGGGAAGCGCCGTGCTGTGGACGGGCATCGCTGTAGGCGTGTATGCCGGCGTGGTGTTTTCCATTTCGGCGCTTCAGGCGAGAAAGCTGCACGATCTGGAGCACAAAATTACCGCAGAAAAAGAAGAATCGGCTCGTCTCGCACCGCAGCTCGCGAAGATTCGCAAGCTGACGCGGGAGCGCGAAGAGGTCAACAAACGGCTGAATATCATCGCAACCCTCGACAGGGATCGCTACCTGAGAACGGAACTGATGAACGACCTGGCGATGGATCTTCCGCCCAACATGTGGGTCACGAAGGTCAGTGAGCAGGGAGGAACGCGCGTGACGTTGGAAGGGATCACATTTTCCAATTTCATCATCGCCGATTTCATGAACAACCTGGAAAAATCCAGGCGTTTTTCCGACGTGGCGCTGAAGGTTGCGCAAGAGGGCGACATAGAGGGTCACAAGGTTATCAAATTCACGCTGGATTCAAAGCTAATTAACTAAACGGTGCCTCCGGGCAATTACAGCCGAACGCAACCAGTGGAAGGGCAAACGCCATGAATCTGAAGGATCCGAGAGTACAGAAGATCATGCTGGGGGTGATGACTCTCCTCATCGTCAGCTACGTCTACTTCGGCACGAACTTCTTGCCATTCAGCTACCCGGTGCGAAGCGCCAAGATCTCGGCTCTTGAAAAAGAGGATGCGAAGATCAGCGCCGAACTCGAAAAGGCGCGCAAGATGGTCGGGAATCTCGCACGCCTCGAGGCCGAGTATCAACGCCTCCACGAACAGTGGATTCTCGCGCAGGAGCTTTTGCCGGAGCAAAAAGAGATGCCCGACCTGCTGCGCAAAGTGACCTCCGCCGGGATGAAGGCAGGCGTCGAATTTGCCCTGTTTGAGCCCGCGCCGGTGGTTCCGCACGATTTTTATGCGGACCATCCGGTGAAGGTCAAAGTTCGTGGCGGTTACCATCAGGTAGGAATTTTTCTGAGTCGCCTGGCGAACCTGCCGCGAATCGTGAATGTGAACAAGCTGGAACTCACGCAGCCGACGGGAAAGTCGGGGGGTGGCAAGAACGCCAGGTCGGCCGGGTCGGCGAATCGACTCGGCACAGTAGAGGCGGAGTTTACCTTGAGTGCCTACACCCTGATGGGAGGTGTCGACAATGGAAGCGTTCATGCGCAGACAGCTTCGACGAAATAGCGCCGTTGCGGTTGCCGTGGTATTCAGTGCGACGGCACTGTTCCTGGCAGGAACTGGCGTAGCACACGCGGCCGCCACCAGGAGCAGTAAAAAGCCGCGGTTGCGGGAAAACAGCTACTACTACAGCGCGTTCAACCGACGCGATCCATTCCGCTCGCTCGTAAACGGGTCGTTCGTCCGCGACGACAAGATGGATCTGGTGACTTTGAACGCGGTGGAACTCGTGGGTGTTGTGCGGGGTGACCTCGACAGATTTGCCCTGCTCGAGGACGAGAAAGGTTTTACCTACGTGCTCCGCGTCGGGGATCGCGTTCGCAGCGGATCGATTGTCGCCGTCGGTGAGAACACTCTGACCGCCCGGATTACGTCATTCGGTCAGACGAGGAAAGTTACGCTGCACATGGTCGAACGTCAAAAAGGAGAAAAGCGATGAAGACACTGACCGTCCTTCACCGATCGGCCGCTGCGGTGCTGATTGCCGCGGTACTCGCCATGGGGCCTGTGGCCCACAGCGAGGTCGCGAAAGTCAATTCGCTGCGGCTCGATAAACGTGCTACGGAGTCGCACTACGTGATTCAGCAGTCCGGATCGGCGGCGTATCAGGAGTTTCTCCTGAACAATCCGCGCCGACTGGTTGTAGACATCGTGGGCGCACGCCACGCACTGCAGTCGCATCAGCACAGCGGCGACGGCCACTTTGTAAAGAGCGTACGTTCGAGCCAGTTCAGCAACGACCCCGACGAAGTAACGCGGATCGTATTCGACCTGGCGGACGATGCACACTACCGCGTATCGAGGACCGGTAACCGGGTAGATATTGCGTTTTACGGGGATTCCACCGGTGTTGCCAAACACAAAGACGTCATGGATGCCGCGGCGTTCGACGTAGCGGCATACGATGCCGCACCGCACGTGGGCAACTCCCAGCCCACGGCGAAGGCGTCGTCGGCGCCTGCTATGGAAACCGTGAAAGCGCCAACCGGTAAAACCCCGGCGAAAAGCGCCTGGAACGCGAAGCCTGTAGACGTCAAGCAGCAGGCCGCTTCATGGACCGCAATCGACGATAGCAAGAACTCCAGTAAGCCGGTGCAGACCGCCGCGTTGAAACCGGCGGTCCCGGTGAGGGCGAGAACGTATCCCGCCGACCTGTCTGCGTACACGGGGATGGGAACCACTCCTCTGGCGCAGAACCGCATGTCCATGGATGTACAAGGTGCCGATATCAAGACCGTGTTGCGCAGCATCTCGGAGTTTTCGGGCGCCAACATCGTTGCCGGCCCCGAGGTATCGGGCCCTGTGACCGTGCACCTCAAGGATGTGCCGTGGCGCAAGGCGCTCGATATTGTCCTGAAAAGCAACGGATACGGCGTGCGCGAAGATTACGGAATTCTCCGCGTACAAACGCTGAAGCGGTTGCGGACGGACGAACTCGATCTGGCCCAGTTGCAGCAGAAAAAGGAAAATCTTGAGCCGATGATTTCCAAGGTGGTCGAGTTGAGTTTCACGAGCGCCAAGGAAATGCAGCAGGCGATGAACAAGGTGACGACGAAACGCGGATCCATTTCGATCGAAAAAGGATCGAATGCCGTGATCGTCAACGACATTCCGAAAGTTGCCGAACGCGTAGCCGCCATGGTGGAGGCCCTCGACAAGAAGGTATCCCAGGTGGAAATCACGGCGCGTCTGGTAGACGTGGATGTGGAAGCCACACGCGAAATCGGTGTGCAGTGGGACTTCATGAACATCATGAGTACCAACGTCAATGCTACCGCTAGCGCCAAGCTCGGTCAGGCCCTTGCCGAACCGTTTGGTAACCTGAAAGTAGGTACGGTGAATTCGTGGGGCGACGTGATGGGTGTGGTGGAAGCCCTGGAACGGGAGAACAAGGCAAACATTATCTCTAACCCGCGGATCACGACGGCCAACAACCGCGAAGCCAGCATCCTCGTGGGTAAGGAAATTCCTCTGATCGTCAACGACGAAGCGGGTAACCCAATTACCGAACTCAAGAAAATTGGCGTCACGCTTCGTGTCACACCACACGTGAACAGCGATCAGACGATCACCCTTGACCTGCACCCCGAAATTTCAGAACTGGCTTCGCAGGCCACCGTGCAGGGCGGAATCATCATCTCGCTGACAGAAGCCGATACGCGGGTTCTCGTCAAGGACGGCGAGACGGCGGTGATCGGCGGGCTCGTTCAGGAAGTGGAGAGCACGCTGCGCAGCGGAATCCCCGTTCTCAAGGACGTGCCGGTACTGGGCGGACTGTTCCGTTTTGACAGCAAGACGAAGAAAAAGCGCGAGCTGGTGATCTTCGTCACCCCGAAGGTTGTCAGCTTTGAGGGCAACGAGGGCTGATCCCCCTCCCGTATTGCTTTTCTCCAGCCGACAGGCGGTGGGTGTTGCCCGCCGCCTGTCGGGCGTTTATACTGGGCCGCGGAGGTAGACACGTGTCCAGAAGAGGCTCGGGAGCGATTCGTATTCTTGCAGGAGATCTGTGTGGCCGCAGGTTGCGCTATCCACGCGAGCGCATCATGCGTCCCACGATGACCAAAACGCGCGAATCAGTGTTCAATTCGCTGCACAAGAGAACCAAAGGGGCTGTGTTCGTCGATCTGTTCGCGGCCGCCGGCGGAATGGGTATCGAGGCCCTGTCGCGCGGGGCCTCGGCAGTTCACTTTGTGGAAATGCACCCGGATGCGGTGCGGTGCCTGCGCGAGAACCTCTCGGCGCTGCGCGTGGATGCCGAGCGGGGTGTAATCCACCAGTGCGATGCGCTGGCGTTTCTCACCGGCGATCTTGACGCCGCCACCGGTGGCACTGCCAACATTGTGTGGGCCGATCCCCCGTACGATAGCGACGCGGCGGCACTCGTGGTGGCGCATTTTGACGCGACCACGCACGACGGTCTGCGCATGCTCGTGGTGGAACACCGCGGTAGCTTCGCGAACCAGGACTTTTTACGCCTTCACATACGACGGGAGAAATCGTTCGGTGACACCACGGTAACGTTTTTTGAACCGAACAGGGAGGATGGCGCGTGACACGCGCGATGTATCCTGGAACGTTCGATCCGGTAACCAACGGTCACCTTGATGTCATCCGGCGCGCGAGCAGCCTGTTCGACGAACTCATTGTGGCAGTAGCCGAATCGGCGCACAAGGATGCGGTCTTCGGCGTGGCCGACCGCGAACGGTTTATCGTGGAGTCGATCGGGGCTCTTCCCAACGTGACCGTGAAGAGTTTCAGTGGTCTGCTCGCGCACCAGGTGGAGATCGACCGCGTTGATGTGGTGATCCGCGGCCTGCGCGCGGTCAGTGACTTTGAATACGAGCTGATGCTGGCATTGATGAACCGCAAGCTTAACGAACGATGCGAGACTGTATTCCTGATGCCGAGCGAGCAGTATATCTACCTGCACAGCTCGCTTGTGCGCGAAGTGTTTGCCCTCGGGGGAGACGTGTCGGCGCTTGTGCCACCGGTCGTGCTGACCGCCCTGGAAAATTCGCGTATCTGACGCGCTCGTGCCATCGGCGGGGCATGCCGCCCTCGAAAACATCGCGTGCCGTGCATGCCGACGCTCTGGTTCCGACGCGGGAAGTTTGCCCCTGTCCAACGGGCAGAACCGGTGAGGGCGCCGCATCCGGCCGAGCAGCGGCGACAGCATGGCCGCGTGGCTCTTGACGGGCGCCCGCGGCGTTGCTACGTTCTCCGGGACCATTCCTCCCCCGACACTCTCCTCCCCGCGGAGTATCCGCAATGTTTATCGATCATGTAGTCATCGAAGTGACTGCCGGCGACGGCGGTGATGGGTGCGTGGCGTTCCGGCACGAAAAATACGTGCCGCGTGGCGGCCCCTGTGGCGGCGACGGGGGAATGGGTGGCAGCGTGATTGTGCGGGCCACATCGCAGCTCTCCACGCTGGTCGACCTGCGTTACCGTCGCCATATTCGGGCAAAGCGCGGCGAGCACGGACGCGGAAAGAGTCAGCACGGCGCGAATGCGCCCGATGTGACAATTCCCGTGCCCGAAGGGTGCGTTCTGCGCGACGTGGCGTCGGGGGAAACGATTGGTGAAGTGCTCGTCGAAGGCGATCGGGTGGTGGTGGCGAGTGGAGGAAAAGGCGGGCTGGGCAACGAACGATATAAGACCGCGCGCAATCAGGCCCCACGGAGATTTACGTACGGCGGCGATGGCGAGAGTCGCCGCGTGGAAATTACACTCAAGCTCATCGCCGATGTGGGACTCGTCGGGGAACCAAATGCCGGGAAGTCCACGCTGATCCGTGCACTCAGCGCCGCGCGCCCGAAAATCGCCGACTACCCCTTTACCACGCGGACTCCGGTTCTTGGTATTGCGCGTGCGGGGCCGTGCCAGTCGTTTGTGATCGTCGATATACCTGGTTTGATCGAAGGAGCTCACCAGGGACGTGGGATGGGGCGTGACTTCTTGCGCCACGTGGAACGATGCCGCGTACTCGTATACTTGATCGACGTGTCGCTCGACGATCCGGCGGCGCACTATCGCATGTTACGCTCGGAGATCATGCGGTACGATCCGTCGCTCCTTGAGCGCAAGAGTATCGTGGCGTTGACCAAGTGTGACACGCTCGAAGGCGGTGCTGGCGCGGTCGATGGATCACTCCATACTATCCACAACCGGGTTGTCGGGATATCGTCGGTAACCCGGGAGGGTCTGGACGGGCTCGTACAACACATCATGACGTTGCTCGGTACGCCGTAGGGTGCGGTGGTCCGGAGCGGGGTCGGGACGAAGAGGAGGATGGGATGTTCCGGAATGGATGGGGAATACTGGCCCTGCTGATGGCACCGGGCACGACGCCGGCAGATTGCTTCTCGCTCCCGTGGTCGCCCGAAGAGGTTTATGATCGATTGCAGGGGGCGGCGGGGCGGGCGGATTTGTCCCGTTTGCTGGGCCGTGCGATTGGCATACCGGACTGGGTGGCGTTTCGCCGCCAGGTCGAGTCCGCCGAGCGCTGTGGAGTAACCCTCCTGCCATGGTGTGATCCGGGCTACCCTGACGCATTCACCCACATTGCGCAGCCACCCCCATTGCTGTTCGTGCGTGGATACACCGATAGCCTGGGCGTGTGTGGTGTGGCGGTCGTGGGAACGCGCCGGCCGTCGCCGGGCGGCATTGCGCTCGCCAGGCGCCTCGGGCGCGACCTGTCCAGGGCTGGAATTACTGTGGTCAGCGGCCTGGCCCGGGGCATCGACACGGCGGCACACCTCGGCGCGCTCGGAGGCCCGGGGCGCGAGATTGCGGTACTGGGCACGGGTATCGACGTGTCCTACCCGGCGGAGAATGCCGGGTTAGCAACGGACGTATGCCGCAACGGGTGCCTGGTGTCCGAGCAGTGGATGGGGACGCCGCCGTCAAGGCACGTATTTCCTCGGCGCAATCGCCTGATTAGTGCGCTGGCGCACGCGGTTATTGTGGTGGAGGGGTCGCTGCGCAGCGGTGCGATGATCACGGCGCGCTGGGCACTCGAACAGGGGCGCGATGTGGGCGCGGTTCCCGGGTTTCCCGGGGATTTCCGCAGTCGGGGCCCCAATCAATTGTTACGTGAGGGGGCGTTTCTTGTCGAGGGCGTCGCAGACGTGTTCGACGCCATCCCTCGCCTGCGCCCGCCGGATCGTAGGGACGACAAATCGGGCAATCCGTCGCGTGGGCCCGCTGCGGCGGTCCCTCTGTGCGTTCCCGAAGGGACGCCGGGCGCTGAGATCCGCACCGTGGTTGGCTGCCTCGGCGTGCATCCCGTGTCTGCCGACGAAATTGCCAACGCTTCGGGCCTGGGCGTGGCCAGCGTGCAGCGCGCCCTCGCCTGGCTCGAAGTAGAAGGAATCGTGCGCCGGGATGACGGGCACCGTTTTGCGCGAATCGACGGGTTGGATGGTGAAACCGAAAGCGCTCCGACATCAAATTGAATGGATCGGTGTGCGGGCCGCTCTGATGATGGCAGCCGTGTTGCCGCGCGCGGTGGCACGCGGCCTGGGACGCGTTCTGGGGGCCATGACCTGGAACGTGTTGCGAATTCGCCGCACCGTGTCGTGCCAGAACGTCGAAGCATCGCTCGGTGGCGACCCGCGGCGCGCCGCGCGCATTGCGAGTGCGTCGTACCAGTTTTTTGGCCGGGCCATGATGGAATTCGCCGCGCCCGGCCGCCTTCGTCCCGACGCACTGCGTCGCGTCGTGCGGGTGGAAGGCCTGGAGCACCTCGACGAGACCCGGCGCGCGGGTCGTGGAGCCATTCTGGTAACGGGGCATTTCGGGAACTGGGAGTTGCTCGGGGCGGCCCTCGCGGCCCGGGGCTATCCGGTATATTTTCTCGTCGGCGAGCAAACGAACGCGCGTGTGGATCGGTTGATCAACGCATTGCGCGTACGCTGGGGTGTGGGGGTGATCCACCGGGGATCGGCGCTGCGCGGGGTATTGCGCGCGCTGCGTTCCGGTGCGTTCGTGGCGATGCTCGCCGATCAGAACGTGCGCCACGATGGCGTGTTTGTCGAATTCTTCGGCCGGGCCGCGTCTACCACGCGAGGTCCGGCGCGCTTTGCCATTCACGCCGGCTGTCCGGTGATTCCCGGGTTCATTGTACCTGATGTGCATGCGGGCGGCTACAGGGCGACAATCGAACCGCCGCTGCGGCCCGGGTCATCGGAGCCGGTCGACCGCGCCGTATTCGCCCTGACGGATCGATACACCCGGCGAATCGAGCACTGGGTTCGCCGCTACCCGGATGTGTACTTCTGGCCACACCGCCGCTGGAAAACCCGACCCCCTGTACCGGGTTAGTCTGGGCGCGAAACGGGTGGCGAAGGCGGCGCGAAGCCGATCGGTCCCCGGGACGGGTCGTTCGGGTTGATCTTAATCTCACCGTTCTCGTTTTCAAACTTGCGGATGTTCTGCTCGAGCGTCGCCAGAAGGGCCTTCGCGTGCTGGGGAGTGGTGAGAATGCGCGAAAACACCTTGGCCTTGTTCGCTCCGGGAAGCATTCGCGCGAAATCGAGAACGAATTCGGAATTCGAGTGCGTAATAATGACGAAATTGGCGTAAATTCCTTCCCACTCGCGGTCGCCAATTTCGATATTTACGGTGCGTTGTTCGTTGTTCATTTTGTCCTTTCCACGGTTCGGCCGACACTGTACCACACCCGCAGTGCCCGTCCAATGGCCGCTTGACGCCTCGCTCGCGCGTGTGCTAGCGTAGGCACGATTGTAGACCCATCGCCGTCTGACCGCCGTGCCAGACGTATTGCCCGCCGCGTCGGCGGCCGGGGCCGGGGCCGAGATCCCATCTGGCAGGAAACGGTCCTGTCTTTATTTTTACAGGTGATCCGCTTTTGCAGGTGACCATGCCGGCACAGCCGACGCAGACGCCGTTCTTCACCCGGAATCAGGCCGAGGACATCGTACGTGCCTTCGAAGGAGTGCGCGTTGCCGTTTTGGGGGATGTGATGCTCGACCGGTACTTCTGGGGCGATGTGGAGCGCATATCTCCCGAAGCGCCGGTTCCCGTGGTGCGGGTTACGAAGCGTAGCGCGCGCGCGGGCGGCGCGGCGAATGTGGCGGCGAATCTTCGCGAACTCGGCGTCGATGTGGTGCTCGGTGGTGTCACCGGGAAAGACCGCGAAGCGGACGAGTTGCGTATGTTACTCGAGGGTCGGGGGGTGGATTGCGCCCATGTGATCGCCGAGGCTGGTCGCGAGACCACGGCGAAGGTGCGGATTATCGCCCGCAATCAGCAGGTGGTGCGCGCGGATTTCGAAACGGAACGAAAACCCGACGCGGTGTCAAACCGCGGCCTGGTCGAGGAATTTATCGCACTCGCGCCGTCGTGCGGTGCGCTGGTTCTGTCGGATTACGGCAAGGGGGTGCTCCACGAACCGTTGCTCGGGGAGGTGATCGCCGCGTGGAAAAGCGCAGGACGCCCGGTTCTCGTCGATCCGCACGTGGAGCACTTTGGATGGTATCGGGGTGCCACAATCGCCACCCCGAACGCGCGCGAAGCGGCCCGCGCCACGGGTATCCGCTTTGGCGCCGGGGTCCCGCCGATCGCCGAAGTCAATGATGCGGTAGCCCGTGCGGGCATCGATGCGCTGCTCGTGACGCGCGGTGAACACGGCATGTCGCTTTACGCATCCGGAGAACAGACGCATATACCGGCCGTCGCGCGCGAAGTGTACGACGTGACCGGAGCGGGCGATACGGTGATCGGCGTGCTGGCCGCCGGACTCGCGACGGGCGCGAAACTGGTCGATTCGGTCGTGCTGGCCAACGCGGCGGCCGGCGAGGTTGTTCGCGAAGTCGGCACGTCGGCACTGAGTGCCAGAGATCTTGTATCTCATTTTGATACAAACGATTAAGTCGATGACTTCATGTAATTGTTGCGCGATGATTCCGGCCGGACGGCTCGCGGCTGTGGCGACGGACTGGCATACCGCCGGCAGCCGGGTGGTTTTCACCAACGGGTGCTTCGATCTGCTCCACCCGGGGCATCTTGCATTGCTCGCGGGTGCTGCCGAATACGGTGACGTTCTTGTGGTCGCAATCAACAGCGACCGGTCGGTGCGTCGACTCAAGGGGACGGGCCGGCCGGTGTATCCGCAGAATGAACGGGCCGAAACGTTGCGGGCGATCCGGTGGGTTGATGCCGTGACGGTATTCGATGACGACACGCCCGAGCGTGCGATTGATTCGATTCGGCCGGACGTTCTTGTCAAGGGCGGCGAATACGGGCCGGGCGAAATTGTTGGCGAGGATTTTGTCGCTTCATACGGGGGCACAACGATTCGCTACCCAATGGAAGCGGGATACGGCACGACGCAAATCGTCGACAGATTGCGAAATGGTCGAGAGAAGTGACAGGATTTCGGGGAAGCATTGTGATTATGCGCGGGCGGCGCTGAGTGCCATTGGGTACGCCATCCGCAGGGACACAAACAGGAGGGCAGCACAACATGGGCAAGCAACGTATCGTCATTCTTGGCGCCGCGGGGCGTGACTTTCATAATTTCAACACATTGTATCGCAATAACGAGCACGTGGAAGTTGTGGCGTTTACCGCAGCGCAGATTCCGGACATCGACGGGCGTACCTATCCGCCGTCACTGGCCGGGGAACTGTACCCGAATGGAATTCCCATCATCGATGAGTCCGATCTGCGGGCTTTTCTTGAGAAGGAATCGATCGATGCGTGTGTGTTTTCGTACAGCGATGTGCCGTACGAATACGTAATGCAGCACGGCGCCCTCGTCAACGCGATGGGCAGTGATTTTGTCACGCTCGGCGCCGACAAGACCATGCTGGAGAGTATCAAGCCGGTGATTGCCGTTTGCGCGGTGCGCACGGGTAGTGGGAAGAGCCAGACCACGCGCAAAGTCAGCACGCTTCTGCGCGAACGCGGCTACCGTGTAGTTGTAATTCGCCATCCGATGCCCTATGGCAATCTGGCCAAACAGGCTGTGCAGCGATTCGCCACGGTCGAGGACATGGACAGACAGGATTGCACCATCGAAGAGCGCGAAGAGTACGAACACCACGTGGCCAACGGGTGCGTGGTGTATGCCGGGGTAGACTACGCGGCGATTCTGCACGAAGCGGAAAAGGAAGCGGACGTGATTCTCTGGGATGGCGGCAACAACGACCTGCCGTTCTACCGCCCCGACCTGTGGATCACCGTTGTGGATCCACATCGCCCCGGTCACGAAATTCGCTATTATCCCGGAGAGACCAACCTGTACAAAGCCGATGTCATCGTCGTGAACAAAATGGATTCGGCCGAGCAGGCGGGGATCGACACGGTGCTCGCGAACGCGGCCGACCGCAACCCGTCCGCCACCGTGGTGCGCGCCAACTCCCCGGTGTCGGTAATTGGAGACGCCGCGCAGATATCCGGCAAACGCGTTTTGTGCGTGGAAGATGGGCCCACGCTGACACACGGTGGCATGAAGTATGGTGCGGCTGTGGTGGCGGCGCGGGCGCACGGTGCGGCCGACATCGTCGACCCGAGACCATGGGCTACAGGGCGCATTGCGGAAACATTTGCGATCTACCCCGGCATCGGTACGCTGTTGCCCGCGATGGGGTACGGCGAGCAGCAGATGGCCGATCTGGAGAAGACGATTAACGCGGTGGACTGTGACCTGGTCCTGATTGGCACGCCGATCGATCTGACCCGACTGATTACGATCAACAAGCCGTCGCTACGCATCGGCTACGCTTTGGAGGAGCAGGGGGCGCCGAATCTCTCCGAGTTGCTCGATGCGTTTACCAGAGAGCACCCGAAGGGATAACCCGCGGGTACGTTGTTTATCTTGTCCGACCATTGCGCGGGCCGCGCGGCGGGAAATGCCCCGGCGCGCGGCGCCGGGGCGATGGTCGAAACCAGGTGATATCAAATGAGAATTCATGAATACCATGCCCGAGAGCTGTTTACGGCGGCTGGATTACCGGTGCCGGCGGGTACGGTGGTCAACACGCCCGAGCAAGCGCAACACGTCGCGGCCCAAACGGGCAAGCCGGTGGTGGTCAAGGCGCAGGTGCTCGTGGGGGGGCGCGGCAAAGCCGGCGGCGTGAAAATTGCGAAAACCCCCAGGGAGGCTCACGAACGAGCCGCCGAGATTCTCGGTATGAATATTAAGGGAGAAACGGTGGAGAAGGTGCTCGTCACCGAGGCGGTGGATATTGCCAGGGAGATCTATCTCGGTGTCGTGATGGATCGGGCGCACCAGAAACCGCTTGTGATGAGTTCGGCTGCCGGTGGCGTGGAAATTGAGGTGACCGCCCGCGAAAATCCAGGAGCGATTCATCGTATGCACGTCGATCCGCTCTACGGCGTGCAGCCGTTTGCAGCGCGCCGCGTGGCGGCCCGGCTTCACGATGATCCGAAGGTGGTACGTCAGATCGCATCCGTCATTGAAAAGCTCTACCGCGTGTATGATACGGCCGACGCGAGTCTGGCCGAGATCAATCCGCTGATCGTGACGGGCGGCGGCGAAGTGCTCGCGATCGATGCCAAGGTAAACGTGGACGACAACGCCCTGTATCGCCACGACGACATTGAGGAAATGCGCGACGTGTCGGCGGAAGATCCGGGAGAAGGCGAGGCGCGCCAGGCGGGTCTGTCGTTTGTGCGGCTCGATGGCCAGGTGGGGTGCATCGTTAACGGTGCCGGGCTGGCGATGGCGACGATGGATCTGGTGAAACACTACGGGGGACAGCCGGCGAATTTCCTGGACATCGGAGGCAGCTCGCGACCGGATAAGGTGATACGAGCACTGCACATCATCTTGAGCGAACCCAATGTGAAATCGATCCTCTTCAACATCTTCGGTGGCATCACACGGTGTGACGATGTGGCGCGGGGGCTGTTGCAGGCGTTCGAGGAACTTCAAGTGGGTCTGCCCATTGTCGTCCGGCTGACGGGTACCAATGAAAAGGAAGCGCGTGAGATACTCGCGCAGATGCCGTCGCTGCACGCGGCCGCGACGATGGACGAAGCAGTCGAAAAAGCTATCGAATTGTCCGCCGCGTGAGGAGTTTACAATGAGCGTATTTATCAATAAAGACACGAAACTCGTCGTACAGGGGATTACCGGACGCGATGGGTCGTTTCACGCGAAGCAAATGATGGACTATGGCACCGCGGTGGTTGCCGGTGTAACCCCGGGAAAAGGCGGGCAAACGTTTGAGAACACCGTTCCGATTTTTAACTCTGTCGCCGAGGCTGTGGATCAGGCCGGTGCAAACACATCGGTTATCTACGTGCCTCCGCCGTTCGCTGCCGACGCAATTTGTGAGGCATCGGACGCGGGTATCGGACTTGTCGTGTGCATCACCGAGGGCGTGCCGGTTCGCGATATGCTCCGCGTGGTGCCGTTTCTGCGCGAGCGCGGCACAAGGTTGATTGGCCCCAATTGCCCGGGGTTGATCTGCCCCGGGATCCACGTGCGCGTGGGCATTCTGCCCACGATGATTTTTGAGCCGGGCCGCGTGGGTGTGGTTTCGCGGAGCGGAACGCTTACCTACGAGGTGGTATTTCAGCTTACGCACGCCGGCATGGGGCAGTCCACATGCATCGGAATCGGTGGCGATCCGGTTATCGGGACGAAATTCACAGACACCCTGGCCGCGTTTGAAGCCGACGAAGAAACCGGTGGTATCGCCCTGATCGGTGAAATCGGGGGGACGGATGAACAGGAGGCGGCGCAGTTTATCAAGGAACATGTCTCCAAGCCGGTCGTGGCGTTTATCGCGGGTCAGACCGCGCCCAGGGGCAAGAGAATGGGACACGCAGGGGCCATCGTATCGGGCGGAGCGGGGACGGCTGCGGAGAAAATGGCTGTGTTCGAATCCGTTGGCGTTCCGGTGGCGAAAATCCCCTCGCAAATTACCGGACTGCTCGCCGAGCGCATGCGGCAGAACGCGTGATCGGCGCCGAGGAGGGAAACGATGAAAACGCTGCTGATGGTTAAACCGGACACGGTTGCTGCGGGCCATTATGGTGAAATCATTTCTCACGTGTTGAAAAATGGATTTGCAATCGATCGCGTATGGATGACCCGGTTCTCCACCGAGCGGGCCGAGTTGTTCTACGCCGTTCACCGCGAGCGGCCGTTTTTCCGCGACCTGGTGGAATACATCACGAGTGGTCCGGTCGTCGCGCTCGAAGTGGAAGGAGTGGATGCCGTCTCCCGCATGCGCGAATTGATCGGGGCCACGAATCCGGCCGATGCCCGGCCGGGGACGCTGCGGGCGATGTACGGTAAGTCGTTACAAAATAATGCAGTACACGGATCAGACTCGGATGAGAACGCGGAAAAAGAACTTGCCATCGCGTTCGAGGATTCCTAGATTCGGGCGGCCTGTTCTGCGGGCCGCGGGCGAAGTGGCGGTCGCTGGCGGGACCGTGGCCCACAGGCGGGGGTGATGGAATTGAAGATGGATCTGCGTTCGCTTCACCCCGATGGCGGGCATTTGGACGCGGAACAGAACGTGGCTGTCTCGAACGCAGAGGGCGCGCCTGTTGCGGTTGCATGCCGCGTGGCGGTGGACTACCGGTCGACCGGGGCGTCGTGGTTTTTTCACGTCACGGTATCGGGTGTGCTCGACGCGGTTTGCGACCGGTGCGTGGCACCCGTCGCTCTTGAGGTGAGCGGTACGTTCGAGCTGACGGTCCGCCGGAGCAACGTGGGAGAGGCCCCCGAGCCGGGGGTGGGATATATCATCCTCGGCGCGGGGGAAAACGAAATTTTGCTCGATGAATTAATTCGCGAAGCGTTTATCGTGAATATTCCTATGCAGGTACTGTGTACCGATTCGTGTCGCGGATTGTGTCCGCAGTGCGGCATCAATTTAAATCAGCAAACGTGTACGTGTCAGTCGGCTGGCGATTCCCGCTGGGATGCACTGAAACGATTGCAGGACGACGGCGGGAATCCGTAAAGGGTTCACGTCGAGGAGAAAACGCGATGGCTGTTCCCAAGAGAAAGACCTCAAAAACGCACAAACGCAAACGCCGCACACACTGGAAGCTTGCCTCGCCGGGTATGACAACGTGCCCGAATTGCCACCAGGCTCGTATGCCGCACAGTGTGTGTCCGTCGTGCGGCTATTATGCAGGCCGCGAAGTTGTACGGATCGAAGAAGAGCTTTAGTTGAATGAAGGAGCCGCGTTGCGAATCGTCGTAGACGCGATGGGTGCCGAAGAAGGTCCGCGGGTGATCGTGGGAGGAGCGGTTGACGCGCTCGCGTCCGCGCCGGGACGCTTCGAGGTGATCCTCGTGGGGCGGGAAGATTCGCTCCGTTCGCACCTGCCCGGGCCCGTCGACGGGCTCCAGGTGGTGGATGCGCCCGATGTGATCGGCATGTCAGAGTCGCCAGCGGCGGCGATTCGCGCCAAGAAGAACTCATCGATCGCCGTGGCGATTCGGCTCGTCAAAGAAAAGGGCGCCGACGCGCTGGTTAGTGCCGGGAACACCGGAGCGGTGGTGGCCGGATCGCTCGTGACGCTTGGCCGGCTGGCCGGCGTGTCGCGTCCGGCGATTGCTACGATTTATCCCACCAAAAAGAGCGGGGCCGTCGTGCTCGACGTCGGGGCCAATTCCGAGTGCACGCCGAAGAACCTCCACCAGTTCGCGCACATGGGGGAAGTGTTCGCGCGCTACAATCTCAAAATTGACAGCCCGCGGGTTGGGCTGTTGAACATCGGGGAAGAGCGAAGCAAGGGCAATTCTCTTGTGCGGGAATCGTACGAAGTGCTCGAACGTGACGATCGCATCAATTTTATTGGCAATGTCGAAGGGCGCGATGTATTCGATGGGGCGGCGGATGTGGTGGTATGCGATGGTTTTGTCGGCAACATCCTGCTCAAGTTCTCCGAGAGTATTTATTCGTTCATGGCGCACATGATGCGCAAACAAGCGCGCCGCGGGTTTGTTTCCCGCGCCGGCGCACTGTTGATGCGGCGGGCCTTTCGTTCGTTGCGTTCCGAACTCGACTATGCCGAGTACGGGGGGGCTCCGTTACTGGGCGTCAACGGCGTCGTTATTATTTCGCATGGCAAGAGTTCCAAGCGCGCGATCCAGAATGCCATTCTTGTGGCCGCGCGTTCGGTCGAGGCGGAGCTGAACCGGCACATCCAGAAACGTTTAAAGGGATCGGTGGAAAATGTCGCGAACGCGTCATGAATCGTCGCGGATTATTGGTAGCGGGTCATACTTTCCCGACCGTCGGTTGACCAATGCTGACCTGGAACAGATGGTAGACACCTCGGACGAGTGGATCACCACGCGGACAGGCATCCATGAGCGGCGCCTTTGTCAGCCCTCCGAATCGACCAGTGACGTGGCCGTTCAGGCTGCGCTCCACGCGCTGGAAATGTCGGGAGTCGAGGCCGCGGGTATAGATCTTATCGTGATGGGGACGGTTACCGGAGACATGCAGTTTCCGGCAACCGCCGTGTTTGTACAGGATCGCATCGGTGCCACCAATGCCGCGGCGTTCGACCTGAGTGCGGCGTGCAGTGGGTTTATCTATGGACTCAACGTGGCCCACGCCATGATCGTGTCCGGACAGGCAAAAAGGGCCATTGTTATTGGAGCGGAAACACTGAGCAAGTTTACCGACTGGAAGGACAGGTCCACGTGTGTTCTGTTCGGCGACGCGGGGGGGGCGGTGGTGCTCGAAGCGTGCGCGGCCGACGAGGGAATTCTTTCCAGCCACATGCGCAGCGACGGATCGCTCTCGAGCCTGCTCTGCATTCCGGGCGGGGGATCGCGCCATCCCCTCGATGCGGGCACGTTCGCACGAGGGGATCAGTATATCCACATGAAAGGCGATGGCGTGTTCAAGTGGGCGATTCGTGCGATGGTGGAAACCTCAAAGAAAACTCTGGCCGACGCCGGAGTGCCGATGGATGACGTGACACTGTTTGTGCCGCACCAGGCCAACATTCGCATTATCGACGCGGTAGTAGAGCGCCTGGGCGTCGCCTCCGACCGCGTGATCGTTACGCTCGACCGTTACGGGAATACGTCGTCGGCGACGATCCCGACGGCATACGACGAGGCGGTCCGCACCGGACGCATTGGGCCCGGCGATCTCGTGCTGTTTTGCGGATTTGGCGGGGGGCTCACGTGGGGTTCGATTTTATTGCGCAACGCCATCGCCCGCGGGGGGGCCGGATGAAGGTTGGAATGCTCTTCCCCGGCCAGGGAGCGCAATACGTTGGCATGGGACGTGATCTCTACGACCGGTACGAGGTAGTCCGGATACTGTACACCGAGGCGAATGATGCACTCGGCTTCGACCTTGCTGCTCTGTGCTTCGACGGGGACGAAGCGGAACTGACGCAGACGCGTAATGCGCAGCCCGCCATCCTCCTGCACAGCCTGGCCGTTCTCGCATTGCTGGACGCACAGGGCATATGCCCGGGCGTCGTCGCCGGGCACAGCCTGGGCGAATTCACGGCGCTGTGTGCGGCCCGAGCGTTGCAACCGGTGGACGCATTGCGCATTGTACGCCGCCGCGGGGAACTGATGTATCAGGCAGGGCTCGATCGCCCCGGCACGATGGCAGCGGTGATCGGACTCGACGTGGAGAAGATCGAGGCGTGCTGCCGCAGCACCGATGGTGTTGTGGTCGTGGCCAATTACAATTCGCCCGGTCAGTTCGCCATATCGGGTGAGCCGGGTGCTGTGAAGCTGGCAAGCGAGGCATGCCGGGAGGCCGGTGCGCGGCGCGCCGTCCCGCTACCCGTCAGCGGAGCGTTTCATTCCCCGTTGATGGAAGCCGCCGTTGAAGAGTTTGCGGCATTCCTCGCGTCGTTCCATTTCGAGGATCCGGAGGTGCCCTGGGTGACGAATGTCACCGCCCGGGTGGTCGACGAAGGCGGAGCGGTTGCTGGCCTGCTCTCGCGTCAGCTCTCATCTCCGGTGCGCTGGATCGACGGCATGCAGGTATTTGCGGGGTTGACCGGTGGCGTCGCTCTCGAGGTGGGGCCGGGAAAGGTTCTCGCCGGGTTGATGAAACGGTGCGAACCCGGGGTGCGCGTCACTTCCGTTGGACGCGCCGGGGATTTCGACCAGCTGGCGGCCGACGCGTAGCGGCAGCCGCTGCCGTTCGGGAGGAGGGCAGCGGGGGAATTCTCTTTGCCCGATCGGGACGTTCTGGTATAAACACGTCGATCCGCAACGAGGTGAGTTTGATGTCGAAGCCGCTGAACGACAAAATTGCGCTTGTTACCGGTGGTGCGCGCGGAATCGGTCGCGACATCGCGCTGCGACTTGCTGCACGCGGTGCCGGGGTGGCTGTGGTAGACGTCCAGGAGGACGCCGCGCTCGAGACCGCACGCGAAATTGAGACCCACGGTGTGCGTTCGGCCGCATTCGCCTGCGATGTCGGTGATCTCGACGATGTGAATGCGCTGCGCGAGCGATATGGGAAAGTGTTCGACCGCATCGATATTCTGGTGAACAATGCAGGTATCACGCGCGATCGGTTGTTGATGCGGATGACCGCGGAAGACTGGGAACTCGTGCTGCGCGTCAACCTCACCGGGGCGTTCCACTTTTGCAAAGTGTTTGGTCCGGCGATGCTTCGTGCGCGCAGCGGGTGCGTTGTAAACATCGCTTCCGTGGTGGGGCAGATGGGTAACGCAGGTCAGGCGAATTACGCGGCGAGCAAAGCCGGTCTGATTGGACTGACGAAGTCGTTGGCGAAGGAATTCGCGGTGAGGGGGGTACGTGTCAACGCTGTGGCGCCCGGGTTTATCCGGACCGCGATGACCGACGCGCTTCCCGCGGATGTACAGGACAACATGAAGGCGATGATTCCTCTGGGGCGCTTCGGCGAAACGGCGGATGTCGCGGACATTGTCTATTTTCTTGTATCGGACCTGTCGCGTTATGTGACAGGACAAGTAGTGAACTGTGATGGCGGCATGATCATGTCGCGATAACGCGGCGCAGGAGGTTATCCCTTGAGCAATCCCGAGATCGAAGAAAAGGTAAAAAAGATCATCGAGACCAAGCTGTCTGTAAACGCCGACCAGATTACGAACGAAGCGAAGTTCGCCGAAGATCTCAAGGCTGATTCGCTGGATACCGTGGAACTGGTGATGGCTCTCGAAGACGAGTTCGGCCTGGACATCCCCGACGAGGAAGCGGAGAAAATCAAGACCGTCCAGAACGCGATCGATTACATTACGGAAAAGAAAAACTGAGCGCAAAACGGGTGCTTTGCGTATCACATGGGGTGATTGCCCGGCATGCCAGCAGAATTCGCGAATAGACGCGTTGTGATCACCGGTATGGGGCTCGTGACGGCGGCAGGACGCACCACATCCGAAACGTGGGATGCGGTGGTGCATGGCCGAAGCGCCGTGAGGGAAATCACGGGATTTGACACCGGTCGATTTCCCGTACATATCGCCGCCGAAATTCACGACTACGTTGCCTCCGAGTACATGGACGACAAAGACTCGAAGCGTACCGATCCGATGGTGCATTATGCGGCGAACGCCGCTGCGCAGTGTCTCACGGGTGTGGATCTTGATGCGTTGGACAGGGATCGCACGGGTGTGCTGATCGGGTCCGGCATAGGCGGTATTCATACCTTCGAGCATCAGTTCTCGCGTTACCTCAACGGCGGACCGCGCAAGGTCAGCCCGTTTTTTATCCCGATGATGATTTCCGATATGGCGTCGGGATACGTTTCGATCGTGCACGGTCTGCGGGGTCCGAATTACGCCACGGTGTCGGCGTGTGCATCGGGTGGGAATGCGGTGGTCGACGCGTGGATGCTGATCAAATCGGGCCTTGCCGATGCGATGGTCACGGGGGGCAGCGAGGCCGCCGTAACTCCGATGTCCCTCGCGGGGTTTTGTTCGGTTAAGGCGCTGTCGAGGCGCAATGAAGTTCCATGGGCGGCGTCGAGGCCGTTCGATGCCGAGCGCGACGGGTTCGTGCTCGGCGATGGCGCAGGAGTAATTCTTCTTGAAGACCTCGAGCACGCGCGTGCCCGCGGCGCGAATATTGTTGCCGAGATTACCGGCGTGGGACTCACCGGAGACGCTTACCACATGACATCGCCAGCCCCGAAAGGTGAGGGCGCCGTACGCGCGATGCGCCAGGCTCTTGTAACGGCGGGGCTCGGCCCGGAAGACATTCAGTACATTAACGCGCACGGAACGAGTACGCGCATGAATGATTCGAGTGAAACACGCGCGATTCATGAAGCATTCGGTGCGCATGCAGGCACGGTGGCCGTGAGTTCCACCAAGTCAGTTACCGGACATCTGCTCGGCGCCGCTGCGGGCATTGAGCTGATATTCTGCGCCCTTGCCATCCGCGACTCGGTCATTCCACCAACAATCAATCAGGACACCCCGGATCCGGAGTGTGACCTCGATTATGTGCCCAACGATGCCCGGCCGATGCGTGTGGACTCGGCGCTAACGAACTCATTCGGATTCGGCGGACACAACGTGTGTCTTGTGCTCCAACGATACGATGCGTCGGGTGGCGCGTGAGCGCAATGCTCCGGCGGGTTATTGACAGGATCACCGCTTCGTTTCGACGTCCGCAGACGCCCGATGATCTTCACCGATCTCTCCACCAGCTTCAGCGCATATTGAACTATCGCTTCCGTCGGCCATCGATTCTGGTCACCGCGTTGATCCATCGCTCCTATCACGGTGGGGACGCCGGTCCGGGGGAATCGAACGAGCGCATGGAGTTCCTCGGTGACTCGGTACTCTCGCTGGTAGTCAATGACCATCTTTATAATCGTTATCCGCACCGCAGCGAGGGTGACCTGACAAAGATGAAGTCCGTTATCGTCAGCAAACAAATTCTGGCACATCTGAGCAAGAGAATTGAACTCGGTTCGTTTGTACTGGTCAGCGAAAACGCCCGCAGGGCGGGCGTAAGTGGAATGGAGAGTGTTCTGGCCGATACACTCGAAGCCGTGCTCGGGGCGATTTTTCTCGACGGCGGATTCGAAGCGGCACGCGGGTGCATATTGCGGTTGCTGCCCGATGATCCAACCGAAATTATTTACCAGGAAAACGCGATAAATTATAAGAGCCTGCTGCAAGAATACGTTCAGGCACTGCACAAGGTGCCTCCCCGCTACCGCGTGGATGCCACCTCCGGTCCTGACCACGACAAACAATTTACCGTGGAAGTAAGTGTGCATGGTACGGTACTGGGAACGGGCGACGGAAAAACCAAGAAACATGCCGAGCAGGAAGCGGCCCGCAGAGCGTACCAGCGATTGACGAACGAGCCCCAATAGAGAACGCACGGGGTGGAAAGGATCAGTCATGGGGCGTCCAGAAATTGAAGTTCCGCCTGCGCCGTACGTATACGGAGGGGACTGTGTGGAACGCTGTCGGGAGTGCCAGCTTCCCTGTCAGCTCGATGTGACCAGCCCCGATTGTTTTCGCCGTTTTTTCCTTCAGGGGATGCTGCAATGCACGTATTTCGTGTACGGCTACTGCTTTCTGATCGACCAGGACGGTTGCGTTTTTGATAACGGGGGCCACCACGAGACCTACTGGCTCAAGCTCTTGAATTCGTATTTTCACAACGTGGAGCGGCAGGACGAAAGCGACCCGGATTTCACGAAACACGCCGACGAAGTGCGCCATTTGGTCGTCGAACGCATCGAAAATCGACAGGTATCGTTGTGCCGCTATTTTGAAGAAATCTACAACCGTGTGATGGAGGACGGCGGGGGATTGAGTGAGGGAATGATGGATAAGCTCGACGACGCGTTTCTCTCGCTCCTCTCGGGAACTGAGCGCAAGGCATGATCCCAACTTGAGGTGCAGCGCAGAATACGGCCGCGCACGGATGGTAGGGGGAATCGGCGCTAGAATCTCCAGGATGCGCTGCAGGTGACACGCCGGTTGTGATCGGCTTGTATGTATCCTCCTGTATTTCGTCGGCCCGAAGCTTTTTGCCAGGCGACATCCACCGATATCGACGAACTCAGTAGTGCTCCGGCCCCGATTGCCCACATGTGGCGCTGCCGGGTAATCGTGGCGGGTACGATGTTGTTCCCGATGCGGTCGAAGGGAAGCATGCGCAGAGGATAGGGGACAATCGCGAACCCGGTGCTGACGCGTACGGGCCACCGTCGCAGCGACCATACCGCACCGGTGCGTACGTCCACCGTATTGTGGAATTCGGGTTGGAGAAAGCGGTCGACCGGGCGGTGGCGCTGAACGATGGTGCGGGACCAGTCGGTGAAGCCCGCGTTCATTTCTACCGTCAGCGGACCCATGGTTACGGCCAGCCCGCCGTCTACGCGTGGAGGAAGAAGATAATCCACGCTTCGTTTTTCGGTCGATTGCGAAATACTTCCGATTCCGCCCGCCGCGATAGTGACGACCTCTACGAGCGCGTCGCCGCCGGTGTGGACGTAAATTGGGGATGCGACGACAACCCCGACGCGGAGTCCGCGGACAATTTCAAATTGCACGCCGACTCTCCCTCCAACCCCGTCGACATCCAGCGACGCGTCATCGGTGAGGAAAATTTGCGAAGCCCCGGCGGTGGTTCGGGGCAGCCGCGTGTACTGGGTCAGAGGAGAAATGGTGCCGTCGAGCGCGAATGCGCTCACCCCGGCGGTGAGTCTGCTGGCGATCTCGCCGCCGATGCCCACGTAATACGCGAGCACCGATCCGCGTTGCTGGAGCAGGTACTGTTCGTCCATGTCGTCGATCGCGTTGAAACTCGTATACTGTATCCGCGTGCTCGATTCGTACGCGCGAAATACTCCGGCTGCGACGGAGAATGCTCCCCGGTACACGCGCAACGGTATCGATATCGCCAGCGCACCGAGTCCGGCGTCGCCCTGCGTATGCAGGGTGCCGATACCCCCGAGACTACTGCGTGTACCCGGGTCATCGAAGTGCATGGCAAGTGTTGCGTCGAGGCGCCGGACACGGCCGAGCCCGGCCGGATTGATCGCGAGTGCGGACACATCGTTGACCGAGGCAACGAAGGCACCGGCACGACCTGCCGCACGCGGTGACGGAGCCAGAGGCAGCGTCAGCCCGTAGTCGTCCAATCGCAGCGCGTGCTCGATGTTTTGCGCGTGCGACGTGTTCGCCAGCATAATGAACAGGATGGTCACCGGGACAAGCACTCGGGCACGGACCGTCCGGTAAATGCGCAAAACATTCATCGGAGACCGAATCCCGGCGCGGACAGCGATGCAGACCCCGGATTCTGGCGAGGGGAGGTGTGCGTAGAATCAAGCGGGACGATGCGATTGAAGCGTCCCGGCCGATCGTAGTAATCGTCCCACGGACCACGCCGATCGGATGAATCGGCTCCATAGGTCCATCGCGCGACCTGTCGTGAGGTGTGGCACGCGTCGCAGCGCGCTCGTTCGGGGCGAGCGTATCGCAGCCTTGCGATGCGCGGATGGTAGAACAGCGTGTAGCACGCCGGCGTTACCAGCAGAGTCAGAACGACGGCGACGATAGAAACCGCTCGAATCGGCGCGGTGGTTGTCATGTATATTGGATTCCTGATAAAATTAGTCTCAATGCGTCAAAAATGCACCACCCGAAATGTTGGCCGGGCGCGTACGGACGGGGGGCGACGGCGAGTTCCGCAGCGCGCCGACCGCCAATGAACTGTGAGGTATGCTGAATCGCTCTTCATCGGCGCGCGAGGACTGTTTGAGCCGGAGCGCCCCCGTCCTGGCGCCCGGCGCTGACCAGCGACATGTTCTTTTTTGACGCATTGAGGTAAGGTATACCACGAATATATATTACCGATTCAATTGTGCAACAGACATCCTGGCTTTCCCTCACGCTCCGGGACGTAACATGCAGTATTTTACCCGCTCCATTCTCTATCCCATTCTGGTATCTGCCGGGCTAACCCTGGGCTCCACTCCATCGATGGCCGCTGCATCATCTTCCCCGCAGCAGGTGTACGCCCAGTATGCGGTGGGCGTGTTTAAAATGGTGTCTGGCGATTATCTTGGAGCATCGGACAACCTGGAATACGCATGGAATTCCAGTTCGCACAATCCCACCGTCGGGATGACTCTGGCTCGATGCTATTATGCATTGAAAGATTTTACGCGGGCCGAAATGGTTGTAGACGACATACTGGGTAAGTCCGACGCGAACCGGGCCGCGTGGATGCTGAAGGCACAGATGCGATACGTGGAACGTGATCGGAGGTCGGCGGCGCTGTGTCTGGAAAAGGCGCGCAAGTACGGCCCGCCCTCCCTTGAAATCGAACGGTTGCTTGGCAACGTGTACTACGAACTCGGGGAAGCCGACCCCGCGATCGCAGCGTACCGGCGTTGCCTGGCGATTGACACGGGTCTGCCATTCATTCAGATGCGCTTCGGCCGTCTGCTCGCTTCGATCGGAAAATGGCGCGAAGCGGAGGCCGCGTTTCGCTCGGCCTGGGCGCTCGATAAGAACTTCACCGAGCCGGCGTCGGAGCTTGCGCGCCTGTTGCTCGACACCGACCGGGCAACCGAGGCGGTTGGCGTGCTGCGATCGATTGTGGAACACGACCCCGACGACGACGAATCTCTGATGACGCTCGTGACCGTTCTCAATGACGCGGGCAAGCCGGGTTCGGCGATCGCTGCCCTGGAAAAGAGGCGATCGGTGCGCCCGCTGGCGCGCGATGCGCGTTTGATGCTGGGTAAGCTGTATTTTGATGCGAAGCGTTACAAACAGGCGCGCGACGAATTCGTGTTGTTGTATACGAGTGAGCCGAAGCGGCCGGAGTTCGCACGCATTCTGGCGGAGGTGTATTTGTATCTCGGCGACGCCCGGCGGGCGCGCAAATACTACGACCGCGCCATCGCGGTGGGCCCCGATGATTACCACGGCTACCTCGGTCTCTACTTTGCGTCGACACCCCGTTTTACGTCGGCGCCGGCACAGGTGAAACTCGATCGCGGGGAAGCCGTACATCTGATCGCGTCGGCTGCCCGTCTCGTCGCGAGCGATGATTTTGACGGGAACTACCTGACCGGCGTTGCCTGGCTCAGCGTTGATTCCGTACAGACCGCAACGCGCGCACTGGAGACATGCGTGGTGCTGCGTCCGGGTGACCGGAACGCACGGTTGAACCTTGCCAGTGCGTACGAACGTCTCGAGCGATATAGTGACGCGCTCCCGTATGTTGAGGCACTTTACAAGGAATCACCGGAGGAACCGACGATTCTGAATTTTTATGGTTACCTGCTGGCGGAAATGAACAAAGATCTGGACCACGCGGTAGGTCTCGTCAAACGGGCACTCCAGATCGACCCCGACAATGGGTACTTTCTCGACAGTCTCGGGTGGATTTACTACCGGATGGGAAAATATAAGAATGCCATCGTTGCGTTGAACCGCGCGAACGAGCGCGTTGCCGACGATCCGGTAATTCTGGAACATCTCGGGGACGCGTATCGAGCCATGCGCCGGTTTTCCGAGGCCCGCGCCGCGTACGAACGATCGAATCGCCTGCAGGGAGGCAACGATTCCATCCTCGAAAAAATCGAGTCCACTCGTTCTCCGCAGTGATCTATGCGCGCTGGTGGGAGCGCCCCGGCGGCTTCGCGCCCGTTTTCACCTCGTGGCGGTCGCGTTGTGCGTCTGGTTCGGGCTGGGTTGCGCCACGGGTGTTCGCAATGCGTCGTATCGAACCGGGGGAAAATCCTGCGCGGTGGTCGATTCGGTTCTCGTTCCGTCCGCCCCTCGGGGCGTAGAACTATCGGGGCGTACGACGGTCGATGTGAACGAGTACCGCGTACGCGGGCGGTTTCATTTCAAGATCGACGATGCGGGCAACTTTGTCCTGGAGTTTTCCAGTACGTCTGCTATGGGAGGGCATCGGGAAGACGTTGTCGTTTCATGGTGGGCCGACACACTCCGTGTTCTCGATCGGGAACGTGGCGCGTTCTATCAGGGCGCTGAAGTCAACGGGCTCGCTGCCGATGGGCTCGATCTTCCTGTGGACGTGACGGCGATTGTGCAAAGAGTTCTGGCCGACGTGACGTGCGCCAGCGTTTCCCGGGTACGCACTACGCCACACGGTGTGGAAGGGCGAACGGGGGGCGGGCGTTTCTCCGCGCGCATCGAAGAAATGCGGATTGTGAGCGCCGATTGGCCCGCACCGCTGGGTTCCAAAAGGGGACACGAACGGCTGCGGGTGGACTACCGGTATCGTAACGGAGTGCTTTCCGGCCTTGTGGTGCGCATACCGGGGCCACGCTGGCGCGTTCGGTTCGATGGGTCATGACGACACCGGCGCAGCGGGTTATCGGGGACCAGGCTGTGGGGGTCCCGTCCCATCCCGCGAAACCGGCCCGGGACCGCATCTTCGGACGGAACCGGAGCGTGTTCGAGGCGTATAAGGAACACAAGGGGGTTAAACGCGTGTTAGCAGACGGTAGCCGCCACCGGGCGCGCTTTAAAGACCTGAGCGATGAAGACCTTACGTTCCGCGTGCAGGGCGGCGAAACGGACTGTTTCGACGTGCTCGTGGAACGCTACAAAGTCAGGCTGTTCAATTACCTCATGCGGTTGACGAGAAGTCGCGACGATGCCGAGGAAATCGCGCAGGAGGCTTTTGTTAAGGCGTACATACATGCCGGGAAATATAAGACTATTGCACGGTTTTCCACCTGGCTCTACACGATTGCGACGAATCTGGTGCGAAACAGGATACGAGCGAAAGGCCGCGCACCGGTGGTGTTGTCGCTGTGGGGGAAATCGGGTGGAGACGGCGACGAAGAAAGGCAGATCGACTTGCCCGACGGGTCACGCACCCCCGAAGACCGCATGAACGATAGCGAACTGTCGGACGTGATTAACCGGGGAATCGAACAGATTCCCGAGAAGTACCGTGCGAGTTTTGTACTGAGAGAGATCAGCCAGTTGTCATACGAGGAAATCGCGGCCATCACCGGACTGAAGCTGGGCACCGTTCGGTCGCGGATTAACCGCGCCCGGAACTACTTCCGGCTGGCCGTGGAGCCGAACATCAAACGGGGCGTTGATTTCTAGGAGGATATCGATCGATGAATTGCCATCGCGCCAGAAAACTCATCTTCGACCTGATCGACGATGCGGTCGATGAAGCGTCGAAGCTGGAGCTCGAACAGCACCTCGGCGCGTGCGAGGATTGCGAATCCCTTGCGAATGGGCTCAACGGGAGCCTGGATCTGTTACGACACGCGCCTGTGGAAAATCCCGACGAGAATTTTAACTGGAAAGTGCGTCTCGCGATTCACAAGGAGAGCGCGGCGATTCGGGGTCGAATGGTGTCGCAGGGTCTTGCGATTCGTTCGTGGAACCTGCGTTTTGCAGTGAGCGCGGCAGCGGGCTTTGCCGCAATCCTTGCCGGTGGGTGGATGGGCGTCAACGTGTGGATGTCGCGCATGCCGGCAGTAACCAGCCCGGTGAAGTCCACCGCTCGTGTCCAGACGATGGCCGCGGGCGAAAGCAAACTTTCCACCCGTGTGGCGCAGCGATCACGCCCGCGTCCAGCGAGCCCGATTCCGAGCGATATCCCCGGGCGCATGAACGCCGGTCGGACCGTTTCTCTCGGTACGTCGGCGACGGGTCTCGTCACGCGCCGCGTTGGCGCGATCGATCGTGTTGCCGATGCGACGCCACTCGATTCGCTCGTGCGTGACGCCCTCAAGGTACTGCCCGCGGGAAGGCAAGAGGAGTATTTGCAACGAAGAATTGATCTGCTCAATGAGTATCTGGAGCGCTGTCGCGCCGGACAGCGACCGTCCGCCAATCCCGCAAAGCACCCGTTGCGTCCCTGAACGGGAGCAGCCCTGCCGAAACCGGCCCCTGGCAGGGGCCGGTTTTTCTTTGCTCCGCCGCGATGAGAGGTCGTATGTTTTCATGTGATGAACCGGCGAGTACAGTGGATCCTTCTCCTGGGGCTGGTCGCGACGCTCGCGTCGTGTCGCGAACTGGCCATCCCGCCCGCGGGGTCGTACTCCGACGTCTTGCTCGTAACCGAGGCGGGGGCTGGCGATCGGTGGGCCAGGAAGATTCGGCCCTACATCGAAGTGGAACACGATTACGTAACCACGCAGGAGACGGGGTTCACGATTCAGAATATCCGTGCGGCGGATCTCGGAGAGTTCCCGACCGTAAAAACGATCGTGATTTGCGGTGTAATGGATTCGGGCACCGACGTTGGCTTGAAGATTATCGATTTGATCGGTCCGGGCGGTGTGCAGCGCGTCGCGCACGGCAAAGCCACGATTCTCAAAAAGGAAGACCGGCCTGCCCCCGGTCAGGCCACCGTTATTGTTACGGCAAAATCGGCGGATGCCCTCGCCAGCGTTCTTGCGAAACGAGGCGGCGAGTTGGAGCGGATTTTGGAAGAAAGCTGCCAGCGCCGATTGCGGCGGGCACTCATGGCCCATACCAGTGTGAGTCTCGAACGAAGGCTGTACCGCAAGTATGGATTTACGATGAAGATCCCTTACCTTTATCGTCTGATGAGCGACGAAGCAAACGGCCCCACACCCGGCGTGGAATTGATGCGCGACGCACCCGTGCGCGACATCGGAATCTTCTGGTCCGATTGGGACAAGCAGCCGACGCTGTATGATCGCGACGCGCTCTTTGCGTTCCGTGCCCAACATGTATGGCGCCGGTACGACCACGACAGGATGGATCCGAACCGGGTTCGCTATACACTCACCCGATTTGCGACGTATCCGGCGGTTCGAATGGCGGGATACTGGTACAATCAAAATGACGTGGCCGGAGGGTATTTTGAAACCTACCTTATTTGGGATAAATCGTCCAAGCTCCTGTGGGCGGTGGACTTGCTTGTATTCGCCCCCGCTCGCGCCAAGCACCCGCTCGTATGTGAACTCCGCGCGGTAGCGGAAACTTTCCGGTATAACTAGCCTCGACCCGTCAGAAACCTGACGGGCGAAACAGAGGTCGGACGCGTGGGAACGTCCGGGTGCGATGGACTGCGATCGGACATCATGGCACGCTACCTGCTTGTTTCGGAGCGTGCGTGCCGGGGAGCACGATGTAGCGAATGAGTGTGGCAACGGGATAATTGAGAACGGATTACGAGGGCTGGATTTGTCAGCGGCGGGCGCGGCGAGTTCCACTTGGCGAATTGCCCGATGCCGGGCTACAATATGCGCGCCGTAGACCGCCCCGTGGTGACGAAACCAGGATAAACCATATGCCGGACACGCATCCCGATCTCGACGTTCTGTTTGAGCGCTACCGCCAGGCGCCGGACAGCCACGTGTTTGCGCCACTCGCCGACCTGTGCCGCAAACAGGGTATGGTCGACGAGGCCATCGAAATCGTCGATCGCGGCCTGGCCCGTCACCCGGACTATGCGAGCGGACACGTGGTCCGTGGCAAGTGCTATTACGACCACGGTGAGCCTGGCGAAGCGGAATCGTCGTTTCGACTCGTGATGCGGTTCGATCCCAATAATCTGGTTGCGCTCAAGTATTTGGGAATCATTTGCGCTGATCGCGGTGATGCCGATGGCGCGAGGGAACGCTTCAAACACATCCTTGCGCTCGACCCGGAAGACCGCGACATCCGCACGCGCCTCGACATGCTCCCCGACGAAGAGACGCCATCCGACCGCGCTTCCGCCGATGAACAATCCCATCGCGCGGAAACGGATGCGGATATGGATGCACCGTTCGAAGGTGCGCCGATCACTCTCGGCGACGACGAGTCGGATACATCGGATGATATGGCCACGATGACCCTCGCCGACATTTACCGCTCGCAGGGTTACACGGACAAGGCTCTGCGGATCTATCGTGAAGTGCTTCGCCGGCAGCCCGACAATAACGAAGTGATCACGCGCATCCGTGCAATGGAGGGCGAATCACCTTCGGCCGGTACGCCGAACCCCGTTGCTCCGCCCCGGGAAACCGCGTTGCCCGCGCGGACGGGGCCGGACACCGTCGTGTTCGAAGATATCGGCTCCCGCGAGCCCCCCTCTGCGCGATCCACCTCCCCGATGCAACGGGCCGCGGGGCACGCGCCCGGGTCGGGTCCGGTGTCCGACGGCGCACACGGGTCGGAAAGGTCCGTAGATGAGGTGCCCGTCGGCCGGCCCATCGAGGAGGCGCGCAGCTACGATCAGTTCAAGCGCTGGTTGAAGAATCTGGCCGATTGACCCCCACTTATGGTACCTTACAGAGCGCCGCGCGAACAGACGGGTTCCGCGCGGCGTCGCCGTTGCGGCGCTGCGTGAAACCGGAATTGTTCGGGATATGCGCGCTGGTCGTAGAGTCGCGGCGATTGATGCGGGCCGGAAAGATGACACGGTACACGCAGCGCCAGCAGAGTTCCGAATTCAAATTAAAGGGCAGGACATGGCCGATACGAGTGACATACGCAACGGGCTGATTATGAATATGAACGGCGAATACTGGGTGATCCAGGAATTCCTGCACGTCAAGCCGGGAAAGGGCGGCGCATTTGTTCGTTCCAAGATCAAGAACCTTTTGACCGGCCAGGTGAAAGACTACACGTTTCGAGGTAGCGAAAAATTTGACGAAGTGCGCGTGGTACGGCGGGCGTATCAGTTCTTGTATCAGTCCAGCGGAATTTACCACATGATGGACAAATCGACATTCGAGCAACTGGAGTTGTCCGAAGCGATGGTGGGTGAGGGCCGACAGTTTCTGAAGGAAAACATCGACGTGGATATCCTGATGGAGGGCGAGACGCCTCTGACGATTGAACTGCCGAATTTTGTGGAACTGACCGTGAAGGTGACCGACCCGGGGTTGCGGGGTGACACCGCCCAGGGAGGGTCCAAGCCCGCCACGCTGGAGACCGGATTAACCGTGCAGGTGCCGCTGTTCATCGAACCGGGAGACGTGCTACGGATCGACACGCGCACGGGAAAGTACGTTACGCGCGTGTAACATGACGGCCCAATGGCCCGGCCCGTGCAGGAGGTAACCGATGCGGACGAACGACATCGAAGAACTGATTCGACTCGTAGAAAAGAGTGAAATCAGCGAACTGGAGCTGTGCGAGGGACGTCGGCGGATCCGGATCTCGAAGAATGGCCACAGTGCGGCGGTGGGTCCGCCGGTTGGTTCGCCTGTCCGGGTGCCCGCGAATCCGCCCGCGGTCGCGGCGGAAACCGGACCCGACGCGGAGGCCGAGGCGCTGGCACTAAACTTGAAAGAGATTACTTCACCCATGGTCGGGACGTTCTACCGGGCGCCGGCCCCAGGCGCCGATACGTTCGTCGAGGTGGGCCAGGGCGTGTCGGTGGGACAGACGGTTTGTATTGTGGAGGCCATGAAACTGATGAACGAGATCAGCTCGGATTTCAGCGGAGTGGTCCGCGACATTTTTGTGGAGAACGGGCAACCGGTCGAATTCGGCCAACCGCTGTTTTCCGTTGAAATAAAATAGGTTGGCCCATCCGGGCCGACCGTTCACGCGGAGGCTTCGGATGAACATCAAGGCAATGCTCGAGCACATGATCGAACTCGGGGCGTCAGATCTCCACGTCAAACCGGGCATTCCACCCGTCATCCGGGTCAACGGACAGCTCCAACGTACCACATTCCCCGCTCCAACCCCCAAGGAGATGGAGGAGGTGGCCCGCAAAGTACTCACCCCGCTCCAACGTGAAAAATTCGAAAATACCCGCGAAGTGGATTTTGCATTCGGTGTGTCGGGACTTGCACGATTCCGCGCAAACTTCTATATCCAAAGAAGTTCCATCGCCATGGTCTACCGGCACGTTCCGGTACGCATCCAGACGGTCGATGAGCTCGGACTGCCGCCGGTCATCGTCGAACTGGCCAAGCGCCCGCGCGGCCTGATTCTGGTCACCGGGACGGTGGGGTCAGGGAAGTCCACCACGATGGCCGCCATGATTCAGGCGATTAACCAGACCCTCAACGCCGCGATCATCACGATCGAGGATCCGATCGAGTTTTTGCATCGGGACGACAAGTCGATTATCAATCAGCGTGAGGTGGGCAGCGACACATCGTCGTTCAACGAGGCCCTGCGGCACATCCTGCGCCAGGACCCGAACGTGATCATGGTCGGCGAGATTCGCGATGCGGAAACGATGGAAATTGCACTGAAAGCGGCCGATACGGGTCACCTCGTACTGAGCACGCTGCATACGATCGACGGTCCGCAGACGATTAACCGCATCATTTCGTTTTTTCCGCCACACCACCACCAGGAAATTCGCTACCTGCTCGCCTCCACGTTACAGGGGGTCATCTCGCAGCGTCTGGTGCGCAAGGCGGACGGGAGCGGACGCGCCGCGGCGGTGGAAGTGCTCGTTACCTCGGGGACGGTGCGTGACTGTATCATTAACCCGGAAAAAACACCGCTGCTGCACCAGACGATGCGCGAGGCGGTCAATACGCACAGTATGCAGACGTTTGATCAGGCGTTGATGAAGCTCTATCAGCAGGGCGTCATCTCTCTGGATGATGCGTTACGCGCGAGTACCAAGCCGCACGAGTTGACGCTGCGCCTCAAGGGCATCCAGGCCACAAGCGATACGACGTGGAAAGGCTTCGAGGACCAGGAGTCTGATTCGAAGCTAAGTTCGGATATCATCTAGGGTTTTCAAGGGTTTCCAGCCCCTTGGCGCCTGTGATACGCTGGGCGCATGTTCACAAAAGTTCTAGTTGCCAACCGCGGCGAAATCGCCCTGCGGGTGATGCGCGCGTGCCACGAGCTGGGTGTGGGGACCGTAGCGGTCCACAGCGAGGCGGACGCGGACGCGCTCCACGTGCGCTTCGCAGACGAATCGGTCTGTATCGGCCCGAACACGCCCGCCAGCAGCTATCTCAATGTCAATCGAATCCTCTCCGCAGCGGAAATTACCGACTCCGAGGCCATCCACCCCGGATACGGATTCTTGGCCGAGAACGCCGAATTCGCGGAGATGTGCGAATCGTGCGATATTCGCTGGATCGGCCCGCCGGCAAAGGTTATCGCGGGCATGGGCAACAAATCACTCGCCAAAGAAAAGATGCTCCAGGCCGGAGTGCCGGTGATCCCCGGGTCGGACGGCGCTGTGGCCGATGAGGCGCAGGCACTCGAACTCGCCGCATCGATCGGCTTCCCCGTCATGATCAAGGCGGCTTCCGGTGGGGGTGGGAAGGGTATGCGTATCGCGCGTGACCCCGACGATCTGTCGAACAATATGCTCATTGCACAGGCCGAGGCCGAAAGCGCTTTTGGCGATGGCACGGTGTACATCGAGAAGTACCTGCCCAACCCACGCCATGTGGAAGTGCAACTCATCGCAGATCGGCACGGCAATGTGGTGCATCTCGGTGAGCGCGACTGTTCGGTGCAACGGCGTCACCAGAAACTTGTTGAGGAGTCGCCGTGTGCCGGAATTTCCACCGAACTGCGGGGAAGTATTCAGGAAACGGCGGTTCGCGGTGCGCGTGCCATGAACTACGAGTCGGCCGGAACGATGGAGTTTCTCGTGCAGGACGATGCGTACTACTTTATGGAAATGAATACGCGCATTCAGGTGGAGCATCCGGTGAGTGAAATGGTTACCGGTCGCGACCTGATCAAGGAAATGATCCGGGTGGCGGCGGGCGAGCCCCTGACGTTTGGTCAGGCCGATGTTCGCTTTGCCGGCCACGCAATCGAGTGTCGGATCAACGCCGAAGATCCCGCACAGAATTTTATGCCGCGCCCCGGACGTACCGATTTCATCCACTTACCGGGCGGCGCGGGAGTTCGTGTGGATTCGCACGCCTACCAGGGGTATTCGATCTCTCCGTATTATGATTCGATGATAGCCAAGATTATCTGCCATGGTTCGGATCGTCGCGAAGCCATCGCGCGCATGATCCGTGCGCTGGACGAGTGCGTGGTGGATGGCGTGGAGAGTACCATATCATTTCTTCAGGCCGTGATGAGGGAAGAACGCTTTGCCGCGGGTGACGTGAGTACGCGTTACCTGGAGGAATTTGCGTGGAACGGCACCGAGCTGGTGCGCAAGGATATGGCGGAGGTTTGATTTCCACCATGAGATTCTCGCCACGCGCCAGGGGCTTCTTTGCGGTGACATTCACCGCACTGGCCGCGTTCGCCGCGGTGAGCCTTACCACGATTTCTCCAACAGACTGGCCGTTTGTCAACGGCTCACCGGTCGGCGATGTCACCAACCTGGCCGGCCCATTCGGATCGCTCATTGCGTACCTGGCGTTTGAACTGTTCGGTCGCGCGTTTGCCTGGTTTGTCCCCGTGGCATTTCTGACATTGGGAATCAATGCGGCGCGCAGCGCTCCGGCGATTCGTCGGTGGTTGTTCAAGGCGGCGTCCGTGGTGATACTTCTCAACGCGTTGTTCGCGCTGATACCGCTCACGCGACACGCCCCTTCGTTACACGGCCGTGTTGGCGATGGAATTGCCGCGGCGCTGGGCACGGTGGCCGGTCAGATCGGCGGCGCCATCGTACTCGTGGCGGGAATTCTTCTCATTGGTCTGGGAGAGCTGGGAGAGCTGGTGCAGGTCGGGGTCTCGGGCGCCGGACGAATGCGCCGCGTGGCGTTCGGACTGCCCGTCCTGGCGCGCTCCGGGCGCGCGCTGGCGCGGCGTGTCACGCTCTATCGTGAGGCGGTCCGCGACAGCCTGACCGGTGAGGAAGACGCTTTCGAGATCGGCGGCGCCCAGGACCCGGGGACACGCGAGGTGATCGGTCGGACCGAGGATTCGAGGGACCGGCTGCCGGCGCTTCCCGGATCGGCGAGTGCCGCCGCCGCGTGGGAGGATCCCGATCCGCACAGGGCGCGTTCGTCTCCTGCCATCACGTCGCACGAGCCCGGTCGACGGCGCGTGGGAAGGCGGCGCGGGAAGTTGCGCAAGCCGGGAGAAGTGTTGCGCCCGCTTTCGCAGGCTTCGTTGCCCCCGAGTTCCCTGCTCGGTTCGGGCGGCAACGGTTCGGGCACGTATACGCGCGAGGAACTCAAGAACTGGAGCACGGTCCTCGAGGAGAAACTGGGCAACTATGGTGTGGAGGGTCGTGTATCGGCAGTGCACCATGGCCCGGTCGTGACCACCTTCGAGTTCGAGCCCGCTCCGGGAGTTCGGATCAAGGAAATCGTCAACCGGGCCGACGACCTCGCGCTGGCGATGCGCGCGCGCAGTCTGCGCATGATCGCCCCGATTCCGGGGCGCGCTGCGGTTGGAATCGAGATCCCAAATCCAGAGGCGCGAACGGTGTATTTTGGTGACGTACTGCGCGCGATTCCGGAGAATCAGCGCCTGCGCGGGGTGATGCTTGGCCTCGGTGTGGATGTCGTGGGCAAGCCGTTCGTGATGAATCTGTGCGATGCGCCACATTTGCTCATTGCCGGTACCACCGGTTCGGGCAAGAGCGTGTGTCTCAACTGCATTCTTTCGAGCATTCTCTTTCAGTACCGGCCGAGCGATGTGCGTCTGCTTCTTGTCGACCCAAAGATCGTCGAAATGTCACTGTACAATGGCATTCCGCATTTGATGCATCCGGTGATTACCGACCCGAAAGAGGCGGCGAAGGTGCTCGAATATCTCGTCGCGGAAATGACCCGGCGCAACGAGTTGTTTCGTCGGCACGGCGTACGTAACATCGAGAGCTATAACGCCAAAGTGGCGCATGGCGGCACTGTTGTGGACGATGGCGAGCCAATGGAACGCCTGCCGTACATTGTATTGATGGTCGACGAGCTCGGCGATCTTGCGCTCGCCCGGGGCGTTGACCTGGAGTCGCTGCTCGCGCGTCTCGCCCAGATGGCCCGGGCCGCCGGTATCCATATGGTACTTGCCACGCAGAGGCCGTCTGTGGACGTCATCGTGGGCAAGACGAAGGCGAACTTCCCAACACGCATTGCATTCCGGGTGGCAACCCGAGTGGATTCCCGTACCATAATCGATACGATTGGCGCGGACAAACTGCTGGGGCGTGGCGATATGCTCTACCTCGACGCGAAGAACCTCACACCGTTACGTTTGCATGGTGCGTGGGTGTCGGAGAACGAACTCGAGCAACTGATCGATCACTGGAAGTCATACGAATACGACGAAGCGGCGCTCAACCTCACGCCCGCCGGCGCCGGGTCAGCGCGCTCGGGTCAGGATTTGGACCCCCTCTTTGACGACGCGCGGGCCGTGGTGCTTCGTTTCAAGCAGGGTTCTACGTCGCTGCTCCAACGCAAGCTGCGCGTGGGCTACTCCCGGGCCGCGCGTCTGGTAGACCAGCTCGAACAGGCGGGCATCGTTGGCCCTCCGGATGGCTCGAAACCGCGCGAAGTATACCTGGACGACACCGACACAGGGGGGATCGACTCCCTGTGAAAGCATGGATCGTAACGCTCGGTTGCCCCAAGAACCTCGTCGACAGCGAAGCAGCTCTGACGCTTCTGCGCGGTGCCGGGTGCGACGCCGCGGGCGCCCCCGACGAAGCGGATCTCCTGGTGGTCAATGCGTGCTCCTTTCTCGAGTCGTCGTGGCGGGAAACACTGGGCGAAGTGGACCGGCTCGCCGGGATGCGTCGGGCGGGGCAGCGCGTAATCCTGATGGGATGCCTGCCGCGGCACCGAAAAATCGATCTGGAAAAAGAAATTCCCGAGGTGGATTTTTTTGTGCCATCCGGGGCCCACGGCGAACTGCCGCGCCTGATTCGTGACCTCGAGAAGGGCGGGCACCCGCCTGTCTGGCTCGCCGGCGACGCCACCGATCGGTTTGTCTCATTAGCGGGGCGCGACCGTCTGACCGTCCCGCATGTCGCGTACGTAAAAGTGGCCGAGGGGTGCAATCGATCGTGTAGTTTCTGTGCAATCCCGGCCATTCGTGGTCGGCAGCAGGCAAGGGCGGGCGAGCGGATTGTTGCGGAAGTACAGCGTCTGGTCGAGGACGGTGTGAAAGAGATATCACTGCTCGCACAAGACATCGTATCGTGGCGCGACGGCACGATGCGCCTGCCCGAACTGATTGACGAACTCGCCGCCACGGGCATGCCGTGGATTCGTATTTTTTACGTGCACCCGGCGGGTGTTGACGCGGCCTCTCTCGAACGGCTATTCGTCCACCCGTCTGTGTGCCGTTACCTGGAAATGCCTGTGCAGCACATCTCCACGAGGATTCTGTCCGCTATGCGCAGGGGGTACGGTCGCGACCACGTCGAAACGCTGTTGCGTACCACGCGAGAGCAGTTTCCGGATGTGGTGATTCGCAGCGAGGTGATCGTGGGCTACCCGGGGGAAACCGAAGAGGAGTTCGAGGAACTCAAGCGGTTTGTGGAGGAAATCTCGTTTGATTCGCTGGGTGTATTTCCGTATTCTCCCGAACCGGGTACGGTGGCGGGTGCGCTCGCGTCTTCGGGTTTTGACCATGCGATGGCGCATGATCGGGCGAATGAATTGAGCGAATTACAGGAGGCTGTGGCGTGCGGCGCGCGTTCCCGATTCATCGGACGAGCGCTCGATGTTCTGGTGGACCGCGAGCTGCCCCCGGGTAATGAGAGTGGGGCCGCGGGCTATAGGGCTGCGGGCAGGTTTTACGGGCAGGCGCCCGAAGTGGACGGTGAGGTGTATGTGCGGGGCACGGGTATTACACCCGGGGAGTTTGTTAGTGTACAGATCAGCGATGCCGGTCCTTACGATTTGATGGGTAGTCGTAATTCCCGGTAGTTTTCACCCCCCCCTGTACGGAGGAATTGTTGTGCACGGACCGTATCGAATGATCACGGCCGCCTGGTTGGGGCGGCTGCGGGCGGTGTGGATTCCGGCGTGCGTCGCGTTGTCAATGGGGGCGACGAGTTCGCGCGCCGCGTCATCCATTTCCAATCTGGACTTGATGAAACAATTGACCGAGCGCGTCGTCGCCCCGATGCTCGACAGCGTACGGGTGGTCGCCCCCACGTTGCGCATTCGCCTCCAACCCTTCGCCTCCGGCGACGAAAAATACCGATTTGTGACCAACGTGTTGCTGGAGGTAATGAAGGAACGACAATTTGATCCGGAGGTGGACAGTGCGGGCGGACAAAATGCGATCGAGTTGCGCTTTCAGCTGCTCGCGTTTGATCTCGCGTACACAGACGTGTACCGCGCGCACTTGATTGGTGGTAAGCGTGTTCGCCGCGAGGCAGCAGTCCGTTTGCTGGCGACACTTGTGGATCCGGCCACGGGTTCCGTGCTATGGACCGGAGAGCGGTTGCAGGACGCCACGGACCATTTCCGTGCGGGTGAACTCGGGAGAGTGGAAGCCGGGACGTTCGCTTTTGTCCGGCCCGGTATGCCGGGGTCGGGTTGGGGTAAGTATGCTGAACCTGTGCTCGTGAGTGGAATTGTGGTGGGGCTGGTGTATCTCTTTTTCTCGAACCAGATTGATTAACGGGATTCTGCAGATTGTCGTGCGAGACAGAGTGTGGTGCGTTGGCGTTGTTGTGGCCACGAGTCTGGTCGTCGCAATGGGCGCGTCCGGGTGTTCGCGGGAAAAACGCACCCTGGGTGAAATCCGTTCGGCGTACGCGCGCGAAGATTATCGGGAAACCATAGCCCTGTGCCGGCACGCGATTCGACGAAACATGGGCTCGGGTCGTGTGTATTACTACTACGGGGCGGCGCTCGCGCACCTCAACCGTGATTATGAGGCAGCGCGACAGTTGCGCCAGGCAACAACACGCGACCCGTCTCTGGCCGTAGAGGCGGGAAGGTTATTTTACGGGCTGGGGGTGTCGGATGCGCGCGCGGGGAAGACGGCCCGTGCTGCCGATCGGCTGGGACGCGCCGCCGAACTGGACCCCGGCACAGCCCTTGGCAGATTCGCTTTCCTGGTTGGTGACCGGAATTTTGAATCGGAGAAATACGTTGCGGCAACGCGGTGGTACCGGGAAGCGATTGCTGCTTACCCGGACAGCTCCGCTTGCGAGCGGGCTTATCTGCGGCTGGCCGATTCGTTAATTAATACGGGAGCGAGCGGCGGTGCGCGCGAGGCCCTTCAAACTTTGCTGAATCGATATCCGAATTCGATCTACCGCAGACAGGCGCGGTGGAAACTGGCGACGATGACGTACGCGGAAGCGGAAAACAGGTTTGCGGTTGGCGATTACGAAGCGTCTATCAACTTACTCACGAAAATCCCCGAGTGGACTGCGAACCGTGCCTTGTTGCAGAAGCAACGGTTTCTTCTCGGGGAGACCTACGAGGCAATGGGCGAGTTTGATCACGCGTTTTCTCAATATCGCATGGTAATTCACGAAGATCGGGGAGCATCGGGCGCAATCGTGTTGCGGGCCAAAGAAAAACTCGACGCATTGCGCGAGGCGGGAATTCAATGAAAACGGCAAGACGGATCTGCTGGATTCTTCTGCCCCTTGTGCTCGCCTGCGCGGGATCTCTGCCGTCCGTTCCGAACGCACCGGGGGACATCCTTGCCAAAGGCGACGCGTATTATGTACGGGGCAAGTATTTTCAATCCGCCGAATTGTATAAGGCATTTGTAGAACGCTACCCGGGGAATGATCGCAGCGATTACGCGCAGTTTCGATTGGCTGAGAGTTACTTTCACGACGGCCAGTATGAATTGGCTGCGGTGGAATACCGGGTGGTCATGTCGCAATACGGCTACAGCGAATACGTGGACGACGCGTTGTTTCAACTTGCTGTGTGTTCCTGGAGACGTGCTCCGAGCGTCGCAAGGGACCAACAGTTGGCCAAGGATGCGTTGAGCAAATTTGAGCAGTTTATCCAGACGTTTCCCAGGAATAAGAAGGTGGCGGATGCGCGCGAATACATCCGGAAGATCCACGCGCGGTTGGCCAGAAAAGCGATGGCGGCCGTACACTGGTATTACCGGCGCCACAAAGATCGGGCCGTGCGTATTTACTGCGACAAGATCATCGCGGATTATCCGGATAATCCTTTCTGGGCCGAGGCGTTGTATTACAAAGGCCTCATTGCGTTGCGTGCTGGAAATCGAGTCGAAGCATCTCGGTACTTTTCCCGCGTTCTGACCTATCCGGGCGTTGCGTCGGCTAAGTCGCTTGCCCAGGCGCGGCTCAAAGAGACACGGAATTGAACCGGAAGATTGGTTTGCTCGGCGGAACCTTTGACCCGCCCCATACGGCTCATCTGGTGATGGCCAGCACCGCGCGCGACGCGCTTACCCTCGACCGTGTATACCTCGTGCCGTCCGCCCGGCCACCGCACAAAGCGCCGGAGGCGGTTTCCGCGTTCGGTCACCGTGCCGAAATGACCCGTATCGCGGTCCGCGACGTGGAGGGCGTAGAAGTCTCGCTCATCGAAGCCGAACGCGAAGGCCCATCGTGGACAGTGTCTTTGTTATCGGAGTGCCGTTCGCGATTCGGCGACGACCTCTACTTTATTATCGGCGCCGATAGTCTCCAGGATCTGCCCACTTGGCGAGAACCGCAGCGCGTTCTTCAATTATGCACCCTGGTGGTTTTTGCACGCGGGCGCCGATCACTTCGCCTCCCGGTAACCGGGGAGGCACGCGTAGTTGTGTTCGAATTGCCGCAAATTGACGTATCGTCCACGGAGATTCGAAATCGACTCGGGCATGGCGGCGATCCCCTACCGCTCGTGCCCGAGGGCGTGTTGTCGTATGCGCGCCGGCATCGACTCTACGGTTCGGGCCGGGGGGGTGGAATATGAATGTATACATTGTTGACGGGCACGCTCTTGCGTATCGAGCATACTTTGCGTTCGCGTCGAATCCGTTGACCAATTCTCGCGGGGAGGAAACCAGCGCGGTGTACGGATTTGTCAATACTCTTCTGACTATCATGGAACGCCGCAATCCCACGCACTTACTCGTCGTGTTCGACCCGCATGGCCCCACGTTTCGGCACGAACTGTATCCCGCGTATAAGGCGAACCGGGTGGCGATGCCGGAGAGTCTGGTACAACAGATGGGAATCATCGGAGAAACTCTTGACGATATGAACGTTCCGCGCATTGTTGTGGACGGTGTAGAGGCAGACGACGTGATTGCCACGCTTGCCACGCGCTGGAAAAACCGGGCGGATGTTCGTATCGTGACCGGCGACAAGGATCTCTTGCAGATTGTGGGCGGCCGCGTCAGCGTGATCCGTCCGGCGCGAGGACGTATTCTCGAGGACGATATGGGGTCGGATGCGGTGCACGAGAAACTCGGTGTGCATCCGGCCCAGGTGATCGACTATCTTGCGCTGACGGGCGATTCATCCGACAACGTTCCCGGTGTGCGAGGAATAGGGCCCAGGACCGCCGTTAAGCTGCTCGACGCCTGGAACACGCTCGGGGGGGTGTACGAGCACATCGACGAAGTGCGCCCGCCGGGTGTGGCCCGCAAACTCAAAGCGGACCGTGATAACGCGTGGCTCTCGCGAGAACTGATTACCCTGCGTTGTGACGTCCCCGTCGTCGCCCGGCTCGAAGACTATCAGAGGCGCGACGTGCGTACCGACGCGTTTCGGGAGCGACTCGAGAATCTCGAGTTCGGCCGTATGGCCCAAAAACTTTTTGGCGAGGACCGTGGTGCGGGAGCCGGGGTGCCCGGAGCGGGCGGAGAAACTCCTGCACCCGTCGCGGCGCCGCCGAGCGAGCGCGGATGCGACAGCCCATCACTCCCCGAAGGCGGGGATCCGCTGGCCGATTCCGCGCTGCGCGACGCGCCGGCGGACTACGCGGTGGTCAGCAGCCGCCGTTCGCTTCAAGATCTTGCCGCGCATCTTTCGAAGTGCGACGACATCGCCGTCGATACCGAGACGAGCGGCCTCGACCCGATGCGGGCTGTCCTGGCGGGGATATCCCTCGCGTCCGGACCCGGTAAGGCGTGGTACGTGCCCGTTACGAGCGAACTTCCGGCAGCCGATGGCGAGTTGCTCCCCACGCGCATGGCCCCCGGTCTTGGTATCGACATGGTGCGCGAAACACTGGGCGGCGTTCTGGCGGCCGACCGGCCGGCGAAAGTCGGACAAAACATCAAGTACGACGAAATTGTTCTCAAGCGGGTGGGACTTGCCCTCGGTGGCGTTCGATTCGACACCATGGTGGCTTCGTATTGTCTCGACCCGGCGCGGCGCAGCCACGGTCTCGACGCGCTTGCCCGCGACGTATGCGGGCACGAAATGGTTCCGTTTGCATCGCTCTTCGACCGGCGCACGAGGGTCAAGGACATCCGTACGGTGCCCCTCGAACGGGTAACCGGGTATGCGTGTGAAGACGCCGATTACACGCTGCGCATAGAACGCGTTCTGCGGCCGATGATAGAAGCCTCGGTGGTCGGTGACTTATTTGAGCACGTGGAAATGCCGCTGCACGAGGTGCTGCGCGGTATGGAGATGACCGGCGTGTGCATCGACCTGGATTTTCTCGCGAAACTTTCGGAGCGCTATGCCACGCGTATTGCCGACCTCGAAGGGCAGATCCATGCGCTCATCGGGGAAGAATTCAACATTCAGTCTACACCAAAACTTCAGAAGGTTTTGTTCGAGAAACTTGGTTTAAAACCCGCGCGTCGCACCAGGACGGGCTATTCCACCGGCGCCGATGTGCTCGCGACCCTCTCCGGGCAACACCCGGTGGTGGATCTCATTCTTGAATTCCGGCGATTGACCAAGTTGCAGGGTACATACGTGGACGCACTCCCGCGGCTGGTTCACCCGCAGACGGGACGTGTGCACACGTCATTCAACCAGGCCATCGAGAGCACGGGACGGCTGTCGAGTTCCAACCCGAATTTGCAGAACATACCAATTCGCACGCAGGAGGGGCGGGAAATACGACGAGCGTTCATCCCCGGAGACAACTCCTCTGTATTGCTCGATGCCGACTACTCGCAGATCGAACTGCGGATTCTCGCGCATCTTTCGGACGATCCAGGGCTCGTACAGGCCTTCCTGGACGACGACGACATTCATCGCCGAACGGCGGCACGGGTTCTCGGCATAGAGCCGTCAGAGGTTACCGGGGAGATCCGGGGACGCGCCAAGGCGGTGAACTTCGGTATCGTATACGGGCAGGGCGCTCGCGGACTGGCATCGTCGCTCGGCATTCCCGTGGACGATGCACGGCGTTTTATTGCCGACTACTTTGCCGGGTACCCCGGAGTGAAACGGTTCATCGATGGCGCGATCGAAAAGGCCCGTGCGACGGGAGTCGCGTCGACACTACTCGGTCGCGTTCGTCGAGTGCCGGATATTCAGAGCACCAACGGCCGGATGCGATCGTTTTCGCAGCGTGTCGCTGTGAATACGCCTGTACAAGGAACGGCCGCGGACATTATCAAACTGGCGATGCTTGAGGTTGACGGCGCGATCCGTCGCCGGGGTCTGCGTTCGCGCATGCTTCTGCAGGTGCATGATGAGCTGCTATTCGAGGTTCCCGGAGAGGAACTCGACGAGATGAAGCAGCTGGTACGTACGTGTATGGAATCGGCGGCCGTCCTGTCGGTTCCTCTCAAGGTTGACATGGGCGTCGGGCGCAACTGGCTTGAGGCGCACTGACATGGCGAAAACCCGCATAATCGGTCTGGCCGGCCCGTCCGGTGCGGGAAAATCGACGATCGCGGCCCACATTGCTGCCCGCCGCGGTGGAATCGTGGTAGACGCCGACCGCATCGGTCACGAGGTACTCGCGCACGACCCGGCCGCGATCGAACAAATCCGGTCCGCGTTCGGTGGTGGGGTGTTTGACGAGGAGGGCCGGGTGGACCGGCGGGCTCTGGGCGCGGTTGTGTTCTCCGATACCGGGCACCGGGGAAGGCTCAACCGCATCGTTCACCCGCGGGTGGTTGCCGAGAGCGCCCGGCAAGTCGATCGGGCGCGGGCCGACCGCGTGGCGCTGGTTGTTGTCGACGCCGCCCTTCTCTTCGAGGTGTCGATGCCGTTCGAATTCGACCTCACCATTGCGCTCACAGCCGATCTGGAAATACGCCGGGCCCGCCTGCTGGGGCGTGGCGACCGCGGTCCCGAGGCGGTGGACGCCCGCCTGTCGGGTCAGGATGGGCTGGAGAAAGCGTTTTACAAGGCTGACGCGGTTGTTGATACTGGCAGGGAACTGCCCGACGTACTGGCCGAAATCGACGGCCTCGTCGACGGGCTTTTTGATACGCGCTAATTATCTGTGTGGAGAGAAAATGAAAGATTTTGACGAAGCCATCCAATGCATTGCCGCCCTGCGCGTGCGCTCCGACAAACTCAAGGAGTGCCTTTGACATCCCCGCCCTCCAGGCCCGTTTGAACGAACTGACCGGGCAGATGAATGAGCCTGCATTCTGGAACGACACGAAGCGATCGGAAGATGTGACCCGCGAGGTCAGCGGAATTCGCACGCGTCTGGCGACTATTGCGCAGATCGAGCAGTTGCTCGACGATAGCGCGGAAATCGTGGAACTCGCGCGAGCGGAAGGCGATGCGGCTGTAATGGAAGATATCGACCGCGACCTCGCCAGGGCGAGCGGTTTGGTGGACGGACAGGAAATTATCACGCTGTTCTCCGGCCCCGACGATACACGCAACGCAATTTTGTCCATTCATCCCGGCGCCGGTGGAACGGAATCCATGGACTGGGCGGCGATGCTTCTGCGAATGTACACGCGCTACGCGGAGAAGCACGGATTCAGTCTCCGGGAGCTCGATGTGATGCCGGGTGAAGAGGCGGGGATCAAGAGTGCATCACTGGAAATACAGGGCGACTATGCCTTCGGGCTTCTCAAGGCAGAGAGCGGCGTCCACCGGCTGGTCCGAATATCGCCGTTCGATGCGAGTGGCCGGCGACATACGTCATTCGCGTCCGTTTTCGTTTATCCTGAGGTGGATGACACCGCGGCAATCGATGTGCGCGACGACGATCTCCAGATCGACACCTACCGGGCGAGTGGCGCAGGAGGGCAACACGTGAACAAGACCGACAGCGCGGTTCGAATTACCCACAAGCCGTCGGGAATCGTGGTGCAGTGCCAGAGCGAACGATCGCAACATCGTAATCGAGATAGCGCGATGAAAATATTGATGGCGCGACTGTATGCGCTAAAGATAGAAGAGGAGCGCAAGAAGCGTGATGCGCTGCTCTCGAAGCAGAAAGACATTGCATGGGGAAGTCAGATACGCAGCTACGTGATTCATCCGTACACAATGGTGAAAGATCACCGTACCGACGAACAAACATCGGACGTGCATCGCGTTCTCGATGGGGGCATCGACGCGTTCATCGAGGCTTATTTGCACCGCTTTGCGGGTTAGACCGGGAGTGATTCATGACAGATCACAACGCACCGAACGAAATACAGCGACCGGGAGGTGCCGATCGATTGCGCCAGGTTCGCCTGGACAAACTGGCTTCCATGCGCGCGGCCGGAGAGAACCCGTACCCGTACCGGTTCGATCAAACTCATACGGCCGCGGCGGTACTGGGCGACGAAGCAGGTCTCATCGATACGGAACAATCGGTACGGTTGGCCGGACGTATCGTGTCTCTGCGGGGACACGGGAAAACACAGTTCGGCCATATTGAGGACCGGACCGGGCGAATGCAGATTTATGTGCGCCGCGATGATATTGGGGACGAACGGTACGCGATATTCAAGTTGGTCGAGGTCGGCGACATCGTGGGCGTGTCGGGAACGATGTTTCGCACACGCACCGGGGAATTGACAGTGCACGTAGCGCAATTCGAAGTGCTTGCGAAATCGTTGCGACCGCTTCCCGAAAAATGGCACGGGCTGTCCGACAAAGAAATTCGATACCGTCAGCGCTACGTAGATTTAATTATCAACCCCGGCGTTCGCGACGTGTTTCGCCGGCGCATGGTTCTTGTGGAGACGATGCGACAGTTTCTTCGTGCCCGTAATTTTCTCGAGGTGGAAACACCGGTTTTGCAGCCCCTCTACGGAGGCGCGGCGGCCCGACCGTTTACCACGCATCACAACGCGCTCGATATGCCGCTTTTTCTGCGGATCGCGGATGAACTGTATCTCAAGCGACTGCTCGTGGGCGGCTTCGAAAGAGTATTCGAGTTTTCGCGTGATTTTCGCAACGAGGGCATCGATCGTTCGCATAATCCCGAGTTTACCATGATGGAATGTTATGCGGCCTACCTCGACTATACCGACTACATGGATATGGTCGAGGAGATGATGCGGGAAATTTCTCGTGAAGTGGTTGGTGGTACGGAGGTGACGTATCAGGGGTACACGATCGATCTCGCGAAGCCATGGAGGCGCGTGCGATTTTTTGACGCGTTGCGCGAAACGACGGGTGTCGAATTTCAGGGCCTCGACGATTGCGGGGTGTGTGAAGCGGCGCACGAATGCGGCGTGCACGTGGATCCAGGTACGCCCGCGCCGAAGGGTTTGGACGCCGTTTTCGGTGAACGGGTGGAGCCCGGATTGCTCGATCCGACGTTTGTGTACGACTATCCCAAAGCGCTTTCCCCGCTGGCGAAGGATCACCGTAGCGAGGAAGGGCTTGTGGAGCGGTTCGAGCCTTTTGTCTGTGGGTTCGAAATAGGTAACGCGTTCAGCGAACTGAACGACCCGATCGAACAGCGCAGGCGCTTCGAACAACAAGCCGGGTTACGTGCGCACGGGGACGACGAGGCCCATGTTCTCGACGAAGATTTTCTGCGCGCACTCGAATACGGAATGCCGCCGGCGGCGGGGCTGGGGATAGGGATAGACCGGTTGACCATGGTGTTTACGAATAGTACATCGATTCGCGACGTCATTCTCTTTCCGCACATGCGACCCGAGGACGGCCGCGCACGATGAGCTTTCCGTTTTTCATCGCGCGTCGCTACCTGCAAACAAAAAAGCGTTCGGCGCTGGTATCCCGAATCACTTCGATTGCCGTGGGTGGGGTGTTCGTTGGAGTGATGACGCTGGTTATTGCGCTGTCCGTGATCAACGGGTTTGAGACCGAATTGCGACAGCGTATCGTCGGGTTCAACTCGAATGTACTGGTGTTTGCCCGCACGCCGGCGGCGTGGGCCGCAATGGATACGGTGGAGGCGGCGTTGCGGGAAAATCCGGAAATAACCGCGGTGGCTCCATTCGTGCGCTCGGAAGCCCTGGCGGCGTACGATCTGATTCCCGGCCGTCGCACGAAAATTCGAGGGGTAATCGTCAAGGGGATTGATCTCGATCGCGAGGCGCGCGTCTCGTCGGTGATCGACAGCATTCAGCCGCCGATCACGTCGTTCCGTACCGGCGTATTTGATGATGAACCGCCGACCGTGGGGGTTGTCCTCGGCCTCGATCTGGCCGTGGAAATGCGTGTGGGACTTGGCGAACGCATTACGCTGGTTACCGCGCCGTCTACCGTGCTGGGCACCAGTGTGAAACCAAAAGAAGTGCCATGCCGGGTTATTGCGTTTTTTAACAGTGGCATGTACGAATTCGATTCTCGTTTCGTGTATATGGATATTCACGACGCAGAGCGGGTTCTGGACTTTGCATCCGGGTTGCGCGGCGTCGGGGTGAACATACGCAACATGTATCGTGCACGCGAAGTGGATGCATCCATCCAGAACCGCCTGGATATGGTGCAGTACGGTACAAATAACTGGATCAACATGAACGCGAATCTCTTCAGCTACATGAAAATTGAAAAAATGCTGATGTTTCTGATGTTGATGCTTATCACGCTCGTTGCGGCGTTCAACCTCGTGGGTATGCTGACGATGGTCATTATGGAAAAACGACGGGAAATCGGCATTCTGCGGTCGATGGGTGCGCCCGGACGGGGCGTGATGCGTATATTCATGCTCGAAGGCACGGCCATCGGGGTGGCCGGCACCCTCGGAGGACTGATCACGGGAATTGCCGCGTGCGCGATTCTCGACCGCATGAAGATCGATCTGCCGGGCGATGTATATTTTGTCAAGACGCTGCCGGTACTTGTACAGGGTTCGGACATTTTGCTCGTGGGCCTGTGTTCTATCGTAATTTGTTTTTTGGCAACAATTTATCCGAGCTGGGAAGCCAGTCGTATGCTTCCAGTCGACGCAATACGGGATGCCTAGCCATGGGCGTGGCAGGGTTTCGGCGGTTGTGGAGCGCGTGGCAGGAGACTAGAATATAAATGGGTACGGATACGGTACTTTGTGCGCGAGGGGTCTGCCGCAGTTTCCCCGGTGTCGACGAGGATCTTGTTGTGCTCGACGGCGCAGATTTGGAAGTACATCGTGGTGAGGTGGTGGGCATCGTGGGCGCATCGGGAGTGGGTAAGAGCACGCTGCTGCACGTGCTCGGATCGCTCGATCGTCCCAATCACGGAGAAATCGAAGTGGGCGGATTCGCGCTGGACGGTCTGCGCGGACGCGCGCTCGATTCGATGCGTAGCCGCGTGCTGGGATTCGTGTTTCAGTTTCACTTCCTGCTGCCCGATTTCAACGCACTCGAGAACGTGATGATGCCGATGTTGGTCGCTGGCAAACCAACGCTCGAGGCGCAGCGCGTGGCGCAGGATTGGCTCGATCGCGTGGGACTCACGGAGCGGTCCACGCACCGTCCCGGGGAACTTTCCGGTGGGGAACAACAGCGCGTGGCCGTAGCGCGTGCGCTGGTGAATAATCCCGCGGTGGTACTGGCCGACGAACCGACAGGCAACCTCGACCAGGACACCGGCGACGGGGTGCTTCGTTTGATTCGCGAACTTGCCGACCGTGACGCACAGACGTTTGTGGTGGTCACGCACAAACAGGATTTTGTCCGGTTCGCTGATCGCATGCTCGAACTGTCGCAGGGTCGGCTGCGGCCTCTGAATGGGACGACATGAGTTCTCTCTGCCAGATATGCAAGGTACGGCCGGCACAGATCCACTGTACGGAAATCGTAAATAACCGCCAGGTTTCCATGGAGCTCTGCGTGGAGTGCGCTCACGAAAAGGGCATCGAGTTTGATGCGTCCGGGGCCCACGCGCTCGGAGACCTTGTTGCCGGCTTGATTGACGACGCATCCGCAGATGAAACGGGCCCCATCGGGCGGGTTCAGTGCCCGGCGTGCGGGTACGACTACTCCGATTTCAAGAATGTGGGGCGCTTCGGTTGCCCGGAATGCTACACGGCATTTGCCGCGCAGCTGATGCCCGTTCTGCGCCAGATCCATGGCAATACACGTCCTACCGGAAAAGTTCCGCCCGACCGTGTCGACGAGGTGGAAATGGTCCAGCGGATCCGGGAACTACGGGAGGGTCTCGAGCGCGCCGTGGCGACCGAGGACTACGAACGCGCGGCGGCCATCCGCGACGAGATTCAGGAGTTGCGTGGGTCGCGAAGATCGGAGGCGGGCGATGACGTTTGACACGCGCGTGCTGGTCGATGAGCCGGCATCCTGGCTCAGCGGTGCCGGCGACAAAAGAGAAATCGTGCTTTCCAGCCGGGTACGAATTGCCAGAAACCTCGCCGGGCACCGATTCACCCACCACTGCGACAACGAGGAACTTGCAGATATTCTCGGGCAGGCTGCGAGCGCGGCGCGCAAGACCGGGGTGTTTCGGCAGAACCGCTTCGTGGAAATGGGTGAAATCTCCACAATCGAACGGCAGTTGCTGGCCGAGCGACATCTGGTCAGCCGGGAATTCCTATTTCAGTCGGCCCGCCGCGCTCTGATGTTTTCCCCGTCCGAAGAAACCTCGCTGATGATCAACGAAGAAGACCATCTCCGAATCCAGGGGTTTGCCCCCGGATTCGACCTCGAGACGTCGTACCAGCGGGCGAACACGCTCGACGACCAACTTGCGGGCCTTCATATGGCGCACGACAGCCAATTCGGCTATCTTACGGCATGTCCGACGAATCTCGGGACGGGAATGCGCGTGTCCGCGTTGATGCATCTTCCCGGACTCGTGCACAGCAAGGAAATCGGCAAGCTTCTGGATTCGCTGAGAAAGCTCAGCCACTCGATCCGGGGGTTGTACGGGGAGGGAAGCGAAGTGATGGGCAACTTCTTCCAGATCTCGAACAGCGCCACGCTGGGAGTTTCCGAGGAATTTATTGTGTCGCGGCTTCACGAAATGGTATCGCGGGTCATCGGCTTTGAACGAAAGGCCCGCGGGATGCTCTTCCGCAAGGCACGAAGATTGCTTGACGACAAGGTGTGGCGTGCCTACGGGTTACTGCGCTATGCACGCAGCGTGAGCACGAAAGAGGCCCTCAGCCTCGCATCGGCCGTCCGCTTGGGCGTGGGCGTGGGGCTGATCACCGACGTTGCGGTGCGCGACCTCAATCGGTTGCTGATCTACACGCAGCCTGCCCATCTTCAGATGATGAACCAGAAGACGATGGACCCTGCCGAGCGCGACGTGGCACGTGCGGCGTATGTGCGCAGCATACTCGCGCCCAAGTCGGGTTAGTTGTCGCTCCGGAGGATATTTGCATGCAGGATCGATTCACAGATCGGGTCAGGAAAGTGATCTACTTTGCTCGCGACGAAGCAGGGCGTCTCCAGCACGACTATATTGGCACCGAGCACCTGTTGCTCGGCATAGTGCGCGAGGGAGAAGGAATTGCCGCGAAGGTCCTCAGCAAGCTGGATCTGGATTTCGAGCAAATCCAGCAGGCCGTCGAAAGCATGGTCAAGAGCTCGGGGGGAACGCTCACGATCGGAGAAATTCCCTTCACCCCTCGCGCGAAACGCGTGTTGGAACTGGCCATCGAAGAGGCACGGCTGCTCGGCCACAACTACGTGGGCACCGAACACTTGCTCCTCGGGCTGATTCGGGAGGGTGAAGGAGTGGCGGCGCAGGTTCTCGCCGAGCTCGGCGTCGATCGCAAACGCGTGCGCGAAGAGGTCCTCAAGCTGCTCGGTCCATCCACCAACGCGAAAACACGACGGGTGAAAAAAGACAAGAGCGAAACGCCCAATCTCGATCAGTTCGGCCGCGACCTCACGCAGATGGCCCGGGAGAACAAGCTCGACCCGATCATCGGCCGCGACGCAGAAATTGAACGCGTTATCCAGGTGCTCAGCCGCCGCAAGAAAAACAATCCAATACTCATCGGGGAGCCGGGTGTGGGTAAGACGGCAATTGCCGAGGGACTCGCGCAGAGGATCGTCGAGAACAAAGTGCCCGAGATTCTCAAGGATCGGCGTATTTCCACACTTGATCTTGCCTCCGTCGTGGCGGGAACCAAGTACCGCGGTCAGTTCGAGGAGCGGCTCAAGTCGATCATCGGTGAGATTCGCCAGAGTGATGAGGTGATCATATTTATCGATGAGATTCACACCATCGTCGGCGCCGGGGGGCGGAAGGCGCCATCGACGCGTCCAACATGCTCAAGCCAGCTCTGGCGCGCGGGGAGCTGCAGTGCATCGGAGCGACCACCCTCGACGAGTATCGCAAGCATATCGAGAAAGATGGGGCTCTGGAACGTCGTTTCCAGCCCATCATCATCAACCCGCCTACCGACGACGAGACCATTCAGATTATCATGGGACTGCGCGACAAGTACGAGGCGCACCACCGTGTAAAGATTTCCGACGACGCAGTCCGCGCGGCCGTTTTTCTTTCCGGACGCTATCTGCACGACCGCTTCTTGCCCGACAAGGCCATTGACGTGATCGATGAGGCGGGCTCGCGTGCGCGCCTCGCCGTGGTGACCGCGCCGAGCGAACTGATGGACCTGGAGAAAGAGATTGAAGACATCGCCCGCGAGAAAGAATCGGCGATTCAGGCACAGGAGTTCGAAAAGGCGGCTCGTTTTCGCGACCGGGAAAAGGAAATGCGTAAACAGCTCGACGAAATGCGGCGGACCTGGAACGAGACGAAGCAGGTGAAGGAAACCGTTGTAACGGGCGCCGACATTGCGACGGTTGTGGCGGCGATGACCGGGATCCCCATTGCCGAAGTGGAACAGGAGGAATCCGAGAAACTCCTTGGCCTCGAGGACGAACTTAAACGCCGTGTGATCGGTCAGAGCGAAGCGGTGGAAACGGTTGCGCGCGCCGTGCGTCGCAACCGCGCGGGTTTGCGCGATCCGCGCCGGCCAATTGGAAGTTTTGTATTTCTTGGTCCCACGGGCGTGGGCAAAACGGAGTTGGCCAAGGCGCTTGCCGAGGTTCTCTTCGAGAACGCCGAGTCGCTCGTGCGCATCGATATGTCGGAATACATGGAAAAATTCGCGGTCTCGCGCCTCATCGGCGCTCCTCCCGGCTATGTCGGCTACGATGAGGGAGGGCAGCTGACCGAGAAGGTAAGGCGGCATCCGTATGCTGTCGTGCTTCTCGACGAAATCGAGAAAGCGCACCAGGACGTATTCAATATTCTTCTTCAGGTCATGGAGGAGGGACAGCTTACCGACAGCTACGGTCGCCGCGTGGATTTTCGCAACACCGTGCTGATCATGACGTCGAACGTAGGTGCCCATGAAGTGAAGTCGGGAAAGAGCATGGGGTTCGTGCAGGATGAGGAATCGAACTTCAATTCAATTCGTGCCAAACTTATGGATAACCTCAAGCGAATGTTTTCGCCCGAGTTCCTCAACCGACTCGACGATTCGATCGTATTTCGTCCACTGACCCGCGACGACATGAAACAGATCGTCGAGATTCTCTTGAGCAAGTTCATGGAGCGCCTCAAAGTGCTCGAGATGCGCGTGGAGTTTACGGACGCGGCCAAAGAATTTCTCGTCGAACGGGGGTTCGATCCGGCGCTTGGTGCCCGTCCGCTGAAGCGGGCGATTCAGAGGCACCTCGAAGACCCCATGAGCGAATTGCTCCTCCAACATGGTGTCAGCCGCAACGCAGAGGTCTACGTGGACGTCGAGGGGGACCGTCTGGGTTTTGCGATGACGTCCGCGCCGGCGGGCGATGCGCCGTCGGGATGAATTCTGTTGCGTGACGCGCGCTAATCGACTATTTTCAGGCAAGTTAAGAAATCCCCTGGTCGCCGGCCGGGGGATTTCGTTATTTACACCCGGCGAAACCGTGTGGTAGCATCCGAACCGCCCCGAAAACGACATAGTCGCATGAAAACAATCACGTTACAGAGATTTCTTGCCGTCAGCTGCGTGTGCTTTGTGGTGTACGTCCACGGTGTCGCGAGAGCGCAGCGCTCGGTGGTGGCCCGCGTTCTGGTGGAGGGCAACCGGGACGTCGCGGCCGATAAGATTTTGCGCGTGCTCGATCTCAAGCGCGGGGAACCGTTCGAAGCCACGCGCGTTCGCGATGGGCTCAAGCGTTTATATGCGACCAAACAGTTCGACGATATCCAGGCCTGGTTGCAGGCCCTCGCCGGATCGGACTCGGTAGACGTGATTGTTCGTGTATCCGAGTATCCGCGTGTGGATGACGTTCGGCTTGTGAACAACAAGCACGTAAGCAATGAAGATATCAATAAGATCCTGTCGATTGGAAAGGGCACGTTTGTTCGACCGGCTCTCGTCGGGCGCGATCGTGACAAGATTCTGGCAATGTACCGGGACAAGGGCTATTACCGTGCGACGATGCACGACACCATCGTCACCGATGACGCCGGGCAGCGGGTGCTGGAGTATCGCTTCGACGAGGGTGACAAGGTGTCCGTGAAGCACGTCGATTTTGTGGGCGTAACCGGGCTCGATACCCGCCAGGTCCGCAGCGTGATGAAAATGAAGGAAGACCGCTGGTGGCGTGGAGCGGACTTCAAGCCGAAGGAACTCGACGCAGACCGCCAGCGGATTATTCATCTGTACAAGAGCCACGGGTATCTTGATGCGCGAATTCTTGGTGTCGACCTGAACTTTTCGGATGACGGGCGTGCACTCGACCTGTTCGTCAAAATAGACGAGGGGATGCGGTACTACGTGGGCAAAATTACCTGGTCGGGTAACGTGCTACTGCCCGACACGGCGATTGCTTCGATGATCGCGCTGCATCGCGGAGACCCGTTTGATGAGCCGCTGCTCAGCCATGTACAGGGCGAGATCGGAAATCGTTACTGGAATCAAGGGTATATCTACAGCACGGTCAGCCCGGTAAAAAAGGTTCGCGGGGACACGGTGGACGTGGATCTTCAAATCACTCAGGGGGATCTGGCGCGCGTGCACGAGATCAATATCGTGGGCAATACCAAGACGGTCGAACAGGTAATACGCCGCGAGTTGATTCTGGCGCCGGGGGATGTGTTCGCGGCGAACCGTCTGCGGCGGTCGCTGCGCGATGTATTTTCTCTCGGATTTTTCGCCGGGCCGCCGGAACCGAGTTTTTCGCCGTCTGACAGCGGGGGTATCGACCTGACGCTGAAAGTCGCCGAGAAACCATCCGGTCAATTTCGTCTCGGCGCGGGATTCTCACAGCTTAACCGCGTCAGTGGGTTCGTGGGGGTGACGGAACCGAACTTTCTCGGACGGGGTGTGCGCGTAGGCGTAGACTGGGAATTCTCCAAGTTTCGGCAGAACATCAATCTCCAGTTCACCGAGCCCTGGCTATTTGGATCTCGTACGTCGGTCAGCGGAAGTGTGTTTTCCACCAACCAGAACCAGGTGCGCCAACAGTTTTACTCGGATACGCGAACGGGATTTTCGTTGCGCATGGGGCGTCCGATCCCCTGGCTCGATTACTCCACGGGTTACTTAAATTATCGCCTCGAGTCGGTGAAGCTGTCGGATTTTTCGGCGGCGTACACGGGCCCGTTGCGCAACGTCGACTGGCCGCAAACGACGAGCTCGTTTGAACTGTCCCTCTTGCGGAACTCCACTGACAACCCATTTCACCCGAGCAGGGGAACGCGAACGCGCGTCAGCGGGAGATGGTCGGGTGGTGTGTTTGGGGGGGATGTGACGTTTCAGCGCTACCAGGCCGATGTGTCGTGGTACAACCGGCTCTTCTGGAAGGCAGTGCTGCAATTCCGCGCCAACGTGGCTGTCCTCGATGGGTACGGGAATCAGCACAACGTTCCCGATTATGAGCTGTTTCGCCTGGGAGGAAACCGGACGTATGGTCTGCGCGGATACGATTTCTTTGAAGTGGTACCGGAAGGAAATGCGCAGTTTATAGGTGGCCGGTTCATGTCTATTTATTCGTACGAAATCTCGTTTCCCATTGCCCCACCGACGGTGTACGGTCTCGGCTTCTTCGATGCGGGAAATACATGGAACAGTTTTCGCAGCGCGGACATGCTGAATCTTCGCCGCGGTGCGGGTCTGGGAATGCGAATTGAACTGCCCATGCTGGGAACCGTGGGCATCGACTACGGGTACGGATTCGACCGGGTCGGCGGTGGTCGGTGGGAACCGCACATCAGCTTCGGAAGCGGCTTTTAGCGTTCCGCAATGACCCGTGACAAGGAGATTAACTCATGAGTAATAAAGCACTTAAGACCTGTTTCGTCGTGCTGTCGTTGCTGTTGCTCTCGGGAGTATCGGCGCTTGCGCAGGACATCAAGATCGGCTACATTGACTCAATTAAGATTTTCGCGCAGTACCGGGAAACGCAGGATGCCGAGCGTCAGTATCGTCAGGATGTCGATAAATGGACGGCGGAGAAGAATAAGCGCGAAAAGGATATCATGAATCTGCGCGAGGAGCTTCAGGCGCAGAGTCTGATGCTCTCGGAGGAAAAAAAGCAGGAGAAGCGCCTCGAGCTCGAAAAGATGACGCAACAGTATCAGCAGTTCATGCAGGAAACGTTCGGCAACGAGGGACTGGCGGCCAAGAGAAACAAGGAACTTACGCAGCCTATTGTAGAAAAAATAAACAAGATTCTCGAAGGAATTGCCAAAGAGCGTGGCCTGCTTCTCGTTCTCGACGTTGCCAATACCGACGTGGTTTATGCCGACAAGTCGCTGGATCTGACCAGCGTCGTGCTGACGAAACTCAATGAACAGCAGTAGGCCGGTCCTGATCGGAAAACAGAGTGTCCAGTCACTGCCACACGTTGGGTGAGCTCGCGCGTCTCGTCGGGGGAAGCCTCGAGGGAGATGGCCGGGTTGAGATTTATGGTGTAGCCGGGATTCGCGAAGCGGGACCCGGCGATATCACATTCGTCGCCAACCCATCCTACGAGCAGTACGTGTCCACAACCCGGGCGGCAGCAGTTATCGCCTCGCCCGATTTGCCGCTGACCGGCCACGCGATCCGTTTGGAAAACCCGTATTACGCGTATCTGCAGGTGCTCGAGGTATTCGCGCATGAAGCGGAAATTCATTATCCACGTGGGGTGCACCAAACGGCCGTCGTGGACGAATCGGCGGTGCTCGGAGACAATGTCGCGATCGGACCATTCTGCCAGGTGTGTACCGGCGTATCGATTGGCTCGGGAACTACCGTGCTCGCGGGAACGTTTATTGGGCAGGGCGTATCCGTTGGCCCGGATTGTCTTATTTATCCGAACGTGACAGTACGTGAAGGATCGCAGATCGGATGCCGCGTCATTCTCCATCCGGGAGTGGTCATTGGGTCGGACGGGTTCGGGTTTGCGCGCAACGGTGGGGAGACCAATTACAAGGTGGCGCAAATCGGTACTGTAGAAATTGAAGATGACGTGGAAATCGGCGCGAATTCCTGCGTCGATCGAGCCACCACGGGTAAGACGAGGATCGGCCGGGGCACAAAAATTGACAATCTCGTGCAAATCGCACACAACGTGGTGATCGGTAAGAATAGCGTGATCGCCGCGCAGGTCGGCATATCGGGCAGTACCGAGCTGGGAGAGAACGTGACGCTGGCTGGACAGTCCGGCCTGGTCGGGCACATCCAGATTGGTGACAACGCGGTGGTGGGGGCGCAGGGGGGCGTTACGCGTTCGGTTCCCGCAAACACGGTGGTGTCGGGATACCCGGCGCGTGAACACGGCTTTGCCCGGCGCGTCTGGGCGTGTTCGGCACGCCTTCCGGAATTGTTCAAACGCGTCCGCGATCTCGAGAGGATCATACGGGGCGACAGAAGGGAACGTGCCATTGATTCGTCAGCAAAAGACGATTAGCCGCGGATTTACACTGGAGGGACACGGGTTGCACACTGGAAACGGTGTGCGCATTGCGTTTAAGCCGGCTCCGGTGGACTCCGGCATAAAATTCGTTCGCGTGGATCTTGACCCACCGGTGGAGGTTGCCGCGAACGTTACAAGCATCCCGGAATCGGCCCGAACAAATAGGAATACAACGATCGGAACCGGCGCCGCGGCGATTCATACCGTCGAGCATATTCTTGCCACGTGCTATGCCCTGGGCGTGGACAACCTGATCATCGAAATCGATTCTAACGAACCGCCCGAGCCAGTGGCGGGGAATTATGCCGAGTTCGTCCGTGCATTCCGCGACGCGGGATTCACCAACCAGGGTTCGCCGGCTTCGCTGTTTCGCCTTGAACATGCCGTAACCTGGCAGCACGACGATATCGAGCTGCTGGCGGTTCCTTCGGACACGTTCCGGATAAGTTTCACGATTAAGTATGAAGATCCTGTCATCGGTACGCAGTACCGTACCATCGCCATCACACCGGACAACTTCGCGACCGAGATCGCGCCGGCCCGCACATTCGTGTTGATGGAAGACGTGGAGCAGCTTCGTAAGATGGGTTTGATCAAGGGCGGATCTCTCGACACCGCGCTGGTTTTTGACAATTCGAAAGTAGTGAGCAGCGAGCCCCTTCGGTTCCCCGACGAATGCGTGCGCCACAAGATTCTCGATCTGGTGGGAGATCTCTCATTGTTAGGGGTTCCGTTGCAGGCGCATGTTCACGCGGTGTGCTCGGGACACGCGGGCAACATTGCATTCGTTCGCGAAGTGCGCAAATCGTGGTTACAGAACAAGAGACGTGCGGCGGCCGCCGAAGCGGGACGCTGGGACATCAACTTGATCCTCGATATTATGCCCCACCGTTACCCTTTTCTTCTGGTGGACCGGATCATCGATCTTGAAGACCGCAAACGGGTGGTGGGCATAAAAAACGTAACGATGAATGAGCCGTTTTTCACCGGGCATTTTCCGGGGCACCCGATTATGCCGGCCGTCCTGATAATTGAAGCGATGGCGCAAACGGGCGGTGTATTGCTCCTGAATACCGTGGATGACCCCAGGCGCTATCTCGTGTATTTTACGCGGGTCGACAAGGCCAAGTTCCGGCGTCCGGTGATTCCCGGGGATCAACTGCGTTTTGAGCTCGAGCTCGTGAGTTTGCGAAGAGGTATGTGCACGATGACCGGCAGGGCGTTCGTGGAGGGGGCGCTTGCCGCGGAGGCTGAACTTTCGTCCGTAATTGTGGAACGGTGAGGTGCTGAAGTGGTTGGGTGGGGAGATTCAGACAAGTTTTCGATGAGGTGAAAGATTTGAGAACCATCAATGTAAAACAAACTGACATTCACCCGACGGCGGTCGTTCATCCGTGGGCGCGACTTGGGCGCGGGGTGAAAATTGGGCCGTACACGGTGATCGGTGAGAACGTAAAAATCGGTGACGGCTGTCGTGTGGGCCCGAATGTGCTGATCGAAGGAAACACCTACATCGGCAAGAATAATCGGGTGTTCCACGGAGCCAGCATCGGCACGCCACCCCAGGACCTCAAGTACGACGGTGAGATTTCTGGGCTATCGATCGGAGACAACAACACGTTTCGCGAGTTTGTTACCGTCAATGCGGCGACAGGCACGGGTGAAAGCACACGGATCGGCAATGGGAATCTGATTATGGCCTACGCACACATCGCGCACAATTGCGAGATCGGTAACGATGTGATCCTTGCAAATTCTGTAAACCTCGCCGGTCATGTATTCATCGACGACTTTGCAATTATAGGCGGTGTGACCCCTGTACATCAGTTTGTTCGGGTGGGGCGACATTCGTTCGTAGGTGGCGGAAGCCGTGTGGAACGAGACGTCCCACCGTTTATGAAAATTGCGGGAAGTCCTCCACAGGTGTATGGCATCAATGCGATCGGACTCGAACGCCGGGGATTCGATAATGACCGTCGTATGCGAATAAAGCGAATGTACAAGCTCCTCTACCGCAGCAACCTGAATACGTCGCAGGCGCTCGAAGAACTCACTGTGGGCAGATACCGAAACGACGAGGATGCGGCCACCCTGGCCGAGTTCATCGCGGAGAGCATGCGCGGCATTACCAAGTAACGAGCTGCGGGGCAACGGCATGGGAATCCGGATTGGCGTCGCGGGCAACGGTCGTCTTGGCCACGAACACGTGCGGATTCTTTCTGCACTCGATGCGGTGGAGCATGTGTTCTGCTTCGATCGTGACGAAGTGCGTTGCCGTGCGGTCGCGTCTGAATTCGGGGCAACCCCGTGCACCTCTCTCGACGATCTCATCGCCGACGTTGACGCGCTCAGTGTTGTCGCGTCCACCCGTGCGCACGCCGAAATCGCCCTGCGCGCGCTCGACCATCAAATCGACTTGTTCATCGAGAAACCGCTGGCCGCCGGCGTGTCCGACGCCGAACAGATCGTTTCCCGCGCGGCCTCCGTGGGGGCGATACTCCAGGTGGGACACGTGGAGCGCTTCAATCCGGCGCTCCAGCAGGTGTCCCCGCTCATCAAGAACCCCTCGTTTATCGAAGTACACCGCCTCGCTCCATTCACGCCGCGGGGGGCGGACGTATCGGTAGTGGGCGACCTGATGATTCACGATCTGGACCTGATCGGCCGCTTTGTTGGAGAATGGCCGGATGATATTCGTGCACGCGGAGCCTCACTACTTACCGATTTGCCGGATATCGTCAACGTACGCCTGGAATTCCCCGGTGGGTGTGTGGCCAACGTAACGGCGAGCCGGGTGACGGTTACACCGATGCGGAAGGTGCGGATATTTTGCGACCGCCAGTATTTTTCCATCGACCTGCTCGCCGGGTGCGCCGAACGCTACCGTCCGGTGGCCGATTTCGACGAAAAATTGTGCTGTCTGCGCGCCGGCGCGGGTGCGGGTACGGCGGTGCGGAATGCACCCTCCCTGAGAGATTTCATTGAGATTGAATCCTGCCATGATGGAGACGGAGAGGAACCCTTGCAGCGCGAACTCTCTGCGTTCGTCCGTTGCGTGGAGTCACGCGAGGCGCCACCGGTATCGGGGGAAGACGGACTATGGGCCGTCCGGCTTGCCGGGTCGATTGTGGACGTCCTGGCGGGGAATGTGGGGTCATGAGCCGTGCGCCGGGCCGTCGCGTTGTACTCAGCTGCGGTGAAGCCAGCGGGGATCTTCACGCGTCGTCCCTGGTAGACCACCTGCTCCACATCGCGCCCGGCGTGCATATCGAAGCGCTCGGTGGCGCGCATTGCGAACGCGCCGGTGCCCGTGTGGTACACGACTACCGCCGTTACGCGATGCTCGGATTCAGCGGAATTCTGCCCCGGCTCGTCGACCTGTACCGCCTGGAACGAGACATGAAACGCCGTATTCGCGGGGCGGACCTCTTTATCGCGGTCGACTACCCGGGGATGAACCTGCGCCTGGCACACTGGGCGCGGCGATGCCACGTTCCCGTGCTGTACTATATCGCGCCCCAGGTGTGGGCCTGGGGTGCCGGACGTGCCCGAAAGATGGCCCGGTTCGTGGATCGTCTCGCCGTGATCCTTCCATTTGAAGAGGAGATATTCCGCAATGCCGGTGTGGCCACCGAGTATGTCGGGCACCCGTTTGCAGCCGAAGATTCGCCACAGTCGCGGGATTTCCGGCCTCAACCGGAGACGGCTGCGGGGGGCGAGGCCCCCGCGGCGAGCGAGCATGGAGAGACAACCGGGGCCGAAGCACGCACGCAGCGGTCGTCCGCTGTGGCCCTCCTGCCGGGGAGCCGTAGGGGGGAGGTCGACCGTGTACTCCCCGTCATGCTCGGGGCAGCCCGGGTGCTGCAGGGCAATCGGCCCGACTTGCGGTTCGAACTCGGTTGCAGCCCGGCTGTCGCCCCCGGTGTGTACCGGCGTCACCTCGCGGCGACCGAATTGTCGGTGACGATATGCCACGACACAGCCGATCTTATAAAACGCGCCGGATTTGCACTGGTGGCGTCCGGAACGGCAACCCTCCAGACGGCGCTCGCGGGAACCCCGATGGTGATCGTGTATCGTGTGTCGACACTGAATTTCGTGATGGCGAGGGCACTGATCCGTATCGATACCATCGGTCTTGTCAACGTGGTCCTGGGGCGTGCCGTAGCACCCGAATTGATCCAGCGCGACGCGTCGGTCGAACGTATCGCGGCGGAGGTGGGGCGCCTGATGGACGACGAAGAGGAAATCGCGCGAATGAAGGTTGAATTCAGCCGTCTGCGCGGCCTTCTATCCGGGGGGCGCGGTAGCGCGCGCGTGGCCGAGATCGCCGCGGAGCTGATGTCGTGATGGATTCGTTTGTGACCGTCACCGCGGTGGGGGGCTCGCTTCTGATTCGGTCGCTGGGTATGTCGTGGCATATTCACCGCGGTGGCGAGGAATACGTGCGAGCTGCCCGCGCGATCTCCCCTCAGGTGATATTCGCGTGCTGGCACAGCCGACTCCTGCCGTTGTGCTGGACGCACCGCGGCCGACACATCCATGTACTGGCGAGCGAGCACCGCGACGGCGAAACGCTCGCCCGCGCCATATCATGGCTCGGGTTCCGGCACGTGCGTGGATCGAGTGAAACCGGGGGGATGCGCGCCGTTCGGCGGCTCGTCCGCGTAGTCGAGCGCGGAGGTGACCTGGGTATACCCGTGGACGGACCGCATGGACCGCGGGGCATTGTCAAACGAGGCGTCGTGACCATCGCGCGGCTAACCGGCGCGGGGATTATTCCGCTCAGTTCCGCAGCCAGCTACCGGGCGACAGCGGATTCGTGGGACCGGTTCGAGGTGCCCGGTCCCTTCGCGCACGTGTGGGTGCGGCACGGCGAGCCAATTTTCGTTTCCCGCGACGCCGGCGAACGCGAAACCGAACTGGCCCGGGGGAAGCTCGAGACGGAACTTGCGCAATTAACCGAAGAGGTGGATCGTTGTGCCTGCCGCTAGTGTCGAATATCTCCGCGGAGCCACTCCGCGCCGCACGCTCGAGAGACTCTCGCCGTTTCTCTTGCCGGCGAGCTGGATCTACGGTGCATTTTCGGCGGGTATTCGGCGGGTGCGTACACTCGATCCTCCGCAGCGTCATGAGGCGCTCGTGGTGTCGGTTGGAAATATAGAAATGGGGGGCAGCGGCAAAACTCCGGTCGTGATGAAGCTTCTTGGCACCGCGGTGTCCGTCGGCAAATCGGGTACCTACGTGAGCCGTGCATTTCATTCGCGTGCGGAACGATTTGACGGTGTAACCGTCGTGGGCGCACGCGACGTCCCCGTGCGTCCCGTCGCCGGCATTCGCATTGTCCGGCGGGATCACGCGGATCTCGCGTCCGAAATCGGAGACGAGGCCGCGATGGTGGCCCGGCGGTTGCCCGATATATCGCTCGCTCTGTCGCGTCACAAGACGCGCGCGGTCGCAGTAGCCGAAGCCGTATTTGCGCCGGATGTCGTGGTCCTCGACGACGCCTTCCAGAGCTGGTCGGTGCATCGCGATCTTAATATTGTGCTCGTGGATCCTTGCCGTCCGTTCGGCAACGGACGATTACTCCCTGCGGGGACGTTGCGTGAGGAACCGGCCGCCCTGTCGCGAGCCGATCTGGTCGTCGTAAACGGGGTCCGGGATGCGCGTGACACCCGACGCGTGGAGCGGGCGGTGCGTGCCGAGGGACTTGGCGTTCCGGTCACCGGACTCGAGCGCAGTCTGAGCTTTACGACGGGGACGTCGGCGTGGGAACCCGAGGCAGCGGATCCCGTGCCCTCCCTCGACCCGCGGGCTCTTGGGGCAGTGGCGACCGTTTCTGGGATCGCTCGCCCCGACGCATTTGACACTCTGGTGGCCAGGGCGGGGGCGCGGTGTGTTCTCTCACTACGGTTTCCTGATCATCACCGCTATAGTGCCGATGACGTGTCGGCCATCGTGCGCCGCACACGCGCACGAGGGATCGGCACCGTGGTAACCACCGAAAAGGACAATGTAAAGTTCGCACCGCCGGCGTTCGCCGGTGTTCGTGTGGTCGTTGCTCGATTGCGTGTGCGCTTCACCGAACCGGGTATTGTGGAGAAAACATTGAAGCCGCGACAGGATGCCACGGCTTCAACGAGTCCAGACAGGAGGTTCGATCGGATCTAAGAGGTACAGCCGGTATCTGTCGGTTTGTCACTCGTCGCAATCACCCAGTCGAAGAATTCGACGGAGAGGCTGGTTTCCACCGACGTCTCGCGATCATTGCCCACTTCATGCCCGTAAAATGTAATGTGGGCCGTCATCCGGATATGTCCGGGCGCATACTGCAGGGCGGTCAATATTGGAGTTTCTTTGTCCTGGAAACTGACGAGGCGAACGAAACCCACGTTATCCTTGCCGCTCGGAATGCTGACCGTCATGTTTTCATCACGGTCGGGGAGCACGGGACCGCCGCTGGATCGTGTCCAGTGAATGTGGTAATGGGTAACGAGAAAGTCACCGTGGGGAGCGCCCGGGTCGGTCGTGATGAGTCCGTCATAGGGTTTGTTCTCGAAGCGCACGCGAGACCAGTCGTCTGCGTAAAAATCGTCGCTCAACAGATTGAGGCTGTCGCCCTGTTCGAGCACATCGCTCTGTCCCGGCTCATTGCAGTTCAGGGAAGCAACGGAGATAACGGAGCGCTGCTGTTCGGGATCGTTCTTGCAGCCGGCAACGAACACCGCAAATGCGGACGCGACGACGGCAAAGGTGATGAAACGCTTGAGCATTGATCTGTACCTCCTGTACAGGTCCGTACTTGGGCCGTATTCTTCGGATACTGGAATAGTCCGGGGGGCGATACGCAACGAGCATGCCAGTACGCCGTTCGCAGGGAAGCCCGTAACATATTGATAAAGTGCTGGTTAGCGTTCCGCGCCCGAAGAGCCCGCCCCCGTTCGAGGGCGCGGGTGCATTGTGCATGATCGAATCCCTCGATGTTGCAATAGGGCACAGCGCGTCGTACCCTTTCCGCGTGCGGTCCATCCCCAGCGGTCGAAATGGATTGCGAGGACACATGCAGGACAATCATATCGTGAAAACAACCGATTTTCTTATCATTGGATCCGGCATCGCCGGATTGTCGCTGGCCCTCGGGCTGTCCCACCATGGGCGGGTGACCCTCGTTACCAAGAAAACTCCCGCAGATTCCAACACCAATCTGGCGCAGGGGGGCATTGCGACCGTTTGGGACGCGGGGGATGACTTTTCCCTGCATGTGGAAGATACGCTGCGGGTGGGGGGCGGGCTGTGCCACCGCGATGTGGTGGAGGAGGTTGTGCGGGAAGGCCCCGAACGCGTGCGGGACCTCCTCACGCTGGGAGTGCCGTTCACCGTGGGCGAGGACGGCAAGCTGGCCCTCGGGCTCGAAGGTGGGCACTCCCGCAATCGCATCGTACGTTGCGACGACCTGACCGGTCGTGCCGTGGAGGCTACCCTCCTTTCCGCCGTGGCCGATGAGCCCAATGTGGAGATGCTCGACTACCACATGGCGGTGGATCTGATCACTGCACGTCACCTCGAGATTCCGGCGCCCGACGGCGTGTATGGGGCCTATGTCCTCGATTCGCAGACCGGCGAAGTGATGGCGATCCGTTCCCGTCGCACCGTCCTGGCCACGGGCGGGGCGGGCAAGGTGTATCGTTACACGACCAATCCAGATATTGCGACGGGCGATGGGGTCGCCATGGCGTACCGGGCAGGCGCCCGCATTGCCAACCTCGAGTTCGTCCAGTTTCACCCCACGTGCCTGTTTCACCCCGACGTCAAGGCGTTTCTTCTGAGCGAGGCGATGCGGGGTGAAGGGGGGAAATTGTTACGGCACGACGGGGCGCGGTTCATGCCCGCGTACGACGACCGCGCCGAACTCGCACCCCGCGATATTGTGGCACGCGCGATCGATGCGGAGATGAAGCGCCACGGGGACGAGTGCGTCTATCTCGACATGACGCACCTGGATCGCGGGGCACTCGAGAAACGCTTTCCGAATATATACCAGCGCGTGCGAGAACTGGGTATCGACATGAGCTGTGACCCGATACCCGTGGTGCCCGCGACGCACTATTTCTGCGGGGGAGTCGATGTGGATCTCGACGGGAAAACATCGGTGGCCAATCTCTTTGCCGTGGGCGAGGTGTCGCATACCGGCTTGCACGGGGCCAACCGGCTGGCCAGTAACTCGCTGCTCGAAGCCCTCGTATTTGCGCGGCGCGCGTTCCACGCGATTCGTGATACCACGGAACCCGCCGGGCCACCGCGTGCGCTCCCGTGGGACAAACAGGGGACGGACGAAGCGCCGTCGGCTGTGATTCTGGAACACGACTGGGACGAGGCCCGACGGGTGATGTGGGACTACGTCGGTATTGTGCGTAGCGACCAGCGCCTGCGCATCGCGCGGGAAAGAATGCTGGCGCTGGAGAATACTGTACACGCGCTCTACTGGAATTCACGCGTTACGCAGGATCTGGTCGAACTGCGGAATATCATCCTGGTGGGCCGTCTGATCGTCGCGTGCGCGCGCTCGCGCCGGGAGAGCCGCGGACTTCATTTCACCGAGTCGTACCCCCACTCCGCCGCAACGCTTGCGCGGGACACGGTCATCGAACCCGGGCGGGGACCACAGCTGTGACGGACTGGTTCGAAACGGCATTTGGACCGCTCTACCCGCTGGTATACGGTCACCGCGACGAGCGCGAGGCGCATCGGGCGGTCCAGACCATGGTCGGCCGGGTACCGGGATTGGATGCCGGGGCGCGCGTACTCGACCTGGCGTGTGGGGACGGTCGGTACATCGCCGCGCTGCGGCGGGCAGGTATCACAGATGTGACCGGGGCCGACCTGTCGAAGTATTTACTCGATCGCGCCCGTACACGCGGGACGATCGGGACTCTGGTGCGTGCGGACATGCGTCGGATTCCGATGATGGCCGCATCGTTTTCCCATGTGCTGAGCATGTTCACGAGTTTCGGATATTTCGCCACCGATGACGAAAACTACGGTGTGCTGCGGGAGGTATCCCGCGTATTGTGCACCGGCGGGTATCTGGTGCTCGACTATATCAATGCATTTGCGGTGGACGCGTCCAAACTCCAGCAGACGGTGCGCAAGTACGAAGGCTGGACGATCTACGAAGACCGCCGACTCGACGACAATCGAAGGAGACTTGCCAAGACCGTGCGCGTGGCCGGACCTGCCGGAGAAAACCTGGAATACGAAGAACGACTTCGCCTCTACGAGCCCGGCGAACTCGTGGCAGCCATCGCGGAGTGCGGGTTATCTGTCGTTTCCCTCTGGGGGGATTACGATGCCGAGGCCTTTGACAAGAACAGTTCGCCGCGATGTCTGGTCGTGGCCGAGAGGATTGGATGAGGATGAGCCCGATTCTTGATCGCATCCCGCCAACGGACCTGCCGGGGACTTCGCTCTATCACGCATATCTCGAAGGATCGGATCCGGTTCTGGTGGATCGTGTCGGCCGAATTGCTGACGCCGCGCACCCGGTCCTGCCCGGGGCGGGCCTGACAGAGGAACTTGCGGCCGAACTGGCCGCGTTCAACCGCTCGCTCGGCGCGTCGGAGCACGTAGTCGACGCCCTCGCGCGTGCCTCGACGTTTCCGGTTCGGTTCGTGCTGACCGGGCAGCAGCCCGGTGCTCTCGGCGGACCGTTGTTGACCCTCTATAAAGTGGCGACGGCCGAGGCCCTCGCCTGCGAGATGGAGCGAACGATCGGGGATACGGTGGTCCCGGTGTACTGGATGGGCGCGGACGACGACGATTTCGCGGAGATTCGCGGATGGGTCGCCGCGCAACGCGACCTCGGCCCCGTCGAGGCGGCGTTCGATGGTTCGCGGCACGAGGTGGGACTTCCCATCGGGTCGATCGGAGTGGAGGCCGACGCGGCGCTATGGGGCGCGGTTCGGGCGTTGTTCGGCACGGAGGGGTCGCACTGGATGAAGTGGATCGACGATGCACTCGATGGCGCGCGTGACCATGGTGACGTGTGCGCGCGCTTGATCAGCGGCGTGTTTCAGGGACGAGTCGCCGTGGTAGATGGCCGCAGTGGTGTCGTGCGCCGTGCGGCGCGCGATTGCATCCTGGCCTACGTCGACCGGGAACGTGAAGTTCGCGATGCGGTGGCGCGCGGGGCCGATATTCTCCATGAGGCCGGCTACCACGCCCAGCTCACCGCGTCGGGAGATTACGCAGGAATTTTCCTGATGGATCGGGGGCGTCGCGTGAAGATTCGGCGCGATCGGCTGATGGGGATGCGGAGCCGTTTCGCGGCGCAACCTGAACTTGCCTCACCCGGAGTCGTTCTGCGCAGTCTGGTCCAGGATGCCGCGTTCGCTCCGGTCGCCGCCGTGCTCGGCTCCGCCGAGGTGGCCTACCGCGCGCAAATCGCCGACGTATACACGATGCTGGGGGTGCGACGCCCGGGAATTTTTGCGCGCATGTCGGCCACATTCGTCCCCGGCTTCGCAGCGGGACCCCTAGGCGAAGATGTCCGCGAAGTAGTGCTCGATCCGCGGGGTGCGGCGGTTCGGGTGATTGCAGCCGCGATGGATCCGCGCGTGGAACGTGCGGGGGACCATCTAACGGACGCGGTGGAGCACGCGCGGCGCGAATACGAAGAGGAACTGGGACCGTCGGCGGGGCATCGCAAGGTTCGCGGACGCCTCGAAGACGTCGTTCGTCGGACTCGCTCGGTGGCCGACGCCGCCATTGAAGACGCGCGCCGTCAGGCGGTGTCTGCAACGCCGTGGTTGGCGCACCTGGAATCATTTTTTCTGCGGGCGGGTACGCCGCAGGAACGCTACCTGTGGATGTTCGCGCCGTTCGCTTTGTCCAATGGTGCGATGGACGCGATTCGGGACGCCTCCGCGGAACACGTTCGTGCGGCGTTGGACGGCGGCGTAACGCATATAGTATATTCCGCGTGACCATGGTTGTATTGATATTCGGCATACATCCCGACGATATCGAACTCGGATGCGGTGGAACCGCGGCGCGCTGTGCCGCGCAGGGCCACCGCGTGGTATTCGTGGACGTCACGCGCGGAGAATCATCCACAAACGGCACGCCGGATCAACGTGCCCGGGAGGCCCAGCACGCCGCCGTCGAACTCGGATGCGCGCACCGTGAGTCACTCGGCCTGCCCGACGGGGATATCCGTTCTGAAGATCCCGCCCAGGAACGCGCCGTCGTTTCTGCCATCCGTCGCGTCCGACCCGACGTGGTCCTCGTGCCTTCCGCCGACGATCCCCACCCGGACCATTCCGCTGGCGCCGTATTGATCGAACGCGCGCTGTACCGTGCAGGAATCGCCGGGTATTTGACCGGGCCGGAAACGCATCGGGCATGTCGACCCGCGGCCGTATTCGTATATTCGGGCCGCCGCGAGGTAACCCCACGGATCGTGATCGACATCAGCGAGTACGCCACCGCGAAAATGCGCGCCATTGTGGCGCATCGTTCGCAGTTTGGAACCGATGCGGCATCACGACCGACGCCTCTGAATGCGGCCGGATTTATGGAATCCGTGGAGGCGCGCGACGTGGTCTGTGGCCGCCGAATCGGTGTGAGGCGCGCCGAGGCGTTCGATACGTCGGGTCCCGTGGCGGTCGACGATCTGTCGATGTTCCTGGCGAAGGGTGGGGGGGGCTAGCGATGCGGATCGGGATGGTATGTTACCCGACCATCGGAGGAAGCGTGGTGGTGGCCACGGAGTTGGGCATGTCGCTGGCCACGCGAGGGCACCAGGTTCATTTTATTACCAGCGGCCATCCCTCACGGTTGCGGGCCTACGAAGAAGGCGTGTACCTGCACACAGTAGAGACGGGACAGTATCCGCTTTTTGGGGAATACACCCACTATTCTCTCAGTCTGGCCGTAAAGATCCGCGAAGTTGCGGAACAATTTTCTCTCGATCTCGTCCACGTGCATTATGCGATACCGCATGCTACGTCCGCTTACCTCGCCCGCGAGATGATGCGACCTGTGGCGTTGCCTACCATGACAACGCTCCACGGTACCGATATCACGCTCGTGGGGGCGATGCCTTCATTTGCGGAAATTACGCGATTCAGTATTTCGGTTAGCGACGCGGTAACTGCGGTTTCTGAGTTTCTCCGCCAGGAAACTTTCTCAAGGCTCCACATCGAGCGTTCGATCGATGTGATTCCGAATTTTGTAGACGGAGAGGAATTCCAACCGGGAACGTGCGAGTCGGTGCGATCACACCTTGCTCCCGGTGGAGAAAGAATCGTAATGCACGTATCCAACTTTCGTAAGGTGAAAAATCTACCGGGCGTTGTGGATGTTTTCGCGGGCGTCTGTCAGGACATGCCGGCCGTCCTCGTGCTCATCGGAGACGGTCCCGAGCGCGAAGCGACCGAGCGGCGCAGCGCGGAACGCGGAATTCGCGATCGCGTTATCTTCCTCGGCGACCAGGAATATATCGCCGATGTGCTCCCCGCGGCCGACGTGTTTCTGCTCCCGAGTGAACACGAGAGTTTTGGCCTGGCCGCCCTCGAAGCAATGGCGTGTGGCGTGCCGGTTGTGGGATCGAGAATCGGGGGGCTCCCCGAGGTGATCGAGGATGGGACAACCGGCTACCTGTGCGCGCCGAACGATGTGCCGTGCATGCGACGCCTGGTAACCGGTTTGCTGACCGATGATATCCGGCGCCGACAGATGGGAGCGAAGGCTCGCGAGCAGGCAATGCACCGGTTTTCGCGCGCCGCGGTCGTTGGTTTGTACGAGCAGTCGTACGCAAGGCTTATCGAAATGGTACACGACCGATGACGGCGGAGTTCTGGGAAACGGTCGACACCATCCGTGCGGCGGACGAACGGTATTCCCGCGATGCCTACGCATTTGTGGTCGAATCTCTCGAAAGTGCCGTGATGGTCGCGGGCCGACCGGGCCACGTAAGTGGTGCGCAACTCGTCAAGGGCTTGATCCAGCTCGCACGGAAAAGAATGGGCGTGATGGCGTGGACCGTTCTCGAGCAATGGGGAATAGTTGGCCCGTCGGACGTGGGTGAAATTGTGTTTCAACTTATCGATGCGGGCGTGCTGTCGCGGCGCGAAGAAGATTCCCGCGAAGATTTTGACATCGAGGTCGATTTCGGGAGTATTCTGGAGTCGAGCTACTTTGAAGACCCGGCAACATGAACGATACGACGGGATTTCTTTCACCGGGAAAATCCTGACCGGCCGGACGGCGATTGCGTCCACCTGTTCTGCCGCCTCATTTTGTAACGTGCGATAATTCCTACAGTTACAACGCGCAAGCCGTGCGTTCTTGGTACGGTTCTTGCGTTTTGCAGTTTGCGCGGGGATTCCGGCGGTAAGGTGGCGGGATTCGGCGAAGACATATATATTGGAACTGTAGGGTAAAGGAATGGGTTAACAAAAGGGCCGGTGTCCGTGCCGGCGATCGTCGCGACAGGAGGCAGTATGAGTGCGGCCAACGACATCATGGCGATGGTTCGGTCCCGTCAAGACACGGAGACGTTCCAGGAGCTGAACTAGACGGGGACGTTTCAGGATTACTTGAACATTGTAATCGGGAACCCCCGTGTGTCGCGCACGGCGTTCCAGCGTGTCTACGACATGATCATGTCGTACGGTACCGAAGAATACACGCAGTACAAGAAGCGAGTGATTCGATACAAGTTTTTTGACGACCCGCTTAACCACGGCGCGGATGCCGTGTATGGGCTCGAGCTTCCTCTCATGAGGTTGGTCAACGTGTTCAAATCGGCCGCGCACCGACTCGGAACGGAGAAACGTATCATTCTCCTGCACGGCCCGGTGGGGAGCGCCAAGAGCACCATCGTGCGTCTTCTCAAGAAAGGACTTGAGAATTACTCACGCTCGCCGGAGGGAGCGCTATACACGTTCTCGTGGAATGTCGGGCGGGATGGCGAGGACAAATGGGTGGACAGCCCGATGCACGAGGATCCGCTCAAACTGATTCCCCGAAATCTGCGGGCGGACGTTGAGAATCGCATTAACGAGAACATCGACGAACCGGGGCTGCGGGTCCATATCGAGGGAGATTTGAACCCGTCCGACCGGTTCTATTTCACCGACTTCATGCAGAAAGCGGACGGCGAGTGGGCGCATGTGATGGATCGGATCCGCGTGCGACGGCTCGTTCTCTCGGAAAAGGATCGGATTGGAATTGGGACGTTTCAGCCCAAGGACGAGAAAAACCAGGACTCGACCGAACTGACCGGGGACATCAATTATCGCAAGATTGCCGAATACGGCAGCGATTCTGACCCGCGTGCGTTCAATTTTGACGGAGAATTTAATGTAGCGAACCGCGGGTTGATCTAGTTTATTGAGGTGCTCAAGCTCGACGTGGCGTTTCTCTACGACTTGCTCGGTGCGTCACAGGAACACAAGATCAAGCCCAAGAAATTCTCGCAGACGGATATTGACGAGGTAATTATCGGGCACACGAACGAGCCTGAGTATCGCAAGCTCCAGAATAATGAGTTCATGGAGGCGCTCCGGGATCGCACGGTAAAAATTGACATCCCGTATATCACCAAGCTGCAGCATGAAATCAAGATATACCAGCGCGATTTTAACGAGAAGCGTATTCCGGGAGTCCACGTCGCGCCGCACACGCTCGAAATGGCGGCGATGTGGGCGGTGCTCACACGTCTTGAAGAACCCAAGAAGGCGTCCCTGAACGTGCTACAAAAAATGAAGCTCTACAACGGGCAGTCGCTGCCCGGTTTCACTGACGAAAATGTGAAGGAACTGCACCGTGACACCGAGCGTGAGGGCCTCGACGGCATCTCGCCGCGCTACATACAGGACAAGATCTCGAACGCGCTGGTCAGCGAGGACGCTGAGGGGTACATCAACCCGTTCATGGTAATTAATCAACTTGAGGCTGGCCTGAGCCACCACTCGCTGATCACATCGGAGGAAGAACGCAAGCGTATTGCCGAACTCCTGGGCGTGGTGAAGGAAGAGTACGAGGATACCGTGAAAAATGAGGTACAGAGGGCGATTTCGGCGGATGAAGACGCCATATCGCGGCTGTGCGCAAACTACGTGGACAATGTAAAGGCCTACACACAAAAGGAAAAGGTAAAGAACAAGTACACCGGGCAGGATGAAGAACCGGATGAACGTCTGATGCGCAGTATCGAAGATAAAATTGGCATTCCTGAGAACCGCAAGGATGACTTCCGCCGGGAGATCATGAACTACATCGGTGCGCTCGCGCTCGAAGGCAAGACGTTCGATTACAAGACCAACGCGCGTTTGCAGAAAGCGCTCGAACTGAAAATGTTCGAAGATCAGAAAGACTCAATCAAGCTCACCAGCCTGGTGTCAAATGTGATTGACAAGGAAACGCAGGCCAAGATTGACATCGTCAAGCAGCGGCTCATACGAAACTTTGGATACAGCGAGCAAAGCGCAACCGACGTTCTCAACTACGTGGCCAGCATCTTCGCGCGGGGAGACACGAAGGACTCGTAAGGAGCCGGCATGGGACAGCGGATCGACCGGGATCTGCGTCGCTTCCGACAGATCGTCCGGGGCGTCGTAAAGAAAGAGCTGCGCAAGTATATGAAGTCCGGTGAGTTGCTTGGGCGGCGCGGTCGCAATGTAGTCAGCATTCCCATTCGGCAAATCGAAATTCCCACGTTTCGCCACGAAACTCGAAAGATGGGTGGCGTCGGCCAGGGTGACGGGGCTGAAGGGCAGCCGATCGGCGTCGGAGAGGGGAACCAACCCGGGGTGGCGGGCAATGCGCCGGGGCAACACGCTCTGGAAGTGGACGTTTCCTTCGAGGAACTCGCCGCCATCATGGCCGAAGAGCTTGAACTTCCCAATATTCACCCTCGTGCGCGCGAAGTGATTGAGGCGGACGCAGGGCGTTATTCGACCATTTCCAACACCGGCCCCGAGTCCCTGCGCCATTTCCGTCGAACGTTTCGCGAGGCGCTGAAACGTCAGATTGCCTCCGGGAGCTACAACTACCGCCAGCCGGTTATCATTCCCATTAAGGAAGACCGCCGCTATCGCGCGCGGCGCACCATCCGTCGTCCGGAAACGAATGCCGTAATTCTTTATATCATGGACGTTTCCGGTTCCATGGGCGACGAGCAAAAAGATATCGTGCGCAACGAAAGTTTCTGGATCAACACCTGGCTCAAGAGCCAGTACAAGGGGCTCGAAACGCGCTACGTTATTCACGATGCGCAGGCACGCGAAGTGGATGAAGATACGTTCTTCCACACGCGGGAGAGCGGCGGCACCCGGATTTCCTCGGCCTACCAGCTCGCGGCCAAAATGCTAGCCGAGCAATTCGCGCCCGAAGAATGGAATATCTATATTTTTCACTTTTCCGACGGTGACAATTGGGGTGGAGGCGACACCCAGCAGTGCTTCAATCTCATGGAAGAGTTTCTCCTGCCGTCGGTAAACCTGTTTTGCTACGGGCAGGTTGCCAGCCCGTACGGGAGTGGGGCATTTATCACCGATCTGGCATCGCATTTTGATGGTCACGACAATCTTGTACTTTCAGAGATCAACAGCAAGGACGAAATTTACGATTCGATCCGCGCATTTTTGGGAAAAGGCCGATGATCGAGACACACGAACTATCCGAATTGATTCACGAAATTGAAGGGTACGCGCGAGGTTTCGGACTCGACTTCTTTCCCGTCATTTTCGAGATGCTGGATTTCGAGGAAATCAATATGGTCGCCAGTTACGGAGGTTTTCCCACCCGCTATCCGCACTGGCGTTTCGGCATGCAGTACGATTACATGGGGAAGAGCTATGGATACGGCCTGCACCGTATCTACGAGATGGTGATCAACAATAACCCGTGCTATGCATACCTGCTCAACAGCAATCAGCCGGTCGACCAAAAGCTTGTGATCGGCCACGTGTACGCGCACTGTGATTTTTTCAAGAACAACGCGTATTTTGGTGGGACCAATCGCAAGATGATGAACGAGATGGCCAACCACGGCATCCGGATTCAGCGCTATATGGATCGCATCGGACGCGAGGAAGTGGAGAATTTTATCGACGTATGTTCTTCTCTGGAAAACCTGATTGACCCTACGGCGCTCTTTGGCGAAGGGTTGGGACGGGGAACGGCAGAGAGCGAAGATGGTCCCGACGGCGAGGATGTGCCGCGACTCCGTTCCAAGGAGTACATGGATTCATTTATCAACCCGCCCGCATATATCGAACGCATGCGTCGTGCGCAAGAGGAAGAAAGAAAGAAACAAGAGAAGTTTCCCGCGAGCGACGTTAAAGACGTCCTGGGATTCTTGATCGACTGTGCGCCGCTGCCCGGGTGGAAGCGCGACGTTCTCTCGATCATACGGGAAGAAGCGTACTATTTCGTTCCACAGGCGCAAACGAAGATTATGAATGAAGGATGGGCGTCGTACTGGCATGAAAAAATCATGACGGAAAAGTCACTGTGCCCATCTGAGCTCATTGATTTTGCAGACCACCACTCCGGGACGCTGGCCGTACAACCCGGTCAGCTCAACCCGTACAAGCTCGGCTACGAGTTGTATCACGATATCGAACGCCGGTGGAACAGCGGGCGCTTCGGGGCGGAATACGATGCATGCGATAACTACGACCAGCGGGAGAATTGGGATACCGGAGCAGGGCTCGGTCGGGAAAAAATATTCCAGGCGCGTGCCGTTTACAATGACATGACATTTATCGACGAGTTTCTAACCGAAGAGTTCTGCCGTGAGCAGAAGCTGTTCACCTATGCGATGAACGATCGCACGGGGAACTGGGAAATCGACAGCCGATCGTTCGCTCGCGTGAAAGAAACTCTTTTGTTTTCCCTGACGAATATGGGTCAGCCATACATTTCCGTTGTGGACGCAAATTTTGAAAATCGGGGCGAACTGTACCTGAAACATCGTTTCGACGGCATCCCGTTGCGTGTGGACTACGCGCGTGCGACGATGGAGAATCTCCACGCGATCTGGTCGCGCCCCGTGCACGTACAGACGGTTGTGGACGATGCGATTACGCTCTATTCGTGGGATGGATCGAATCACCGCGAGCGCATGCTGGGCGAAAAAAGCGCGGCCTAGGGGCGCCAGGTGTCACGGCGACAGATAACGTTGGGACAGGGACCGGGCGGTTGTGGTTTCGTTCGTGGTGGGATGATTGCGGGGTGTGGAAGTCCTTCTCCGGCGGTTCCCGTCGGCGGCTATTCCGAGAACACATCGGCGGAAAACGCGAGGATCGATGTGGCCTGATCCTGCCACGCGTTGGGCGCGAGTCCGGCTTTGGTGCATGTGTGGGCCAAAAACGTCTCACGGTCCCACCCCCACTCGACGGCCACCTGCGGCAAGAGCAGACCGCGGCGCGCTCCCTGGCACACAATTAACCCGTCGCGGCCGGGCACAATATCTTCGATACGCTCGACCGGCGCCGGTCGTGTGAGCACGGAGATCTCCAGAGAAACCCGGGGCAATTCCTCCGATGGCAGCGGAGCGAAGCGTGGGTCCCGGAACGCGGCCTCGCGGGCCATTGTCGCGACCGTCTGCCAGAGCGGATCGTTGGACTCGATGCGACCGATACAGCCGCGTAGCACATCGCCGTGTTTGAGCGTAACGAATGCGCCACGGGGTGGGTCGAGCGTATCCGGACCAGGTGGACGTTGCGGAATCGGGGAGCCCGCGAAGGACGCACGGATCGACTCACGTGCGAGAGACAGCAACGTCGCGCCGATGTTCATTTCCGTGTTCATGGCGAACCTTTCGTCCCGCTCATGTTTGTGCTTTGGCTCCCAGCACAGCGGCCGCGTAACCGACCACGCTGGTACGATCGCCGGTTACATCCCCGGAGTGTGCCCTCCCGATCAGCTCATACCCGCTGCGGCCGACGCCCGCTGCCGCGACGAGCGCGGCAACTACCGGACCGGCGCCGCATGCCGCGCAGCTTCCGCTCGCGACGCCGTCGTATACAGCACGTGGCTCGCTCGTGCTCAGCGCGTCCAGGAAGCGCGAATCCATGCGTTCGGCAACGTCGGCTTCGTAAAAATGGCTGAGATCGGAGCTGGCCACAATTACCGTATTCGCCGTGGCACATTCCGCAATTGCGGTTCCGAGTTCGACACTCGCCTGCCAGGACTGGGAACCCATCACAATCGGTACAACGCGAAATGCGTCATGCAGGTACTGGAGAAAGGGAAGTTCCACTTCGACGGCGTGTTCCCCGCGGCCGGATGCGGGTACATCGTGCCCTCTGGGCGAACACCGGATACCCCCGGCGGCGTGGCAGAGTGCGTTGGCAAGTTGGACGTCCACTTCCACGTCACCGAGTGGTGTACGATACGCCCCATTCGCGAAAACAGACGTGAAATCGAAAGCTTCCACGTGTGACGGTGCGATGACAACCACCGTCGAGTCAGCGCGGACACGGACACAACGCAGTGCTGCCGCGGCCAGTAATCCCGAGTACGGGTACCCGGCGTGGGGCGCGAGAACGGCGCAAACGCCATTGGACTGCGCGACGGGGGCCGCGCGCACCATGCGTTCAATATCGGCACGAAGACGCGAAGGCTCGGCCGGATAGAACCGCCCCGCTACAGCGGGGTGGCGTATCGTGTTGCGTGATCTCATGGCAGCGATTCGCCCAGCGCCCGTGCGAGCCGACGCAGGCGAGGTACCGGGGAAACGGCCATCCATGCGGTACCGGTTATGTGGCGCGTACGCAGGTCGGCCCCTGTTCCGCGGGGCACAAACCACACCTCATCAAGTAGTGTACCCCGATTGTCGTGAAACTCAAGTCGCAGCGACGGGCGGGTGGTAAATTTTGAGTCCGTGGAGTTGTCGGTGGCCAAAGAATCATATTTCAGACTACGAATGACGCGTTGTAGTGCAATGGCGCGCCGTTTGTTGGGAGGACGCCAGGCGGGGTTGGGATACCGCCACTTGCCTTTGTCACGAACGAGCGTAATCATGGTGTCGTTCCACGCGATCGTGAACCGCCGGAGCGCGTTGACGTCAATATGCGCAACACGTCTGTCGCGCAAGTCGAGCAGGGAGGCGGAAAATATCGGAGCGACATCCGTACTGTCTATCTCTACCACTCGCGACTCGCGGGCAACGTGCGTGTACGCGAGTCCATTTCCGACGAACGAAACGTGAAGGTCCAGCGTGGTCTGGGAATTACGTCGAGTGATGTTCACACGATACGCGGACCGGTCCGTTGCCATACGCGTGGCCGGTTCGTCATAAAACCGCCGGGCGCGCAGTCCGCGCAACCGACGCAGGATAGCCTCCACCGCGACCACGTTGCCGCATACCGTATCGCCCCGGTCTATCGTGATCCAGCGCGGGCCCATGCGTTTCCACAGCAGAACACCTCGCGGTGAATGGACGGAAAACTCCAGAACCCTCGAGCGGTCGAACATTACCACACGGCGGCTGCGGAAGTCTTCGACGGCGGCCAACGCATAGCTTCGGATAACGGTCGGTACGAGGAGAATTTCGTGCGATCGATTGACGCGCACATAGACGTTGCCGTGTTCGGGCGTGAGATCTCCGACGGCCACCATCGCGAGCGTATCTGCGGCGGACCCAAGAATAAAGACGCGTACGGCCTGTGGACCCAGCCCGTAGCGCGGCCACGGGATTGGCGGAGAAAATCGCCGGTCGATCCTGGCGACGCGAATCGCGTCCACCAGCCGGACGACCGCGGTTTGGCGCGCCCGGTCAGACAGGGGGTGGTCCATTTGCCACTGTGTGCCGCGGAGATGGAAATCCAGGCGAGTGTCGGGACGATCGATGACCACGCGGGTTGCTTCGTCCATTTGGAACGATGCCAACTGGCGGGCCTGCGTCGCGGACTGCCGCGTTCGCGTGGCCCGAGGATGGACAAATATCGACCAGGTGACATACAACCCGACGACTACGATGAGCATCACGAGTACGGGCGATATCCGGGCAGTCCGTCGGTGGGTCATCTTTTTCTGCGTCGTGAAAGCACCGTGGCGCCCACGGAAAGGACGGCCAGTGGCGGAAAAATCAGGCAGAGCACGAACACGAGTCTTCCCTGGGCCGCGGTGATAAACACGCGGTCACCGGTTCTTCGCTTGGCGCGAATGCTGATCAAGTTCTCATCGCGCGTAAGCCAGGCTACGGAATTAAGAAAGAGGTCCCGATTGCCGAGCAATCCAAAAAACGTATTGTTGGCAAAATCCGAATCGCCGTATATGACAATGCGGCTGTGGGCTATGCCCGGGGACGATCCGCCGTGCTCGACGGCTGCGCCCACTGGCAATGGCGGTGCGTAATCATCGTCGTCGTAGGTGGCCCGGCCCTCACGGAAGCTATCCATATTCGTTTCTCCCCACGACGACTTACCGGTCCAGGCAAGGTAGTGCGCGTCGTTGACATCGCCCGCGGGGGCTTTTGTAATACGGACCGGGCGCGCCATGGGATAGAGCGTGATCATGTGGAATCCGGCTGTGATTTCGTGTCGACCGTAGTGTCTGACTTTCGCTACGGTCGCATCAAAATTCCGTCCACCCTGACCGACAACAACCAGTTTGTCGAGGAGCACGACGGGGTCGAGTGCGATTCGATAGGTCGAGAGCACTCCCTCGATCCCCGGTAGTTTGCGCCTGGGGTCGATGAGAAATAGCGCGGACCCGCCCGCCGCGAGCCAGGCTCGCATACGATCCAGCTCGGACGCGAGCAACGCCCGTATGGGGCCTGCCACGACCAGCAGTTCACAGTCGTCCGGAATGCGTTTTACATCGAGTAGCGACAGTTCCCGGACGGTGTATCCCTGTTCCTCGAGCGCCGAGCGCACAAGCGAATACCCGCCCCGATCTTTGTTATCCAGCCGTTTTTCACCATGTCCGGTGAGAAAATAAACCGCCGTTTGTTGCGTGCGCGTCACGTGCAAAATGGCGCTCGTGATGGCCTGTTCGGTCGGGTGGTGCGCGAGAGAGTGCCGCCCCGCCGCCGTGACGAGCACGTCGCCCTGTCGGGCGCCTGCCTCCTGTGCCATGCGGGGGTTTCGGTCGGGGTCGACGATTTCCCACGTGATCTGGCGGCCCTGGAGCTGATACATCTGGAACAAGACGCGTGCGTTGATGGCGGCGTCACTCCCGCGGCGGAAAAAACCGCGCAGCGAAACCGGAGCGCCGAGACCCTTGATGATCTTGATCGTTTGCGGTGCCAGGCTGAATACCGTGCCGCGCGTCAGGTCGATCTGGTGGCGATTCTCCACGGAAATAGCCTGCACGAGCACGAGGGCCGCGGCAAAGAGCACACTGAGCACCACGGCGTTTGCGCCCTGTCGGGCACTTCGCCTGTGAAAAATAGTGCGGATATGAGACGCGTTGAGGGCGGCATACAGAACCAGCAGTACGCAACCGGTTACGACAAGCCCGATAGTGTGGGAGGGGTTGCCCGGCAGCGTTTTTTCGAGTACGGCAACGCCCACGCAAACGAGGCCGACGATACCCGGGGTAGTGCGCAGAATCTGGATGCGGTTGGATCGCAAACTAGCCTCTCCAGCGCTGCGAATCGACGACCCGTGCGCACAAAAATATAAAAAACACCGCTACATTGACGTAGTAAATAATGTCGTTCGTGTCGATTACCCCCCGGGCGAAAGAATCAAAGTGGCCCAGGATCGACAGCTGACCAATCACGGCCGCGGTGGGTGCGCTCACGAATGGCTCGAGCCACGCGACGAGGAGAAACACCAGACCAAATGACGCGGAGAGCATCCCTGCCACCATTTGACTGGTGGCCGTCGCTGAAAAAAACATGCCCATCGCGATAAACGCCACCCCCATCATCAACAGCCCGACGTATCCGGTACTCAGCGGGCCGGGATCGGGGGTTGCGTAGTGCACGAGGATGGCGGGAAAGATGATCGTCAGGATCAACATTACCGAGTACATGGTGACGGCAGCGGCATACTTACCGAGTACCACGTGCCAGTGGGATACGGGAAACGTGAAGAGCAGTTCCGCCGATCCGGATCGCCGTTCTTCGGCCAGCTGCCGCATGGTTAGTGCAGGAACGACAAGCAAGAGGAGAATCAGGGTAAGGTCGGAGAAATAGGGTTGCACCACGCTGTGTGTCAGATTCAGCGACATCTCGTGGATGGGATTCTGCATGGCCTGAATTGCCGTCATATTGAAATAGGCCAGGAGGTTGTAAAAAAAGTAGCCGGATACCCACACGAACGCGGCGATCACCGCGTAGGCGACGGGTGAGTGAAAATACCAGCGGAGTTCGCGCTGGTATATAGCGGCAAATCGGTTCACAGCCCGGTATCCTCTCCCGATACAAGTCGGACGAATACGTCTTCCAGCGACGCCGTCCTCGCGGACAGCTCGAGCAGATCAAAGCCGTGATTCACAAGTGCAGACGCGATGTTGCCGCGCGGATCGGCTCCGGGGGCGCAGGCAACGTTCATTTGTATTGCGTTGTGGGCCGGGGCTTCGGCCTGGACACCGAATACACCGGGGATCGACTCGATCAGCTCGACGGCGGATTCCGGCGTGGCGCGCACGGTGACGCACAGGGTGGTTGTCGTTTCCGACGCGAAAGAAATCGATGATGACGGGCGATCCAGAACGAGCCTTCCCCGGTTGATGATGATTACCCGATCGCACACACGGCTCACTTCAGGAAGAATGTGGGAGCTGAGAACCACCGTTCGTTCTCCCGCCATCGCGCGGATCAAGTCGCGTATTTCGATAATCTGGCCCGGATCAAGGCCGACCGTCGGTTCGTCGAATATCAGCACATCGGGATCGCTCACGATTGCCTGGGCTATGCCGACACGCTGGCGGTACCCACGGCTCAGTTCACCGATGCGCCGGGTGCGCACGTCGCCGACTCCGCAGCTCTCCACTGCACTGTTCACCCGCGTGCTGAGCTCGGACGAGGCGACCTCTTTGAGCGTGGCAACAAAGTGGAGATACTCGAGAACGGTGAGGTCACCGTAGAGCGGGACGCTTTCCGGAAGGTAGCCGACGCGGCGGCGCACATCGATGGAGTTTTCGGCGATATCGAACCCGGCAACCCGTGCCGTGCCGCTCGACGGCGGGAGGAAACACGTGAGCATCCGCATGGTCGTCGTTTTCCCCGCGCCGTTGGGGCCGAGGAACCCCACAATTTCCCCCCTGGCCACGCGAAACGAGAGGGAATCGACCGCAACGTGGCGTCCGTATACGCGCGTGAGCGATTGCACCTCGATCACGGTATCCTCCTTACGGTGCGTGAAACGGGTAGCGAGAACGCCGCGGGGCGACGCAATCGCCGCGGCCGGCGCAATCGCCGCGGCCGGCGCAATCACCGCGGGGCGACGCAACCGCCGCGGCCGGCGCAATCGCCGCGGCCGGCCGCATCCGGTCCAGCCGGCGCGCAGACACTAGCGATTGTTTCGACAACTGTCAATATAGTAGGATGTTACGTCTAGGGCCAGCGTTGCTCGCGAGTTGGTCGCCGGTCATGATTGTTCTGGCACGGGCGCAACAGAATGGTACTATCGCGCGCGGTAAGGCAGAAATGAAAATACGCCTCAATAAAAAAACGATACGACGCGGTCTGAGCGTGTTTTTTGGGGTTAGCCTGGCATCGATCGTGGTGGTTTTTCTTTTCACCGATTCGGCCGATACGATTGCCGCTCTCCACCGTATTGAACCGCTCTACCTGTTGGCTGCACTCGGTGTCACCGCTGTGGATCTTCTCGGCGGAGGACTGCGCATGTATGTGCTGACGCGCGGAATGGGCCGTCCGCTGAAGTATTCCGATGCCCTTCGTTCTTCGGTGGCGAGCATCGCGATGGGCGCGGTAACGCCGTCGCAGGCGGGCGGGGGACCCGCGATGATTTTTATTCTCTACCGCAGCGGGCTCACCGTTGCCGAGGCGATGTCGGCGGGGCTGATGTCGTTCGTGGTTACCGTGCTGTTTTACGTTCTCGCCGCCGCGGGCATTACTCTGTCCGGCATCAATACTTCGGTCGACGATCCGACGATTCAGGGCCTGTTTCATTACGGCCTTGGTGTGTTCATGGTGATCGGCGTCGTCTTTATCGTCTTCACTACGTGGCCGAACCTGCTGCGCGGGCTGCTGCGCGCGGTATTTCAATTTGTATCGCGGTTTCGACGGCGTCCTCTTCTGCGACCGGGAAGTCGTGCAAACGCACTCTTCGATCTGATCGCTGATTTTCACAACAGCAACAAAATGTACTTTGGGCGACGACTTCCGGAATTCATCGCGTCGTTCTTTATTACCGCGGTAATTTTTTCGTCCAAGTGCTTTCTGGCGTGGCTCGTGGTGCGCGGACTCGGCGTACACGGCGACATCTGGCAGGTGATGTCGCTGCAGATCCTGATTCTGCTGGCGATCTATTTTTTCCCGACACCGGGGGGTGCGGGTGCCGCCGAGCTGGGGTCTGCCGTTTTGATGGCCAACATCCTGCCCGCCGAACTCCTGCCGGTGTATGTGGTCATCTGGCGTGTGATCGTCATGTACGTCGCGGTGGTCGCTGGCTCGGTGGTTATGCTCCATATGCTCGTGTCGGATTCGGTGGTCGCCGAAGGCCCCCGCGATATTGCCGTGGAACATACGGACGAGAAAAAAATTGCCGTATCGGTGGAATCGCCGTAACATTTGCCGGTGCTGTTCGTACACCCAAAGCGGTAAGACATTGCTACTCAGCCCGGATTCGCGGATTTCCCAGGGACGTCAAATGAAAAGCGTAATTTCCCGTTATGTTCTGGTTATTGTGATTGCCGCGGGGATCACCGTGCCCGCTGCACCGGTCGCACAGGCTCGTGGCGGGCTGAATTTCGCGTTCAATGTGCTCGTGCCCGGACGCGGACAGGCGCAGCGCGGACGATATACGCGCGCGGCAATTCTTGGTGGGGGAGCGGTTGCGGCGTGGGCGGGCCTGATGGTTACGCAAATTGATTACAACCGCGCGGTGGACGAATTCAACGCGGCCAGCACGACGTACAACGGGTACCGCAACCGTCTGTCTGCCGGCGAAATCGTTGCGCAGATGGACATCGACGACACATGGACGGAGGTCAATCGATCATTCCAGAGCGCCGACCATCGATATACCGTTCGCAATCTGTTCATCGGCGGGGTCGTTCTCGTGTACGCTCTTAATTTTGTGGATCTGCTCACGTCCGAGACCCAGACCGGAGAGCTGGATGCAGCACGTGTCGCGCCGCATGCCCCCTCATGGCGTGTGAATCTTACTCCAGACCGTTTCGCTCTGGAAAAGACGTTCCACTTCTAATGTTCCATGGACATCACCGAATAGGCGAATGATGCGCAAACTGACCGGGAAAAACACGCACCAACTTTTGGCCCGGATCGTCGCGATCGGGATACTTCTTTCCGCCTGGAGCGTATCGGGGTGCAAGAAACACGGTGATTTGCCCGCGCCGCTCGGCGTGAGCGTTCCGCCCACCGTTACCAACCTGGTTGTGAACAACCCCCAGGCGCTCGACTACGACATATCGTGGGACATCGCCGACCCTTCCGTTGTCCGCATGTACCGAGTGTACGCGGTCGTCAGGGGGTTGAACGGGCGTGACAGCGCGGAACTCGCCGACTCTACGACGTCTACATCGTTTCTGGCCACGCTCGCCATCCCGATCGCCGGCGTGCGATTCGGGGTAACCGTCGTTACGCTCGAGAATGTGGAAGGCGCGATGGTCGTCGCGGCACCGCAATAGTTCGCCGCGGCATACCGGGGAACGCCGCTCCACGAGAGAAACGTTACATCTACATATGTGATGATATGGCAATGGTTTAGTTTGTTCATCTAATCCATGTTGGAATGCTGTGGTTCGTTTTGCCGTGGTGGTACGATCCGTGCTATTCCCGTCCGGAAATCTCTGCCCGGGGGGAGGCAACATGGACACTGCGATCCACATCGACGGCTACGATAGATTTGAGCCGCTCGCACTCGGCGGGATGGCCGCGGTCTATCTCGCGCGCCGTACCTCTATCGATAAGCTCGTGGCCATCAAGGTGCTATACCCGCATCTTGCCGCGGACGCTTCCTACCTGCACCGGTTCCAGAGCGAAGCCAGAACGGCTGCAAGCATCCAGCACGACAATATTGTCAACGTAATCGATACCGGGGAGGCCGGCGGGCAGCACTTCATCGTAATGGAGTACTGCGATGGGCTGACTGTGGAACAATTACTTCGCGGGGCCGATCCCCTTCGGGCCGATGTGTCGCTGGCCATCGTGTACCAGGTTGCGGTCGGACTCGACGCTGCTCATCGTAACGGGCTGATTCATCGCGACATTAAACCCGCCAATATCATGGTTACGCGCGAGGGGGGGGTGAAAATCGCGGATTTCGGACTGGCCCGTCAGACCGGAGACGGTGCGCGCTTCACCCAGGACGGAAAGCTCATGGGTACCCCGGCCTACATGTCACCGGAACAGACGCGCGGCGCAGACCTCTCGGCATCGAGCGATCTGTTTTCTCTTGGTGTGGTGGCCTACGAGATGTTTACGGGACGACGACCGTTCGTAGGGCGTCATTATGCCGAAGTAGTTACCGCGACACAGAGGCGGGCTGCGGAACCGCCGTCGGAACTCATCGCCGATCTCGATGAAACCGTGGACGCGTTCATCGATCACCTGCTCGAAAAAGACCCGGGAGATCGGGTTGCCTGCGCGGCGGACGTGATGACCGGGGCGTCGGAATTGTCGCGACATCACGGCTGGCAGTGCGATCGGGCAACGCTGCGCACATATATCGAGAGTCTCCCGGATTCAATCTTCAGCGCGCCGCGGTCCACCGGGGTCCCGGTCGATGCGCGGGTGCACGCGGGTTCCCGAAGGAGTGACCCGGGCCGCGACGAGAGTTCCCCATGGGGTGATGTGCCCGCCGATGCGGACTGGTTTGTTTATCTCGACGGAGTTGACGCGTCGCGCGAGACGCCGTCGTCATTCGCGGTCAAAATCGCGATGGCGTTGAAGATTCCTCTCCCGCGCGTACGGGCACTCTTGATGAATGCACCGGCGCGGCTGAGCGGTACCATGTCGCACAGGAAAGCGCGGAAGTTGGAAAATCTGGTGGTCGAGCTCGGCGGCGACGCGCATTGCGAGCCTGTGGAGTATGCGCGCCATCGAAAAGTTGCTGTGTCGTTCGGCCCATCTCGGGTACCGGCGGAAGATACGGGGACAGGGGTGCGACCGTCCACCCGGCAGCCCGCAAGACCACGCGAAGCGATGGAACCCGATTCCATCGCAGCTTCGGATCCCGTCGGCCCTCATCGGCGCGCCGTGTCGTCGAAATCGGAGGCAGCGAAGGCGACGATGGCCGGGAATTCGTCGGAGCATGTGACCACGATGGGCGGAGCGCGCGAAGGTGCTCAGGTGTGCGCGGCCTGTGGTTGGGAAGAAGCGCTCGACGCGAAGTTCTGCTCGGTGTGTCACCACTCGTTCGGCCGCACAGAAAGCCTCGACATCGATGCGTTGCGCGCCCGTCAGGCGGCGTTGGAAGTGGACGAAGCGCCAACGGTACAAGCGGTGGACCTGCTCACCAGGTTTCGCGAACTGCCAGCAAACGTACGTTTCGCCTTGCTGTCGGGCGCGATTATTCTCCTTCTTCTGGCGGTGTTCGGCCACTGAGGTTGGTAAATAGACTCCGTTGCGACGGCATGTCCGCACGAGCATGCCGGGTAACTTGTTTCAGGGCCGGGAATGCTTCCCGAATTGTATCCGGTGCGTCCACGGGACCGCCGGCGAGTACGCTGGCGATGTCCAGGGCGTTGGCGACGGCCTGTCCACGAAAGTGGTTGTTGAGCACTACGTGCACGGGCTGACCGCTGCACGCAACGCTTTGGATGCGCCGGACCCACGGAGCGAGTTCGTTGGCGGTATAGTAGTAGTTGTATCGTTCGTCGCGTCCGGCGCCCCGGCGAAACCACGCGGGTTGATTGCGCCCGTGGAGGCGAAGATAGTATCCCGCCTCCCCCGGGAATCCGGTACCGGGCGCCAGGGAGTGCCCTGTGATAGGCTGATCGATTCCGCATACGGTGATTTCTTGTGGGCACCCCTCGTAGTCCTTCCACGAACCGTGGCGCACTTCTACGGCGACCGGGATCGGGCGAAGCGCCGCGGAGATGCCCTCGATGCGTGCGCGCGCTTCTCTGGTATTTCGAAACGACCACGGAAACTGAGCGAGAATACACGCCAGACGCCCCGCTTCGGCCAGGGGCGCGATGGAGCGCGCGAACACGCGCAGGTCGGATGTTGACAACGGTCCGGTTGTATGGGAAGCGGTGCGGTGCAGCTTGGCGGTAAAGCGCAGATTCGGGCGGTGCACGACCCTTCGCGCCCACGAGCGTACCGTGTTCGTGGACGGTACCCGATAGAATGTGCTGTTGATCTCGATCAGATCAAAGTACGATGCGACGAATGCGAGCGCGTCCAGGTGTTTTCCGGGTCGTCGCGGGTACACCGGACCGACCCAGTCGTTGTATTGCCAGCCGGCCGGCCCGATGAAAACGTTTTGCAACACGTCATCCTCCGGAGCGGGGAATTCGCGGGTGGAGACGCAGGAGTATAGCACGACCATATCCTGTTCGTGCGATGCCAGATGAAGGCTCCGTTACACAATTTATCGTCTTGCCGATTCCTGGTGAGTGTCGCGTTGGTTGCTCTGGCGATCCGCGTGTTCCGCATTGCGCACCAGAGCCTGTGGGTTGACGAAGTGCTCACGCTCATCGCATCAACCAGTCACGATGGTTACTCGGTGTTCGTGCGCATTTTGCACAACATACATGGCCCGTTACATTCGTTCGTCGTGTTTCTCTTTCAGTCCGTATCGACGAACACCGGCTGGATGCGGGCGCCGGGGGCCATCGCAGGGACTGCCGCCGTGTGCGCAGTATACTACTGGGTCCGCCGCTGGATCGGAGAATCGACCGCGCGCATTACGGCGCTGCTTCTCGCGTTGAGCCCCCTGCACGTATATTATTCGCAGGAACTGCGCAACTACGCGTTCGTTTTGTGTTTTGGTGTGCTCGCCAACGTGGCGTTCGAGCGATTTCATGATGTGCACCGCAATCGGGAA